>Ga0207975_100007_pt1 | contig 428784 bp, 411 predicted proteins | sample LakWasMe91_HOW11_2_FD_183913 | JGI IMG/M metagenome (GOLD analysis project Ga0207975, IMG submission 183913) | Freshwater sediment methanotrophic microbial communities from Lake Washington under simulated oxygen tension - Sediment Metagenome... | ecosystem: Environmental > Aquatic > Freshwater...
AGTTTTTAACTTTTCTAAGTCCAAATGTAGGATTGGAAGTTTTTGTTTTGATGATAACTTCTTCAAGCTTCTCTGAAATTTTCTTGTGATGACGTGCTTTGTACTTTCTGAATGTATCCTGAAAGACTTAGAGCTATGGGGAGGAAAACCTATTCGCTTTCATGATCTCCGCCATACGGCCGCAACCCTGCTTATTTCTGCAAATGTTGACCTTAGAACTGTCCAAGAAATTTTCGGGCATGAGGACATCACCACCACCATGAACTACACCCACTTGATTGCAGACAATATTAAAAAAGTGGCCGATCTTTTTTCTATTTCGGGCCAATAGTGTTCGGTGGATTACGGTTGAATTCTGTTGGCCGTGGCACTTTTGTGGCACTTTTTTGAAAAAAACAGTGAAAAATCATGATTGCGTCATGGTCATTTTGTCTTGTAAGTATTGGATTTTAAAGGGTAAAAAATTGGTTGCGGGAGCAGGATTTGAACCTACGACCTTCGGGTTATGAGCCCGACGAGCTACCAGACTGCTCCATCCCGCGACATTGATAAAGGGATATTAAGATGTCTGAATCCCTTTGTCCACTAAGAAATCGAACTATTCGCTCCAACATAAAATTCTAAATACTTCTGAAAATCTGGCGATAAAAGAATTAATGAACCCCTGCAACTCATTAGAGAGGATGATTCTTATGTCAGCACAAACGAAACTTTTAGAGAGAACGATTCGCATCGAGATTGATGGAAGTGAACTTACTCCCCATCAGGTAAGACTCATTCGTTCACTTAATACAATGCTTGCTCACGTGATGCTCACGGAAAATGAAGACGAGTACTTCGAAGGAAGTGCAGAATTCATGAGAATGTGTGCCGCTCTTATCAAACAGGCGCGCTTCACTGAAAACCTTAAAGACGCCAGCAATATCCCTTATGCTCAACAAGCTCTTGAGTATTCAATGGATGTCCTTCAGGAGTACGTCACCAACTCAAAAGTTGTAACGTACGATAACTAAGTAGACAGTTCGTCTGAGGCGAACCTCTTCTTCGTTAAAATCGTTTTTACAGAACCTTTAAAAAGATTAGAATAGCTAGAATTGATTTAATTAAAAGCCCGACTTAGTTCGGGCTTTTTTATTTGGAGGTTCTATGGAACTCACACTTCCCGTTTTATTTCTCATCGGTGCTGCAGTCTTCTTTTCTTTTGTTACGGTCCCTCAAGGGTACGTCGGCGTTGTCACAATGTTTGGCAAATACAGACGTATCATGCTTCCGGGATTGAATTTCAAAATCCCTCTTCTGGAAGTGGTGACGAGAAAAATCTCTGTGCAGAACCAGTCGCTTGAAATGCAATTCGCTGCGATTACTTTCGATCAGGCAAACGTTAACTTCAAGGCCATGCTCCTCTACTCTGTTATGAATCAGGAAGAAGAGACGATTAAAAACGTGGCTTTCAAATTCATCAATCAGGCGAGCTTGATGCAAGCTTTAACCAGAACTGTTGAAGGCTCAGTACGCTCATTTGTTGCGACTAAAAAACAAAATGAAATTTTGCTACTTCGCCGCGAATTGATCGATACAATTAAAGAGCACGTCGATAGCTTACTTGAATCCTGGGGTTATCATCTGATCGACCTCCAAATGAACGACATCACTTTTGATGACGAAATCATGCGCTCAATGGCCCAGGTTGTAGCGTCTCAAAACCTTCGCGCCGCTGCTGAAAACGAAGGACAGGCACTTTTGATCAGAAAAACCAAAGAAGCCGAAGCAGAAGGTGCCGCAATAAGAATTGCTGCTCAAGCAGAAAAAGAAGCTTCACAATTGCGTGGTCAAGGTGTGGCCCTCTTCCGCGAAGAAGTTGCCGTTGGTATGAGCAAGGCTGCTGAAAGCGCACGCGATGCCGGCCTCGATGCCAATGTTATTCTCTTTTCGATGTGGACCGATGCTATTAAGCATTTCGCTGAATACGGTAAAGGAAACATGATCATGCTCGACGGATCGACTGATGGGATGGACAGAACGTTAAAGCAAATGCTGATGTTGGGTAACCCGAAGGCAGATGAAAAAACGAAATAAAAAAGGCTCCGTAAGGAGCCTTTCTTTTTTTATGATCTGAACTTTGTTCTTTGAAGATTATTATTTTTAATCGTCGCTTTAACTTTCTCAACTTTCTTTCTTCTTTCAACGTAAGAAGCTTGTTCTTCAATATAAACTTGCTCTTCAAGTTTCGTGATCTTGTCAGAAACTTTCGCTTTGTTTTCCTGAATTTGTTTCAACGATTCGAAGTAAGTCTCTCTTCTGAATTTTTTGAAAGCTTCATCATCAGCAACAGTCCCCGGTTGAGGACGTTTTTTCTTAAGATCGATTGTCTTCTTAGAAGAAACAAATCCTTCAGCGTTAGCAACCTTCTTAAGAGTTCCGTCGTCATTTAATCCAATTGAATTGAGCAATTGAGATTTAGACATCAATCTGTATTTACCTGGAGCAACACCTTCGATCGTAAGATTTCCAACTGCAAGACGTTTTAGTTTATCAACAGTCAAACCAACGGCTTCACAAAGACGACGAATCTCTCTGTTTCTACCTTCGTTCAATCTGAACTCAAGCCATGTCTTTGTTGGAAGTTGCTTAATAACTCGAACTGAAGTTGGTTTTACGAAACCTTCTTCAAGGTAAGCACCAGCGCGAAGTTTGTTCAAAATAGTTTCAGTCACTGATCCGAAGACTTTTACTTCATACACTTTAGTTACATTGAACTTAGGGTGCATGATCATGTTTGCGACTTCTCCATCATTTGTCATGATGAGAAGACCTTCAGAAAGATAATCGAGACGACCAACTGGATAGATTCTTTCAGTTACATCTTTTACAAGATCCATAACTGTTTCACGTCCTTCCGGATCGTTTAATGTCGTCACAAATCCGCGAGGCTTATGAAGCATTAAATACACTTGATCAACGGCCGCTAAATCAGCGAGGTGTCCGTCGACAAGAACGATATCGTTGTTAGGATCAACTTTCGTTCCCAATTCCATGACCACTTCGCCATTGATAGTGACACGTCCTTGAGTGATAAGTTGTTCAGCCTTACGACGAGAAGTAATACCGCAATCAGCGATAAATTTTTGAAGACGAATTTCAAATTTGTTGTCTGTGTCTTCTGAGTTTTGAGATTTTTTAGCTTTAGATTTCGATGACTTTACAGCCATTGTGTCCTCCAATCTGCCATCACGGCGGTTTAAGGTTTATATAAATGTATGGACCGGTTTTATGACACGGTCCATACTATGTCAAGAAGCAGAGATTTTAGTTCTTCTATTCGTGATCTTTAGTATTTAGCTCGTCTTTTAAGAACGAAAGATCCAGATCCAGATCCTGGCCGCGTTCAATCACGGTTTCAGTCAGCTCATCCAGCTCCTTATTCTTTTCATCGAGCACGCCACCGAAAGCGAATTCTTCATCAGAAAGACGGCTATCAAGCGATTCGCCAGTCAGGTTTTCAAAGGCAGCATCGAGGGCCTTAGAAAGCGCTTCTTCTTCTGATTCTTCAGTGTCGAATTCCAGATCAACAACAATATCGTATTCACCGTCAGCAATCAGGCTGTCGTCGAATCCAAGACCATCATCTTCTTCTGCGAAATCCGCCAGATCAACAGGCAATCCAGTATCCAGATCGATCATCTGGAATTCTTCGCCTTCTTCATCAAGTTCAGGAGTATTGAATGGTCCTGCTTCCAGATCGTCGATAACTTTTGGTTCGATCACGTTGGTTGTGAGAAGAGATTCGATTGCTTGTTTATTTTGTTCAGAAATAAGTCTCTTATTAACGAACTCTTCTAATAAATCAAAAGCAGATTTAATTTCTTCGCCTTCAGCTGAAAGACGTTTTTTCTCTTCAACTTTAAGTGAAGCAGTAAAATCTGTTTCAGAAGAGATATTTTTGATAGCTTCTGAAAGTTCATCAAGTTCATCGATTTCATCAAATTTAAAGCGAGCTTTGTCACCGTCGTGAACAAGCGTTTTAATGTCGGCAATTTTACCAACAGATGAAGCGCGGGACATTTCATCGAGCTCGTGTTCAGGTGGAAGAGCTGAAAGATCCGGAAGGTTAAACACTTCCAGGAACTCTGGAGTTGTTCCGTAAAGAACCGGACGACCTAATTCATCTGAACGGCCGACAACTTTTACAAGTCTCTTATCCATTAGTGCGCGAACGATGTGTCCACTATCGACACCTCTGATCTTGTCGACTTCAACTTTTGAAACTGGTTGTTTGTAAGCGAGAATCGCAAGAACTTCCAGCGCCGTTGGAGAAAGAACGAGAGAGTTGATTTTGAAAATATCTTGAACGTATTTAGAGTACGTTGCTTTTGTTCTGTATTGATAGCCTTCAGCGACTTCGAGAAGACGAAGACCGTGGTGCTTTAATTCGTACTCAGCCTGAAGACGTTGAAGCGCTTCGTGAATAACTTTTAAAGGCATATCTTCATCAATCAGAGCTTTGATTTTTTGAATTGAGACAGGCTTATCGCTCATGAAAATGATTGTTTCAATCGCGCCACAAAGAGTATCAAGGTTTAAGCCGGTACGAGCTTGCCATAGAAGCTCGTCTGGGATCATATTCATTTCCGTTTCAGCTGCCACTGCTTCTTCTGCCGTCGCCGGAGCTTCTTCAGTTACTTCTGCAGAGCCAACAGCATCCGCCGACAATTCTGTTGGAAATTCAAGATCCTCTTCAGAAGGAAATCTATCCGCCAATTCGATATCATCCGGATGAGTGAAGTTAAGTTCGTTGTTCTGATCCATGTGTGTGTCCTCTCAATTCCTACTGAATTAATTTCGAACCTTCATCAACACTCTCCGGTGTTGTCAGAAGTTCGCCATAAGTTTCTAACATTTCTTCTTCAGATAAATTCGCTGCAGGTTTCTCTTCGCCTTGAATCTCTTCTAAAGCGGGTTCCTGGAATTCACCTAAATCTTCGATCACTAGTTTTTCATCTACTGGAGCCGCTGCAATATCCACCACTGCGCCTTCAGCTGTTGGTTGAGTCGGTTGCTCATCTTCGAAGCCGTTAGCTTGTTCAACATCAAAATCTTCGAGTGAACGAACAACATTGACGTAAATTGTGCTGCGATCTTCATTCTGGAAAACATTAATTCTCTTCAGACGAGCAAGTTCGAGAAGAGAAATAAAAGTGATAACGATATTATCTGTCGGATCTTTTCCTTCTTCAGCTTTTCCGTCAGCTTCAAGAAGATAATCAAACGTGGTTTGTTCTCCGAGCTTCAGGTTAGACTTAAGGAATTTCAATTTTTCTTTGATCGAAAGTCTGTCGCGTTTAACGACTGTGTATTTTCTTCTCTGACGGAAAAGGAAATCGACCATAGTCATTGTCAGAGAGTTCAGATCCATCGGCGTGAGAATTGAATTCACAATCGCCTTGCGGTCGACTTTTGGCTTAACAAAAATCTCGTGACCTTTCTTCTCAAGATCCCAAAGTTTCTTGGACATTTTCTGGTAAAGCTGAAGTTCTTCCAGACGGCGGATAAGTTCCGACTGAGAAGTGATATGCATCCCATCGCCGAATTCCAGCTCAAGATTTTTTGCTTCTTCTTCAGTGATGCAGACTTTAGATTTTAAAAGCAGGAGTGTTGAAGCAAGGAAAAGATAATCCCCTGCCACATCGAAATTCAGATCGCGCATCTGTGCGAGATAGTCGAGATACTGCTTAGTGATTTTTGTCAGATCGAGATCGCGGATGTTCATTTCTTCTTTTTCGATAAGAAGAAGCAGAAGCCCCAATGGGCCGTCGAAGTGATCTGTTTTAACCTGAATTGTTGTATCTAACATTTTCGTCCTAAAAAATTAGAATGAAGCCATGAGGTGGATGAAAAAATTCATCAGCACATTGCTCATCCAAAATGCCGGCGCCATGATGTAGCCGAGCACAGGGGTTAAAATCAAAATAAAAATGAAGACAAAGCTGAAACGCTGAAGCTCTTCATATTTGCGGGCCTGGTTGTAATCGAGCAACGATGAAACCATTTTCGATCCATCCAATGGTGGAAATGGAATCAGGTTAAAAACGGCGAGAAGCACGTTGATATAAATCGACTGCTGAAGCATATCGCTGAATATTTTGTAGAAAGCGAAATCCGGAGTGACCTTAGTTAAAAGCACCGCCAGTAAAATGGATGACACAACGGTGAGGATAATATTGGCCAGCGGACCAGCAAAACTTACCCAGAAGACACCGGCGCGGACGTTTTTAAATCTGCGCGAATCAACCGGAACGGGCTTGGCCCAGCCAAACATTGCTCCGCCCATCATCGCTCCGATCAACGGAAAGATGACAGTTCCGACCAGGTCGTAATGAACCATTGGATTGAGGCTTAAACGGCCTAAGTACTTGGCAGTTGGATCGCCATAACGGTACGCCATCCACGCATGGGCAGCTTCATGGCAAACAATCGCCAATAAAAATCCCGGCAGCGAAATAGCAATTCGATAGATAAATTCTTCCATAGGGGCAAAATATATCATTTCGATCAACATGTAGCAATGAATTCACCCTGGTTGGTCCTATGAAATGTGATGAATTAGGCAGTTTTTTATGACTCGAGTCTAGAAATGTCAGATTATGTTAAAATTTCCAATTATGACCATTAAACAGCTCAAGCAAAAAGTACAAGTCGTGACGATCGCAGAGAATCAATTGCTCCTTCTGCAATTTGCAAAATATCACGACGAGGGATTTCAAAACATAACTGGTTCCGTTGAGTATGATGAAACATTCATAGAAGCGGCCCGAAGAGAAATGGTCGAGGAAATCGGAATTGCCGACAATGTGATTGATATCGATATGTCTTTTCATTTTCACGATCGCTGGGGAAGCGACGTGGAAGAAAAAGTTTTCCTCTACAACCCTGAAAAAAAACCTGTCATTCAGCTTTCAGAAGAACATCAAAGTTATAAATGGATTCCAGTGGGTGAAGTCAAAGTCGATCATTTTGTCTTTCCGACAAACTTCGATGCTTTTAAAAAAGCCCTGGAGTTTTTGAAATGAAAGTCTTTGCTTTACTGCTCATGATGGGTTTCGTGCTTCAACTTTCCGCAGCTGAAATGGCTCCCTATACTGTTTATTTCAAGCCTGGCAAACGACTCATTAGCTTGAAAGATAAATCCGAATCATTCCTTTCAAAAGGAATTTACGTGAAAGTTCTCGAGCTCGATCCAAAAAGGCGCGATCAGTTTTACGTTTACGACAATTCCGGCAAACCGGTTTTTCTCACAGATGCAGACGGGCTGATTGAAATAGCGGAAGACATCAGACTGCTTCCAAATGTGAATGCAGAAAAAACCTACCCTCCCAAAAGCGTGTTTAAGACAGAATCAAAAAAAGCTGTTTTTGATTCGCAGTTCAGTGTGCATTTTGACAGTCTGGGACTCTCCAGTCTGAATGATATTTACAATGATGAAATCAAAAGCGTGATGTCGAATCGCTATGAAGCGAGAACGCTTTACATATCTGAACTTCCTTTCAATTTTGGTCTGACACTCAATTATCAAAGCGCTTATTGGAAGAACGATGTTGAGCAGGTGAAAATTTCCATTCTGAGTTTCGGTCCTATTTTTCAATACAATGTTTTGAATGACGATGAACTGAAAATTAAAGGTCTGTTTAGTGCTGAGACCGCTCCGGTCTACTCCGGAATTTCTGCCGGCTACGAAGATAAATATTCTGCTCTTTTGTTTGATATTGGGATTGAAAGTGAATGGCATACATCAGTGGGAATCCTTTCGCTCGGAGGCCATTACCGTCATCACGAATTAAAGTTGCAGAAAACTTCACGCGAATCGATTGAATTGCCTCCCAAAGAATATGGGCTCAACTCCTTCGGTGCGACGATTGGATACAAAATTGAATGGAGCCTTTAATGAAATTGCTTCGCCTTTTTTTAATTTCTTTTTTGATACCGAAGGCCTTTGCCTACGATGCCGTAGTCATCGTTCTTGAAGCTCCGCTTTTAAAAGAACCGCGAATGAGCTCAACTGTTCTGCAAACACTGAGAAAAGGGGCGCGGGTCTATGTGCCCAATGAAATCGGACAAGAAAATGACTTGCCCGCATTCGTTCAGACTTATGATCGCGTTGGAAATGTGGCTTTTATTCCAGCGAAATATATCAAACTTATCACCAATGATGTTTCTGAATACAAAACGCCGGTTTCCCTGTCTCATGATCCGACCGATTATCGTCTCGAAGAACCAATTCCTTCAACTTATCCTTTTGACGATACCAGCTTTCTTCGCGCTAGCATCTTTGCTTCCTTTGCACCGAATATTAATTCCTCTTATGCTTACAATTCCTCTTATCACCAGCAGAACTTCACCTCTGAAATGGGATTGAAACTTAATGTGACAAAGAAAGTTTCATTCGACAGATGGGACAGATATTATTTTGGTATAACAACTGCGATAAACACTTCGGGCAACACCATTCAATTCGATAACGGTTCTCATTCCAAAGAATCGAGTGCTCTGATTAAGCTTGGTCCTGTACTCACTTACGATGCCTATAAAACCCAGCGCTACCGTTTAACACTTGGAACGGGCTTCACTTATAATTATCACAAGCGCGCAATCAAAATGGTCGCAGAACAAGGGACTGAAGAACGTTTGTTCACAGGATTTTCTATGTCTCCATTCGCCAACATGATCGCGCAAGTGATGGAAGTTTTTCCCAATACAGATCTATTGGCGGGAGCTGATATTAATTTCAATATGGCCCACACATTAAAAACAAGCGATCAACTGACTATCCCTGAAATCTGGAGCGCAGAAGCTCCTGATCAGATCAAAAGCAGTTTTAAGCCACAGGCTGCTTTTTTACTGGGAGTTCAGGTCAGGTATTAAACAAACAGGCAAAGATTGCCTCCCCGAAAGATTTAAAAAAATTGTCTAAGGATTCGACAAACACACACGATAAGACAGGCACGAGACTTTCTCACAATTTCATGGAGGAGATTATGAAAGCAACATCAAACACACAACACCAATCATCAGAAGTTCTTTTCCAAAAACTAGGTTCTACCTGGTATGTTTTTACTGAAGTTAAAGGTGACATGATCTACTCTGCTCTTCCAGACGGAATGAACCCACATACAACAAAACTTGAACTATTCGAAGTTATCGAAGAACACATGGAAAAAGTTTCTAAACACTACAGACGCAAGCCTGAAGTTGCTGCTTAATTTGATTTATGGGCGCTAATAAAAAACAAAACTGGAATCCTCTTCCGAAGCCTGAGCCGAAAAAACCTGCTCATGCCAATGAGACGACTGAAAATTTGATTCATAAGGCTGAAATTGACCGCATGAAGAAATTGCTCAGCGAGAAAATTAAAGATCCTAAGCTCGCACGCAAAGCGGCTATGATTATTTCTGAAATGATCAACTCTAAAAACTAAACAACTTCAAAGGAGAGATGCTAAATCTCTCCTTTTTTTACTCTTGTTTTTTCCTCTCAATAGTTCGACAATGATGCCATCAATTCATTTACTATTCCTCTGAAAAACAAGAGAGTTTTAATATGTCTATTACTTCAGTACCTTTCATTACATTAAATCGATTCGAAAACGGATTCCGCGAAAATTTTCTCGGTGGTGTTGCTACTCTTTTTGAGAAGACTCAATTTGTCGGCGGACCTATTGTGGCAGAAATGGAAGCTGAACTTTCTAAAGTCACCAAAGCAAAATACGCAATTGGTTGTGCCAATGGAACGGATGCTATTCAGATTGCTCTAAGAGCAGTGGGCGTTGAAAAAAATGACCGCGTGTTGATTCCTGATATGACTTTTTGGGCAACTTTTGAAGCTGTCGTCAACGTCGGTGCCAATCCGGTAACAGTCGATGTTCACCGTGAAACTTGTCATTGGGATCTTGAGACTTTCAAAAAAGCTGTTCACGAATTCAAACCAAAAGCAGCAATCATGGTTCACCTTTACGGATGGGCTTCACCAGATACTCTGGAAATCAGAAAATTTGCTAAAGAAAATAATGTTCTTCTTATCGAAGACGGTGCTCAATGTTTTGGAACGGAAATTAAGGGCGAATCCATTCTTGGGAGTGCATTAATTTCGACAACTAGTTTTTATCCGGCAAAAGTTCTCGGTGCTTCTGGCGATGCAGGTGCTGTTTTTACAAATGATGAAGAGCTTGCAAAGAAAACAAGAATTCTGATCAATCACGGAAGAACGGATCACTACTCTCACGGAATGATCGGCTGGAACTCGCGCATCGGCGCTTACGAATCACTTTTCCTTAAACTTTCTCTTGATCATATTGAAGCAAGACTTGAAAGCAGAAGAAACGCTGTGAAGTATTACGCTGAAGCTCTTCAGGGATTGCCGTTTAAACCGGTTATGGCCGCTTCTCACGTGAAAGAAAACGGTTACTGTGCAGTGGGAATGATTGACCCGGCTCTTCGTCCTGCTTTAATTGAAACGCTTAAAAAAGCAAACATCGGATACGGGACAATTTATCCTGGGGCGATGAGCCTTCAGTCGGGAGCGACCGGCCATCTCGCTGGTAAAATCGATAACGGAAACGCTCACTATATTTCTCAGGCCGTCTTAAACCTTCCCTGTTTTGCTTATATTACAAAGGAAGAGTTGGAATACGTTTGTCAGACAGTCAGGAATCATTTCAAAGCTTAAAAAAAGAAGGGCCCTGATTCAGGGCCCTTTTTTTTTATCGTCTTGCTAGTTTTTTGTTGGCTAATTTTTCAACAGACTCATCGGAACATTTTTTCTTAATCACTTCATGGATTCTATCCATTTCATTTGTTCTTTCCAAATAAGGCGTAAATTTATAGTAGCCCTGATAATTCAATTCAACGTCCCCTTCGCGGTAGCGATAGATCTCAGTACTGCGAGGAAAATTGGAATCGAGAATTTCCAGGTTATATCCGCCGTTTACTTTTTCCATATGAACTACCAGCCACGCATGGGCCACAACGCCCGGGAACTGAAGTTTGTTGTAAGCGATATTCTTTTTTACTTCGACCTCTTCATAAAGCTGGTCCATGATATTTTTTAATTCATCAGAAGCAACTGAAGATGTCCCGGAAAGTCCCTTTACCCACGCAAAACGAATAACTCCGTCCCCTTTTTGCCACTTTTCAAGCTCGCGCTGGATTTGTGCCTCATGGACTGAAGAAAACTCAGAAAAATTGCGGAATCCTGGGATAACGATGACGTCTTTTGCCTCACGAATTTGTTTAATGAGTTCTCTGGCTTCATCTAGAGATGGGCGAGGTAAATGAGGTTTGTAGATAGTTAAATAAAGCGCATTTCGTTGAAATCTCGAATGCCACCAGCAAACTCCGCCGTTCGCGATCCCACCGTGGTTTCTAAAAGACATTAAATTTGAAGAATCGAGCACAAGGTCTTTAACAAATCGATCATCCTTACGATCAGAACAGAAACTTTCTTCTGAACGAGATGGGGCCTGCGCATTAGCTTGAATACTGAATGTTAAAGCTAGAAGTGCAAGTAGCGTCGTTTTCATAAAGTCTCCAAAGAAGTTTGTTTTGGAGATTGTGACACGTGACGCAAAAACCACAACAAAGATTGAAAACTTTACACGCGACGGTCATTGCTAGGCAGGACTAAATTTGGTAGCTAACTCCTTTAAACAAAAAGGCATATATGACGGATTATTCTTTTAAAGAAGATTTCAAGTACAAACATGATAATCCCTATCATGACCGCTTGGCCCAATTCTCAGACTTCGTTTTACGTGACAACGAATCTGAAGAGCACAAAGGGCGCTGGAATCAAGACGTTTTTAAACGCGACGGCAAACTGTTTCTTGAAATCGGATCCGGTGCAGGCCACTTCATGGTGGATTATTGCGTGGATCATCCCGATCATAATTTTGTAGGCCTTGATTACAGATTTAAACGCAGCTTCGCGCTGGCCAAGAAATTATCATCACTTGAAAATAAAAATTTTCGCTACCTCCGTGCTAAAGGTGAGCGCATTGAGTATCAATTTGCTGAAAATGAACTCGACGGGATTTTTTATTTCTTTCCTGACCCATGGCCAAAAACTCGCCATAACAAAAAAAGATTAATTCAGGAGCCGTTCTTGAAAGCTGCTCACAAGGTTTTAAAGCCAGGGGCAATTTTCTACATCAAAACGGATCACGACGATTACGCTGAATGGATGGAACGCGAAATCAAGGCATGTGGACTCTTCGATATTTTGCTGGAAAGCAAAGATATGAGAGTGGAACACCCGGATCATTTGCTTTGCAAATACACGACCGGCTTTGAAAGAATTTTCCTTCAGCAGGGAATCAAAATTAAAGCATTTGTTCTTCAAGCAAAAAAATAAATATGTCACTAGACGAGCTAAAGTTAAAAATTAAGGAAGAGATTCCCATTTCGAGCGTCATAGGCCATTACGTTTCTCTGAAACGTTCGGGCACTGCTTTGCTTGGAGTTTGTCCATTCCATAATGATTCCAAGCCTTCAATGAACGTCAATGACAATAGAAAGATGTTCAAGTGCTTCGCTTGCGGTGCAGGCGGAGATGCCATTACCTTCGTTCAAAAAATCAGCAATGTGGATTTTGTCGAAGCGCTCAAAGAAATCTGCCAGAAAACTGGAATCAATTTTGAATCTTATCAGGAACAGAAGAAGAGCAATCCGAAGTTCGAGATGGGAAGAAAGATTTTAACCAAGGCCGCTCAACTCTACCGCAAAACAGCTGCGACTCATAAGTTTCAGCCATATGATGAATTCATCAAAAAACGCGGACTCAATGAAGAGATCGCCGCAACTTATACGCTGGGATTTGCCCAGAATAAAAGCTCTCTGTACGAGTATCTAAAAACCATTCCCGACGAAAAAGAACGCGCGTTCGCCATTGCGACTGCCGAAGAACTGGGGCTCATTAAACGCGATAAGCACAACAGCGAGTCTCATTATGACACCTTCAGAGACCGCATCATCTTTCCCATCTGGGATCAATTCGGCCAGGTAATCGGCTTCACTTCACGAGCAATAAGAGACGATCAGAAGGCCAAATATATGAATTCGGCCGAGTCTTTCCTTTTTAAGAAGAACGAACTCCTCTATGGCTTTCATCTTGCTAAAAATGCCATCAGAGAGAAGGATGCCGTCATCCTCGTTGAAGGAAATATGGACCAGATTGCCCTCTACAATAATGGATTTCACAACACGGTTGCCTGTATGGGAACCGCAATCACGATGTTCCATATCGAGCGTCTGACTTCAATGACCAAGAATGTTTTTCTGGCCCTCGACTCAGATGCGGCCGGATTTAAGGCCATGGAAAGGGCCAACAGCATGCTTGCTGAGAAAGGAATCGTCGCTAAATATATTGAATTCTCTCCCGAAAAAGATCCTGATGAATTTCTTAAGGCCCAGGGCGTTCTGGCCATGCAGGAAAAAATTGATAATGCTGTGCCGGCCTTTGATGTGCTTTTAAATAAAATTCTTCCAGAAAAACTGCCAGAAGTTCTCGATCGCAAACTCGAACTGCTCAATAAAGCATTCGAAGTCCTCGCTCCGCTCAAATCTCATCTCTCTGCGACAGAGCGTGTTGTAGCTTTTGCTAAACGTCTCGGTCTGCGTTCTGAGGCTTCGCAAATCGTAAAAAACTACCAGGATTTTATTGCTGGAATCGAGGCTAAAGAAAAAAATCAGGCGCGTTTTCAACCGAAACCTAAAATAGAAAATGCTGAACATTCATTGGAGAATTTCGAAAACATTGAAGGTGAAAATGCTTTAGTCGAATTTTCGGAACATAAATTGCAAAGCCATTCGCCGAGTGAGCCTCATCAAAAACTCACCAAGACAGAAAAGCTGGTTGTGCAAGAACTAGTCCAACTTCCTGCGCTTTTCTCAGAGAGCGCACTAGCTGATTTGCTTGATTTAGTCACCTCTGATGAGGTAAAAAAATATATTGTTAAAATTAAGAAAATTATTCTGGAAATCGATGAGAGCGAATACGCTTCAGTAATTTTAAATTTAACAAGTGGTCCGGATTATTCCGCGGACTTGAAAGCAGCGGCCTCATCGGCTCTTTTCAATTACAGGATCAAAGAACTCGATGCCAAAACTAAATCGAGAATTGTTTCTGACTTAAAAACAAAACTGCAAATGGAGCAGTTGAAACATAAGAAAGAAGAATTAAAAAAACTTCAGCAGATTTGTGAGACGGACGAAGAAATGACAAAAATTCTTCAGCAACTCTCAGAGATAGAAAAAAATCTGCAGGCTCTCAAAAAAGCGAAACCTTTTTCTAGTATTTGATAATTATCCCGTTAACGGAGACACTAAAAAATGACCACACCTATTTCACAAGCTGTTGCTGCTTTCCTGAACTCAAAAGAGTTCAACCGTCTTTTGACGAAAGGAAAAGACCAGAGCTTCATTACTGCTGAAGAAATCAACGATGCTCTTCCTGCTGGCGTAGTCCTCGCAAGCGACATCGATGAAATCATGAATAGAATTCTTGAGCTCAAAATCGATGTCACAGATATTTCAACTGAAGACGTCGAAGAAGAAGAAGGAATTCGTCTTGATGGTACAGAAATCATCGAAGAAGCACTTTCACGCGAAGAAAAAGCTGAACTTCGTTCTGCTTCAACAGATCCTGTAAAACTCTATCTAAAAAGAATGGGCTCTGTAGCTCTTCTTACTCGCGAAGGCGAAGTTGTTATCGCAAAAGAAATTGAAGAAGGTGAAAGAGAAATTATCCTTTCTGCTCTTTCTTCTACTCACGCTTTGAAAGAAGTTGTGAAGCTTCGTGAGAAAATTGAATCTCAAGAGAACCCGCAAGAATTCGTAAAAGAGCTTGTTCGCGGTCTCGATGATGAATCAACTCCACAAGACATCAAGAAAACAAAAGATCGTATCTATGCCGTTATCGATCAAATCCAGATCATCCTTGCTGAAACTGAAAAAGCTGACGGGACTTTAAAGGCCCTTGATGTTCCTCAGAAAAAACTAATGGACGAAATTTCAGCAGAACTTGCTGACCTGACTTTCAACAGAAAGATCATCAACTCGTTCGTTGAGCCAGTTAAGAAGTACTACCTTCAATTCAAAGAACTTTTCGATCAACAAGATCGTATCTTCAAGTTCCTCGAAGTTGGTGAAGCTGAAGCCTACAAAGTCCTTTATGACAAAGTAATGGAAGACGATGCCTTCAAGAGAAAGCTTGCAAAAGACCTCTTCACAACTGACGCGAAGATCGAGCAATTGATCAGAAATCAGGAAGACGTTATGAGAAAGCTACGTCGTTTAACAATCGACGCAGGCATGGAATTCAATGAAATCGAAAAAGTTTATAAGATTATCGTTCACGGTGAAACAAAAGCCGATAAAGCGAAGGCTCAACTCGTTGAAGCCAACCTTCGTCTCGTTGTTTCTATCGCGAAGAAATACACTAACCGCGGTCTTCAATTCCTAGATCTGATTCAGGAAGGAAACATCGGTCTAATGAAAGCGGTTGATAAGTTCGAGTACCGTCGTGGATACAAATTCTCGACATACGCGACTTGGTGGATCCGTCAGGCGATTACAAGAGCAATCGCTGACCAGGCCCGCACAATCCGTATTCCAGTTCACATGATTGAAACAATCAACAAGATGGTAAGAACATCTCGTCAATTGATTCAAGAGCTAGGTCGCGAACCAACTCCTGAAGAAATCGCAGAGAAAATGGAACTACCGGTTGATAAAGTTAAAAAAGTTCAAAAGATCTCTAAAGAGCCAATCTCTCTTGAAACTCCAATCGGGGAAGAAGAAGATTCATCTCTTGGGGACTTTATCGAAGATAAGAAGATCATCTCTCCAGCTGACGCTGTGATGTCGATCACTCTTTCTGAGCAGACTCGCGCGGTTCTTTCAACTCTTACACCAAGAGAAGAGAAAGTTCTTCGTATGCGTTTTGGTATCGGTGAGAAGTCGGATCACACTTTAGAAGAAGTTGGACAGGATTTCTTTGTAACTCGTGAACGTATTCGTCAGATTGAGGCGAAAGCGCTTAGAAAGCTTCGTCATCCGTCGAGAGCAAAACTACTAAAATCTTACGTAGATAACTAAAAAAAAAGCCCTCGAAAGAGGGCTTTTTTTTTATCTTAAAGCGTATTGATCAAACCTTGAATATACTTCTGAGCCTCAGCGCCCTTAAAAGCTTTCGCTTTTCCAGATCCCGGATCGAATTCCACAATCCCCGTCGCATCCTTCATCGTTCCAGTTGTCACTGAAGCAATGATTGCAGCGTAAGCTTCCGGTTGATCGGCCGGCATCACGTGTCCTGATTTGTTCACAACAAAAGCGAGAACGTTAGCGTTTGCAGAAAGAAGTTTTGAAACTAATTGAAGCTGATCTTTTAAAAGACTTTCTGAATCGTCATGAGCAAGCATGAAAACTCTCTTTGTCGTCTTTGGAGTTTTAGAAGTATCCCAGACAAATCCTTCAGCAGCACGGCTCAAAACTGTATAGCCTTCAACCATATCTGATTTGCGAGAAGCATTTAATTTGAATGTGTCGATCATCGCTTCAACTTGAGAATTCCATTGTGAATAATAAGCTTGATCAAGCATTGATCTTGTAATTCCTGGCCCAAAAATCGGATTCCAGATCTCCCCTGCTTTTAAAGTCGCACGGTATGTTTCCAGTTGTGGATTAACAGCTGCTGATGAAGTCATCGGCACAACATCGATGATCAAAGGATAATTTTGCAGAGTTGATGAAACCGCAGAGCTGTATGAAATTGAAACAGGCACGATATTTTGAATGCCGTAAGCTTTCTTCACCTGAGCAGCGAGAGTATCTGCTTCCTGTCCAAGTTCAGTGAGTGAAAAAGGCTTCGAACGGAAAGCTGGCTTAATCCCCTTTTCAAGCGCATCGACTGAAAACGGCTGAACGCTGAAATTCATCGCCACGACCCCAAAACCCTGCTGAGTGAGTTTTTCCAGAGCGTCATCGTTGGCGATCAGGCCACGATTGACTCCCGGAAGGAAGAGAAACGTCGGCATCTTAGCGTTTTTAGGTTTAACGATTTCGACAGCAACGACACGGTCATTACTCAATTTCATGGTCAATTTTTCTACTTCGGCATACGCACTTCCGGCGAACACAAAAGACGCGACAAGTAATGAACTCATAGACTGTTTAAATTGCATAATTCTCTCTCTAATTTTTATGAGGGATGTTGTTTAGTGAGGAGATATCATCTTTCGGATGGGTTGCCATCTCTACTCTGTAAATATTTCGTAAGAAGTCTATTTCTCGACTAAACGAGGAAACTAAACTAATATTCTGCCACCAATTTTATTCATCCTTTTAGGAGACACTTTTGAAGACAAGAATCTCAGCCTTGATAAGCGCTCTCTTTATAATGGCACTGGCGCAAGCCACTGCTGCAGATATTTTCGAGACAGGTAGCTATAACGGTATTTTTGGAATGAGAAACTACAAAGTTTACGTTCCTAAAGGTCTTGATAAAACTAAGAAAGCTCCAGTGGTCGTGATGATTCACGGATGCGAACAAAACGCTTCACTCTTTGCTGAAGGTACACGCATCGTTAAATGGGCCGACAAAGAAAAATTCATCGTTCTTCTTCCTGAACAAAATGTTGCTTACAATCCTTATAAGTGCTGGAACTGGGTTCTCCCGGTGAACAATGCGCGCACGGGTGAGACACAAGTTATAGTTGAAATGCTCGACGCCGTTTTAAAGAAATACAACGGTGACGCTAACAATGTTTTCGCGGCCGGAATGAGTTCCGGTGCTTCAATGGTTAATATCCTCGGGAATTGTTACCCGGAACGTTTCAAGGCACTCGCGTCTCATGATGGAACTCAATACGCTTCAACTCGCACAGGTTTAGATTTCGCAGACGTTGTTCTTTATGGACCTTCTGTTGACGCTCCTACGGCAGCAACTTTGGGCGATACTTGTTCTTCTTTTGTGGCACGTAGACCTAAGCAAATGCCGATCATTATTTTTCACGGGATGAAGAGTCCACTCATGAGTCCGGCTCACGCATTTGCTATCGAGAATGAGTTTAAAATTTTTAATGATCTTCTCGATAACGGTGTTCGCGATACTTCTTATTATCTTTCAAAAGACGTGAAGTTTTTCACTGGTGAAGGAAAAACCTACGGCTACAACAAATACACTCTCGTGAATCCGAATCATGATGTTCTTATCGAGCGCTATATGATCAACGATCTTGAACACGCCTGGTCTGGTGGTTTGGGTACGGTTCCGTACAACGATCCGAAAGGACCTGATGCAACTGCATTGATTATTGATTTCTTTAAGCGTTGGGGACTTTAATTTCCTTTATAGGAAGAACTATTCTGAACAATGAACCATTGTCGGCTTCGACAAGTTCAAGCGTTCCGCCATTGCTGTTAAAAACATTATAAGAAAAACTCAGACCGAGTCCGCGGCCGCGACCAACTGTTCTCGTTGTGAAAAACGGATCAAAGATGTGATCCCGAACGAGCGGAGAAATTCCGCGACCGTTGTCATTAATGATAGCGACAATTGAATCAGCGGTTTTATCGATCCGGATTTTGATAATCTTTCGTTCTTGTTTTGTTTCCATTAATTCGTACACGGCATTCTCAATGATATTGAAAAAAGCCTGGAACATTTCAGTGTAAATGCCTCTGAAGATGATGTGTTCTCTTGGCAGTTCCGTCATGAATTCAATATGCCCTTGCTGAATTTCTTCACTGAACATTTGAATCACATCGCTGATGATTTTATTGATATCGATGTCCGATATCGTTCTGTTGGCCGCATTGGAAGAAATAGAACGCATAAGGCTAGTGACTTCCTGAATGCGAGAAACATTCTTCTGAATTTTCTCCATATAGTCTGACAAGAGGCTCTTATCCAGCTCATCACCCTTTTCGATCTGACGGGCGATTCGAAGCTGCGCTCCTCTGATGACTGTTAATGGATTGTTAATTTCGTGAGCAACGCCTGAAGCAAGTTTTCCAAGTGAAGCGAGTTGGTTTAACTGAAACGCTTTTGCGCTCAATTCTTCCTTATCTTCAAAAGCTTTGTCCCGGATGAGCTCTGTCAGGATGCAAAGAATAAAAATCAAACTGGAATTGAGTGAAAAAGAAATGATGATTCTTCCGGTCATGTCTGCATTGGAGAGGACATTGACGGGAACGAGTCCATTTGCTTCCAGCATCAAGGCAGCAAAAAAAATGGCAATGATAATGATGAACCAGACCACCCCGAAAAAAGCGTTAAGCAAAAAAGACGCAAGCAAAGGAATTGTCCCGAGCCACCAGATGGCGTTGGAATGAACGGCTCCGGTGTAAAAAGCAATGAATGTAATGCAGGTACAAAAAAGAACGATAATATAATTGGCCTGCAAAACGTGGTTCTTAATTTTATTTTCGAAGAAACGCACTGGAAGAGCGAGGGCTCCGCTGATGGCGCAGGCCCAGACGAGAATGCCGGCGTTCAGCTTGTAATAGATATAGGCGTTCACCAACCCCATGAGGGCGAGAACGTAGCTGAAAGGCGCTGTATAATGAGCCTTCACTTCTTTTGCGTAATCGGTCATACGTGGATGAAAACTTGCCATAAACAAAACTATCAAAGTTGTTACTAAATTAATAGTTGATTGGAAGACTTTTTCATTTTTCTCATTCACAGATTTATTAATTTGACCAGCAAAATATCTTTCAAGTCTGAAAATATAGTGCCTTCAATTTAGCGCGGATTAACGTATAATAGTCTCTTGATCGAAAACGCCGGATGGCTTCAAAACAGAGCATTATGAACGAACGTACCTGGACAATTCCTGAGAGTATCAACGAAGAATGCAAGAGGTTCTTCACGCCTGCTTTAATTCAAACGGGCCTGAAGTTTTTCAAGTTATCGCGCGTTTCGATTTCTTTCAAAAAAGGATCCCCTGAAACTTATTATATCGTGAGTGGAATTGTGCGCGACGATCGCGCGCATGAAACGAAGATCGTCTATAAGAAAAGACTGGAAGATGCGCCGGAAGGCCCATTGTCTTCGAACTGCGATTGTCATCATTGGACAGAGAAAAATCACTGCGGACACGTCGTGGCCCTTTTTCTTACTTATCATGTTCAGCAATACATTGAAGCTGAAGGTGAACGCCATGATGAAATGGGTGCAGAAAGTGATTTGCCACCAATTGTAATTAATTCAAGTCTCGGTGTGAATGTAGCGGAATATGGAACGATTATTGGCGGTCCTCATCAGTTGATTGGTGCACCGGCAGCGCCGACTTACTCTGCTCTTCAATATCTTTTACATAATAAAAAAATTGTTCCGTTTCCAATGCCTGAACCTTTCAGAGGAAAGCTGCAGGTGATTTTATCTTCTGAAGATAAGATCAGGTTTAAATACAAAGGAACGGCAAACGAAGAATATAAAATCTATTCTGAAGTTACATTGTTTGAAAATTTGTATCTTTTCAACTGGAAGACCGGTGTTGTTCTTCACCTTCCGAGTGATTTGAAGATTCTCATTCAGCGAATTCGCTTGAATCCGTATTCGTACACAATCAACGATGTTATATCGAATGTCCTTGAACTCAATCTGATGGGGCAAGTAGATCTTTGGATCGATAATACTCCTCTTGATGAAATCAGATCGATTACACCAAAGTGTAGAGTCACACTCGCGCCTGCGGAAAAGAAAGGGTTGCTTCACGTGAACCTGGAATACTTCGACGAAAATGAAGTGCTCGTGAGTCCGCCGGAATTTTTCACTCAGATGACTTTCAATCACGGCGTTTTGAACCACTTTAAAAAGAAGCAAGATGCTTATGAATTCATGCTCGCAGTTGGCGAGAGCTTAAAGAACAATACTGAAGTTTACAAAAAGTTTATTGTCTCGTCTTCAAAGAAGGTTCGTGTCCAGCAGCTGGTTACCGAGCTACAGAAGAATAATGAGACTATGACTTATGATCAGACAAATAAAATTCTCTGTCGTTATGATAATTCTATAATGAAAGAATTGTTTCTGCAGATGATGGCGAATTTCGGCGATCAGTTTTTCCGTTACGCTCATACTGAAAAGGAATTGAAAGCTGTCCGTTACGATGTTCAGCCTGCGATTGTGTTTCAGGGTTTGACAGAATTTCACAGGATCGTCACGTTACATGGAATTGAGATTTATTACGATCGCAATGAAATTTCCAAGTGGAATTCACGCATTCGTTTTGAGAGACGCTCTTCTTCGACGAAGTGGTTTGATCTCGAATTGAATATTGACCAGGATGACCTGGCAGTTATTCAGGAAGCGGATCTTGAAGCCGGAATGGTTATTACCAAAAAGGGCTTGATCCTTTTATCGAAAGAGCAAAAAGATCTGATCCGTTTCATGCAGAAGTACACTAAATACGAAGCGACTGAAACGAAAACAGAAATCGATGGAAGCAAGCAGTTTAAGAAATTCATTCTGCCATTTAACCGCGCCAGAATTTTTGAGTTGTTTGAACTTAAAAAAATCGGGATTGAGGGCGCGCTCACGCAGGAAGAGATTGAACTTTGTGAAAAGCTAGCGTCTTTGACAGAAATGCCTTCCTATCCATTGCCGGTTGAATTGAAAGGGACTCTTCGTCCTTATCAGGTGACGGGTTATAACTGGATTCGATTTCTCTATGAACATCGATTGGGTGCCTGTCTCGCCGATGATATGGGTCTTGGTAAGACATTGCAGACAATTACGTTTCTGCAAAGTATTTACGACAAGATTGAGCGGGTGCTCGTTGTCTGTCCGGTGACGATTCTTCTCAACTGGGAAAAAGAAATTCAAAAATTCTCCAATATGGAGATGCATATTTATCACGGTGGCTCGCGCGAGTTTCCGATGAATAAAAAAATTATTCTCACCTCTTATGGAGTCATGAAGAAAGAATCAGAAGCTGTGTTTGCTAATCAGCATTTTGATATTTTGATTCTGGATGAAGTTCAGCATTTAAAGAATGTGAGATCCCTGGGTGCGTTTTCTGCCCGCAAGATTCAGGCGGACTTCCGCATTTGTTTGACGGGTACTCCGGTCGAAAACGATTTATCGGAATTTTATAATATTCTCGATCTTTCGATGCCGGGTATTTGGGGTGATCTGCAGTTTGTACGCGCGGTTTCGAATACAAAAACTCGCGGTATTGCCAGAAGAACGGCGTCGCCATTTATTTTACGCCGGACGAAGGCGCAGGTTCTTCACGATCTTCCTCCGAAAATTGAAAATAATGTTTATCTCGAATTTAATGAGGAAGAGCAAAAGCATTACCTCAACAATATGGCGGCGATCAGATCGCGAATCAACAATTCAACTTCTTCAGCGAAGTACGGTGAAATCCTCCGCGGATTATTGCAACTTCGTCAGAATTGTTTGTGGCAAAATCGTGGTGCTGATCAGAGTTATAAGAGTATTGATTCGACAAAGATTGAATTTTTGCTTGAGACTCTTGAGGCCATTTTGGAAGAAGGTCATCAGGCGATTATCTTTTCGCAGTTCACGACTTATCTCGATATTATTCAACATTATTTCCGCGAGAAGCATTGGAAATATTCACGCATCGACGGTAGCCAGAGTATTAATAAGCGCCAGGAACAAGTGGAGCTTTTCCAGTCCGGGAAAAATCCGATTTTCCTTATTTCACTCAAGGCCGGTGGTGTGGGTCTCAACCTGACGGCAGCGTCGTACGTTTTCATCATGGACCCATGGTGGAACCCGGCCGTTGAATCTCAGGCGATTGATAGAGCTCACCGTATTGGTCAGAAAAATACACTGACGGTTTATCGTCCGCTGATCAAGGGATCCGTGGAAGAAAAAGTCTTAAAGCTTCAAGAAGAAAAGAAACAGTTGTTCTCGGATCTTCTTTCTACGGATGATGATCAGGTGTTCTCTGGTCGATTGACGATGAAAGATTTTGAAATGCTTTTCTCTTAGGTAAGTATGATTTCAGCCAAGGCCCGCAAATACATTTACTGGGGATTGTTTTTTCATCTGCTCGCTGTGATCTTCTCCGTTGGTTTTTACCGCCACGATGAGCAGCGCGAGGTGCTTCAGGTTGTGGGTAATGCGCTTGGATTTTACGACCGCAGTTATCTTTCGATGCAGTTTCATGCGATGATCCGGCCGTGGCTTCAGCCGCTGATGTATATCTGGCCTTCGAAAGTGTGGCTGCTGTTTTTTAAGCCGAATCCATTTCATCTTGCGGTTCTTTACCGTTTTCTTTCTTCTTTTATCGGCGTGGCTTCGCTTTGGACGCTTTATAAGTGTTTTGAGGATGATTTTAAAACGCTGGCGGCTCGCGATTGGTATTTCTTCTTTGCTTCGCTCATCTGGTTCATCCCTTTTTTGCATGCACGTACATCGAATGAAAATCTTTGCTTTAGTTTCTTTATTTTCGGTCTTTATTGTTTGATTAAAGATGCCCGCGAGACGAGATTATCAAATGGAGTGCTTGCCGGTTTGATGTTCGCGGTGAGTTTTGTTTTGCGTTTTCAAATGGCGGTGATGATTGCTCCGACGGTTTTGTGGTTTATGCTGTTCAGGAAGTATTCTTTTAAGAAAGCATTTGTGCTGACTGCGAGTTTTTTTGTTTTTGTCGGTCTTAATACACTTCTGGATTCTTACTACTTTGGGAAATTAACTTTCACGCCGTATAACTACTTTTACATGAACGTTGTGCAGAAGTACGCGGCCGAGTTCGGGGTTACTCCCTGGTACGATTATTTTATCCAGGCCTTTAAGGATGGAATTCCCCCGCTTTCGATTTTTTTTATTTTTGTGTTTTTTGTGCTTTGGATTCGCTTTCCTTTGAGTTTATTGACATGGATGACGCTGCCGTTTTTTGTCATTCATTGTTTGATCGGTCATAAGGAACTACGTTTTATTTTTCCGATGGCGCTGTTTCTTCCGGCCATGCTCCCCTTTTTGATTCAAGAATTAAAAATCAATGTGAAAAACTCGTGGAAAATATTTTTCCTGGTTTTCAATATGCCTCTTCTCGTCTGGACTTGTCTTACGCCAGCTTCGAATATGATGAGCTACTATGAGCATCTTTATTACAAGGCTGAGCCGGTGACGAAGGTTTATGTGAGCGGCTTCTTTGAGGATTATACAAAGTTTTATCTGAAAAATGATATTCATTATGTTGTTTATAAACCGGAAGAAGTAGTGGCGCTTGCGAAGTCTGATTCGCATGTTTATTTTCTGGCGAGAACGCTTGATGAGAGAAACGAGGTTTTAAAATCGTCTCAATGTCGTATTGATTTTTCTCTTTTTCCTAAATGGGTTTATGAGATGGAGATGATTCGGAAGAGACGGACGTTTCGAGCTTATTTTCTTGTTGAGTGTCGGAACTAAAGCTGCCAGTTGATTGGTTCAATTCCCTTAGAAATCAAATAATCATTACATTGAGAGAAGTGCTTGCAGCCAAAGAAGCCTCTGTATGAAGAAAGTGGCGATGGATGTACAGATTTTAAAATTAAATGCTTTTTCGGATCGACGTTTTTAGCTTTTGCGTGCGCAGGGCTTCCCCATAACATGAACACTACGTTTTCTTTTTTTTCGTTGATCAGATCGATGACTTTATCTGTGAATTGCTCCCACCCTAGATTTTTGTGCGACATCGGTTTGCCCGCTTCCACTGTGAGGATTGAATTCAACATGAGCACGCCTTGCTCAGCCCAGGCTTTTAAATGGCCGTGTGGAGGCATTTTGATGTTGAGGTCGCTTTCAACTTCTTTGTAGATGTTTGCCAGCGATGGTGGGGTTTTAATGCCTGGCTGGACGCTGAAACAGAGGCCGTGGGCTTGGTTTGGTCCGTGGTATGGATCTTGGCCGATGATGACTACTTTTACTTTTTCGAATGGGGTTAGGTTGAAGGCGGAGAAGATTTGGTCTTTGGGGGGGTAGATTGTTTTGGTGGTGTAAGCTTCAATAAGTTTTTCTTCTAAATTGGAGAAATATTCCTTGCTAAATTCACTCCCCAATAAATTGAGCCATTCTGTATTTAATAAATAACTTAAGATTTTAAATTTCATGGCGGAATTATATTTCATTTAAAACAACTAAAACATGAAAAAAGTGTAATCTTGTAAATCGGGATAGTAACTGTCTTTGTATAAATAGCGCCAGACTTTTGTATATTTTGACCAAGGACCAATCATTTCACAATCGCAGTTAAAAGCTAATCCTTGAATAAAGTTAAAATGTAAATTTTTTCGGGGTTGCTTCGGCAGCCTCGAAATATTTATGGGAGAAATAATTTAAGATAAAGCCCAGAGAAACCTGCAGCCATTAATCCAATGGTCCACATAAAGCGACTGTCCATTTTTTTATCAAGACCATCTATTCTCTTATCAAGACCATCTATTCTTTTATCAAAGCCATCTATTCTCTTATCAAGACGATCTATTCTCTTGTCAAGGCCATCTATGCTTTTATCAAGGCTATTGATCTTTTGATCGACTGTTTTCAGGTCTGATTTAATTTCTTCATCCATGTGATCAAAGTGATTTGTTCGCGCTTTTAAAATTAGAATAATCAGCTCTTCGTTCGAGATTTTTTCTCGATCAACTTTAGATAAAATCTCATCTGATTTTTTATCTAACCAGTTTTCAAAAATTTGATTGTTAAACACTGCCTTTCTTCCCATGTTAAGATTATAGCACTGAATGAGATTGCAAGGAAGGCTCTGATCTTCGGAGGTAACGTGATTTAAGATAAAGCCCAGAGAATCTCTCAGCCATTAAGCCAGTGGAAATTGTAAAGCTTGATTCATGTTTAACTGTTTTTGATTGGCAATCAAAAATTGCAAAGAAAATTTAATGATTTTCCTTCCCCTACACTGTTATAATCTTTCATCAGCAAAAAAAAGGATGAATATGGCATACATGATTTTTGGTTCTCTAATGGTACTTGCGTTGGGATTTCTAATGTCGATTTCCTTCATGGCGCTTTCACACGTTTTGATCGCCTTTCCAGTTCTTTATTTTTTGCCAAAAACAAACTGGAAAAAATTATCTATTAGCAATTGGGCATTAATTGTTTTTTCAATCCTTGTTCCCATCAGTATTGCAATTACAGCAAAAGATCCGCTTTCTTTAAAATATTTCAATATTATGAAGTTTAAATATTACTTAATTGGCGCACTCATGGCGACACCGATCACGTGGTGGCTAAAATACAAGGCAACAGACGGGCAAATTAAAGCGCTTCTTTGGGCGGCGCTAATTTCCTCAAGTCTTGCTTCAGCAGCTGGAATGATTGGACTTTATACTGGGTTCAATCCTTTAAAAATGGCTCCCCCAACTTCAAAAACTCAAAACTGTGGTATGTTTGGAATGCTCATGAGCTATGCTCACAGCGAAGCGATATTATGTATTTTAATTGTTGGATTGTTTCTTAATTATAAGAAAATTGAAAAATATGTTCCTTTTAAACTTTTAGTCATCGCTACAATTATCAACTTTGCTGGATTTGTAACTTCCTATACGAGAGGGGCACTTCTCGCTTTTATCATTGCCATACCTTTTTACTTTTTTAAGGAACATAAAAAGAAATTCATTACAGCCATTGCTGCTGCTGCAGTTTTCGCTGGAGTAGTGTGGATTTCAGTTCCTAAAGTTAGAGAAATTTTTCAAGGACGCCAACATTCAAATCTTATGCGGGTTGGTCAATGGAAAGCCGCGATTAAGGTATTTGAATTACACCCTATTATTGGTGTCGGTTTTAGAAATTTTTCTCCATACTCTGTGCCAATTAAAACTCAATATGGATACCCAGTTCCTGAATGGGAAGGCCATGCTCATAACAACTTTCTGGAAATTGCTTCAGGAATGGGAATCGTTGGGTTGATACCTTTTTCAATTTGGATTTTTGGATGGTTAGTAGAAATGTATCGTCGAAACGACCTTATGGCGAGACTCGCTTTTCCTTCGATCATCGGCATTTTGATCGGCGGATTAACTCAAAATACAATCACTGATGGCGTGAATGTTTTCTTGTTCATGCTCATTTATGCGCTTACTCAAATTGAGGTGAATACTCTTTCACAAGATTCTTAAGAGCGAGCTTGATAGGCTTTGTATCTCCCTTTGGTTTAACTTCTTGGCAAAGCTTGGTTAAATGCTCCAGCATTTCTTCAAGCTCATCCAATGGTATAAACGCTTCCTGGGCTTTCATAATACCGGGATGATCTGTTTTCAAAACATTATCGCCAATGAGCAGCTCTTCATAAAGTTTTTCTCCCGGTCTTAGTCCTGTATATGAAATTTCTATGTCGCCTACAACTGCGCCTGGCTCTCTTACTTCGAGGCCCGAAAGTTTAATCATTCTTCTGGCTAAATCCACAATCTTTACAGGTTCCCCCATATCAAGAACAAAAACTTCTCCTCCTTTGGCCATTGATCCGGCCTGGATGACAAGAAGTGAAGCTTCAGGAATTGTCATGAAGTATCTAATGATATCTGGATGTGTAACTGTGACCGGTCCTCCTCTCTGAATTTGCTCTCTAAAAAGTGGAACAACAGAACCAGATGAACCAAGGACATTTCCAAAACGGACCATTGTGAAAACAGTATTTTTATTTTTTTCTGCTAGCGCTTGAAGAATTAGCTCAGCTAGTCGCTTACTTGCTCCCATCACATTTGTAGGTCTCACTGCCTTGTCTGTTGAAATCAAAATAAAACTTTTTACACCAGCTTTAATGGCAGCTCGAGCTGTCGAAAGTGTTCCAATGGAATTATTAAAAATTCCACTTGCAGGATTAAGCTCTACTAAAGGAACATGTTTGTAAGCTGCCGCATGATAGACCGTTTCTACATTGTATTCAGTAAGAACTTCAGTCATTTTTGCTTCATCACCAACGTCTTCAAGTATGGCAATTATTTTTAAATGAGGGTGTTCATTGCAAAGCTCTTTTTCAATTTGATAAAGCGCAAACTCATTTAACTCGATTAAAATTAATTTTTTAGGATGGAGATTCGCGACCTGCCTGCAGAGTTCAGAGCCGATCGAACCACCAGCACCGGTGACACAAACAATTTTATCGCTGATACAAGCTTTTAGTAGATCTTCTCGCGGCGGAACTTGATCTCTTCCCAACAAATCCTCAATTTGAACTTCGCGAACATCTTCAATTCTTACCTTCCCAGAAACAACATCCGCTACTGCAGGAAGGATTTTGATTTTGACATCGTATTGCTTTAAATCTTCAATGACCTGACGTTGAATTGATCGTGCTACTGAAGGCATTGCTACCAGAATCTCGTCGATCGATTTTTTAGTGATCAAGTCTTCAATTCGTGAAGGTGGAAAAACATAAAGTCCCATGACTGTCGTTTTTTGTAATTCAATGGCATCGTCGAAAAACAAGATGGGAGTATACTCTCTAGAGTTCATAAGAGCATGGGCTATTTGAGTACCAGCGCGACCAGCTCCATAAATAGCAACTCGCTTTTTCTTATCCAGGCGAAGCTCGACGCCATGTAGAAAACCGCGAGCAAGTAATCTTGTTGCTCCAATATACACGGAGGCAAAAATCCAAAAAATCGCCAATGATGTTCGAGGCAAGCTATTCAATCTTGCGAAGGCTACAACGGCAGTAATTAAGAGAGTCCCAAAAGAAACACCATAAAAAATTGTCCATAATAGACGGACATCCATAAAGCGGATAACCGCGCGATAGAGACCAATTCTGATAAAAATGGGAATAGTGAGAAATGGCACAAGAAAAAACAGCCACCAATATTCTGACATGGCAGGAGTAAAGGATCCCTCTCTTAAGGCCACTGAGGAATAAAACGCAAAAGGCAATATGAGCAAATCAGTCAAAAGCATGAAATAAACTTTTGAGCGCCTTCTTAGATGGATAAGTTGAGCAAATAGACTCATTAGCTTGTTCTCTTGATAAAGATTTCACTTATTGTTAGAAAAATAATCCTTAAATCGGTAGTTAAAGATGCTTTATTGAAGTATTGAATATAATAATCAATTTTGATGGGAAGAACCTTCTCTATGTATGCTCTCTCCGGGTCAGTTGATTGGGATAAAATTGCATTTTCATTTTTAAATTTGACTGAAGCCCAATCAGTTATTCCAGGTCTCATTGTAAATATTTTTTTTCTAGATTCAATTGGATATTTTTCAACATATCGAGGAACTTCTGGACGCGGACCAACGAGACTCATCTCCCCCCAAAAAACATCAATAAGCTGTGGAAGTTCATCAATCTTATATTTTCTAAGAACGTGTCCAGAACGAGTAATTCTTAGATCAGCACCGACTGTTATTTGCAATCCTTTTTTCTCAGCGTCTGCACTCATGGTGCGAAATTTGTGAATATAAAAAGGCTTTTCATTGAGACCAACTCTCTTCTGACGAAAAAATACCGGGCCTTTGCTATCGAGCTTTATCCAAATTGCAATGCATAGGAATAACGGGCCGAGGAGAATCAGCCCAAAAAGTGAAAAGAAAATATCAAAAAGTCTCTTCCCTAACCACATACGATTTTTTTAACAGCAGCAATAACTTTGTCCTGATCAGCTTCAGTCATTTTTGTATACAGAGGGAGACTTACTTCTCTTCGGTAATTCTTCAGTGCATTCGGGAAATCTTCATCTTTTAGTTTGTAGGTTTCTTTCCAGTACGGTTGAAGGTGCAGAGGAATAAAGTGAACACTGCAGCCAACGCCAAGATCGACCATTTTTTGAATGAAGTCTTCTCTGGAAATTTTGAGCGAATCATCCAATCTCACGGCAAATAAGTGCCAGGCATGGAGATCGCCTGCCTGAGCTTTTGGAGGCATAACTAAAGGTAGTCCTTTAAAAGCTTCCATGTATTTTTCCGCCATTTTCTGGCGAATTTCCTGGAAGCGATTGGCTTTTTTCAATTGATGAATACCGATTGAAGAAGCGATGTCTGTCAGATTGTACTTAAATCCCGGAGCGACGACTTCATAATACCAGGCTGGTTTGCTTGAAGTGTACCGGTCGAAAGCATCGCGGTTGATCCCGTGAAGTCTCATGGTACGACAACGTTGAGCTAGTTGAGGATCACGAGTAACAATCATTCCGCCTTCACCTGTCGTAATTGTTTTGGTTGCATAAAAACTGAAGATCGTTATGTCACTCTCCAAGGTCCCGATCAATTTATCTTGGTAGCGAGTCGGAAATGAGTGAGCTGCATCCTCAATGACTTTAAGATTATGTTTTTTTGCAATTTCCAGAATGGGCTTCATTTCACATGAGAGACCTGCGAAATGAACAGGCATAATCGCTTTTGTTTTCGAAGTAATCTTCGCTTCAATTTTCTTTGGATCAATATTGAAAGTTTCAGAATCGATATCGACAAAAACTGGATGAGCGCCCAGGTAACGGATAACTTCCGCTGTCGCCGTAAAAGTGTACGGAGTCGTAATAACTTCGTCCCCTTCTCTGATGCCGACGGCTTCAAGTGCGAGGTGAAGTCCCGCAGTCGCAGAGTTTACTGATATTGCCTCAAGATTGCCCCCAAGATAGGCAATGAAATCGGCTTCAAATTGTTTTGTCTTTGGGCCTGTCGTCACCCAGCCCGAACGTAGAGCTGAAACAACTTCTGAAATTTCCTCTTCCCCAATGTCGGGAAGGGCGAATGGGAGAAAATGAGTCATAAAGTTTCCAAGAATCCCTATTTTTATATTGAACAATGTTAGATATTCTTTAAGCGAAAGAAAACTAATTTTTATGCACAAGAAGAACAAAACGCGCAAGGTGTTAGTGTTTAAAAATATTTCATAAGGAAATAGATTGAAAAGTGAACCATTGGTATCAGTTATAATGCCTGCCTATAATTCGGAAAAGCATATCGGGAAGGCAATAAAATCAGTTATCGAGCAGACGTACCCAAATTGGGAATTAATAGTTATTGACGATTGCTCAACAGATGCAACCAGATCAGTAATTAGCGAAACAAAAGACACCCGAATAAAGTTAATTTTACTTTCTCATAACTCAGGGGCAGGAGAAGCAAGAAATGCTGGTTTAGCGCAAGCTAAGGGACAGCTCATTGCTTTTTTAGATGCAGATGACGTTTGGCTCCCTCTAAAACTTGAGAAACAAGTTGATTACATTTTGAAAATGGACGCAGCAATTTGCCACACAAGTTATTCTTTTATTAACGAGGAAGATAAAAGTATTGCTGGCTATGTTTGCGCATCGAGTTCATTGAATCAAAACGAGTATATGAGAAATACCGAAATTGGTTTATCCACTTCTATGATTAACAAGACAAAAGTTGGAAATTTTCAATTCAGCAGCATGAGATTAAGACAAGATACTAGGCTATGGATAGAACTTTTGGGTAAGAATTTTATAGCCAGAGGATTAAACGAGGTTCTTGTCCTTTACAGGATTAGGAAAGGACAAATTTCAGGGAACAAATTAAAATCTATGTGGAGAACATTCAAATTGTACATGAGCATTCGGGATCTTCCTTTAAAAGACCGGTTAATAAACTTTTTTTTCTACTTAACCAATGCAATTAACAAAAGAATCAAATCTGCTTCGTAACTCTGGGCTTCTAATTGCTTTTGTAAAACCAATCCAGTGTCGAATCAATTGCTTGCTCCAAGCTTTCATCAAAATGTTTTTTTCTATTCATTGTTCTCGAAAGATCTAACGTAAACAAGGGCTCTAAGACCTCATTCTTATCATTCGAGGTCATCACTGAAGGCGAAAAACCAAACTTTAATTCACATCGCCTCTGAACAAGCTTAACCAACTCTAGAATGCTCAATGGCGCACCACTGCCAACGTTGAATAATGAATTTTTAGTTGTCCAAGGTTCATCATTCAGCAAATCGATTAATATGGAGGAAAGAGTATTCATACTCACAAAATCACGACGACTTTTACCTGAAGATTTTAATGCAATAGTTTTATTTTGAATGCTTTGTTTGCAGATTGAATTTCCAATAAGTTCTTCAATTTCAGCGTTTCTTAAAAGAGGGGCTCCTATCATATTCGCAAGCCTTAAAACAATTCCTCTTGTTCTCGTTTTTTCGGTTCGTTCTGAAACTATTTTTTCTGCATTAAGATGAGTTCGAGCATAAGTTGAAATTGGGTGAACTGCATTCCCCTCACTTAAAATTCCAGACAACGGAGAACCATAAACATGCACTGTTGAAAAATAGATAAATTTCTTAATTCCTTTCTTTACTGAAACTTCAAGCAAGTTTTCAACCTGAGTTTCATTGATAAATTTTGCCAATTCCGGATTTAATTCACTCGCCCTTGCCCCCATTGCAGCCAGATGTACTACAATTTCAACACCAGCAAGAGCCTCTTCAAATGTTTCAGTTTTTCCAATGTCAAAAAGAACGACCTTAAATCCATTTCCTTCAAAAATGGAATTTAACTTGTCAACATTCCGGCTACCAAGCACAACTTGAAATCCGAAAGAAACTAATTTCATGGCAAGCGGAGCTGCTAAATAGCCCCCCCCTCCAGTGATTAGAATCTTATTGTTCATTTTTTTTCCAAAGCGAAATCGCTGTAAAAGAAATCGCAGCATATGTCTTAAGTCTAAAAGGGTTAAATTTAAGTGACTGAAAAAAATACTGAAAAGCATCTTTAAATTTTCTTTGAGAAGTTGCTTGCCTTCCTGAATAATAGAATGCCACTGCAAAACAAGAGTATTTTTTTAATTTAAAATAAAGTCTTGTTATAGTTGAAGTTGAGTTGAAAATTTTTTGAAAGTGGAATTCCAAAACGTTTAATTTGGCATTTAATAATCGTTCTACTACAGAACTTTGATTATTTTTGTGGATGTAATACTCGCCCAGCGGTTTTTCAATCGTTGAAAACTTAATTCCCTCCCAAGCTAGCTTCAACCATAAATCGTAATCCTCTGCAGTAACAATCTGGCTATTCTCACTCAGTCCGCCAACCATGGTTAAGCATTTCCTCCTTAGGACCACTGAAGAATTTGCTATACAATTCCCTCTTAAAAGTAGATTTTTAAAATTTATTTTTTTAAACGGGCCAGGCATTAAGAGCCCGCTCAATAATCCTTCTACGTTTTTAATCAAATAATGAGTTACGAGGTCACTTTGCTCTTGGTGTAGCTTATTTATGCATTCTTGCAATTTTTCAGGATACCACCTGTCGTCTGAGTCCAAAAAGGCAACAAAATCCCCACGCGAATTCTCTATTCCCTTATTCCTTGCTGCTGCAATAATCCCATTGTTTGCAAAGTTTATTAATCTGATTCTTTTATCTTTAAACGAAGCAACAACTTCCTCTGTATTATCAGTTGAAAAGTTATTAACAACGATCGCTTCCCAATTTATAAAAGTTTGCGACAAAACAGAATCTAACGCCTTCACCAAAAAGTGGGCATGATTATAAGTTGGGATAACAATGGATACTGCTGGGAATTCTCCTTTTACAATAGTCATAGGGCCTCATTTGTTTATAGTAATAGGTTATGTCAAAAGCTTCAGATTATCGACAAATAACATTTCCATTTATTAGGAAATCCACTATAAATTTAATGATATAAATTTAATCCTTTGAGGAAAGTATTATGAAAGTTGTCCTTTTGTGTGGCGGTCTGGGAACGCGCCTAAGTGAAGAAACGCATTTGGTTCCAAAACCAATGGTAAGAATTGGCGAAATACCAATCCTTCAGCACATCATGAACACCTACTCTAAGCATAATTTTAATGATTTTACCTTGGCATTAGGTTTTAAGGCTGAAGTGATCAAAGAGCATTTTTTAAATTTCTACGCCTTGAGCAATGATTTGCGAATTAATTTAAAAGATGGATCAGTAAAATATTTAAAAGAATCTCCAAAAAATTGGAATGTTGATCTAATTGACACTGGCTTAAATACACTTACAGGCGGAAGAGTCGCTAGGTTAAAAAGCCACATAGGCAAAAATACATTTATGCTGACTTACGGAGATGGCGTGTCAGATGTAGACATTTCTGAACTTGTAAAATTTCATAAATCTCATGGCAAAATAGCCACATTTACAGCAGTAAGACCTCCTTCACGATTTGGCGTAATTGAATTTGAAGGATCAAAAGTTGTTTCGTTTAAAGAAAAACCACAGACTCAGGATGGCTGGATAAACGGAGGCTTTTTTGTTTTTGAACCAGGAATTTTTGACTACCTTAACGAGGGCGATGAAACTATTTTGGAAAGAAATCCACTTGAAAAGTTAGCTGAAGATGGTCAACTAATGGCTTTTAAGCATGAAGGTTTTTGGCAATGTATGGATACTCTACGTGACAAAAACTACTTGAATAAAATCTGGGAAGAGGGAAAAGCCCCATGGGCTTAGGTAGATAAATATGATGTTTGATTGCTTTAAAAATAAAACAATTCTAGTAACAGGCCACACCGGATTCAAAGGTTCTTGGTTAGCTTTATGGTTAACAGAATTGGGAGCCAAGGTAATCGGTTATTCAATTGATATTCCGACGTCTCCATCCCACTTTGAATCTTTAAATTTGAAAGATAAAATTGTCGATATACGTGGTGATGTCTGCGATCTGGCGAACCTTAAAAAAGCGTTTTCAACTCACAAACCAGAAATTGTATTTCACTTAGCCGCAGAAGCCATCGTCCACACTTGCTACGAAACTCCTAAAAAAGCATTTGAAACAAACGTGATGGGTACTTTAAATATTTTAGAATGTCTCAAGGATACTAAAACAGTAAAAGCTGCCGTTCTCATTACGAGTGATAAATGTTACGAAAATGTTGAATGGGAATACGGATACAGAGAAACCGATCGTCTAGGTGGAGCAGATCCATATAGCGCATCCAAAGCGTGCGCAGAGCTAGTTATTTCTAGTTATTTTAGATCGTTTATCAAAAACACCAATTGTAAATTAGCTTCTGTTCGCGCTGGAAATGTTATTGGCGGTGGTGATTGGGCTGCATTTAGAATTGTTCCAGATGCCATTCGAAGTTGGTCTCAAAATGAAGAATTAATTATTCGAAACCCGTATGCAACGAGACCTTGGCAGCTTGTACTAGAGCCAATAAGTGGTTATTTAACTACAGCTGCTTATTTGTTGGATGAGAAAAAATCTCTTTCAGTTAACGGAGAATCTTTTAACTTTGGGCCACAATCAGAAGTCATTCAACCAGTTTCAGAGCTAGTCGAAGAAATGAAGAATGATTGGCCAGGAAAAAAATATAAAATAGTGATTAACCCCGACGCTAAGAAAGAAGCTAATCTTTTAAAGCTATGTTGCGACAAAGCTCTTTCAAGACTAAACTGGCGAGCCGTTTTAAGTTTCAAAGAGACCATCTTACTTACCTCTACTTGGTATAAAGACTACTATGAAAAAAATAGCAGCACGCATGAATTAAGCACAAGCCAGATACAAGCCTATCAAGAATTTGCTCGCACAAGAGGAGTAGAATGGGCGCAATAGAAACACAGATCGATGGTTTAATTGTAACTCCATTGAAAATTATCAAAGACGAGCGCGGAGCAGTCATGCATATGCTACGGGCTGATTCACCGTTATTTAAACAGTTTGGTGAAATATATTTTTCTGTTGTTAACCCTGGCGTAACGAAAGGATGGAAGCGCCATAAAGTGATGGAGCAAAATTTTGCAGTTCCAATGGGGAATATGAAATTTATTTTTGTGGATAAACGTGAAAATTCTCCAACAAAGGAGGCTATTCAAGAAATCACAATTGGTCCTGAGAATAATTATGCCCTCATTCATGTCCCCGCGATGATTTGGTATTCTTTTACAGCCACTGGAACCGATACCGCCATGATAGCTAACCTCGCGAGCATTCCTCACGATCCTAGCGAGAGCGAAACTGCTCCATTGGAAAAATTCCACACACCTCGCAAATGAAAATCTATATTAAATGGCCTCTTTTTATATTCACACTGATTAGCTTTTTCGTTTTATATTTTTTAAATTTAAGCGAGAACTTAAGATTTTTTCTTCTAATCATCCCATTCTTTGTCATTCCAGGGTTCATTTTAAATTCGCTACTAAATCTCAATCAAATCATCAAGGGAATCTATCGAATCCCAGTCTCACTAGTCTTGTCTTTTGTTTTTTACTATCCATCCACGATGATCATGACTTTTTTCCAATCTGCCTGGAATACTTATTTCATGATTCACGCAGCCCTCTATTTACTTATTTGGATTTTTTATCTTTTCAAAGATCGTGAGATTATTTTTACAAATCTAAAATTGCCTACATCAAAAAATAAAATTTGGGCCATAAGTATCTGCTGCATACTCCTTGCTATTTCATTGGCTGGTATCAAATTTGTCGATATCTACAATGACTCCAATTTTCACATATATAAAATCAATTATGAGTATAAATCCCCCGTACTTACGAACTTCATCTCATACTCAAATAGCCTCCCTTTTACAGGACCAGAGCAGCTAGATCCCCACTATAGGACTCAACCAACCATCGCTACTCCTACTTACGATTTTGGCTATTACCATATACTCTTGGCAAGCTTCTGCAAATTGACCAAGCAGTCGATTGTTTCTTTTATCTATTTTTTTAATAAATTTTTATTTGTTAATGTTCTTCTCGCTGCTCTTTTTTTGGGCTGGTCTCTTTTTAGGGATTGGCGGTATCAGTTCTATTTATTTTTAAGTTTAATAATTTCCATCATTGGATTAAAAAATTATTACAACACTTCAAAGATTGGTGAGCCTCCATATTTTTTTGTGGATCTTTTTCACCCCACCAACATAAGTACAATGCTTTTTCTTCCGATCACCTTGGCTCTTTATCTAACTTCCATCAGAAAAAATATTACGTGGAAAGAACACAAAGAAATCTTTATTGTGTTTTTCCTAATTTCTGTTGTGGGTTTTTCAATCCACAAAATTCTTTTCATTTTTCTGCTTCCATGGATTCTCTTGACGAGCTTCTTGCTTTACCAGACGACCAAAGACATTAATCAGTTAAAAAAAGGTAGTATTTTAACAGGTCTTCTTTTTTTAATAATTGGCACATACCTTCTTTATTACTTCAACCTTGATACCATTTACCCAAGCCACACAATTGAAGCCTCCTCTTTGACAGAGTCAAGAGCGCGTACTCTTGTTTCATTTAATTCTCATTGGGAATTTTTTATCAAGTATGCAAAGTATTTAGAGAACACCATTTATAAAGTTCTGTATTTTCCTTTATCATTTTTTTCCATTGCTGGTATAGGACTCATATACAAGAAAAGAGCAATTAAAAGCATTACTTCAATTTTTTTAATATCGAGCCTTGGATGTTTTTTGTTTTTCATGATTCCGGGAATGAACTATATAACAATACGGTTCACGAGAGCATTTGTTCAAAGAATGTTTTCTTTTTTATTGATAGAATATTTTGCAGCTACAGTCTTCTGGGAAATCCATAAGATTAAAAAGAATTCCAATTTTATGCATTTCTTAGGGGCTGTGACAATCGCAATTATACTTTTCACAGTGGCTATAGATAACTTCAGAAAAGGAAATGAACAGTATATTTTTAACGGACCAGAGCGCTTTGCATTTGCAAAATACTTAACAAAAAATATTCCTGTTAATACCCCCTATTTAGCTGACACCAACTCGGAACTTGAAATAAATGCAAGCACTCAACTTCGCTCTATTGCTTTTAATCATTACCAATATAACTATATTCGATCTAATTCTGATTCGAATAATTTCCAAACACGTCTCAACCGATTTCTGTACTGGCATGAAGACAAGGCTCTTTTTACCGACAGTATAAGAAAAAATAAAATTGAGTATATAATAATTGGAAAAAAAAATTATGATTCAAATATTATAAGAAATATGCATTCAAACGTATTTAATCCAAATTTCTCTGATCTTTACGAGCATGATAAATCTTTCACTAAAATTTATGACGATGAATTTCATACGATTTATAAAATTAAATCGTAATTTTCATAAACAGCTAAACTAGGTTCCAATTTAGCGCTGTCCCTTTTTTAACATCCACCTTTACTTTTTTACCAATCATCTGCTCAAAAAACTTAGGCGGCAATCCCAAGCCAGGTCTGATTGCCCGAAGATTTTTTTCGGTTAACAATTCCCCGGCCATCATATCTTCAACAATATATAGAGATCTTCTAAAAACCAAAGATTTACTTTCAGTTTCGCTTCTTTCGTAAGAGACTTTTCCCATGGATTCCCAAGCTTTCTTAGATTCTTCAACGAGCATCTTAAATTCTGCCGGCTCCATAGAAAAAGCTGAATCTACGCCACCTTCACTTCTATCAAGCGTAAAATGCTTTTCTATGACGGTCGCTCCGAGAGCGACACTCGCTATTCCCACCCCGATTCCCATGGTGTGGTCAGAAAGCCCTACTTCAACATTAAAACGCTCTCTTATATCAGGAATCGTAAGAAGATTAGCTTCTTTTGGAGCTGCGGGGTAGGCGCTCGTACACTTTAAAAGAATAAGATCTTTGCATCCTGCACTTCTAGCTGCCCCAACTGTTTCTGCGAGCTCCTCAACTGTAGCCATTCCAGTAGAAATGATTATGGGCTTACCTGTCTTTGCTACTTTTTTAACCAAGGGAATATCTGTATTTTCAAATGAGGCGATTTTATAAAAATCAACATTTAATTCTTCTAGAAAATCAACTGCTGTGCCATCAAAAGGGGTACTAAAAAAAAGCATTCCGTGTTTTTCACAACGCTCTTTAATGGGCTTGTGCCACTCCCAAGGAGTCATCGCTTCGGCATAAAGATCGTAGAGGCTTTTTCCCTTCCATAAACTTTTTGAGTCCTCAATGAAAAACTCTCCATGACTTAAATTTAAAGTCATCGTATCTGGAGTATAGGTTTGAATCTTAAGTGCTTGAGCTCCTGAGGCTGCTGCTGCATCAACAATAGCGAGAGCTCTATCTAGAGAGTGATTATGATTTCCAGACATCTCTGCAATCACAAATGGCGGATGATTTTTTCCAATGGTATATTTTCCAATTTTTATTTCTTTCATATTTTAAATCCTAAATTTCTTTTTTAAATTTTGTTAAGTATGGATTAAATTCTAATTTCTGAAAGAGCGACATGGAAGCCGCATTTTCATTAAGAACAGTTGCATGAATAGTTCTAACCTGCGATTCAGCCTTAAGCCTTTTCTCTCCTATTCTCATCAATTCAAAGCCAAGTCCCTTCCCCCAAAATTCAGGCGCAAGAGAGATGGAAACCTCTGCCTCATTAACATCTTCCAAAAGATCATAGCGGACAGTTCCGCATCTTTTTCCGTCAACAAGTCCCATATAAAAAAAACTGCTTTCGCTCTTCAATATTTTCTCAAACCACGACTCATGGTTATCTTTGGAAACAGGCGAGGGATTAAGCGCATACTTATAAACAGCTGGATTATTTCTCCATTCCAAAATAATGTCTTTGTCTTCGCCAGTTACCTTTCTAATCTCTAACACGATAAGACCTTCTTGATAGCGTCCAACACGCGGTCAGCCCCCATACCATCTACTAAATGAAATGAATTTTTTCGACAACGATACCACAGCGAAGTGTCGGGAACAATTTCTCTAAAAAATGAATCCCACTTGGAAGAGTCCATTTCCTCCGCCTTCCCAAGATAATAAATATTATTGGTTTTTTGCAGTTCAACGCAATTTCCAACTTGATTTTCTGCAACAGCGACAAGCGCAGAAGCAACACCAAGACTAGCCCTCTCCCAGGACGTTGTCCCACCAGCCCCGATAAAAAGATCAGCTGAAAGCATAAGCTGCGCAAAATCTTCTACGAAGCCCTGAATCCTTATTTCTGGATGATTCTTTTGCAGATCTTGTAACGACGAAAAATCTGGATGAGTTGAACTTTGAACAAAAGTAAAATTGTATTTTTTTAAATGATCAGGTTTCAGTGAGCGGGCAAGATTCAAGGTATGGCCTTGTTCATCAGCTCCACCAAAAAAGACCACTACATTTTGTACAGGACAATTAAATTGCTCCTTATCGACAGCTTGACGTAAGGCTTGAAACTCTGACCGAAGAAGAGCAAACTTTGGGCCCATCAAATAAAGAATTTCTCTCTTCTTCATAAGTGCATGATAGCCTTCGGCTCGGGCTGTAATATTTTGGTCAAAGATTAAATCACAAAAATGCTCTCTGTTCATAAGGTCATCAATAACCATTAAAAAGGTGGCATGAATGTTCTTTTCATAGCTCGCATCGAGCGAATAGTGATCTACAATAAAAAGATCAGCTCCTCCAATCTCTTTTATGTACTGATTAGTATACAGTAAATCGTCCTCTGGACTTTGCCCTAGCCAGTTCTCATAACTGGATCGCTCCTTGGCGGATAGAGGGCCCTGAACCCCTCCCTCTAAAATTTTAAGAGAGAAATGTTCCGCAATTGGCTTGTGCAAAAAACCTAAATGGTTTTTTGTAACAAAATGAACCTGAAATTTATATTTTAATTTTTCAGCCAAAGTCAGGCATCTCATGACATGTCCAATGCCTATATGATTGCCTGAATCTACTCTAAAAACGACTTTTTTCATTATAAAAATTTTCTAAACACAGGCTTAGTTGGTTCCCCAACTAAGAACTTCTCGTACCCCTTCTCTAATGCCATGGTATAAATGTCAATCGACTCATTCAACGCTTCAATGAAGAAATCCATGTCCGAATTAGTGTGTGAAAAACACGGAATCATTACTCCTTGAAATAATATTCCACGCTTAATCATCTCCTGAAGCATAAGAGTTCTCATACCATTATCAATTTGACCGTCTTTATTTTTAAACCCAAAGGCGACCATCCAATTGGTTGCTGAAACATTGATAAAAGAACTTATCCCTCTTTTGGCAAAGAGATCGTTAGATTTCTGAATTAAGTAGTCGCCTACAGAGTGATTATGCTGAATAACATTTTTGGTTTTAAACTCATTCATCGTTGCCATACAAGCGGCCATTGCGTGAGTTTCCCCACCATGCGTTGTCGAGATAAGAAATACTTTTTCTTCACCCGGGCGATTGATTCCTCCAAGCTCCATGATTTCTTTTTTTCCAGTCAAAGCACAAAATGAGAACCCATTGGCAATCCCCTTTCCCCAAGTTGCCATATCTGGCTCAACATTCATTTTTTTAATAGATCCAGGATAATCAGTTTTAAATCCCGTAATCATTTCATCCATAACATAAAGAGCGCCATGCTTATGACAAATTTCTATCAATGTTTTGATATAATTTTCTGGCTGAGGATGTGTCTTTTCAGGTTCAGAAATAACACAGGCAACTTGTCCCGGATATTTTTGAAACATTTCTTCCAGTGAGTTGAGATCCATACTGTTGTAAGTAACAGTATAATTTTTAAATTGTGAAGGAACCCCCTTGTCACAAGGAGTTTTTCCAATAAACCAATCATCATAAGAGTAAAATGGGTGATCCCCTGGATAAGCCACGAGCTCTCTCCCCGTATAGGCGCGAGCTAACTTCATTGCCGCAGTAGTGGCCGTCGAACCATTTTTAGCAAATTTAATCATCTGGTGGCATGGAATTAGTTCCAAAAATTTCTCCGCCATTTCCAGTTCAATCGAAGCAGGACGCTGAAAGTTCACTCCCTTCTCAATCTCACGTCTGACGGCATCGAGAACAGGCTCATAAGCATGACCCAAACTTACCGAGGTTAAACCCATGGAACAATCTAGATACCTATTGTCGTCAATATCCCAAACATATGCTCCCTTACCTCGAGAAATCGCTGCAGGTGCAATTTTAGGAAATTGATCATCGCCTTTTGAGTATGTATGAGCCCCTCCAGGAATAAGGTTATGGATCTTTGAGCGATAGACATCTGAATTTTTAAAATTTGTTATTTGCTTTAACATAAGTCCTCTTAATTATCTTCTTGAAGTGATTTTTTTAAGCCTTCGTTTCTTTCGTATTTTGAATTTATTTTTAACCATTCTGGATTTTTCATTAAACACTGAATATAGTCTTCCATCCTTGCACCTTCACCAATTTCTGAAACAAGTTTGGAGATGAGTTCGTAATCCTCGTGTGTATCGAGGGTTAATCTAAACTTACCGAAATCGAGTGGATATTCGACCGACTCTATTTTAAACTTTCCACAATCTCTAATGAAAGGTGTTACGTGCTCTCTCTCCGATATTTTCTCAGCTTCCTTCCAAGCGGTCTCTAAGGCATTAAAAGAAAAAATCTCAGCATCCATCCCATCGGGTAAAGTTGGGTTTAAACAATTGGCTGCATAATCAACTTTTTTATCTAGAAACTTTTTAATTAGATCATCTACGTAAAAAGGATCAATTAATGGACAATCAGAAGTCAGCCGAACTATATAATCCGGACGTGTCTCTTTAGCTGCCTGGTAAAAACGATCTAGAACATCATCAAGACTTCCGCGAAGACAAGCGAAATTATTCTTCTTGGCGATAGCCTCAATTTCGCTTGATTGTGGTTCATTTGTCGTGGCCACAACGAATTGATTAATGAGCTTTGATTTCTTAATTCTCTTCAAGTGTAAGTCTAACACTGTCCCCGTACCTAAAGGCTTCAAGACTTTTCCCGGAAGGCGAGATGAAGAAAAACGTGCTTGAGTAATAGCCATTATTTCCATATTAATTCCAATTCACCGGATTCAATAGTTCGGGATAATTGACTTTTATTTTTAAAACATCTCGTGCAAGATCTTCTGGTATGTGATTTTTTAGGGCGTTTACATTATTTTCCAGTTGAGCGACAGAATCCACCCCAATAATGACCTTATCAATGTAATCCTGATCGACAGCAAACTTTAGACACAAATCTTCCATGTTCACATGGTGTGATTTAACCAATTGATGTAACTCAAGCAAAGCAGCCTTTAAAGGCATTAGCTTGAGAGGCAAAGTCTCTACATCTTTAAAAAACAATCCTTGCAAAAAAGCTGAACGTACATAAACTAATTTATTTTTTGCTTTAGCCATTTTTAATAGATCAATCTTTTTTTCTGAGCGATCAAATATATTAAAAGGTAATTGAATCAAATCAACTTCTTTTGAATTGACTGCTATCTCCAGCTCTTCAATCGAGTACAAAGAAACAGCCAGCCTATTCAACCTACCAGTTGATTTGAGTTTGTGAACATAATCAAAATCCGAAAACGATTTAAAATCCTGGAAACGATGAAAATAGTATCCATCCAAAAAACTTAATCCCAACCGTTTACAACTATTTTCAAAAGCTTCTTGATAAGTAATTTTATTGTCACCAACAAACTTGCTCATGATTTTAAATTTATGTTTTTTGTTTTTTGCTAAATATGCAGTAAGAACTTCTGTTGAATTTCCATACGCATCAGCAGTATCAAGTTCATCTATGCCAAGCTGATAGGCGCGATCTAAAATCGCAAAAGCTTTTTCTTGGCTCGGTTTTCCCGCGGAATTGTTGATTCCGTAATCTAAACCAAATTGTACTGTTCCTAATGCTAGCTTCATTGCTATTTAAACTTTGTTAAATGATCTAGGACATAAAACTGCTCTTCTTCTTTCATCCCATGAAACATCGGAAGGCTAAGGGCCTTTCTATAATAGCTCTCAACATTTTCCAGCTCAACTGCTTTGAAGCCATTTCCCTGATAGTAAGCATGCTTATAGACCGGCAGATAATGAACTTGAGAGTAGATCTCGTGAGTTTTTAGATAGTCATATAACTCTTTTCGTCTATCACTTTGAATGACAAACAAATGATAGGCGTTGACGAATTTTTCTTCATCGTATTTTTGAAAAGCCATGTTTGAGTCTTTCAGGTAGTCTTTGTATTTTTTGGCTATCAAATTTCTCTTTTCGATATTCGCTGATAAATTCCTTAATTGAGATAAACCAAGAGCTGCATTAATATCAGACATTCGATAATTAAAGCCAAGCTCTTGCATTTCATGATACCATCCACCGTGAGAGGATTCTTTTAGTAATTTCTCATCGCGCTCAATACCGTGTGAGCGAAGCTTCAAAAGATGACGATACATTTTCTCATTATTAGTTGTAACCATTCCTCCTTCACCTGTAGCAATATGTTTTACCGGGTGAAATGAAAAAACAGTAAGCTCAGAGTAAGTTCCCTGGCCGCATTTAATAAATTCTTTTTTCGAATTATAAAAGCCGCCACCAATAGCGTGACAAGCATCTTCCATAATCCAAAGATTATATTTTTCAGCAATCTCTCTTAATCTCTCTGTATCGATCGGTAGGCCCGCAAAATCTACTGGAATGATTCCTTGATAGTCGTTTGGATTTTTAGCCAGTGTTTTTTCAACTAAATCTAGATCGATGTTAAACGTTTTGGGATCGATGTCGACAAATTCCACCAATCCTTTTTCATAAAGAACACAATTGGAACTAGCTGCAAATGTATTAGGAGTTACGATAACCTTTTTCTTCAGATCTCTGTTCAGAACTTTAAAGCCCGTGTGAAGCGCTGCTGTGGCATTGCAAAATGTAACGGCGTATTTTGCGCCAACTACTTTTGCAAATTCTTCTTCAAATTTTGTTACTGCTGGACCCTGGGTTAAAAAATCTGATTTCAAAACTTCAACAACTGCATTGATATCATCTTGAGAGATTGACTGCTTACCGTAAGGAATTTTCATAATTACACCGTAAAACTTGGGTCGATATGTCTTTTAATGAGAGCTCGAATATCTTCTGGGTTCACCCACTCCGTATTTGTCCCCGAATTATACTTGAATCCTTCTGGCACTTTCTTAGCATTAAACTTTTTCATCCAATCGTTCATATTCCAAAATGGAACAGATGGAGCGATTACATAATATTTTCCACAGTCATAAGTCGACATTGAATCTGTTTCAGTGATCATTTCCTCATGAAGTTTTTCACCTGGACGAATTCCTACAACTTCAGTCTTGCAACTTGGCGCAACTGCTTTTGTCACATCCGTAATCCTATAAGATGGAATTTTAGGAACAAACAATTCCCCTCCCCATGCATTTTCGATAGCGTACATGACCATATCAACCCCTTCTTCGAGAGTGATATTAAAACGAGTCATTCCTTCGTGGGTAATAGGCAAAACCCCTTCATGCCTTTTCTTTAGAAAGAAAGGTATTACGGATCCTCTTGAGCCAAGAACGTTACCGTAACGAACAACTGAAAATTTCAAATCGCGAGAACCTTTCATATTATTGGCAGCAATAAACAGCTTATCTGAGCAAAGCTTAGTTGCGCCATAAAGATTAATTGGTGCACAAGCTTTATCAGTCGAAAGTGCGACAACTTTTTGAACACCACAATCAAGAGCGGCATTAACAACATTTTCCGCGCCGTTGATGTTGGTATTAATACATTCAATAGGATTGTATTCTGCGATAGGGACATGCTTTAAGGCAGCAGCATGAACAATTATATCTATTCCTTCACATGCTCTCTTTAATCTTTCGCCATCCCGAACATCGCCGATAAAAAAACGAATTTGAGGAAATGTCGATTCTGGATATAATTGGCCCATCTCATATTGCTTTAATTCATCTCGAGAATAAACTACCACTCTTTTAACATCAGGGTATTTTTTAAAGACAGTTTCAATAAATTTTTTTCCAAACGAGCCGGTCCCGCCAGTTACTAAAATCTTTTTTCCATTAAGCATGTTCACTTCCTAAAATGTTCTTTTTTAAGCATCTATAGTAGTCCTCTTCCTATATTTCTGTCTATAAGTTCCCCTTGTTGAACAGTGACTTTTTAGACTAAAATAAACTGATCAATATTTACCACTAGGTCTCAATGAGTCATAAGCATAATCTGAAACAAAAAATAATCAATTTTAGGAATTTTTTAGGCGACGAGGTCTGGAGCTTATTTATACTTGCAACAGTGCTGGGAATTCTTTGGTTCCTGGTTGAATCTGGTTTTGTTGTGATTATTCAATCTTTTCTCATGAGTATTGGCCTTATAGAAAAGTCTAAAACAATACTCCCTAATTGGTTTCCAAGTGAAATATGGGCAACGACTCTCATTTTAATAGGATTTGGAGTTATAAGAGGTGCTGTGTTGGCAATGCGATATTATTTTGCCGTTGCGACCGGTCAATCATTCATTAGTTATCAGAGATCAAGAATTTTAGAAATTGGCCTCAGAAATGCCCCAAATATGTCCACTGCCGAAATAATGCTCTCTTTTAGCGAGCACACAAACACCGCCTCCATAGCGCTTCAGCAAATCGCTCAACTAATCAACAATTTCGTCTCCATTGTACTTTTTGTGTGCGCCGGATTCTACTTAACTCCGAAAGAATTCATATTAAGTATCCTGCTACTGAGCGTGGCCTTAATCCCGATCTTACTTTTAAATCGTTCAATTCATGGGATAGGAAATACCATTAATGCAGAAAAAGAAGAGGCAAACAAGATCATAATTGATGGTCTTAAAAACAATTTTTTCTTGCAGATCTATCATTTAATTTATTCTGAAATAAATAAGGGGAAAAGTGCATTAATAAAATACGAACACGCCTATAAAAAATATGGTCGGGTTGCTGGGATTCGCAACGCATTTCCTCAAATAATGGGAGCAACAGTGATCGCCATTGTGACATTCGTAAGTTTAAAATATTTCCATACTCCAGGAAGTAAACTGCTTTCATTCTTTTATATTTTTATTCGCATGGCTCAATGTGCAAGTGATTTCTATTCGGTAACAGGTGACATAAAAATTCAAATGATCGGGCTAAAAACTCTTTATTTCTGGAGTCAGAAGCTTGATGAATTTCAGCTCCAGAATGAGATTAGAGAAACCCAAGTACCAACAAGAAAATTGGAAAATATTATTATTGATGTCTCTCATTTAAATTTTAATTACAACGAAAAGACCATTTTAAAAGATATTAACTTTAAAATTATTCCAGGCGACGTTTTACTCATTAGAGGAGAATCTGGAGCTGGGAAAAGTACCTTGCTCTCACTAATTTTAGGTCTCAATCAACCAGCTAATGGTGAGATTAAAATTAATGACTATCATCCACACCTAATCCGAAACAGCCTTGCCGAAAAAACAGGATATGTGGGTCCTGAGCCATACCTTATCGCTGGTACAGTGAAAGAAAATCTTTTATATGGACATCCAAATCCAGCATCAATAACGGAAGAGTTTTGTTGGAATGCTCTAGAAAAAGCGCATCTAAAAAATGAAATTTTAAACCTACCCAACAAGCTTGAAGAAAATCTATTAGAGAGAACTCAATTCTCAACAGGCCAAAAACAACGTCTGTCTATTGCCAGAGCACTAATCAGAAATCCATCAATTTTAGTTCTCGATGAAGCAACTGCAAATCTTGACCCAGACACAGAAAAGAAATTCATCGAGTTGCTATCAACTCTTACCGGAGAAATGACTACGATCATTGTAAGCCACAAAGATTCATTCAATGATATTTGTACAGAGAAAATTACACTTAAAAAAATAGGATAACGTTAATATGTACCTCACTCCATATGTTCAGAATTTAATCGGCCACGAGGACATTGCGGAATCATTGAAATTTGAATTTGACAGAAGAATTTATCACTATGGCAATCAATTTCTTAATTCTACAGAAAGCAATTCTGCACAATCACGGAACAAGAAGATTGCTTTGGCCATCAGAGATCTCATAATTCTTAGTAGAATCATAACAAAAAATGCTTCTAACAAAATTCCTGCAAATTCCATTGTATCAAACTCGTATGTTTCAATAAAAAACACGATGAATTCAAAGCAACATAATTTCATAAAGCCTCCATGGGATTTGAGCTTAAAGCAAGCGAGTTATATCGACGTAAATGCTTTTTTCCGTTTTCGCTCTATGAAAAATTTTTTAGAGCACTCACATTTCAATGAACTACTCGCAGAGAAGGCTCTTACCAAAATAGGCAGCATCCAAAACGATCTGACCGAGTTTTACTCCTCCTCTAATGTTATTGCTGGCTTATTTCCAAACGACGTCACTTTTTTTGAAGTGCAATCAATTCAAATCTTAAAGAAGTTAAAGAAGAAGTCTTTCGTTCTACTTCATGGCGTCCCTGGAATTTACAATAATGCCCTTCATAGCAAGAGTGATTACTTATTTGTTTGGGGAATGGCCCTGAAAAATATCTTTATCCAACAAGGATTTTCGCCAGATAAGATTAAAGTTGTTGGACACCCATTATCTGCAAAATTATCTTCTCCACCTAAGATAAGATCTTCCTTAGATTCGGTCCTTGTTCTTGGTTCATCCATGCCTGGTGGTCAATTTGATAAAAATGAAGCACTTTTATGGGACAGGGGAAACATTATTTTATATTGCTATATGATCCAAAGGACTTTACAACGGCTGGGAGTTAAAAAGGCAAAAATTCGACCACATCCTTCTGAAAGCAAAAGCTGGTATTCAAAATTTATTGATCTGAATTTTTTCGAATTTGATAATTCTTCTAATATACATTCAGCTGTTCAAGCATCATCTTTGGTCATTGGTCCTACTTCAAGCAGCTTTATTGAAACCATCGCCGAAGGAGTTAATTATATTACCTTCGAGCCTTTTTATGAGAATTCAAAATCTCAATACAAGCTTGTTCCTCCCTTTGACGGATCTGACCCAAGACTTCTGGTTACGAAGAGCGAGAATGAACTATATGAAACTCTTAAAAATAATAGACTATGCGATTCTAGTCTTCTTGAAGATTACCTAGGAGCGGAGTATCGATTAGATGAAGTTCTAAGCGAACTCCTATAAACACATGAACAGAAAAAAAATTCTCTTCTATACTGAAAACTATGAAAGCGGAGGAAGCGTACGTTATCTTTTAGATCTTTGCACGCTCGCATCTCAGACGGACAACCAAATTGTAGCATACAGTAACTTCATGGCACTCACCCCTAGGGAAAAAGAATGGTTTGACAATATCGATATCAAAATTAAAAATCTTTCCATTTGTAGTTGGGGGGAATTAAGAGCGCGTTTTAAACTAAGACAAAACTTATTTATCAAGATAATCGCGAGGCTTATCTACCTTCCACTGTCTCCTCTAAGTTGGCTATATCAATACATCTTGTTCACGATCACCCTGATAAAAGAAAAACCTGATTTAGTTATTGCGGCCAATGGCGGTTACCCTGCCGGAGGATCAGTTTTAAGGTTTGCACTTTGTTCATTTTTTCAGAGCACACCTGTTTTCATATCTATTGTTGCCCCCCCTTCAATTCAAGTCGCTGATAAATTTCGAATGCACTTTTGGAATAGAGTAATTCCCAAAGTAACAAAAAAAATAATCGTTAACTCTACTGACATTCAGGAAAAATTAGCCAAGCTTGGCTTTAATCAAAACCAATTGGTTATTTTTTATAACGGAATACTAGGCGCAGTCGATTACAGAGCTAGGAATAACGAAAAGATTAAAATCTTATTTTTTTCTCGACTTGAAAAATCAAAAGGTGCAAATGTTTTACTAGACGCCTATGAGAAACTTGCCCCCGAACTCAAAGACCAAATAGAAATTCATTTTTATGGATCAGGATCCATGAGTCAAGTTATTACAGAGTTCGCTACTAAAAATACAGGTAAGATATACATGCACGGCTTCAGAGAAGGAAACTCAGAAGAAATTTTCTTAGAAGCAGATATCTATACATTGCCATCTTTATCAGAAGGTTTACCTTACACGATCCTTGAGGCCATGCGGACAGGATGTTGCATATTAAGTACAAATGTAGGCGGAATACCTGAAATGATAGAGTCAACGAAAGAAGGCTTGCTAGTACAACCGAATGATCTACCTGAATTCATAAGCAGTCTGGAAATTCTCATAAAAGATAAATCTTATCGAGAAAAGCTTGGCCAAGCTGCAAAGAAAAAATTTGATATCAAATTCGAGCAAGGAAGCATTTTCAATCAACACGCTAACTTGTTCAAACTAAAATGATTTTTGATAAATAGCGACTTGAAAACTAGACGTTAGAGGAGAATTGATCTTACCGAAAAATAACGTAAAAGTTTTAACCAATACTCTTACAAGGATTTTAACGGTCTTATTTTTCACTTCAGCAATGGGAAAAAGCGAAGGTTCAAATCCACCAATATATTCATTGCATACCATTTTTAAATTAAATTTTCTCGAAAGTTCTTCAAAAATTTTTAAATCCATAATGGGTAAAAAATGAGATTTCAAATAAGGCTGATCCATAGAAGGATCAATCAAACTTTGAATAAAATAATTAATTCCTCTAAATCGAGGAATTACGATTGCAATATGGCCCCCCTCCTTAACCAATTCAACGTGCCTCTTAAACACATCCTCGTAATTTTCAAAATGCTCAATAAATCCAAAAGACATTACCAGATCAAATTTTTCTTCCGGATCAAATTGAAAAAAGTCCGTTGAATATACTTTGCCATCAACTTTGCACAGAGCTAGATTCTGCACAGTAGCTTCGGCTGCAACTTTAACGTATTCTACACCATATGATTTATATCCAAGAAATTCAGAGGCAAACACCATCCACTTGCCTGGAGCACAGCCGACTTCCAATGAACGCGCTCCAATTTTTTGTGCTTTAACATGCTTTAGGAGCACATCTGAAATGACTCTATCATTTTTAAATTTAAAATTTGGTTTCACGGGAAGGTTAATATTTCTCCAAAAATGATCCCAAAATTCTTCTGTCGTTAACTTTAAATCCATCTTGATTCCGTTACATTTTGTCTATGAAGTCGATTACATTAATCGGTTCAAACTGTACTAAGCCCTTAAGTTTTTTAATATTTGCTACTGAGAAAATTGCTTCATTTGGGTTTTCTTTTTTATTAACTACTATTTTTCCAATTTTACGTTCAACACTCTTTGCTAGATCAATTATTTTCACAGATTGCCCAGAGCCAATATTGATCACTTCGTTAGTCAGATTAATTGTTAAAAGTTGGCAAACGATTTTTGCCACATCTTCAACGTGAATAAAGTCCCTCTCTGAAACGCCATCATTTACTAATAAAAAAGGCGTCTTCATTTTGGCACAAGTTATTAGCTTTTGAACTACTGAGAAGTTATCATCTCCTCCGAAGGTATTGAAGACTCTAAGAATTTGGTAATTAATACCATTATGGTGGCAAAAACTTTTTACTAGCTCCTCATTGAAAAGCTTGATGTGTCCATTCATCGTGATTGGTTGACAGGGTTTATCTTCAGCCGAGTTACTTGAATCGCCATAAACAGCACAACTAGAAATAAAAACAAATTTTTTTATTTTTTTCTGTTCACATAACTCCAAAACCCTCGCCGTGGACATAATATTAGAATCGAGATTCTTAGTTGGAGAAACATTAATTGAATTTTTTAAATCATAGGCACAATGAATAACGGCATTATACTCCGATGCGTTTATAGATTTTAACTTGTCCCAGTTCTCCCGTCCTATCGGTAAAAAGTCGATGCCTGGATTTGCAACAATATGACTTCCTAAATTGCCCGTGGCACCAGTTACAATTACTTTCATCTATATCTCCAAAAGCTTTGAATATTCATTCTCTACTTTAACCATATTTTTGTGATAACTCGCTTTTTGATCTATAAAGTTGCGATTAATATTCAGATCAGACTTTCGAAAAATCTCTGTGGCTGACAAAATTGCCTCACTCAATGATTCTACGGTTAATGTTGAATCAATAATTCCAACTCCATTTTCAAGTATTTCCCGATTGGGTGGTAGATCAGATAAAATAGGAAAACATGCGCAGTAACAAGCCTCTAAAACCGAAAGTGGCATCCCGTCACTTTTGGGAACACTAATAAACAGTTGAGATCTCCATAATTCTTGAAGCAACTCTTTGCGAGGAAGCATTCCGGCGATCTTGATTGCAGGATGCCCTTCACATAGTGAGCGAATTCTTTTTGTCGTTTGCTCATCGCCACCACCAGCGAGAACTAAAACCAAAGATTTATTTTTTTCATAGGCCAATTTAAACGCATTGATAATTAAATCTATGTTGTATACTTCTCCCCACATTCTATTAGAGAACAATCGAATATCATATTCAGATTTTTCAACTTTATAACGCTCACATTCTTCAACATCTATCCCGTATTGAAAAACGCCAACCTTGGAAGGACTTAAGCCAATTTTGTATAGTATTTCAGCAGCAAATTCACTTGGTACATTTACCCAATCAAACTTAAAAAGTGCTTTATCAATTAGAAAACGCAGAATAGGGTTATTTCTTGCCAACAACAAATCAGAACCCCAAATAGTAACAATTTTCTTGTACTTCGCCGCCGCCCAAGCTGCCACAACTCCATATGATGAAATGTAATGGACATGAATTAAATCAGGATCTATATCTCTGAAAATTTGCTTTACTTTAAAGTAACTTAAAAAATAATCTAGCTTTGTTCCAGTAATTCTTGGAACTGAATAAAAATGACAATCTTCAAATTCCGCAAGATCTCTTGGTGGATGAAACGTAACTACAAAAATTTCATATTTTTTTTTGAATGGCTTTATCCATTTTAATAAATGTACCCCTTCAGCCTGTCCAAATATTAATATTTTTCTCACTTTAAACCTATTGAGGAAGCTCGAGCTAATTTTAAAATAAAATAGTAACGCTCCACTCTGGGACTATCAAGTAAATAAGGGGCATAAAACGAAACGTCATCGAAACAGGACAATTTTAATAGTGTTAGTTGTCAGAATTTATTGAATGAGCATTAGTATTAATTCAATTTGATTTTCAGCTGAAGGGTATGTGCAAATTTTTCGAGCATACTCTCCGCGTTCTTCCATGAACCGCAACACTCAGGACTCAAAGAAACAGTCAGCACTTCGATCATTCGATTTTCAATTCCTGATTTAATCGATTCTCCCAGAGATTTCACAAAGGCATCATTGAATAGTTCTACTTTCTCCGGAGCAGCGGAAAAGAAATAATCCAAATCCAGATTAAAAATCCAAGGCAGCTCGTTAACGTATTTTTCGCCGCCAAAAATTTCGTTCATGCGCTTTAGCAGATCGTACGGCTTCACTTCTTCGCTAAGACCTTTCCCGGAACCAAGATGATGAGTCGCAGAAACCGTATGACCTACCTGAGCAGGATACTTCTGCAAAAAAATCTCAATATAATTATCCCAGCGAAAAAGAGGCATATTGATATCCTCTTGCCAGGTCGTGCGAAAATCTTCGAGACTCATCGACCACAAATCGTGCGAAAAATACTTCAGCGCCGACTCACTCATATCCGGATGAGCATCGATATGAAAAAGATTATATCTCTGTCCTTTTTTCATCGCCTGAAACCAGCACCAGAGCGCTAGACGGTGATTATCCATTACGAAAATATTTTTATCTCGCCAGAGAAAGTTGTCTGTGCTTGAAGCAGATTCGCCTCTATTCTTTAATAAAATTAAAAATTTGCTCATAAATTCTTTTAAATTAGTTCAATCCCATAAGCAAACCGAAAACTCCCACCTTCTCCCAAAGTCTGAATCCCAATCTTCCCTTCCAACTTCTGATCCGTGAGCAAATCATCCCCAACCCCATACCAAGGCTCAATACAAACAAACGGCACCGACTCCTTCCCCCAAATCCCAAGGAAAGGAGTATTCGTTCCATGCACCCGGATCGTTTCATGCCGACGCTTGTTGACGAGATCAATATGACGAGACTTCACATCCTTCAAAATCAACGCATCATTGGCAAAAGTTTCTCTCGCAGGATTTAAAATTGGATCAGTCAACGCAGTCAGGTTTTTCCAATTAACGAGACCATTCTCAAGCTGAAAAAAGCCACGCTCTTTCTTCTCAAACTGAATCTCATAATCCTCTAACTGAGCCGTCGCAAAACCAGGATGTGCCCCAATCGAAAAATAAATATCCTGACGATCGACATTTTTTACAACGTAAATAATATTCAGACGCTTTCCATCAAGCGAATAAATCACATCAAGTTGAAAAAGAAACGGATAGCGAGCATAGGATTCCTTTGTAGCCTCAAGACGAAACGTCGCCTCACTCGCTCCACACTCGATACATTTGAATTCCATATCTCGCGCAAAACCATGTTGATTTAATTGGTAAGTCTTTCCACCCCATTCATATGCATCGTTTTTTAATTTACCGACAATGGGAAATAAAACCGGAGCCGAACGGTTCCAGAGGCGTTTTGCGTTTTCATCTTGAGGATTCCACAGCAATTCTCTGTTCCATGGTTTGGAAAAGAGTCTCTTCATCTCTGCTCCCAATGAAGTCAATTGAACTGTATAGTAGCTGTTTTCGATTTGATACCAATCAGACATTGGTCAATTCTCCAATAGAAAATTCTGTTTTCTCTAGTGTGATTCCCAGATAATTGTTACAATGAGAGACTAATAAGTCACCCTAAAATTGAAAATCCACTATGAAAGTTACTGAGCATTTAGATCGCGCGAAAAATCCTCTGTTTAGTTTCGAGATCGTTCCTCCACCTCGTGGAAGATCGGTTCAGGAAATTATCGATATAGTTGAGGCTTTAAATCCGATAAATCCTTCCTGGATTGATGTCACCGCCCACTCCTCTTCTGCATATTACAACGAAAAAGAAGATGGAACTATTGAGCGCAAGATCTTTAAAAAGCGCCCGGGGACAATCGGCATTTGTGGAATTATCCAGAATCGTTTTCGCATAGACACCGTGGTTCATTTGCTTTGTCTTGGTTTCTCCAAAGAAGAAACGGAAGACGCGCTTCTGGAATTGAACTTCCTTGGCATTCACAACATTCTCGCCTTAAGAGGCGATGGGCCCAACTATAAAAAAGAAATTTCAAAAGACCGCAAAATGAATTTCTTTGCGTCTGATCTTGTTGAGCAGATCAAGGCCCTCAATAACGGCGTTTTCCTCGAGCCTTTAGACGGCTGCTCAAAATTCGATTTCTGCGTCGGTGTCGCCGGCTATCCGGAGAAACACTTCGAAGCCCCTAACCTGAAACTCGACATTTTGAACCTGAAGAAAAAAGTTGATGCCGGCGCTGATTATGTCGTCACTCAGATGTTTTTCGACAACAAACACTACTTCGACTTTGTGAAGGCTGCCCGCGAAGCTGGCATCACTATTCCAATTATTCCCGGAGTTAAAGTTTTAAAGAATGCCACTCAACTTACCAGCATCCCTAAAAACTTCTACATCGATTTTCCGGATGAATTAGTTGAATCCATTACAAAAGATCCAAAGAACGTAAATGCCATCGGAAAAGAATGGGCAACTAATCAGGTCCGTGGACTTCTCGAAGGCGGAGCTCCTTGTGTTCATTTTTATATTATGAACGACACCAGCACGATTGTTGATATTGTTAAAACTTTTCAAAAGTAGCATATGAAAAAACATTCCACTCTTCTTGAACTCGAGAAAACTCTCGCAGAAAAAATCATGTTCCTCGATGGTGCCATGGGCACCATGATTCAAACTTATAAATTGCAGGAAGAAGATTTCCGCAAAGGGCATTTTGAATCTCATCACAAAGATTTAAAAGGCAATAACGATCTTCTCGTTTTCACCCGCCCCGATGTCATCAAGGCTATTCATACGCAATACCTCGCGGCCGGTGCCGATATCATCGAGACCAATACTTTTTCAGGCACGCGCCTCGCTCAAAAGGATTACGATCTCGAACACATCGTTTATGATCTCAACTTCAAAGCTGCCAAATTGGCGAAAGTTGCCTGCGCTGAATTCATGCAAAAGAATCCCGGGCGCAAATGTTACGTTGCCGGCGCTTTAGGCCCGACAAACAGAACTGCTTCGCTTTCCCCTGACGTCAACAATCCCGCTTACCGCGCCGTCACCTTTGATGAACTCGTAGACAATTACTACGAACAAACCAAAGCGCTGATCGAAGGCGGAGTCGATATTCTTTTGCCCGAAACAGTTTTCGACACGCTCAATTTAAAAGCGTGTATCTTCGCGATTAAAAAATACGAAGACGAAACTCAGACCAAATATCCGCTGATGCTTTCTGTAACGATTACAGATGCCAGCGGAAGAACCTTATCCGGCCAGACCGTCGAAGCCTTTTACAATTCCATCAGACACGCACAACCTCTTTCTGTGGGAATCAACTGCGCTCTCGGCGCAAAAGAAATGCGTCCGTATATAGAAGAGCTTTCCACAATTGCAGACTGCTTTATCAGCTGCTATCCAAACGCAGGACTTCCTAACCCGCTTTCTCCCACAGGTTATGATGAAACGCCTTTGAAGACTGCCCAGTTTGTTGCTGAATTTGCGACGAGCGGATTTATCAATATTCTCGGCGGCTGCTGTGGAACAACTCCTCCCCACATCGAAGCGATCGTTAAAAAAGTTAAAGACATCAAGCCGCGAAAAATTCTTGCGATTGAAAAAGCGACGAGACTCTCCGGTCTTGAACCTCTGACTATTTTTAACAGAAAAGATAAACCATTCTACATGGTCGGCGAAAGAACGAACGTCACCGGCTCTCCTCTTTTTGCCAAACTTATCAAGGCCGGCAATTTTGAAGAAGGCTTATCAGTTGCCAGACAACAAGTGGAAAACGGCGCCAACATTATCGATATAAATTTTGACGAAGGCTTGCTCGATTCAAAAGCGTGCATGACCCATTTTTTAAATCTCGTCGCGAGTGAACCAGATATTTCTAAAGTTCCCATCATGCTCGACTCTTCCAAATGGGAAGTTCTCGAAGCGGGATTGAAATGCATCCAGGGAAAAGGAATCGTCAATTCGATTTCCCTCAAAGAAGGTGAAGAAAAATTTCTTGAGCAAGCTAAACTGATTCAGCACTACGGAGCTGCAGTTGTCATTATGGCGTTCGATGAAAATGGCCAGGCTGCAACTAAAGACGAAAAAGTGCGCATCTGTAAACGCGCTTACGATCTTCTTGTTTCAAAATTAAATTTTGATCCTCATGACATTATCTTTGATGCCAACATCCTCACAGTGGCGACAGGAATTGAAGAACACGATACTTACGGTGTGAATTTCATCGAAGCCGTGAGAGAAATTAAAAAAGTCTGCCCGGGTGCTTTAACGAGCGGCGGAGTTTCCAATCTTTCCTTCTCCTTCCGCGGAAACAATATTGTCCGCGAAGCCATTCATTCCGTGTTCCTGTATCACGCTATAAAAGCTGGACTCGACATGGGAATCGTCAATGCCGGTATGCTCGGATTGTACGATGAAATTGAACCTGAATTAAAAGAGAAATGTGAAGCCGTTGTTTTAAACAAACATCCGCGCGCCACTGAAGAGCTCCTTGAACTCGCTGAAAAACTCAAAGGCTCCAACAAAAAAGAAGATAAACAAGCTGAGGAATGGCGCACTCTTTCACTTGAAGAGCGCATCAGCCACTCACTTGTCAAAGGTATCGATACTTATATTGACCTCGATACAGAAGAAGCGCGTCTGAAATACGGTCGCCCGCTAAATGTCATCGAAGGTCCTTTGATGAATGGAATGAAAGTCGTCGGCGATCTTTTCGGCGAAGGAAAAATGTTTCTTCCTCAAGTCGTTAAATCCGCGCGAGTCATGAAAAAAGCCGTGGCATTTCTTGAGCCTTTCATGGAAGAGGAAAAGAGAAACAATGCCAATGCCCGCGAACAAGGCGTCTTTGTCATCGCGACAGTTAAAGGCGACGTTCACGATATCGGAAAAAATATTGTTGGTGTTGTTCTTGCCTGCAACGGTTACAAAGTCATCGATCTGGGAGTTATGGTTTCTTGCCAGAAGATTCTCGACGCGGCTATCGAGCACAAAGCAGATATCGTTGGTCTTTCCGGCCTTATCACTCCGTCTTTGGATGAAATGATCCATGTTGCAAAAGAAATGCAACGCCAAGGCTTCAAACTTCCGCTTCTGATTGGAGGCGCGACAACGTCAAAGGCCCACACTGCGATTAAAATTGCTCCTCATTATGAATCGGCCGTCGCACAGGTTGGCGATGCTTCGCTGGTCATTGAAGTCTGCAACAATCTCTTGAATCCGGAAAAGCGCTCAGCTTACACTCAGGAATTAAACGACCTATACGTAAAACTCAGAGAACGTCACGCAAGCAGCATGGAAGATCAAACCAAGCTGATCAGCTACGAAGAAGCGAAAGCTCAATCATTCAAAACGAATTGGACGGAAGCCGCCATTGCCGCTCCGTCGCGCACAGGAGTTTTCACTCTCGATTTTACACTTGATGAAATTGTGCCTTTCATCGACTGGTCACCGTTCTTCTGGACCTGGCAACTCAAAGGTGTATACCCGAAAATTCTAGGCCACGAAGTTTACGGAGTGGAAGCGCAGAAATTATACAACGATGCTCAAAAGCATTTGCAGTCCATTGTAGAAAATAAAATCTTCGCTCCAAAAGCAGTTGTGGGAATTTTTAAGGCCCACGCTGAGGGCGACGATGTTCATCTCGACAACGGCACTACTCTTCATTTTCTCCGCCAGCAAAAAGAAAAAATTGGCGATGAAATCAAATATTATTCTCTGGCCGATTTTGTCTCACCGGAAAAATCACAAAATGATTATGTAGGCGCTTTCGCCGTAACGATGGGCCACGAAGTTGAACGCTACGCTAAAACATTTTTAGAGCAGCACGACGATTATAATTCGATTATGGTTAAAGCGATCGGAGACAGACTTGCCGAAGCTCTTGCTGAACTTACACATAAGAAAGTACGAGAAATTTTCGGGTACGGTCTGACGGAAAATTTAAGCTACGAAGATCTGATCAAAGAAAAATACCGTGGTGTCCGCCCCGCCCCTGGCTATCCTGCGTGCCCTGATCACACTGAAAAAGAAACTCTCTGGAAGCTCTTAAACGCTGAAGCCTTAACCGGAATCAGCTTAACAGAAAGCTTTGCAATGAATCCGCCCAGCTCTGTGTCCGGTTACTATTTCAATCATCCGGAAGCACGCTACTTTAACGTAGGTCAGGTTGGCGTTGATCAGATAAAAAACTATGCTGAAAGAAAAGGGATGAGCGTGAGCACCATCGAACGATGGCTCGCTCCCAATTTAGGTTATGAACCAAAATAGAATTTTTAGAACATTAGAAGATGTGATCGCAAAAAAAGGCGAAGAGTGGCGCGCGCCTCTTGAATACGCACGCACGACTATTTCCGATAAACACTTAAGCGATCGCAATCTTATTCGCCTCACCAAAGGCCGCTGTACTATTCCTCACCTCGAACTGATGGTGAAGCTTCTCTATATGGACTCTAAAGAAAGACCGGTCGGCATTCCCGGCATCGATCAATTTTTTAAAGTCGTCGATCATTCAGAGTTTGCTCTTTTTGACTGGCTGGAAGCTGTAACCTATTTTTCAAACTGGCTCGAAAAAGAAAATAGAAAAACGCCATTCTTTAAAATGCTCGGCTACCTTCAATGCTGTGAAGAATCCCCAGAAAACAAAGACATTCAAAAAAATTTCGTGGATCTAGTTGAAGAGATGATCAAAGATCACGGATACGTCGGCTAAAACTATTGTTTCATAAATGTTTCAGATCCTAGGAGTGATTGAGAGAACGAAGGAGTCGTACGCCTGTACGTCGACTGAGTGAACGATTGAGCGACGACGGAGATGGAATATTTAGGAAACAATAGAAATAAAAAAGGCCCACCGAAGTGAGCCTTTTTTATTATTATTTAATCCGCTTTCGCGTTTTGAATAATTAGTGAGTAGCAGCTGGAGCTTGAGCAGCTGGAGCAGCTTCAGCGTTAGCAGCTGGAGCAGTTTCAGTAGCAGCTGGAGCAGCAGGAGCAGCTTCAGTAGCTGGAGCAGCAGGAGCAGCTTCAGTTGTAGCAGCAGCTGGTGCAGCTTCAGTTGTAGCTTCTTCTTTTTTTGAACAGCCGAAAGAAACAGCAGAAACGATAAGTACTAGAGCTAATAATGTTTTCATCTTTATTCTCCTTAAAATACGTTAAGATGATAGTTATACGCGCACAATGAATGAGCTATAAATTTTTACTACTAATGCGCTATTTAAGTCAACTATTTCGCAAAAAAAATTTCTCATGAAGCATTGCAAAATTTTCTAAACGGCCTGAAGAACGCCGTCCACCAGATCCGAATACTGGGACAATCCCCAGATAACCACTCTCTGTTCGCACGTTTTTTCTCTTTCTGGTCTCACCTTTCTTGAGGCCTTCACCTGAGTGAAAAAACTCTCCAGACCGGCCATATGAGAGCGTAGAACGACCTCTTCATCTCTGGTCAACCATACTTTTTGTATCTTAAGTTGTGGCTCCGTGGAAGATTTTCTTTCATTGCTTTTTGCGAAGTACTGGTTAACCAGAGAGATAAACAATTCCTTAGCTTCTTCTTTTACGTGATCAACCTGGTTAATCTCATTAAGCCACTGAAAACAATTTTCCTTTTCAAGGGAATAAATACCTTTTGTATAGCGAACCATGTTTTTCATTATGAGATTGGGAAGAACACTCAGGAGAAGAGAATGGTCCAGATTGGTATCCATAATAATTTCCTGAAGATTTCTTTCTTTTTTTGAAAGCGATTCAACGATGATTCTTTCGATAATTAATAATCCGTCTTTCATATTTTCCTCTTAGGCAGTTAGTTGTTTTGCTGTTTTTGTTTTTTCTTCAGCCGATTGTTTAATTTTCCAGATCTCGATCTTGCGCTTGAGAAATGTTTCAATTTCTTTGATGGCCGATGGGCTCAATTTAAGCGAGCAATCGAGAGCGATTGTTTCAAGTGAATCATCGAGGCCCATTTTTTCGCGGACTCGCTGTTGAAAAATCTGGTATTCAGAAAGCTTCATCGTCGCCCCGTTAAAGAGTCTGAAAATTCTGGTGATCTGAATGCCGGTGTCTGTAGAAATATTTTTTAAAGTTGGTTCGTTATTTAGCAGCATGTACTGACTCAACACGATTTTTTGCAGATCCATTGTTCCCCCTATTCTGGTTTTGATGTAGTCCTCTAAAGCAGGACGTGTGCCAAAAAAATAAAGGGGTAAGCTACCGGAAAATCAGCAGCGACAAGCGTGTAAAAAAGCGGAACGTTCTCGAAAGAGAATCTCGCGTTTTGATTTCAGCACGGAATTAGCGTTTTTTTAAGTTCCAGATGTGGCCCAGTTCATTGACCATGGCCTCGGCCACCAGGTCCTTTCCACGCGAGCGTTCGCCATCAGGATCAGTCCGGTAGTGAATGTGGTCAGAATAAATCGTCCCCTGCTCTTTTTCGAAAACAGTGGCGAGGCTTTTGATCGGATACTTTTCTTTTTCAAGACGGTTATATTGAGCAGAAACCAGGTTGTACACCGGAGCTTCTATAAACTCGTGGTAGGCTTTTTCTTCATCAGTTAGAACCTTGCCGGTAAATCTTGTGGGCTGGAGAAATTCAGCCGTCTTAACTTTTTTAAAGCGTCCGGTTTCATGGAAAGCCTGCATGTATTTTCCAAGGCTCTCAGCACTCCAGAGTCGGGCTTCTTCTTTTGGCAAATTGATCTGCTCCGTATTTCCAGTGATGAAGGGATCCAGATCCTCAGGTGAGACAATAAAATTTTGATAAATCTGAGTGAGCACATGGTAGAAAGTCGGAAAGAAATAGGAATGTTTTAAAAAAGAATGTGAAACCGCATACTGATAGGCCCAAAGCATATTGAGAAAGCGGATTTTAAGACTGCTTCTGTCAGCAAACGATAAAAAGTATGTTCCAGCCGGAACTTTTTCCAGCCGCGCTCCTTCCTGAACAGGAAAAGCTTCGTTATAGCCATCAAGCGAAATAGCACCATCTATTCGATCGCCATACATCAAAAGCATATTCACCTGCGAAGGCATGGCCCATGCCCCCAAGGCTCCGTTGTAAATCTTAAATTGTTTCCCGGAAAGTGGAATAAACTTTTCGTTTAATAGTTTTTCCAGTTGAAAGACGTTGCCTATTTTATAATTGGCCATGTGATCTGCTACAGATCCTCCCAGAATCATAATCGCAAAATCGTCAGGATTTTTTTTCAGAGGCAAGTCGCGCTCAGAGAGAACACCGATGTTGTTTGCTTTAAAAACCTGAGTACATTTTTTGGAAATAAAGGGAGCTCGTCTGTGAACAAAGCCCAGCGTCGGATGAGCAATGACGGATTCGGCAAAAGTGCACCCGGTTTTCAATGAATACTCCTGAAGATATTCATTGTGATATTTTTTCATCATCTGTGCCGGAGGAAGTGAACGCTGATTCGCCGGAACGAGAAAAAATGAAGTCGCTTCTAAAAGAAGCCAACAAAGTATAATAGAGCCAGATAGAAGCAGTAATTTTTTATTTCGCAACGATTGACTCCACTTCGTAATACTCTCTGCGCGCCTGATTGCTCATATCGTCTTTGTTCTTAGTAATGTCTTCATAGAAAAGAATATGTCTTTCCATTGGGATCATATGTGCAGGAGCTGCAACGGGCGCATGACCAGCGCTTTGATAATCAATTTCTGCAACTTGCTGAAGAAAACTAACTCTCACCCTTGCGGCATTAATGAAGTTTTCGCCTAGGACTTCAATACACCCGAGAAGTCCCAGGAAGACAGCGAAGTGATGAATCCAGTTCGGCATTCTAAACTGAAGAACTTTTCTTTTCAAAAGTTGTATTCCCCAGAAAACAGTCAGTGAAAAAAAGATGAGACAAAAGAAAAAGAAACTATTATCCACCGGTCCATTGGCAAACAGGAAAAGAAAGACGGAACCAAAGGCGAGCGCTAAACTCTCCAGAGTAGCCTTTTTTAAATCGTCTGGATTCATTGAACTGCTCACTTGAAAGCAGAAACAAAGAGGAAGATACAAGAAGAATTTCCAACCAATCATTTCAGCAACAGCAAGGGAAAGCTTATAGCAACGATACAGATAATCGACGGGATTCAAAGGTAAATTCATCACACCGACTTTTAAATGCCCCAGTGTTGATGGTGCCAGGACGTTAACTAAAACTCCGGCTAAAAGGACAATGAAATATTTTTTCCTGTTGGGAAAGTTTTCATTTTTTCTATTGAAAAAGAATAAAATAAAAAGCGGAATCAACAGAGAATCAGATGAGTTTCCAGCGCAGAAAAAGACGACGTAGCGAAGGAAATGATATTTAGTGAACAGCTCGGATGAAAAAATCGCGTACGCGAGCATGAAAAATAAATAGGACCAGATCATAGTGGAAGCGGCCAGATAAACTGAAAGCCCCATGACTGAATATGTGAAAATAAAAAAGCCAGTGAGAATGACTGCTCCAAAAGAGAATCGGTTCATACGATCTTCTTCAAAGTTTTTATAAAAACGTAAAATCCAGGTCAAACTGGCGGCGACAAAGATAAAGGCATGCAGTGCACTTGTATAATTGGTCTTCAGTGGTTTAAAAGTAAAAAGACCTTGTAGAAAATGATTAAGGATTTGCCCCGACCAGAAAAAGTATTGTTCATAAGCCCACATAAACGGCGAAACGAATGGCTTCCCTTTTTTTAAAACGTAAGTTGCCAGCCAGTAATCATCAGTCACGGCGATCGCCTGAAACCCCACAACGACGATCAGAAACAAAAATGTAATAAAAAACAGAACTGAGAGTCTTTGCATTTGGAATTCTTTTTTCATACAAAAATGTTCGCAAACTTTTTTCTTTCAGGCAAATTTGCTTTAGACTCAAGACATGAAAGTTTTAAAGATTTTTGCTTATAACCTGATCGGACTGGTAGTTCTGTTCGTGATACTGGAACTCTTTTGCAGAATGACAGGTGTAGAATTTTTTAAAACTGAACCCTACAGGGACATTGTCGACTCTCGTTTCAAAAATCAACCAATGGAGGATTTTGGAAGTTCAGCGCTTCTCAATCCGCCGGCTTCTCTTTCCAGTGAAAATGACTCTCTTAAAAGCTATACGTACGCGGATATCGACCAGACACCTGTGCAGAACCGGCAATGGACTGTTTCTTCCGACGGCTTTGTCAGAAGCGCCCGGTTTATAAAAAAAATCAAAGGGACTGATAAGGAAGTTTACAACGTCATTTATCGCATGAATCCCTGGAGCAAACGAATTGTTGAAAACCAGGCCAATAAAGACCGGAGCACTTCATTTGTACTCACGGCGGGCGACTCCTACACATTCGGAGAAGGGGTTAATCAAGGACAGGACTATCCTTCGCAACTGGCCTCACTTCTTTCACCCGATTGGTTTGTCTATAATTACGGAATTAGCGGTGACAGCGCCAACGATCTTGCTTATAGATCAACCATTGATTCACAGTTCTTCGCTCCTCTTAAGGAGTCTCATGGAATTTTCATCTGGATTTATAACGACGCTCAAATGCAACGTCTTGTGTATCCAACCACGGCCTACACATTCTCATACATAGCTAAAAAAGCGGAATATACATTGAGCGATGGCGATTTGATTTTTCATGGCTATTTCAACAATAGCAATAGAATGGCCCGGAAGCTAATTAATGGCATGGCCGCGCTTTCTCTCACGCGTGCTTTTCATCTTGAGCTGCCGAAAGTTTATACTCAAAATCACTATGAACTTTTTATCACTCTACTGAATGCTTCTTTATCATCATTGGAACAGACGGGTAAAAAAATTGATAAGAAAATTCTCGTTCTTTACACTTCTCACTACAAGACGGAAGAGCTAAAAAGAACGGCCATTGAGAATGGATTTGAAGTGCTTGATTTTGAAAAATTGCTTTATAAAAGAGATAAAAACTTCGGTGGGAATCTTTCACTAAGTCTTCCGGTAGACGGACATCCATCTCCGGAAGCTTACTGGTTGCTCGCACGGGTTCTAAAAGAAAAATATTTTAAATAGTTTTTTGGGCGACACTCATTCCAAGCTGGATATAAGTCTCCATCCCTTTTTTGGTGTAATCCAGAATATCTTGCGAAGGTTTCCATTTTCCTTTTTCACCGACAACAATGACTGTAGATCCACCAAAAAGGAAATATCCTTTTTCATCGCCTCTTTTGAATGATCCACCTTTGACTAAAGGCTGGCTTTGAACGATTTTGCCAACGCAAACTGCACCGACTTCAATATAAGCGAGCTTGCCGAAATTTTTGGTTTCAACAATGGTCACGTGTCTTTCATTTGTCATCAAAATATCTTGCTTCATTTTTAAGGCCAGAGGGTTCACTGAATGCAGAAGTCCTTCAACGCGATAATCTTCAATGATCGTTCCATCGTCAGGATAATGGAAACGGTGATAATCAACTGGACACAATCTCGCCAGCAGCAAAGGACCATCATGAAAAGTGTCTTCCCACTTTTTATTGGCGAGCAAAGCTTTTGGCTTCAGGTAAACACCTTTGACCGGGATCACTTCTTCATCATGAACTGTTGTATAACCAAAATATCTGGCTTCGCTGAAAGCGGGCATTTCTTCTGCCTTTTGAACAAAGTGACGCTTGCCTTCTTTAAATCTGCGGATGAAGAACTTATTGAAGCTTGAGTATGGCGATTGAGTATCGCGCCCTTCTTCCGGAAGATAATCATCCATGGGAATGTTAAAATTCTTTATGAAAGGGGCAATTTTATTTTTTGAAAAAGGAGTATTTTGTAAAGCCCCGTAAAGTTGACTGATCGGAGCCTTGCACACTACTGTCGAAAGGGCCTTCCCGGTTTCGGTTTTATAGAGCCATTCAACAAATTTATCACCGTAAACTTTTTCCTTTTCAACTGCCTGGGTTACACGATTATAAAATTGAATGTCCATATATGGCTTCCTCTTGAACAAATTTTGTAACAGGATTATATCTATACTGAGTATCAGTAGCAAGGAGGAGTTGGATGAGCAAACTGAGTCTCATAGTTGTAGTTGCTTTCTTATGCAGTTTCACGAACGCTTTTGCTGCAAATAAAACTGAGTTAGGAATGTTGCTGGAAAATGAACGCAATTCCATCAGTGTTTTCCAGAATGTTGTGGATTCAGTCGTCAACGTTTCCAATATGCGCAAGGCCCATTCTATTTTTGAGATGGATGCCACAGAGGTGGAATCTGGTACCGGGTCAGGCTTTGTCTGGGATAAGACAGGCTATATCGTCACCAATTATCACGTAGTCGATGGCGGAGATTCATTTATTGTGTCATTTAAAGATGACAAGAAACCTTACCGCGCAAAATTCGTCGGTGGAGATCCTAAAAAAGATATCGCCGTCTTAAAGTTGACTGAAACACCAAAAGATTTAAAACCAATTTTACCTGGTGACTCAAAAACACTTCAAGTTGGACAAAAAGCTTTGGCCATCGGAAATCCGCTTGGACTTGATCACACATTAACCACCGGAACTGTTTCAGCACTGGAAAGAAGCATCAAGGGTTACGGCGGCGTTTCCATCAACGGCATGATCCAGACAGACGCGTCTATCAATCCAGGAAACTCAGGCGGGCCTCTTTTAGATTCGCAGGGAAAACTTATCGGCATCAACACAATTATCTACAATGGTGGTGGAGTTGGAGCGAGTTCAGGACTAGGCTTTGCCATTCCAGTTGAAATTGTTAAGAACGTCGTTCCACAATTAATTAAGTTCGGAAAAGTCATTCGCCCAGGTCTGGGAGTTGCCATTCTTGAAGACTACTATGCCGCACGCTTTGGTCTCAGAGAAGGCGTCATGGTGAAATTTGTTGATCCGAAAGGCCCTGCTGCAAAAGCCGGCCTCAGAGGAATTACCCGTAATCGTTTCGGTGAATATTTCATCGGTGACATTATCGTAGGAATTGATAACAACCCGATCAGAAGTTATGACGATTTATTTTCAGTCATTGATAAGTATAAAATCGGAGACACGGTAAAAGTAAAATACATCCGTGACAACAAAGAGAAGCTAGCTTCAATTACTTTAATCCAGATCTAAAAAAATTATTTGCAATCAGTCCGGAAGAAGTCAAATCTTCCGGGCTTCCCGCAGAGAATTTTCCGTCTTTACCCATCAACCAAAACTCATCCGCCATGTCTTTAATTAAATCCAGATCGTGAGTGCTGAGGAGAACTGTTATTTTCTTTTCTCGGGTAAGTCGTTTCAACAATTCAATCAAATCAATCTTTGAAGGAATATCCAGATACGTCGTCGGCTCATCCAGGAGAAGCAGTTCAGGTGTCTGCGCAAGCGCTCTCGCAATTAATGCTTTTTGCTTCTGCCCATCCGACAATTCAGAAAAATAATGAGTGGCAATTTCAGCAATCCCTACATCATCTAAAATTTTTTGGACGATTGCTGTATCTTCAGAAGACAGATTTCCGTTTCTTCCTGTGTAAGGAGCGCGACCGAAAGAAACCAGCTCGAAAACTGTTAAGTAGTCGATTTGCAATTTTTCGGTCAGAACAATTCCGATTTTCTTGGCAAGCTCATCGGAATCAATCTCAGAAAAGTTCCTGTTATCGACAAAGATGTCCCCGTTTTTTTTATCCTGCAACCCTGCCATGGTTTTCAATAAACAGCTTTTTCCAATTCCATTGACTCCCAACAAACAGGCAAACACACCTTCCTTCAGTTCGACATTGATATCGCGGAAAAGAATCTTGCTGAATCCAATGGATAGATTTTTTAACTCTAGTATCGTCTTCATAGACTCAAACTCCTCTGTCTATAGAGATACAATACAATTATGGGAGCTCCAATCAAACCAAGAATAGCATTGACTGAAATAGACAACGAAGGTGTCATCACAAGGATCAGTTCTGTTACCAGTGCGAGAAAAGATCCTACTAAAAAAACGGCAGGCAATAAATGAATCAATTGCGCTCTTCTTAAATAGATCCTGGCCAGATGTGGTGAAATGATTCCGATAAAACCAATAGGTCCGCAAAAAAGAGTCACTATTGAAATTTGTAAAGCAGCTATCGTCACAAACACAATTCGCATTTTCTTTACATTAACCCCAACACTCTTTGCATAATTTTCAGAGAGAAGAAATTGATTCAACGGCTTTAAGAAAAACCAGACCGGAAATAAAGAAAAGCAGGAAAGAAGCACGAACTGTGGAAGATCCGCTTGGGTAATATTGCGAAAACTTCCCATGCTCCAGACGAGAAAGTTTTTCAATTGCAGTGCCTGGCTCATACTTACGAGAACAGAAATGCCACTTGAAGCAAATGAAGAAATCAAAAGTCCTATGATGATTAAGCTCACTCTTGAAACATTTCGCTTCAAGAAAAATAGCAATAAGCAAAAGACGCTGATTGCGCCCAGGAATGACATAACATTCATCCCCCATTTCTGAACGATTGGGTTTAGACCTGCTCCCGCCAACATCCAGATGGCAACAAAGAATGAAGAACCTGAACTGACTCCTAAAATGTCCGGACCGGCCAGCGGGTTTTGAAAAAAGACCTGCATGAGAAGTCCTGCGACCGCAAGCAATCCCCCCGCAAAAAGACATGCAAGAACTTTCGGTAATCTTAACTCATTAATCAAAATCAGATCGCTGCTGATGCCACTTTCACCGACGAAAAGTAGTATAAGCGCCAGAGCTAAAACTGGTATGAAAAGAATACTGTATTTTAACTTCATATTTTGCGATACCACTTTAACGGAGCCTGATAAGACTCGGGATGAAAAAGGACACTCAATTCATGAAGAAGAAGATCTGGTCTTTGAACTGCTGTTTCCCAGAAATCAGTTGCGCCATTTTCATTGCTGTTAAGGTTATTATTGTACACGCTTTTAGCTTTTACATAACGATAGCGCTGATCATCTTGAATGGCCTTAAGTTTATCTGATTCCGATCTCCACATATTATGCGTTAACCAGACATCGTAAACAGCTTTGTTCTTGATCAATTTTTCAAGCGATACCTTCTGAGTCTCATTGCTATTATTTTTAAAAGCGAGTTCACCGCCAGCGTCGCTTATTAATTGAGCAAGATCGCTTTTCCCACCACAAGTCATCCAATAACCATTATCGATACTGCCGACAAGGATTTTTGTTTTACTCAAGCGCTCATTCTTTTTCTTCAGTTCATTATAGTTGTTTTCAATTTCATTAAAAACGGAAATACCCTTGTCTTCCATGTTGTAAAAAGCTGAAATAAAAATTAACCACTCCGCTCTTGCAAGCGGTGTAAGCTCTTCAAAATCTTTATTAACAACAACAGGAAGTGACAGTTTTCGGAATGTTTGCTTTTGTTTTTCATCAGATAAATTTGATGAATAGCCCATAACCAGATCACTTTTCAGTGTAATCAATTCTTCAGGATTAAATTTGAATGCAAGATCTCTTAGCTTTGATTTATCAAACGACTTGCTGACAATATATTGCTTACCTTGAAAAGCAATCAGTGTTTCAGTTTTTCCCAAAATCTCCAGCGCAGGCAAATAGGTTGTCGACATAAAAGCTGCACGTTTAACAGGTGTTCTGATTTTGGCCTGAAAAATTTCCGCACAATTAACTTCTGATTGCGAAAGCAGATAAGCATCGCTTCCGACATGAACCACTTTATAATTCTGAAAATAATCTATCCTGAAATGTTTAGCATACTTCGGAAGAAAAGATTTTAGAGCTTTCGATTTTAGACATGCAGAAGAACCTTCACTGTATACAGAGAAACAAAAAAACAAAGATATAAAAAAAGTGATTGCCTTCATCACTCGATATTAAAAGTGAAAGATTTTCTTGTAAAGAATGTTCCATTTTTGTATAGTTAAGCAAAACTCAGAAGGTGAAGTAAGGTGTGACTCCTTCGCTGTCCCGCAACTGTAAAGCCAGATCCCGCTGAAGTTTTTCCATTCATCCCGAGGAGGAATATGTCATTTGATGTATCGGCCGTGCTTTGTAAATTTTTCCCTTTTATTTTACTCTCATCATCACTCTATGCAGAAGAAGTCATTCTTGTAACAGCTGATCGGATAAAATCTGAAGTTAATAAAACGAGTAATGACGTCACTATTTTTTCTCAAAAAGAAATTCGTGAAAGCTCTTCAAAGACATTAACTGAATTACTCTCTCATCAATCTGATTTATATGTTGCCAGCTCAGGACAGGAGAACTCAAGCGCCAGTGTCTTTATAAGAGGAACAGACTCCTCTCATACTTTGGTTGTCATAGACGGCATCATTATGAACGATCCAGGCAATCCCAATCGTCAGTTTGACATCGGCAAACTCAGTCTCAACAACGTTGAAAAGGTTGAAATCTTAAAAGGATCGCAAGGGCTTGCTTACGGCTCCAATGCCATTGGCGGTGTCATCGTAATCACGACCAAAAAGGCCCGAAGTGAGGAACTGCACGGAGAACATTATTACAATTTGGGTTCATTCAAAACAACCAACGCCGGAGCTAATTTTCAGAAGCGTTTTGGGAAATTAAGCTCATCCTTTGGGATGGATTTTTTCAGAACAGATGGATTCTCTGCCGCTAATGAAAAATCAAATCCAGGGGCCGAAAAAGACGGCTCACAAAGAGCTACGCTAGATTTTAATTCTACTTACGATCTATCTGAAGAGTATGATGCCAGCGTAAGTTTACGATACAATCACAGCGATGCTGATCTTGATAAGGGCGGTGGTCCGGGCTCGGATGATCCGAATGATTCGCTTGTCGAAGAAGAACTCTATTCAAGAATTCAATTGAAGAAAACCTGGGAATCAGGCTCAGCTGAAACAAAATTAGGATTTAATCACACCAGTCATCATAAAAAATTTGATGTGCTTTACGATAGCCAAAACCCAACGATGAGTACTGCCATCAGCAAGGGGAAACTCAACGACCTGAATCTTGAACACACTTATTTTATCAATCCCGAGCTTACTCAAAATATAAATCTCAGCTATCAACATGAAGATGATCAAATCGGTCATAGCAATGAAAACATCAGTGCATTTTTGTATCATCAGCTGGAGCTTGCAAGATATATTTTTAATTTTGGCGTGAGAATGGATCATAACCAAATCTTCAATGACCATTTTACCTATAAAGCAGCTGCTGGCGCTAAAATTGAGAACGGTCTGGTTAAATTGTCCTACAGTACAGGCTTCAGAGCACCTTCCCTGAATCAGCTTTTTACTCCTTTTTATGGAAATAAAAATCTTGTGCCCGAAACGAGTAAAAGTATTGATCTAGCACTGGATAAAAATTGGACTGAAACGTTTAAAACATCGAGTGCGCTTTTTCATACTAAAATTGATGATCGTTTCAGTTATGTTCCAATAACATTCGTAAATATAAACCGCGGATCTGCAGAAATAAGTGGCTTCGAACAGTCTATGGCCAAGAGATGGTCACAGCAGTTGGCACATACTCTTGCCTTTACTCTGCTAAAAACAAGAGACCTGAGCCGCGGAGAAAAGCTTGCAAGAAGACCAGACATCAATGCCAGAAATAATATTGATTTTAGTGTTTCAGAGAAGCATAACTTCAATTATGAAATCAGTTTCACTGGGCAAAGGCTGGATGTAGACAACAATGGCAACACTGTTAAGGCCAATTCTTATCTGCTTTCAAATGTAATGTATAAATACAACATGAATAATCAGGGTGAATTTTTCTTTAAAGTGAAGAACCTGTTTAACAAAAATTATGAAGAAATTTATGGCTTTGGAACAGGAGGACGGGCACTTTCTATCGGCGCCCGTTTCCTTTTTTAATTCATATTTGGATCCATCGCATCTCTTACACCTTGAGAAATCAGGCTCAACAGCGTGAGCACGGTGAATAGAGCAAGCGAAGGATAGAAAGCAAGCCACCAGGCAATCGTATAGTTCTTATGGGCCTGCGAAAGAAGTTCTCCCCAACTTGGAGTTGGAATCGGAAGTCCAAATCCCAGGTAATCAAGAGCAGTCAGCCCCGTAATATGAGCCGCAATCGTAAATGGAGCAAATGTAATAATTGGAGTCAATGAATTTGGTAAAATGTGTTTGAAAATAATACTGAAGTTTGAAGCGCCAAGTGAGTGAGCGGCTTCAACAAATTCCTTATTTCTATTCTTCAAAAACTCTCCACGAACATAGTAGGAAATATTAATCCATGAAAAGACACAGGAAATAAGAATAAGTAGAAATAACGAAGGAGTGAAAATCGAAACAAGAATAATCAATAGAAAGAACTGAGGAACAGTACTCATCACCTCAACAATTCTCTGACCGATGAAATCGATCCAGCCTCCAAAGAAGCCCATGATTCCCCCAAGGCTTGTTCCGATGACCAAACTGATAAACCAAACAGCAACGGCGTACACAATTGAATATTTAAAGCCGTAAAGAATTCTTGTAAAAACATCTCTGCCTCTGTCGTCAGTACCAAAAATATTGGTCTGCGAAGGCTTAGATGGGTAAGACTCTACTTTTGAATTACTTTCAAATGGATCCCATTGCACCGGTGGCCAGTAAGCAAATTCACCTTTTTTAGCATCCAGCTGCATATTGCGGTAATCAATATCCAGAGTATCAGTGATGCCGAACTGATCTGCCGTGTAGTCTTTAAAAACGGGGAAAAAAACTTGATCTTTCACTTTCAGCACAATAGGTCTGCTGTTGGCAATTAATGGTGAGATTAAAGTGGCAAATAAAAAAAAGAGTAGAAATAATGTCGAAAAGACAGCTGCTTTGTTTTTTCTAAAAACTCTCCAGCGTTTTCTGCTTAACTCACTCTTAAAAATCTTATTGGAAATCATTCGAAATCAATCCTTGGGTCAACTGCAACGTAAGCTAAATCGCTCAGTAAGTTTCCGATCAGCAAGAGAACGCTCTCAAGAAAAATAATTCCCATGATGACGTTATAATCGCGCTGTAAAATAGATTTGTAGCTGAGAAGACCAATTCCATCCAATTGGAAAATGCTCTCTAAAAGCAGTGAACCCGTGAAGAATACCATGAGAAATCCACCGATCCCTGTCACGATTGGAATAAGAGCGTTTCTTAAAGCATGTTTTAAAAACACAGATTTTTCAGAAACACCTTTAGCTCGCGCTGTTCTGATGTAGTCTTTTTTGACTTCATCAAGCAGGGAGTTTTTCATCAACATTGTTAATACAGTAAAAGAACCAATCATGTAACAAATCAGCGGAAGAACAAAATGGTGAACGCGATCGAGAATTTTACCCCATACCGTCAATTCATAATAATTGTCTGAATAGAGTTCACCGATTGGAAACCAATGAAAAAATCTTCCACCAGCAAAATACACAATAAGCAAAATTCCCAGCATGAAATCAGGTATTGAATAAAAAACCGCCAGTACAAAACTGGTGACATGGTCAAATATTGAATCATGTTTAACGGCCTTAAGAACGCCCAAAAGAATACAAACAATATAAGTCAAAAACAGCGAGATGATCCCGAATTGGAGTGAAACGGGAAATTTACTGACAATGACATTCAATGCTGGCTCTTCGTAAGTGAAACTTTCACCGAAATCCAGCTTGGCGATATTTTTCAGCCAGATCAAATAGCGAATGTGAACAGGTTTATCAAACCCGTATTGTTTTTTCAGGGCCTGAATAACTTCTTCTGAAACAGCAGAACTTTTGGAGCCGCCGCCACCACCACCGTCGTGACCACCGCCGCCGCCGAATTTCATTTGTTGAATTTTCTGCTCGATTGGTGAACCAGGCGCAAGGTTGATGATGGCAAACGTAATAACAGTGACCCCGATCAAAGTCGGGATCATTATTAAAATTCTTCTTAAAATATAATTAAACAAAGAGAGCTCCTAAGGCGCGTAGCTTATAGTAACTATGGTTTTTGAAGCCACCAGAAATTTGTACCAACTTCATACTGATAAGCATCTTTTTCTTTTCCAACATTTTTTCCATGAGCGTAGAAAATATATTTTCCGTTGAACATGAAAAGATATGGAACGTCGTCTGCGATCATCTTGTAAACTTGACGTAGTTTTTTAATACGTTCTTTCTTATCCATGATGACACGCGATTCATCGATCAATTTGTCGACTTCTGGATTCTTGTAGCTGACGAAGTTTGATCCGCCGTTAGCAATTGAAGATGAGTGCCAGATTTGTTTTGGATCCCAGTCAAGGTCTCCACCACTCCATGCAAGTGTTGCGGCTTCAAATTTTCTTTCGTCAATAAGTTTAAGGAACGCGTTCCACTCAACATATTTAATGTCGATATTTACGCCGGCCTTCTTAGCGTCTTCTTTGAAAATCGTAAGATATTTTTCAAAGTCTTTATTCGCATTGATCAAAGTAAAGCTAAGTGGAGTTTTCTTTCCATTAACTGTTTTTGAAAGTGTATTTTCACCAGCAGCTTGTGCCCAGCCGTCTTCTTTAAGAAGCTTAAGTGCAAGTTTTGGATCATATTCAAAAGGCTTCACAGATGGATCAGCATATTCTGATTGTTGATAAAGCGGTCCTGTTGCCGGAAGTGAAAGATCGTAGAGAAATTTTTTGATCATTTCTCTTCTGTTGAACAAGTGTGCAAGGGCCACTCTGGTTTTCTTAGAAGAAAGAATTGGATTCGTTAAGTTAAGAGCAACAAAACCATAACCGCGAGGTTGTTTGTTTTGTGTTTTAACTTTAATGATATCTTTGCCCCATTTAGGACCAGTTGTTTTTTTCATGTACTCTTCAGCGCCCAGCTCTAGGAAGTCCAGATCGCCGTTTTCCATTCTTTGAATCGCAACATCTACTTCGCTGATAAAGCGGTAGTTAATTGAACCAAAGTTGTATTTTCCTTTTAGCTCAGGAACTGCAAGTCCCCACCAGTTAGGGTTTGCTTTTAAAATAATCCCTTTAGCGCGGTCAAATTCCTGAAGCATGTATGGACCAGTTCCGACTAAAGTTTTGTTCAGAACTTTTTCCTGTTCTTTAGTTGGATTCTTGTAAAGATGCTGAGGAACGATCAATAGAGAAGTCGCCACTTGGTTGAAGTTGTCGAAGTAAGGCTTAGCAACTGTGAACTTCACTTTGTTAGGTGCAAGGATTTCAACTGACTTGATATTCTCAAAATAAGATTTTTTATCTGCAGTTTTATATTTGTTTGTTGGATCCATGATCGCATCAAAGCTGAACTTAACATCTTCAGCTGTAAGCGGTTTACCGTCATGCCACTTTACACCGTCGCGAAGAGTGAACTCAAAAGACATTCCGTCTTTTGCAATTTTCCATTCTTTTGCAAGTGATGGTTCGAAGTCGCGAGTTTCTGGATTTTTATCAAGAAGTGAATCCATCACTTTTGATTGAATCACAGATGCATAATAATCCGTTGATGAAAGAGCGTTGAGAGTTGTTGGAGGTGAATCCATCTGCACTCTAAATGCTCCGCCTTTTGGTGCCTTCATGTTTCCTACAGCTGCTGAAAAAGCGGCTGAGCTCAGGACAAGTGAAAGAAGTAACGCATAAACTTTCATAGTATATCCACCGTTAAATTTTGATTAGGTAAGTCTAGAATAGAAGAATGTAATGATCAATTATTTTTTGAAATAGAGGTTGGTGTCTAATGACCACCGGTCGAGAGTAAGATTTTCATCTTTTAGCTTATATTGTTCGAGCTTCTGATCAATTTCATCGCGTCTGCGCTCCAGGTCTTTGTAAGAACGAACGGCGAAGGTTTTATCCTCATCCAGGGCATGCAATTCTTTCTGCCATTCCTGTTCTAATTTATCGCGCAAAGTTTTATAACGCGCATTGATTGCATTGACTCGTTCGATGTTCGAATTAATTTCGCGGTTTTTAACTTCCATTTGGCCCAATACGGCCATGCGCTTCTTTAACAGAATCGTTACAACTTCCTTACCCATTTGCACATTGTTCAGAAGATCTTCACTGTAAAATTTGAAATAGGCGCCAGTAGTGAAATAGAGATATTTTTCGCAATAACTCATTTCAGGTACTTTCAAGAGAAGGTAGTCTGCCGTTCGTGCAACCAGGTAGCCTTTGCATTTTAATGTATTGTTTTTCTCGTCCCAAAATTCAACTTTGTCTTTGGGATTGAGATATTTGACGTTGTCGAAATCAACTTTCACTCGGACGGTGGAGATATCTTTATTGATACGTGAAACACGGCCGGAAAAGAAACCAGACTCAGATAATTCTGCAGCAGAGACTGTGGAAAGAATTAAAACGGTGGCCCATAAAAACAACTTCATAAATCCATTATCGCTGAACTAATTTTGTCGTCCAGTGCAGGAAGTTTATGCTTGAGTAAAAAGGGTTATTATTTCACTTTGAGCAGAAAGTAGTTATTGTCGGCTTCCGACTGATAGACCACCATTTCGTGTTGAGGAAATTGGGCAATGATTTCTTTGGGAGTTTTCTTTTCTTTAACGATAATCAGACTTCCCTTCTCTTTAATTTTCTTTAAAAGATCGCTGTCGCGGGCAATATCGTCACTTAATAAGACATTCACTTTAGGATTCATTTCTCTCGCTTCAATCACACCTTTCGAAGATAAAAAGGTTTTGAAGTTCGGATCGATGGCGCCCGAACTGAAGAAAGTATTTTCTTTGTGTCCTTGGGGAATCTGTTTCGCCACTTCTGTCCAGAATAGACCAAGGGCGTCCTTGGCGATTGCACTTTCATTTCCTTTTACACTATGTGAAATCTTAACACCCGAGAGTGCTTCATAGCGACCTGCGGGAATAGCCTTTCTTGTTTGCGATAAAGCAAAAGGAATGGAGAGAACAAAAATTAAAAGAGCAATATTAGTTGTCTGTTTCATCAGCAGGTCTTTCTTCCTTCAACAATCCCATTTCAGCATCGATGTATAAATTCAAAGTTTCAAAATGTTTTTCAAGCTCTCTGATATGATGATGAAGTTTATCTTCAACTCTGTTAGGCATATCCTGAGTGTGATTTAAATACCAGCGCATTTCATCGACTTTTGTATAAAATTGATCCAGTCCCGCAATGACTTCCTGGCCGCACAGCTTGAGTTCTTCAATCGTCACATTATCGTAACGATTTTTAAAAACTTCAGGAAAATGATCGCGAGTTCGTTTCAATGAAAAGTCATACATGTACTCAGGCGCTCTGTATTTGATTCGCTCGAACAATCGGAGCGCATCAAGCTTCAGAAGCATAAGCATTCTTTGTGTTTCTTCGCTTATTTTTATTTTCATATTGTTAGTTTAATCAAGATTCATTCGTCATGGAAGGAAGTTTCGCTCTTTTTCCACCTGGCCATTCTGCCACAGCATTTCGATCTCTGAAGTAATCAACAGCAACAGTCATCGCCACCTGTTTCAAATTTTGTGGAAGTTGAAAGTAACGGTAGACATTTTTCAGTTGCAGCTTCTGCGCATTTTCAATTTCTGAAAACGACGAGATATCAAATAAAGTCACTCTTCCACCGGCCATAGCTGAATCAAGAAAGTTCTTGCGAACATTATTGAAAGACATTGCCGAGGAAAAATCATTTCGAATCGAAATGAGATGATGCTTTTTAGTTTTATCTATGACTCGTAAATCATCTGCAGAAATGGGCAGCAAACTGATATTGATTTTGCTTAGAACATCTGCGAGGACATAGAAGCTGTTATCAAGCTCGTCTTTGTGTTGAAGATAAAAAATATAATTAATGACGGTTTTATTTTCATTCATGCCTACTTTATCGGCACGATTAAAAAAAATTTAGTGTTTTTTTAAAACCTGACAAAAGCACTCGACTTATTTTTTCTGCGTCCCAAGGCTACAACGGCGAAACCAATGATTAATGCTCCAACAAAGTTGGTTGCTGCATTTCCATTTCCCGGGCCATTTCCTCGGCTGATATCTTCAATCGTTCCACACGCGGGAACGATCCCCTTCTTTTCAGTCGTGACTGAATAAGGAGAAGTATATCCAGTGGATTGCCTGTGGATTGTTTCATCGACAATAGCATTCACTCCCTGAATATCGTCTGCCTGTAATGAAGTCAGCGAAGTTAAACTAGCGGCCATAATTGCATTTTGTCCTGAATGGTCCAGCCCCAGAGTATGTCCGATTTCATGAAGAATCGTCGTCTTCAAAGAGTTGCCCCAATTCTGTCTTAGATAAGCAAGAGTGCCGTTAAGAATGATTACTGTCTGTTGAAAAAAAGTTCCCTGATTATAGCGAATTGTAATCGCAAGGGTTTTAGAAGGATCGTAACCGGTTTCTTCACCAAAATGATCTGACCATCTGATGTAATTGCCGGAATAAGTAGACGTTGTCTGAACCGAAGAAAAATCCCAAAGATTTTTTCCCGCGGCGTTTTCCCATTCCGCGACAGCGGAATTAGTTAACTGTTCAAGCAAAGAGCCGTCATTGGGATCTGTTACAAACTTAGCCATTTTTATAGGGAAACTTTGCCAGTAGAAGCCTTTGGTGAAATCAGAAGTAAAAGTGTAAGCGAAAACATTTGAAGGCAAAACTGCCAACAAAAAAAAGGCCATAAGCATGTTGAGGGGGATAATACTTATGGCCTTGTTTTTTGTGTGTACCATTTTTTACTTCCTTGTAAAAAAAGAGTCACTATTCTTTGCTACTGTCGTCCATCCATAGACAACTTGTGATAGCTAGAAATTAAATTTTTGAAAAAAGTGTCGCAGAACAAAGCCAGTTCTCGCGTGATTCTATTGTATAGATTTCTCCGCTTTTAAAATGAACCGGGCCGTCTCTGACAATCTGGATTTTCTTAGAAGATATCTGCTCACCTTTGAGAGTCTGTATCACCTGAAAATCTACTTCAACCTTTGGAAAGAGCCCATTCTGGACATCTTCTACATTTGTAACGGTTGCAATAAATTTCTGAGGACAAGAGGCACCGAACTGGGTTGTGCCAAAAGCAGGACTGATAAAAATTGCGGCAATTACACTAAGGGCGACCATACTCGGTCCAATCATTTGCTTCATCCTAAAGCTCCAAAGTTTTTTATCGTCCATGAAAATCTAAGAGTCATTCTCCAGAGATCCATCCTTGATCTCTTACTTTAGTAAAGTGCAGGGTCCGTGCCATCTTCATTTCTCAGCTAACTTCTTGAATGGGCTTTGCCCCAGTGACGAAAGGACACTTTACATGACCGTTCAGGTGTCAAAAGAAAATGTCAGGCTTCAATTTTTTGACTCCAACAAGATCTGGTTACGGCAAATCATGAAAAATACAAAACACTCAAGTTTAGGAAATATTTTCCGACTAAGTTTGCATGAAAAAGTTAATACTCCTTTTATGTTTAATTTTTACCAACTTAGCCTTTGCAGAAATAGGTCTCTATACTGCTGAGTCGATGACTTCTTATCCAGTCACGGACATGACTGAAATCCTGGAAAAATTCACCCGGGAAAGTCCGGATAAAAACATAGTCTTTTATGTTCACGGACGAAATCATTACGTCGAAAAAGAGTGGAAGAAACTCCAGGTAATGGAAGACACTTATAAAGTCCGCGTGGTCATGCTTCACTGGAATGCGTGGTCTTCTCTAGTTTCAAGGGCCGTCGCAGGAGCAGAAGAAGCTGCGGAGCCGCTCGCTGAAGCTTTTAAAGCAGTAAGAGCATTTAAAGAGTCTCATCAGGAATTTTTCGAAGAACATAAGATCTCTCTCCTCTGCCACAGCATGGGAAATCTGGTTCTCAAAAATTTCACAGAGAAATATCTCCAAAACAATCAGTACAATTTGGAAGCACCATTATTTGAAAATTATCTTGGCGTCAGTGCAGATGTCCCATTAAAGGATCATCGCGAATGGTTGGCGAGATTTAACCTGGCGAAAAATAAAACAGTCGTAATGAATAACAGAGATATCGTATTGCTACTTTCTTATACTCTCGATCTTACAGAAAAAAAGCCCTTCCAATACAGATTAGGGTTAGGTTTTGATAATTATCCTGGGAAAAAAGATCAGATCAAATCTAAACTGGTTCCTGACGTAACGTATATCGATCTGTCAGGCGTTCTCGAATCACAGCATGGCTATTTTCTTCCTAAAACGCCAGTCATGAAAACAATCTTTTCAAGACTGACAAATGGAGAACCTTTTCATATTGATGATGTTGAAAAAAATTATTTAAAAGTAAAAATGAAGAATGAAAACAACATCGTCTACATAAATGACAAATAAAAAAGGGAGCTCAAGGCTCCCTTTTTTAATTCAATTGTTTCTTGTAAATTGTTTTGCCCGAAGTAATTACACCGTTAGTGTCATTATAGATGGTAGAAACTTCTTGTAAATTTCCGTCCATCAATTGGGTATACTTATTCACAGCTCTTACCGGAATAAGCATTCTTGGCAGAGGTGGAAGAACTTTGTATTTCACTTGAACTTCTAAAACAAGAATATCGCCGTTAAAAGCACCACGCCCCTGGGCCACGATGTCAGAATCTTCCTGAACAACAACGTACTGATTGTTCAGTGCAAGCTTTTGATTAATATCTTTTGAGGCAACTGCGATGTCTGTGCATTGAGTTTGATCTAAAACTATTCGTTGTTTAGATGGGCTTACATAAGACCCAGTCAGATCTGGGCATGCAAAAGCAGTCGAACTAAGAAGTGCCAAGGCAAGTAGAGAAATTTTTTTCACGATAGATCCTTTGTATTATTTCACTCTTTTAAAAGTGACGTATTCAGTCCCCTGAGTGGATTCAATTTTTTCCAGCAGGTTGTTGTGTTTATCAATTCGGTAAGAAGTTACATAGTGGACGGGCCAATCTGCCGGGACGTCGCTACTGTAAACAACTCTCAATTCAAGGACAAAATCGTTTTCCGTAAAACGTGCTTTTCCATAGGCAACATTTTTGCCCTCCTGTTCAACAATTCGTTCTACGTTGTCTGCAATCAAGGTATCTGCAGTCGATACGTCCGCGTCCACCCAATTCAGTTTCTCACAACCAGTCTGAGCGATAGTGACTAGTTCTCCATCATCATCGCTAAAAGTTCCGCTGATATCGGGACACGCATAGGAAACAGAACAAAGAGGCAGGAGAAACAGAGCTAAAAATGATTTCACTATTTAACTCTCTTGTCGATGGTTTTTTCGGTCCCGTTTGCTCCGTGAGAAATAACAATGAGATCAGAATTTATATCTAAAAAAGATTCACTCCAACCACTGTCGCGGTCAACTTCACCACTCGCATAAGTCGTTTCTGAACGTTGCTTAGTTAGAAGCTTCTCGCCTTTCCAGGAATTGCTTTCATAGATCGCGACATGGGCAAGAACTTTACCTTCTTCAACAACGATATCGTATTCATTCATCAAATACTCTTTACCATCAATTGAAGTATCAACTGTCCCTTCGTCATAGATATAAGAAATGTTTTCGCAGCCATCCTGTGCAATGGAATAATACGTACCGAATTCTTCGTTTACATATTCACCGGTAAAATTCGTACAAGCGAACGAGGCCAAAGAAAATAGACCAAGGCCTATAGCGAGCATTGCTTTCATAAAATTTCCTCCCTAAAAATTTACTGTTTAAATTAGAGCATTGAGAAAACAATCTGCCAAAATAAAAAAGGGAGGCATGAAGCCTCCCTTGTAGAGAAATGTGCGCGTAAAAAGCTATCGGAGACGAAATTACATCATTCCGCCCATACCACCCATGCCGCCCATTCCACCTGGCATACCAGCTGGAGCGTCAGCTTTAGGAAGGTCAGCAATCATTGTTTCAGTAGTAAGCATTAAGCCTGCAACAGAAGCAGCGTTTTGAAGTGCTGAACGAACAACCTTAGTTGGATCGATGATACCTGCTGCAACCAGGTTTTCATATTTTTCTTCGCGAGCGTTGAAACCGAAGTTAGCGTCTTTTGAAGTTTTAACTTCGTTAACAACAACTGAACCTTCAAGGCCAGCGTTTGTAGCGATTTGTCTTAGAGGTTCTTCAAGAGCGCGTCTGATGATTCTGATACCGAAGTTTTCTTCTTCGTTTTTGCCTTTTAATTCAGTAAGAACGTTTGAAGCGTGTAGAAGTGCTGAACCGCCACCGACAACGATACCTTCTTCAACAGCAGCACGAGTTGCATTGAACGCATCTTCAACTCTGTCTTTCTTTTCTTTCATTTCAGTTTCAGTTGGAGCACCAACTTTAATCACAGCAACACCGCCGTCGATTTTAGCTAGTCTTTCTCTTAGTTTTTCTTTGTCGTAGTCAGATGTAGTCTCAGCAATTTGAGCTTTAATAGCGCCAACGCGAGCCTGGATATCGTTTTTGTTGCCGTTTCCATCTACGATTGTTGTGTTTTCTTTGTCGATTGTTACTCTTTTCGCTGAACCAAGAACTTCCATTCCTGAAGTTTCAAGAGACATACCAAGCTCTTCAGAAATCACAGTACCACCAGTGATGATAGCGATGTCTTTTAGCATTTCTTTTCTTCTGTCGCCGAAGCCTGGAGCTTTAACAGCAGCGACTTGAAGAGTTCCGCGAAGCTTGTTTACAACTAGAGTTGTTAGAGCTTCACCTTCGATATCTTCAGCGATGATAAGAAGTTGACGTCCTGATTGAACTGTCTTTTCTAAGATCGGAAGAAGTTCTTTCATTGAACCGATTTTTTTGTCTGTGATAAGGATGTTGCAGTTATCGAAAGCAACTTCCATTTTTTCTGGATTGTTTACGAAGTATGGAGAAAGGTATCCGCGGTCAAATTGCATCCCTTTAACTACATCAAGAGTTGTCTCAGCAGTTTTAGATTCTTCAATTGTGATAACGCCGTTGTTTCCAACTTTTGACATAGCTTCAGCAAGAAGTTTTCCGATTTCAACATCGTTGTTACCAGAGATTGTTCCGACTTGAGCGATTTCTTCTGAAGTCTTAACTTGCTTTGACATTTCTTTAAGTTTTGCGACTACTTTTTCAGTAGCAAGATCGATCCCGCGCTTAAGATCCATTGGATTGTGGCCGGCAGAAACAAGCTTAGCGCCTTCTCTGTAAATTGCCTGAGCAAGTACAGTAGCTGTTGTTGTACCGTCACCAGCGTCTTCGTTGGTTTTTTGAGCAACTTCTTTAACCATCTGAGCGCCCATGTTTTCGAAGTTGTTTTCTAGTTCGATTTCTTTAGCAACTGAAACACCATCTTTTGTGATGTGTGGCGCGCCGAAAGATTTTTGAATAACTACGTTGCGACCTTTAGGTCCAAGAGTTACTTTTACTGCGTTTGCAAGTTGGTTAACACCATTGAGGATCAACGTTCTTGCATCTTCTGAATATTTTAATTCCTTAGCCATTTTTAACTCCTAAAATTATTTAAATTTATTTGAAAATTATTGAAGTACACCAAGAATTTCATCTTCTTTCATGATGAGAACTGGTTTGCCGTCGATTTTAACTTCTTGTCCTGAGTACTTTCCAAAAAGAACTACGTCACCAACTTTTACGTCCAGGTTGCGTACTGATCCGTCTTGTAGTCTGTATCCAGTTCCTACTGCGACGATTTTTCCTTGAGATGGTTTTTCTGTGTGAGTGTCAGGGATGATAATCCCGCCAGCTGTTTTAGTTTCTTCTTCCAGACGTTGAACAACAACGCGATCTTGTAACGGTCTTAATTGCATTAGGTCCTCCCTATTAGTTCAGTGATAAAAAATTAACAACAACAATGTGATAGCGAACTCGCCAGTGTCAAGGGTAGCCGATGAAAAAAATTTCCAAATTTTACCCACAAAGTCATTTTTGCTTTTCAAAAAACTCAGTATAGGATGGTTAACCTAAGAAAAGGAGAATTTTATGGTAGAAATTACGGGGATCTACGAGGGCGAAAAACACTGCCACCTTACGCATGGTCCATCAAAGAACAATATTCAGACGGATGCGCCGAAAGATAACAATGGTCGCGGAGAAGCTTTTTCTCCTACAGATCTGCTGGCCGCAAGTCTTGGAAGCTGCATGCTGACAGTTATGGGAATCTACGCGGACAATCATGGAATAACTATTAAAGGGTCGTCTTTCCGGGTGCTGAAAGAAATGGCGGCTAGCCCCCGAAAAGTCTCTTCTCTCACGGTTGAAATTAAAATGCCTGCGTCTTTATCTCAAAAAGATCGGGAGACACTTCAGAGAGTGGCCGAGACTTGTCCGGTGAAATTGAGTCTTCATCCGGACATTCATATCCCGCTTTCGTTTGATTATTCTATTTAAGATCGTACCAGTTCACTCCGAGTCCCATATCTACTTTAAGTGGGACTTTGAGTTGAACGATTGTTTCCATGCCTCTTCTCACAAGCTCTCTCATCGTATCGATTTCCTCTTCTTCAACTTCAAAAATCAATTCATCGTGAACCTGTAAAAGCATTTTTGATTTAAGATTTCGCTCTTTTAATTCGGCATCGATTTTAATCATGGCCAGCTTGATAATATCGGCGGCAGTTCCCTGTATAGGGCTGTTGATCGCCATGCGTTCAGCCTGTGCCTTAATCGTTCTGTTTTGAGAGAAAATATCAGGAAGAAATCTTTTTCTTCCATGAAAGGTTTCAGCGTAGCCTGTCTGCTCTGCTTTATCTTTAAGAGTGTCCAGGAAAGTTTTGATAGAGCTGAATCGGGCAAAATACTTATCAATATATTGCTTTGCTGCTGTTCTGGAAATTTTCAAAGTGGAAGCCAATCCAAAAGAAGACTGTCCATACATCAAACCGAAGTTAACTGTTTTGGCCATCGATCTGTCGTTGCTTGAAACTTGTGTGAGAGGGATGTCGAGAACTTCAGATGCTGTCTGAGCGTGAATATCCAGATTATCCTGAAACGATTTTAACATTGTCGGATCTTCAGAAAAATGAGCAAGAAGTCTCAATTCAACCTGAGAATAGTCGGCAGAAAGAAGAATTTTTCCCGGTTTAGCAATGAAAGCTTTTCGTACTTTCTCCCCCATTGGGCTTCTAACGGGAATGTTCTGTAAATTTGGGTTAGTCGATGAAAGTCTTCCCGTTTGTGCAACAGTTAGGTTGTAGTTTGTATGAATGCGCTTTGAAACCGGATTCACAAGTTCAGGCAACGCCTTAACGTAGGTAGAAAGAATCTTTCCATATTCTCTATGAGTCAGAAGCAATCCTGGAATCGGACTGATATTTAAACCATCAAGCTCTTCAAGAACATCTGCATCGGTTGAATAACCGGTTTTAGTTTTTTTAATGACAGGCAAATGTAGTTTTTCGAATAACAGTGCACCTACTTGTTTCGGTGAATTCAAATTAATTTCAGTCTCTGCGATGTCGAAAATTTCTTTTTCCACCCGTTTAATTTCATGAATCAGTTCACCTTCAAGTTCTTTTAAAAAATTGGCGTTTAGTGAAACACCGGCGCTTTCCATTCTCGCAAGAACGGGAATAATTTTGAGGTCGATTGAAGTATAAATATCCATCACCTTCAACTCTTCCATGCGTTTTTTAAAAATAGCCGCCAAATGAACAAGGGCCTGAGCTCTTTCAGCATTTGCCGTATGCTCATCCATCGAAGGTTCTCTTTGCAGATATTCTTTCATAAGAACATCAAGATCATGTCTCGTACTTGTATTGATATTGAAATGGGCCAGTGAAATATCAAATCGTTCTGAAATAAATTCAAAATTATTGATGATGGCATAAACGCAATCGCGTTTTAAATTTTCGCCGATAATTTCAATTGCTGGTTGTGACCAGATTTTCTGAACTACCTGATTGGCAAAGTTTTTATCTGCCGAATAAATCGTCTCTGCATTAGAAGTGAAATACAGTCTCGAAATTTGGCGAGCGTAAATATCTTCGCTGTCATACAGTACATGCTGAGCGCAGACTTTTGCCGTAATAACTGAATTGATGATTTCATCGAAGTTGTTTTCTTCAACTTCAACAATGGTCACATTCGCTGCCGTTGGTGGTTGAAAAAGCGCACTATCTAAAGGCTCGTCAGGCATTGCTGAACCATCAAGACGTTTATCAGTTTCACGGGCCATGTGATATTGAAAACGCATTTCCTGTAATTGAGCGAGCGGTGCTTTGAAACCAAGCTCTTTGAAAAATTCTTCAAGCTCTTTCGTTGGATAAAAATGAACTGCTGTTTCTTCAGGAACATGACCTAATTCAACGTCAGTGGAAATCTGAACAAGCTTTTTGGAAAGAAGCCCGTCTTCAAGATGCTCCGTAAAAGCATCGATAACTTTTTTGCCTTTTAACTGATCTCTGTTCGCTACGATATTTTCAAAAGTGCCGTATTCTTTAAGCAGCTTCGCAGCTCCAACGGCTCCAATGCCTTTCATGCCGGGAATGTTGTCTGAAGAATCGCCGACAATAGAAAGATAATCGACAATTTGATCTGGACGCACGCCCATTTTCTCTTCAACATCTGCTGGTGTGTACAGCTTGTCTTTCATCGTATCGAGCATCTTGATGTTGTCGCCAACAAATTGCATAAGGTCTTTATCGCCCGACGCAATCCAAATTTCATCAAAACTGTTTTTCCACTGAACACAGGCTGAACCGATAATGTCATCGGCTTCAAAATTGTCATGAGAAAAAGTGGGAAGATTCATTTCTTTAATCAATCTTTCAATGAGAGCAAATTGCGGAACTAAATCTTCCGGCGGTTCACTGCGATTAGCTTTGTACTCGCTATATAACTCATTTCTGAATGATCCGCCCTTCGTATCGCGTGCAAGAAACATATGTGTGGGCTTGTGATCTGCAAGTAACTTTTTAAGCATTGTGAACATTCCGTACACGGCATTTGTCGGTACGCCTTCTGGCGAATGCATTGGCCTGATGGCAAAGAAAGCACGGAAGATAAAATTGGAAACGTCGACGATAATAAGTCGTTTATTTGACATGGAGTTGTCCTTACTGATTTTTTAAAATTGGTAGGCTAAAAGTAACAAAGAATTTTAGATAGTGGTAGTTGTTTTAGTCGCAAACCAACTGCTCTTTCTGTTTTTGACGCCAACAAAATTATCATCATTGGCCATAACAGAAGTGTCGGCCATCACATCGCCAAGTCTATGACCTGAATCTAAATTGTAGAGTAAGTATAGTTCTAAACCGACCAGCGCAATGGCGAGAATACCGCCAAGAATCCATCCCCAAAATGGAACGATAGCAAGCGCAAGCGGAAGAATAAAAGGAAGGTTGCGAATGACAGACTGTTTGTAAGAACATGGTGAACCATCTTCAAGAGATTTCACCGCAAAGCCCATAAATTTTTTTCCGGCGGATTGTCCATTGTTCAAACCATCAGAAAGCGCAATATAGACAATGCCTAGAATTAATCCGACCGGATAAAAAAGAATTGAGAAACAAAGCACGATGAACAGATCGATAGCCTTCGCAATTAAGCGAGTTAACTTAGCGACACGTATGGCCTTTTCCAAAAGATACTTTCTGTCCATAAATCAATCTTAGTGACAGACCGTTGAAAAGCAAAGCACAAAAATTTTAGGTTTTCACGGCTTTGCGACTTAGGTAGAATAAGGAACATTACCTAAGAAGGAGTCCATATGGGATCAGTGAATAAAACAGACGTAGCTCATTTTGAAAATGATGTTCTTAAAGCAAGCAAACCAGTTCTAGTAGATTTCTGGGCTGAATGGTGCGGACCATGTCGCGTGCTTGGACCAATACTTGATGAAGTTGCTAAAGAATTAGGCGAAAAAGCTGAAATCGTAAAAGTAAATGTTGATGATAACCCTGAACTAGCTCAACGCTACGGTATCCGTGGTATCCCAACAATGATTTTCTTTAAAAACGGCCAGGCTTCAAAAACTTTGGTTGGCGTTCAAGCAAAAGAAGAAATCAAAAAATCACTTGAAGAGATGGCCTAATGTTTATCGCTGAATCGCTGGCCGACGCTCAGAAAGTTCTCAATTCGTTTATTTCGAATTCAAGTAATGTTGAAAAGATCGATTCAGCCATCAAATTGATGGTTGAATCGTATCGCAATAACGGAAGAATTTTCAGCTGCGGTAACGGCGGTTCAATGTGCGATGCCATGCACTTCGCGGAAGAACTCACAGGACGCTTTAGAAAAGAACGTGCTCCTCTTCCCGCGATGGCCATTAACGATGCTTCCCACCTCACCTGTGTTTCAAATGACTACGGTTACGATTTTGTTTTCTCCCGCTACGTAGAAGCCTGGGGAAACAATGGCGACGTTCTTTTGGCGATTTCTACTTCTGGAAATTCACCAAATGTTCTTCTCGCAGTTGAAGCTGCAAAGAAAAAAGGAATGAAAGTCGTAGGATTGCTTGGAAAAGGTGGTGGGAAACTTAAAGACATGGTCGATGTTTCACTCATCGTTGATTCAAATGTCAGTGACAGAATTCAAGAAGTGCATATCAAATGCATTCACATTTTCATCGAAGGGATTGAAAGAAATCTCTATCCGGAAAACTACTAATAGACAAAAGCTCCCGCGATTATCAACAACAGCGCCGTATTTGTGAACACTAGCCATTGCTTAGAATGCGTTTCTTTGTAATGCAGAAAAGAATCCAGCAAAAAGACCTGGGCCCATAGGACGAAGCCTAATTTATAGATTGTAAGTCTCATTGCATTTGAAACATTGAAAACATCAAAAAATATCGGCAATGAAAGAAGTATTAAAAACACCACTGACATAATGACCCTCTTCCATCGTTCTTGCGAAGAAAGCATCTGCCGAGGGCGGATCAATTTGTAGTAGAGATCATTCAAAAACAGAATAAAAATAAAGACGATGAGATAGTCTTCCAGGTCCCTGAAACCAACCAGGAATTGAAATAAGAGCAGTGTTAAGAACGAAATTAAGAGCACCAACTTAAGCTTGGGCATCTTAATATTCTTTAATAGAAGACTCATGGGGACATTATAAAACAGAAGTGAAACTAAAAGGTAAAGGTAATCTAACTAGTGGATTATAGAAGGCAGCCATCCAGAGTTACCCCCTGTAGGCCGCCATAAAAGAATGTCATTTGCTATCGGACTCTTTCGATTCCTTTTTTGATCTCTACTGTAAAAGATTTTCGATAAGGAAGTCTGTTTGTAAATCGTTTCTCGTGAATAGGAGAAACAGAAAGGTCACTTGGCGCTCCCGTATCTCCTTCAATATTGAGATCGTCGAAATCAAATTTCTCGTATTGCTTGTAGGTATAAATGACTTTTTTTCCATTCACCATTTGCTCTTTTCCATCAAAATTGTCTTGAGCAAAAGTGGGAATCGAAACCATGATCAGTGCAGTTAACAAAAATCTTTTCATATTTAATTCCTGATAAATTTATCTACTTTTTGAGCGTATGTTTTTAAATCAGCATTCGTCGCGGGAGAAACATTATTCAAAACCGTCTGTGCATCCATCGGGCGATTAAGAAGCTTTAAAGCTACGGCATAATTTAAACCGACTCCTGGCTTTGCCAGAGTGGCCTTATCAAACTGTCCGTAAATCTGAACAGCTGTAGCGTAGTCACCTTTCAACAAATTTGCTGTCGCCAGAGCTGAATTAATCTCCACATCCTGAGGACTTCTTTTGGCGAGTCCCTGAAAAATTGGAATGGCTTTTCCGACAGTCCCGAATTTCAAATACAATTCAGCAAGATTATAATTTGGAGTCACGCTGAAAGTGCTCATGTCAGATGCTTTTTTAAAAGCAGCAAGAGCTTTTTGATGTTTCCCCTGCTTCATGTACACAACGCCAATATTATTGACTGGTGGGACAAATTTGGAATCCAGGTCTCGTGACTTGTTATAAAAAAGAATGGCCTTCGCATAGTCATCTTTCAGGTAATAACAAGTTCCCAGTTGATTCCAATAGCTCGTATTGTTTTTGTATTGAGCGTAAAGATCGTCCGCCATTTTAAAGGCTTCATCATATTTGCCTTGATAGCACTTAATATTCAACTTCGTCAGAACATCGTTAGACTTTGCTAAAGTTTCTTCAAGTTTTGCGCCACCGATATTTGAGAGTGACTCTTTCACTAATGCGTGGGAATTTTCTTCGGAAGAAATATCGAATTCGTCTTTGTCAGCCTGGTACTTAGTCTCGCTTTTCTTATCGAAATTCAACTGATCAACCCAGCTGTAATCTTCTTCTGGTTTAGAGGCAGCTTCATCGTTAGCGTTTTTGCGATAATTTGAATTGCTTGCACAGGCACTAAGAATCAAAAGCAAAGGTAATAATTTTTTCATTTTCCACCTGCCTTATCCATTAAAGCAGCTCCGTTATCACTAAAATATTCCGGAATAAAATTGTATTCGTTTTTAACAAGGAACCATGAGTTGTCACTTGTCAGAATATTATCTTTCTCAATTTTCTTAATCGCAGTTTGTCTAAAGTCGTCAGCTTGCTTTGACAAAGGCTCTGCTACTTTCCCCATGCTCGCCTTAAAAGAAGCTACATAGGCTTCATTCTTACCCGCAGGTGTGAAATTCAGAATTTCATTTTTAAGAACTTCATGACTTTGCACAAGATATCGGTAAGCTCTCACAATACCAATTCCAGACCCCATTTCAGAAATAGAAACTGCTTCTGTTGTAATTTTATCCAAAAGACCAAACTTCGCTTTTAGCGCTTTATTGTATTCAGCCTCAGGGAAATTTAGTTTCACAGAAGTCATTTTAGAGATCTGATCTTCAAGAGCAGACAGTCTTATCAATGAAATTGAATCCAGTGCTTCAAGTGGTATATCCAGCTTCTGCTTTTTGGAATCGTCATAATAAGTCATCATCTTGTTGCGAACTTTTTTAGCATCATCAATTCTGCCGATATTTTCCAGTTCGTTAGCAAGTAAAGATGAAGGGTAGATTAAATACGGCCACATTGTTTTTGTCGGCTCGAGCATTTTTATGACATCGTTAAATGAACTCCATCGGCTGGCTGCCGCCAATTCGTTCAAGTGATCCAGGTAACCGGCAAGAACGACATCGTTGCTGATTCCACACTTAGGGGCTTTGACAAGCAATGCTCTACTCTTTTCAAACTGTCTCTCGGCAAGATAAATGACATTGGCGTTCTTAAAAAAGACTCTTTTATTTTTTGAATCAGTCGCGCAAATTTTATCAAAAACTTTTTCACTAAGAGCCGCGGAATCTGTAAATTGTCTTCGTTGAAACAGATCGGTTGAGAAAAGAATATAATCTTTTTCGAACTTCACCAGATCTTTTGAACTCATCATGGCAGCTGACCTGTCGGCCCAGGCAAACATTTGTTTGTAATCACCTGTTTCGTAAAATAAAACTGCGATGTTGTAAGCGGCAGTCTTTTTGGCTTCAGGATCACTTTCAGGAGATTTATAAATTTGAAGGTAACCGCGAAGAGCTCCTTTCTTATCTCCCTTCTGACTTGCCTGTTCGACCTTTTCAAACTGCATTCCGAGAACCAGCGTTTTTACTTTGGAAGCGTATTCCGGACTGACTTTAAACTCACCGGCATCAATGCGCTTCACCCATCCAGCGAGGGCCGCTTTATTACCTGCATCTTTATAGGAATCCATAACCTGAGCAAGCATCTTCTCTTGTGGTTCAACATCTCCGGGAAAAGCAGACTTGTAATTGAGCAAAGTTTTTTCTGCATCGGCTACATTTTTGCGTTCCATCTGAGCGGAAAACAATCGCTGATAAACAACGTTGGACTTCTCACCTTTTGGATTCGTTGAAAGAAAACTTTCATAAGCAGGGATCAGATATTCATCAGCAATGCCTTTTTTTACACCGCTACCAAGTGAAGCCATAAGAGCATTGGATGCAGCAGCTTCAGTTTTTTTGTCATTGTTCTTTTGAGAGCGCTTGATCGCTTCGGCGTACAGCGGGACGGCTTTATCAAATTTCCCGATAGCAAAATATGTTTCCCCGGCGTGGAAATAATCTTCCTGTGATTTTGCGGGAGTTAACAAAGCATTAATCATGAAATATTCATTTGCAGCTTCAGCTTTTTTATCTCTGATGTCTTTTTGATGCTCATATGTTTTGGCGACTAACTGCTGCTGGATTAAAGCAGACATTTTTTGTACGTTGTACTTCAGTACTTCGATCTGGTCTGCATTTAAATTTCCTTTAGAAAATTGTGAGGCCAGAGCGCGACAAGCTTCCAGGTGCTTTTGATCACGACCGAACTTTTCATACAAACTTAAAAGTTCCGTATTGAATTCAACTTCTTCTTTTTCATTTTGTTTGTATTGAACACCATCACTTAAAGTTTTTTCAGCAGCGGCAAACTTTCCTTGAGTTTTCAGATAGCGTCCTACTTTCAACATAACTTCAGAAATGCTCTTTCCATTCTTCTTATAAAACTGAATAGCCTCATCAGACTTTCCGGCTTCAGTGTAGAAAAAAGCAATGTCGCGTTCGATACTTTTAGACATATCGATGTACTTGCTGTTTTTTGAAAGATCATATGACTCAAGCATCGTATTGATGGCTTTGTCATATTTGCCCATTTTGAAATAACTCCAGCCAAGATTGAAAGCATCTTTTGTCCACCATTTATCCCGCTTGTTCTTTAGCGCAGCTTCGTAAAGAGACATAGATTTATCGAATGAGCCTTTATTAAAATAAATTTCGGCCAGGGCAATTCGAGATTTATCGGCAACCATTGAACCACTTCTGGATTCATCAAGAGCTTTCTGGAAGAATTTCTTTGATTGCTCTTCTTGCTTCAACTCCTTGGCATTGTAGGCAAGGATGTAATAGGCATCGGCACGCTCTTCAAAACGAGGTGCTTTTTTCAAAAGAACAAGAACTGTTTTTTGAGCTTGATCAAAATAACGACGCGATTCTTTAAAAGCATCTTCCTTGTTGACCTTATCTCTTTCAGCTGCCGGGATTTCCAGATATTTCTGATTTTCAAGATCTTTTAACAAGCGCCCCTTTTCCAGCAGAACTTGTGCCATTCTCAACATTAAGTCTGGTCTTTGAGAACCAATCTGTTTATTAAGGCGGGTCACCTCGCGTAGCTCTTCATCAAGAACTTTTAAAAGCTCCGTTCTTCTTTGTTCGACATCAGCTTTTGCTGTCTCAACAGAAGTTGTGAAAATGAAACCCAGGCACAGTAAAAAAGTTAATTTTCTTTTCATAATTTATTTACATTCAGATTTGAGCGAGAAGACGTAATCGCCTAATTCATCGGCCCAAAATTCCCCGTTAAAAGTCCAGAAGTATTGCTTATCAGTTCTTTTCAGGTGAGCGATGTCACCTCTTGCTCTGCTGCCTTTTGTGAGACTCATGTCTTCATAAAGTTCAGTTTTTCGTTTAGAGAGAACTTCGAGCTTGATATAACTCATATCTTCGAAGGCTTTTACAATTTGAGCAGCGTAAAGCTGCAACTGTCCTCGAACGTAGCTACCGATAAGATTTCTTTGGGTGTTCAAAGATTCTCTCAGATTTTCATTCAACACAGCTCTCATTCTGTCGTTGCTGACTGATTTCATTCTTTCAATTTCGTCGCGACCAGAATTAAATGAACTGTAAAGTTCAAGGTAGGCTGGATCACGGGAAACTGAAGCAAGAGCAGTGTTCAAAATCGGATTATTTCTCAACTTACCTTCAGTATGCTCTTTAACGAGTCCATAATACTGTTTGTAATCTTTGCCTAATGAATCGATAAACTTCTTGTAAGAATCATTGTCTTTTTCGTATTTAGTGTAAAAAGCTTCAACTGTATTTTTTGAATCATCCCACAAACACATTTCCATATAAGACAAAGCCTTCAAAACTTCGATTTCCGGATTGAAAATGTAATTGAACACTGGCGCTTTATAGGTAACAAGCTTTCCAAGCGTTCGGTTGTAATCCTTCAGATAAAAACTATTCCAGGCTTCTTCAAAGAGAATTTCCGGCCAGATATAAGATGACTTTTCCAAATCCAGATAAGTTGAATAAGCATCGCTGAACTTTTGTATCGCAAATTGCGATCTCGGTATTCCGACAACGCAATAATCACGGCTGATTTTCAACTGTCTTAATCTATCCGGATTTTTCTCTTTCTTAATATGATCTTCAGCAACATCCACGCATTCTTTAAAAACTCTTGTGGCCTGTTCTTCTTTTTTAGAAACAGAATAAATACTTCCTTCAAGAAGAAGAGCATACGGTTTTACCGGATTCCATTCTTCGATAGGCTTATCAAGATATTTAAGGGCGAGATCATACTTCGCTTGTCTGAATGCTTTTCTCGCAAGGATATAGCGAATAGACGGTGCAGAAGATTTCTCCAGAATGTTCGAAGGTAAAAGCTCGAACTGCTTCACTCCAACTTCAGTAATGAGTTGGTCGAGAACTTTGTCTACGACTGCATCGTTAACTTTATTAGTAGTGGCCAGATATTCCTTAATAAAAGGAATTGAACTGAAATACATTTTATCCTGAATCAGTTCTGAAACCATTTGCGGATATCTGCTCTTATCTCCGCTTTGATAAATCTTCCATGCTCCCTGGACAGACGCCTGGGCATTCATTCCAAAGGAAAGCGACAGAAGGAGAGGTATAGAAAAGAATGACTTCTTCATATAATTTTCCTATTAAAATGAATATCCAAGAGAAAGTGTGGCATCGTAGTTTGTTTTTAACGACGTCCCGGAAGTTGAAACATTATTCGCACTGTAGAGTACAGAAGTTAAATCTGCTCTAATGCTGAAGTTGGGATCGAGATAAAATTTCATCCCTGCTTCCCACATAACACCGCTGTGACTTTCTAAAGTTTCCACATTGGCATTTGGATCACCCGCTAAAAGCAAAAATTTATTTTTGTTATTTTTTTCTTTGAGCTGAGAATATCCAAGGCCAAAAATCCAATCCATATAAACGATTTTATTAAAGGTATTGATCTTGCTGTAAAAAGGAGACCACAGTGCCATTACACCCCAATAATTATCTACAATTCGTCTAAAAGGAGTAACACCGGTTCCTGCGCCACCAGTATTTCTTACACCTTTCGCTGTATCATTCTCTTTCCCGTTATTTTTTGAATAAAGACCTTCAATCCCGAAATCTTCAGTCATGAAGTAACCTACTCTTCCCTGGATAGCTGTAGATGTAACGAAGGCTCCGGAAGTAGTGATACCTCCACCAGCATTGATGTGTAGATGTCCAGCTTTTCTAAACTTTCTGTTTTGAAGAACGTAAACTTCCTTATCAGGATCGAGCCAAGAAAATTCGTAAATATCTTTTTCGCTGGCAAAAATGTGGGAAGTTGAAAGAAGTGAAAATAGAAGAACGAGGGCCTTGAGTTTTGATTTCATACGCATCCTGCTGTAATGGTCATCATCTTAATAGAGAACAATAATTACTAAGATTTTAACACAGGTCGTATAGCTCGCAAGAAGTTCAATTCAGAAGAGAAGTTTCACCTTTTTTACAAATGCCTGAGTAATCGCATCGAGAACAATGAGACGGAATAATTTGATTTAAAGACTCTGTTTTTTTCCAGTCGGAAAATAATATCTGAGTCAATTGGTTAAATGTCATTTTTTTCGAAACCAATTCTTTCTGATCTACGTAAAGAAGGGACATTTCAATTTCATCGTCATGGTTCAAATTGTTCATTTGTCCGTAGGCGAAAGCGTAGGCGCCAAGCTGGAACCAATATCCTGTTTCCCCTTCAGCATCTCTCAGTCCTGTTTTGAAATCCCAAATGACTATTTTTTCATTACATATGAATACTAAATCCGGAGTACCGCTGATCATTTGTCCAAAAAAAGAAAATTTCACCGGAACTTCGCTGATAATTTCAGCTTGAATTTTTCTGAAATCAGCTGAGGCTTCGTAGGCCCAGACAATCTTGTCCTTTTCTTGAGACGGTAATTTATCGAGGGTAATTTTGTTCAGGAATAATTGAGAAAGATAATTATGGACTTCCGTACCGCGTTTTTTGGAAGAATAGAAAGTCACTTCTTCTTCATCAACAAACAATGTAGGCTGCTCCTCAGCCTCTATTTTGCAGATATTCTGGAGATAAAATTTGTGAGGGCACTCGGCAATTGTTGCCAGTCTTGTAACAGAAAGTTCGGCAATAATTCCTAAATGGCTCGCTTCTTTTTGCGGTAAAAGCCCAAGCCAATCCTGTTGAATCAACGCTCTTTCCGCATTGTGAGAAGCTGTATTAATTATAGAATAAGAAACTTCTGAAACAGGAATCATCCTCAACGCTTGAATCCAGCTATTGTCGAATTCATGAAGTTCATTCAGCTCGCCATTTTTATCATGGTACAAATTAGCATAGACAAGCTGCTTAACTGCTCTCGTACAAGCTACATACAACAAGCGTTTGCTCTCGGAAAAATCTTTCAACTTCAGAATTTCAGATTCTATATGGTAGAAAGGCGATTTGAAAAAAACCTTCTGATTGAATTCCTTTTTCCATTTAAAACTATGTGGGAATTTACCAATGTGATCTTTCATACCAAGATATCGGCCATTGGTATGCACACCACCTAAAAGAACAGCATCAAACTCAAGTCCTTTGGATGCATGCGCAGACATAACCAGAATACGTTTTTTACCGCCTTCTGTTGTCCCACTCATCATTTCACAGGCATATTGCCCTTCTTCACTTTTAATTAAGTTATAAACTTCTGCAGGTTTCTCTTTTGCCAGTTTGCAAACCGAATCTACAACGCTGGAATTTTGAGAATGAAAAGAATTCGAAAGCCCAAGGCTGAAAATAAATTTATGAAAAGCGAGCTTTAATCCCAACAATTGCACATCCTCATGAAACTGCTGAATGAAAGGAAGGTTAAATCCTGTCTGCAAAACATCAAAAAGCGAACGCAACAATGTCATTGTCGCTCTGGCCTTTTTTTCATCATTCTTATGAAGCTCCAGCTCAACCATGTAGACAAAAAGAACCAGAACTGGATCTTCAGAAAAATCGATCTTTACCTGTGCACTAAAAGGAATGTCATTTTTTAAAAACTCTTCAAGCAAGTAGGTGCTCGGTTTTAATTTTCTATAGAGCACACATATCGATTGATACTGATCATCTTTCAGTAATTCAACAATGTGTTTACAGAGAACTTCTGATTCAATTTTATCGAGATCGAAATCCTTCGGCTCTCCTGTCACTGCAGTTTTTAATGAAAGCACGGCTCCTGCGTCCACATTCATTTCGGGTACATTTTGAGCTTCCATTTCAACCCCGTGAGGGTCATGGCCTTCATACTTGAGGCCGAGAGGAAAAACCCGTTCAAATAAAGAATTGTTGTAATTAATAACATTCGAAAAAGAGCGAAAATTGTTTTTTAAGAAATAATTATTTTCTCGCCCGAGCATTTCTGCACATTCAGAAAAGACTTGTAACTCGCCTCCTCTAAATCCATAAATGGCCTGCTTACGATCGCCGACACAGAAAAGACGCTCTTTATGTTCACCTATTAATTTTTTCAAAATCTCGAATTGAATAAAAGATGTATCCTGGAATTCATCAACAATAAAATAAGCAAAACTCTCTTGAACTTTAACAAGAACTTCATCTTTCTTTAATGCTTCGAGAGCATAGAATTCCAGATCCGAAAAAGAAAAGCCTTCAACTTCAAAATAGTGTTGATTGATATAGCTGAAGACATCTGAAATAGTCTCTACCCATTTTTTATAGGTCTCAAAATCTGTTTGAAGCGCATTTAAATCTTCTGCGACATTTTTTAAATCACTTCGCAGTTCTTTCATTTTTTCATAGGCTTCAGCCTGAGCTGCTGACATTTCTTTAGACGACGGCGGAAAACGAGAAACTGATTTGAAAAAATTGTGATAGCCAAGATAGTTTTCTGAATTTAACAAACCATGTTCTAACTTAAAATCATTAAACTGAAGAAAAAATTCATACCATTTCTTCTTCATTTCCTTTGGGACTGCCGTCAGATCGAAACTTTTGTCAAAGAATTCGCGATAACCTTTTACAGTGATGAATTCTTCAAAAAATCCATTGATTTCTTCTTTTGCATCGACCGGCACATTTGGGTTTGACCAAAGTACCCTCAACTCAGGTGAAGCAAAAATATCTTTCATCGCTGAAAGCAAGGCTTGAGTGCCTGCTAAGAAGACGGGACTGAGAACTTTATGTTTCTTTTCAAACCAACGGTCAAAAAGCTTCTGGATCTTTTCTCTTTGTTCGATCTCTGAAACAAGATTAATTTGTTCCGGAAATTCAGACCAGAACCCCATACTTAGCAGCTTATGACAAAATCCGTGAATGGTTGTGATGTTTAAAAATGATAAGTTTTGGCGAACAAGCAGCCAGAATGCGAGCTCTCGCTCTTCTGCTGACATTTCCGCTTTCAAAATTAAATCTTCAATCTTTCTCATCATCCTTACGGACATTTCACCTGCGGCTTTTTTAGTAAAAGTCATGAGGACAATTTTTGAAAGAGTTGATGAAATCTTTCTATTCCAATCCTCTCGAGGTTGTTTGATTTTAACTTCATTGAGAAGAAAGACAAGGTGCTCAATCAGAACAAACGTTTTTCCTGACCCGGCACCGGCCGATAATAATTTTCCACCGTGGTGGTAAATAGCCACTTCTTGTTCGGGATTTGCTTTCTTCACTGTCGCTACGAGACTCATGAACAAATCTCCTTCTGACAAAAAAGCTGAACCTCACAAAATTTACAGACTTTAGGTAGTCGAGGCTTTGGAGCAAAGTGAACTTCATTTGCAAGGGCATCCTTTGTCTTCCCAATCAAAGAAGCAAACTCGTCAATCAGCTGCTCAGATAATACCGGAGCAGTTACTTCATTATATAATTGCGATTCATCAGTCTCAGACAGGTTGAGATATCCCCATGTGTGAATAGCCTTTTTTTCATGACGAATCATATAGAGCAGATAAGTCCAGATCTGCAGCTTATCAAAGGCCATGGTTTCTTTTTTCGATCCAATGGCTGTCTGGCTTCGCTTGAAATCAAAAACCGCAATCATATTTCCGGGAAGAGTGACGATGCAATCGATTGATCCTGAGAGATTCCACTCATTGGTCTGCAATTCTTTTTCAAATTCTATCGACGTGGCACTTTCGCTTTTGCAGAAAGATAACAGGAAGACTATTCCATTTTGAGAAAAATGCATGAGTTCAAAGAAAGTTGTCAGGCGCAATTTTTCAGAAAGACCTATTTTATTTTTAGCCAAAAATTCTAAAAGCGTTTTTTCACAAATAACTTGCAAGCCTCGTTCATCAAATTCTTTTGTAAAGCCAAAGTCGAGAAAATATTTATTGATGATGGCGTGTTCAAGAGTTCCCATTTCATCAGTACCAAGCTTCATGCGCTCATCGGGCCTGTGATCCAGTTTTTCTATATAGCTAAAATAGTAACGGCGAGGACAATCAATAAATCCCTGTAAACGAGAAGCTGAAAAATGCTTCGTCGTATATGGCCCCGGTGTAATACGGGATGAAAGGTAATCCTTCTTTTCTTTTAAATTGTATTGAGACTCTGAATTAATTTTATCAATAGAAAAATCTTTAAGTATTTCTCTCCAGGCGAGATCGATTTGCTCCAACCCCTCTTCCATTAACAAAAGACTTCCCGCCTGAGCCAGAGATTGCCTGATTTCATGTTTGCGATAAGAGAACTCTAGCCCTGCTCTTTTTAGAGGAGCTATGGGGCGAAGAGATTCAATCATTTTTTCACTATACTTGCTGTCATTGGACTTAAGAGAACCATAGGAAGAAGAGGCAATAACAACGAGAGGATTTTTTATCTCGCGGTAAGGCAATTCATTAATATCGAAAATTCCCGATTTGAATTCCTCTGCAACAGTCGCAAGGGAAACTCTGGGAGAATTCAATTCTATAATTTGTTTTAACACTTTTACGCTGAACAAATCTACAGTCTGCTGGAACTCTCCATACAATGACAATGCTTCTTCAACGAGGATCAAAATTTTATAAGAAATAAAATCCTGCTGAACCAAAACTTCTTTTTTGGCATCGACAATCTGATTCAGAAGATCGTTCAAGGCAATGGAGTTGAATCTTAAGGAGTCACTCAATGTCTCGAAATATTTATCTCTTCGACTTTGAAAAAGATCCTCAGGCGATTTGAAAAATTGTCCAGGTAAAGTCACTTCCTGGCGATGGTGAAAATCGATTTGCTGGCTGGCCAGTGTAATATCGAATCCAGTTCTTTTCTCGTGCAAAGTCTTCAATACTATATTGAGTTTATTTTTGGGAAAATAAACAACTTCTACCTGTTTAGTTTGCGACTCTGGAACCGTAATGGCTTCTGGTACAATCCATCTGATCCAATCCGAGGTCAAAGTTTCATCATAAACATCTTTTGGAAAAAAAATGCCGACTTCAGTATTCTCACCAATCTCTTTAAGCATATCAATTTGAATACCACTGAGATGTTTAAATCCAACTAACCAAAGAGGCCGGGTCAAATTTATCTCTGCGCAAAGTTGATAGCTTTTATGTTCATCTATGATTTTTTCATTTTCCAGAAAGGCCCAGAAAATCAGAATAGATTTTGCAATTTTTTCATCGAGCTCTTTGAGGAAATCGGAAAGTAAATCTAAATTTAGAGTGAATGAACGAAGTTCGGTAAAGATTTCAAAGGAACGAAAGAAAATTTCAGCTTCTTCTTCTGGGAAATAATGTCTCCAGACAGAAGATAAACGAAGCATTAACTCCGCTTTATTTGATTTTTTAAGATTTTTACTTTTAAGAAAATCGCTTACCCATTTGGAAATGGTAATAATTTCCAGACCAGCAGGCATAAGTCTGCGCAGTCCATCTGCCACTAATGGGCTTGGACAAATGACCAGAGGTTTAACTGAATCCAATTCCACATCGGCCAGATCACGAGTAGTGTGATAAAAGACCACGTCTAACAACGCTTTTCTCCAAGACAAAACAGGGCATTTTTGATAGTGTCATTTTATGCTTCAAGAAAGTCGATTGTATAGTTTTATTGATCAAAAGGACGGTTTCACTCTGCACTTCCTGGAAGGGCAAAAGTTGATTCACGACCTTGCAGTTATTCACTCAAATACTGGTGCTGGTTTTGCCTATTTTCGCGATGCCATTCTTTCCATTCAGTTGATGATTTCTTATTTAAAACCGGGCGAAGGCCTCGGGATTTATCTTGATTCGGAAGAACCATATTTCAGATTAAAAGTTGAAATGAGCGATCAGGGACAAATGCGCACCCTTCTGCTTCCTGAAGATCTCGATCAATTTCCCAAAACAATTAAAGGGAAATGCCGAGTTGTTAAAACAGTTCCAAATGAAAGTCATCCTTACACCTCTATCATTGATCTCGACTACCTTGATTTCCATCAAGTAGTGAACAATATTTTGAAAGAATCTTATCAATTAAAAAGTGAGATTTTTCTAAGTGATGAAAGCGACCAGAGCGTAATGCTGTTAAAATTGCCATCTATCAATATTGATAAAATTGAAACCAACTACACACTTTCAGTTGATGAGTACTGGAATAAAATCCAATCACGTGTTCATGAACTTTTTGCCAAACATACTGATAATTACGAAACCATTCAAAAGCATTTCGAAGACCTTGGCCTTCTTTATTTGGGTTCAAAAGAAATTAAATTTAAATGCACTTGTTCAAGAGAAAGAATGGTAAACGGAATTCGCACACTCATAGCCTCTAATGGCCTAGATCATGTTTTTGCACCGGATGAAAACGAGATTGAAACGAAATGCGATTACTGCAAAACGAGTTATCTCATTCAAAAAAAAGAATTTCTAAATTAAAGAGGATTGAGCAGATCCCAGCTGAATTTTTTTCTTTCCGGCTTGTAGATAAGTCGTTTTAACATATCTGATTCATCGAAAAGACCGCAAAAATTCTCAGACATTGGCCCTTTGGCAATGACAGGAGACATGAGAGATGAATTCTTGAAGATCAGATTTTTTCCTGATCGTTCAAATTCGGCCCATTCTTTTCCTTCTTTCGGAAATTCAATATTTAAAGATTCTGCTCCGGTGACCAGGACTAAAATATCATTCCGTTTTGAAGCTTGAACAACGTTGAGAATGCGTTCAATTTCCTGAAGTGATTCTTTGGCAAAAACTATATCTTTTTTTCTTAATGCTTTCTGGAAATTAAAATCTCTGACCATAAAAAACGAAGATGTTTGATTTTTAATAATTTGCTGCCAGAGGGTCTTAAAATTGTTTGAAACGCTAGAATAGCAAACACCCTTTTGACATGATTTATCATAATAAATGCCGGGCTTCGCATTCTCACTGATCATTTCCGCTGAATCCTGATAGTGAAATGGTTTTTTCCATGACTCAACAATTGAGACGGCATCCGGCCCCATTCTGTAAAAGCGCATGGTTTTTGGATTTATTCCTCCAGTCTGAGGACATTTCATACTGCGTTCAAAAGAATTATCTTCACCTGTGCCATTTTCAAGAATGCTCGAAGCGTAGCCAAGTTCAAAAAGATAATCCCAGACTGGCCTCGTCTCAAAATCTTCACATTGTCCTTTAATGTTTTTTGATCCGTTGATCTGAGAAAGGAAACTTTTGTCAGCGTCTGGTCGTAATTTATATAAATTGTACGCCCAGGCTTTTCCCACACAGTCTGCTTTTTCAAGGTTCGTCTTGTAAGAAACCTCCGGAATATTAAATTTTAATAGCGGAAGATGCTCCTCAGAAAAACCTGCAATTTGAATCCACACAATGTGATGCGGTCTTTCTGAATAGGCATGAGGTTCCATATTTAACGTCTGCACTCGAGCACAGCCCAGAAGAAAAATGGCAGTCATTAATTTAAAAAATCTTTGGATCATTAGTCTCTCAAAAGTTCAAAAGTAACTCTTGTCTATTATGCCTTATTTAACAAAATTTCTCATTTAAATCTTTAAGATTCTCCTCTATCCTATTCATAGTTACAAAACTATAATTGATTGATTTGCTCTAGTTTAATTTTTGCAAAATCCAGAGGAGAAAGTATGGGAGATGTAGCGACACTCGCCACCCGAGAAGTCATGTGGAATATTCCACACGCGTTCAAATTGCTGATGTACGTTTTATTTTTTGTCAGTACCGGGATCATGTTTAAAGGCCTGTATGACAAAGTACAATTCGTTACCAAAGGCGAAGGTCCAGGCGCGCTTGAAAAATTGATGCCGAAAGAACCGAATGTTTTGAAGTTCTTTCATACATTGTTTTTCACGGGTAAAGTTCCTCGATTCAAAAACGTAGCCATTTTCCACGGATTAGTGTTTTATGGTTTTTTAATTCTCTGGATTACAACAGATGTTGTTGCCATTCATGCAGACACGCCCTTAAAGATTTTCCAGGGCAAAACTTATATCATTCTTTCTTTCCTTGCTGATATCGCGGGCCTTATGGTTTTAACTGGAATCGCCGTTGCTTATAAACGTCGCTATATTGATAAGCCAGCCTACCTTGCTTCAACAAAACCTAATCAAGAACGCTTCATGTACGCAATGCTTGTTTGGCTTGTTGTCGCTGGATATTTGATCGAAGGTCTTCGTATTGTTGGCGTTCATTTCCCGATAAATGAAATGCGATGGTCTCCGGTAGGATGGGCCGTTGCGCTCGTTCTTTCTAAGCTAAATCTAAGCGATACAGTTCTCGCCTATACTTACAGAACGCTTTGGTTTTTACACATGCTCAACACAATGGTTTTCATTGCGAGCATCGGCTATTCAAAATTCGCTCACATTGTAATGCTTCCATTTGCAGCACTAGTCACGCCTGCTCGCCGGGGAGCCGTTCTGAACCCAATGGATTTTGCCAATGAAAATGCTGAAACTTTTGGTCTAGGAAAACTTTCTGAACTGACAATGAAACAAAATCTCGATTTGCTAACATGTGTTGAATGTGGACGATGTACTCAAGTTTGTCCTGCGAATCTGGCCGGAAAAATTCTTGATCCAAAACGTATTGTTACAAAAGCGAGAGATCTTTCTTTTGCAACACTGGCTAAAGGTGAAACAGATGCAGAACTTTGGGGTGATAATCCTATTTACGCTTCAAATGAACTCGATGCTTGTACGACTTGTGGTGCCTGCATGGAAGAATGTCCTGCGAATATCGAACACGTTCAATTAATCATGGACGCTAAAAGATATAAGGCCCTCACGCTTGGTGATATTCCACCTGCAGCTGCAGACGCTGTAAACAAAATCAAAAATCAAGGCAATCCATGGGGTATTTCTCAACACGATCGCTTTAAATGGGCAGATGGTCTCGACATTCCGGTTATTGAAGCTGGAAAAAAAGTTGATTACCTCTACTACGTTGGTTGTGCGGGTTCTTATGATGGTTCAAATCAAAAAGTTGTAAAAGACACTGTGGCGATGCTTAAAAAAGCCGGAGTCAGTTTTGCTGTTATGGGGAAAACTGAAAAATGTAATGGAGACCCTGTTAGACGTTTCGGTGACGAATATTCTTTCTACGAAATTGCGATTGAAAATATTGCCAACATGAGACAGTACGAATTCGGTAAAGTTGTTACACACTGCCCTCATTGTCTTCATACAATTGGCAAAGAATACGCTAAATTTGATGATGGTGCGTTCGAAACAGTTCACCATTCAGAACTATTGGCCGAGCTGATTGATAAAGGTAAACTGCTTCCAGAAAAACCAATCAACGAAGAACTTACATTTCACGATCCATGTTATCTGGGCCGTCACCACGGTCAATACAATGCCCCTCGCGCGATCTTAAATTCAATTCAGGGATTGAAACTTAAAGAAATGACGAGAAACAAAGATAAAGCTCTTTGCTGTGGTATGGGCGGCGGAAACATGTGGTACGAGCTTCCTGAGGGAGAACATATCGCCAATAACAGACTCAAAGACATCGGCGAGAAAGATGTTAATAAATTGGCGACAGCGTGTTCTTATTGTATGATTAATTTTAATTCGTCTAAAGCTCACGTGAAGGAAACGGAAAACCTTGAAGTTGAAGACATCGCCTCAATTCTCGCACGTTCAGTTCTGTAAGATATTTTTACTTACAAGCCTTGCAGTATTCAGCTGCAAGGCTTTTTCACAGACAGAAGACAATCCCGGAATTATAGAAAGCTTAGAACGTCTTCTCGAAGTTCATCGCAAACAGTACGATCAAAATAAATCAAAAATACAATCTAATTTAAAGTCACCGACTGAGCTCACTTATCTAAATGACATTAAACTTGATCCCCAGTTTGTCAGATCGCTTATTTTTCATTCTGATGACAAATACCTGCGCTTAATCCAGACTGATGAATGCAAGCTGCTATCTGCCATCGAAACTGGTCTTGTAAAAACGGCAGAGGGTGAAATCACTTCAGTCCTCATTCAGTACAAAAATAAAGATGGTCTTTACGAAAGTGCTTCTTTTCCAAAAGACGAGTTTTTTGAACAAATTTATAAAAAAAAATGTCTGAACAACCGCGAATTTGCGATTTTGTTTAATGAAGCTAATTTCGGTAAAACGGTTGAAGGTGTAAAGTTCTCCGTGCCTAAAAGCGCAAACGAATGCAGTGCGATCCATAAAGAATGGCTGGATAATTCCTTTACTCCTTACCTATGTAAAATTCAGCAGACGATTAAAAAATCCAAGAGCCAAAAAACTGTCGATCTCTACAAATCAAAAATTCCTGCTTTTCAAAGAACCTACCTGGATAATCTTTGTCTGAATCTTTCTGATGCAAATGCATTTTGCGAAAACTATTTAAAGAAAGATGTCTGGTCTAAAGTCTTAAATGGCGAAGCTCCTCTCTACAAACTTTCTTATAAGTGCCAAAACGTTCTTAACAAATCTCCTGTGAGCGCTTCAGACTTGAAGGATTGTGCGGCTAAATTCAACAGCGATGCTTCACTTTGTGAAACTCGGGGAACAAGAAATTTTCCTTCTGATTTTCCGCTGAGCAATTGCGGATTACTTTCCGAAGCACTTAACAAAGGAAAGCTTGCAGCTAATTATCAGGACTGCCCAGGAAATGTAGATAATGAAGGATTGACCAATATTCATCGTCTCGTGAATCATTTCGCTCCAAGAAATATAATTACATCCAAAGAAACCTGTGCGGGTGAGGCTGAATACACATACGCTAAACTCAATTTTGATATCAAACATGAAGAAGGCTGGCCGCTGAAAGTTTGTTTCATGAACCATGTTCAGGAAAAAGAAAACTGCACGCCTTATATCCCTGGCTCAAGAGACAATGAACCATTAAGCGAAGATCAGGTCATCGCAAAAATTCTTTATACTCAAAAAGGCGCACCGGCAAAAACCAGATGCCGTATAGTTGATTCAAAAACCTATAATCCGCTTCGTTCGGAATTTAAATTCGGTTGTTTCATCGTTTACGATGCAGAATCATGCACGACTCTTTCTTGTGACAAAAAAGTTATTTGGGAAGAAAAAGCTCAAAGTGATATAAGATTTATAGGCAAACCTGTCTTTGATTATTTCCCTACTGCTTTTTTGAACGAAAGGTATTCTTTCATAAGCATGATTAATGAAGTGAAAGGAACTCAGCAACGGACTATTAAGAATTTAACAGACATGAAGTTTTATCTGGATAAAATTCCCAGTGGCATAATTCATGGTGTAGGTTGTGCAGAGGACTTGCTTCCTGAAGAGTTTGCCAGAACAACGATGAATCAATGCAAGCCTCTTCCTTTTATCGTTGATGGCTATTCTATGAAAAACAATGAAACCTGGATCGCATTCAGGTCCGCTATTGATGATGTACACTCTCCTCGACTTCTTCTTTGGCAAAATATTTTTAATTCTGTAAGCGCTTACCGCGAACTTCACCCTTTAAACACGTGGACACTTTATGGCATTAAAAAATAAGTTAACGGCCATTTTGCTTTCTACAATTGCTTTAACAAATCTTGAAGCGAAAATCGTATTGCCAGAATTGATGGCAAAGCAGTCAATTAACAACATTCGTTTTCTTTCTCAAGATGGCAAGTACACTTACTATCAAAAAAGATCCGGGAGCTTGCTTTTCTCAACGAACTACAAAGTTCAGGAAATGTTAAAAAGCGAATTGGGTACGGACTATAATTTAGTTGCATCTCCTGCCAGAAAAAAAATTCTGATCGTACAGAATACGACTTTTCACAATTTTTATTCGCTAAGAGCGAAACAGAAAATTTACATAGTGAACTATGGCGAGTCTACACCGAGAGAAGTTGGTTATGGAATTAGCCCTACGCTGTTGTTAAACGACGAATGGCTTTCTTACTATGATCCTTACGCCAAATTATTGAGCTTAGAAAACACAACCAATTCTGCATTGAAATTTTCAATAAGACTCAACAACAGGATCAATGTTTATTTCGTCCCTCAAGTGATAATGACTGATGACAATACTGTTTACTACACTGATTTGGGAGAAAACGGTGCAGTTGGCCTTCTCGAATTTAAAAGAAGCACTGGCAAGAGCGAAATCATTTATAAAGCGGCTTCTGCAATGGTAAAGGCGGAAATCTGCCAGCTTAACGATCAATTATTATTCGGAACTTTTGGAATTCACGGTTCTTTACAAGGATCATCTATTTCTACTGTGTCTTTGCCTCTGAAAGATTTTAACAAACGTGAAATTATTTATAAGTCAGAATTTAACGACCTGGGCCACCTGACCTGTAATTACGGAGCAAGTGCCTTTGCGTTTATCAAAAATTTCGGATCGCAGACTAACCCTGCTTTTGACATTGCCGAAATAGAAACTTCTTCAAAAAAACTAACTCAATTGAGCGAGCTCAAAACCGCCAGCAACATCATCAATATGGATGGCACTTTGCTGACTCAAGAACGTGGGAAATATTTTATTGTCAAAGGTGATGTCGATTACAAAAACGTAGATACGTTAAAAGCAAAGGTCGATGTCCCAAAAACTGACAAATCAGAAACAAAACAGAAAGAAGAAGCTCTGGAGAAACAACTGGAAAATGAATAAGATTTTAATATTTTTATTTATTCTTCTGCCTTTAATTAGCTTTTCCCAAGAAGAGGCTGATAAAGATGTGCGCATTCAGGGTTCAAAAGAACTCCCGCTTGAACTCAATCTTCTTGTTCAATCTTTACAAGAATCCAATCCTGCACAAGATGAGCTTTTGAACACTATTTATCGAATAGATTCTTATGCTAAATTCCTCTCAAAAGAAGACATCTTTTTGGTTGGCAAAATTGAAATTTATAAGACTTTATTGAAATCAAATGCTCCCAGAACTGCATTTAGCCTGGATGGGGATACAATAAAGCTTTTGAGGGATGCTTTAAAAAAAGCGCATGATCCTTTTGTAAAATGGTTCCTTCAGGCTTTGCTCCATGATAGCGACTCCATCCTCTCTTCTTCGCTATTCAAGGATTACACTTTCCAAAAGAACAACGGAAAGCTCGAAAAATTAGAGTATCGAAAGATTGATAAAAAAATCCAGCTTCTTGGCCGGTGGATTTCGATCATCAGACCAGAGAATCCCGATTTCGAAAATACTCTGAAGGCGGAACTTGCTCCAGTTATGATAGAATCATTAAAAAACATCGAACAAAGCTACTTTTTGCTCGCCCAGAACTCTGCCCCTGGAAAAATTAGTGTCTCTACCAATATCACAGATCTGAAATTCTTCGGTCAACAAGCAAAGAAACCCGTGAAAAAAGCTGCGGCCCAGAAAGAGAAATCAGTCGAAGACATCCTTGCCCCTATTACTGAAGAAAATGCCCCTACAGAGGCAACTCTACCCGAACCAAGTAAAGAAGACTGGCTCATCGACGACAACGCTCCTGCTAATCTCAAAAATCTTCCAAAACCAAGCGATGACGCTGACTGGCTACAAGACATTTAAGCCTATTTGTGCTAAATTTTTCCTCTGAAATTGCCTCTTTTCACAGGACGTTCTATGGCCCTCAATAAACAGCCCTACAAAGGGACCCGCGATTTTTTTCCAAAAGATAAACGAGTTCGCGATTATCTTTTTTCTGTTATGACAAAAACTGCTGAAAGCTTCGGTTACGAATCTTACGATGGCCCGTTGTTGGAAGAAGTTGAACTCTATAAAGCAAAGTCCGGTGAAGAGTTAATCAACGAACAAATTTACTCCTTCACTGATCGCGGCGATAGATTTGTCGCCATCAGACCTGAGATGACACCGACTGTAGCGAGAATGGTTGCTCAAGTTCACCGTGAAGCTGCAAAGCCGCTTCGCTGGTTTTCAATTCCGAATCTCTTCAGATATGAAAAACCACAACGCGGCCGTGTGCGCGAACACTGGCAATTCAATTGCGATATTTTCGGAGCACCTGGCAGATTGGGTGAAGTTGAAATATTAAGTGTAGCTATTGAGCTTTTCCAGAATTTTGGCGCCAACAGTTCTCACTTCGAAATTCTGCTTAACGATCGCGCTATCGTTGATACTGTTTTTAAAACGATGATGGCTGCATCAGATGAGCAAACCTACCGATTATATAAGATTGTTGATAAAGCAAAAAAAGTAACTCAGGACGCTCTTCACAAAATGGTGAAAGAAGTTGGTCTTGAGGAAAAATCTGAAAATATTTTCTTTCATTATCTACAATTGTCCACATTCGATGGCGTAAAACATTTCCTCGAAAAATATGAACAAACTGAGATTGCTGCTCAATTTGATATTTTTGTCACAGTCTTAAACAACGCTGGCCTATCTGAGTTCATTAAATATGATCCGACAATCGTTCGCGGTCTGGACTACTACACCGGAATCGTATTCGAAATATTTGACAAGCACCCTGATAATAGAAGAGCGCTTTGCGGTGGTGGAGCTTTTGCAAACTTGCTCCAGATTTTCAACGAAACTCCACTACAAGGTGTAGGTTTGGGTCTTGGTGATGTAACTCTCAAAGACTTTCTCGAGGTACATAACCTACTTCCAAATTTTGATCTTCCTGAGAATGATATCATGATGACCTTCCAGGATAATGCCGGGCTTGAAACAACGTTAAAGCTTGCTAAGGCATTAAGGAAAAATAATTTAAAAGTTGTTACAGGTCTTGAAGCTTTAAAATTCAATAAAGTTTTTCCGACAGCGGAAAAAAAAGGCGTCAAGTTCGTAACCCTGATGGGAAGCGATGAAATTGCTCAAAAGAAAATTCAGGTCAAGAACCTGATTACAAAAGAACAACACACTATCGATCTTAATGATCTCGATTTAATTTTAAAAATTATTAAAGGCTAATTATGAGTACTGAACTATCTACGACCTATGATTCTAAACAAGCTGAAGCAAAATGGTATAAAGCCTGGGAAGGTGGAAAATATTTTAAGCCGAAAAAAGGCAAAGCGAATAAGGCTTACTGTATTATCGTACCTCCACCAAACGTAACAGGAAAACTACACGCTGGTCACGCACTCGATATCACGACTCAGGACTCTCTCATTCGTTTCAAAAGAATGAAAGGCTATGAAACGCTATTCCTTCCAGGTCTTGATCACGCTGGTATTTCAACACAATCAGTTGTTGAAAAAATGGTTTGGGAACAAGAAAAGAAAACTCGCCACGATTTTACCCGTGAAGAATTTCTAAAAAAAATCTGGGCATGGAAAGAAGAATACGGAAATACTATTCTTGATCAACAGCGTGCTATGGGCGCAAGTTGTGACTGGGACTATCTCACATTCACACTTGATCCAATCCCCAACCAGGCCGTAAAAAAGTTTTTTGTCGATATGTATAACCAAAAACTTATTTACCAGAGCGACTACATAGTTAACTGGGACCCAGCACTTCAATCGGCAGTATCGGACGCTGAAGTTGATCACAAAGATGTTCAAGGCTTTTTTTATCACATTAAATACGCCATCAAGGGTAGTGATCAATTCCTTGAAGTTGCCACAACAAGACCAGAAACTCTTTTCGGTGATACAGCAGTCGCAGTAAATCCAGAGGACGAAAGATACAAGCACTTAATCGGTAAAACCGCGATTATTCCTCTGTGCAATAGAGAAGTTCCGATCATCGGCGATGAGCACGTTGATCTGGAGAAAGGAACTGGATGCTTAAAAGTTACACCTGGTCACGATTTTAACGACTTTGAAATTGGAAAACGTCACAATCTTCCGATCATCAACATGCTTAACAAAGATGGAACTTTGAACGAGCAATGTATGGAGTTCAAAGGTCTGGCAGCAAAAGTCGGCCGCAATGTTGTTTCCAAAAAATTAGAAGAACTAGGCCTTCTTTTAGATAAAAAATCTCACACTCACCCGGTAGGCCACGGTGAGCGCTCAGGTGTTGTTATTGAGCCGATGATCTCAAAACAATGGTTCGTTAACGTCAAAGAAATGAGTCAGCGTGCAGTTGCCGCTGTAGAATCGGGCACGACAACTTTCTATCCAAAAGAGTGGGAGAATACTTATTTCTCATGGCTTCGCGATCCGAAAGACTGGTGTATTTCCCGCCAACTTTGGTGGGGACACCAAATTCCAGTCTTCTACTGTGACAACAATCACCAATGGGCAAGTGAACATAACGAGACTGAATGTCCTACTTGTAAATCCAAAAATATTCACCAGGATCCGGACGTTCTCGATACATGGTTCTCATCAGGACTATGGCCGATGTCAACTCTGGGATGGCCAAATGAACAAGCAATGAAGGAAAAGAAGTTCGAGACTTTTTTCCCGAACTCAGTTCTTATCACAGGATTCGATATCATCTTCTTCTGGGTTGCCCGCATGATGATGATGTCTCTTAAAACACAAAATCAGGTGCCTTTCAAAGATGTCTATATTCACGCTATCGTTCGCGATAAGCTTGGAAGAAAAATGTCTAAATCACTTGGAAACGGAATTGATCCATTCGATATGATCGAACAGTACGGAACAGATGCTTTCAGATTCGCTCTGGCAAGCGGCGCTGGCTACAACCGTGGTATCAACCTCGATCCGGAAAGAATCGGCGGCTTCAGAAACTTTATTAACAAGGTTTGGAATGCCTACAGATTTATTCAGCCGCATCTCGACGCTGGTTCAGCAAAAATCGCCGACATGTCAAAGCTGGACCACCATGAAAGATGGATTCTATCTGAGTTGAACACGACGACAAAAATCATGAATGACTCTCTAGAAATTTATCGCTACGACGATACATGTGCCGCTGTTTACTCATTTGTTTACGATAAGTACTGTTCATGGTTCATTGAGCTTTCAAAAAATATTTTAAATGGAGACAATGCTGCGGTTAAAGCTCAACGCGTTTCCGTTCTTAAATTCGTGTTCAGAAAAATACTTGCGCTTATGCACCCGATTACTCCTTTCATCACAGAGGAGCTTTGGTCGCATTTAAAAGAAGAAGGTGAAGACCTTCTCATCGCTCAAGATTATCCAGAATACGACCCTGCCCTTGAGTTCAAGCAAGACCAGGATCAAATGAACAAGTTTGTTGAAGTTGTGACTGGTATCCGTAACCTCAGAGCTAGCGTTAACATCAAACCAAAAGATGAAGTCAATGTTGAACTTTTCACAGATCACCAGGACTTAATTAATTACTTCAGAGCGAACTTAGTTAACTTCCAGGAGTTAGCAAGAGTTAAAGAACTAAAAGTTGGCAATAAAGAACTAAATCGCCCTAGCAAATCAATTATGAACATCACAACTCACACTGAGATCTTTGTTCCTCTTGAAGGCGTTATTGATTTGAAAGAACAAATTACCAGACTAGAAAAAGAACTTGCTAAAACTGAAGTGGACTATAAAAAATACGAAGCAAAAATGAACAATGAAAACTTCATGAAAAATGCTCCGGAAAATGTCCGCGAAGAAGTGAAACAAAACGTAGCGGAGTTAGGTGAGAAACTGACGAGCTTGAAAGAAAACATTGCTCAATTTAAAGGCTAATAATCCAAAAAAAAAGGCTCCTAAGGGAGCCTTTTTTTTGATTATTTTTTTATATAATTGCAAAATTTAAAAATCTTATCATTAATGAACACCCGCATGATGAGATACTTCTCACTCTCTCTGATTTCTCCGCGGTACTCACCTTCATTGACCTGCTTATCGATGCGAGCTCCAACTGCTGTCTCTTTTACTTCCAAAAACATTTTTTTCACGCGTGGGAAATAAGCAAGTACATCTTCATAAGTCATATCATCAAAAAAATCTTCGCGTTTCTTATCCGCATCCAGTGGGGCGACCTCAAAACCTTCTTCTTCAAAGCTTACCATCAACGTTGAGCCAATTTTTTTATTGGATCCTGAGGCCAAAAAACAACGTCCAGGAAGAGCCTTTCCTACCCATGGAAGGAAGTCAGGAAGTCCAGCTTGCTCATATGTATTATTGGCTAAATTGATCTCATTCATCTCTTGGGCGAATGAGCTTGAAACAATGAATATAGCGATGATTGCAAAAAACAATTTCATAACATCTCCATTCAAAATGGTAGTGCATGAAAACATAATCTACTTAGAAAGGCAAAAAAAAAGGGCCCCGATTTGGGGCCCTTATTGATTAGGATTTCATGAACTTATTAAGCGATTTTCATTTTCTTTTTTAGTTCTTCGAAAGTTTTTTCTTCGCGGATAGCGTACATAAGATTGTTCTTAATGTTCGAGTTAGCAGAGTAGTATTTCTTAACTGTTTCTACGTCCATTCCCGCTTGAGCAGCGCTTTCTTCAATTTTCTTGTTGAAATCTGACTCTGAAGTTTCGATTTTATATTCGTTAGCTAGATGATCAAGAATCAATCCAGAACGAACTTGGAATTCAGCTTTAGATGTAACGTCTGTCGCCCATCTTTTGAAGTATTCTTCAACCATTGCATCGTTGAAACCTTGAGACTTAAGGTTCTTAGCAAGATCATCCTGAAGATACTTAACTTGATTCTGGATAAGAGTTGCTGGAACATCAAACTTGTTTTCTTTTACAAGCTTCTCAAGAATTTCCTGGTGAAGTTTTTCATTAGCTTGTCTTTCTTTTTGAGCAAGCATGTTCTTCTTGTTTTTATCGTTGAAGTCAGCAACTGAATCGTAACCGAATTCTTTTGCCATTTCATCGTTCAATTCTGGGTATTTCTTTTCTTTGATTTCAAGAAGCTCAACTTCAAAAGTTACTTTTGCATTTTGAAGTTCAGTAGCGTGGTAATCAGCTGGGAAAGTAAGAAGAATGTTTTTCTTCTCGCCTTTTTTCATTCCAAGCATTCCGTCTTCGAATCCTGGAATGAATTGACCAGAACCGATTTCAAGAAGGTATTCAGAACCTTTCATGTTTTCAGGTCTTGATCCATCTTCCTTAACGCCTTCGAAATTAAATACTGCGAACTGACCTTTCGCAAGCTTCGCACCAGCGTCAGTCACTTCGTTCATTTCAGCTTTTGATCCAAGATAGTTCTTAGTAAGTTTATCCATGTCTTCAGCAGTCACTTCAGCCTTATCTTTTTTGAAAGAGTAACCTGAGTAATCGCCAAGTTTAATTTCTGGGAAAACTTCAACAACAGCATCAAAGCTTACGCTTTTGCCTGAATCGTATTTTACGTTTTCGAATTGTGGGTAACCAACAGTTTTAAGTTTTTCAGTATTCACCGCTTCGAAAAGTTGTGTCTGAACAAATTGGTTAAGAGCATCTGATTCAATTTGTGGGCCGTAAACTTGCTCAACCATAGCAAGTGGAGCTTTCCCTTTTCTGAATCCTTTCATATTTGTCTGCGCTTGTTTTCTCACAACAGCAGCTTTGATCTCTTTTGTAAGATCTAGAGTAGCAAAATTAAATTCTAGTTTTTTAGTGCATCCATTGACGCTTTTTACTGTGTAAGACATAAAAAATCCTCTTTGAAAATTAGTCCTCCAAAAGTATTAGACAGGTGCGTATTTGTCAATGAAAAGGGGGCTTAATTAGCCCTTAATAATGGACTTCCTTCAGGTAGAGTCCTTGCGGGGGAGCTGTAGCGCCAAGCCTTCTTTCAAGAGGCATTTTCAGTGATTTTTCGAGCTCTTCCAGTGTAATTTTCCCTCGACCGAGGCTCCAAAGTGCGCCCATCATCAAGCGAACCATTTGTTTAAGAAAGCCTGTTCCTACGACGCGCAGGACATAATAGTCATCTAAAAGTTCTTTAAAGTGCCCTTCACCATGAAAATGCTGAAGCTCACATTCCAAAATTTTACGCACCGTAGTCTCAACATCGGTCCCGGTGCACTGGTAGTTAATAAAATCGTGCTCACCGCAAAAAATCTGGCATCCTTTTTTCATCTGCTCGATATCGAGTTCAAAAGGAAAGTGAGTGACAAGCTCATCGGCAAACGGAGTAATCATCTCTTTTGTGGAAAAAACATAATTATATTCTTTTGAGTGCGCGCTATAAATGGGATGAAACTGTTCAGTCGTCTTCTCGGACTTAATCACGCGTATATCGTGAGGCAAGTGAGAGTTTAAACCTTTTAGTAAACCCATTTCCGGTATATCGACAGGAATTTCAACTTTAACAACTTGTCCTAGCGCATGAACACCGGCATCAGTCCTGCCGGATCCGATCGACTTAATGTCTTCAGACTTTGCCAAAATTTTTAAAGCATTATTGAGCTCGCCTTGAATAGTGCGATCTTTGATTTGAACTTGAAATCCAGAATAATTGGAACCTTTATATTGAAGAGTCAGCTTATAAATATTCAAATGTAAATCCGATACCAACAGATGTTCCAGAAACTTTAATTTCATCCTGGAAATTTTGGTAGTTGTGATACCTCACTTCAAGATTCATCAGCAAATTAGTAATTTTACTTTCTGAAAATAAATCATAAGCAAGATTGTTACTCATTCCCGTGAAGTTTAATTTAAACTGAGCAGAAGCAAACTGACCGTAGCTCACCTGCATTTTATTTTTTCCTTTTTCACCACGAAGGTAATCACTTCTGTTTTGATTAAGAACCATTCCGCTTGGGCCGGCAGCTCCTACGACTTTAAACCAATGATATAGTGGAATCTCAACTCCCAGGCCAAGATCTACCGGAATTTCCCAAAGGCGAATGGTCGTATCACTGCGTTCACCGGTGACGAAAATAGCATGTCCACTATTGTAACCAACACCTGCTCCGGCCATCCAAAAAAGATTTGTGTAGTCTCTTCGGAAAAAATACTGATCATTGCGAAAATGGAGCGTCCCACCTTTAACGTGCTTGTATCCTTCGCCAATGGTGCGATTAATGACATCATTGAGTGAAGTATAGCTGTAGTTGTTTTTAATAAATGAAAAGGTAAAAGCATTTGAAGATTTATTTCTGAAATCAGATGCCATTTGAGATTTATCAAGCTCAATATAGTTTTCAGATTTATCGTATGTTCCGACAGGAACATAACCTACATCTTCCAGATTCTTTTTTTCAGGATTGATGACCTTAAGATCACCAGTGTATTTTTTGAAAATGACATCCTGATCTGCCCCGCTTTTAACCTTGGCATTTTCAACGTCATTGTTTTCAGAGTTAATGATATAAGGTTCTGTTGCTTGATTAGGCTTTACCTTTCCGAGAGCATCTTCGACTTCTCCCCCTGAAACGATCTGGTCCAGATCATCAATGGCAAACGTCGTGTTAGTTGAGAGAATTAATAAAGCTAGAAATCCTATCCATCTAGATCTGCTCTTCATCCTGAGACTCTCCATTGTCTTCATCTGCTTCACTCTTCCATTGAAACATATCTTTGAGCTCACCCTTATTTTTTAAAAAATAAGCAAGTGATGCGAAAACGTAAACGTTAACAATCAGACCAATCATGATCTGCTCCTTAACGAAAGTTAGAATACCCATTAAGAAAATAAGAAAAAGAACGCGCTTCTTATGTAGTCTTACCCATTCCGATTTCTTGAAAGAATTGAAAGGAATATTTGAAATCATCAAGAAAGCGAAGAACAAAACGTAAAGAACAAGAAAGGCTGGATAAATTTCAAACTGATTATACTCTAATGAGAAAAGAACCAGACCGACCATCGCAAGCGCACCGCTTGGAATAGGCAAACCTTGAAAGAAATCAGAACTGACTTTATCGATATTGGCGTTGAAGCGAGCGAGTCTCAAAGCACCGCAAAGAAGAAAAATAAATGAGGTGATTAATCCAATTCTTCCCATGTCGGAAAAAAAACGATTGTAGACCAAAAACGCTGGAGCTGCACCAAATGTAACCACGTCAGAAATAGAATCAAACTGCTCACCAAAAGCAGACTGAGTATGTGTCATGCGCGCAACGCGACCGTCGACTGAATCAAAAATAGCCCCTAACACTAGCAACATCGCCGCCGGATAGAAATCTCCCTTCCAACCAAGAATAATTGAAAAGAAACCACACCCCATATTGAGGGCCGTGAATGTATTTGGAAGAAAAAACGCTAATCGTCTTGGAGTATTTAACATAGAAAATTACCTTTAAGCATTAACTTGTACGACCGCCATTATAGTTTCACCGGCCGTGACTTCATCATTTGTTTTTACCAGTATCTCATACTTTTGCGGTAAATAAAGCATCACCGTCCCGCCAAAAGGAAAGAAGCCAATATTTACTCTACGCCCACCTCTATCACCAGGCATGACCATGAGTTCCGGCCAGAGACCAAGCTTGCATTTATAAAAACTTAGCCCAAGGTTCTCACCGCGATTATCAAGCGCGAGCGCCACCCCTTTTCCCTCGGCCGAGCCTAGTTCATAAATTGCTTTGCGCATTCTAAGAAATGATCGTCCCTTGAGAACAAGCAGGTTTTTAATCTCACAGGAAAGCGGAAGAAAAACCCCCATTTCTTTCCACCAGGGAATCATAATTTGAATTTCAATCAATTGATCACCATAAAGTCCGTGCGAGACATTATGTTCAATGTGCAGAATTTTTCCGTTGGCCGGAGAGAAGATAACTCCTCTTGTAGTAACAGGATCATCGCGAAAATCATTGCGGCTTTTTCGTAGGACAACGTAGAGAAGAATATAAAGTGCGATTAAGATGAAAAGAGTTTTATAAAAACTAAAAATCCAAAGAAAAATAAATAGAGTCGCTGCGAGTGTATTGAACTTAGCAGGCAAGTACGACTTCAGCATGTTTAGCGAAACTCCTCTTCGAGAGTTCGGAAATAATAAGGTGGAACTCTCATTTTTAAATCAAGAACCTTTTTAAAAAGCACAGTCGCTTCTTTTTTTATCAGTCCCTTCGTTGTGGATAAACCTTCAAACAAAGGATCCGCTTTGTCCAGAGTATATCCAAGCTTTTGATCTTCAATCGTGAAGTCTGGCTTATTGATAAGAGTTTTTTCGCTTTCATCTCCGTTCCAGCGAAAAATGAAAACTTGTCCCTTGAATGCATTGGTTACCCAATAACCATGAGAAATCCCGGTTAATCTTGGCACTTCAAAGTGACAGAATGAATACACTGGCAACTGGCTCATTTCAAAGATCTGAGCAAGCCCTTCACTTAAGCGCATTCCTGTGTATGAGCCAGGTCCGCTGGTGACGAACAAGCGCATATCTTTTAAATCAAGATTGTATTTTTGAACGAGCTGATAAATTTCAGTGTGAATGACTTCTGAAGGTTTTTTTTCATCGAGTGAGTGGTATTCAACCCAGTCTAACTTTGAATCAAGTAAACCAATATCGAGTCCGGCAGTACTATCGATGAAAAGTGAATACACTAAAAAAACCTGCTTACATCGTTAAAAATTGCTCCCACCATAAGCATAAGAAGAATAGATAATCCTACCTGCTGAGCGATTTCCATTTTTCTGCGAGAGAGTGGTCCACCATTAATAATTTCCAGAGCGATGAACATGATGTGACCGCCATCGAGCACTGGAATTGGGAACAAATTAATGACCCCAAGATTCACCGAAATAAGCGCCATCAACTGAAAGAAATAAGATAGCGATGTATTGAACGAATCATGAGCAACCTTTCCAATGGCCAGGGGACCACCAATGGTTTTCAGTGAAATCTGATTAGTTATAAGTTTCAGGAAACCATCAATGGTCTTCTTAACCGAATCCCAGGTGCGAATCATTGAATGCTTTGTTGAACCAATAAGTCCTTTAGATTTTGTATGAACGAAATTAATTTTTTGTACTTCGATAAAGCTGTACACTCCTAACAAACGTACAGTTTTCCCTTCTTGCTGAGTGACTTCAGGAGCAACAACCAACTTCTTCAATTCGCCCTTACTGTAAATTTCTACAGTCACTTCTTTTTTCTCTATGTTCTGAAGACGCGAACGCAAATCTTCAAAACTGTAAACTTTTTGGCCTTCAATAGAAGTAAAAATATCGCTAGCTCTAACCCCTACTTTATCTGCTGGAGAATTTGCATTCACACTTCTCACCATAAGATCCAAAGTATGGAAGCCTTTAGCATCAAGTGCAGCAAGCAAAGCCTTAGGCTCTGTATAGGAAACTGGAAGAACAGTTTCAGCTTGGTAATCGATTTCTACATTGTCAGCAGAAACATCTTGATCTTTTTTCAGCGGGTACAGATAAATTGTTTTTACGTCAGCGCGCGACCCAAGCTCTTCAATTGAATCCTTCAGATTCACTTGTCCTTTAGTAATCGTCAATGCGTATTGTTTACCAGAATTATCTACCAAAAAAGGTTTTCTTAAAAACGGAGGATACTTGAGAACTTCTTCAAAAAATTTATCGCCTCTAAAATCTACTACTAACTCAGTAACTGTCTCCCCTCTTTTAACGGTAATTTTTTTAATCTCACCCTTTCCCTCAACCATGAGGTCCGTCGGGTTATAAACTTCTGACTCATTTACCTTAACTAAAACATCACCAGTGCGAAGTCCGGCTTTATAGAGAGAAGACTCGGAAGGAACAGCTCCCAATTTAATTTCTGGAATGCGTTCACCGGTAATAAGGAGAGAGAAGAAAATGGCAAAAGCCAGAATAAAATTCGCCAGAGGCCCGCCCATAACAATCCAAAAGCGTGCGAATTTTCCTTGATGTGTGAAACTGAATGGTCTTTCTGCTTCCGGAATTTCATCTTTATTAAATGGATCGTCTCCATACATTTTGACGTATCCACCTAACGGGATTGCCGAAATAGCATATTCAGTATCTCCATATTTTTTCTTAAAAATCTTGGGACCAAAACCAATCGAAAAAACTTCAACTCTTACGCCAAACAGGCGTGCAAATAGAAAGTGTCCCAACTCATGAAAGAAAACAAGCGGACCTAAAAATAAAATAAAAATGGCGATTTTTTCTAGCAACATGAAAGCCTCATAAGACCCATTTAAGAATACGAATTAGAGAGGAAAATGGCGTCCTAGATATTTTACAACAATCGCAAAAAAAGGCGACAGAAAGATAAGACTGTCGATGCGATCGTATATACCACCGTGTCCAGGAATTAAATTAGAGCTGTCTTTGATTCCGAATTCTCTTTTTACTTTAGACTGAACTAAATCACCAACTTGAGACAAAGCACCGCAAAGTCCAAAAATAACCGAGTAATACCATTGGAAATCCCCGAGGAAGAAATGCCAGGCGAGTGAACCGAATATAGCAGAGGTAATTATTCCGCCAATAAAACCTTCAACTGTTTTTTTAGGGCTAACCGCTGGCCATAGCTTGTGCTTTCCAAAATTTTTACCGAAAAACCAGGCTCCGGTATCCATACTGAAAGTAACAAGAAGAAGAAGGGTTAGCACTTCCTTCCAAAAATCTGATTCGAAAAAGATCCCGAAAGAAATGAGTGGCAAAAAAACCATCGTGCTAAGCAAGCCTGGATTTTTCTTCGCACTATTCTTCATGAATCCTTCTTCAAGAGGAATTTTGAATAAGTAGTAAATTAAAAATGAATTGAGGAAAAGCGCAGCGATTGTAAAAAAACCACGTGAGAGTTTCGCTTGAAAAAAAACATTTATGATTAGGAAGAAAAGTATGAAAAAGCCAACGACATAACGATAAAAAAAACTTTTACGAGTTAACGTAGCAAAGTTTACAAGAATCTCATCAATACAGAGAACTCCAACGATCATACAAAGCAACAACGTCGCAGTTTTTCCCAATAAAACGCTGATCACCACCATTAAGGCCATGACTACGGCTGAAATAATTCTTAGTTTAGTGTTCGACACTCTAGCCTCTTAATAAACTTTTATTCACTCGAGCCTTTTCAATATTTGATTTAAGGTCTTGAGCTTTTGTTGTAGCGCCAAAGCGTCTTTCTCTTCTGGAAACTTCTTCTAGAATTTCTTTGAACTCTCCGGCGCTGAAATCAGGCCATTTAGTATCAGTGAAATAAAGTTCTGCGTAAGCAATCTGCCATAACAAAAAATTTGAGATTCTGTGATCCCCACCGGTTCTAATGAGCAAATCAACATCTCCAAGGTCCGGAATCATCAAATACTTGGCAAGTTCATCTTCGCTTACTTCTTTGCCTGGATTATTGCGAATGAAAGCATTCAAAGCGTGAGTAATCTCTGCTCGCCCGCCATATCCAAAAGCGAATGTAAGCTTTAAACCAGTATGAAATTGCGTCTCTTCTTCGAGTTGAAAAATGAGATTTTTTGTTTGAATTGGAAGATTAGAAATATCTCCCATAATTTTAAAACGAATATTATTCTTTAAGATTCTCTCACGCTCTCTCTTCAAAAATTTGTGAAGGAGATTAAAAAGAACTCTAACTTCAGTTTGTGGTCTACACCAATTTTCTGAAGAAAAAGCATAAAGAGTCAGTGCACTTATTCCGATATTGTCAGCTTCTTCGACAATGTCTGCGACAACACCCGATCCGCGCACGTGGCCCCACACTCTCGGATGTGAGCGCAAATTGGCCCAACGGCCATTGCCATCCATAATGATGGCCACGTGTTTGATCGGATATGGTCTGACTAAATTCATGTGAATTAGATGGCCAGAACTTCTTTTTCTTTAGTTGCTACAATTGTATCAACTTCTTTTGTAAACTTATCAGTGATGTTTTGAATTTCAGTTTGTAGTTTTTTAGACTCATCTTCTGAAACTTTTTTATCCTTTTCAGCTTTCTTTACTGCTTCGTTTTGATCACGACGAGCGTTTCTGATGTGAACTTTTGTCTCTTCGCCGATTTTTTTAATTTCTTTCGCAAGATCTTTACGTTTATCTTCTGTAAGAGCGGGAAAGTTTAAACGAACAAAGTTACCATCGTTTGTTGGTGTTACACCCAAGTTCGCAGCAAAAAGCGCTTTTTCAATTGCAGGAATCATCGTTTTATCAAACGGCTGAATCTGTAGAAGACGTGCTTCCGGTGTTGAGATTTGTCCCAATTGAGCAATTGGAGACATTGATCCATAGTAATCAACTTGAACGCCATCAAGAATTGTAGCTGATGCTCTACCCGTTCTTACTCTTCCAAGTTGGTGTTTAAGTGAATCAATTGCTTTTTTCATTGAATCATTTAATGAGTTTTTTACTTGATCCATCATCATAAATGAGACCCCTATTTATTAGTTACTATTGTACCAGTGTTATCGCCCATTACAGCGCGCTTGATATTTCCTTTTTCAAACATATTGAAAACGAGAATATCAATTTCATTGTCCATACAAAGCGAGATCGCTGTTGAATCCATAACAGCAAGTCCTTTGTTAAGAACGTCCATAAACTTTAGTTTATCAATTTTTACAGCATCTTTAAACTTCATTGGATCTTTATCGTAAATTCCGTTGACCTTTGTTGCTTTCATAATGACATTAGCGTCAATTTCGTTAGCTCTAAGGGCAGCCGCCGTATCCGTTGTGAAGTAAGGATTTCCTGTACCGGCCGCGAAGATAACAACACGCTTCTTTTCAAGGTGTCGCACAGCTCTTCTTCTAATATATGGCTCAGCAATTTCTTGCATATCAATTGCTGTCAAAACTCTCGTATTAACGCCGTTTCTTTCAAGTGAATCCTGAAGAGCGAGCGAGTTGATTACTGTTGCAAGCATACCCATGTGGTCTGAAGTCGTACGATCCATCCCAACAGTTGCACCAGCAACTCCGCGGTGAATATTTCCACCACCGATAACAATGGCCACTTCCACTCCCATACCGATCAATTCTTTTACTTCGCCAGAAATCGTATTGAGAACGTCAGCAGAAATTCCATGCCCCTGATCGCCCGATAAAGCTTCGCCAGATAGTTTTAAAAGGATTCGACCATATTTCATTGAGATCTCCTGTGTGTTGTGTGTGCAAAAAAAAGGGGCCTTTTGAGCCCCTTTGTTTTGATTAGTTCTTAGTGTTGTCCACCAGTCATTTTTGCAACTTCTGCTGCGAAATCGTCAACTCTCTTCTCAATACCTTCACCAAGGTTGAACTTAACAAATCTTCTTACGTCGATTTTTTCTCCAACTTTGATTGTTAGTTCATTGATTAGATCCTGAACTGAAATGTCTGGGTTCTTAACAAATTTTTGCTCTAGAAGACAAACTTCAGAAGCTAGCTTCTTCACTTTTCCTTCAAGAATTTTAGGAATCATGTTTTCTGGCTTCCCTTCTTCTTTCAATTGAGCAGCATAGATTGAAATCTCTCTATCAACGAAAGCTTGATCCATTTCAGATGATCTTACGAACTTTGGATCAGCAGCAGCGATGTGCATAGCTACGTCTTTTACGAAAGTTAGGAAGTCTTCTGATTTAGCAACGAAGTCAGTTTCACAGTTTACTTCAACCATTACTCCCATTCTTCCACCGTGGATGTATGAACCAATTGCGCCTTCAGCAGCAACACGAGATTGCTTCTTTTGAGCAGCAGCTAGACCTTTTTGTCTTAGGTAGTCGATTGCTTTTTCTAGGTCGCCGTTCATTTCTGTAAGAGCTTTCTTACAGTCCATCATACCAGCGCCAGTTTTTTCTCTTAGGTCAGAAACAAGCTTTGCAGTAATTTGTGTCATATAGAATTTTTCCTTTAATTAAAAAATTAATAACTCTTATTCTTCGTCAACAAGATCGATGTCTTTTTCGTACTTGCTGATGATTTCTTTTTCAAGAGCAACGTCACGGCCAGAATCTTTTGATTTTTCAAGCTTGTTATTTTTCTTAGCGATGTTCATTCCTTCAGCAACTGAGTTAGCGAAGTATTCAGTGAACATAGAAACAGATTTGATAGCATCGTCGTTACCTGGAACAACGAAATCAACACCTGTAGGATCACAGTTTGTATCAGTGATAGCTACAACTGGAATACCAAGTTTGTTTGCTTCTTGGATTGCAATTCTTTCATTGTTTGGATCGATTACGAAAAGAGCGCCTGGAAGCTTTCTCATTTCTTTAATCCCGCCAAGAGTTTTTTCTAGCTTGATAACTTCTTTTTCAATGTTGATTCTTTCTTTTTTAGTAAGAAGACCGAAATCTCCAGTCTCTTTCATTTTTTCTACTTTGCGGATTTTATCAATTGATAGAGCTACAGTTTTGTAGTTTGTAAGCATCCCACCTAACCATCTAGATGTAACAAAGTTTGCTCCACAGTCTTGAGCAGCTTTAGCTACTACTTCAGAAGCTTGTCTTTTTGTACCAACAAAAAGAACTGGCTTGCCTTCGCCTGCAGTTTTTTTAAGGAAATCGTATGCTTCTTTTGCAAGAGGAATAGTTTTAGCAAGATCGATAATGTAGATACCGTTCTTTTCGCCGTAAACGTACTTCTTCATTTTTGGGTTCCACTTTTCAGTCTGGTGACCAAAGTGCGCGCCGGCCTCAAGGAGACCTTTTAGAGATAATTCAGACATGTAAACTCCGTTGGTTAATCGAATTGCCTGTGAGCCGTCTTTATTACATTAATTCGGACGGACCAACATTTCAGACAACTGAAATTATTAATGAAGTAGATTGATAACATAGCCCCCGAAATAGGGCAAGGCTTATGAGAGTTTTCCCAATGGAAAACTCCCATAGAAATATGTTTAAGTCAGACTTTCAGAACCCAATAAAACTTTTCTAGGCTTCGATCCTTGAGCTGGTCCAACGACACCTTTTGCTTCCATTTCTTCGATCAAATTTGCTGCGCGATTATAACCTACACCCAAACGTCTTTGAAGCAGCGAAGCACTCGCCGATCTATGCTCAATAACCACACGGACAGCCTCGTCATACTTATCGTCCATTCCGCCCGAAGTATCTCCTTCACGGGGAGCAACACTAACTTCGGCCTCTTCTTCTCCACCGTTTTCCAAAAATTCCATAATATTTGGATTAAACTCTGGCGACATTTCAGACAGTTTTTCCGTTAGGGCCTCGATTTCTGCCTCTTCAATATAGGCTGAGTGAATACGAGTCATATCCACGCCAAACTTATATAGCATATCCCCTTTTCCGAGCAGCTTTTCAGCTCCCATAACGTTCAAAATAGTTCTCGAATCTTGAGAACTCGTTACCCTGAACGATACTCTGGTTGGGAAGTTAGACTTAATAACCCCTGTAATAACGTCAACCGAAGGTCTCTGAGTTGCTACAATCAAGTGAATTCCGGCCGCTCTCGCTTTTGCAGCCAGACGATTAATGTGAGTTTCAATTTCCTTTCCTTTTGCAGAAAGAATCAAATCGGCAAACTCATCTACGATAATAACAATGTATGGAAGTTCGTACGATTCCATAGCTTCGTATTCATAAAACTTGCGGATCTTATCCATGGCAACTGGCGTAGCATTTTTTAGTTTATGGTTGAAGCCTTCAATATTTCGCACGCCCATTTCAGACATAATTGAATAACGTCTCTCCATTTCCTGACAGGCCCACAAAAGCGAAGTCGCTGCTGTTTTTGGCTCGGTAATAACTGGCATCAACAAATGAGGGAGGCGAGCATAAAGTGCAAGTTCAAGTTGTTTAGGGTCAATCAAAATCAGTTTCATCTGATTAGGCGATTTCATAATGAGTAATGAAACCAGAATTGAGTTAATAAAAACTGATTTACCAGCGCCGGTTGAGCCCGCAACCAGCATGTGTGGCATAGTCGCCAGGTCACAAGAAACAGGTTCACCAAAAGCATTTTTTCCCATCGCCAAAGGAAGCTGATGATTAGAAAGAGCAAAGTCTTTTGAAGAAATAACTTCATCAAGATAAATGTATTCGCGAGGATTTCGAGGAACCTCAATTCCAACAGTCGTTCTACCCTTCATTGGATAAACAATACGAATTGGGGATCCTGAAAGTGCAAGCGACAAGTCTTCCGCAGTAGATGTAAGTCTTGCAACTTTCTCCCCTGCCCCTAACTCCCATTCAAACGTATCAACAACAGGGCCTTTTAAAACGTTAACAATCTGACCCTGAATTTTAAACTCACCAAGCTTTGCCTGAATTTTATTAATGATATTGTGGAAATAAGCATCTTCCGGCTGATGAAATTTCTGTTCAGCATTTTTCTTAGAACCCAGATTGACCAGGTCATAGTATTTATCATCATTAAACTTTTGAGCTGAAGGTGCTACCTTTGCTGTTGGCATTTCACCACTAAGAGCAAGACCAATTTGCGATTCATCTATGTATTCTTCACCTTCAGGATAATCAGTTTCATGCTCAATCATAGCGACTGGCTCTTCACTGGTTAAAACCTCTTCATGTTGTTCTGGCTGAGCTAACATTCTCGGAGCCATTTCTGGTAGCTTCACGGGTAAAACTTCTTCAGTTTTCGCCATCTCTCTCATTGGAGGAAGTTCAGCTGACTTCACTTCTTCTTTTCTTAATGCTGGCTCCATAATTTTAGGAGCAGTAACTTCTTCAGTTTTATTATCCTCAACAGACTCCGAATGCTCCAGCGCCTTTAAAGCTTTGCGCTCATCCATTTTCTGTTTGAATAGCTCAAAGTATTTATTCGCAAAAGTCTGCACCTTCTCTGTAGGAGTTTGCCAATCAACTCCCCGCACAGTTTCGACCGTGCTTTTCACTTTAGCTGTGAAATCCCCTCTGAAAGATCCCCATGTAAAAGCAATTAACGAAGCAAGCCAGATAAGAAAAGAAGCAAAAGGAGAAATAGCATTAGAAAGAAATTGATATAAACCAGCGCCAAGCAATGTCGGCTGTAGATAATAAGCTGTCCATAAACAGAACAAGCTCAGAGTAATGATATTCAAAGCATCGATCCAATCGGCGCGCTTTGAAAAAAGAAAGACATAAAATGTCGTGAAGAGTGCACATGAAATAAAAATCCACGGCCCAGTATAGTAATTGATAAAACTTAAAAAACTCGTCCCATAATAAGCAAAAAACCCCGACGAGGAAGTCGAAGAAATTGCCAAATAATTATCCGGAAGAGTATCCCGATAATAAAATACAACTAACGTAATGATGGAAAGAAAGAATAAAGAGAATAATTCATACTTAAGTATTTTTGAATTCATCACGTGCTCCTGCACTCGTTAAGCGATAAGCAAATCTTATCGCATACGCAGTTTCATTTGATTCCTTGAAACCAGCTGCTCATACTTAAATTTTAGACGATTTTGGATTTTTGGGAATAAAAAAACCCCGATCAAAGTCGGGGTTTTTAAAATAAAGAGGGTGCATTGACCTTTTCTCACACCAAGTTTCCCTGGCACTACCTTCGGCGCTGAAGAGCTTAACTTCCGAGTTCGGGATGGGATCGGGTGTTTCCTCTTCGCTAATAACACACCCAAACTGGTATATTTTCACAAAGTATATTTTCGATTCGCTTTATAGCCTACTACAGCTGCTAACTCAAATCATTTCTAAACGTCTCTTTAAAACATTCACAAAACAAGATCAGATAAAAAAGAACCCATGTAATCAGAAAAAAGCAGAACGACAAATTAGTATTGGTCAGCTCAAAGTATTGCTACTCTTACACCCCCAACCTATCAAACTCCTAGTCTAGAAGTTGTCTTAATAGAAATCTTATCTTGTAATAGGCTTCCCACTTAGATGCTTTCAGCGGTTATCCCTTCCGAACTTAGCTACCCGGCGATACAACTGGCGTCATAACCGGTTCACCATAGGTTCGTCCAACCCGGTCCTCTCGTACTAAGGTCAGATTTACTCAAATTTCTTACGCCCACGGAGGATAGAGACCGAACTGTCTCACGACGTTCTGAACCCAGCTCGCGTACCGCTTTAATTGACGAACAGTCAAACCCTTGGGACCTGCTCCAGCCCCAGGATGCGATGAGCCGACATCGAGGTGCCAAACCTCCCCGTCGATGTGAACTCTTGGGGGAGATCAGCCTGTTATCCCCGGAGTACCTTTTATCCGTTGAGCGATGGCCCTTCCACTCGGAACCACCGGATCACTAACACCTGCTTTCGCACCTGCTCGGCTCGTTTGCCTCACAGTCAAGCTCCCTTATGCGTTTACACTCTATGGCCGGTTTCCATTCGGCCTGAGGGAACCTTCGTGCGCCTCCGTTACTCTTTAGGAGGCGACCGCCCCAGTCAAACTGCCCACCAGACATTGTCCCCCGACCGGATTACGATCGTAGGTTAGAATTCCAATTAACATAGGGTGGTATTTCAAGGTTGTCTCCCCGTACACCGGAATGCACGGATCAAAAACTCCCACCTATCCTACGCAATGTTAATCGAAACTCAATGCCAAGCTACAGTAAAGGTTCACGGGGTCTTTTCGTCCTTCCGCGGGTAGCGCGTTTCTTCACGCGCTCACCAATTTCGCTGGGTCTCCTGTTGAGACAGTGGGGAAGTCGTTACGCCATTCGTGCAGGTCGGAACTTACCCGACTAGGAATTTCGCTACCTTAGGACCGTTATAGTTACGGCCGCCGTTTACTGGGGCTTCAATTCAAAGCTTCTCTTGCGATAACCTCTCCTTTTAACCTTCCAGCACCGGGCAGGCGTCAGCCCATATACTTCCACTTACGTGTTTGCATAGACCTGTGTTTTTGATAAACAGTCGCTACCCCCTTTTCACTGCGACCTCCAATAGCTTCACCAGCAAGTGATGTCACCATCAAAGGCGTGCCTTCTCCCGAAGTTACGGCACCAATTTGCAGAGTTCCTTAACAAGAGTTCTCCCAAGCGCCTGAGGATTCTCTCCTCATCTACCTGTGTCGGTTTATGGTACGGGTTAATAAAAATCTCCTAGCGAAACTTTTCTGGGAAGCTGAGGATCATGAACTTCGCTTGCGCTCGCATTCGTGTCTCGGAGTTACGCCGACCGGATTTACCTAATCGCCCCCCTACGCACTTAGACCACCATCCAATAGGTGGATTCACTACCTTTCTCCGTCATTCCTTCTAGTCAAACGATTTTTACTAAGTACAGGAATATTAACCTGTTGGTCATCCACTACGCCTTTCGGCCTCATGTTAGAACCCGACTAACCCTGGGCGGAGTCACCTGGCCCAGGAACCCTTAGATTTACGGCGGAACTGATTCTCACAGTTCTTATCGCTACTCATTTCAGCATCAGCTCTTGTGGGACCTCCAGCGCTCCTTACGGTACGCCTTCATCGGCAAACACAATGCTCTCCTACCAATATTTACATATTCCATAGCTTCGGTACGTCACTTTAGCCCCGTTACATTTTCGGCGCAGAATCACTAGTCCAGTGAGCTATTACGCTTTCTTTAAAGGGTGGCTGCTTCTAAGCCAACCTCCTGGATGTCAAAGTAATTCCACAACCTTCTCCACTTAGCGACGATTTTGGGACCTTAGCTGATGGTCTGGGCTCTTTCCCTTTTCACAACGGACCTTAGCATCCGCTGTGTCACTGCTCGATAGTACTCAATGGTATTGTGAGTTTGATATGGTTTGGTAAGCTGGTAAGCCCCCTAGCCAAGTCAGTGCTATACCCCCATTGGTATTCGTCGAACGCTGCACCTAAATGCATTTCGGAGAGAACCAGCTATCACGGAATTTGATTGGCCTTTCACCCCTAACCACAAATCATCCCAGACGTTTTCAACCGTCACGAGTTCGGTCCTCCACGAGGTATTACCCCCGCTTCAACCTGTTCATGGCTAGCTCATCCCGTTTCGGGTCTATGACATGCTACTAGTCGCCCTATTCAGACTCGGTTTCCCTACGGCTACACCTGCAACGGCTTAACCTCGCAACATATCATAACTCGCTGAATCATAATGCAAAAGGTACGTCATCAAGCTTTACAATAGCTCTCTGACTGTTTGTAAGTGTATGGTTTCAAGATCTATTTCACTCCCCTTATCGGGGTTCTTTTCATCTTTCCCTCACGGTACTAGTCCACTATCGGTCAGTAAGTAGTATTTTGCCTTGGAGGGTGGTCCCCCCAGCTTCAGACAAGGTTTCACGTGCCTCGTCCTACTCAGGATACTCGCTAGAGAACAATCATTTCGGATACAGGGTTTTCACCTTCTTTGACCGGACTTCCCAGACCGTTCTCCTATAATTGTTTTTCCGTATGCAAGTCCTACAACCCCGGTGTGCAAGCACACTGGTTTGGGCTCTTCCGATTTCGCTCGCCGCTACTGCCGGAATCTCGTTTGATTACTCTTCCTGCAGGTACTAAGATGTTTCAATTCCCTGCGTTTGCTCTCATGAAGCTAGTTTACTCACTTCATAGTTACTTCCCTTTCAGGAAGCAAGGTTTCCCCATTCGGACATCACCGGATCGAAGCCTATTTGCCGACTCCCCGATGCATTTCGCTGGCTAATATACGTCCTTCTTCGCCTCTTACTGCCAAGATATTCCCCATACACCCTTAATAGCTTTTTTCTTCTTGTTATTAAGTTATATTTTAATTTAATTTCAAATAACGAGGGCATTACTCTCGTTACTTACATGGGTTCTCGTCTTCTATCTGATCCTGTTATGTCAATGTTAAAGAGCAAATATCATTTTATATGGTGGGTCTGGCAAGACTCGAACTTGCGACCCCGTCCTTATCAGGGACGTACTCTAACCACCTGAGCTACAAACCCAAAATGATATAAAAAGTAATGATATTAAATCAGTTAAATTCAAAAGTGAGAAAGGTTCCAAACAGATTTGACCGGATGAGGCTCCTAAGAGCCGCTTCCTTTAAAAGGAGGTGATCCAGCCGCAGGTTCCCCTACGGCTACCTTGTTACGACTTCACCCCAGTCATCATTCCGACCGTAGACGCTCCCCTCCTTGCGGTTAGGGCCACGGCTTCAGGTAAGAACAACTCCCATGGTGTGACGGGCGGTGTGTACAAGGCCCGGGAACGTATTCACCGCGGCGTGCTGATCCGCGATTACTAGCGATTCCAACTTCATGGAGTCGAGTTGCAGACTCCAATCCGGACTGAGATCGGTTTTTTGAGATTAGCTCCCCCTCGCGAGTTCGCATCCCTTTGTACCGACCATTGTATTACGTGTGTAGCCCTAGACATAAGGGCCATGAGGACTTGACGTCATCCCCACCTTCCTCCTGGTTAGCCCAGGCAGTCTTCCTAGAGTGCCCAACTTAATGCTGGCAACTAAGAATAGGGGTTGCGCTCGTTGCGAGACTTAACCCAACATCTCACGACACGAGCTGACGACAGCCATGCAGCGCCTGTCACTACATTCCCCGAAGGGCACTCCCTCGTTTAAAAGGGATTCGTAGGATTTCAAGCCTAGGTAAGGTTCTGCGCGTTGCTTCGAATTAAACCACATAATCCACCGCTTGTGCGGGCCCCCGTCAATTCCTTTGAGTTTTAGTCTTGCGACCGTACTTCCCAGGCGGAATACTTAACGCGTTAGCTACGACACTGTGGGGGTCAAATCCCTCAATATCTAGTATTCATCGTTTACAGCGTGGACTACCAGGGTATCTAATCCTGTTTGATCCCCACGCTTTCGCGCCTCAGCGTCAATACTTGTCCAGGCAGGCGCCTTCGCCTCTGGTGTTCCTTCGCATATCTACGGATTTTACCCCTACATGCGAAATTCCCCTACCCCCTCCAAGATTCTAGACCTGTAGTTTCAGACGCAGTTTCGGGGTTGAGCCCCGAGATTTCACATCTGACTTGCAGGTCCGCCTACGCGCGCTTTACGCCCAATAAATCCGAACAACGCTTGCACCCTTCGTATTACCGCGGCTGCTGGCACGAAGTTAGCCGGTGCTTCCTCTATGTGTACCATCAAATCAACGGCCTATTAGACCGCTAACCATTTTTCCACATTAACAGAGCTTTACAGACCGAAGTCCTTCCTCACTCACGCGGCGTTGCTGCGTCAGGGTTTCCCCCATTGCGCAATATTCCCCACTGCTGCCTCCCGTAGGAGTCTGGACCGTGTCTCAGTTCCAGTGTGTCCGATCATCCTCTCAGACCGGATAGACATCGTAGCCTTGGTAGGCCATTACCCCACCAACTAGCTAATGTCCCGCAGGCCCATCGATTAGTGAATGCATATACAGAGGCATTCTTTCAAGAGCTACTCTTAGATTTGCTCTTCGTATGCGGCATTAGCCAAAATTTCTTCTGGTTATTCCCCTCTAAACGGTAGGTCACCTACGTGTTACTCACCCGTGCGCCACTTTACTCATCCCGAAGGACTTTCACGTTCGACTTGCATGTGTTAGGCACGCCGCCAGCGTTCGTTCTGAGCCAGGATCAAACTCTCCAAGCTTCAATATAAAATTTAATTTAAATTATTTTAAACAAACTACTATACGGATTGATCTATTCATTAATTACCAGGACGGGAAGTCACTGGCGTCGGTCATTTATCACTTTCAACTTTTTACAACTTGAGCTTTTAACAGCGTGACTGAATAGTTACGACCAACTATTTTTCTGTTTGGACCTTTCTCATCTTGAAATGAAAGCCGTTAGGCTTTCAAAATCTTTTATCTATATTTAAATTTTTAAAGAACAAATCCGTGGGCAATGTTTTACAGAATCGCTTCGTTTTCAGAGCGTTTTCAGAACCAATGTCTCAACCGGATGAGAGGCGATATTATAGATCGATGTATTGTTCGTCAATACTTTTTTTCAATCTATTTTAAAAAAATTATTTTAAATTAAATCCTGCCTTAGTTGTTGCGTCAATTAGAGCCGTTTCTGCCTGCTTTAAAAGCTCAGAACCAAGGGTCCCGCTCTCATCGGCAAGTACTGCGCGAACTGTAACAAATTTTTGGTTTTCATTGGGAAAAATATCTAAAACTTGCACTGATTGCAGCTCCTTAAGCTTCACTTTTTTGGCCGCATTCACTACCTCTAAAACTTGTTTATCCCCCGGTACAACCACGGTCCAATCAAAAGTTGAACTTGGGTATTTGCTAAGCGGTTTATATTTAGTTTTATCTTTTGCAGTGAAATTTTCAAACAAACTAAGATCGAAAAGACAAATAGTGAGATGTCCTTTGATCTTTAAATTTCTAAGTACCAATGGATGAACTGAGAAAATCGCCCCAGCAAACTTACCCATCACTCTGATATTTGTGTATTCGAACGGGTGATTTCCAATCCATTCTGCAGGCACAAGTGAATTAGCAAACTTTGGATTTCTCTCTGAGAAATCGGCAGATAAATTGAGGCTCGCCAATAGGTTGGTCACAACGTTTGTCATTTCTACAAAAGTATTTTTCTCTCTATCAAAGAAGACTGTTCCCAACTGAAGCGCTTCTTTTGCGAAGGCAGCTGAATCTTCAGTGTACGAACGACCGAGCTCGAAGAAGCGGAAACGATCATAATGTTTGCTGTTAGCTTCACTCATTTCAAGTAGGCTTGGAATGAGGCTTGGTCTCATTAAATCGTGATCCTGAGAAAGAGAATTGATCAGTTTAAGATTAGGAATGACCGGCCAGGAAACTTTCTTCAAGAGAGAAGCTCCAATCAACGGGTAAGACATAACTTCAAAGGATTTTCCCTGAAGAACCATGAAGTCGCGGATTCGTCTTTGAATTTTTTGCAACTCAGTCAGCTTTACCGGAGCGATTACATCGAGCGGAGAAACCGGCGTGATATTGTCGTAACCGATAATTCTCCCGATTTCTTCGATCAGATCCGCTTCCTGTTCAATATCCTTTGTCGATCTATACGTGGGTACTGTCACGAGTAGAGATTGACCCTGCTCCTCTGTTTTGAAATCCAGAGCGTTCAGAATTTTTTTCAAGCGTTCATCAGTTAAATCGCACCCCAGAACTGTTTTTATTTTTTTCAGCGAAGTTTTAATGACGAGTTGTTTTGTCTCTGAAAGATTTACACCTGCGTACTCGGCCTTACCGATGACTTTTGCTTCCGGGCAAAGTTCCAGAACAAGCTCCAGTGTGCGCAGAAGAGTTCTTTCTGTCAGGCAGCTGTCGAGTGTTTTTTCGAAACGTTGAGACGAATCTGTACGCAGACCAAGACGTGTTGACGTGCGACGGACCATGGCCGCTTTCCAGTTGGCCACTTCGATGAAAATGTTTTTTGTCTTTTCGGTTACACCGCTGTTTTTACCACCCATTATTCCAGCCAGAACAAGTGTTCCCTTTTGGTCAGCAATGACAGTGTCACCTGCAGTCAATTTGCGATCGACATCATCAAGTGTTTTGAAGGTTTCTTCTGCAGTCAATTTTTTGATGACAACTTCCTGGCCCGCAATGAGGTCGCGGTCGAAGATATGCAATGGCATGCCCAGTTCCAGCATGACGTAGTTTGAAACGTCGACAATGTTGTTAATGGAGCGCAGGCCGCAGGCCTTTAAACGTGCCTTCATCCACTCTGGAGACTCTTTTACGGTTACGTTGTCCAGAGAAAGCCCCCAATAAGAAATCCCGGCAGAATCGCCTTCAAAACGAGGAATGACAGGTGCTTTGTCAGAAGTGAATTTCTTTTTCAGGTTCTCATTCCACTCTTTTGTAAATCTGTCGCAAAGTGCGACTTCAAACATTGCCGAGAATTCGCGGGCCATTCCAAAATGTCCCCAAAGATCCGGTCTATGAGTCAATGACTTGTTGTCGATGTCGAGGATAGTATCTTTTTTCAATTTGAAGTATTCGAGCATGTTCATGCCTAAAGGCGCATCAGCTGGAAGCTCCATAATTCCTTCTGACTCTTCTGCGAATCCAAGTTCTTCCTCTGAGCACAGCATTCCCTCAGAAAGAACACCACGGATTTTCTTTGGCTCCAGAACAAGACCATTAGGAAGCTTTACACCGATTGAAGCGTAAGGAATTTTAATTCCCACCTTGACGTTGCTGGCGCCACAAACAACTTTTCTTACATCGTCATTTCCAATAGTGAAAGTGACCAGATTCAGCTTGTCTGCTTCAGGATGTTTTTCAAAAGAAAGAATTTGAGCAATGACGATTTTTTCCAAATGCTCATTAACTGTTTCAATGCCCTCAACTTCTGCTGTTGCAAGAGTGAAGCGAGTATAAATATCTTTTGCAGGAAGGTTCGGAACGTTGACGAAATCGCGGATCCAGTCGATAGAAACTAACATATAAATTATATCCTTTTAGTAAAGTTTGAATTGAGAGTTGAAACGAAGATCACCACTTTGCAGATGGCGAATATCATCGATTCCATATTTCATCATCACGAGACGATCGAGGCCCAGACCAAAAGCGAAACCATTGTACACTTCAGGGTCAATACCACCCGCCTTAAGAACATTCGGATGAACCATTCCACATGGTAAAAGTTCTACCCATCCAACTTGCTTACAAACTGAACAGCCTTTACCTTCACAGATCAGACAACGTATATCGAGTTCAAAGCCTGGCTCTACGAACGGGAAGAAACCCGGGCGAAGACGGACTTCAACATCTTTCTTGAAAATTTCTTTGAGGATCGTTTTCATGAAATAGATAAGATTGGCGACAGAAATATCTTTTCCGACCATCATTCCTTCGAGCTGAGTGAATACCATTTCATGAGACGCATCTGTTCTCTCGCAACGGAAAACAACTCCCGGAGCAATAAATCGAAATGGTGGCTTGCGCGAAAGCATGCCTCGAACCTGAATAGTACTTGTGTGCGTTCTGAGCAAATGCTTCTTGCCATCAGTTGCCTTGTCTTCTGGATTGTGAGGATCGTTGAACCAGAACGTATCCTGCATGTCTCTCGCAGGGTGATCGCCTGGAATATTGAGGGCCTCAAAGTTATGGAATTCATCTTCAATGTGCGGACCATCGAGTACATCAAATCCCATTGAAAGAAAGATATCTTCAATTTCCTGCTGGATGAGCGTTCGTGGATGAAATCCACCATGCTTGATTGTCTTCGCCAGAATATTGTCAGTTAAAGACGTATCAATTTTATCTTCAGCAAGTTTTTTGTTGATCTCTTCAACTTCAATTTTAGAAAGTTGAATTGTTGCCTGGTCCTGAATAAAATCTTTGAGCTCATTGGCCTTCGGCCCGAACGCTTTACGTTCTTCAGGGTTCATATCTTTAAGCGATTTTAAAAGTTCAGAAACGACGCCACTTTTACCGACGTACTCGGCTTTTAAATTCAAAACGTCTGCTTCTTTGTTAAGAGCGCTTAGCTTTTGAAGAAATTCTTGTTTGATTTGTGAAAGATCGGCCATGAAAGTATACCTTTGAAAAGAATTGATTTTCGAAGGCAAAATTTTTTCATGAGCGCGCGAAATTGGCAAGGCATGGAAAGCAAAAAGGGCAGATCAACGTCTGCCCTTTTTTATTTTTTTTGTATAATTTAAAAGTTGAATGAATCAATTTTTTGAGTGCTTTTAGAGGAAGCCTCACAACTCTCGTCTTGGATAAAGCCCTCCCGAGGTGCTTGTCCAATAATGATTGAATGTCTTTTTATGGAAAAGTAACTTTGAATGAGCTACGTTACGGACCCAATAATTCCTCCCAAAGACCTACACCCTCTTTCAATGATTGTGCTCGCCACACAAACACCGACCCAGTCACGTGCAACAAAGAGAATAGTCTTTTCCGTTTCGGCAACCTGATAAACCGTGGGCCTTAATGCCGGTAGGTTTCAAGCTTTGCTCCGAACCCCTTTCGAAGTACGTCGCCATTTCGACGGGTTTTTGTCCTGGCGCCTCATAATCGCTTGGGACAACACGATGATAACGCGACGCATTCTTTTAGTCAAGTATTTTTTTCACTATTTTTTCTGTGAAGGAATCCGCGCAGCCAGTTAAAGAATTGGATGAAGTCAGCATGAGAATAATCAGGATAAGTCCACGACAGCGGCTTCATCGTCTTATTTTCAAATTGAAGATTGAGATCCGCATACACCCCTCTTCCCAAATAAAGACGGTGGGAAAAGCTTTTTCCAGTCGCCAGAACCATATTTTCCAGGGTCAGCAGACCAATGTCGAGATTCAGAGGACGTATTGTGTCCTCGCCCTTCATTTCTTTTTCGAGTTGGTCTGCCCAGATTTTATGGCCGACAAGAAGATCACGTTCGTCTGCAATGAGCGAGGCCATAAGGATGCGGCGAAGTTTATTTTCCGGACCCATTTGGCGGGAATAATAACATTTCATGGGAAAAAATGGATGATGAAATTCAACGGATCGGCCGAAACGATCAATCCACATTTGTTTTATTTTTTCAATGTCGAGTAATTCTTCATTATAGAGAATGCTGGCAAAAAATAAACCGCGAGATGGATGGACCAGATCGCTCATTGTTTAATGAACTTTTTTTAAGAGCTGCTGATAAAAACTATGAAGCTCTTCCAGGTTTACTGTCGCAGTTCCTTTTTTCCCAACGACAACCCCCGAAGCACAGTTACCGATCCAGGCCGCTTCTTCCAGCGTAGCTCCGGCAATGAGAGAGGAAGTCAACACACTGATCGCTGTATCACCTGCACCAGAGACGTCAAAGACTTCAGTTGCTACTGTCGGAATAATTTTTAATTCCGGTCGGTTTTTCGTGTCTAACAAGGCCATTCCATCAGGACCAAGAGTAATCACCAACATTTGAAGATCTAATTTTTCTACCAGAATTTTAGCAATTGATTCAAGTTTCTTTTCTTTATAACCCAAATTTTCAACCATGAGCTTGGCCTCACTCAGGTTTGGTTTCAGAAGAGTCGCTCCCTTATAGTAAAGCGGCGGTGTCGAACGTCCCGGGTCAACTGCGACAAGTTTCTGCATTCCTTTAAATTTTTCAATCAACGAATGAATAAGTTCTCTGGTCAAAGTTCCTTTAGCATAATCTTCAATGATGAGTGCCTTGTGGGTTTCTGCAAATCCTTCCACTCTCTGGAAAAGCTTCTTTTCTGTCTGCTCATCAATTGGTTCACTGGACTCATAATCGATACGGCAAATTTGCTGAGTATTAGTCGTTACGCGTTCTTTAAAAATCGTTGGTCGAGCTTGTGAGCGAACGATTCCCCACGTATTGAGTAATTCATCTTCGAGAAGATTATCAAAGACGTTGGCATTATTGTCATCTCCAACGACACCACAGAGAGTTGATTTAACTCCGAGTGTTTTTAAATTATGTGAAATATTGGCAGCAAGTCCGAGCTTCAACCACTCTTTAGTTACCTCGAGAATGGGAACCGGGGCCTCCGGAGATATTCTTTTCACTTCACCGAACGTGTATTTATCTATCCCTACGTCACCGACAACAATAATTGGTTCTAATGACTGAAATTTAGATGTAATTTCATTGAAGCGAGTATTCGAAATAATATCTTTCATTAAGTCCTCTTTAATTCACTGATCGCTTTTAGTATCGCTACAGATCCATGATGGCAATGGCCTGTTTCAAGACGTCTTCAACTTCAATCTTTCCCATACATTCATAGTAAGGACATTCTTTCATGGCACATTTTTTTACCTCGCCGCAGATAACATCCGGAACTAGAATTCTGATTTTCTCTTTATTTTTAGCAAGCGGCCCCCAGCGAAGGGCCGATTGAACTTTTATGGGTGAATAAATACTCACGACAGGAACTCCTAATGCGGCAGCAATGTGAGTTGTGCCTGTACTAGGTCCGACAAAAAGAGAGGCGTGAGTTAAAACCGCCATATAGTGGCGAAGTCCTTCAACTGCTCCATTGAAAAAATAAACTCTTTTTTTTAAAAATTCGTTTTCTCTTCGATCAAGAATTTCTTTTAAACCTTGCAGGAAAGTATGATCAGAAGGTGTATGAGAGATGACATAGAGAAATTTGTCTGGAAATTTTTGTTCAAGCTTTAAAATCAATCTTGCATAATTTCGAGAGTGCCAGTTCAACGTGTGTCCAGTCATCCCCGGATGAATGAAGATCATCTTTCGGTCAGGTTCTATACCTTCTTTTATTAAATCTTTTTTGAATGCATTATAATATTTTTCTTCTTCATCCTGAGAAAGTGTGATCTCTGGAGAATAATGAACTTTATCTTTGTAGCTGTACTCGATATTCATCGGAGCAAGAAGATTCAGGTTGTATTCCATCTCATGCATGGTCACCATTGAACGCTTTTGTCGAACACCTTTATTTAAAAATAAATATGTATGCCAACGCGACTTTAGTCCCCCGCGAAATTTTACCCTCGTAAACCAGGCCACAAAATTGGGAAGATATCCTCCGCCAACAAAAAAATAATAATTAGGTTTTACTTCAGAAAAAATTCGGAAAATCTCTCTGATCTTTGCATAAAAACGAGCGTTGCGATGATAAATCCTGATCTCGTCAACATAGGGATGAGATTTAAAAACATCCGCGCTTTTTCCTGCCAGAAGAAATGTGACTTTGGCTTCCGGATATTTTTCTTTAATTATTTTGGCCATCGGGGAAGTGAGAATAGAGTCGCCGATAGCATCAGACCTATTGATCAAAACTCTCATAAATTAAAACCGAGATGCGCGGCCCTGAATTTAACTTCATTTGCAAGAATACCGATAACTGCATCCATTTTTAAATCAGAAGTATCAAGCAAAAGAGCATCATCCGCTTTTTTAAGAGGAGCAAAAGTCCGGTTCATATCCGTTTCATCTCTTTTACGAACATCTTCTTTAATCTGTTCAAGAGAAACTTTGTCATCTCCGTTTTCACGCAATTGTTTCAACCTTCTGTCAGCACGGATATCAACTGATGCCGTAATAAAAAATTTGCAGAAAGAATCCGGGAAAACAACAGTACCGATGTCTCTTCCTTCCATCACACAAATCTTGTTTTGTGCGAGTGAACGTTGATAATCGAGAAGATATTTTCTTACGCTCGGAAGTTGAGAAATCGTTGAAGCTAATTTTGAAACATGATGCTCACGGATTTTCTCAGTGAGATCTTGTCCGTTGATTTTTATCAGAACAGTAGAGCTGATTCCATAGTCCATTTGCAAAGAATTTAAAAATTCATTAAGCGGTGGTCCTTCGACGAGTTCTATTTTCTTTTCATCAGCAATGTAAGCGAGAGCGCGAAACATTGCGCCGGTATCAATGTAAAGAACACCAAGAGCGCGAGCGAGTTCTTTGGCAACAGTGGATTTTCCAGATCCGGAAGGACCATCGATAGCAATGACTTTAGACGCAATAACTTTTGCGTTAGTCTCAGTAGTGTTAAGAGGCATAGTGTATGTGTCCGTGAAAATTTTCAATCTTCTAAATTTAACACCTATGATTCAGAAAAAAAGACGCAAAGTATAGAAGTAAGATATTAAAAGGCTAAAGATTTACGAGGCAAACGGTCGAGATTCTCTGAAGTAAGAAGGTAGTCCTCATTATCCAAAGCAGAGGCGGACGTATAAAGTTTTAAAAGATGATCTTCAAGCTTTCTTCCCTGCTCTCTAACGACAAAAGTGGATTCAAATGGGCGGGCCTTTTTTCGCAGTTCAGTTTGAAAATTTTTAGTGAGAGTTTTATAGCTATCTTGCACTTTGACCAAATAAGAAAAATTGGTTGTATCTATTTCATCAAGTACAATTAGATCTTTTAATTTATTCGGACCGACATTGTAGGCAATTGTCGCCAGACCATAATTAAGACGAAAGTTTTGTAGAAGTTTTTTTAAATAAAAAATCCCAATTTCAATATTTTCGTCCGGATGATGAAGCTTCAAATTAAGTTCATGATCAGACATTTTTTTACCCATTAAAGAGTATAAATGCTCTGCCGTTTCAGGCTGAACCTGCATTAATCCTTTGGCATTTTTCGAACTTAACGCTTTTGAATTAAAACCGCTCTCAACCATCATGACGGAGATAATCCAAAAAGGGTCCATCTGATATTCTTCAGAAAGCGTCAGAGTTGGTTTCAGATAAGTTCTGAAATTGTTGCGTACATTGGAATCCAGTGAATTCAAGATAAGAACTTCGAACTCAGATTTAGAAAATTCTTCAGCTCTTTTTAAATCAAGCTTTGAATCAAACGCTGCATGTAGACCGCTATAAGAATAGTAATCAGGCGATACATCCGGAACAGGGCCGTATGGGATCTTTCCCGAAGCCACTAGTTTTTCAAGTCTATAATCTTTGATTGCCGTCGCACTCGTCCAGAAAACAGTAAGCAAACCTACGAATATGAGGGCCTTTAAAAATTTCATCCGTATGCTTTAACAAGGGCCCGGTGTTCAAGTCTAGACTAATTCAGTCATCATAAAAATATTTCATATTTAGACAAATGGGTTGAAATACAATAATTTCTTCCCTTTAACGAATAGTGGAGCTTATAATTGGACCATTATTTTTTACAAACATTCTCTCGCATTAATCTTTCAAAGGCATATCCATGACGAATTCCAAGCTTGCGTACAACAGATTAAACAACGAAAAATCACTTTATTTAAAGCAACATCAGAACAATCCGGTTCATTGGTGGCCTTACGGTCCTGAAGCCCTGATAGCTTCTAAAGAAGAAAATAAACCGATTTTTTTATCCATCGGCTATTCTTCATGTCACTGGTGTCATGTCATGGCCCACGATTCTTTCAGCAATAAAGAGATAGCTGAATTTTTAAACGCAAATTTTATTTGTATAAAAGTGGATCGCGAAGAATTTCCGGATATCGACAATTATTATCAAAAAGCTGCTCAGCTCTTCAGCAATAATGGTGGCTGGCCTCTTTCCGCTTTCCTGCTTCCGGACATGAGACCTTACTTTGTCGGAACCTATTTTCCCTCTGTATCCAAAGATAATACTCCAGGATTTTTTGATTTGATCAAAGAATTGAGAAGGGCCTTTGATCAGGAAAAAGAGCAAGTCGAATCAAATGCTCATCAGGTAACTGAGGCCATTAAAAACGGTCAGGCCAATAATGAAAAAGTTCAGTTTGCCGGTCATTTCCCTCCCCCTACTGGAATCATGGAGGCCATTAAAGAATTTCGTGATACTGAATGGGGCGGCTATGGAAGTTCACCTAAATTTCCTCACTTTGCCTTCTTTGAATGGGCCATTGAGCAAATGCTTGAAGGAATGGTTTCAAAAGAACACGGTGAATTTGTCATTATGTCATTGAACAAGATGATGATGGGAGCAATTAATGATCACGCCCGCGGAGGGTTTCATCGTTATTCAACAGACGAAAAGTGGCTCGTCCCTCATTTTGAAAAAATGCTTTATGATCAGGCCGGGCTGTTAAAGACTTTAACTAAGTTGAGCCTGGTTCATCCTTCTCCACTCGTTTTTGATACAATCATCAACACATTAAATTATCTTGAAGACGAAATGCTCAATGATGATGAGGATAATAAGTCTGATAAATATTTCTTTGCAGCTCAGGACGCTGACAGCGAAGGCGTTGAAGGTTTGTTCTTTACCTTTACATTGGCCGAATTTGAAGATGCTCTTAACAAGCATGACGATGAAAAAGAAACGCTTGCAAAAAATGCCGAACAAATTAAAAAATGGTTTCAAATTACTTCGGCGGGAAATTTCGAACAAAACCTTAATGTCATTTCACTAGACCCGAAATTCAGCGAAGATTATTTGAAGCAGGAAAATTGGGATATCATCCGCATGGTCAGACGTGCAATTTTAAATGAAAGAAAAGACCGTATTCCTCCTCTGACAGACAACAAAGGGCTTGCTAGCTGGAACTTTATGATGATCAGTGCGCTCGTCGATGTTGTTCAATTCTCTCAAGTTGAAGTCATTAAAAGAGTGGCCTCGAATCTGTTAAACAAAGTTCTTGAAGGAGTTTTCAAAACTTTCCTAATGCAGGATGAAAACGGCATGAAGATGAGACATTCAACGACAATGCCTTTTTCTCATCCTTACCTCGAGGACTTCGTCACATTTGCAGAAGCTCAACTCCGCCTTTATGAGATTTCAGCTAACGAAGTTTTCAAACAAAACTTTAAAGATGTGATGGGATTCATCGCCAGAGAATTTATCGATGGTGATCGTATGTTAACTCGCGCGCGCTTTTCAGAAGAATTCGAACCTTATCCAAATCAAGCGTACTCAATGTTTGATTCTTCTTTCAAATCCCCTGTTGCCACTTTTGTCGCCCTATCAAGAAGAGCTGCCGTTCTTTTTGCCGAAAGAGAATATGAGGATCTGGTAAAACCAATAATGGAAACAATGACTCACTCAGTTCTCAAAGTTAACCCAGTAGGTTCTGGCGAGGCCCTTCGCGCACTGACCTACCCATCTGAAGTCTATCGTGTGATGAAAATACCAAGAACATGGACTCAAGAAGAAAAATTCATTCGCATGATTCCTTATTTCCTTTCACGTTTTGTTTTCGACTATCAGGAAGACGCAGAAGAGTGGCAAGTTTGCACTCTCAATTCATGTGAACTTCGTGGAAGCGGAATTGATGAATTTATCAAGACGTTAACTCCTGGAGGAGAAGAAGCATGAGCTTTAAACCTTTAAAAGGGATCACAGTTGTAGATCTCTCTCATCGTCTTCCAGGTCCACTTTGCGGTAAAATCTTGAGTGATCTGGGAGCCTCAGTTATTAAAATTGAAGATCATGTTTTTCAGGATCCTTTTTTATCAGGATTGTTTGCGCAATTTGATTCAAGCTTTGTTTCCTGGTACGAGAATCTCAATGGTGGAAAAACCATTGAAAGATTCGACTTCAATTCAGAAGTTGATCAAAAAAAAATTCATGATCTCGTTTTAAAGGCAGACGCAGTCATCATGGGGCTTCCCCCTAAAACTCGAGAGAAACTGAGATTAACTGATAAAGATTTAACAATAGAAAAACCATTTGTTGTTATCGAATTGCTGGCTTCTGCGACAGAAAAGAAATCTATGCACGACTTGAACGCTTTAGCGATGACAGGACTTCTTTCGCTTTATGTCGCCCATGAAAAGGAAAAAATCGTCGATCCACCATTTCTTCCGATAGCTGGAATCAGCTTTGGCCATAAGGCGGCAACAGATTTACTGGCCGCTTATATTTGCGCTCAGAAACAAAACAAAACGCAGTTCGTGAAAACCTTTTTGGATAAAGTGACTGATGAAATCCTTGGTATCTTCTGGCCGGAAGAAGATCGCAAGCAAGGCAGAACAAAATTTCTTCACAATGGAATTTATCCTTGCTACGCCCTTTATCAGACAAAAGATAAAAAATACGTTGCTCTTGCCGCTGTTGAAGAAAAATTCTGGAATCGTTTTTGTGAAGTTTTTGGTGTGGAAACAAAACTTGATCGTTTTTTCAATCAGGATGAAAGTTTATTCAAACTGATTTCAGATAAACTTCATCAATTCACTCAGAAGGAAATTGAATCTAAAATTGCAGATGAAGATCTTTGTCTGTCTGTGATTAAATAATTCTGTATAAAGTTATTGAGGAAAGAAGCGAGAAATTGCTCTCTTTCCTCATTTTCAAAATGAGAACAAGTCAAAGTTTCAATTGAGCGATAAAAATCGCCCGGTAAACCGCATGGATGAAGAGTCTCAAGCACTTTAAACATTCTTTCATCATTGTAAAAATTGAGGGCGAGTCCATGATAAGAAATAAATCGAGTCGCGGCCAATCCTATAGATGCCACCTTCGCCTTGCTGAAATCATTCTCATACCAAAGACCTAATAAATCTCTTTTGACCGAAAGACCATTCATTCCGAATTTAGTTTCGAGTTCAGATTGTACTAAGGCCAATATCTTCAGCATCAAATCAAAAACGCCCATATTATGAGTTGTGAGATTCATGATGGGATAAAAAACGATTTGTCCCGGGTAATGGAAGGTAAGGCCTCCTCCTCTATTGATGTGATGAAGAGGAAAAGGCAATGTCATCGATTGATCAAAATCAACCAATGTAATGCTCTCATCTTTTATTTTCTGAAGACCTCTTCCCAATGTAAAACAATGAGGATGTGAACAGAAAATCAGAAAACATGATTTTGGATTAAGGCGTACAAATTCAACACAATCTTTTTGTAATTGCTCCGCCTCTGCGTATTCCCAGTTCCATTTTTTCAGAACATAAATATTCTCGAACGGTTGTTCAAAAAGATTTAAATCCATCAAACATGGACTCCTTGAGCGCGAAGATGTTCGAGATAATCGTAGGCCTTATAGCTTGAGCGAACCAGAGGGCCTGATGCTACAAATTTGAATCCCATGGCATAAGAAATACTCTTTAGTTCTTCAAATTCGGCGGGAGTGTAATAACGCTCAATTTTTAAGTGTCTCATTGTCGGACGCAGATACTGCCCAAAAGTTACAATATCACAGCCAACTTCTCTCAAATCAGAAAGTGTATCTTTGATTTCGGCAAACGTTTCGCCAAGACCGACCATCAATGATGTCTTAGTTGTTATGTGAGGATAATTCTTTTTATAAAATTCAAGGGCCTTTAAAGTCGTTTCATAACTTGCCCTTCTGTCGCGCACTGGATGAGTCAGACGTTTAATTGTTTCAAGATTCTGAGCAATCACGAATGGATTACTCTTGGCCAGAGTATGCATATGTTCTTCAAGTCCTAGAAAATCAGGAATAAGAACTTCAACAATAACATCTGGATGAACTTCGTGAATTTTTGAAACCACATTGGCAAAGTGGCCTGACCCATAATCTGGCAGATCATCTCTATCTACACTTGTGATAACGACATATTTAAGGCCCATAATGCCAACCATATTGGCCGTGTCTTCTATCTCATTATGATTGATAAAACCTTTGGGATTTCCTGTTTTAACATCACAGAATTTACAAGCGCGGGTACATGTATCTCCCAATATCATCACAGTGGCCGTTTTCTTTGACCAGCACTCTCCGATATTAGGGCAGCCAGCTTCTTCACAAACTGTGAAGAGCTTTTTACTTCTCAGGTTTTGTTTGATGTCTTTGAAGTTATCACCACCAGGCAATTTTACTTTAAGCCACTCGGGCTTTCTTTCGACAGGCGAGGCCAAATTGGTCTCCATATATTCCTCATTAAACAACAGTGTCAGTATCAATCTGACCATTTTAGTTGGGTAAAATCCTTAATTCTCACATTTTGACCCCAGTTGAACAGGGTTCGCAACGAAATTCTTGGCATTTAGATTTTGGCATTAAAACTGAATAAGTCAGTCTTGAGAATCACGGTCAAGGAGCGACTGTTACACCAGGAGGTCATTATGAAAGGACTCATCGCATTAGTATTTTGCTTTCTCACTCTAAGTGTACAGGCTGCCACAGGAATTAAGCCTCAAGACTTAACCGCTATTAAGCTTTCAAGCGGCGAAATAATTTCGAAATTGAGCTTGCAAGAAAGCACTAAGGTGCTAAAATCACTTGACCAGGAAAAGAACATCGAGATCAGAGCTCGCGTGATCTACCCTGAAGAAGTTTCACAGCTAATTGTACGCAAGTTGACAAATGTGAGATTAACTGAGAAAAAGCCGAATCCGCAGGATTATAATTAAAGTTTTGGGGCGCCAACCCCAAAATCCTCCGAAAGGATAGTGTTTGTTGTTGTGTGAAGGGCCCGCAAGTTTTTGCGGGCTTTTTATTTTCGGCCCGGCCTAATCTTTTTTAGCAATCACTCTTAAAACATCACAAAAAATTTTTTCTCCATTCACTTCGTTTACGAAAGAGCTGTCTTTCGAAATCATGAAATAGATTATCTTAAATTTGTGCGAAAGAATTTCTTCTTCCAGTTCGCGAGCACTTTTTATCATCTTCAGAGGGATTTCAACTTTTCCATTGATCGGTTGAACCATGAATTCCCCAGCGAAAAGTCCGTCGTTCTTCAATGTTTTGAAAATATTGTTGAACGCTCTTTCGCGGTCCCAATGTTGTACAAGACAATTCATACAATGTGAATCGAAGATTAGATCAAATTCACCTTCAGAAAAAAAATTTTCATCAGTGATAGACCTCATTTGATAGATAATGTTTGATTTTGGAGCTTGATCGATAGCTACCGCGGAAAAATCAATTGCGATTATATTTGCATTCAGCTTGCATTCTTCAAAAAGAGAATAATTGCCACAGCCAATTTCAAGTATATTTTCAGACTGATTTAAACGAGGTCGTACGACTTCCTGGAAGAAACTAAGTAAGCTGTTGCTGACTTGTTTTTCCTTATGGAGGCGATAAAAGCCATCAAATGTCTGCGGAGAATTCAATTAGAGTGTTCCCACAAAGGTGAAGCGATCGTCGTGGGAAAAAGATGCAGGAGAATTCCCAAGTACGCCTTCCGGGATATCGCCTTTGAAGTAGTTCAACCAATAAGCTTCATTCTTTTTATAAGTCAAAGGATAAGGAACTGTAGGTTGATTTAAAAAATGATCTAAAAATTTTGCAATAAATTCTGAGCAATAAAGAAGCTCTCTTCCTTTAGCATCGTAATTATTCCAGAGATATCTAACATCGAATGGAAGACCTTTAAATGCAGAATTAAAAACCGAGATCATATTTGATTCGAGGTCGGCCATTTCAGCTGGAGATTTTTTTAAGAATTCTTTGGGACGATAAACAGAGACGCTGGTTCCAGGAGTTCTGTTTTTTAAAAATTGATCAATTGGATAGAGGGCCACAAATCCTAACGACTGCCCTATTCTTATTTCTCCGTTTTCATTTTTTATCACTACCCCAGAGTGAGAAAATTTAGAATTAGTTTCTGACTCAATTACTCTGCACTCGTAGCAATTAAAGCTGATCAACAATACATCTCCGGATTGCAGATCAAGGGCAAAGGTTTGTTTCAAAAATAAGAACGAAAAGGCGAAAAAAAGAATGAATGTTTTCATGTCAGCGGTTTTAGCATGCTCTGAGCGGAATGCCTACTTTTTCAGTCACCTATGTAGGAAAGTTCTTCCTTGTAAAGCTCCCAATTTTAAAGGGATAGAGCAAAGTTCCGATAAGGCCTTAAAGAGAAAAGACGAAGGAAAAGTATAATCAATTTATGAAGCGCGCCTTTTGTTTAATTAATCATTTCATTATTTCATTCTGCTTGATTTTTACCAGTCAGGTTGTTCCTTCAATTGCGCTTGCTCAAACATCAGATACAACTCTCGATGCTGAACGAATTGCTTGTTCGAAAAACACTGCTTACACCTGGAGTTCAAGTCTTAACCGCTGTATCCAGAACAAAGATGCACAAGCAGCACGACATGAAGTTGAAGACTGTTCGGCACTAACAGATGTTGAACAAAGAAAAGAATGTCATAAACGTATTGCTGAAAAGAAAACAGGTTTGAACTCAGATCCCAATTCACTTCCCCAAGGCTCTGGCGGTGGCGGGACTATGGCGATGATCAATGCTGCTTATTCAATCATCAGTCTCATCAACGGTTTGGGCTCTAGTGGAAAGCAAAGTACTTGTACATCAAAAAAAATCTTTGGCGTGACAGCTTTTGTGGGTACAGCAACGGACATTTGGTTAAAAATTAAAGCTAAAAAAGCAATGGATGGTCTAAAGGACAAGTACACCGTAGATGTCAAAAAAGGTGCATACGATGCTCAATTAAAGGCCTTTCAATATTTGCGTGAAGAACAACAGACAGTAAAAGATATCGCTTCACGTGAGAAGAAGAGAAACATGCTTTTAATGGCGGGCTATGGTGCCGCTTCAGTCATGGCAATTTACGAAATGAGTCCTTACGGATCTAATCCTGACTGTTACAAAAAAGAAGTCAAACAAGAAACTCCTGAAAAGAAAATTGATGATCCGAAAGCACCTGAAGCGGAAGCGGCCGCTGCTCCAGCGCAAGACCAACCTGCATGTGCAGGAACACTTGAACCAAGTGGGGTCTGCGTGACGGCAGTTCCTGACCGCGGAAAAATTGAATCTTATCCATTAGAAGATACAAGTCCTCAAACAGCACCGGTCGTGAATAATGCAACTCCGGCCGCAGCGGAAGTACCGGCGGCACCTGCCACTAAGAAGTTTACACTTGATAATTCATCTGGTGTTAGTTTGATTAAAGGCGAAAATGGAACATCAATTGTCGGAAACAAAATTATCGATAGCTCAGGAAAAGTTCTTGGAAGCGTAGATTCATCAGTAGAAATTACCAAAGTTGGAACGAGCAGTCCTATTTCAACTGCTGATTATAAAAAATATGGCGTCTATTCATCTGGTGCTACCGACAATGCAACAAGAATAAATTTTACAAATAGCTCTTCTGCCGGAAGAACAACAGTAAATGGTACGACCACTACCATTAATGATGGCAAGTTGAAGAGGCCATAATGAACAAATTTTTAATTTTATTTCTACTCACCTCTTTTTCATTAAATGCACTAGCAGGTGCAACCGGTGAAGTTTTAGGAGATACGGCAAAAGGAGCTGCAGTCGGGGGCGTCGTAGGTGCAGCTGGATCTAAAGCAGCACAGGAATATTTTCCCAATGCCTCTAAGAAAATTGGTGAATTTTTTGATTCTCCTCCTGGTATTCTCACAATGTCCGGGATCGCTACCGTTTATTCTGGTATGCTTTTTAATGCTGCTGCAAAACAGGAAGAAGATGCTGAAGATAATATAAAAAAAATTGATCGCATCATGGCCGAGTTTAAAGATTCCTACGTTGGATTTTGTCCAACTGGGCATGATGATCTTAATGTTCCCGACTGTTATTGTTATTTGGCGAAAGGTGGAAAAAATCCTGACAGGACTAAATCCCAAATTTGCCAAGCTCTCTGGTCAAAAAATGATTTCAGACTTTCGGCCGTCGCAGGTGATTACAAAGGACTTTCAAAATTTGTAGATCCAGTCGGATGTTTAACTTCTTCAGGTCAATTTGATGAAACGTGCAAATGTAAAAAGTTTCTTAACTCTAAAGGAGTCAATGCTTGTCAAAAGGGCGCATCAATAACTCTGCCAGGTGGAATTGGAGCGGCCATGTTGAGCAATACAGGATTAAAAGATGTCATGCAAATGGCAGCTAATGCTGGAAATGGAAATCCCATGTTCAATAATTTTGGTACCGGTCAACTAGCTTTAAAAGCTGTGGCAACTGACAATTTGAGAAATCAATTAATTAGTAAATTGGCGGCTTCTAATGGGTCACCAAACGGTGGACTACCAAGATTAAATGAATCGAACATTGCGGCCTTTACAAAGGCCATTGTTGGACAAAAGGATTTCGCCGCCATGGCCGCAAATTCATCTGGCTCGGCCTTAGGTGCTGCTTCTTCAGGTCCAACTGATCCAGCTCTCCAAAAAGAATTAAAAGCTGCTGCCGCGAAGGCCGGCCTGGATTTCAGTGGCAGTGGAAAAGGGCTCGCTAATAAAAAAATAGAAAACAAAGAAACATTCGCATTCAATATAGGTGGAGAAGCCGGACAAGCTGCTGGTGCAGGTCAATTGCAGGATTTTCCTGAGCAGGAAAAAGTTTATAAAGTGAAGGGCGATATTTCAAAACGTACTGACGCCAGTATTTTTGACATTATTTCAAATCGCTATATTCAATCTGGTCTGAAGAGACTTTTCGACGAATAATCTAGGGCTCTTTAAATTCTTCTACACCAAGCGCTTTCAACCATTCCGCCGTCGGTGAAATAAGTTTTCGCGCTTTCAAATCCATCATGCCTACAGACAGCGTAAGCGTTGAAGCCACTTTCCCACTCTCCTTCACCATTTTTTGATCAAGGATCATGACATATTTATTTCTCATCTCTGTTCTGGCCTGAGAGATGATTTTAATTTTTTCACGATTGCTCAGCTCTGCTTTAAAAGTCAGCTGACAATCCAGCAGAACCGGGCCGATCTGCGACTCCAGAATCTCTTTTAACCCCAACCCGTTTTTCGTAATGAAATCCCAACGGGCCTCTTCATACAACTGCAAATAGACCGCATTGTTAACGTGACCGAAAGTATCCAGGTGTTGCTCAAGAATTTGTTTATCGTATTCGTAGATGGGGTTGCTCATAAAAATGCCTCAAATATATGGCGGTTCATAGGGACTTTTTAAGGCCTACTTTAAACGAAGCCGCATCTCTTTCCAAGAGCTTATTTCGGCCTTTTCTCTACTTGAGTATTCCACTCAAGGAAAGTTCATAAGATACCGATGAGCAGGCATATAATTAGGAGAAGACCTCCTTTGGAATTGGTGAAATTTATGAAATACAACCACTACCTGATGTTAGCGCTTATACTCAATGTGATGAGTTTTAATTCATCTGCAATCACTATCAAAGAATGTAGAGAACAAAGAAAAGCAGAAACACTTGATTCAAGCAACGCTAAAGGTTGTACTGATCTTGAAGCCGGCAATAGTAGCAACTCAGGAAGTTCAACGTCAGGTGAAACCTGTGAAAAATTCCCAGGTAAATATAAGGCCATCGTTGAAAGAATCACCAAAAACGAAAGCAATGAGCTGACGGACGGAAAATTTGGTTCAGGCGCCTTGTCAGATTGTGTGGCCCTTTCTAGAGGGAACATGCGCTATCTCTACAAAGATGGAAAATCTACGGGGAATGGTTTCTCATGGAATGATGCCGTTGAAGCTAAATGCTTGGAAAATTCTGATGTCTGTGCCGGTGGTGAACCAAAACTAAACGAGTGTAAGAAGAAATGGTTAGTCACAGCTACTCGTTGCGACTCTGTCGCCTATCTCGCTTCAGTTTACGGACGTGATTGGACTAATAAAGAGCATATTGAAACGCCTTCTGTTAAAGGTGGAACCCCTCCCATCACTTGCCAAGGAAATGGTGTTCCTACCATCGACTACGATCCTTGCGTGAAGTTTGTACAAAACGGTGAGATCATGGATGCTGGCCAAACAATCATTCAGGCCGGCCAGGAAATGTACTACAAAGATAAAACAATGACCAAGCAAGCTGAGGTCGCTCAGAGTACAAATACTGCTACGGCCGGGCTTGAGGCCTTAAAAGATTCAGTCAAATCTCAAAAAGAAATTATGGAACAAAGAACTGCGCTCGATTCCGGTAAAATGGCGATGCTCGCGAGCTACTATGTAGATATGCCAAGCGCAGAGGAAGTCAGATCAAAATGCGGCAGCTATGTTCTTCCAGACGCCTTGAAAGAGCAGGACCCCAATCTATGTAAAGACGTCATAAATAAAAACGACTTCGGTATTCTTTCAAATCCAATGGCGAAAGAGAAAATGAAGGCCAAACTCATCAGCCTTGGACTCAACGTCGCAAGTGATGCCGTCATGGCCGGTCTTCTTTCAAAACGCGAAGGTGATTTAAAAAATGCCATCGCAAAAGTCGATGAGTTTAAACCAATTGATCCACTCGCTCCTCAACAAGACAATTTGCAGACGACTTACTGTCAGCAAAATCCTGGTGATCCAAAGTGTTTCACAGGTGGTCTCGACAGAACTTTTGATATGATGAATGACAACGTCATTACGTTCGGTGAAGGTGGCTCAGGGGCTTCGTTCTCTGCAAACAATCCTTATGCTGATACTGCAAACTCAAACGGTACTAATTCAAACGGAACAACGAAAAACAGCATCACTGGCGTGGGTAGTGCAATTGCCTCTGCTCAACATGGCGGTGGGCTCGCTGATCCGATTGCGGCCGGAACAATCACTAAAGGCGGTGGCGCTTCTGGTGGTGGTGGCGGCGGCGGCGGTTCCGGCGGCGGAGCTGGTGGCGGCGGTGGCGGTGCTCCTGCTGGTCAAGGATCTCAGGGCGGTGTAAGTGCAGCTGTTGGAGGAAAACCTCCAGCGTACAACGGCGGCTCTGGCTTCTCTCTTTTGGGTGGAGGAAATGGGCTCAGAAACAACAAAGGTAAAGGCGAAAAAGAAGAAAATCCTTTTGGTAAATTGTTCGGGAAGAATGCAAACAACAACGGAACAGTTAACTTCCGCGGTATTGCTTCTCAAAACGTAGGATCAAAAGGCGATAATATTTTCGATATGATTTCTAAGCGCTATTCGACAGTAAACGGTGAAAAGCGCCTGATCGAATACGAAGCCGCTAAATAAGTAAAGCGCTATAAATGTCAATGAAAGGTAAAGACAGAACAAATCGTTAATCTCTACCTATGAATCATGAAACAATTACAGGTATGCCCCGCTCCCCGCGGGGCTTTTTATTTCCCTTTCGAAGAAAACAATTGAAAAAGAAAATCGGCCCGTTCTAAAATTAAAGAAAGGTTTTCACGATGAAAATCTTTAAGGCCAAAAAGCACAATCAAGGAAGATCGTATGGAATCAACAAATTCTCTACTGCTCGCAGAATTTTACACGGCTACAGGTTATCTGGACCGACTGCTTTTTGCCTTTACCGAGCTGGAAAAAATCCACCTCACGCCTAGAGGAAAAATTCAGGTCCAAAAGCTTTGTCAGGAAGCGGCCGTCTATTTCACAAATAATTTTTCAGATCTCCAGTTCGAACTCGACGATTATGTTTTTGAAACATCAAAATACAAGAATCAAATAAAAACCTTCCATAACTTTATCGAATCCCTCGTTAAGCTTCCTTTTAGCAGTGAGAAATCGGAAAAAGTTATCATTGAATATATCAATCTGATTTATAGAAACTGTTTTGAGATTCATCATTTTATTTCTGAGACAACTCACCTTGAAGTGCAGTTGCCCAGAACTGGTCTCACCCTGGAAGAAGATATTCCTTCAATTAAGCAAACTGAAGAAGCTAAAATCCCTCTCTTCTATCTGGATCACCAAAATATTAAAGAGCTGGCCGCAAATGAGAAGGTCATCAAATCTCCTATCGCCTTTCTGGATCTCAAGCGGGAAGAAAAATACGATCACTTTATTCATCGCGGACACTTTTTTATTGCTCAGAAAAATTACGAAGAGGCGCGTGCACAGTTTTACAAGGCCCGCAATTACAAAGAGACGGCCGAGGTACTTACTCTCATCGGTTGGACTTATTCTCTTCTCGACGATATGACTCAGGCAAAGGCTTATTGTATGAAGGCCATCCAAAAAGATACTCAATATGGTCCTGCCTATAACGACTTTGGAAATTACATTTTAAACGAAGGAAATGTCCGAGAAAGTCTTCGCTGGTTTGAGCTTGCCAAACGAGCGCACAATTACCAGAATCGCGAATACCCCTATATCAACGCCGGCAGAGCTTATGTGCTCCTGAAACAATACGAAGATGGATTGAAAGAATTCTCGCTTGCGCTGACACTTGCTCCTCATCATGAAGAACTTCACGAAACAGTGGCCAAGTTAAAAATAAGCTTAGCTGAAGAAAGAGAGAAAAGAAGTTTTGATTATGAAAAGTATGATGACAAGTACGATGACAAGTATAATGACGATCAACAACCGCAATAAAATAAAATATGAAAACTGTAGAACTGGAAGAATATCTTAAAACACTTTTAAAGCCTGAGCTCTTTGACGATTATTGTCCCAACGGCCTTCAGATAGAAGGAAAAGAGGAAATTAAAAAAGTGGTCTTCGCTGTTTCAGCAACGAGAGAATCCGCAGACTATGCGGCCAAGGTAAAAGCTGATGCACTCATTGTCCATCACGGTGTCTTCTGGAAATTTCACGGAACGAGAACTTTAACCGGCCCATTCGCTAAAAGACTTTTTCCTCTCATTCGCAATGAAATAAATCTCTTTGGCTATCATCTCCCTTTAGACGGTCATCCTGAAATTGGAAACGCTGCAAGCGTCGCTAAAAATCTCGGTCTGACCAATCTTTCCCCTTTTGGAAATTACAAGGGTGCCTGTACCGGTATCATGGGAGAACTACCTACACCTTTACAGGCCGGCGATGTCAAAGAGCTGCTTGAGAAAAAGCTCAATCATCAGGTTCTTTACTCTAATCCGACAGAAACCGATGGCATGATAAAAAAAATTGGTATCATTACAGGTGGAGCAAATTCAGAATGGCGAGAAGCTTTCAAGCTTGGACTTGATGCTTACATCACTGGAGAAATGAGCGAGCACGATTATCATGAATCGCGTGAATCAGGCATACATATGTTTGCAGGCGGACACCACGCGACTGAGAAATTCGGAATTCAGGCGCTCATGAATTTAATAAAAAAAGAATTTCCTGCACTGGAATGCCATTATCTCGATTCAGAAAATCCGGCCTAGCCCTTCACTTTCAATGACAATGTGAGGATAAATTTTGCGACAGGCTCAGGACTGATGTCAGGACAAATGGCCTCGATATGAACTGGAAAATTCATTCTCTCACCACTGGCGATAACTTCTTTGACAAAATTTTTAATTTCAGGAATTTGAGTGCAGACGAAATGAGTGTCGCCTTCAGCGCGCTTTAAAAACTCAGCGTGAAAATCTTTGAAAGACAGGGCAATCTTCTTTTTTGAAGCATAAATTTCCTTCATAGCAACCAGGCCGCCGGCGAGATCTGCACCTGTCGCGAGAACTCCAAAATACATGGATTTTAAATGATTGCGTGTTCTGCGGTTAAGCGGAATTTTAATTCTACATTCATTATCATCGAGCACGAGGACGCTTGGAGAAACAAAAAAAATCAGAGGGACTTTTGTCAGACCAAAATATCTGACGAACAATGTGTCTTTAATCATTTAAATTTCACCTTATTTTGATAATTCAAGCGTTCGCTTATAGGCGGCCGTAAAAGCTTCCTGGAAAAGATTTTGCAGTTCTCTGTTCTTTAAAACTTCCAGAGCTTCATAAGTAACACCCTTCTTAGATGTTACCTGCAAACGCAATTCTTCAAAACTTTTTTCTGACTTCATCAGCCCTGCACTTCCAAAAAATGTCTGTGCGACAATTTCTTTGGCAGGAACGCGGCCTTCTGTCATGCGGGTGAGCTCGGCCTCAAAAATGCGGGCCATCTCAAAAACCAAAGCAGGACCTGATCCGCTAAACGCGGTGGTGAGATCCAAATCAGCTTCTGACTTCATTTTAAAGAGCTGACCGGTTGCCCCCAAGAGTTCAACAAAAGACGCTTCATCATTCTTGGTAAAGCTTTCATTTAAGTAAAAGAGATTTGCTCCCTCTCCAATTGATGAGGGCGTATTGGGCATTAGGCGGGCAATTCTTTGTACGTTAAACTTTTCAATGAGCTTAGCTGTACTCACTCCTGCAAGGACAGATATTAATCTGGAATCACCTCTAAAATTGAAATGAAAATCGTCGAGACTCTGTGGTTTGAAAGCGAGAAGATACCAATTCAGGTCGGCAGGCATCTGGTTCAACGAAGAAACGAAGTGACCATGAACGTGCTGGGCAAGTTCGCGGGCCTTTGTTTCAGTTGGAGTGTAAAGATAGAATTCAGCATCAGGGAAACGGGCCTTCATTCCGAGAACGAGAGCTCTCCCCATGTTTCCACAACCAAAAACTCCAATCTTTACACTACTCATCTGAATCCTATAGTTCAAGGTCTAAAGGGGCCCCATGTCTCATTGTATTGACGGCAAGAGCACGTACCCAAACAAAGTTCATGGCCTGGTGGTAAAAATCCTGCGATTTCAGATAATCAGAAGTCGTCAAAATATTTCTCATTCTCAAATCAGTTTTCCCATCATCGAGGTGGCTACCGATATGAAGACCGTACTCTTCCATCACTCCGTCATAGATAATGACTGAGAGCTTAGCAGAATTAAGTGCGCGCTTAAGATCTTTATCGCTCACCAGATAGACATCAAGATTTTCCTTTGAAAATCCGGCCTGGTAAAAGAGATCTCTAAGTGACATCCACCACTGATAAGATGTTTTATTGCGGGCAAGAACTGTCAGCCCTGTTCCAACAGAAAGACACGAGAAAATCTGAATTAAAGATTTCAATTCAGGTCTGTCAGTGGTTGCCACAAGTACAGCGTGTTCAGCATAGAGTTGATAATCGCTGTAACTCAACTGTCCAGGAATCACGCGATTTTTATGTTCGCGCTCCATAAAGCTGATAAAGTTTTTCGACAACCATTTTTTATAATCGCGAAGTGCTTCTTTATAATTGCCATAGATTCCCTGATAGTGAGCTTCAAAATTTGAAATAAAAGCATCAAGTGCTTTTTCAGTTCTTTCTTTTCTGCTCGTCACTGAAAGTTTAGATGGCTTAGCAAGATCAAACATGAACTCGCTTCCTTCTGTTACAGGATAAGTCTTCTTCAGCTCAGATTTCTCGATTCCTGCTTCCTGCACCTGGTGCATGGCCAGAACGTAATGTTTCCCACCTGCTTTAGGACCTGTTCCTGAAAGTTTAAATCCACCAAATGGCTCAATGGCAACTCTTGCACCGGTAATTGTTCTGTTAATATAAATATTTCCAGATTCAATTTTTGTTAGAAGGTAATCGATATCATTTTGTGATTGAGAAAAAATACCACCGGTTAAAGCGTAATCAGTGCTGTTGAAGAGTTTCGCCGCCTCATCGAGCGTGTTGTAACCGATGATGTGAAGAACCGGTCCGAATAATTCTCTTTGAGCAAAACTTTGACGATCAAATGCACGCTCATAAGGAATTTCAATTAACACTGGTCCAACACAGTAACCAGGGAGATTATCTTTTGATCTGTCGAGAACAAGTGAGCCGCCATAATTCTTAGCTTCTGCAGCTGCTTCCTGGACTTGTGAACGCAATCTTTCCTGATCTTCTTTTGTAATGACTGGATTCACTGTCGTATCGAAACGATAAGCTTCACCGACTTTAAGGTCTGAGCAAGCTTCTTTCAAACGTTCAATCAATTTTCCTTTCAGGGAATTGTGAACGATGACTCTTGAAGCTGCCGAACATTTCTGGCCAGCATGTCCAAAGGCCGAATAGAGAATGCCTGAGACAGTCTCATCGAGCTCAGCATTAGTTGTAACAATCACTGCGTTTTTACCACCCATTTCTGTGATGGCCTTCACTGGATATGTTTTTTCTGTCAGCTTATTTTTGTAAAGACGCTTTCTTGCAACTGAAGAAATATAAGTTCCAACCGCTTTTGAACCAGTGAAAACAATAGTGGAAATTCTCGGATCGCGAACAAGGAAATCCCCAACAGTTTCACCTTCGCCTGGTAAGTGAATAAGGACATCCTTAGGAACCCCTGCTTCATGGAGAAGATCAACCAACGCTTGAGTAATAAGCGGAGTCTGTTCAGCAGATTTAAGAATAACTGTATTTCCTGCAACTAAAGAACTCACAACCATTCCACAAGGGATAGCAAGAGGGAAGTTCCACGGAGAAATAACGGCCGTCGGTCCGCGCGATGATAAATCTGTGTTGCCTCTTTGAAGGAAAGCTTCTGTGCGGGCATAGAAATTCAGAAAATCGATCGCTTCATCAACGTCAGCAAGCGCCTCGCCTACTGCTTTTCCTGCTTCATACATAATGAGTGCAGACAATTCATTTCTACGGGCCAGCATAAGACCTGCGGCCTTCACGAGCATTGCCGTTCTAAAAGGCCATTTTGAATTCGCCCATTGACCATTGTTATATGAATGATCAATTGTCGTCAAAGCAGCGTTGGCATCTTCAGTTGTCGCAAAACGAATTTTTCCTACAACAAGTGATGGATTTGAACTGGCCACGATCGTTTTCCAGTCACCTTTAACAGGAAACTCGTTAGCGTATTCTTTGCCAAGCTCATTTTTTTCAAAAGTCGCCAAGGCCTGTTCCATCCAGACTCGCTGATCGTCAAGATATAATCTGAGCGGAGAGACGTTAAAGAATTCATCTTCAAGTTTTGAAACTGATAAATCGCGAACAAGTTTGTTGTCCGCTTTCTTTTGTTTGTGAATGGCATACGGAGAAAGAAGAGTTGTATGCTTTTTATGAGAACGCATAATTGTCAAAACTCCTACTTGAGAAGAGTTTTCCATAATACGTCTTACCAGATACGCCATCCCGACAAGCAGACTTCCCACCGGTACATAATTTCTAGTCGCCCATTTCATCTTGGCAAGTGCAGTCGAAAGAGCTTCGTAAGTCATGTGAAGACATTGGTGTTCAATTTCACCAATATGTGGATAAAGGATTTCTTTAGAAGCTTCAGCAAAGGCATGGTCAGAAAAATTGTGAGAAGCGAGAGCAAGTTTCAAATGAGGGAACGCTTCAAAAATTTTAATGATCAGCTGTCTGAAGTGAATGTCTGTTTCTTCTTTATTCAGGAATTGAGGTGCATTGAAACTATGAGCATCTCCTTCAACAGTTTCCGCATCCCAATAAGCGCCTTTGACAAGACGAACCGGCATACAATGACCGCGCTCTTTTGCAAGTTCGATAATTTCCTGAAGGTGTTTTCCTCCATCGCGAAGATAGGCCTGAATAACAATTCCTGTCGCTTTATAATCGCGGAGCTCTGGTGTTTCCAATAAAACTCTGCGGTAAATTTTAAAAACAATATCGCGGTAATGGTAATGTTCAGCATCGATATTGATGAAAACATCCTCTTCTTTTGCAGTCAGAAGAATTTCTTTCAAACGAGGGGCAACCAGATTATATGTATAGTCAGGCGCATGAGGCTTGAAATCAGAACAAAGGGCCGAAACCTTAATTGAAACGTGAGCACGGTTAATTCCCGCACTATTCATTTCACCTTTCTTTACGTGAAGAGAAAAACCGCGAACCAGTTTCAAAACTTCATTTTTATAGTGATCAGCTTCGCGTTCGGAAACGACAAGCTCACCTAGCTGGTCGAGAGTTACGTCTCGTCCTGTAAGGCTGAGAGACTTAAGTGATTTATCTGCTTTTTCAATTGTTTCACCGGCAATAAATCGTTTCGCCATCAATTTAACAGCGCTTCTTACTGAAGCTGCTAAAATGGCAGCTGGAATCAAAAGGGCAACGTAATAAAAAAACTTAATTCCAAAAGTATAGCTGGCCGGAAGTGCTCTTTCCTGGCCCTTCTTTTTCATTCGTCTTGCTTTGCTGTTGTCTTTTAAAAAGCGATAAAGAGATTCAATAAGAATGCGCTTTACTTCGACGCCTTTCTTATCGTGGTCCAGTGAAGGAAGAATCGCTAAAAACTTCAAGAGGTGAATGCGCAGAAGCGCATATTGAGCAGTCAACCCAAGACCAAAGTCTGTAATGTCTTCAAACAAGCTTGGGCGATATTCGTTTAATCTCGTCAAAAGCGTTTTAATAATTTCATTCGCGCGCGCTTCTACTTTTACAAAGCGTCCGTCGTTGAAAAGATCAGGCATTCCTTCTGTAGCAATCAGCGTTTCAATAGAAGAAGGGAAATTCTTCACCTGAAGACTGGCTGCCAGCTCAGTATGTTTGCGAAGGTCTTTAATGATATCTAAATTGAGATCCAGAATTTCACTTTGCTGAAGAAGGAACAACTCTTGAGAAAGCTTTGGCGTATAAAGCCTGATTTCTGATGTCTTGAAGAAAAACCCTACGAGGAAAGGGGTTGAGCGAATAGTAAGCTGAACTCTGAAATCGACATTCAGATTGAGATAAGGAGACAAGATTTCCCAAACATCGTTATTTAATGTTTTATCTGCTCCGACTAAGAGGCTTTCAAATTCTCTGTAAAAATAAATTTTCCAATTGTTTTGTGAAACTGATTCAAGCGATAAAAGAAATTCTTCGGGTTTGAGTGATCCAACCTTAAGCATTTTAGGCTCCAAAGTAATGAATTAAAAGTGCACTCAAAAATAGCGCAAAAATGAGGCTTTCACTAGTCAAAACAAAGAAAAAACGGACCTCAATATTTGACTTGTCTGACATGTGTCCCTAGAATTTTTAATATGGTGAAGTCTTCCCTGTTTTTCTTTGTCGTCTACTCAATAAATTCCGCTTTAGGGGCGTCGTCGTACAATCTTAAAGACCTGGAAGTGCTTGAGCGCGAGAAGAACTTCGAAGAATTCCTGTCTCACGTAAACGATATTCGCCCAAGCGAAAGAGACAAGCACTGGCGCGAAATGCTCCAATCTATGGCCATGGGGTTGATAGATTACAAGATTAAGACCAAAGACTTTACTCCTGCGTCTTTTAAGCAGATTGAACAGATCGGACGCTCAAGCGCCCTTTCTAAAGATGAATTTTTCCAACTAAAACGATCTATCTACGTTAAAAAATACTTAACTGAATGCTTTAAAAAAACCGATCTCACGGTTGAAGTCGATAAGAAATCAAAGGAAGTTTCTTCTTGTGAATCGGATTTGAATTCATTCTGGTACTTTTCCAAAAAAGATCCTGACACCGGTTTAGATCTTGCTGCCATATTAGAGACGGCCGGATCAACTCTTTCCCGATGGCCTTTTTTCTCACCTGCAGTCAAAGACAGCATTGCTCAATTTTACTGTCGAAAGGCCCCGGTTCAAACCGCCGTGTTCAAAAAAATTTATGATGAAAGTTTCTCTGCTGACTTTGACGGAAATTACAAAACTCTTCTGGAACGACTTATATCCGATAAATGTTTTGATGAGCTGGCAATACCGTTAAAGAATACGCTGAGCTCAATCAATAATTCCGGTCTTGATAAAGAAATGGCGATGAACCTTCTGGAGGCCAAAGGTAAACTGACAACGGAAGAAAAAGATCTTTATGCTGTTTTATATCTTCTGGACGGTCCGGTTGTAGGCGATAAAATGAATATTGCCTGGAAAAAAGTAGAAGGGCTTTCTGAAAGCTTTGGAAGACGTGACAAGTTGCTGTCTGAAATAAAAAAGCTACCGGTTATTCCAGACAAAATTTTTAAAGATCCAAATCTCCCCCGTCATAAGGCCATCATCAATTTGTTCGCTCGCCACTTTCCGGAATATCTGGACTACTATGGTTCAACCTGCGTGAAGTTCCTTTCCAATAAAAGTACTGAGCTTTTAAACGTTAACTCAAGCGTTCATTGTCATGAGTTTTTAAAGGCCGCCAATACCGATAGAGAGCAAATTTCCGGTCAAAACCTTCCATGGATAAGCGACAGCGTCCGCACTCAGTATTCTGCTCTTAAACGCCCTTAAAAAAGACGATAAAATCTGTCGGGAAGAATTCAAATAAAGATAAAAAATGGCAAAAAAAAAGCCACTCTTACGAGTGGCCTTTTATTTGGAACTTTTGCTTAATTAGAAATTAAGAAAGGTGTTTTCCAACGATCCCTGCAAGTTCGAACATAGTAACTTCTTTTTTTCCAAAAAGTTTAGCTAGTTTGTCGTCTGCAATGATGTTTCTTTTGTTTTTTGGGTTTTGAAGGTTGTGCTTCTTAATGTAGTCCCAAATTTTAGAAACAACTTGAGTTCTTGGAAGTGGCTTGTTTCCTACGATTTCAGCAAGTGTAGCTGATGGTGTAAGAGCTTTCATGAAAGCTGCATTTGGCTTTCTTGGAGTTTTAGCTTTTTTTGGAGCTGCTGCTTTTGGAGCTGCTTTTTTAGTAGCTTTTGGAGCTGCTGCTTTTTTAGTAGCTTTTGGAGCTGCTTTTTTAGTAGCTTTTGGAGCTGCTTTTTTTGTAGCTTTTGGAGCTGCTTTTTTAGTAGCTTTTGGAGCTGCTTTTTTAGTTGCTGCTTTTTTTGTAGCTTTTTTCTTTACTGCCATTTGAGGTCCTCCGTTAAAGTTAGACATGTTGTGTGTCTAAATTAGTTGTTGAAAAAGCAAGTTTCGTTATTAAAAAATCAAAATCCGTTTTTAGTTTCTTTAAACTTTTCTTCATTTTCAGAGGGAAAATTCCATTTTTGTCTCGAGTTTTTCTCTCGTTTTCCCTGAGCAATGCTCTCTTATATATAAATTATTGCTTGAAAGTTTTCATCATGTCTATAGGAAAAAAGAAAAATTCTTCATTTTTTTCCTAGGAGGCTCCCTAGGGACTCCCTAGGGACGCTTTAGGGAACACATATTTTCTTCTCTGTGTTCCCTCGAGAAAGCACTCTCTAGTCGAGAGTTTTCATCCATTCTACCACCTGGCCTTCAGGTCCCAACTTTCTGGGAGTTTTCTTGTAGCCGTGGCTTTCATTGAGGGAATACATTCTGAAATTATCGATGCGACAGTAGTGAATGATCTTCTTCAGACCTTTTTCACGGGCCACTTTTTCGAAGAATTCCTTGATCGCGTGCGAGAAACCACTGCCCTGGTGAGTGATTTTAATGGCCGTATTTTTAGTTAAAAGCGAGTCGTCCTCTACCTTGTAGAAGACCGCTGCCAGGACTTCTGCGTCCAGGTTTAGAGAAAAAAGTTCCCATCCATCGGCCACTTCTTTCTTAATTTCTTCGAATGTCCATTTGAAATCGGGTGAATCGGAAAAAGCATCGATGTTGTAATCCAGGATGGATTTGATGTCTTTTTCGGTTTTGGCCTTTTTAAAGCTAACTTTCATGAGCAGTCCTTTGCGATTGTGTGTCAGGGGCGGCCGGAGTGACCTTCGTGGTCACCCGCAAAACCCACCTGTGACAAATTCTTTATTTAAGTTTTGAGATATAAGCGGCAAGATCTTTGAAATCCTGCTCAGACATTTTACTGACGATAGGAACCATAACAGGGTTTTTGCGTGTCACACCTGCTTTGATGTCTTCAAGTTGTTTAACGATATACCAGTCGTGCTGACCGTTAATTCTAGGAGCTTTCTGGGCCACATTTCCGTCGCCTTTGTCGCCGTGGCAAATGATACATTGCTTGTAGAGTTCGGCCCCTTTTGCTGCATCTTGAGAGAAAGCTGGAGCGGAAAGTGAAGTTAAAACTAAAATCGCAAGAAAACTCTTCATTATAATGACCTCGTAAATTTAATAGGCGAACGTGAGTCGCAGACGTTTCAAACTCTTTGAATTTTACTCTAAGAAATCACAAAGTGCCAATAACTTTGAGAGGAGAAAGCGTCTCCTTTGAGGTAAAGAGCTGGTTGAGAAGACCTTCTATCAAGGGAAGATCCAGAGGAAAATCATTGTTTTTCACTGTAACGACAGGGTCTTCAACGAGAATAAGTTCGAGGGAATTGGCCTTTCCGAAGCGGTCATTCAGCCACGAAAAAAAGTTTATGACTGTGCGATTTTTGCCTGCCAGGCTCAGATCATTCCAGGACTGATCTGTTCCGATCAATCTTTTGATATCCATATTTTCCAGCAAAACTTTTTGCACGAGAGTCATTTTTACCTGCAAAAAGACTTCGCGGGCAGACGATTCGGAGTCATTAGTAAAGGCCGGTAGATGATTTTCATCCCGGAGAAAATTCTCCACCTCTCTGAAAGAGAGCGAAAATAACGCCTGAAGCGGTCTGTTGACAAGCATTCTGCAGACCGATTCAAGAAAAAGATCTACCAGAGATTGACCTGTAGAGTTTGAATATTGAAGTGTCAAAATCCTGTCGGTTTGTATTTGAGCTGATCTGCCGCTATACTCGATCGCCCAATGGTAATCCGGTTGAGTTGCAGTCTGTTGAGCAAATTTTTTTTGACTCAAAAGTTCCATCGCACGATTGGAAAAAATGTTTTTCGATTCTATTGTCATAAGGAAAAATTATCATGTCTCGAGCGAAAGTACATCCACTAATAAAAAACTTAATACCATTACTCACGGGCAAATCACGTTTTTTATTTCTTGGACCGCTTGCCATAGAGAGCGAACATTTTGAAAAAGTTTATAAAGAAGTCAGACCCGAAGTGATCTTTTTTATCGATGGCGGTCTCATTCATAAAAAAAAGTTCTTGTTCAATAAAAAAGCACTGACTCTTTCCCTGGGAGACGGTGATTCAGGAGTATCCCCGGAGGTGCTTCTTCCGCCGGAAAAAGATTTTTCAGACCTCGCCTTCGGGCTTTTAAATCTTTCCAGACTGAAGCCAACAAAAGTCGCCTTGCTAGGTTTTTCCGGAAAGGAAGATAGAAGACCTGATCATTTGCTGCAGAATCTTGGCGAAATATTTCAATTTGTACAAAAAAAGAAAATCACAGTCATCATGGACCAATTTACTTTTTATCCTGCGGGGAAAAGCTTATTTACGTATAAAGGAACATTTAGTTTATTTTCTTTTTCAAGAACAAGAATCAGGGTGACTGGTAAAGTTCAGTATCCAGTCATCGAATGGACAATTCTGGAGCCTTTTTCCTCCCTGGGACTCAGCAACAGAGCGGGAGGAAAAGTTCAGCTTGAAAATAAAAAAACGGTTGTGGTTTATCGCGCCGGCGAAAACATTATTTGATGCCGTTTATGGGATTCAATGTCGTTTTCGTTGAGCCACTCCTCACGGTATTTACCTTCCACAAAGAGCATCAGCTGATCTTTATAATAAGGTGAGAAGAGATGACCTGAGTTCCCGGCCGGAAGAATTCCCAGGGCCTTTTCCGGATTGGCAAAATCAATGAGTCTTCTGGTCGATGGACCGGCCTTTACTTTAAAACCATCAGTGTACCCGGCAGGTTTCTGGTTATTAATTTCATTATAAGCACCGCCAATTTCCACCGGTCCAATATTAAAAATTTTGCTCAAGGCCTTCACTTTCCCGAGTGGATGAACGAACTCTAGTGTATGGAGATGACCCCATGCCCATCCGCTTGAATCTTCCCCTAGTTCCTGGCGAAGTGACTCAATCGCGTTGTTAAGGCCATCAGTAAAAACTCTTTTGCGATCAAATGTTTTCCACCAGACAGAATCCGGGTTCAGAATGACACGCTTTAAAAAATTCCAGTTATTGGGCAATTTCGAAAACGTGGCAAACTCTTCGGCAGATAAATCTTTAAGAAGGATTCTGGCGATTTCCCTGCACCAGGTATAATAAAGAGTCGGGGCCACGGAGTCTTTGTCAGAGATAAAATTCCAGTTCTTTAAAATGTCCAGGTAGGTGCTACCTCTTTCTTTTTTCCAAAGATTCTGAAAATCAACTCCGTTTAAAAGCTCTGTCAGGAGCAGTTTATTTTCGAGGTTCAAATTCAATGTCTGAACTTCTTTCATCTCTTCGATAGACCAGACTTGTTTTTGATTTAATAAAGTAACAAGAGACTTATAGCGGTCGTCAGGTTGCCAATCTCCCCGTAAATCCTCGGGTGTGGAAGGAGTCCCTATAGGTCTTGCATTCGCCGAAACAATGACCCCACTATCCGGATTTTCCAGATGAGGTTTTTCAGCAAAAGATAAAACGCCATTGTATTCATCTAGGCCGCTTGCTCCGTCGAGAATGAAATCAGTAGGATGATTTTGAGATTTTTTAGCGACTTCTCCGAAGATCCACCAGCCAATATTTTTTTTATCAGCGTATAAAACGTTGAGCCCTGGTGCTTTCCCCAAGGCCACTCCGGCCTTGAATTCTTCCATCGAACGGGCCTTACCCATTTTATAAAGTGCCGACAGCGGATCGTTTTCAGGAGAGAGAAAGGCCCATTTTAAAGCGAGAGATTTATCTTCAGGATTGGCAAACAGTGCATCCAGAACCGGACCGTGTTGAGTTTCAATGATAACCATTTCATGCTTTTTACCTTTTTTTACATTGATGATTTCAAGACGCTCTTTATAAGCAAACTGCTGTCCTTTAAACTCGTAGGATTTAAATTTTGGATTCAACTTCTCTTTATAGAGATCCATATCATCGACCAGACTCATAGTGAGTCCCCAGCCTCTTTCCCGGTTGTGGGAAAGAATCGGAAAAGGAAGAATGGAAAGAAAATGTCCATAACTTTCATAATCTGGTGTGCGTATATGTGCTTCGAACCAGACACCAGGATGAGAAAAAGTAATATGTGGATCATTGGCAAGAATAGGAAATCCCGATTGAGATCTTTTGCCGGATAAAAGCCAGCCATTAGAGCCGTCAAAAAGCGGAAACCCCTCTTCCAGCATGCTTAGAATCCGGGACACAGGTGCATCATTAAAGACGATTCTTTTGGATTTTTCTTTCGTTGATTTCTCTTTCTCAAGCTTCTTTGCTTCCAAAGGAGTCAGTTCATTGCGAAGTTCATTTATTTTTTCATCGCCCAATCGGGCACGCAGTTTTGTCATCAGGGGTTCTTCAGAGGTGGCCACTCCAAAACTAAAACTCATAAGACCAATAAAAGAGTAACCATCGAGCGGTGTAAACGGTCTCGGCTTGATGCCTAAAAGAGAAAATTCCAGAGGAAGTTTTCCCGTGTCCTGAAACTGGTTAACTCCGTCATAAAATGCTTCAACCTCTTTCCACATCTGGGGATCGAAGGTCCGAGCTTCTTTTTTCTTTCGAATCATTTCTTCCATGCTGGCACGGATACCAAGAGTGCGGAAAAGCTTGTCTGCTTCAAGCGTTTTATCGCCGAAAACTTCCGAAAGTTCGCCACTTGCCATTCGTCTTTCCATTTCCATCTGGAAAAGGCGTTCGCTGGCCATCACATAACCCAAAGCGCGAAAGGCATCTGTTGTATTGTGGGCCTTGATGTGGGGAATGCCGTACTGATCGCGTTTGACAATTACAGTACCGCTCAAATTTTTCAGAGCGAGTTCACCATCCATGGGAGGAAGTGATTTTCTCACAAAATAAATTCCGTAAAGGAAGACGCCTCCTATCAGGAAAGTGAATAGAAGAATCCATAATCTGTACGATTTTTTTTTGCGAGTTAAATATTCCATGGGACAATAATAAAGATGAAAACAGAGAAGATCAATTATTCAGTCCAAAACGACAAGAGAAGCCTGCTCATTGATTCACTGAGGGGATTCACCATTGTCCTGATGATTTTCTTTCATTTCTCCTTTGATTTATCGAATTTCGGTTTTCTTCATGTGGATATACTGCACGATCCATTCTGGTACGCACTCCCACGCCTGATTGTCTTTCTTTTTCTCTTTGCCGTGGGGATGTCACTTTCTCTCGCTCATAGAGTAAAAATTAAATGGCCTTCTTTTTGGAAAAGATTTCTAAAGATTGGTTTCTTTGCGGCGGTCATTTCGGTCGTGACTTATTTTCTCTTTCCGGAAAACTGGATCTACTTCGGAACTCTTCATGCAATTGCTCTCATTTCACTCATGACATTGCCGTTTTTAAAACATCCTTGGGTTTCTCTCATCATCGCGCTTGCTCTTTTTCTGCCTTCTGTGTTTCTTGATAAAAATCTTCCCTGGTTCTCCCTTCCGCATCAATCATGGGATTATATCGCGCCTTTTCCCTGGATTGGCGCAAGCCTTCTTGGTGTCTTCGCTGTTCACCGAGGATTGCATCAATTAGCGATTCCTCATAACGCTCTTGTTAAATCTCTGAACTATTTGGGAAAACACTCGCTTTTTATTTATCTTGTTCACCAACCGATTCTTTTCGGTTCGGTGTATATCGCCCGTCTTCTATTAAAATCTTAAAGACTGATTCACCCTTTGTTTTCATCGTGATATAAAGTTGAAACAAAATTGCTTGTTACTTTAATCAATGGAATTCCCAATGAACAAACTCAAAAATTTTGATTGGGACAAGATAGAGCGCTTCATCGGAAGCTTAAAATTCGCCGTCATTGTCATCAGTCTTTTTACAATATTCATGATCGCCGGAACTTTTCTGGAAAGTTACTACGGAACTGATTTCGCCAATAGAGCAGTTTATAAAACACCTGCTTTCATGCTGGTTCAATTCGGTATGCTTCTCTCGATCATTTTTGCGACAACATTAAGGCTTCCCCCAAAGAAAAGACTATATGGTTTCTACGTTATTCACTCGGGACTTATCATTATTGGTATGGGATCGCTGATTACTTATGTCGCCGGAGTAGATGGTTCAATTACACTGGCCCCGAACGAACCGAATCGTCAGGTTATTCTGGCAAAAGATGTTTTTAAAATTACGTATCCAGATGAAGGAAAACAAGTCACGACTTTTCTTCCTTTCTCCGCCTTTTCGACTTCAATCAATCAGACGTACGACAATATTGTTATTAAAGATTTCTTTCCTTTTGCTGAGGGGAAATTTGTCTGGAGTGATCCTATTAATAAGTACCCGGCCGAAACGCAGACACATTCATCGCGCTACCATTTCAAGAATGCTTTCGCTGAACAGGATATCACGCTTTCGATTCACCCCGAGGCAGGAAGTGATTTTCCTTCCAATCAGACAATGGGTCCTCTGACGTTTAATTATTACCCTGCAAGTATTGCTAAATGCTTTGAGGAAAATAATCCTTCTAAGCTCATTTTCTGGAATTCGTCGACTGCAGAATGTTTTACTCCTGAATCTAGAGGTCTTCCTGTAAAAACAACGTCTGCCAACAATCGCTTTGTTGTCATACCGATGAACAATTCATACATCACTTTCTTTCCGGATTTCTCTCCCTTTCCAATGGACATGAAAATGCAGACGGATGAAAAATCAGTCATTCGTGCTTTTTCAAAAAAATTGTTTGAAGAAAAGCCGAGCCTCTTTCTGTTTGGAAAGAAAGCTGCTTTCTATTCTAAAGAAGAAAAATTATGGAAGATGATTGATCTACAGGAAAAAGGTCCATCGGCCACTCTTCCCTGGATGGGAGCTGAAATCAGCCTGCTTGAACATCAGGATCACCTCGTCCCGTACAATATTCCCGTCTCGACTATTCCGATTCAAAAAAACGGCCAGCTGATCAAAGGCGATATTCGCGCAGTCAGACTGGAAATTCTTGGCAAAGAATATTGGGTAAGCAATTACTCTCCGCTTTCGCTTTTGATTCAAGGTAAGAAAGTCGTTTTTGAAGTGACCAAAGAAACATTGAATCTTCCATTTGAACTTGCGTTGACTGAATTCAAAATGGACAAAGATCCGGGAACAAACAATCCTGCGAGCTATGAATCTTTCGTAAAACTTTTTTCAGATGGCGTATCGACAAACCATCACGTTTTTATGAATAACCCGATGAAGAAAAGTGGTTTTACTTTTTATCAAGCGTCTTATTCTCAGGATGCGCAAGGACAATACAATACGACTCTTGCAGTAAACGTGGATCAGGGACGTCCCTGGAAATATCTGGGTTCTCTGATGCTCGTCTTTGGGGCCGTCTGGCATTACAATCTCAATAACCGTGGTAAAAAAAATAATTCATCTTCGGATGATAACGGAGCTCAGTCTTGAAAAAATTAATTTTTATTTTCACTCTATGTTTAATGAGTACAGCTTTTGCTGATACTTATTTTTGTAAAAAAGATCTTGAAGTCCTTCCGATCCTTCAAGGCGGACGCGTAAAGCCTCTTTACGTCCACGCTTCTGAAACGATGAAGAACCTGACGGGCAAAGCAAAGGTTGGCGATTTATCTGCCGTCGAAGCTTACTGTCTGCTTTCTTTGAATGGGATGGGGTTGCCAAGCAGCTTGAATCTTGAAGCGAGAATTGATCACGTTGATCTGATGAAATTTTTAGGGCTTGGTAAAGACCAGCACTATATCAAGTATGAAGATTTGATTGGAAGAGACGAGGCCATAAAAATGGAAGCTCGTACTGTTCGCGACAATGAGTCTTACAAAAAAGCTCTGAGCAAACTCTACGACAATATTTTTCTTTATAACGAAATTAAATCTGGTAACAATTGGCACCTCGCTGCTGACGTCAATGGCAAAATCGAGTGGGAGCCACTCACTGTCTACTTGACCGAGCAAAAAGTTGTGGCGCAAAAATCAATCACCCCGGATGAACCTTTTCTTCCTGTTCTTATGAAATCTAAAGCCGATTTCGATAGAATTAATGGAAACGAAAAGTATGAGCTTGAACTTTATTATGCAAAAGCGGGTCTTGCGAGCTGGGCGCTGACACTGACAATTCTTGCTCTTGCGGCAATGGTTCTCTTTAAAAACTTCAACATTGCTTTAGGCCTTGCAGGAATTTCGGCCCTGGCCCAAGCAGTTCTGATCACTCTTCGCGTTCTCATTTCAGGAAGAGCTCCGATTACTAATATGTATGAGACAGTTCTCTTCTCGGGATTTGGTTCATTGTTTTTAGCACTTGTTCTTGGACACCTTAAGAAGGAAAAACTTTTCGTGTACATGGGACTTGCTTACAACGTCTGTACACTCATGATGCTCAATTTCGCCAACGGAATGTTGACGGCGACAATCTCGCCTCTTGTACCGGTTCTTCGCGATAACTTCTGGCTTTCTACGCACGTAACGACAGTTATCTTGTCTTACGGAGCTTTAGCTCTTAGCTGGATTCTTGCCAACACAGTTCTCATTAAACGTCGTTTTGGTTCAATCACTAAAAAAGATGAAGCGACTTATTCAGACATCATTTACACAACTCTAAAATGGGGAACGACCATGCTTGCAGCGGGAATTATTCTCGGTGGTGTATGGGCGGACTATTCATGGGGACGTTTCTGGGGATGGGATCCGAAAGAAACATGGTCATTGATTGTTCTGTGTATTTATATGGCGATTCTTCACGGCCGTTACACTTCATGGATTAAACCTTCGCGATTCATTACAATCACAGCAGGGGCCTTCCTCTCTGTTATGATGGCGTGGTTTGGAGTCAATTATATTCTGGCGACAGGATTACACTCATATGGATTCAGCGAAGGCGGAGCGATCTTTTTAGGAAGTTTCTTTCTGATTCAGATTGTTCTTCTGGTTATCACCAATAATTATCAAAATAAATCAGCTGCAAAAGTTGAAGCATAAAAAAGGGAGGCTTTGCCTCCCTTTTTTATGGTTGAAACGTCATTTTTTCGATTCCAATCACACCAAACACCTTCGAACGTTTTGCCGTGACACTCATTTTCGAAAATTGTCTTCCGTTGGCCAAGAGAACCGGACCTTCTTTATCCATCGCCATTTCCATCACGTATTCTTTTCTTTCACCTGAAAGAGCGCTGTAAAGTGTATCGAGACGTAGAACCCCGCCTCTTTCCACATCGAAGTTATCACTTTGCATACGCATGATAACGTATTTGTCTTTCTTGTTTAAAACGATTCCACCTTGAAGCCCATCGGCCTTAAGCTCAATACGTTCAGTGCGTGTTCCGTTATGAAAAGTATCCTGATAAAGATGTGTGATCGCGCGGCCATCGGCATCCATTTCATAAACAATTTTTCCAACATCGCTGTCGATGTCACTCGTAACTGTACATAAAACTTTTTCAGCTGCGTGCGCGCTCAATGTCGCGAGCGAACAAAATAGAACGGTGTAAAACGCTTTCACTAAGAACCCCCATCAAAATAGTTGATGGAAGTTCATCGGCAAATTTTTCCGATTTAGTGAAAGATTATTCTTTAAAAAGGTGTTTTACCTGATCCACGTACTCAGGTTTTTTCATGCCGAGAAGAACATAATCAAGGCCATAGGCCAGGTACGCTTCAATGACTTCAGTTGCAAAAGGTTTATCTGAGTTCTCAGGTAAAAGTCCCACTTGTTCAGCCTGTGCTTTGAAAGTGAGTGCTTTCTTCGTCATATTTTTTCTGGCGAAAAGATGTGCGTCTTCAAGAAGTTGATAAAAAGGCGCGGCCTCTTTACCATTTAATCCCGCTTCTCCCCAGACTCTGGCGATAAATGGAAAGAAGTGGCCATGAAAAACCTGGTCGACGGCATCGTCTGTGGGAAGCGTCTTCCAAAGCTCTTTAAACTGCTTAATAAGCGTGACATCGTCGAGCTCCTCACCTTCACTCATCTCATCTTCTGAACGGGCCTGATTCCATTTTTCTTTAAGCTGACGCATGCATTCTTGATAATTTTTTTCTGCTTTTTCTTCATCCAGATTTTTTGTGAAGACTTCATAAGTTGCCAGTCGAACAAGCTGATCTGATGTAAAAGCATTGAGCGGACGATTGGCCATTGTTGTCAGTCCGTTCAGCTGGGCCATTTCAAGGAGGCTCATATCACCATAGTCGCCCAGTTTTTCCAGCGCTCCGATTTCGATGAGATTGAAAGGAAATTGAATAGCCTTAAAATGTTTTGCTTTGATGGCCTTGGCCGCATCAAGAACTTTTTCTAAATTGGTTACTTCTGGATGATTTAACGGGAGTACAAAATTATTGGAACTGATTCCATAGGATTTAATTCTCCCATTGGCGACTTCTTCTTCGAGATAGGCAAAAGCCTTTTTGATCCTACGATAATATTCAACTTGAGTCGCGCCTTCACTTTTAAAATAATACTCGGGATTGTGAAGTAAAAAGAAATCGACCGAAGTGCGTTTCAATCTTTCCAGCGATAAATCGAGCTGGTTTTTTAAAAATTCAGGATGAATGGAATGCTTGAGCATGGGTCCCAGATCAACGAGATCTTCAACAGCGAGACCTTCTTCATTCAGTTGGGCCACGACTTCAAGGTTATCGCCCTGAATATAGCCCGCTTTAGTGACAATCAGCGGATTCCATTCCGGATGTTCAGAGAGGACAGCTCCAATAAGCTTTTCAGACTCTCCATTTGTATAGTTGCCGGAAGTGTCGATAAGCGGGCATCCAAGTTCCAGTGCATGCTCGAGAGCGCGCTTGTGTTCTTTAGAACGAATGCTGATTCGATAACCGCCGAAGCCAACTAAACCCATAGAAATTTCCTTACAGTTAATTTGGATAACTAGAATAAAATTAATTCATGCCTGCTTAGGAGGCCAGATTAATTTGAACAATATTTGTGAATTTAGTTTAGGTCTTTAATTTTGGTGATGCTTTCGCCTTTGCCGGACAATTCTTCGTACGTTTTGTACTGTTGACATTGTTTCTCTGAATTCTCTGCAAAGTCTTCTTCTCCGCGAACAAGAATGCCTTCCACTTCAAAAGTCTTTGCGTTGAAAACCGGAGATCCTGAATTTCCTTCAAAAGAATCGAGAGTCGCCTTGAAAAAATGATCTTCTGAATTTTCGATTACGCGAGCGGAACCGGTGGCCACCATTGGTAAGCCTAAGGGATGACCGATCATGAAAACAGCTTCGCTGGTAGCAAGATCACCTTTGGAACGAAGGCGTAAAGGTGCTCTGCCAGTGATTTTTTTATTCAACCGGATGACAGCAAAGTCCGAAAGCACTTCTGCATTAAAATCACTCTTCACTATTTCTTTACATTCATAAACCGATTTTTTGGAAACTTTGTAGCCTTGTTCAAATTCGTTTTTTTCCAGTACGTCGAAAACGACCAGCTTGTTCCGACAATCATCTTCACTCAAAAAGCAGTGCCCGGCAGTGGCCATTAAATCAGGAGCAATCAAAAAACCAGTGCAGCTGTTGAGAAAATGATGACCCGAAAATTTTTCATCTGCGCAAAGATTGAGAGTGTTTTTATCTGAAAGAATTTCGCCATTGATTATGGCCGTAAGCCATTTCAACTCAACAGCTTCTTTAGAAATAATCATCGCAATAGAATTTGAAAGCTTTTTTATTTCAACAGGAGATTTTGAAGAGACAAAAGTGCGTTCATCTTTTCCGTAAATGGATTGTGTCGAAGTTCCATCAGGGAGAAGTTTCGCCTCTGCCTGAAGTGAAAAAGTGAATGCTAAAAGTGCTGAAAAAAGGATCTGTCCCATGGGAACAGATCCTATCATTAAAAGGGATCAGGCCATTCGACCTTGTATTTTTTACAGCTTTTTCAAAGCTTCAATATTGGTGATTCTAGTCACGTCTTCCCCGCGGCATTCGTCCATTTTACAGATTTTTGATCTATAGCAGTTCTGAACAGAATCCAGGACGTAATCGCGCTCGCCCCTGACCAGAACACCTTCAACTTCACCCGATTTTGCATTGAAAACGGCCGAGCCCGAGTTCCCGCCATAAGTGTCGAGGTTCGCCTGGAAGTAATATTTGTTTTTATTGCTTCTGATAAAAGCGCCATCTGCAATTTTCGTCGGAAGCCCGGACGGATGACCGATTACGACGAGACCAGCTTTCGTATCGACTTTCCCACTCTTTCTGAATTTCAGAGGAGTTCTGTCAGTAGCACGGTCAAGTCTCACCAGCGCAAAATCGTTATCTGTGCCGTCATCCAGTGTGCGTGAAATGATCTCTACACATGAATAAACATTCTTCTTATCGATTGCCCAGGCAGCGTTTTCTCCTGTTGTATTACTGTAATCAAAAACCCATGAATACGATTCACAATCAGTCATTGATTGAATACAGTGGCCAGCGGTAACAAGAAGATTAGGAGCAACCAAAAAACCGGAGCAGTTAGCGGCAGTCATCTGTTTGGCAAAACGTTCATCAGCGCAAATTCCGTCTCCCATAAGAGTTCCTCCGTTCACGGTCACTGTATTTCCGTTCACTGACAAAGATGAATTGGAAATCATAGCTGCCGTTGAACCAGCGAGCGTTTTATAAAGTCCGTTCGGGCTTTGATAAACATCCATGCGATTGTCATCACCATAGACAACCTTCTCAATATCGCGAGCAAAAGCGTGAGCATTAAACAAAACCGTCATTAGTAAAATTGTATTTTTGAATTGCATTGATTACCTACCTTAGTTTTTAAAAAAGCAGTGGCCGAAAAAATCGGCCACTGCTGTATTTACGGAGGAAAAAGACACGTGAGAAATCTTAGTTCAATAAAAGTCCGTCAAACGGATTTAAGTACTGAGCATAAAGTTTGCTTTGGCTTTCAGAATCTCCATTTGATTCGAAATATCCAAAAAGAGCGCCTTCAGTAATTTTTTGTTTTTCGTAATAAGACTTAATGAAAGAATCAACATTGTCTTTGATCATCTGACTCATCGGAACAAAGCTCAGTCCGAGACCAGCAAGACTCAACATAACTCTTTTGCGGACAATTTGTGTTGGTTTATCAAAGTTGTAAGCAACAGCTGGTCTGTTCTGGAACATTCCTTCTTTATCGAAAAGGTTAACGATGACTTTGTCATTGTTATAAGTCACTTTTTGGAAAGCATAGTTCATACGATCACCCACTTCAGTGTAGATCGATTGAGCATTTCTTAAATTCGCAGTCGCGTTTCTGTAATTGGTGTAGAAATTATTCACACCATATTTCGCCCAATTTGATTTCGCAGCACTCGATTCCCAGAAAGCAAACCATTCAATGCGCGATTCATAAATTGAAGACCATACCAAATTAACTTCATCGTGAGTCAGACCAAGTTCTTCTTCTTTGAAATTTTCAAGATAATGAAGAAGCATGTTCTGGTGATACATTCTTCTTTCTCTGATAAGTTTTTCAACCTGAACAATGACGTAGCTTACAGTATTCAGCATTGGAATGTTCGACATTCTTTTACGAGCGAAATCAAGTCCCCAAGTCACTGCTTTATACGTCACGTTTCTCTTATAGAAATAAGATGAATCGTTTACGTTAGCAATCATTGTTGGATCAAGAAGTAAAAGAGCATCAGTCATTTTACCCTGGAATTGATTAACAACATCTTTAAAGATGTCATGAGAAAAAATGAAATCGATATTCAGGACAGCAAGTTTTTTCAAGGAATCAACAACGTACTGAACGTTTTGATCGAATTGTCTTTGCTCGCCTGTAAACTGGTAATCCATTTCTTCTGCAAGAACATTTTTTACGTCAGCTTCATAGCTTGAAAGATTCGTGCTGTTGATAAGGTTCTGCTCAGACTGCAATTGAGCCTTGACCAGTTTTACATATGGTTCAACAGTAAACTTTACCGGCAACGTTCTGTCGCGAATTCCAATTAATTTTCCGTCTGCACTTCTGACAATTTGAAAACGCTTGTTGAATGCGTCTGCCGATTTGGCGTTTGCTGTTTGAAAGGTCATTGTGATCAGACACAATAAACCCATCACTAGTGAAAGTGATCTCATATTTTCCTCCTTGAAAAACAGTGTCAAAAACAATTATAGATCGCCTTCGCACGAATCTGTCGAATGTAAGAAAATATGATTTTTGAATTTGTAATGTTAGAAAAAGAAAATAAATCGGAATGAAAAAAGAATTCTGATCTTTTAGATCAGATTTCGAAGTCGTCGTAAGTTTGTTCAAAAGCTTCGTCGAGTTCTTTTGAAAAATAACGTCTGGCAAAGTATTGACCAGCGCGAATTGTTTTTATCATTTCATACTCTTCAAGCTTTCTTAACGCTGAATAAACATCTTCAATCGCAAGGCCGAGGTTTTTTGCCATCTCAGTATGAGACATCATTTGTGAAATACCATGTGAGCGGTGAAGATTGGGAAAGCACCAGACGCGGCGATAGATATACATAAGAACAAGAATTTCAATTCGACTTAGCTTAAAATCAACAATGACTTTATCAAAGAAGACATCAGGAATTTCAGAAGTGCTAGGCTCGTGCACAAGATCACCGCCCCCCTTATCATGGGTGCTGTCTTGCTTCTTTTTGGAGCGATGTTCGGCCAGAATAGATTGTAGATCGACCATAAATCACGTATCCCTGCTTCGTTTGAAGCGCCTTCTGATTTAAGTCTAGCACAAAACTAAATTGAAAACTACTATGGCCATGCCCGCCTAAATCAGTTGGTCATTTTCCCCATAAATAGCAGCGATGAATTATTGAATGATCTCGTCACTTCGTGAGTGAAACCCAGGCGTTTGTAAAAAGAAACGTTTTTTGCTTCGGGTGAAGTCACTAGATGAACTCCCCCGATTTTAAGGGATTGCAGATCTTCAACAAACTTATCCACAAGATGACTGCCCAATCCTCTTCCTCTGCAATCAGGATGAAAATTGATATGTAAATGAGCAGGAAACTGCTCAAATTGATCTTCAAAAACACTGTAGCCGGGCACTTCCAGGCTATTTTTTGCCTCTGATGAATTGAGACATCCACTCAGATAGCCCAAAAGCTTTTCCTCTTCCATCATGAGGTAAAACTGCTCTGGATAAAGACGTATAAAATCGCCGCACCATTTTTTAAAAAACGCTTCTTTGCGCTCTGGCGTTGAAAATTCCTTGATGGAAGTTGAAAGAAAAAAAATGATTCTGATTTGTTCCAGAATGTTTTCTTTTTTATTTGCAGAAATATTTTCTAAGGTTGTTATTTCAATCATGTTTTGTATTTCGTTTTTAAGGCCAATAAGTAAGGAAGATAAGATCTCAGCGCTGGCTTCACCTTATGCAAAGACTCAGATGTGGCCACAGCATCTTTCCAATCATCGGGACCAAAAAGCAAAGACTCTCTATTAAAGTGTAAAAATTCAAACCAGTTTTTTTTCTCTTCGCAGTTCTTTACTTCCTTAAAGAAAGAGTCGGCTAAAGCTTCTTCCTCAGGCTTCTGCGCAAGTGCTTTCAAATCCTCCACTTTAATTGATGAAAGAATTTGAAGAGAACGTGTAAACGAATCGACATCTTTCAGAATTTTCGCAGGCAAATTTAAAAAATGCGAAACTTTTTCCGCGTCTTTCTTATCTTGTTGGAAAACAAAGCCTACAAGTTCTTCCCTGGTTTTTAACTCCGGAGCAAATGAGTATTTCATCCAGACATTGAACTCAGAAGGAACACTAAGATGATGCTCACTTATCAACTTGGTAAATAAGTTAATAAACTTTCCAGGCGTCGACTTGAACATTTCTTCTTTGAAATAATGTTGAGATAAACCAGATAAATTAAAGCGCTTCAGATTACTTATCAGATCAGCATCCATGACGAATCGGTTAAACTTTAACTGGAATCTGATCAACCGAAGAAAGCGAACCGAATCATGATAAAAATCTTCGCTCACAGGTTTCAACAGTCCTGCCTTCAAATCGTGGAGCCCACCGTATGGATCGACGAGTTCATCTTTTTTATTTTTCACATCAAGCTTAATCCCTATGGCGTTGATGGTGAAATCTCTTCTTCTGAACGAATCCTGATAAGAGAATTGCGAATCTAAAACAGCATCAAAATGGTGATGAGAAAAATTATCTTCACGATTAGTTTCCGTTCTGGGAGAAGAAAACTCCAGCTGAAATGTTCCAATCTCCACTCTTGTAATCAAATACGGCAAAACTTTATAGCTGTAATTTTTGTGCTTTAGAAAATCCAAAAAACGCTGATGATAGGCGGCCCAATGAGCCGCTTGAACATCCACCGACGCTCGGATTTCAAAATCAAGGTCTGCGCCAATTGTGTCTGCGAAAAAAAAATCGCGAGGAGCTCCTCCAACCAGAGTCATTACAAATCCCAGCGATTCCACTTCTTTTAAAAAATTCAGAATCGATTCAGGTAATCGCTCGATGATCATATTTTAAATGTATCTCTATTTGAAAGAAGACGTTTAATTGTATTTTTAATGCGGGCAAGTTCTTCTGATTCTTTTTGATAAACAATAAAAAGTTTTCCGTTAGAAATCTCAAACTCTCCACCGAGAGTAGAAACTTTATCTTTAAAATATGAACGGTTCAAAACGTGATTCGGAACAACTGCAACCCCCAACCCTTCATGCACGGCCTGTAACATATGCCCGTGAGAGTTGACGGTAAAACGCGTATTGAGTTTTTTCGGGGCCGCTTTGAATTTCGAGCGACACCATCTGAAAAATAAATGATCGTCCTTTTCAAAAAGAACAACCGGAAGTTCTTCCAGCTTTGAAAGCGTGAGCTTACTTTTGAACTGGTAGTCCTTATGATTTTTTGGATAAACCAAAGTTGATTTTTCTTCGAGGAAAAATTCTTTTTCGCCCTGGCTTGGGATTTCATCTTCTGGAAGAACGAGAATATCGAGAAGATTGTTTTCAAAATCGGCCACAAGTTCTTCAACATGCCCCATGCGAACAGAAAGTCGCAGATCAGGATTTTCTGTCGCGTACTCGACAATTTCATGAGCGAGCCAACTCTTTCCGATTCCTGTCAGTGTACCGATGCGCACTTTTCCTTTCATCGAATCGCGGTCTTCTTGTAAACCTTCAAGAGTATCCTGCATTTCGGCCAGGAATTGAGAGCCAAATTGATAAAGGCGCTCGCCTTCACTTGTTAGGACGACGTTTTTTCCTGAACGCTTAAATATTTTTACTTCTAGTTTGCTTTCGAGATTTTTTATACTCTGGCTGATTGCTGATTGGGTTACTCCCAGGTCTTCAGCAGCTCTTGAAAAGCTTTTTGCACGAGTGACTGCGACTAAGGTTTGCAGTTGAGATGTTTCGATCATTTGTGGGCCCCATAAGAACTAATCTGTACTATTAGGCCATACTAACACAAATTCTAAATAAAAAAAGGCCTGACTAATAAAAAGGGCCTCCAAATGGAGGCCCTTCTTTTTTATGTCGGAATTTGGAAAGAAACTATTCAGCTTGAGCAGCAAGTTTCTCTTTTCTTTCAGCGATAACTTTTTCAGCAACGTTGTTTGGACATGGTTCGTATTTAGCGAATTCCATTGTGTACGAAGCTTTACCAGCTGACATAGAACGAAGAATTGTTGAGTAACCAAACATTTCTGAAAGTGGAACAAGAGCGTTGATGATAACGTCACCTGTTTCATTTGATTCAGAAGCCTGGATGATACCGCGACGAGAAGACAAGTCACCGATAACGCCCCCTTGATATTCATCTGGAGTCTCAACTTCAACTTTCATAATTGGTTCAAGGATAACTGGTTGAGCAGCTTTAACCGCTTGTCTCATCGCCATTCTTGCAGCAATACGGAAAGCCATATCTGAAGAGTCGACGTCGTGATAACGACCGTCTTGAAGGTAAACTTCAACGTTGATTAGAGGGAACGCTGCTAGAGGTCCTTTATCCATAACGTCGTTGAAACCTTTTTCACACGAAGCGATGAATTCGTTAGGAATCGCACCACCTTTGATTTCGTTGAAGAACTTGAACACTTGTTCTTCGTTCTCTTTTTTCTCTTCTTGAAGAGGTTTAATCATCCCGATAACGTGACCGAATTGACCAGAACCACCCGTTTGCTTTTTGTGTAGGTAATCGAATTTCGCTTCTGAACGGATTGTCTCGCGGTAGTTAACCTGAGGCGCACCAACTTGAACGTCACAGTTGTATTCGCGTTTTAGACGTTCAACGTAGATTTCAAGGTGAAGCTCACCCATACCTGCAATACGTGTTTCAGCAGATTCTTCATCTGTGTAAACGTGGAAAGTCGGATCTTCTTTCATGAAGCGTGAAAGACCTTTTGAAAGTCTTGTTTGTTGATCTTTATCTTTAACAGAAATCGAAAGCTCGATAACTGCTGCAGGAACGTGCATACCTTCACATGAAAGATGTGTTGGACCATCTTCAGCTACGAATGTATCCCCTGAAGCACAGTCGATACCGATTAGAGCGATGATGTCACCAGAACCAACAGTTTCAATGTTTTCGCGATCGTTAGCGTTCATACGAACGATACGGCCTACGCGAACTTTTTTCTTCGTTCTTGTGTTAACAATCGTGTCACCTTTATTCAAAGTCCCTTGATAAATACGAGTGTAAGTCAACTGACCGAATTGCTCGTCAGTGATCTTGAACGCCATACAAACAAGTGGCTTAGAGTTATCTGGAGTAAGTTCAATTTTCTCATTCTTCTCATTGTCGATCGCTTTAGGGCGAGCACAAGTAAGTGGAGATGGAAGGTATCTAGCAACACCGTTAAGAAGAAGTTGAACACCTTTATTCTTGAAAGCAGATCCCATGAATACTGGAGTAAGCTTAAGAGATTGAGTTCCTTTCTTGATTGCTCCGTGAATTTCTTCTTCAGAAACTTCTTCGCCACCAAGGATTTTTTCAACCATTGCATCGTCGAATTCAGAAGCTGCATCAAGAAGCTTCTCTCTGAATGTTTCGATTTCTTCTGCCATATCAGCAGGTGGAGCTTCAACGCGGATTTTTTCTCCGTTTTCACCGTCGAAGTAATAAGCTTGTCTTGTAATAAGATCAACAACACCTTTGAAGTTTTCTTCAGCGCCAATTGGAAGCTGCATAAGAACTGCATTGTGGTATAGTTTTTCTCTTAGAGCTGCAACACCCTTGTGAGGGTTAGCACCCATACGGTCCATCTTGTTTAAGAAGGCCATACGAGGAACAGCATAACGCTTCATCTGACGGTCAACAGTGATTGACTGTGACTGAACGCCGGCAACAGAACAAAGAACAAGAATTGCACCATCAAGAACGCGAAGTGATCTTTCAACTTCTACTGTAAAGTCAACGTGGCCCGGAGTATCGATGATGTTGATACGACATTCTTTATCGATGCCTTCAGCATATTTGATGCCTTCGCCGTTAAGACCTTCCCAAACTACAGTTGTTGCTGCAGAAGTGATTGTGATCCCTTTTTCTTTTTCAAGTTCCATGTGGTCCATCTTTGCACCAGCACCACCACCGCGTACGTCTTCGATCTTGTGGATCTTGTTACAGTAGAAAAGAATACGCTCAGTAAGCGTCGTCTTCCCAGAGTCGATGTGCGCAGAGATACCGATGTTTCTCGTCTTCGCCATTAATTTCATAAAATCATCTCCAAAATAAAACCAATATTTGGTTGTAAAAGCTTATGTAGATTTTGTTTAAAACTATCTTCGTAAAAAATGTTTTTAAGCACGGATAATAAGAAATCTATAGAGATGAGTCAATGGAGAATACGAGGTGAACACGAAAATCTCACAAGAATAATGTAAGAATTTCCGACTGACTTAGAACGTGTGGCATTACAAACGCGTTGACAAGATGATTATTACTCTCTAAAAATCTCCCTTCGTCCGAAAAAGGATGCACAACCCAACAATTTTAAAAAAGGCCATTCTCTCTATGAGCAGCGATCTCACCAAACAAGATCTCTACGAAGGCGTCAAAACGCTTATTGAAACGGACGCAGTCCATATTCACCTCGCCCAACAGAAGCTTTTCACTCTCTTTTCCATCGGCTTTCAGTTCATGCTGTTTCAGTCGACCAGAAAACCTGGTGCTTATATCATCCGCGTGGAAGACGGACATCTCGCAGAAAAACTCGCGAAGAAGGCCAAAGACCCTTCTACCCGCAAATTTATGCAGTCTCTGCTCATTCCCCGCAAATTAAAATACGAAAAATCAGTCTTTTATCTGGATTATTTTCATCTGGGATCATGGAATCTCACCAGCGATATTCCCAAAGATAAAATTCAGGCCGCTCTCATCGTAAAGAACACGTCTTCAAGACCAATGTTTGAAATCGAAGAAGCAGACGGAGAAGACAATTCCGCCATTATAGACACGATCAAAAATCACGACTACTTGAAGATTCTGATGGAGTTTGTTCCCAAAACCATCACTATCGCCTTTGAAGAAAACTTTGACGGCACCACTCAGATCAATTTCCCGTTCATTAAAAAAGAAAAAGAACGAACTGTTTCCGGCGTCACGATCAATGATGATGTCGAGTGGGATGACTAAAGCTGATACAAATACAGTTTTGTTTTGCGACCATCTTCCAGTGTGAGGATTTTTGTCGCGCGCTTTTCAGGAACGACAAAGCTGTTTGAAATAAACAGAGTTCCGGGACGCATTTCATTTCGGACTTTATTCCAGAGATCTTCCATGACAGCAGGTGAAAGGAAAGCGTAAACGACGTCATATTCCACGAGGTCAGTTTTCCAGATATTTTTTCGTAAAATTTTTCCTTTTCCACTCAACAATGAAAACAATGATGAAACTGTAAAGAGCAAGGGCGCACTCTCCACTCCGATAGATCGAACTCCAGCAACGGCCTGTGCCCGAACCACTCCTCCCGTCCCTGAGCCCAAATCAAGAAAACTCTTTGCCCCCTTTTCTCTGATCAGTGCCTGTAGAGTCATCGCCGTTGTCGGATTAGTGAGATAAAGCGGAACTCTATCCTGAAGCGTATGAGAAAAAGTCAACGCGAGAATCACAAAAGCAATACCGTAATACGTTACGTTCAAATCAAAGTAATGAAACGCGAGAAAAAAAAGTGGCGGAAGAATGATTGATATAGTGACCAGCCAATGCGGAAGCTTAAAAATTTTTTTGACAATTAAAGCACACGATAAAGATTGAATGAGAACAAAAGACCACGGTGAAATTTTAACTTCACTCATCGTCAAAGCATTGCGAAGGAAGAACAGATACAAAACTTGAGTTGCAAGCACAACTATCAAAGGTGATTTTTGTATTTTATTCTGGGTGAAAGCTAAGATTGAGCTCATTTTCTCATTGTCCTCTCTTGCATGGACCTGAGTCCAGCTTCATTTTTTTCCCGCACGTTTTACTCAACATCTAAATAGTAATCTCATTTTAAAGATTTACGTTGTCTCGTCGATAAGCAGTTAATCTTTGGAGGATTTTTTATGTTTTCTATCATCGGTGGTGTCGTTGTAATCGCGTGTGTTATCTTAGGGTATATTCTCGAAGGTGGTAATATCGCGTCTCTCATTCAGCCCCTTGAGCTTCTAATCATCGGGGGATCTGCAGTTGGATCATTGATCATCTGTTCGAGCCCGCACATGTTTAAAGAAATGATTCACAGAGTACTGCAGATTCTCAAAGGATCGGGAGTCTCAAAGGCCACATACATCGAACTCCTTCAGTGTATGTTTGAATTGATCAAGATGGCCTCGGCCAATCCAATTTCGATTGAACCTCACGTTGAAAATCCTGAAAACTCAGAAATTTTCAAACGCTACCCCGCTGTTTTACACAACCATCACGCTCTGGATTTTATCTGCGATACACTCAAAGTTCAGATCGCTTCTTCTCTTTCCCCTTACGATCTGGAAGATTTAATGAATTCAGATTTAGATGCGGTTCATGCTGAAGAACATCACCTTGTTGCAACCATGAACAGAGTCGGTGATGCGTTTCCTGGTCTGGGGATCGTTGCGGCGGTTCTCGGGGTTGTTATCACCATGGGAAAACTCGATCAAGGTAAGGAAGTTATCGGTCACTCGGTTGGTGCTGCCCTCGTTGGTACACTAATGGGGATCTTAATTTCGTACGGATATGTTCAGCCACTTGTCGCCAAGATTGAAACGATCATGGGTGAAGAGGCAAAATTTGTTAATACTGCAAAAATCTGTCTGCTCGCTTATGCTAAAGGAGTAAACGCGAAAGTTTGTGCTGAGTTTGGTCGCCGTTCTATACCGGCAGAATTCAGACCGACTTTCAAAGAAGTCGACGAAGCTACAGCTAATGCTGGTAAAAAGTAGTTGATATAAAATAAGGATTCTTCATCATGGCAGATGAAAAAGCGCCCATCATCATCAAGAAAATAAACAAAGGCCACGCCGGCGCCCACGGTGGTGCCTGGAAAGTTGCGTTTGCGGACTTCATGACAGCGATGATGTGTTTCTTCCTCGTTATGTGGCTGATGGGTGCTGATGAAGAAACCAAAAAAGCTATCGCCAACTACTTCACGACGGCAACTATTTTTAAAGGCGGCTCTGATTCACTTGGAAAAGTTGGCAACGCTCCCAATACAAGTAACTCGGTTCTTCAAGGTGGCGAAGGTGAATTTGATGAAAAACAAGTCGCTGAACCAGCTCGTCCCCGCCCTGTTTATCTTCAGGAGCATAAAGTTCTTTCAAAACTAGTCACAGAGATTTTTGATGGAAATGCTTTTTCTGAAGACTTCACCGCTGACTATTTAAGATTTGCTATTCCTGGAAATATTGTTTTCCAATTTGGATCGACTGAAATTTCTTATGAAGGAAAAAAATATCTCGCAAAGCTCGCTGAAGTTTTCAAAAACTACGAAGGACAGGTTTCGATCGTAGGCCATACTGAAAAAGGTGAAGGCGCTACTGATCAGGCCAACTGGGATCTGGCCTTTAAACGGGCCATGGCCATCCGTCAGTCGCTAATCAATGACTTCAGAGTCCGGGCCGATCAGCTCATTCCTGAGGCCAGATCTGCGACGATGAGCTCTTCATCTGAAGAAGACCGCGGAATAAACGTCAACCGCAGGGTGGAATTTATCCTCCGCCATCGAAATCAATAATACCCGACTAAAGTTTTCCACTACTCCGTCCGAATAGTCTTTACCGGCAACGACGCCGCCTTTTTGGGATTTGACTATGACAATGGACCGAGACCAGTTTTTGAATACACTTATTGCCCAGTACAAAGAAGAAATTGAAGAAGTGCTCGTCGAAAGTGAACACGTTTACCGATCAACAATTGACTACGATCTCCTTCACAACAAAGTCGAAGAATTGTTTAAAGCAGCAAAGATCGACGGTCTGGACGAGAAAATTGTCTGGGATTTGCTGGCCGCAAGAATTCCGTCTTATGTAAATTATGTCAATCATAGATTCTATAGCAAAAAAGCTGCTTAAGACTTAAACTGGTGATCATAAGGAGGCGCTGACAGCTTCCGAAGGCCCTTTATGATCACTGAACTCATCACCTATCTCTCCACTTATTTTCATTCGAAAATATCACCAGAAGCGCGCGCTTTCGGTCATCTTTATGAATCCATTGCTCTTGTTCAGCGTGAAAAACGTTGTGCCTCTTATTGGCTTTCACACCGAACGATGTGCAAAGATTTTATTCAAAGCGAATCAAAAAAATTGTCAGAGACAAAAAAGGTTCTGATTTTGGGATCTGGTCCCCTTCATGAAATTCCGGTCGACTTTTTAGCTAAAACCTTCGAGCGGGTCGATTTGGTAGATATAGTTCATTTACCTGAGACAATTAAACAATGGCAGCATCTGAAAAATCTTCATTTTATTACCGCCGATATAACGGAAATAGAAAAAGATTTAATGGCAGAAAAAAAACCAGCGAATAAAATACCTGCAGCATTTCTCAATGAAAACTATAGCCTCGTCATTTCGGCCAATCTTCTTTCTCAACTCGCCTATCATCTCAGAAATTTTTTGGAAAAAAAATCTTCTCCCAGAATGACTGAAAGCGAACTCGATTTGTTTGCCAACAAAGTTACGGAAAATCACTATCGTTATCTCCAGAAGTTTCACTGCCCGGTCCTTCTGATCACAGATATTGAAACACATTTGATTGATAAACAGGGAAACACAGTTCAAAAAGAAACGCCGTATATCGATTTTTCTTTCCCCATCCCCGTTATTGAATGGTGGTGGAATGTAGCTCCTATTCCGGAGTATTCCAGAGATCTCGCAGTGAAAATGAAAGTTGCGGGCTTCGTTCTGAATGTTTAAGATTGCAGTAATCAAAAACCAATTGATAAATTCATCGAAGCGGCCAATAATATCCTATGAATTCAACAACTGCAGCAACAACTGAAACTAAAAGCAAAAACTCTTCGTCGCTCGGCGGAGCTTTTTTTGTAGGCCTCGGCATTTTTCTCACTCGTATTTCAGGGTTAATCCGCGTTCGCGTCTTTGCACATTATTTCGGAAATTCGGATGCCGGCGATGCCTTCAATGCTGCCCTTAAGATTCCAAATTTTCTGCAGAACTTGTTTGGCGAAGGTGTTTTATCGGCTTCTTTTATTCCGGTTTACGCTAATCTCATCGCGAAGTCTCACAATGAAAAACACGATCAGGAAAATCAGATCGAGGCCAGTAAAGTAGCCTCTGTCATCGGAAGTTTACTTTTCACAGTTGTTTCTTTCATGGTTCTGGCGGGAATTTTTTTGACTCCCTTTTTGATCGATACGATCGCGCCGGGATTCAAAGGTGAAAAAAGGCTATTGACGATAAAAATCGTTCAAATCATTTTCCCTGGAACGGGATTGCTGGTTATGTCGGCCTGGTGTCTTGGCATTCTCAATTCTCACCGCAAGTTTTTTCTCTCTTACGTTGCGCCTGTTGTTTGGAACTTTTCGCAAATTTTTACACTGTATCTTTTTGCCAAAGGAAGTACGCAATATAATCTTGCAGAAATCAATGCCTGGGGTCTTGTCGCGGGTAGTTTTCTTCAATTCGCCGTTCAGTTTCCTTTTGCTTTAAAACTCATTAAAAGTTTTAAGCCTTCGCTTGATACAAAAATTGCCAATGTTCGCATTGTTGTACGCAACTTTTTTCCGGTAGTTATTTCAAGAGGTGTCGTCCAGCTTTCGGCCTATATCGACAGTATGCTTGCCAGCTTGCTGCCCATGGGTGCGGTTTCGACACTTGCTTATGCCCAGACTTTATATTTACTTCCCATTTCTCTTTTCGGTATGAGCGTTTCAGCTTCAGAACTACCCGCGATGTCATCAATCCGTGGCTCGGTAGATGAAATCAACAACTATCTTCGCGGCCGCCTTGATGGTGGTTTAAAGAAAATTGCTTTTTTCATCGTCCCTTCTGTGTGTGCTTTTATCTTCCTTGGCAATGTCATGGTAAAGGCCATTTTTCAGTCGGGTCAGTTCAACGATAACGACGCTCATTATTGCTGGATGGTTTTGATCGGTTCGACCGTCGGATTGCTTGCTTCAACTTTGGGCAGACTGTATTCTTCGACTTTTTATTCTTTGAAAGATACGAAAACTCCGCTGAAGTTCGCTTTCATTCGAGTCATGCTGACAACGGCACTGGGCTATCTCTTTGCGTTTCCTCTTCCAAAACTTTTAGGGCTGGATCCTTCCTGGGGAACAGCGGGTCTTACCGCATCAGCCGGATTGTCCGGATGGATAGAATTTTATCTGCTACGGAAAGCACTTAATGAACGCATCGGCCAGACTGGTTTAAAAGTCAATTATCAGCTCACACTTTGGGCGTCAGCTTTAACAGCGTCGTTGGTAGGTTATTCGGTAAAACACTTCACGCATTTCCGCCCAATTTTTTCCGCGGTCGTTATCTTCTCTTTTTACGGTGTCACTTATTTTGCCGTCACCTATCTTTTAAAGGTGGAGGAATCGAAACTGACTATTGATAAAGTATTGAACAGATTAAAAAGATACATAAAAAAATAAGAACAAGGCCGGAATACCGGCCTTTTATTTATTGGATCGAGATTTTTTTCTCACTTGTTTGCGCTGTAGCTGATTTTTTTATATCGATCATTAAAAGTCCATCTTTCAATTCTGCAGAAATCTGTTCTTTGTCGATGTCACTAGGAAGAGCGATAGTTCTATAGAAACTTCCATGAGTTCGTTCAACTCGATGATACTGATCTCGTTTTTCTTCATTAAAGGATTTTTTCTCGCCTTTTATGACGAGATAATCATCTTTGATGCTCACATCAATATCTTCTTTTTTAACGCCAGGAAGTTCGGCCTCAACGTGATAGCCTTCTTTGGATTCATCGATATTCACCATAGGCGAAAAGGACGAACCTCCCTCATAAAAATCGCTCAATCGTCTGTTAAAGAAATCATCGAAGCCTTTGAAGACATCCGAGTCGCTAAAGCGATGTTTTACCGGGACATTTTTTGATTCACCAGATTTGTTTAATAAACTCATACGACCTCCTCTTTTTAGTAACTCACATTTTTAATTATTGCCTGAGCTTGCCCGGAAATTAATTCGATAATATAGTTGAATAAGATTGCCTAAAGCGATGAGGATATCTAATGAATCAGGCCTTCAATGACATCATAAAATTTTCGATAACTTTAATTTCAATTATCAATCCTCTCGGTGCTATTCCCGTCTTTCTGGGATTCACAAAACATCATAAAAATCTCAACATTAAAAATGTCACAAACACCTGCGCCATAGCCTGTTCAATTACTATTTTGGTGAGTCTTGTACTTGGACAATCGTTGCTTAATTTTTTTGGTATTTCAGTCGCCTCCTTTACAATTGGCGGCGGTTTTCTTCTTTTCACTATGGCATTCAGTATGATTTCGGGCCATCAATCGACAACCAAAATCAATACTGAAGAAATCAGATCATTCGACTTTGAACGAGAAATCGGAATTATTCCGCTAGCTATCCCTCTTCTTTCGGGACCTGGAGCGATTTCAACTTCTATTATTCATGCGAAAAATTTTACTACTCCTACTCATTGGGTGTTTGCCGGTGTCATGATTTTAATTATTGGCATAATAATTAAAGTCATTTTGAGCTATGCGGAAACTATTGGCCAAAAGCTTGGGCAGATCGGTTTGAACGTGATGACTAGAATCATGGGGTTAATTCTGCTTTCTATGTCGATTGAAATGATTGCCGGCGGAATTAAAGAGATTCTTCCTGCCTTAAAAGGCGTCCTTTAGAAAAAGCGAAGTAATTTTCTCTATTTTCGTCATCTCGAATTAACTTAAATTCTAAAAAATTAAGAGTATAATAGACTTGTTAAACAATTAATTAACAGGGGAAAAATTATGGCAGACAAAGGCCAATATTTCACACAAGGCGATGTTGTCGCACGCGAAAACTCAGCCTTTATGACAAAAGTGTATCAATGGATGTCGGTTGGTGTTTTACTCACAGCAATCGTTGCAACTGTCCTTGGGACAAATGATGAATTCGCAAGAACCATTGCCCTGAATCGCGGTTTATTCTGGGTCATGATCATAGCTCAGTTCGGTCTGGTCATCGCAGTAAGTGGTTTTATTTCACGCATGAGTGTATTGACTGCAACAGTACTCTTTATGCTTTATTCCGCACTCACGGGTGTAACTTTTTCAACAATCTTTTTAATCTACACAGCAAGTAGCATTCAATCTGCTTTTTTCACGACAGCAATTGGCTTTGCTGGCTTAACTGCTTTTGGCTACATCACGAAAAAAGACCTGGGGCCTGTAGGAACATTTTGTTCAATGGGACTTTGGGGATTAGTAGGCTATGGACTCCTTGCGATGTTTTTTCCGTCAATGATGAATGGAACAGCAAGCTTCGTTTACAGCATGGTCGGGCTTCTGGTGTTTGCTGGCTTAACGGCTTACGATACTCAGGCCATTAAAATGATGGGTAGACAGGCCATGAGCGCTGATGACCAAGGTAGAGCTTCTATCCTTGGCGCTTTAAAATTGTATCTTGATTTCATCAACCTCTTTATGATGATTTTACGATTTACCGGTGATCGAAGAAGATAAAAAAAATATAAAGGCCCTGAAAAGGGCCTTTTTTTATTCCATAGATTTAAGAACAAAATTTGCAATGATGTCCGCAACGAATGCCTGAGCAAAGGGAGTCATATGATTTGAGTCCCACCAGACCCAACCTAAAGTTTTTAATTTTTGATCCTGAATAATTTTGTTTGTATCCAAAAAAGAAAGGCCATTTCTACTCTTTAATTCACTCCAAAACTGCTTTCTTCTTCTTCCCTTTATAAATTCCGGAGTAAAGGCATTACCATTGCTGTCTGTAATTTCATTCGCTCTTTCAGACAAGGGAAAATAGTAGACAACCGGTATGCCTGCGGCCTTCCATTTCTCCAGAGATGATAAAAATGGTTCGTAATCAGGAAAATCCAAAAAAAGTGAAAAGACAATCAGATCAGGTCTATACTGTTCGATTGATTTTTCTATTTCCTCTTTTTTTAAGTTAAAAATAGCTCCAGAAAAAACTAAATTTGCAATCTCTGCAGAAGGTTTTTTATTCAATATACGCTGTGAAAAATGATCAAAAAAACTATCTTCCAGCACAGTAATTCCTGCGTAATCTGAAAATGAACCTCCGACATGAGCGATTCTGTAATCAGAAGGTCGATTTTTGTTATTAATCACTTCGCTGTCAAAAAAACGGCAGCCAGTTTTCTGGCAAAGCCGGATTCCAGGTATAGAAGTATACGCAGAACGGACTTTCAACACTTCCTCTGTTGCCACTTCACCATCTAAGGCCGAGTACCATTCGGAAAAGAAAAGATAGCGCAGTCTTTCCGTATCCCACTTGGAAGTTAGTTCGTTAACAAAAACGTGCTGCTTGAAGTTCCAGACCTTCGGAATTTTGGAATAGTAGAAATAATCAAAAGAAAACCAGATGAGACCAGAACCAAATAAAAAAGCGACCATTTTTAAAGAACGCTGATAATTAAATTTTAAGTAGGGTCCATTAATAAGGATGACAAAAATCATGACAATTAGAAAATTGCTAACGAATAAATCCCACCATTCGTAATCACGGGCAAAGGAAAGAACAATTGTCTTTCCAATCGAATCAATAAAACTAACTTTTTCAATAATGACACCATCAAGAGAAGTATAAAAGCCAATCTTAGCTTTGCTGAATCCTCTTTCAAGGCTTCCGAGAAGCTCTCCATCAGCATAAGCTAAAATTTTTTCTTCTTGTTCTCTTAACTCCAGCTCTACGGCCTGATTCATATTCAGTGAAGCCGTGTTTAGCTGATGTTTCTTTAAGAATTCACCTTTCAGATTCGCTTTATAAAAGAATGGCGAAATGCCGGGGACGGTACTAAATCTTAAACCATCAGTCTCACTTTCATTTGCATTGAATAAGACGTCGATGTAAGAGTTCGGTGTTAATCTCACCTTGTAAAGAATTTGCTTAGGTTTAAATAGTTCTTTAGTAAAATTAATCTGGTGGCCCAGATTTTTGTTGGTGATTAGTTTATTATTGGCCACCAGTGTTCTTGATAAAAGACTGTAAATAGCATTCGCCCCAGAAGCGTAAAAATTCTTTTTGTAAGTCTCCCAATGAGAATTAAAAATAATATTATTTTGCGAATAAAATAATGACTCTGTCCAAATGAGCGATGTCAGAACAGCAACGGCTCCGAACAGCAAAAATTTAACGAAAAAATCTTTTTTTATCATAACAAGTAAAATTAGTTTAAGGTTCGGAAAAAATAATGTCTAATAATAAAAAGACATAGGGAGAAAGACTTGGAAAGCGCAGAAATTCGGGAAAAAATTCTGATTCCGGCCATTCAGAGGGCCAACATATCGATGCCTCATTTTTCGTTGGAAAAGTTGGATGAAAATATTGTCTTTTATGGAAGACCCAAGGCCATTCTCGACTCACTTCACCTCGTCAGCTTCGTTTTTATCATTGAAGAAGTTATTGAAGACGTTCTCAATATAAAAATTACGATAACAACTCAGGACGTTCTTGATACGGAAAGCGCTCCTTTTGCAAGCGTGGCCAACCTTGTTCAATTTATTCAAAAGAAAATTACACAGACTAAAGAATGAACAAAAATAACTGGAAAGAAAAGAATTCGCTCTTTCTCATCCAGGGTGAGATGAAATACACCTATTCTGATCTTTACGAGGCCGTTGTAAGCTTCGAAGAACAGTTGAAAAATCATTCTGAAACTGTTCTTTTCAAACCCAGCTCAAATGATTTTGAGTCCTATGCACAATTCATTGCAGCACTTTCATTGGGTAAAACTATTTTTTTACACTCCAAAGAACAGGGAAAAGATCAGACTTACCTGGAGCGTATCAAAGCAGAAATAGATTCAACAACCTTCAACGATAATGGCGGCAGGTTCATTGTCAGGACTTCCGGTTCTTCTGGAGCAAAATTTAAATTAATCCTTCACGATCCGGAGCGTTTTTTTAGCAAATATAAAAAAATTGGACCACATTTTAAAAAAACGTTTGCGTTCTCACCTTCGGAATCCATTGCAGGGTTAGAAACACTGCTGGAAGTGCTCGCTCATGAATTAACCCTTATCACCTCTCAAGACGATCTCACTCCGGAGATCGTGATTAATTTAATCCATCAGCATCAGATAGACTATTTTCAAACGACACCAACATTTATGAATCTTATGGTCGTCACCAAAACTCTTAATCCAGAGAAGCTCTCGTCGCTCAAAAAAATAGCGTTTGGATCGGAACCTTCACAGACTAGTGTTTTGTCACAGTTTAAAAAAAATCTTCCCTCAGTAGAGTTAATTCATACTTATGGAATGAGTGAAATCGGAATACTGAAAACTATAACAGATCCCGAAAATCCTTCGCGCATAAAACTTGATGACCAATTCAACCAGGGACAAATTATAGATGGCCTTCTCCATGTTAAGGGCCTGTCGAAAATGCTTCATTATCTGAATTGTTCTGAAACGCCTTCGCCTACTGGAGAAGATTGGTTTAATACGCATGATCAAGCGGTTTTTGAAAACGGCTGGATGAGAGTGCTGGGACGAGACAGCGACCTGATTAATATTGGTGGTAGAAAATTTTTTCCAGCGGAATTAGAAGACAAGCTAAGACAAATGGAGCAAGTTCAGGATGTGACAGTCGTCTCTGAAAAAAATGAGCTGATCGGCACTGTGATTACTGCCGTCATTACTTTACCCTCTTCCGTTGATGAAATCGATTTCAGAAAGTCTTATAAGGCTTTTTGCGAAAAAAATATCATTTCCTACATGCATCCACATAAATTGAAAATAACAAGAGATCTTGTGTTAGGTGAACGGTTAAAAAAGATGAGGAAATTATGATTTATTCCTCAGTCCCGTTTATTTTCTTTGCTCTTTTTATTATGCTCGCTTTTGGCTTTTTACCGCAAACAAAGCGAAAATCCTGGCTTCTCTTTTCAAGTATTCTCTGGCTTTGCTCCTGGAAAATCACCTGGGCCTTTGTCTTCTTCGGAATTACGTCTATTAATTTTTTCTTACTTAAATTTTATCAAAAAAAGAGACCAGCTTATTTTTTTCAGTTTGCTATTTTTTTAAATTTGATTTTTTTTGCCGTTTTAAAACTGGCCCCCCTATTGTTTGAAAAATTCCGCACCCCCTATGGAAGCAGCTTCTTCATTTTTATGTTAATTGGCTTTCTCATAGACCTTTGGAGAAATGAGAAAAATTTTGAGCTTCCCCCCATTCAGGATTTTTTACTTTTCCCCATCTTTTTCCCTGAACTGGTCGGCGGTCCGATTATGCGTGGAAAAGACTTTTTTCATCAATTGAAAAATAATATGACTTTTGATTATCAAAATTTCATTGATGGGATGTTGATTTTTGCAGTTGGTTTCAGCAAATTTATTTTCCTTTCAAAATCACTGGGCTTGATTAACTTAGCTTTACAAAATGGATCCATCCGCCTTAGCGGCTATTATTTAATCTTCCTTGGATTAACTGGAACTCTCCAGGCTTACGTGGATTTTTCAAGTTATTGCGATATGGGACGAGGGATTGCCCGTTGTTTTGGTTTTGTATTCCCAGTAAATTTCACTCCCTTTTATTTTGCCAAAAACCCAAATGATTTCTGGCAACGCTGGAATATTACTCTTGGAACATGGATAAGAGACTACATATCTTTTCCTCTGATGCTGAATTATGGACGAAAATTGAATCAGAGCTTTATGCTTTTTATTTCCTTTTTATTGGTAGGGCTTTGGCATGGGATCAGTATTAACTGGATTCTCTTCGGATTATTCAACGGTCTGATTATTGTTTCATTTAACAACCTAAGTAAAAAATTGCGATCACCACTTATTGGTTACATCTTTGTCATTTTTATTTTTATAGGCAATGGTATCCTACAAAGAGTTAATGCTCTTAAAATTATCTCGTTCACTTTGAAATCATCCACTCTTCTGGCCTGGCCTTCAGAGACGCCCTTAATTTGGGGAAAGCATATCGATTTTTACTTTGTTCTATCACTGCTACTTCTTTTTTCGTATGACTGGATTTTGGAAAAATGGGGTTCGGACTGGCCATTGAGATTAAAACCGCAAATTAAAATATTTCTCCTGGTGGTCTTAAGCATTCTTTTTTTCACGACTCTCAATAGAGGGCTGTTACAGGAAGAAGTCTCTCTTCCACCAGTTTATTTCAGGATTTAACTATGAATGAATTGTTTTTCATCAATGTTTTTCAAGGTAACGATCGCCAAAATAAAGACTTCGATTATAAGGAAGCTGTCAAAAAAACAGTTACAGACAGTTTATCTTTGGAAATGAAATATACACTGATGACGGTTGGGGATAAACGAGTCGATCCCTGGATCGCTTCACAATATGCAGTACATCTGAATCCAGCATTCTCTCCTTTGATTGCAGTTAATCCTTTTTATCAGCACCCGACCAGCATCCTGAAAAAGATTGTTTCTTTGCAATTATTTTATCAATCAAAAATTGCAGTTAATCTTGTATCGGGATCTTTCTTCAGTGAATTGCATTCACTGGGAGATAAGTTGAATTTCGATGAACGCAACGAACGCCTTATTGATTTCTTTAAATCAATGCTTGCTTTGAGTAATAATGAACTCAATCATTTGGGTGAATATTATCGCACCAACGCTGCGGATTTCTTTCCAAAATTTAAAAACCCGCCGTTGGATTATTTTGTCTCAGGTTCGCAATTCACATCTCTTCAGCATTGTCCTGAAGCTCATTTTGTCCAGAGTATCCGTCCGTTGAATGAGATAAAACAGGCACCGTCGCTTCGTTCGGGTCTGGGCATTGGTATTTGTGCGCGAGAAACTCAATCAGAAGCAATGAAAGAAATCAAGCGCCTCTACCCCGATGATAGACGTGGTGAGATGTTATTTCAGCTTTCATTGGCCAATAACAATACACCATGGAATGTGTGGTTTAAGGAATATCTTAAGAATCATTCAATTGAAGAAAATCATTTTTACTTGAAACCGATGACGAACTTCTGGTGCTCTTCACCGTTTGTTGTTGGAAGTTATAAAGAGGTAGCTGAAACGATTCTTCAGTATCACAGATTAGGCTATTCATTTTTTATATTAGATTATTTACCTGAAGAAACAGAACACGTGCGCAAAGTTTTACAATTAATCAGGGCCACCTGATCAAGGCCATTTCAATGGTGAGTCCGGGGCCCATAGTTATGAGGAGTCCCCAGTCTCCGGTTTGAAACTTTTCTTTAGCTAGACAATCTTCCAGGCTGAAAAGAAAGCTTGCGCTGGATACATTGCCGAAGTTTTCCAAAATGGTTCTGGTATGTCTCAAGCTGTTCTTCTCTAATTGGAGTTTTTTTTCTAAAGCTTCCAGGATAGCTGCGCCACCTGAATGAACAATCCAGTGTGCAATTTTGTCTTTTGAGAGCCCATGTTTTTCGAGGAGGGCCTGAAGTGGTTTTTGTATTTCATTTGCAAGCGCTTCGGGCGTTCGTTTATCTACATAAAAAGAATAACGGTTTTTTTCCTGATTCCAGTCAAATCGAAGGTAGGACAGTGTTTTAGGAATGAGATGCGAATGAAAATCTATAATTAAAGGATGATTCTTTTTGGAAATTGACCTTTGAAGAAGAGCTACAGCGACTCCGTCACCAAACAAGCTGTTTACGAGAGATGCATTTTCAGTTTCTTCCAGTGAATAAATACAAGAGCAAAGTTCGCAACAAATGAGAGCTCCTGTTTTGCCTTCTTGTTGAGAACACCAATTAAAAACTGCGTTTAAACCGTTCAATCCGGCGTTGCAGCCCATGCCGACGATATCTAGTCTTTGAGTGTTTCTTTGTAGTCCGAGCTCTTCAATAACAATTGCGCTTAATCCTGGAACAATGAATGATGTCGACGTCACACAAACAATGTAGTCCAGGTTATCCTTGGTAAGGCCTGCCTTTTTTATTGCCTGGTCAAGGGCCGTAACTATCAACTGGATGGAGTTTTGACGGAATTTTTCCCGCAATTGTGAGGGAGTTTCTTCAACGAATTCTCCTGAGCTATTTTCAGGCAGCAACAGATGCCTTTTCTTTATATGTTCATGTTCAAAGAAACGGCGCGATCGCTGATTTGAAATGCCCATCATCTTGGCAAGATCGCCCTGAGAAAAATGTGTCGATGGTACACTCGTGCCTATGGAAAGTATGTGTACTTTATTCATCACTTTTTAATGAAGGACTTCATTCTTGATTGCCCTTCCTCATTGATTCTGCATTCAGCAGATAAAAATTTTAATTGTTCAAAATATGAATTTAAATCGGGGTAGCAAAGCTGAACGGATTTTTTTAAATTTTTTAAAGCGACTTCGGGAAAGAGACTGAAAGTTTCAAAGATTTTCAGAGCATCATTTCTGTTTCCAGTTGCCGTCACAAGTCCAGAGTTCGTTGCCTCTTTAGAACCAAAGACTTCGGCCTTGAGGGCCCATTTCATGAAATTTGTTTTTCCAACTTTCTGCAAAAGAAATGGAGTCAGCGCACCTGGAAGAAGACCATAATTCATTTCAGAAAGACAAAATTGTGTATTCTCATCTGCAATCACATAATCACTTAGAGAACAAAGTCCAATTCCTCCTCCGTAAACGCAACCATGAACAAAAGTTATGATCGGCAATGGACAAGAGGAAATCACTTTATACATAGTAATGAGATCGTTCATTTGCTGAATATTTTCTTCTTCAGTGATACTTGAAGCTGACTGCATCCACTTTAAATCTGCTCCGGTACAAAAATGTTTTCCCTTTCCTTCCAGAAAAATGAGTTTATGTTTGTTTTCCGCACTGATTTTTTTGAAGAGATCCGTTACCTCTAGAATCATCTCCAGATGGAAAGCGTTGCCTTTTTCCGGCCGGTTTAACGTCAGAAGAAGTGATTGACCGTGTTCGGTTAATTCACAATTCATATTTTTTCCAAAATACTTTTGATCTTTGATGCATAGACGGGAGCTTCATTTAAGTTCATGAGCGGGGAAAAAGAAAATCTCAGTGAAGAGCGTGAATCTTCAAAACTGTAACCCATATTCATGAGAATGCGGTTTTCTTTAATGATACCGGATGAACAAGCTGAACCTGTCGAGAGATCCACTCCAAGCATATCGAAACGAGCGCTTAAGAGCTCTGCTTTCTGCCCGTGAAGGATAATAAAAATGGTATTGAGGTTTCTGTGAGGTGCATTTTTTGCGACAATTTCTCCACGGCCAGAAATGGCCGAGGCAATTTCATTTTCAATCAGCATTTTTGCTTTCTTTAATTCGTCAGATGAAAAATGTTCTTCAATATCTGTTAAAGCAAGTTTGATTGAGTAAATGCCGATGGCATTTTCCGTTCCCGCTCTCAACCCACCCTGCTGATTTCCACCTACGATAAATGGCGAGAGCTCGAGATTTTTTTTAGTGAAAGAAAAGCCGACTCCTTTCATGGCCCCAAACTTGTGGCCGGAAAAAGTGTAGCTCTCCAGTTCTGACGAGAGATGATTCCAATTTTCAACCTTGCCAACCAACTGGACAGCATCGACGTGAACAATGGCACCCGTTTCATTCTTAATTGAAACGGCATCAGCAAGAGGCCAGACCACACCCGTTTCATTATTCAGGTATGTATAATTCAACAGAAGTTCAAACCCTTCTGATTTTTTCTTTTTCATTTGAGCGATGAGATCGCTTTTATTAAATTGTCCGTTTCTATCGACAGAGAAAAAAGTCACTTCGTGACCAAGCACTTCGAGCTCATCCTTGAGTGAAATCACACAGGCATGATCAACAGCAGAAAAGAAGAAAGCTCCCTTCTTCTTTTCCTGAAAAAGTTTAAAGCCGCGACCTTTAAAAAATGAATTGATTCCTTCAGAAGCGCCAGAGTGATAAACCAAATTAAACAATTCGCTTGAGAGACCAAACGTTTTATATAAAAACTCAGTTGTTTCATTGATAAATTTTCGGGATTTTTTTCCAGTCTGATGAAGAGAAGCGGGATTTCCAAATAAAAACTCCCCGCTTCTTAAAAAGTCGACGACTTTTAAAGAGAGCGGGGAGGTTGCATTATAATCGAAATAAAAACGACTACTGATTGATTTCTCCGATTGGATTTCTAATCGCAGACGTTAGAATACCAGATTGGCCATGAGCTTCAGTGTTTCCACCGATTCCAGCTTCTGCTTCTGTTTCTTTTGACTTTCTTACTAGATCACCTAGTGAAGTTGTCGCAAGGTATTCTTTCATGATGATACCAAGGTTCATGAAGTAGTTTTTAGAAAGGTGGAACTCTAGTGAGTTCGCTGCTTCTGCTTCTGTCCCAACGATATCGCGAGCTGGGTTGATGTTTTCACCAACACAGTCAAGAATGTCTTTAATAGTGATTTGGTCCATGTTTCTAGCTAATACGTAACCACCACCTGGGCCTCTAACTGACTTAACAGCTTGGCCATTTCTTAGCTTTCTGAAAAGTTGCTCTAGGTAGTGAAGAGAGATGTTTTGTCTTGTTGAGATTTCTTGTAGTCTTACCGGATTCCCATTTGAATGAGTAGTAAGGTCTAACATTGCTCTAACTGCGTAACGTCCTTTTGATGTAAGTCTCATTGGTCTTCCTCCATAAAAAATCCAATTGATCTGGCCTGGTCTAGATAAATTCTTTAGAAAATGTGTGCCGTCTACTTTGTAGTTAATCGGAAGTCGCTAATCCTTGCGCCCTCGCGAAACTAATTCTAAATTCCTTCAGAATTATTTCTACCAAGAATAGTATGACAATCAAGTGCAGACGAAGTCAATCATCAAAATGGAATATTTATACTGTAAGATGTTGAAATTAAGGTAATCTTAGGCGTCGTAAAGTCCAAATTCCTCAATAAAACCGATAAATTAGGTCACTTGATTCATTGCCTTTTTGTTGACTAAAAAAAGTGCGATCGAAACATTTTTGTAGGCTTTTTTTGCCCTCTGGATTTTCGATTATGTGGTCCTACGAAAACACTTTTTTAAATTTTGTTAAGAAAAAAATGGCGAGTCTTCTCGTTCACGATCTCAATCTTTAATTGATAAAACTTCCATTCATCGCCGACTATTTTCTGAAGCTCATGCTGATAAGGCATTCCCCACTCAACTAAGAAATAATCTTTCTCATCAAGATACATTGGAATTTCTAAATGGATCAGTTCCTCTTTTTTTTCAATGCGCATGAGATCGGCATGAACACAATTTTCAACTTCGTTGATAATGGAGTAAGTCGGACTTCCCGTTTGGCCTTTTTCTAAAAAGGCGCGGGTAAAAGTTGTCTTCCCTGCTCCGACCGGCCCGTCGAGAATAATCACGCATGGAGGTTGTACGACTTCCTTTAATTCCGTCGCAATATTAGCGAGGTCTGATTCTAAAACTTTTTTCCACGCACGAACTGTACTCATTTGTATTTATCCAGGGAGAACATTTATTTTAGCGGAAAAGACTCAAAGGTATTTTTAAGCGACTTCACTGTAGATGACAGTCCATTAAAAAGTGCATGACAAATAATCCAGTGGCCGATGTTGTACTCTTCGAAAATTTTACTTTCGAGAAGCGGCTTTACAGACTCATCTGTCAGACCGTGACCGGCGTGGCAGGCAATTTTATGATTGATCAAAAATTCGCGGGCAGATTTATACTGCTCTATAAATTTTGAGACATCATCGCCATTAGCAAAAACTTTTGCATATTCTCCGGTATGTACTTCGACAGCGTCTATAGGAAGTTCTTTGGCGCGCACAAGCGTTTCAATTTTTGCTTCAAGAAACAAAGAGATTTTTACATCTTTGATTGAGGCTTTTAATTTTTTAACAGCTTCTTCAACTCTGATGAAATTGGAATCATCAAGTAGATCAAGTCCGCCTTCGGTTGTTTTTTCTTCTCTTTTTTCAGGAACGAGACAAATCCATTCTGGAGTTGAAGCAATGGCTATTTCAACAATCTCCGGATTCACTCCCATTTCAAGATTAAGAGGTTTTCCGAATCTTTTGGTGACGAGACGAACGGCCTCGACGTCGTAATCCTGAATGTGGCGTCTGTCTTCGCGCAAGTGAATGGTGATTTGATCAGCTCCATTTGAAAGGGCAATCTGGGCAGCATCAACAACGCTGGGGTATTCTTCTCCGCGCGCTTGTCTCAAAGTCGCGACGTGATCAATATTCACTCCTAAACGAGGAATCATAGTCTCTCCTTAACCAATTTCTTTAACAACAATATCAATTAATTTATTGCACTCTTCTTCCACTGTCTCTGCGACATTGCCTTCTACCATTACTCGAAGAAGAGGCTCTGTTCCGGAATAACGAAGGAGGACTCGGCCTTTTCCATGCAATCTGTCTTCTGCCATTTTAATTCCGGCCTGGATGCCCGGAACGGATTCAATCGCCGGCTTATTCTTTACCATGACGTTTTTAATAGTCTGCGGGAAGAGTTCAATTTCTGCAACGAGATCCTTAAGAGGCATATTGAAATACTTCATCGCCTCAATCACTTTAAGGGCGCCAAGCGCTCCGTCTCCCGTCGTCGAATGACGACTGAAGATGACGTGTCCTGAAGGCTCTCCGCCAAGAATACACCCGTTAGAGCGCATGTATTCGATGATGTATCGGTCGCCTACTTTAGTGCGAACAAAATTGAGTCCTAAAGATTTCAGATAAAGTTCAAGGCCAAGATTCGACATAACAGTGCCGACAACGGTATCGCCTTTTTTCAACTCACCTCTTGCCAGTAAAAGCTTAGCAAAAAGCCCGATGATTTTATCTCCGTCGACAATCGTTCCTTCCTGATCAATAACGCTCAGGCGGTCCCCGTCTCCATCTATGCAAACACCGATATCAGCGCGGTATTTTAAAACTTCAGCACGGGCCGCTTCTGGATGAAGAGAGCCAACATTCTTATTGATGTTTTCTCCGTTAGGACTGATACCAAGAGGAAAAACTTCTGCTCCTAATTCCTGAAACATCATCGGAGTAACTTTGTATCCGGCGCCGTTGGCACAATCGAGAACGATGCGCATGCCTTCCAGATCAAAGTCATTTCCCAGCGCCGATTTAACCTGAACAATATATCTTCCGTAGACTTCTTTCAAACGTTCAGCATTTCCCAACTGCGATCCGGTTTTCACAGGCATCAGATCAGGATTTAAAATCAATCTTTCCAATTCAAGCTCAACTGAGTCAGGAAGTTTGAAGCCTTTTGCATCAAAAATTTTAATACCGTTATCTTGAAAGGGATTATGTGAAGCGGAGATCATAATGCCGGCATCGGCCCGCATTGAATGAGTGACAAACGCAATTCCTGGTGTGGGAAGAGGCCCGGTAAGAATAACAGATCCACCTTGCGAACAGACGCCTGAAGCAAACGCCATCTCAAGCATGTAACACGAAAGTCGTGTGTCTTTACCGACGATGATGAGCGGTCTCGTATTGGTTGGATTTGTTGACTGGAAATAATGCGTGACTGCTCGACCGAGCGCCGTCGCAACTTCTGCTGTCATTGGATAAACATTGGCCTTGCCTCTGATTCCATCTGTTCCGAATAATTTTCTTTCGCTCATAATTACCTCCGATCAAGCTTAACAATGTGCCTAAAACTTAGGCGATCGGCAAGATCACTCTTGTTAAAACTTGCTCGCTATTTGACCGTTTGTCCCTGGGTTCTTTTAGAGGCCAGCGGAACGGTTCTATATTTAATTTTTACTTTAGACGTCTCTTCAATTTTCAAACGCGGGTCGAGATCAATCAGCGCCACGTTGATAGACCCTTCGTCCTTGTTAAACAGCCCCATATTCACCGGGGCCGTTTCAACTCTTGACACAGTTTTTAAGATTTCAACTGGCCCGGAAATGGTGACATTTTGTGGAATAATCAAGATCTCCCGGATTCTTCGGTCCTTTGGAGCGTCGCCGATATATTGCACTTTCACCGGCAATTCCATCAATTCTCTTCGGTCGAGCTGGATCGCAGTCTCTTTAGGAGAGATATCCTGAATCTCCACACCAAAGGGTACACTGACATCGCTTCCGTAAAACTTCACTTTAAAGTTTTTCCCCGATGAAACAAAATAGGGATTCAGGTCAATCGTGAGCTTTTCTTTATTGGTAAAGATATTTTGGATGAAGGCCTTTGAACCTTTCAGTTTTAACGTGACTTCAGCAGTCGGCAAATTGGCAATCAGGTACCCCTTGGGAGTGACATAGTTGATGGCCAGTTTGCGCTCAATTTGGACAGGCTCAGAATTTAAAACATAAAACCAAAGCGACACCGCGAAAAATATCGCGATGATCTTGAGCGTATGTCTTTGGGCCGTTTCTCTTTTCATTTTTTTGGTTTAGCGAATCATGTCTTTTGTTTTGATCGGACGAAGCCCACTGTCGAGATTTTCATTGCTCCAGATATGTCGCAAATACTGACCAAGCTCTCTTTCCGATTTACAGTAATAAAAAGTTCCTTCTACACAGAGATTTATTTTACCAGTTTCTTCTGAAACTGTAATAACTAATGCATCTGTGACTTCAGTTAATCCGAGAGCGGCCCGGTGTCTTGTACCAAGGTGTCGTTCAATATCAAAGTTTTTTGAGAGAGGCAGGAAACATCCGGCAGCGGCAATCTTGCCATTTTGAATAATAATGGCGCCATCGTGAAGAGAAGAACTCGATTCAAAAATAGAGTAAATAATATCCGAGTGAATCCGGCAGTCGAGTCTGGTTCCGGTGTTTACAAAATTAAGAAGACCATGAGTTCTTTCCAGAACAATGAGGGCACCGATTTTTTCGCGCGAAAGAGCTCCGCACGCCTCTACCATTTCATCAATTTCGAATTCGTGATCGTCCTTGCTAAAAACGGCGAAGACATTTCTTCTCGTCCCTACTGAAGCGAGCGCATTTCTGAATTGATCTTGAAATAAAACGACAACGATAATGAAAAACGAATCAAAAAAGTGCGCTAGAACCCAGTTGAGAGAATAAAGCTTGAAGGTAATCCCGAGCCAGAAAAGAGCAAACAAAACACCGAGTCCCACGATCATCTGTGCCGCTTTTGTTCCGCGAACAATCAAGAGCAGCTGATAAATAAGGATCGTCACGATAAAAATATCGATCAGATCCTTAAAATTAAGATGGGATAAAAATGTTGTTAAAAAATTCAACCCGAGTACTCCTCAAACTCCACTTAGGCAGCGCTGGAAAACTCGTCGTCCTCTTTCTGGAATCTTTGGCGCTCATCCTCTGAGAGGTTCAGCGATTTCAAAATTTCCGTACTCATTAAAAGTTTTTTTCGAAGAGCTTCACGGCTGATACCCATTTCTTTTGCGGCCTTCGATTTATTTCCGTTGTTGCGTCTGATTTCTGCGTGAATCATCTCGCGTTCAATCAGCGCCAGTCTGTCTTTTAAAGCAATCGTGTGATCGCTGACGAATGGAAGATCTCCAAACATTCTCTTCTTCTCTGAAATATCAACAATCGGAGAAGCTGAATCCTGGATATCGAGGTCCGTAATAACGTGGGCCTTTGGATTATAAAGAACTGCACGCTCGACGGCCAATTTTAATTCTTTGATATTTCCCGGCCAGTCGTATTTTTTCAAACGCTCCATTAATTTAGGAGCAAATGATTTGAGCAACAGACCTTGCTTCTTACATTCCACTTTCAGGAAGTAATCTACGAGCAACTCAAAGTCGTCTCCTCTTCTTCTGAGAGGTTCCATGAACACTGTCGCTTTTGCCAGATATTCATAAAGTTCAGCATCGAATTCACCGTTGGCAACAAGAACTCCGAGATCTCTCGTCGTTGTAGCAACAATGCGGACATCAACACTAAATTTTGTATCCGGGATATGGCGATCTCTCAAAACATTCATTAATTGCTTTTGTTGTTTCATTGAAAGCGCCCAGATCTCATGCAGGTGAACAGTTCCTCCCGCGCATGCAATCAGCTTGCAATCAGTTTCATTCGGTCCAAAAAGTTGTTTTTCTATTGTTTCGTGATCTCTGTCTTCACAATGAATCACTTCAAAGCCCTTAAGTCCTCTTTGCCCTTCAACGTGAAGAATTTTTGAATAAAGTGATTTACCTACACCTTTTTCACCGTAGATCAACACTGGGGCTTCAAGGTCTTTAAGCTTCATAATCGTGCTTCTCAATGAAGCGACATGCGGGCATTTTCCGATAAGTGCATTCTTTCTGTCGAATGGACCAGAAAATCTTCTGATTGTAGATTTGTCCGACATTGGAGTAAAATTATAAAACACAGAAGAGAAAATGAGAGAAAGAACTTTCATTGTCTTTTCATCTTCAATCGTGAAGCGATCTTCGTTTCTTTTGTTGAGAACTTCGATAACTCCAATAATTTTATCTTCGCGGTTATGAATCGGATGACAGATAATCGATTTGGTTTCAAAGCCGAATTTTTTGTCAAACGCTTCGTTGAATCTTGTGCTGTCATGAACAGTATCGATATTGAGCGCGACCCCAGTAGTAAACACTGAGCCGGCAATCCCCACGCGGTAATCAAATTTCAATTGTTCTTTTCTGATTCCCAAAGCACATACAGCTTCGAGTTCATTGGTTTCCGGATTGATGAGAAACAAAGACGCCCTTTGAGCATTCAGAATGCGGATGACTTCTTCAAGCATCGATTCAATGAATCCTTCTTTATCACCAAAATGAGTAATGTCTTTAAAGAGCGATAACAGAAGTGAAAAGACTTCAAACCCATCCGTCGCTTTTGTATAACGTTCTTTAATAGCGGAATCGACCAGACAATCTTTCAGACGTTCAGAAGAAAAACCCATAATATAGTGTTCTAGGAATTTTGAAATTCCCTTCTCTTCTTCAATTTCAACACCGTAAATGATTTTTTGGTCATCGAGTGTTTTTGAAAAAGCACGGACAACCTTACCGGTTAAATCCATATGATGTTTTTTGTATTGAAGCGATATGGTGAGTTCTTGTCCCACAGAAATTCGCTCACTGGTTGAAAAACCAAAGCCCGTTAATGAAATATCAATCAGCTTGGCATCATCAATATAAAATTCTTCGCCTCTTTTTCTTTCCATCTGAACAAGAAATCGAAGATCATCAGCTTCCTCAACAGGAATTCTGAAGGACTGATAGAATTTAAATTCAGAAAAACTGGCCAGCATGGGTGACTCCTTCGCGGTATAAAAATACTACTCAGAAGTCATATCGACCGTTTTACTCAAAAACTTGAATCTAGTGCCAATAATAATTTGCAATGAGCTTTAATTTCGCCGACCTAATTAATCAACTGAGGAGAAGCCTTCGCAACTTCAGGAGAATCCGACTCTTCGGTCGTTGAAATGGCTGGTTTGACCTCAGGCTTAGTTTCGGCAGCCGCTTTCTCAACAACTTTAGGATCTTTTAAATCGTGAGCAATGGCCTTATGAATGGCGGTTTTGAAAAGCTTCCAGTACTGCGCTGACTTTGCAGGATCAGAAGTTGGAAGTTCAAGTGTATAAGTTGGAATATCTCTTTCCTTCCCTGCCCAGTTCCCTAAAGAGCCTGGAAAGAAAGGATAGTTCTGGATTTTATAATCGGCAGCATCTTTACTCATCTGAATGAGCAGTTCATGCGCTTTAGTGCCGTCAATGAAACCATCGACTACAGCATTCGGTCCGTCGTAATCAAGCATTGTCAGAGGTGAATGCACAGAAATGATTTTATCCGGGCCATAGCGCTTAACCAGGTTCATCTGGAAAACAACTTCCGGCTCACTGCTGGCGGTAACACCCGGGTTTCTTCTTTTATCTTTTCTAAAGTGCGAGATCCACAGCTTGCGTGCATCTCTCGACCAGTCTTTTGTCGGAAAATTTCTATTAACGTCTACTCCCCGAGCATTTACGCGCGAAGGTCTTGCTTTAAAAAATGAATCCGGATTAACCAGAGGGGCCACGATAACAATCTTGTTGGCAAACTCATCTTTAAATTTAGGGTCGGCATAAGCAGTGCGAAGATATTCCATAATATCAAAACAGAATTTAATAGGCGTAATTTCATCGCCATGAACTCCGCACATAATAATCGAAACATCTTTTTGTTTGAATGAAGGTTTTTCTTCATCACTCGCATCGCCGAATACAGTCCAGGTTAATGGATCGCCTAAAACTGAATTACGATATGTCAGCCATGAGTAAGAATCACAATCTGATTTTTCCCAGCCGTATTTTTTAAAACGATCGTCGAGCTTGCTGCAGAAATTTGAAATGGCAGGCACGTTTTTATTTGTTCCATCGGCCGCATATCCCTTCATGGTAAAACCAAGAAGAGCCAGCATGACCCAATGTATGTTGATTAATTTAGTGTATCGGCTTTTCATATTGAGATATTATAACTTTTAATTTTCTAAGTTTTCAAGCATAAGGTGACCCATTCATGACGACAAAAAAAAGCAACAAAAACATTCTTATCGCGAGTGAATCTCAGGGCCTCTATACTACTCAAAGACTGCTTACAGAAGCTAAAAAATTGAAATGGGAGGCTAAATGGTTTAATCCATATGAGAGCCTGCTTGAACTCAAAGAACATCACTCAACTACTACTTTTAAAGGACTCTATTTTCATCGCATTTCTGGAACCAGATACGATGATTTTGATCTGACTGTAGCGAGACATTTTGCCGACAGCGGACTCAAAGTAACAAATCCGCTCTCAGTTCTCTCCGACTTTCGCAGTAAGGATATGCAGGCGCTTTTCTTCAAACGTCACAAACTATCCACTGTTCCCTCCATTCTCTATCGCGGTTTACTCAATGAAAACTATTGGACTGAAATAGCAGCACTCTCGCCAGGTGAAAAATATGTTTTAAAAATGGTCAGGGGCAATCAAGGCACGGGCGTCAATCTCATTTCAGGAACACAGTCTTTAAAAAGTATTCTCGAAACTTTTCATGCTTTAAAAGATCAGAAATTTCTGATTCAGCCGTATATAGAACATAAAAAAGAATGGCGTCTCTTTGTTTTAAAGAATGAAATTATCGGAGCCGTGGAGAAAACAATCACAACTGATGACTTCCGCGGAAACAGCAAAAGATCAAAAGGCAAATGGCTTAAAAAAATTCCCGCTCATCTGGCCTCGCTGGCCACGCAGGCGGCGAAGGCATCAGGTCTTGATTATTGTGGAATAGATATTATGGACACTAAAGAAGGATTTGTTTTTCTGGAAATCAATGCGGTTCCGGGATTTGAGCATATGGAAGAGCTCTCAGGATTAAACATCGCCAGAGAGCTCCTGGTGCAAATTAATTAAAGCAGATAATCAAAAAGATTCGACGGTCCTTTTAAAAGATAGTAACCGAGACGTTTGAAGAATCCGACATTATAAAATTCAACTTCGTCTACCGTTTTGCTTGAATCGAGGTGAAGGCTGTTTTTAATTCTTCCCTCAATGTCTTCACTCACAAGTCTTGCCAGCTCTGGGTTATTTTCGCACGAAATAGTCATTTCGGTATTCAGGTTGGCAGATCTTGGGTCAAAATTAAATGTTCCGATCACGACATCTTTTTTGTCGAAAACAAATGACTTTGCATGAACACCGAATCTTGCCTTGCTCACTTCTTCGTTAATCACTTCATAATTTTCCGGAAGAGATCCTTTATAAATATAAGAGTTCAATCCTTTTTTAATCCAACCTTTGATTATCGAATCAAAAACGTCGTAAACATAAATGGCGTCAGTTGAATTCAAGCTGTTTGTTAAAAGCGTGATATTAACTTTGTTGGAAAGAGCAGTTTCAAGCGCTGTTTTCGATTCATCATTCACAATGAAATATGGCGAATCAAAAAGAATGGATTCCTTGGCATTGGCAATGCGTTCAGCAATATCGTGTTTAATAATTCTTTCGGCACGGTTCTTTTTCCCGATAATAGGATATTCAGAATTAAAGCTCATATTTTCACATGACCCGGTGTACTCCTTCGCAAGCTCAGCTTGTCCTTTTGCTCTGACTTCTTCCAGAAGTTTTTCATCGCTTGCAAATAAAAAGTCGCGGACTTTTTCAATTTTCTTTTTCCAGTTTCTCAAATCAGTTTGATACCTGAACGTATCAACACCACCTTTTTCTTTGCGATAAATTCCATCATTCATCTGTGGCATTCTTTCTCTGGCAACGAGTTGAGACGCTTCAGCTCCCCAGACTTGATCGAATGTGGCCTGCATAGATTTAACAACTTCACCTTTGACGAAAAGGTCGCGGTCTAAAAAGTTAAAGTCTTCTCTTAAATCAAAATATTCGTCGCCGATATTGCGTCCACCTGTAACGGCCTCTACGCCATCAATAAGAAGGATTTTTCTATGATTGCGGTAAGTCCCGCTGAATTGATTGAGAGTTGAAGCGGGATTGAAATACTTTACTTCGATTCCGTTTTCTCTCATTTCATGAGCAAAGAAAGGAGAAAAAGTGCTTTTCACCATGGCAAAATCAAGAAGAACTCTGATTCTGACCCCTTCTTTTGCTTTTTTAATCAGCGCCTGGGTAAACAAACGGCCGGATTTATCAAGGTTATAAATGAAATACTCAACATCAATTGTTTTCTGCGCTCTCTCCACCATCTGCAGGCGCTCTTCTAAAGAGGCAAGACCGTGATTCAGAAGTTTGATTTCATGAAGACTCTGACTGTTTGTTTTGAATGGATCCTGCTCCTTTGCCTGAGCACCAAAGGCCATGAGTGAAAAAAGAACCAACCAATGTTTCATCGTAAACCTCTGTTTTCGTAAAGAAATGAGTATAATTCCTTCTATTTTAGCGGTTTAAGGAACCAGTTACGACGGACCGTGTAAAAAAGTGGGACCCTGTTAGCAAACTGACAGTTTTTGTATGCCTAAAAAAGTTTGACCAGGCATACTTTTGGACTACAATAGATACATCCTCACACCAAAGGGTTGCTCTATGTACGTTTGTATCTGTAAAGGAATCACTGAAAAAATGCTCGCCGACCAACTTTCAAAAAAAGGCTCATTGAATACAAAAAATGAAAAAGAGATTTTAAAAAATCTTGGTATTGGAGATTCATGTGGTCTCTGTGTCATCGATTGTCTTCAAAAAATTCAGAACAATTCGACTATTATTGATTCTCAAACACGTCATCAAGATTCATAATCTAGCGAAGATAAAATTTCATTAATAAGGAGATTTCAATGAAAGGAAGTCAGGCCATCATCGATGCACTCAATTCTGTTTTGACCAAAGAACTTACTGCCATCAATCAATATTTTTTGCACGCAAGAATGTTGCAGAACTGGGGCCTCGAAAAATTAGGACGCCTGGAGTACAAAGCTTCAATTGATGAAATGAAACATGCTGATGAACTTATCAAGCGAATTCTTTTTCTGGAAGGTTTACCGAATCTTCAAAAATTAGATCGCCTTCGCATCGGTCAAACTATTCAGGAAGTTTTAGAAGCAGATCTTCAGGTAGAAAATGAAGCCGCTCCTCACTTGAGAAATTGCATTCAGCTGGCCGAAAAAGAACACGACTATGTTACGCGCGATTTATTCCTCGATATTTTAAAAAGTGAAGAAGAGCACATCGACTGGCTTGAAACTCAGGCCGGACTCCTTAAACAAGTTGGAGTTCAGAATTATGTTCAGTCTCAGATTGAAATGGAAAAAAGCTAGAAATTGTTGAACTCGATGCATACGTTAAAAAAAAATTCTCTGAATTTAGTTTCTTTTCCAGTGGGCAGTTACCAGTGCAACTGCTCCATCCTCTTTTCTGAAAAAAGCAGAGAGGCCATCATCATAGATCCTGGCAATGATCACGATCTCATCCTCAGAAGAATCAAGGATCTCAATATCAACGTAAAGAAACTGCTACACACACATGCGCATTTCGATCATATTGGAAGAAGTACTGAAGTCAGTCAGGCCACAGGCGCGACGATGCACTTGCATAAAGGTGATCAATTTCTTTACGATATGCTCCCTCAGCAGGGGCTTTTTTTCGGTCAGCGCGTAGGCACACCAAAACAGCTGGATGCCTTTATCGAAGATGGAGAAACATTTTCATTCGAAGATGAAGAAATCAAAACTTTTCTCACCACTCTCCACACTCCGGGACACACACCGGGATCCTGCTGCTTTTACACTGAGTACTTTGATGAGCCGATGCTTCTTGCAGGTGATACTCTTTTTCAACAATCTATCGGAAGAACCGATTTACCAGGCGGCGATGGAAGGCAAATCATCAAGTCGATCAAAGAAAGACTTCTCACTTTGCCGGAAGAGACAAATGTCATCGCAGGTCATGGACCTGCGACAAACATTTATACTGAAAAAAAATATAATCCGTTTTTGTGTTGATTAAATCTAAGCGTGTTCTGGCGGACGTGTCGGAAGTTGAGTAAGCATGAGAATAGGCATCAACATAAAGGCTGAACCGAAAACATACGGGGCCCACGCTCCATATTTGTAATAGACGATGGCCGCAAGGATTGGGCCTACTACTCTGGCAAGTGCTCCCATACTTCTGAAGATCCCCACACTACGTCCCTGTTCTGCTTCCGGTGTATACAAAGTCACGAGCGATGTCAGACAAGGAACAATCATTGACGAACCTACGGCCAGGAAAAACAGACCTGCATAAAGCATAGCGCTTGAATAAGCGGCCGAGATAAGCAGTAATCCCGGGATAAGAGAAATGAGACCAATGATCGCCATTTTTTTCTCACCAACCTGACCGGCCTTTCTTCGGACAATTCCTCCCTGAACAAAAGCGATGATGAAACCGATATAAATGAAAATATAGGCATTCTGCATAGAGGTGTATTGCAATCTTTCAGCAGCGAGAAAGGTTAAAGTAAATTCCATTCCAGAGAAAGCTGAAAGAAACAAAAAATAGCCCATGTTGATAATATTGATGGACTGATTCGGGAGTGGCTTGAAAAGTTTAAAAATATTCGCGCTTCTTTCTGTTTTCACCGTTCCCCGTTTTTCAGGTGGAAGGGATTCTGGAAATTTTTTGATCAACCAGAAAGTATTAAAGAGTGAAAGAAAACACGCAAACAATGCAGGCATTGAAAATGGATTGATGCCGTATTGAGTGAGAGACGGATAAAGCTCTGTGAGATTGATTAGAGAAAGGATGCCGCCGAAAGCAGGTCCAACCACAAACCCGAGAGCGAAGGCCACGCCAATGATCGCCATCCCCTTAGAACGGTTTTCTTTCGTGGTAACATCTGCAACAACTGCTGTAGCTGTTGAAATATTTCCCCCCATGATACCGTCGATGATTCTTGAAATAATCAGCAAAGTAAAATTGCCGGAGATGAACCAAAGGAAATAACCGATGGCCGCTCCCCCCATTGAATAAATGAGGATTGGTTTTCTGCCTCTGCGATCAGACCACGCTCCCCAAAGCGGAGCTGCAAAAAATTGAAGACCAGAATAAAGGGCGCCCAACATACCGCCAAAAAGTACAATTGATGAAAAAATTGAATCGCCGGCGTAGTTGCTGATTCCTTGAATCGTTCCAAAAATCGCCTTTAAAAAAACATTGTCCGCATCATGAGTCAGATAATATTTGGCGAGAGTTGGAAAGAGCGGAAAGATAATAGAAAATCCAACCAGGTCCAGAAAAATAGTGAGCGCAACGATAGCGATTGATTTTTTTGCTTCGGGAGTCAGCGGAGCTGATTTCTGCTTTAATTCTTTTGCACTCATGATTTCAAATTCCTTATAGTCAACTTCCTCGAGATAATAAAAATCCTGTGATTGAACTTCAGCAGACTCCAGGCATTGGTCTTCAACATACTTCGCGAAATCGCGGCACCAATTTTCATTGTCGTTGAGACAAGGAATAAAATGAATGTCTCCACCGTGTTCGTGTGCCGTTTCTTTTAATTCTACGGCGAGTTCATCCTGAGTTTCAAGACAATCGGCCACAAAGCTCGGTGAATAAACGGCCAGTTGACCACTGCCTTGTTTGCACAAATCAATAACTGTGTCTTCTGTATAGGGAGTCAACCACTCTTCGCTTCCAAACCGCGACTGGAAAGTCATTTTTATTTTATCGGCCGCAATCCCTTTAATTCGTGCTCTCAATAGAAAAAAAGTTTCATAACAGTGACGGTAATAAACATCACCTTTGTCGTTAACGCGTCTTTTTTGAATTCCATGAAAGGTCAAAAGAAGCTTGTCGATTTTTTTCCCTTCGGCTTTCCATCGTTCTAAGTGGGCATCAATTTGTGCGACACTGTTGTCAATATAGGCGCGGGTTGTATGGAAATTAGTGACCACGCTGATCTCAGGAATCTTCACTCTTTTCTTTATTTCATGTCCAAGTGCATCCAGGCCGGAAGCAATTGTGGCCTCTGAATATTGGGGAAACATCGGTATGATTTTCAACTTTGTCGCTGGCACGGGATCTTTTTCCCAGTCATCCCAAACGGCGCTGACTCGCGGGTCTGAAAGGAGAAACGCATGATTGACTTCTACGGCCGGACTGGAAAGAAAACTTCTCACTTTTTTTGTGAAATTCTCTGTAATTGTGATCAGCGGAAAGCTCTTTCCATCCCATATTCTCGAGTAAAGAAAAGCGGAACGTTTCGGTCGAAATGGCAAGATAAACAGATTTAAAATTAGTTTCCAGACAAATGGATTGATATCGACAACGCGCGGGTCCTGCAGAAATTCTTTCAGGAAAGATCTCACGTCGGAAACTTTAGGACTTTTAGGTGAACCCAACTGGACAAAAACCACTTTCGTTTTATTCAGCTTCTGGGGCATCCCCTCATTTGTATTTGTTGCACTCACGCCTTTATTCCTCTGATAATAAGTGTTATAAGTATTATCAGATCAAGAACAATTTAACTACGCCCAAGTGAGCGCCGGAAGACTATGACAGCAAAAAAGAGTGCGAAAACAGCTGAGAAAAAAGTTAGACAATCAGCTAAAGCAGGCCGAAACCCTGAAGAGCTGAAAAATTTCAAGCTTGGGGAAACTCACACGGATTATCCATCGACTTACTCACCGGAAGTACTCGAGGCCTTCGATAACAAACATCCGGGAAAGATCGCCTGGACAACATTTATTTGTACGGAGTTTACTTCACTTTGTCCTAAAACGGGTCAGCCGGATTTTGCCCGTATTTATATCAATTACATTGCCGACAAGAGAATGGTTGAATCTAAATCGCTCAAACTTTATTTATTCAGTTTCAGAAACCACGGCGACTTTCACGAAGATTGTGTTCAGAAAATCTGTGACGATCTGGCACGCTTAATGGAACCTCACTATCTTGAAGTTGTAGGCGAATTCACTCCGCGCGGAGGAATTGCGATTTTCCCTTATGCTTCTTACAGTACAAACAACAAAAACTTCCAAAAGAAATTCCAGGAGCTTCGCGACCAGCGAATGATGAATTATGCTCCAGGAAAATATTCAATGGAATTAGCAAAACTTTATTAAGGAAACTGTTATGGGTATCGGATTAACAGAAGGCATTCTCATTGCCGTGATCGTTCTCTTCTTCTTTGGTGGAAAGAAAATTCCCCAACTCGGAAAAACCCTTGGTGAATCGATGAAAGGATTCAAAGAAGGTATGAAAGGAAATGAAGAAAAAGAAGACGAAAAGACTAAAAAATCATAGTTATTTTTCGAATTCTCTGACCATCGTCAAAACCAGGGACTGGTCGCGCGGAATCTGATCTTTAATCCTGAAACAGGCGCGCACCAGATCTTCATAAGAAACGACAATTCCCTTTTGCTTCAACAAGGTATCCACATAACGGCAGGCGCGATCTACCAGCTTATTGTTGCTGGCGCGAACCCATGTCATCAGATTTGATTCGTAACGCCCCATACGGCCCATAATCAGCGTCGAAAGATTGTTGAGAAGGATCTTCAATACCAGATGTGCAGAAAGGAAATTCAGGCCTTCCAGAGCAAGCTGGGACTTGAGCCCGTCGAGCTCAAATGTCAGAATGTTTGTTTCTTCATTCAAATCGATTTTAAAATGGGCGTGAGTCGCCTTTAGATATTGTGGACGAAGTTCCATCAGGCGCTTGCTGAAATCAAATCCCATGAGACGCTCATGACTTGTCTGATCTGTGACCTCTTTCCAATGAAAGGTGCGTGGTTCTCTTTTCAGAAGGTCGTGCCATGCTGATTTGCTGTTTTCGCTTTTTGGAAAAAACAGGTAGGAAAGCGAAGGATGTTTGTGTTCTGAAAGTTGATTTTCAAACGGGTAAAGACTGAACGTTGGAGAACGCTCTGTCGTATCTGTCAAAATACTTATTCCCAGCAATCCATCTGTTTCATAAAAAAGATATTGTCCTTTTTCATACAACATTGATTCCTTTTCGATAAAAGGCGCAAGGAAAGTGAAGTCCGTTTTTTCAACGTATGAAATCATCCGCTTTAGCTCGGCCTGTATTTCTTCAAAATTTTGATCGTAGTACCAGAGGCATAGTCCAGCTGCGTACATCAGAATAGTTGTCGCCTGCATGCGCGTACTGCCAGTCAGTGCCATCGGGCCCGTAGTCAGATTGATTTTTTTTATGCGGGAATTTTCAATAACTCTTTTCGATCGTTCCGCTGTTTTCATTAAAACGTTATCGGGATTGCAGTAAAGAAAATACGGCGGTCGCTTCGAAATATTCAGAGCAGCTTCTGTGGCCCCGATAACAAAGGGAGTTTCTCCTCCTTCAGTGCAGGAAATGAGCAAATCGCCTTCTTTAAAATGCAGTTCGCGCAACTGTCTTTCACCAAATTCAGGGAAGTCTTCAAACTTTTCCACTGAATGGATTAAAGCGACATCACCTCCCGCCATAAAACTAACAAGACGATCTTCCAGCTGTAATTTTTTCGAATCATTTTCGAATTTGATTCTCCAGATGGTTTCGAGTGCTAGGGATAATCTTCCAGTTGCTCCACATCCACAGAGAAAAATTCTTCCGCCACTATTTAAAGTATCTGCGATATCTTTTTGAAGATTTTTTAACTCAGGCAAAGCGTTCTGCATTTGTTTGAAAACGTCGAGATCAATGTCTTTAATTGTGTTGATGGCCAGTGGAAGGTTTTCCTTTGCGTCTCTTGAAAGGTGAATGGTTTTCGGATGAGGTGATTCAGTTGGAAGTGAACCGAGTTTGAACTGGTCAGCAACTGAAAGAAATTCGTTGGCAAGATCGTGTGCGAGGGCGCGAGCTTTTTCATCTTCTATAGAAGTATAGGCCAAAGGTTTGACCTGATCATTGTTTGTCATAGAACCATCCGTGGGAGTTTCAGACTAAAGTTTTAAATCTCTTTTTATTCTAAGGAGAATTTCGTCGAGGTCAAAAGGTTTTAAGACGAGTCCGGTTCCACCGAGTTCTTTTATTTCTTCTTCGGTCTGTTCAACTGCGCCGGTGGCCAGATAAAAAACTGGAATGGTTTGGTAATTGTTTTTTAGTGCTTTGAGAAGATCGAGGCCGGACATGTCTCCCATGTTGGCGTCAGAAATGATTAACCGAATCTCAGGGTGTTTTTCGTAAACACTTAGGGCCTCCTGGGCGGACAAGGCCGTGTAAACGATAAAACCATCCATCTCAAGGAGTTCTCGGTACATCTCCACGAGATCGCGTTCATCATCTACAATTAAAATCGAAACATGATTATTTTCCAAAAAGGATCTCCTTAGAATTAACTTATCGTAAGAAGGAGAGAAATGTTTCTTCTTTTATTATTAATTTTTATTAATTGTTAAGGTGAAAATAAAAAAGGAGGGTTTCCCCTCCTTCAATAATTCATAATTTGATTCAAAAGCTAAGGCTACTCGATAATTTCTAAAACAGAGCGCTTCTTTAATTTAGTCGACGCTGCATTCAAGATCGTTCTTAGGGAACGGGCCGTTCTGCCTTGCTTTCCAATGATTTTACCTAAATCAGTTTTATCAACTTTCAGTTCAATAACCGTGGTTTGTTCACCGACGATTTCTGTTACTTGAACTGCATCAGGCATATCTACTAATGCTTTACTTACGTAAGTAATCAGGTCTTTTAATTCACTCATTCGAAACTCCAAAAAATCTAAAAACTAAATACTAGTTAAGAGCGATTTTTTGAGTTTTAAGAAGAGTTCTTACTGTATCTGAAAGAGTTGCGCCTTTAGCAACAAGTTCTTTAAGGCGATCAACTTTTACGTTTTTTAGAGTAGTAGCATCGTGTGGGTTGTATTGGCCAAGTTTCTCAAGGAAACCACCATCTCTAGATTTACGAGAGTCTGTTACAACGATTGTGTAAACAGGATCATTTCTTCTACCACCGCGTGAGAGTCTAACAGTTAACATCAATATCTCCTAAATGTGTCCCAACTATATTTTGTTCAATGTTGAACATGTATTCATTAATAAAAAACAATTTTAAGTAAATAAAGCATACGGCTTCATTAGTCAATGACTAAGTCATTATTCTTAAAAGTATCCTTTGCCCCAAGGTCCCTTCGTTCCTTTTTTCTTCTGCTTGCCAAAAGGGTTTTGCATTGCGTTTGGATCGGCCCTAAATCCTTTTTGAGGACCCATACCCGGCATGCCTGGCATTCCCGGAAATCCGCCGCCCTTCATCATTGAAGAAAGGCCGCCCATCATTTGTTCCATTTGAGCGAATTTTTTTAGAAAGTCTTTAACCGAATCTTCTGTATTCCCTGAACCACTGGCAATGCGTTTTAAACGCGATTCTTTGATGACCTTATAGTTTTCACGCTCTTCAGTGGTCATCGATGAAATAATGACCTTCATGCGCTTCATTTCGTTTTCTGCAGGGCTCAGATCGCCTATCTGCTTGAGCATGCCTCCCATGCCGGGAATCATTTTTAAAATGCTTGTCATCGATCCCAAAGAATTCATCATCTCCATCTGCTTTAAGAAATCATTGACGGTGAATTTTCCTTTCTGGAAGTTCTTCATCATGCTTTCAGCATCATTCTCGTTGATGTTTTCTTGGGCCTTTTCAACGAGCGTCAGCACGTCTCCCATATCGAGGATTCTTTTTGCGAGACGGTCAGGATGGAAAAGCTCCAAATCCTTCATCTTCTCACCCATTGAAACGTAACGGATAGGAACTCCAGTTACGTGGCGAATGGAAAGAGCCGCTCCCCCTTTTGCATCCGAATCCATTTTGGAAAGAACGATTCCTGTCACTCCGATGGTCTCATGAAATGTTTTGGAAACATTCACTGCTTCCTGACCAGTCATAGCATCGGCCACCATGAGAACTTCCGGTTTGTATTCTTCCAGCGCAGTTTTGACTTCTTTCAGCTGGCCCATGAGTTCTTCATCGACATGCAGACGTCCGGCCGTATCGATGATCACAACATTTTTGTGACGTTTCTTGGCCTCTTCCATTGCAGCGAGGACAAGATCTTTTGGATGAAGAGAAAGATCCGAATCGTAGCAATCTACATCAATTTGTTTAGCAAGAGTTTGCAGCTGTGCCTTAGCGGCCGGACGGAATGTATCTGCCGGAACCAATAAAACATCTTTTTTCTTTTTGCCTTTCAAATGTAGTGCGAGTTTTCCAGAGAAGGTTGTTTTCCCCTGTCCGTTTAATCCCACAATCAGAATCGGTACAATTCCAGGACGGTCGAGATCGATTTCTTCATTGGCGTCCCCCATGATGCGCGCAAGTTCATCGTGCATAATTTTGACGAACTGTTCACCTGGATTTACACCTTTAATGACTTTTTCACCGAGGGATTTTTCTTTTACGGCATTGACGAATTCTTTGACGACTTTGAAATTGACATCGGCCTCTAGCAAAGCTGTACGGACATCTTTTAGAGTCTCTTCAATATTTTCTTCGGTGATTTTCGATTTGCCCTGAATGTATTTGAAGGCGCTGGCGAATTTATCGCTAAGAGTATCAAACATTAAAGTTCCCCTTAAATTTTTTTCTCGAATTTTCTTTCGATAATCTGTCTGCACTCTTCAATTGAAAGTGCGGTGTAATCTGCTATTTGAGCGTACTTTTTTACCTGATCAGGCACACTCCAGCAAGCTGCAATGACTTCAATTCCGTAGGCATGGGCCCCTTCAAAATCCGTCAAGCTATCGCCGATGTGAAGAATACTTTTTTTGGAAAGTCCTGCGGTAAGCTCCGCCAGTCCCATAGGATGCGGCTTGGGAATTCCATCGTCAAAACAATAAATTTCAGTGAAATAATGGGCAATTTCCAGACGCTTCAGGCTTTCTATCGTGGATCTGCGAGGTCTTGCCGTCCAGACAAACAATTCAAAATGCCGGGATTTCAAGTCCTGCAAAAGTTCTTTCATTCCGGTAAACAGGATAAATGGAGATGAATTCGTATCAACCAGAGTTCCATCGTGGTCAAAGATGATATGGCCTTTCACTGTTTTCATAGCGGCTTTTGAATCTTTTTCACTCATGCATTCGCTCATTGACGGGGGTCTTGGTTTGCTGTTATTGAAGTCTAAATGACAACGAACAATAATGGCCCATTCAGGGCAGAACTTCAAAATAAAATTGATGTGCTCAAGGCGCGTAGACGTCCTGTGCAATTGGGATCTATTACTTTTGATTCTCCTCTGCTTCTTGCTCCAATGTCGAGCATCGGCACTGCGCCTTTTCGATTGTTAATGGAAGACCTGGGGGCCGGCGGAACTGTTTCAGAACTTATTTCATGTCACGGAATCAATTATAAAAATATTCGAACTACGGACATGCTGAAAATCGATCCATTGGAAAAAAATATTGGATTGCAACTTTTTGGCGAAGATCCTGAAGCAATGGCAAACGCAGCTAAAGTCGCTGAAGAATTCGGACCTAAATTTATAGACATCAATATGGGCTGTCCTGTTAAGAAAGTTGTCGGAACTGGTGCCGGTTCTTCTCTTTTAAAAGACACTTCAAAACTTTCTCATTTATTCTCAACAATGAAAAAGGCGATCTCTGTTCCACTTACAATAAAAATCAGAATCGGATGGGATCACGATTCAATTAATGCCAATGAAGTCATTCATATCGCTAAAGAAGAAGGAGTTGAATTCGTCGCTGTTCACGGCCGCACGAGAGCTCAACAATACACCGGAAAAGCGAATTGGGATCTGCTTGAACACTTAGGCAAACACTCCCCGCTTCCAGTGATTGGAAACGGCGATCTTCACACGGTGAACTTTACCCGCGAAAAAATGAAAACGAGTAACTGCCAGGCCCTGATGCTGGGACGCGGTCCTCTTCGCAATCCGTTTATGTTCTTAGAGCCATACATTGAAGAAGGCGACAATATTTTTTTTACTCCAGAAGATCATCTGGAAGTCATGCAGAAACTGGTCGAATACTCTCATAAGTATGCCCACAGCGATCACACTCTTCTTATTTCCATTCGCAAACATCTCATCTGGATGGCCGCAGGTTATGATAACGTCAGCTATTTCCGCGATGTCATATTTAAAACACCTGACCTGACAGAAACGATGAAAATTTCCGAAGAATTCTTCAGCACTCTCAAAGACAAGCGCAAGCGCATACAGGATCATGATTCTTTCATGACTTCCGGCCACGGCTGATTTGCCAATTTTAGTTGGCAGGATTTTCTTAAACGTTCCATTCTAAAGGTGCGAAGGTCCGCTCTAAATAGTCTTTTTCGAATGTACTTTAGTGAAACGCTCGGAAATCCGATAAGATTGGTAGTATTCCTATGAGGATCATTATGAAAATCTTATTCATTCTTTGTGCTTTTAGTTTTGTGACTGCTCATGCTGAGGAAGACAGACCGCCTCTTGATCCAAAAACAACAGCGAACGGTTATACCAGAAATAATTTCTGCGCTATGGGTGCGAGAAAAAGAATTAGCGAACTCAATGCGATGAGTACCAAGGAAATTGAGAAGGCCCAACCGCTGCAAAAAGAACTCAACGAACTTCTCGCTAAAAGAAATATTCTTAAATCTTTTCTCGATCTAAGAAATGATTATCAATCTTCATTTTTTAAAATTAAGCAAATGACTGACACAAAACAAGTTGCCAACGTCGATGAATTTAAAAGACTTCTACGCAGCTCTATGATTTTTGAAGCTCTCATGGCGACGACCAAAGTTGAAGAAACCGATCACAACGACATCGGTGCTCTCTGCGATGCTCTGGCAAAGAAAAAAAATCAAACGGCCTTCTGTTCGTATATGAACAGTATCAAAATCAAATATGTTTTTAAATCGGAAGTCAAAGGAATCAATGAGACTTTGCAAAAATATAACGAAGCGAAATCTCACTTGAATTCCGGTGATAAAAAAGAAGTTGCGGCCCAATTGAAAAGCATCTATGCGACGATTCCCCAAAGTATAAATCCGGAAGAAGTACTTTCGACAATCTTGAGCAAAGCACCTGATCTCGTCGCCGTTATGGGCAGCGAGAGAAAAGATATTGAAGATTGTTTTAACGATAAAATCGAAGCCTGCAGTCACCTGATGACAGATCATAAAGAAAAAATAAAAGAAATTATGCAAACTCAACTGAGCGATGTTCATAATGCTTTTGCTACTTCAGAAATGGATCGCCTGCTCAAGGAATCTGAAGATATCAAAACAGACAAAACGGCTAAGTTGAAAGAATTGGCCAAGGAAAAACTCGCAAATGCGGTTCAACTGGCACGCGAACAAAACGCAACACTAAATGGTATTGGTCTCAATGACGAATCGATTGAAAATTTTAATCAGACTTGTTCAAAAGATGACAAAGAATCGCAGGACAAATGCAATACTTTTTCTGAAGAGCTTAGAAAATTCTTTGAAGATAAAACAAAAGCTCTCAATGAGCAGATTGCAAAGAAAACAGCAGAATTGAATACGATGAGCTCGACAGCGAGCGCTCTTTCAAAAATTGAAAAGATGAAACAATACGTGGCCCAAAAATACATCCGCACTTGTCAAAATGCGACTGAAGCAGAAGTCGCTTCAAATCTTAGTACATGTAATTTGGGCATAAATGTTATCCAGGCGGATCCTGCTTCAAGTCCTGAAGTCTCTGCTCTCAATAATAAATTAAAACTAATCATTTCACGCATCGTGATGGATAATAAAATCTCCAGCCAAAAAGGTGAACTCGGAGCTTTTTCAAAAAACGAGCTCGAGGGTTATATGTCTTACTGCCAGAACACTTCAGTTAAGGACTTCAGCGATATCTGCGCTGACATTCATAAGGAAGCTGTCGCTGTCAAAGACGTCAAAGAATTAAAAGAATGGGAAGACTATAGTAACAAATACTGGATTGTTCCAAGTAAAAAAGATCCAAAGGGATATGAAGTTTACGAAAGAAAAAGCAATTCGCGAATATTTGCTGAAGGTCTGAGCCAGAGTGTCGGTTCCATTTTTCCGACATGGATGGGCAACATGAATTTAAAATATCAGATTAATGCAATGGAGTCTCAGGCACTCTATATGAAGCAAATGAATTATATGTATACTCAAAGCTCCCCTTGGAGCATGGGCTTTCCTTATTTTCAAGGAAGCTATTACTCATTCCCGACTCAACCAACCAACTTTGGCAGCCCGTTTAGCACTTCTGCCGGCTTTAACCTTACCAATTAAGTTGCCTTATATTTGAGGCGAAGTTCATCTTCGCCTTTATTTCTTCTTCTGCTCAAAACTCTCAGAAATACCAATAAAACTAAAGACTTAATAAAAATCACCTTCTGGAGGATGAAAGGCCCTTTAGCAGAGAGTTTTGGCGGTAAAATATTCCTAGAGTCCAAGTTGATTCAAATGTTTATTGGCATGAGAGATTAAGACGATAAGAAAACTGATGAAAACTCTTTTAAGCTTCACATTCATTATCGTTGCCCTTTTTCTTCAAGGTTGTATTCAAGCTCCGAGTACAGCGAGAAAAAGTACGGTGAAATCTGCCTCGACTTCATCATCAAATAAAACGCCAGGTTCAAGCTCACCTACTTTCGGTACTGATGAATATATTTATTGGTACACTACGGCCAAATACACCGGCACTGTCACTGTGAATAAATCTTCGTCAGATGTCATTTATCTTCGCGGTAAGGCGATTCATGATTTTTTAAGTGCGAAAGATTCAGCGGGAACAGAATATTTCAGAAAGAATTATTGTCTTGCTGGAAATTATACAATCTCAGCAACAGTAAAGCCCCAACTTAGATTAAGAGCGGTTCCTATTTACGTCACAACTTCAACGAAAGCGATTGAGAGATTGCTTCGCATCGATGTGCCGAACACTTCAGACAACACAGCTCAATGTGATTATGCTCTGGATGCTTCAACAGCTTCAGTATTGCCGACTTTTACAGCTAAGGCCTTTTCTCTCCCTCAACTCTGCACGAGCTGTACTGGACTTAATACATCTCTCAACCTTGCCCTTCTACAGGTTAATGGAACAGTTCTTTCAAAAGTACCTGCAACAACTATCGATCTTACCGGTACTGCTCTAAGAGTAGATCTGCAGTCTAATTCAACTGACAACAGCAGCTCATGTACAAACGCCAGCTGTTCAGCAAAAGGTTTTGATTGTTGTATAACAGGTCAGTGTGTGAAAGATGGTTCAGAAAAAGCAAATGCTTCAACGGCCTATCCGACGGAGTACACTCAGGCGAAAGCTGACTACGCAAAGAACCCGCTTTCCTTTATCAATTATCCAAACATCTATTATATCTGTTCCAATATTGCGCACACACCGGTTTCTTCGACACCAACAACCAATCCTGTTTCAGATGCTCAGGCGCGGGTTGCAACCTACCTGCAAGACTGGACTTGTCTTTCAGATGTCGCTGCAGGAATCGGTTACAACAATTGCCGCGATCTGAATTCCGCAGGAACTGCAACGGCCTTTGATAAAACTGCAACGGCCTATAACAATATTAAAAAGAAACTAGCTGTGGCCTGCGGATGTACTGCTACAGATTCTGAAATGGCAGTTAAATGTCCAGATTGGGGAATCGTTCCTGTTTATCTTGCAGGCGCTCTTCAAACGAATGCCAATATTACAGATTTTAAATGTTACACTCCTCAACCGGCCAATCCGATCGGACCGATCACTAATTTGGACGTAACAGTGCCAAACAGAAGTGCTCCTCACCGTTTTTATTCAACGACTGGCACCAGCTATGATGACCTGGCCGGTCTGCAGTCAAAACCATCTCCTCCCTCTCAGGAAGGCGACGAATTTTATTATTTAGATGAACTCAACAAAGTTGGTCCAGTCAACGGTTCCTTCAACATCAATTCAATCATTGGTAAAATGACTATTGATTTAAGCCATGCTCTTCCAGCAAAACAAGTGACAGTTGAATTGGGGAAATCCTATATTCTTTCGGCCACAAGCGGTTATTTCACACCATGTACTCAGTGTGCAAAAGACTTCTGGTTTCAAACTTTCTCTGCTCATCCTACGAGTCAGAGAGGTGTCGGTCTTCAGGCTTCAGGTTATACGACTTCGAGAGATACTTACTCAGGTAACACGACTTTCGGTAATTATGAAGACACAAAATTCGGGCGCGCTTGTTACGTTCCGGTGACAATGCTTCCTTTGGCACACTCGAAAAATTCCAATCTTCAGACTCAAAGACAATTGCGTTTAAAAACGCAGGCCGCCTATTACATCAACGGTTACCAACGCGACTGGTATGGTTTCAACAAAGGAGCTTTAATCGGTTCATTTGATGGTGTTACCTGGTTTGCAGTCGGTACAGGTCGGAGAATCACAGCGACGTCTACAAAACTTTATCTGGCACTCAACTCTTCTTTTCTTGATTTAGCAGATAAGACCGACACCATCGTCAATATCATTCCAGATTTTTCGGCAAACACGGCCGCTGATTTTGATTACGATCCTGAATTGCCGCTTACAGATCCGAGACAAAATACAGCTGCGACTTGCCAGAAGTACCACCAGTGTGAAGTGGATGCAGATTGTGTCACTCAGCTTGGTTGGGAATATGTCTGTGCAGACGTCACTCAGCTAAAAACAAAATGGCCGCTCTTTGATACTGAAGCAAAAGAAAGCGCCAATCAGGAAAGAACCGGCTCATTGTTTGAAATTCTTCAATCTACAATCTCAACTTCAAACGGCAAACGTTGTGTTTATCGCGGTCAGGGCGCTCCCTGTAAACGAAACTATACGACTCTTACCAATGAACTCAATAAGAAGATGCTTACTTGCGCACCGAACTTTTACTGTGCAGATCTTTCAACAAATAAATTTAACGACGAGCTTGTCCGTTCTCCTAATGAACTGGATGATATTCTTTTCGGAATGGACGCAAATATTCTCGGCCGTCCATTGAATTACGTGACTGCAAGCAAATCACTTTTGCCAGAGATAGTAACAAATATTAAATACAATGCGACTTCGGCGATTGGTCTCTCTTCTGCGGAAGCAGATGACTTTGGTATTTGCCGCCCAGGGCGAAGTCTTTCAACTGTTGATGTTACAGCCCATTCAAATCCCGATACCAGCAAGCGCACTGACTACATTTCTCAAGTGGGATCGTGTAACTCCAGCATAACTGGTTCAACCAGATTTAAAACATGTCCTGCTTTTAATGATGAACTGAACTACATTGAACAAACGGCCGTAGATTACGACACACAAAAACAAACACAGAATGCTTGCGGAGCTGAATCAAAGCACATTTCTACAGGTGTCAATGCTTTCAAAAATATTGAAGGGCTTTCTTTGCTGAACTTGCAGAATATTACTGCTCCTACTCTCGTTCAGGATGCTTGTTTCCGTCGCGCCGGTTCTGTTTGCCACACTGATCTCGATTGTGGTCCGAACAAAATGCATGAAGAAGCTGTCGGTTCTCTCGATGTAAAATATTTCGGTGGAACTGAAGCTGAACAATCTTATTGGAGAGAATCGTTAGTCTGTAGTCAGGGAACGCCCGCTCCTGCTCTGGGCTCGACTAATTATTTTGATTACAAGTTAAGTGAAAACAGATGTTGTCGCGAAATCGGAAAAGATTTTACAATGTATACGTCTGGACCAAAGAGCATTGTTCCGGAAAACACAGGAACAAATGAAACTCTTGATACAAGCAAATTCGCGTACAGCAATCCATCGTCTGCTAATCGTTACTCCCGTTATACAATCTCTAAGGAACTGGCGAATTTAACAGGATCGATTCCAAAAGTTGAAACAACGAAAGAACCTAATTCTAATCAATGGCGGGTTATTAATGAGACCGGTTCCCTCACTTGTTGTGGTGGCGGTTGGATCAGAAAATTTGCGGATGGTACTCACAACTGGACAGTAAGAAACCGTTTGAGCATTGATGCAAACAACTTCAGATGTCTGAACTTCAGATCCCCCCTGGCCAATTCAACTTACTCAAATTATACCGCTGATAAAGTCTGGCAAATCACTTATCAGAGAGAGTACGATCAGTTCTGTAAATCTCCTGATATCGGCGGATGTATGCAAGTGCCTTATCCGGAAACAAATGGTTTTACTATTACTCCGCCCAAACTTTACAGACCTGACATGAAGACTCCTTATGATCCGTTCCTGTCAGCTCCGGCCGCCAATCAGGCGCGCATTGATACTTCTCCAACGGCCGATCCTATTGATGGATCAACACCGTGGTACCAGGTCTTAAATGCTGATGTTCCATATCAGCCGATTCCGTATTACTTCACGCCTATTCCTTACGACGTCGATTCGCGCACAAATAAAGCGTACAATTTCTTCGTCGACAAAGGCTTTGATTACGGGGTTGAAATGTACCTGCCGGCCTATGTCGGTTACGATACAACAGTGACAAATGCGACTTTCATCAAAAAAGTTTATATCAAATATTTCTTTGATACTCCTCGAATGCCTGAAGTGCGTGACATCACGGCCTTCAACGACGGGAACATCAATAACTGTAATAAAGTTTTCGACTTTGCTGGTGGAACAAACTTCCCGGTCGACAGCAGTATGGGTGTAGATGCAACCACAAATGAAGGATGGTGTATCGGCCGGAGTTCTAAAACCGGTAACAGACCTGTTATGAACGTCCGCGCTGATACAAACACCGCGGCCTTTGACTGGAAATATGCCGGTATTATTATTGACTTCGTTCCAATTGAAAAAAATAACGGAACTAAAGTGACTGAACCCGGGAATGCTCTTTATTACTTAAGTAAACTGGCACGTCTGGAACTAATAGGTATTCCGCAAATAACCTATGAACCACTTTATTGTAATGATAATCATGATGTCCTTGTTCCTGGAATTTTCCAGACAACTGCGGCTGCTCCACTCACAACGCGTGCGGAATTTAAAACAAATTCAATCCTTGATTCTTCAGCAAGCAGTCCGCAAGCAAAATACAATGCTGATAATTCTGCCTCTTCAAACGAAGCTACGAACTACGGGGCTAAAGACGATGCCGGAAATTACCGCTTCACTTACGCCAATAAACTTGATCACGGCGCAATTTTTTCTTCAAAAGATTTTACTTGCTGTACACCACTTGGAAAATCAGGTGCCGCTGCTAAATGTTGTTCTGGCTATGCTGCCATAAGTTCTGACGGCAAATCCTCTATTTGTAAGCTTCCTCCGGGTACGGACCTGAACGTCTACTTCAATAAGTTTGTCTCGAGTGAAGGCGTGGGAACAGATCTTCCAGGGGGACCTGCAAAAGGTCTGATCGTCAAAGGAACCGATGAAGAAGTTGATTTTAACGCTTACACTGGCGAACCAAAATATCGTCGCGCAACTTATGACCGACTTGAGGCCCTGGGGGCTTCATACTGCAGTTCCGGTAAATTTGTGACTGGAGCGGCCTTTGGTAAATTTCCACCAGAACCGTTTTCAGGCTCATATACAGTTCAATCGGGATCGACAGGAAAACTGGAAGACTCCTTCCCGGAAAGCATTGTAGACTCCGTTCTGGACTTCCAATCTGATGATCCGACCGTGGGCAAGATCCCATTTGACAGCGGCTACAGATGGAACCATCACTACTACTGTAAGTAATCCATTTTCACTGCGATGCTTTTTATGATAGGTTAGGCCTTAAATGAAAATCATCGCATTACTTCTATTTAGTTTAAGCCTGGTTCCTGTCTTTGCTGAAACAGTAGCGTGTTCACATGCTGAACTTTGCAAACTTGTTTCAACCATAGCTGCTGAAAACCATGTTAATACGTTGCAGACAAAAACACTGATCAATATGACCGGGGACCCGCACGAATACGAGCCCAGCACAGCGGAAATTAAATCGCTTCTTTCTGCCCCGTTTTTGATTACAGGTCCGACAGAATTAAATCCCTGGATTAAAAAAATTAATTTTCAGCGCTCTAAAAATCCTTCGCTTAAAACGATTTCGCTTCCCTTTGAAAAGAAACAACTTGAAGCCTATCCGAAAGCTAGCGCTGAAACTCTTTCTCATTTCTGGCTTTATCCCAAAATCTACTGCGCTTTCAAAGAGCAGCTCTCAAAAGAATTGCAGAAGGCAGGACAAAAGGTTTCCATCACAAGCTGCAATCCTTCAGCTATTGAAAATGAATTGTCCGCTCAAATAAAAAAGACAAAAGCACCATTGATTCTTACTCACGATGCTCTTTTACCTCTTTTAACTTCTCTCGATCCTTCACACGTCATCGTGGCCATTAAAGGATCAGGTCACCATGAAGAAGTGGGAACAGATGCCATCAAGAAAATGTACAATGCACTTGAAGCTCCTGTGGCCATCTGGATTGTCGAAAGTGGGATCCATGTTCCCGGCAATATTATGAATAAAGTTCGCAGCAACGATATTGTCATTAAGCTCGATACGGCGAATTCAAGCTCCTCTGCCCCCTTTTCAGTCTTAACTGAATTAATTTTAAAATTAAAAAATGCGGGTACGGTAAAATGAGTCATTCTGTTTTGAGGGCCGAGAAACTAACTTTCAGCTACGATGGAATTACTCCAACGCTCAAAGATGTTTCCTTTAATTTGCACGAAGGAGAAAGTCTCGGAGTCCTCGGGCCAAATGGCGGGGGAAAAACAACTTTGATGAAAATTGTCGTTGGTCTTCTCTCTCCACAATCAGGTTCATTGTACTTCGATGGAAAAAAAGCTGATAAACATAACTATCCTTACAGCAGCTTTTCCTATGTGCCTCAGCACAGCGAATTGAATTCAATCCTGCCTGTTAAAGTCAGTGAGTATATGGGCTTTGCCAAAGCGCTTTATCGCCATGTCACTGAAAAGGAAATTGACGAACTTCTCGATCTGGTAGGTATTCTTCACAAAAAAGAATCCCTCATTGCCAGCTTGTCAGGCGGTGAAAAGCAACGTGTGCTCATTGCTCGAGCTCTGATCAACAGACCCAAACTACTTTTGCTTGATGAACCGACAAAGGGTCTCGACAGCAGCGGCCAGGACCAGCTCCTTTCGATCATAGAAAAGATAAAACAAAGAGATAAAACAGCAGTCATGATTGTTGATCACAACATCAATCAAATCATTCGCCATTGCCATAAAATTTTGTGTCTCAACAGAACATTTCACTGGCATGATCACAGAGATCTTTTGACCAAGAATATCCTGGAAGATGTTTATCATTGCGAATTTGAGCATCTTTTAATTCACGAAAAAGATCTTCAGGGCCCTCAATCTCATGATCATCATTTTTGCGACCATGATCATGAAACTTCTCCTGCGACAACTGATCCTCATTCCCTTTTAAGGAGAAAAAAATAATGATGTTTTTTCACTCTTTAAAAGATTTCCTGCAATACGATTTTCTCATTTATGCTCTGTTAGGGACAATCGCCTTGTCGATGACATGCGGCCTCATTTCTCCACTCATTATTGCCCGCAAGAATGCTTTTATGGGTTCGGCCATTTCCCATTCAACTTTGCTGGGCCTGGCGATTGCTCTCAGCTTATTTTCCACTGAACAATCCCTTTCTATTTTTTCTACCACGTTAGCGATCACAATCGTCTGCACATTATTTCTTGCGACCTCAACCTATCGTCAGAAGTTACCTTCCGATTCGATGATAGGGATTTTTTATACGGCCACAATGGCCCTCGGTATTATTATTCATTCGTTATTTGCCAAAAATAAAACTGATCTGCTTAGTTTTCTTTTCGGAAATATTCTTCTTTTGACTAAAGAAGACTTGCTGTTGTCTGCAGGACTTCTGATTGTCACAGCGCCCTTAATTATCATTCCTTTTAAGAAATGGTTGTTTCTGACGTACGACGAAGAAGGGGCCATTACTTCAGGTATCAGGGCCAGAATTTATCATTATCTTTTTTTTATTTTGCTCGCTCTTTTAATAGTCACAAGTATTAAACTGGCAGGCACAATTCTGATTGAAACACTTCTGCTGGTTCCGGGATTTTTTGCTCTGAAATTCAGCACCAATGTTCGCCAGGCCTTCATTGTGAGTGTCATTTTTTCAACAGTCTTTGCCGTTCTTGGAATTCTCATTGCCAACGCCTATGGTTTGCCATCGGGGGCGACTCTCGCCGTTGTTCTCTTTCTTGCGCTTGTGCTATCTCTTTTTTTAAAAAAGATTTATACTTTCTTTAGATCATAAGTGATTTTTAAGAAGAGGATTTCATGCCAAACAATCAAAATTCGGCCAAGACGGTAAGTGAAAGCGCCGTCGAAATGCGTTACCTGGTCATGCCCAATCATACTAATCCACAGAATTCTATTTTCGGGGGCATCGTTATGTCGTGGATCGATATGGCGGCCGCAATGGTGACTGAAAGACATTCTAATCGACCTGTTGTCACAGTTCACGTTGACGGCATTAGTTTTAAAGCTCCGATCAAAATCGGAGATCACGTGCTTATTAAAGCAAGTTTGAATTATGTGGGAAAAACATCAATGCTTGTCGGTGTTAAAGTTCTGGCAGAAAATCCATTCACAGGAATTACCCGCCATACAACTACCGCCTACCTGGTCTTCGTTGCCCTCGATGATATCGGAAAACCACTTGAAGTAAGAGGTTTGATTCCAGAAAGTGAAGATGAGAAAAGACGCTTTGAAGAAGGACGTCTCCGTATTGAGGCGATGAAGAAAAAGAAAAAATGAAAAAGCTTATTCTGATCATTTCTTTATTGATTCCCGTGGCCCATGCACTTGAATACTCCAAGATAGATTTTGAAGGCTGTCCTGAAAATTCCTATTGTAAAAAGGAGACCGGCGCCAATCGAAAAAAATGGCTCGATCAATTAAAAGCCTTTTCTAAAGGCGAAATAAGCGAACAAAAAATCAATTTCTTTATCCAGTCTGAATTTGGTGTTCCTGTTCCTGGCTGGGCCATGGAAGAAGCAAGTCTCCTTCCCAATATTCTGATGTGGGACTCTCCGTGCAAACAACATAAGAATCCTGCCAACAAATATTACATCATGGAAAGTTTCAGAAAAAACCTGAATGCCAATGAATTGCGGGAGATACCAACGCTGGTATTTTCCCGTGCATTGATCAAAGAAAACGGAAAAGATGCTTTTCCGATAGTCGTTCCGCGTGGGGATGCCCCCCTCTTCCTCAAAGATGGAAGTCTTTATTTTCTCCGCGAAGATGAGGGAATGTTTTACGGACTTCTTATCGATAAAGAAGGAAAATTAAAAATCGTAAAAAATGAAACTTCTCCAAATTTACCCAAAGAAGTCACTTGTCCAAAAGAGATGGTCACTCAATTTTTACGAATGGCCCCGAGTCCAAGTTTCTACACCGGTCAGTTTTGCAAAGAAATCTGGGATAAAACAGACAGGACTTACAAGACATTGCTTCTCGGATGGAGCTGCAATTGAAATTCTGTTTATTCAATGTCGAAAATTTTTTTCTGCTGAACTCTCAGGGTGATGCTTTCAAAAAACCTGAAGATAAAGTTGCCTGGATTGCCCGCACATTGAAAGAAATCAATGCTGATGTCACGATGCTTTGTGAAGTCGGGGGTCTGGAAAGTCTCGATTTATTTAACAGCAAATATTGTAATTCCGACTACAGATGCGCCCTGAAAAAAGGCAATTCCAATCGCGGGATTGAAATGGGTTATTTGATTAAAAAAGATCTTCCGTTTGAAATTGAACATCACAGTCATGTTGATGACTCCATTGAATTTAACTATGCTCACGAGATTGAAGAAAATAACAAACTCATGCTGGATGATTTAAAAATTCCTCCGCATAAATTTTCCCGCGATATCAGCGAACTTCGTCTGAAAAAAAATGGAGAAGTTGTTCTGATTTTATTGCTTGTTCATTTAAAATCGAAATGGGACCGTGACGGATTTGATTTCAATGGAAAGGAACGCAGAAAGGCTGAACTCAAGGCACTGGTTAAAACCTATAATCGCCTTCGTGCAGAATTTCAGTTTAAAGTTCCAGTGATTGTCTCAGGAGACATGAATGGAAATGCTCAAAAGGGGCGCCAGGAACCCGAATTCGACGATCTTTATGCTCATACCGACCTCCAGGACGTTCTGGAAGTCATCAATGAGCCCGAAGAGCGCCGTCAATCTTTCTTTTATTTCGGGAGAGAAAACGTCAGAGAATCCTTTCAGCTAGACTATATTTTCCTTCCAAAAGAACTACAGAACCTGGTCAAAAAAGAAGAATCAGGTATTTATCTTTTCCGCGATCCCAATGGGACGCCTCTTCCTTATCCTCAGGAATCCTACCAGCGCTACGCTCTTCCTTCCGACCATTACCCGGTCGTCGCAACTCTCGATTTTTTGTCATTTTAAATTGCTCCCTTGCCTGAAAGAAGTTATATTTTGCGCTTAATTTTACGGTTTTATTAATGCTAATTTCAGTCGTAAAAAACGGCTGGCATGGGGATTCAAAAAGAATGGAAAGACAAACGGATAAAATTATCGAAAACATCCCTTGGTCAAAAGAAGACGCTGATGCCACTTACCACATCAGTCGCTGGGGCGATGGTTATTTTGATATTAACGATGAAGGCCACCTTTGCGTTCTTCCAAACCAGGATGAGAATGGTCCGCGCATCGATATTGCTGAAGTCATCGAAGAGATGAAAGCTCAGAACATTCCGTTTCCGATGGTTATCCGTTTTCACGATATTCTTCGTTCTCAGGTAAAAGTTCTTAACGAAACTTTTCGAAATGTTATTCAGGAAGCTGGGTACCAGGGAAAGTACACCGGTGTTTATCCCATTAAAGTAAATCAGATGCGGGAAGTTGTTGAAGAGATCGTCGATGCAGGCGCTCCTTACGACTATGGTCTTGAAGCAGGCTCTAAGCCTGAACTTCTTTCTGTTCTTGCTTTCAATGACAATTTAAATGCGCTGACTGTCCTCAACGGTTACAAAGACGAAGACTATCTTCGCCTTGCTCTTCTGGGAAATAAACTCGGAAGAAAATGCATCGTTGTTATCGAAAAATTTACTGAACTTCATAAAATTTTAAAACTTTCGCGCGAGATGAATATCGAGCCGATGATCGGTCTTCGTGCAAAGATCACTGTCAAAGGATCAGGCAAATGGTCTGACTCCGGCGGTGAAAAAGCAAAGTTCGGTCTGACGATTGCCGAAATGCTTACTGCTGTTCAAATCTTAAAAGACGAAGGCTCCCTGAATTCGCTAAAACTTCTTCACTTCCACGTCGGTTCTCAGGTAACTGATATCCGCACGATTAAAGAAGTTGTCAGAGAAGGCGGACGTATATTTACAAAGCTTGTTCAATTGGGCGCTCCACTTGAATACTTTGACGTCGGCGGCGGTCTCGGAGTCGATTACGACGGTTCTCAATCGACAAGTGATTCATCGATGAACTACAAGCTGAACGATTACGCTTCAGACATTGTTTATATCCTAAAAGAAATCTGTGACGCTGAAAAAGTAGCTCATCCGAATATCGTTTCTGAATCAGGACGTGCGATTACGGCAAGACACTCATGTGTCATCACCAACGTAATCGATAAGATCGAAACTTCATTCACGGATTACGATACAAAGAAAATTCCGGGCGAGCACAGCCTCGTTTCCAATATGCGTGATCTGCTTGAGACAATTAATACTGAAAACGCTCAAGAGGTTTACAACGATGCTCTGGACTTCAAAAAAGAATGTCTGAACGCTTTCCGCCTGGGTATTTTAAAACTAGAAGAACGCGCTTCTCTTGAAACTCTTTTTTGGAAAATTACAAAGAGAATTTCTCAGCTGTTGCCGGACATGGAATTTATTCCGGACAACCTTTACGATATCGATCAGGGAATTGCTCCGCAATACCTGTGCAACTTCTCCATCTTCCAGTCGGCGCCAGATCTGTGGGCCATCGGACAACTTCTTCCGATTGTTCCGATTACCAAGCTGAATATCAAACCTCACAACAATGGCACACTTGTCGACATTACTTGTGACTCTGACGGAAAGATTAACAAATTCATCGATATTGAAGAAACAAGAAATCTTCTTCCGCTTCATGAACTGACTCCGAATGAAGATTACTATATCGGCCTCTTCCTGACTGGAGCTTATCAGGACGTTATGGGAGATCTTCACAATCTCTTCGGCCGCCTCAATGAAGTTCACGTTTTCTGCGACGATGAAGATCCGACAGATTTTTACATCGAAGAAGTCATCAAAGGCTCCAGTGCAGAAAGTGTTCTCGCGGCCATGCAGTACAACCCTGAAGCGATGGCCTACACAATGAAGAAAAATATCGACCGCCAGATAGCTTCTGGAAAAATCAATCCGCGCGAAGGTGTTCGTCTGGTTGATTTCTATGAAGAATGTCTCAAGTCTTATACTTATTTAAAAACCTGATTATTTTTTAATCAAAAAGAAGGAATTTAATATGAAACGCGGACCTGTATCAGAATTTATGCTCACTCACTATAAACACTTCAACTCAGCTTCGCTGGTTGATGCTGCAAAGGGATGGGAAACTCACCTTTCAAACGGTGGAAAAATGTTTTTAACTATGGCAGGAGCAATGTCTACTGCTGAACTAGGTAAGTCTCTAGCGGAAATGATCCGTCAGGGAAAAATCCACGCAATCTGTTGTACTGGTGCAAACCTGGAAGAAGATATCTACAATCTTGTTGCCCACAACCATTACCATCGCATTCCAGACTGGAGAGCGCTCACGGCCGACGAAGAAGAAAAACTTCTTGAAAAAGGTCTTAATCGCGTGACAGACACATGTATTCCTGAAGACGAAGCGATGAGAAAAATCGAAGGGCTTTTAAACCTTGAATGGCAAAAAGCAGACAAGGCGGGCGAGAGCCATCCTCCTCACTACTACTTCTGGCAACTTTTAAAAAATCCTGAATTTAAAAAAGAATATCAGATCGATCCAAAAGACTCGTGGATGATTGCGGCGATGGAAAAAAATCTTCCGATCTACACACCTGGCTGGGAAGATTCAACTAACGGTAACATGTATACAGCTGCCGTTATTGAAGGCCGCGTGAAAAACGTACACACAGTCAATTCTGGCATTCAAACCATGATGAGACTTGCTCAGTGGTACACTGAAACTTCAGCAAACACTTCTATTGGTTTCTTCCAAATCGGTGGTGGTATTGCTGGTGACTTCCCTATTTGTGTTGTTCCAATGCTTGAGCAGGATCTTGACCGCAGAACTCCACTTTGGGGCTACTTCTGTCAGATCTCTGATTCGACTACTTCATATGGATCTTACTCTGGGGCAGTTCCAAACGAAAAAATCACTTGGGGAAAACTCGACAGAAACACTCCGAAATTCATCATTGAATCGGATGCAACTATTGTCGCACCTCTTGTTTTTGCTTACTTGCTAAACTGGTAACAGACTGTTGCCAACACTTCCGGCAGGGAATTCTCTTCTCTGCCGGAAATATTTTTTGCCTCATCTTTCTCCCTTACCTCTCCGATAACTCATCTAAGCACCGGGTTTAATTCCCGCTTTGGATGAGGCCAGAATGAAAAAGAAAATTTTTACCACTTCAATGATCGCCACTCTTTCAGCGACAGTTCTTCTCGCAACTTCTTGCGCAGGACCGGAAAGTTATCAGCAAAAAATGGCCCGTTACACGCCAAAAGTTGAAGGAAAAAATATTGTTCCAGAAATTAAAACATACGACTTTAAATTTGCTCAGACAGCAACTAAAAAAGCTGGCCGTAGCATTGCTTCAGTCGAACCGGCCATGACTTCTGAGAAAAAAGAGGAATTGGAAAACAATCCAACGAATAAAAAATTGTATTTTTTAACCCTCTATACTCAATATGAAAATTTGAAAAAATATTCGACGGAATTTGCAGGACCAACAGTTTCCATTTGTCCAAACTTTCACACAAGTCTGCTTCGTCACAATGAAAAATTGTCTGTAAATGAAATGAGAGATACTACAAACTTTCATGGGAAAAAATTCTCATATGATTCAGCAAAGTTTGTTGATGAATCCTATGTTGCTAGTAACCCTGAACTTCTTCTTCCGCTTTCTAAGGAAGAAACGACTCCTCGAGTGATTGATATTATCCGTGGAAGTAAAACACCGGTTGGCGATTTTGCGATCAATGAAATGGTTCACAAGGCCCTCGATATTCATCTGGCAAAAACATACAGTGAGATCAGAGAACTTTGCGAATATGGCGTGAGCGACAACTATTATATTTATGAAAATCTCATCACTCACATTAAGAATAATAAATTTGATGCTGACTCTTCAAATATGAATACGCTTCTCAAAACAACCGTTTTTTCCAATCTGGCACTTGTGACATCATTGGAAAAACAAGTAAAAGTGAAAAACCAAGGCAGAGCGATTGCTTCTGTTGATGGTGATAAAAAACGCGGCCCATACGTCGGAGAAATCATGACGAGATTAAATGTTTCATGGGCCGGTCAGTATTTTGATTTTATCAGCGAAAAGTAAAAAGCCTATTGCGTGAAGAAAGCACTGAAAGGTAGCTTTCTTTACGCCCTTCAGAACCATTCACAGTACTATCCATATCACCGAAAACCGCCGAATAGGCATGGCCTAGTTCATACTTGTCCATCACCTGAAGATTCTTTGGATCAACGTGAAAAATCTCGCCTGAAGTCGTCGCAACAGCGATTCCCTGTTTATAAGGAACTATTGAAGAAATAACTCCACGGGAAATTTTCACTTTGTTTTGGATATTTAAGTTTTTGTCGGCCAGGATAAGCTCACCATTTGGAGTACCAAAAAGCATCTGCTCATCTTTATAAGACGGATCCAAATAAGGAGCGCGAGAAGAAGTAAACTCCCCTCTGCGAATCACTTTGCCTGTATTGGGATCAAGAATAGAAATAGGTCCGCCAACAGGGCCGATATAAACTTTATCGTTTAAAATAAAGGGAGCATTGTCGACGTCGACAAATTTCACGGCCGTTGAAAGTTTAGTTTCGTAAAGAAGAACACCTTCATCAAGCGATAAAGCAACAAGAGTTCCATCGGCAAGGCCTACGAGAACTCGGTCTTTATAAACAACTGGCGTAGAAGCTCTTTGAAGAGTCGTCAGGTAAGAAACTGAACGCTTGTATCCCCAAAGAATTTTCCCCGTTTCCACATCAAGACAAAAAACCTGATGATTGCGGAGTTGAAAAAGAATGCGTCCTTGATAAACGACTCCTTTTGTTTCAACAGAGGCTCCAAGATCTACACTGTATTTAATTTTTCCAGTCGTATAATGGCGGGAAATCACTCTCCCTTGAACTGTCCCGTAAATGATCTGATCTTTATACGGAATAGGTGCCGCATGATAAGCGCTTTTATCCAGTTCACTCCAGACGAGTCTGCCATTTTCCAATTCAAACGCCTGCATGTATCCCGAATTGTTTCCGGCATAAACGATGCCTTCAAAAATCATCGGCGATTGCAGCGCAATCGGTAAATTTCCTGATTCATAAGCAGGATCCATGACTTTAATCCAGGCCGGATTAAAAGCACGCGCTAGTTTAACTTCTCCCTGCGGAAGATAGGCCTTAAGACCTGAGCACGAAGCCAGACAAAGAGAACATAACAAAAGGCCAAAGAACTTTTTCATATTTTTTCCAGCGAAAAACGAACTACATTTTTGAAAGATAAAGTTTTGCAAGTTTTACGAATTCGCTTTCATCTTTTGTTTTCTCAACAACGTATGTAAAGCTCGCTTTTGCTTTTTCCTTATTGCCTAATTTCAGATAAAGACGTCCAAGATCAAGGTAATTTTTCCCTTCGAAAATTTTCACAGAATGAGAATTCATTTTTTCAAGAGTATCAATTGCCGCCTGGTTTTGCCCAAGATCTTCGTACACAACTGCTAGTCTGCTTAGAATAAAATATTCTGCATAATCATTCTTTGCCGCTTTTTGTCCAATCGTTAAGACTTCAAGGGCTTCATTCAGGTGAGAGTTTTCAAGAAGAAGGTCGCTTGATTTAATAACGACAGGAACCAGTCCGGCATAATTTCCAACTTCTTTCTGAAGTGTACGAACGCCTTCAACCAGCGCTTTCGGATCACTCTTCTCGTTAAACCCTTTTAATGTGCCAGTTTCAAAAGAATAAATTTTTGAATTCAATTCAGCTTTTGATTTATCTGAGAACGTTGAATAAACGCCGAAGCCCACTACGGCCACGACGATGGCGATCAGAATCGCAATCAGTGAATTTTTATTTTTCGAGACTAAAGTCCCGACATCCCCTTCATCGAGGATCTGGTTAATATTGCGATTAGGTGTCGTTGTTGTGTCGGCCATGTTCAAACTCTGGTTAAAAGGTTTAAAAAATTGAATAAAAAAGATTCTAAAAAGCCTTTGTTAAGTTGTCAAAAATAGAGACGTTCATTACAATAAAAAAAGAAGTTCTGAATATTCGTTAACTAGATGCATCCCAAGGAAGGAAATGTATGTTTAGTTGGAAAACTCTCCTGGTCCTCGCATTTCTGTCATTTTCGACAGTCTCTCTTACTCCGCAGGTGTTTGCGTACGATAAAGTCAACAGACTGGGTCTGGGAATGAGCAATCAGCTCAAAAACGACTTTCCGGCCATTTCATTCAAAATGCAAAAAAACCGCTCTTTCGCCTTCGGGGGATTGCTCGGAATATCTTCAAATCCTGATTCAGGCGGCTACGGCGTGGGCCTTAAGGTTTACCGCAACCTTTTTGATGAGCCTCAGCTCAATTTTTACATTGCCGGGATGGGCGCTGTGCTTTCAAACAAAGAAAATCGCACAAACTACAGCGGATTCCAGTTTGATCTTTCCATGGGAAGTGAATTCCACTTTTCCGGACTGCAGTCTCTTGGTTTTAGTTTTGAATTCGGAGCTTCGGCGTTTAAGAAAAAAGATTTTGTCTTCGAAACATTAGGAAACAGCTTTGTTGTTTCAGCGATTCACTTCTATCTATGAAAAAATTTTTTAGTGCGTTTTTCCTATTCACTCTTCTCGCTGCTCCGGCCGTAATGCCGGCAAAGTCGCTTGCGCAAGAAGCGGCCAACGATATCTTTGCAGCAGATGATGATGATTTGAACGTCGGTGGCGATATTTTTTCTGATTTTTCTGAAGACATCGAAAACGCCAAGGTCGTTGAAGACGAGCGTTTTTACCGCTACGGACGTTTTTTTTCATTCAATGCCTCTATCGGTCTGACGACTTTTGATGGCAATCGCGGCATCGCCTACGAAAATCAACCACCGACATTCGGTATCAGCTTCACTTTTTTTAAAGATTTCCAGACTGCTCTCGGACTTGGCCTGGAATTCTCCAAGCATTCAATGTTTTTAAAAGATCCGGTTCTGGGTTTTCCCAATGCTAAGAATCCAGACGGCACACCGGCCTCTCCCGGTCTTGTTGAAGTCAATATGCTGAGAGTGTTTCTCTCCTACCGCTACTATATCGAAACAGCTAATCTCGGAACCGCTATCACCTATTCCAATCCTTATCTCATCGGTAGAATGGAATATTGGTATCAAACTAATAAATATGTCGATCAAACCCAACTTCCCAAAGATGTCGGAGGGGGTCTAGGTTTTGGTCTTGGCTTTGGTCTCGAATTTCCTGTAGAAATCAAAGAATCTTATATTGGTCTTGAATTCCTCGTTCACACTGTCAACTTCCCGGACAAGAATACGCAGAAGTATGCTCCTAAAACAGCAGGAGGATATGGTTTTGAGAATCTTGGGGGGAACGCTTATACCACGATGGTTTCTTACGTTTTTAACTGGTAAGAGATCTGTTGATGTTGGACGTTGGATGACTTTCTATCCAACGCCCAACAACCAACAGTCGTCAGACTTCTTTCATTCTCTTCGCTAATCTTCGGCTCAAATCTTCACCCGTTCTGAAAATCAGGTGAATCGGAGTATTATCAAACGCAAATTCCTTTCTCAGACCGTTCTTCAGGTAGTTCTGATAGTTATCAGGAATCCCTTTTGAAAGATTGGTAAAAAATAAAAATGTCGGTGGATTCGATTTTAGCATAGAAGCATATTTTACTTTAAAGCGTTTTCCGCCAGAGTTTTTAATCGCCACCGGGTGATTTTCCACAAGTTGGAATACATAACGGTTAAGAACACCGGTACCGATGTTTTTATTTCTAATGAGAATGGTCTTCTTGATAGACTCCTTCAACTGACCGATGTGGCGGCCGTATTTTGCAGAAATAGGAATCAAATCGCAGTAGTAAAGCCATGGAACAGTTTCGCGTAGATCTTTAATCCATTCTTTCTTTGCGGATTCATCAGGAAGCTTATCTTTGAGAAGATCGATTTTGTTTAAACAAACAACAACAGATTTTCCTTTTTCAAGAGCGATATCGAGAAGTCGTCTGTCCTGATGAGAAATACCAACAGTCGCATCGATCATAAAAATGATGATATCACTTTCAGTAATACAGCGAAGTGAACGGTAAACAGATTGTTGCTCAATAAAACCTTCAACAGATTTCTGGCGACGAATTCCGGCCGTATCGACAAGGTGGATAGATCTCCATTGAGATCCTGTTTCATTCTTTTTCGCGGAATCAACTTCATTGTGGAATTCTTCAGAAATCACTTCGATTTCTTCATTTGGCAATTCATCAGAATCATCAACGCCTAAATCTTCAAAATCTTCACTGAAGATATTTTCGTAAGTTTCTTCGTCGTATTTTTCCAGCTCTTCATCTGAAAGGACTTCATCTAAATCGAAGTTTTCATCGGCATAAATTTCGTCTTCTTCATCAGAGATTAATGGAGTTTCAGGTGAAAGGTAGTTTTCCTCATCATAAATGGGAACACCGGCAGTCTGTTCTTCTTCAAGGTTATAAGAATTGGCCAGAGATTGATAGACATCCGGATTGTTCGCGCGGAACTCTTCATACTGCTGAAACAGAAGTGAATCATTTTTTGCAAAGGCCACTTCTTCATCGAGTTCAGAAGCTTGCTTGCCAAAAAATAAATCAAAAAATCCTTCAATTGGATCGACCGTCGTTCCCGGGATGTCGGAAACAAGCGCTCTTTGTGACCCTAACAAAAGATTCAGAAGAGTGGATTTGCCAGCATTAGGCGCACCAATCAAAGCAAGTCTAGCGACTACTTTCTCTCTCGGTGTAACACCTTTTTGCAGCTGGGACATATCTGCATTCTGCTTTCTTTCAAATTTTAAGATCTCTTTATGAAGTCTGATTTTCAGATCGAGCAATCCCAGACCATGTTCTGCAGACATTTTGAAGAGTTCTTCTTCACCGATACCGAGAGAATAGAATTCTAATTCTTCTCCTTCCTGCTTTTCTGTATCGTATTTGTTGACCAGAACCCAGAACGGCTTCTTTTCTTTTCTGATATAGTCCGCAATCATCGCGTCGTAAGGTAAAACTCCTTCGCGCGAATCAACAACGAAAAGAATTAAATCGCTTTCAGCGATGGCCGTTTTCGCCTGTTCAGTCATGATATTAAAAAATTTATTCATGATCTGATCGCGTTTTTTTGGAACGTTTTCTTCGATTTTTTGCGGATAAAATCCACCAGTATCAACGATAATCGCATCTGCGGTTTCTTCGTGTGCCAACTCAGCAAACGTAGCAATTCCGTAGTGGCGGTCTCTTGTGACACCTGGTTTATCGTAAGTAATCGCCTTGTGAGCTTTCTTCATCAGGCGGTTAAAAATTGTACTTTTTCCAACGTTAGGTCTTCCAATAAGGGAAATGACCATTGAACGTTTATAATTATTTTGATCCATAGTTAGTGTTATCCTTTTTATTTTTTGCGCCAGACGCGTGCTGAGTCCTTAGCGCGCGGTAGTCCAATTTCCTCAAGAACGAAGTTATTTTTAAACCACTTCGGAGAGACTTTTACGTGAAGGTTAAGGTGAACCGGTCCCCCCGTCATTACTTCAATTTTCTTTCTGGAACGAATTCCGATTTCCTTGATCATCGAACCGCTTGAACCGATCACGATCGCCCTTTGCGATGGACGATTGACAAGAATAGACGCAGAAATGTGAGATTCATAAGATTCCGGATCTGTTTTAGATTTTACTTCTTTATACTCGTCGATGACGACAGCGACTTCATAAGGAACTTCATCCTTTAAAAGTTCGAACGCCTGTTCGCGGATATATTCTGTAACAAAGAATCGTTGATTCTTATTTGAGATATCTCCGTTTGGATAAAGATGTGGTCCCGGCTCAGCGCGATCGCAGATAGCGCCAGTCAGTTCGTGAATATTTGTTCCTTCTTTATTTGAAATCAAAAACCATTTTTCAATTGAAGGAAGAATTTCTTTTGCTTTTTCTGTCACTTCCGCCAGTGGAAGTTTTTCAGCATTTTCAACTTTATCAGCTTTAGTAAACACAACCCAGGTTGGCCCGAGTTCAAGATCAATATTTTCCTTGAACTCTACAAACTGAGTAAGAACATCGCGGCTGATGTCGATCAAAAGAAGATTGAGGTCAGCGCCTTCTGTTCCTTCTCTCGCCTGCTCATTTAAACGCTTGTTGAATTCCTGGCTCGACTTATGAAGGCCTGGAGTATCAACGAGAACAATCTCAGTGCGGTCAACTGTAAGAACACAGTGAAATTTATTTCTGGTAGTTTGCGGCTTGTTCGTGACAACTGAAAGATCAGTTCCCAACAGAACATTTACCAAAGAACTTTTTCCCACATTAGGCGCGCCTAAAACAGCAACCATAATGGATTTGTTGTGGGGGTGTTGGTCTTCTAGTAACATTCTCGTCTCCTTGCTTTATAAAACCTGTTACAGGTATCGTTTTTCATCTAGCACGACCCGTGCTAATTCTTTTTCTAATTTCTTTTTTGAAGGTCCGGTTCCCTCAGCGAGCTTGCGATCACCGATCCACAACTCGACTTTAAATTCCTGTTTCATCTCCTGCGCTTTATAAGAAGGCAGTGTCTGATACATGGCCATCGCCAATTCCTGCAATTGCGTTTTGCTGTCGAAGCTTTCCAGATTTTCCATCGCAAAAAATTTCTTTCCTGCAGAGGATTCATATTGATTGATCACCGTAACCAGCATTTTTTCGACAGTGTCGGCATTTTCACCACAGTCAAAATAAATGGCGGCACAGAGGGCCTCAAAGGCATCGGCAAGAATAGATTCTTTTTTCTCACCACCGTTTTTGTGTTCGCCCTTTCCAAGAATAAGATTCTCACCAAGAGAAATGGTCTTCGCTAGTTTCGCCAGAGAATTTTCATTGACCAGCGAGCCTCTCAATTTTGAAAGGTTTCCCTCTGACTGTTCAGGAAAGTTACGATAGAGAATCTTGGCCACAATTAAATTGACTAACGAGTCTCCCAAAAATTCCATTCTTTCATTGGAGGAAATGGCGAGTTCTTTAAACTCATAACAAAACGTTGACTGGGTTAGTGCCGTGATCAAAAAACTTTTATTCTGGAATTCGTAATTTATCTTTTTTTCTAAATTTTGTACGGATGTAATTTGCGTTAAGGTCTGTGCATCTAAATTTTGCAATAAGATTTTCTGTGACGCTTCTGTATAAAGCGCATCAAGCCATGACGAGATGGTCGCGGGTTTTTGCGTGTTGAAGGTCGTCTCTTGCACCGGGTGATCCACTAATATTGAATTGTTATAACGTTTGAGGGTTTTAGCACTCCTCGTAATACAAATCAATGCTGACTTTTTAGGTTGTACTATTTTACTTAGTGGGATACTATCGGCCTCCTAAAGCTTTGAAATTAGTCTCCCAACATTTTAAAAAGAGGGAAAAATAAACAATATGAGCACATTCACACAAACAACACCAACGACACAAAACACTCCCCCGATCACGATCGTGACTGGTACGGCACTACCGGGATCTGCAGAAGCAAAAACGCTGACGTCGACACCAAGTCCGGAACTTTTCGCTCTTGAGCAAGAGTTCTATGCGAATCTTCGCGCTCAGGGAAAAAGCCAGAACACTCTAAAAAACTACAAAACAGATTTAGATTGTTTCAACTACTACCTGAACAGCGAGTACGCTTCAGTAGAAGTTAAAAACTTTGATCAGGCCTTGGTAACAAACTACGGTCAATATCTTGAGAAGAAATATTCTTCAGACAATTCAAGAAGACGTCGCGTTCAGGCGCTCAGAATTTTCTTTGATTTTCTTCTTTCAAAAGGTCTTGTTTCTGGAAACCCGGTTAGAAAACTTCCGACGTCTCCAAAATTTCTTGATATTCCAAGACCAACGCCATTTATCGATGTAAAAACTCTTTGGACTTACCTTGTTGAAGAATCACATTCACAAGACAAAATTCAAGAGCTTCTTTCTAAAAGAAACCAGATTCTTTTCCTTCTGATCTTCGGAGCAGGATTAAAAGTTTCTGATCTTTCTGAACTTTCAGTTAACGACATCACAATCGGCAAAAACGGTGAAGAGCCACGCGTTCTTATTCACCACCCGAAAAGAGATGCATACACAGTTGCTCTTCCAAGAATTTTCGAAAAAGTATACGCTGATTACCTGGTCATTCTTGAAGAAATGAAAGCGAAATCACAAATTACTTTCGACAATCTTCTTTTCTACGCTAACCCATACAGAATTATCTCTGGTGGTTTATCAGCTCGCGGAATTGAAATTATTTTCGAAGACTATCGCAACAAATTGATGATCACTCTGACACCTAAATCACTTCGTCAGGCGTGTATCTTCAAGTGGATCCAACAACAGAAAAACGTTTCACTCATTAAAGAGTGGCTCGGACTTGCTCCTTCTTACGATTTGAAACTTTATTTAGAGCACGCACCGAATTTCCTTTATAACGAGGACATTCTGGAAGACATCTACACAAATTATAAAAAGCAGTAAGATTAGATCTTGGCATAAAAAAAAGGCCCTCTGAATAGAGGGCCTTTTTTTTATCTTTTACAGGCGGATTGAATTTTTAAACTGCAGGCCTTCTGATCATAAGAAGCAGCGTCGCCGGAAATGCCCAGCTTGCCTAAAAACTTTTTATTCTCTTCTTTAAATTCAGGTTTGATGGTCGCTTCTGAATCTTTCACCAGCACGGCCAGTTCCGCACAGCTTTGCCCTTCGTTCTTCTGACAATTCTCATTGAGGGTTTTCATCTTCAAATAAGTTTCTTTGATCTGAGAAATATAATTTTCAAATTCAGAACAATTCTTTCCTTTGCAGAATAACGCTTCATCTTTTGAAGCTGCGAATAGAGCTGAAGAAAAAAGTAGCGAAACTGTCACTAAGGCTATTTTCATTTTTATGTCCTGGGTTGAAATTAAGGATCGACGACAGATTCACCGCTGGCGCGGCGGGGACGAATTTCTTCAGGCTTTTCATAAACCGGATATCCCAGATCGTGATCGAGATGCCAGCGATCGAGAAGAAGTTCATCTTTTTCAATGCGGTAGAAAGTTAACTCTTTGTCGATATTGTCGAGACGATAGGCCAATTCTCTTTGCAATTTGATCTGATCATTTTTTTGCGTGAGCAATTCGTCCAGAGCTTTGGTTTTTTGTTTTTCAATTTCAGCAATACGTTGATCGAACTCGGCCGCAACTTGAATTTTTCGTTCTTCGAAATTCCAGACGTCAGAATTAATTCCATTTAACTGAACCATGTAGTCTTTCTTTTTGTTCAGTAAACTTGCGCGATAAACTGAAGCTTCCCGGACTCTCGTGGCGAGTTTGTGGGATTGCATGACGAGGGCCGTTCCCCTTCTGAAATAATCTTCTTTAGGGAAACAGGGAAAAAGATCTTTGACGTACATAACAAAAAAATGATCTTCGATGCTTCTGACGAAGCCCTGACAGTAATCACCTTCTTTGTTGTTTTGAATTTTAAATTCTACCAGATCTCCCGCGCGAAAAAATTTCACATTACGGTTTTCACTTGAGACTTTCACAATGGAAGCAGTCTGATCTCTATCAGTCACTCTCCCTGAGAAATGAGCGTAATCAAACTTGGGATCGTAAAAAGAATCCGTGTCGATTTTCAAAGTTTCTTTAGGAAGTTTCAGATTTGAGGCAGCGGTCGCACCATGGGCCTTTCCCATAGAAACGACGGTAACCAAAAATAAGGCAAGCAATCCTGTTTTCATAAATTTAATTATAACCGAAGTTTGAACTCATCTAAACCGGTAGGAAAAACTTGTTGAATCACGGCTAAACGAGTACCTTTGATAGCAAATTAAGCAAAGATTTTTTGGCACAGTTAAAAATCAAGGGAGCAAAAATGGAATTTTTTCTGGACACAGGCATAATTTCGGAAATTAAAGAAGCAGTTCAGTTGGGTATTATTGATGGCGTGACCACTAACCCTTCACTCATCGCTAAAACGGGCCGCAAGCAAGAAGATGTTATCAAAGAAATTTGTGAAATCATCGACGGACCAATTTCTGCGGAAGTTATCGCCACAGATCTTGAAGGCATGATTAAAGAAGGAACTGAGCTTTCTAAAATTCATAAAAACGTCGTTATTAAATTGCCTCTGACAGAGGCCGGAATAGCTGCTTGTAAGCACTTTTCGGAGAAAGATATCAAGACCAACGTCACTCTGTGTTTTTCGGTCAATCAGGCCCTTTTGGCGGCTAAAGCGGGCGCTACATACATCTCTCCATTTATTGGTCGCCTTGATGATATCGGCCATAGCGGAAATGACCTGATTTCTGAAATCCGTGCCATTTACGACAACTACGGTTTTTTGACGAAAATCCTGGCGGCCTCTATTCGCCACGCGGCCCATGTTCGTGAAGCTGCCCTCTTAGGCGCTGATGTAGGGACAATGCCACTTTCTGTGGTCAAGGCCCTTTATAAGCACCCTCTAACTGAGAAAGGTTTAGAGGCATTCCTGGCAGACCATAAGAAAGCTAACTCTAAGTAATTAAAGCAGGAGGGAAAACACTTTGTTTTCCCTCCTGATCTCTCTCAGATTTCTCCTTTTCGGTCCGATAATGGAGGAATGAGACAACTGCCGTTTCTTCTCCTCATTTTGCTCGCCTTCCTCTCCTGTAAAAAGCAGGAGTCGGGAACTCAAAGTTCGTCTTCAACTCCCAATTTTACCGGCAACTCATGTATTATCGGAAAATGGGTAACCAAAGCTCCTCCTATCAATTTAAAAATGTCTTCTGATTTTTCTTTTGCCGCCGGAGAGATTGACGGGGTCACGAACTACAACCCTTTGGAGCGTATGGCGAAGGTCTGGAACGATGCTGTCTCCCCTACGAAAACTCTTTTCCAGCTACCTTTTACAGGCACTACGAATACTGGCTACTCTTCTCTAAGCTCTTTTAGAGACAATGAATTTGGTATTTATAAATCACAAACCTGGTTTGCTGGCGTCAGTACGAGTGCTCTTGCTGTCACTCAATTTTTCGGTACAGTTACCAGCGATCCCTCTCTTGGAACTTATATCAATCTAAGCGAGGCCGATATTATTTTTAACTACAATAATTTTGGATTTACTTTCAATAGCGGTTATTACGATTTGCAGACAGTCGCTTTGCACGAGATGGGGCATTTTCTTGGACTCTGCCATGCTCCAGACAATACCAATCCACCCATTTCCATTATGGCGCCTTATTACTACTCGACTCAACGTACGTTAAAAACTTATGATACCAATAAAATTCAAGCGCTCTATCTAAACAATCAAAACCTGGCCGCCATTTCGACGAAGACAAGCACAAATGCGCTTTCTGCGCCTGTAGGAACTGAGATTAAGGGGATTGTGGAATTGAATGCAGATGGAAATTGCCGTCACTTTATCAATGGCAAACTAGTCTTTGAACACGCAACTGATATGTCCAAGTTCAAAAAACCGACCTGGTATAAAAACCTGATCAAATAAAAAAAAAGGCTTCCCTAAGGAAGCCTTTTTATTTTCAACTTTTTAATTCAGAACTATTTTTTAAGAGAGTTCTTAATAGCTGTGAAACCAGCGAAGTCAGCCGCTGCGATTTCAGCAAGCATTTTTCTGTTCAAAGTTACACCGTTTGCTTTTAGAGCACCGATGAATTTTGAGTATGAAGTATCAAGAGTTCTTGCAGCAGCTGCAATTCTGACTACCCATAGTTTTCTCATATCTCTCTTAAGAAGACGTCTTCCGATGTAAGCGTAGTGAAGAGCGCGTTTTACCGTCTCAGCTGTGTGCTTATATTTTGTTCTTCTGTCAAAGTGGAAACCTTTAGCAAGTTTCAAAACTTTGTTTCTTCTTCTTCTAGCTTTAAATCCTCTTCTTACGCGTGCCATTTTTTACTCCTGTAACGATTTCTGGGGGGACATTCTTTGTGTTTTTTCAAACTGCCACTTAGGCCCAAATCTCTGTCTTATATTTTAAAATTAATTACTAGAATGCGTATGGAAGCATTCTTCTTACTTTTTCGTGCTCAGATTGGTGAACTAGTGCTGGTCCGCCTGCTCTGTTTTTTACTTTTGTGCTTTTGTGCTCAAGTTTATGTCTAAGACCACATCTGCTTCTTTTCACTTTACCTGTACCAGTTACGCTATATCTTTTCGCAGCTGATTTTCTTGTCTTCATTTTAGGCATGGGAGTCTCCAAAATTCTTAAAATTTAAATGACTTAATATATCGTCGTTTATTATTAAATAACGCAAAATTTAGTTTCGAGTTGGAATATTTATCAAAAATATCGTGGGATGTAAAAGGATTTCCTTATTATTTTACAGATATTAGATAAGAAAAAGGGCCGTTTTTCGGCCCTTTTAGTATTCGCAATTAATCTTCTTTCTTGTCGTCTTCTTGTTTAGGGCCTTTTTTGACCGGCTTTTTTGTTGAAGCAACGATCGCGATGATACGGTTCCCCATCATTTTTGGCTCCGACTCAATGACGGCGCCCATTTCTACGATTTGACCGATAATGTTCTTGAATTTTTCCATTCCGGCGTCTCTGTATGACATTTCGCGTCCGCGGAACTGCATTGAACACTTAATTTTATCGCCGTCGTCGATGAACTTCTGACAGTGGTTAAGCTTAGTTTTCAAGTCCCCGATATCGATATTTGGCTTAAATTGAATTTCCTTCAATTGAATAACGATTTGCTTTTTCTTCGCTTCCTGAGCCTTTTTCTGAAGCTCATATTTGTATTTACCGTAATCGATAACTTTAACAACCGGAGGTTGAGCTGTCGGGCTGACTTCAACAAGATCGAGACCTAAATCTTCAGCAATTCTTCTCGCCTCTGCCATTGAAACAACACCATACTGATGTCCATCATCGCCCAGTAGACGACATTCTGGAATTCTGATTTGTTCATTGACTCTCGGGCCTTGATTTTTATTCGAAGAGAAAGAAGAGCGCTGGAACTGGCCTTGATTTTGATTGTCTTTAATATTTAACCTCACGTGTTTGAATCTATAACGCTAGACTCTTTAGTTATGATAACAGATTTTGACTATAATCTTTTTGCCTGAAAAAATGAAGACCTATTTTTTCCTCGTCTAACACGAGATGAGACAATTCGTGAAGCCGGTTTTCCCCCACACTTAAGGCCGTCCGGATTTTTGCAGCGGCCGCCAGAACAGAGTCAAAGTCCAGAGTAAATAGATCTGCGTCCACAAAGTCGTAAACGAAGGCATCGCCCCCCTCAAGATCAACCAATGTCAGTCTTTTTTGATCAAGATTGCGTGGAACGCCGATGACTTCAACCATGAGGCTTAGTTCGTCCGCCTGAATTTCGAAATAAGTTTTGCGCCCGACAATCTGAAACTGGGTCGACAGGGCAATCCATTCCTTTAACTGCGCAAGTTCGGTCATCCAGTCCATTGGTTGGGCAAGTGGCGCCGTTTTGATAAAACGGCGGCGTCCCTGCTTCATTTTTTTTAATTGAATGTTCACTTTTAATTTAAAAGATTGATGGAAAGCTGGCCGGAAAGATCTGATTCGATTTTGGCCAGAGTTTCGTCAAGTTTAGTCTGATCGGAAACGGTATAAAAGCCCGCATTCGATTCGACCAGCTTGGAGTGAATAAAAAATTGCAGCGAAGATTTTGAAAGAGGGACAGAATAACTTTCCGCATACTTTATAATACGGCGAAGCTTTTTCTCTGCTTCGAAAACTTCTTTGTATTTCTTCAGGAAAGTCTCCATTTTGAAACCTTCCTTATATTCTTTGGTCGAAAGATCTTTAAGAGCTAAACCGCAAACATAATAAGCTTCAAGCAGATAATTGAGCGAGCGGGCAAACAACCCTACTTTTTGCAGAATCAGATAAAGTTCTTTGTGAGAAAGCTCCACACATTCTTCCAGTGTCGTCACAGGTCTTCCGATAGCATCGCTAACGATGTCGAGCGTGAGATGGAAAACTTCTTTTACCGTCGGAAGATAAAATTCGTGAGTCAGCTGTTTTCTTTGAGTGATAAAGAACTTTTTCAGATCTTCTACAGTCGTGATGTGACCTGAGAATAGATTTACCCATCCCATATGCACAATCCACGGCACCAGAAAATGGTGGAGAATCGTGTTTTTGAAATAAAGAATTTCTTTGCGGCAATCGTCTTTGATCGAATAGAAAACGTGCTGAGTGCTCGTATTGCCGATGACTTCAACCTTCTTGTTACCGATGAGAATATCAATCGATCGCTCGAGTGATTTTTCCAGGTGCTCAGGTGTAATCGATTCAGTAATAGGCACATTGAATTTTTCACAATAGGCCACGATGTGACGGGCCTTCGTCAAAATCTCTTCCCACTTAAGGGCCCCGGACGATTCATCCAGAAGAATCATGGCAAGAAGTGATGTCGGCGTTACACGCATGTTCTTCCCGACTTCCAGGAAGCATTCAAAGGCAAGTTTTTGAGTCTGAGTTTTTAAATCGGCACCGCTTTCAAGCGTCTCTGGCGCGTCAACAGGTTTTCCCAGATTGATGTGCACATTTCCGAATTGGTAGGAAAGAAGTTTAACAAGTCCCAGAACCTGAGTGGCACTTTCCTTTTTCTTTTTAGCTCCGTCGAGTTCTTTTGCGAGCGATTTTTGTTCAGGAACATACTCATGAACGATCGACACTGGAATAAACTGCAACGGTCTTCTCTGCTCCGCCGGAATAGCGGCGTGAGCTTCAATCAGCATCTGATAAAGGCCGTAGCGTGGCGGAAGAAGTTTTCCGGTGCGGGAGCGGCCGCCTTCAAAGAAAAACTCAATCGGATTTCCTTTGACCAGCATATAATGAAGATACGCTTCAAGAGTCAGCTTATAAAGAATGTCGTTGGCAAAAGTTCTGCGGATGAAAAAACACCCCGATCTTCTGAAGAGCGGTCCAATCGGAAAAATATTGAGATTGTTTCCGCCTGCAACAAACAGCGGTGACTGGTATTTTTTAAAATAAACGTAGTTAATCGCCACATAGTCGGCATGCGACTGGTGATTGGGAACAAGAACGATGTTTTTTGTTTTTGAAAGTTCTTTTAAATCGAGACCGTGATCATTGAAATTAATCCCATCGTAGAGCTGAGATAGCGAAGCATCCAGAAATTTTTCAAACGTTTTTAAAAACGGTAGTGAAAGTTCCGCTCTGATTTCTTTTAAATTCTTGAGGGCCTTTTCTTTTTCGTCTTCCTTATTTCCTACGCGGTCGCGCAGCTTGGGATAACTCAGGACAATCTCTTCCATCTCTTTGAAGTTATCAAAGAGATTGTGGATGCCGCCGAAAAGTTCAGTCACTAATTTGAGGCCGGATGCTTTAGGCATTATCTCACTCCGTGAGGTTTACTTTCACTCATTCCCGAAGCTGTCATCTGAATGAATAGAGCGTTTTCACTCATAGCTGGAATATTGTCGACTCCTAGATAAGTCATTCCCGAACGCAGACCACCCATCAGTTCTTCAATAACGTTTGCGACACTTCCTTTACAAGGAATCATTGTAGATTCACCTTCTGCCGCCATCCCTTGAGGCATCTCGCCTCTCCATGAAACCTGTGCTGCTTTCGAGGCCATACCGCGGTATTGTTTCATGCCGCCTTTAAGTTCGCCCGGAGTTTCCAATGTTCCTGAAACGAGAGAACCCACCATCACTGAGCTTGCGCCAGCGGCAAGGGCCTTTACGATATCTCCCGAGTTTTTTAAACCGCCGTCAGCAATAACCGGAATGTTATGCTTTTTAGCAACGCTTACAGCGAGTGCAATCGCCGTTAATTGAGGAAGACCGTGTCCGGTAATAATTCTTGTTGTACACATAGATCCGGGACCGATACCGACTTTTACAGCATCAGCTCCTCTGTCAATCATGCGCTTTACTCCATCGGCCGTCGCGACGTTACCTGCGATAACGTCAACGTGAGGATATTTCTTTTTTAGATAATCGAGAGTTTCCATCATCATAATAGAGTCGCCATGAGCGATATCGAGCGTGATGATCTGAACACCGGCGTTGACCAGAACGTCTGCTCTCTTCATGCCTTCTTCTTTAACACCAATACTTGCAGCAATCGGCGTCTTTAAATTATTTGCTTTTAAATATTTTTCAATCGACTTCACCATGTCGACTTGTTCTTGTTCGTTCATAAAACGGTGAAGTGAGCCGATCCCACCGAGAGAGGCCATCGCACAGGCCATTTCAGCTTCAGTGATCGTATCCATATTGGCGGTGATGACCGGAAGATCAATCGTATGATTTTTAGTAATTTGTGTTTTCAAGCTTGGATGTTTTCTAGAAGAGATTTCTGAATAACGTGGCACCAATAAAACGTCATCGAAAGTGAGTCCCAGGTTGCGGTTTAAAATCTCAGGGGCGGTAAACATGAGTTCCATTCATATACTCCAGTAATTTTGTGTGACATAAAAAGATAAACTAAACCACTCAGTGGCGCAAACTTAATGCATTGCCTGTTGCGAAATTGCTCTGAAATTTAGTGTGTCGTAAGTTTGGCAAAGAATATCGGAAGGAGAATATAGAGGATCACGTCGCGGACAAGATAAAAGAGAAAGAAATAAACAAACGCCTTTGGGCCTTTTTCCCAGAGCTTCTCCAGCCCCAGGTATTGCGCCTTCTTACTCATGGCCACCATGAATTTGCTTTTACCGTAATGACGAAAGAAAAAACTGATGGAGTGATCCACCTTTTTATCGAAGGCCAAAAAAGTTTCCTTTAGAGGAGCGGGAATGAGATTCATAGGGCGAACATATCAGAGAATGATTGCGAGAAAAAGCTGATTTTCATTAGATTTTCACCTGATTAATCTCTTGTATAAAAAGTACTGGTTTCTACATTTTTATGACACTTCTCTGGTCAAAACTCGCTAAACTCAGCGCATATGATCGATAACTTAACTGTAATCAATTTAAAAGCTCAGTCAAAAGTCCGCCCTTCTAATGGCGAGGTCTTCGTCCTTAAGACGTGTCAGCGCACTCTGATTTTGGGCTTCGGCAAGCTTCCTTTCTACCATCTTGAAGATCAAAATGATATTCGCGACATGTATAATGGACAGCAGGCCTATATTTTCCTGCTGGAAACGATTTGCGGATTAAAATCTGAAGTTCTTGCTGAATATGAAGTTGTGGGTCAATTCAAGGAAGCTTACCAGCAATATATAATGCTGCCTTTCAGAAAAAACCACATTATGACTCTGATGGAAAAATTGTTCCAGGATTCTAAAAAAATCCGTACAGATTATCTGACAGAGATTGGACAACTCACCTACGCTGGTATTGCCAGAAAGCTTATTCACTCCCGTTTTACTGATGGAGATGTTCTCATTGTCGGTTCCGGCTCTCTTGCCGAAGATCTCGTGAAGCTTTTAAAGAAAAAACACCGCGTGTTCATCACTGCAAGAAACTCTGAAAAAGTGGCCGCTCTCGCTATGGAACACGGCCTGGAAATCATCGCCTGGCGCGATTACGCCATCTACAAAAAATTTAATTCAATCGTAAATACCATCGGAACAGAAGAGATTCTCTTCGATGAAGATTTCTTTCATTCCTGGAAACAGTCCCTCCCTACAAATGACCGTGACTCAAAGCTCTTTATTGATCTCGGCTCTCCGTCTGTGATAAATACTCACTTATCGGAAGCGGATGGGGTGCTACGTCTGGAAGATATTTTCAGACAGAGTGCTCAGATGAATATCGAGAAAATGGAAAAGATTGCGCGTGCAAAAGTGGCCATCGTAAAACTTTGCGAAAACCGCCGCCACGCTTTTTCTTTAAGTCACCCATTTGTATGGGAGGAGTTACAACTTGCCTGAAAAAACTAAACGCCAATATAAAATTGGAACGCGTGGAAGCCTCCTCGCCCTTACTCAATGCAATCAAGTCAAAGATGAACTCGAGCGCTTAACCGGCGATGAATTTGTTTTGGAAGTAATCAAAACTCAGGGAGACATGATTCAGAATGCTCCACTGTGGCAGCTCGACGGAAAAGATTTCTTCACCAAAGAACTGGATGAAGCTCTTCTTACCGGTCGCGTGGATCTCGTCGTTCACTCTTACAAAGATTTAGGCTCCGTTCGTCCAGAGGGGATTGCTCTTGCGGCAGTCACCAAAAGAACTTATGCCAACGATATTCTTTTGATCAAGAAAAGTACGATTCCTCTTTTAAAAGACAGAAAGGAATTTATTGTCGGGACATCTTCGCCAAGACGTATGGTGAATCTTGAAAAACATTTTGCTCCTTTCATTCCTTTTGGGGCCCACTTAAAGGTAACGCCGAAAGTTCTTCGCGGAAACGTGAATACCAGAATTGAAAAATTAAAAAATGATGAATTTGATGCCATCGTTCTCGCTCTTCCAGGTATTGAAAGACTCGCGCTGACAGAATCCTCGCGCGTTCAATTGGAATCACTGCTTTCAGGAATGACTTTCATGATCCTTCCGCAATCAGTTTTCCCTTCTTCGGCCGCTCAAGGCGCGCTCGGAATTGAATGTCTGCAAAATCGCAGTGACAATGGCGAACTCTGGAACAAACTAAAAAAGATGGAAGATAAAACAACTGTTGAGGAAGTCTCGCGTGAGCGCAAGGCCTTCAATCAATACGGCGGCGGATGCCATCTCGCTGTCGGTATCAATGTAAAAAGCATTGATGGATTTTATCTGCACAATCACCGCGGCGTTCTAAATGATGAAGCGGTCTCCATTACAAAGCTGGAAGGCAGAGATCTTCCGGAATTTTTTATGAAACCAAAAGTTTTTCATGGCCTTCAAGGCGATGACAAACTAGTGAATAAAATTGTGAATGATGTCGATTTAAAACATAAACATGTTTATGTCACAGGCAAGCACGTTCTTCATGTCGTGAAAGAGCAGCCGGATTCGCTGTGGGCGGCCGGGGCCAGAACGATGAAAGATCTTGCGGCCAGAGGTTTTTGGGTAAATGGTGCTTCAGATTCATTGGGCGATGATGAAATTTTGCGCCTGAGAGCAGGAAAGGCGATTTCACTTATGGTCAATACGACAGATGAACTCGCAGTCCTGACTAATGATTTAGGAACATCGACTGTCGGAAAAGTTATCGAATGCTATACGAGAAGACTGGAAGAAAAAACGACTCCGGAATTCGATGAAAAGATCAACACGACAGAAGTCTTTTTCTGGGCGAGTTTCTTTCAGTACCAGGCCTACATCGCGAAGTACCCTCAGATCATCAATCGCATTCACGTCTGCGGGCTTGGAAAAACTTATCAGCACTTTAAAGAAAAAAATATTAACGTTCTTCCGATGGCAACCATGGAAGAATTTAAAACTTGGACTCAATCATGAACCAAAAAGAACTTTTTGATCTTTCAAAAAAACTCGTTCCAGGCGGTGTGCATTCGCCAGTAAGAAGTTTCAAAGGACTCACTTCGACTCCGCGTTTTTTTAACCGCGCTGAGGGTGCTTATATTTACGATGTCGACAATAAACAATACGTCGACTTTTGTATGAGTTTTGGTCCGCTCATTTTGGGACATAGAGATCCTGTAGTCGAAAAGGCCCTTCATACCGGTCTTGAACACGGATGGAGCTACGGTGCCTGTGAACCTTATTCACTTGAACTGGTCCAATTTCTTTTAAGCAAACTTCCGCACGTCGAGCAAATGCGTTTTGTGAACTCGGGAACTGAAGCCGTCATGACAGCACTTCGTCTTGCACGCGGTGTGACCGGAAGAAATAAAATTATTAAGTTCAATGGCTGCTACCACGGCCACGTTGATTCAATGCTGATTAAAGCTGGTTCAGGACTTGCTGGCGAAGCAGAAGCTTCATCGGCGGGCGTTCCTGCCGGTGTTGCTCAGGATACACTCATTCTTGAATTAGGTGATGTTGAAGGCGTTAAACAATGTTTTAAAGATCACAAAGATCAGATTGCCGCCATTATCATTGAACCACTTCCTGCAAATAATGGTCTGATGGTTCAACCATTGCAGTTTTTGAAATTCCTTCGCGAGATTTGTGATCAGACTTGTGCCCTTCTTATTTTCGATGAAGTTATTTCCGGGTTCCGTGTTGCTTTCGGTGGTATGGCGGAGAAAACGGGGATTAAACCTGACATCGTCACGTTAGGAAAAATTATCGGCGGTGGTCTTCCTGTCGGTGCTATCGGTGCTTCCAAGTTCATCATGGAGCATTTGGCCCCTGTCGGGCGCGTTTATCAGGCCGGCACACTTTCGGCCAACCCATTGGCGATGGTCGGTGGTCTTGCAACGTTAAAACAAATGACTCCGGAAAAATACGCTTTCATCGAAGGACAAACTGAAAAAATCGTGAAGCTTTTAACAAGCTGGATGCACAACTATAACGACGGTGAATTCGCGATGTTCAAAGTTGTTCACTACTCTTCTCTCTTCTGGATTGTTCCAAAGGAGAAAGTGGAAAAACTTTCTGACATCCCGGCAAACCTTACAGAAAACTTCAATAAGCTTTTCGAAGTCATGCTTGAGCGTGGAATTTATCTTGCGCCAAATGCCTACGAAGTTGGTTTTGTAAGTGCTGCTCACACAGATGAAGTGATCCGTGATCTTGAGCATAGACTGGAGCACAGAATTCAGTAATGAAACTCAAAAATCCGGTTGAAGATTCATCGCGATGGCTTTTTTTTCTTTCGCTCATCTGGGCGCTGGTGCTTTTTTTCATCGGTTCCTGGTGGATTTATCTTCTTTCGAATTTTGAAAACATACTCGCTCACACTGAACGAATCAGAATAACCAAAATGATTTTCTGGGAAGGCGGAAGCTTTCTCCTGCTACTCATTTTGCTTTCTGTTACACTACTCATTCTCTATGTTCGCAATCAAAGTAAAACACGCGCTCTCCAAGCGTTTTTCGCTTCTCTCACGCATGAATTGAAAACTCCGCTAGCGAGCATTCGACTGCAAAGTGAAGTCATCAATGAACTTCTTGCGGCCAAAAATGATGCTTCATTAAATAAACTCTCGGCCCGCTTGATTGAAGATACAGGCAAACTAGAGACTCAAATGGATAAAATCCTGCAGCTCTCTCGCATTGAACGCGGCGGAGAACTCAATCTGACAACTCTCAAGTTGATTCCTTTTATCAAAAACATTGTGAAAAAACTTGGAATCGATATTGATGTTCAGATTGAATCAAACAATCCCAATGTCGTTGTTGTGGCAGATGAATTTGCACTGGAAATTATCATCAAGAATCTTCTGGAAAATACCCGCAATCACACGTCATCTAAAAAAGTGAATATCAAAATTGAAGAGATGGGCAAAAGCGTTCACATGCTTTATGACGATCACGGTGAATTTACCGGTGACAAAGAAAAACTGGGAACTCTCTTTTATAAATACAATTCCAGCAAGGGCTCTGGCATTGGACTCTACCTTTCCAGTAAACTTCTTGCAAAAATGAAAGGTGAATTGCGCATTCACGGCGATAAAAATCTGCTCTTCTCATTGAAACTCTCTTCAGGAGAAGACAACAATGCTTAATATTCTCATTGTTGAAGATGAAACGAATTTGGGCATTACACTCGAAGAATATCTTTCGGGTCTGGGCCACAAATGCGCCTGGGCGAAAAATGGTGTAGAGGCCATGGCCCTTTTTCGCACAAATCGTCCTGGATTAATTTTGATGGATATAGGTCTCCCCGACACCAACGGACTCGATCTCGCGGTTCAGTTCAGAAAAGAGCGAAAAGATTTTGTTCTCCTTTTCTTATCTGCACTGAATGATCCTGAAACGAAGGTCAATGCATTTGAACTGGGCGCTGAAGACTACATTACAAAACCTTTTGCCTTAAAAGAGCTCACTATGAGGCTCGATCGCATTTTAAAGACGCAGACGAGCATTGAAACTCTTCCCGAAGAAATTTCTCACGGCGCTCTCAAAATCTGGTTTCGTCGCTATGAAGTTCAGGACGCTGACGGGCAAATACTCGCCCTTTCACAAAAAGAATGCGCCATTCTTGAACTCCTTTACAAAAGACAAAACGAAGCAGTTCCTCGTGAAGAAATCATTGAAAAAATTTGGGGCGAAGATAAATTTCCTTCGAACAGGACAGTGGACAATTATATCGTCAAGCTTCGCAAATGGTGCGAAAGCGATCCTGCCCACACACTCGACATACAAAGTATCAGAAGTATCGGTTACAAACTCACAATTAATAAATAGGAAGCACTATGGGATTATTTAACGACAGATTAAAAAATGCAGACGGGACAACACAAGTACCAGTCTGGTTTATGAGACAGGCCGGGCGCTATCATTCACATTATCAAAGCATCAAAAAAGATTCTGATTTTATGACAATGTGTAAGAATCCAAAGCTTGCTTGTGAAATCACCATGGGCCCTATCCGCGATTTTAATTTCGATGCGGCGATTTTATTTTCAGATCTTCTTTTTCCGCTTGAGCAGCTGGGACTAGGATTAACTTATAATCCAGGACCGCTTCTGGAATTCAAACTAGAAACACCAGCAGACTTAAAAAAATTAAAACTCATTCAAGAATCAAGCGCGTACTACTCTTTTCAAAAAGACGCGACAAAACTTCTTCGCGCGGAACTTCCTGCGACAAAATCTCTTCTTGGTTTCGTCGGTGCTCCGTGGACACTTTACACTTATGCTGTTGAAGGATCGCACTCTGGAAATTTAACTTCTTCTAAAAAAGGATTTTATGATGGACGCTGGAAAGGCTTCCTCGATATTCTCCTCCCTGCTCTACTCACTGAAATGAAAGTTCAGGTTGAAGGCGGAGCTGATACTGTTTGTTTATTCGACACTGCTGTCGGTGAACTTATGCTCGCAGACTTTAAGGAATTTATCGTTCCTGTTTTAAGACAAGTCACTGCTGAATTTAAGAAAGCTTACCCTGATAAGCGAATCGTTTACTATTCAAAACTCACCAACATGAATTACCTTCACGCGATTGAAGATAAAAACATTGATGTCCTTGGAGTCGACTGGCGCGTTTCTTTAAAGCAAGCTCTTCATGAACTTGGACGCGATTATATGATTCAAGGAAATATTGATCCAAGTTACCTGCACTATGACTGGCCGATTTTAGAAAAGAAACTGGAACAATTCTGGGGTGAACTTGTCGATACAGGACTTCCGCTCAATCAATGGATCTGTGGACTTGGTCACGGTGTTCTTCAACAGACTCCGGAAGAAAATGTCCGTCGAGCTGTTGAATACATCCACAAAAACTTCCGCTATTAAAATATGAGCGGCCTGTACACATTAATGGTTGTGACACTTTTATCAGTGATCGCTCTCTGTGTGACAGGCCTTGCTCTTTTTAAAAAAACCAAAGAAGTTGAAAAATTAAAAAATAAAGTTGTACTCTCCGAGGCGAGAGAGAAATTAATTGAAAATGAATTTCAGGCTTTAATGGAACTCATCAACCAGAAAACCCGGGAACTCGAAGATCAACGAAACATGACTTTTCATGCTTCTAAAATGTCTGCTCTGGGACAAATGGCCGGCGGAATTGCCCACGAAATAAACAATCCTTTAACCATTATCATGGCAACTATCCGGCGAGTGAAACTCTTAATGCAAAGAGATGAACTCGACCAGGAATCATTTCTGAAATTTTGTGAGAATCTTGAAACGAAGTCGGCACGTATTTCCAGAATCATTGAAGGTCTGCGAGTTATCTCTCGTGAAGCTTCCGGAGAAGATTTTAAACCGGCCATCCTTAACAACATTATTGAAGACGTCCTCGCTCTTTGTGAAGAAAAATTCAGAATGCATTCTGTCGACTTACAAATGGACTATGAGAATACGGATTTTCACACTTCCATCAACTGTCAGCGCTCACAGCTAAGCCAGGTATTTTGGAATCTTCTTGAAAATTCCTTTGATGCCATCATCAATTTGCCGGATAAATGGATAAGGATTGAAGCGAAAAGAATCAATGAGCATATTGAAATTCGTTTTATTGACTCCGGAAAAAAATTATCGGAAGAACTTCAGGAAAAAGTTTTTCAACCCTTTTTTACAACGAAGGAAGTGGGCAAAGGGACGGGACTCGGCCTTTCATTATCACTGGCGATTTTGAAAAACCATCAGGGTGATCTCTTTATCGATCAGGAATCCAGTAACACTTGCTTCGTTGTCAAACTTCCAGTGAAAACGGTCTAGCTTATTCGTCCACTGCATCCTGAAACGCCAGGTAGACCATTGTTTGATTCAGAAGAATGTAAGCAATTTCACCAAAAGTTATCGGTCCTACAATATCACCTGATTTTTTTCCTTCAAGATTTGCATAAAGAAAATTCAAAATACAATTGCAGGTGAAAGCTGGTTTTATATTGTGACGGGCAAGTTCTTCAGCAAACTCTTTTTCATAATCATGAATCGGGCGTGAAAGTTTATACTCGATGCCTTTAACAACCGGTGCATAAAGACGCACAAGCTTGTTCTGTTCATCCATACTTTGGAAACTCACATTAACCATGGCGCCGTTGTAGTTAGCGACCATAGGAAGTTGAATATCCAGATGAGTTTTTTGAATATAATCATAAAAATTTTCCGATTTTCCGTTGATAAAACAGTTCACAACTTCAAATCCTGTCTCAGGAAAAGTAATGATATCTCCTGCCCCAGGTTTAAACAGATTGATAATATCAATTTTACCAATTTTGTTTTCGGGCAATTCTATATGCATAACCACGGCATCAGTCGTTGACATTAGTTGAGTATTGCCATTAAAGACACAAGGCTCTTCCTTATCTAACTGACTGAGATGAACGCCTGTTACCCATCCAATTAATGGCCTGTCAAAAAGCCCATGATAATTGAAAGAATCAACTGCAAATTTTTGTAAAACTTTGCTTCCCGCAGGAATTAAAATAACAGAGACTCCATTGGTTGCGTAATCTGAAGGGATTGCATTTAAAATTTGTTCAGAATAATTTTTAATTTTTACTGACTTAACAAAATCCGGAAGCTTCACCACTTGCAATTCTTCAAGGCTGACTGTTCCTCCGCGTTCACTCATAAAATAAGGAATCGATCCCCCGATCCAATTGCCGGCCGGAAGTTTTTCGAGAAGGGATTGATGACCGGCGATCAATAAATTGGCCCCAGACTTAATCAGTTCACTTGTTTCAACAAGATTCATTAGCGTTCTCATAAATTTACCTTTGCAAAAATTTTTTTCACATCATCTGAAACAAGTTTTTCATTTCTTGTAAAAAAATCGTGCGCAATGTCGATGGCCTCAGATATTTTTTCCGGATCATTCTTTGTCATGAGACGAACTCGCGTAAGCAACATTTTTGTTGCGAGTCCTGAAAGGTGAAAATCGATTTGTGAATCAACAATCTTTTTCCAGATTGGACTCTGCTTCGTAGGAATCATCAATTTTATATAAAGGCAGATATTATGACCGTCAATAAAACTTAATCTAAAGAAAAAGGCCGCTTAAAAGCGGCCTTCTATGCAAACAAATCATAGTTTAATTTGAATTAAGCACCAACGATATTGATACCTGAGTCTACGTAAAGAACTTGTCCGGTTACACCGTGAGAAAGTTTTGAGGCCAGATACACTGCTGTACCGCCAACGTCGTCTTGAGTGACGTTTTTGCGAAGTGGAGCTTTTTCTTCAATTGTTTTTAAGAAGTCTTTCAGACCTGGAACGCCAGAAGCTGCAAGCGTTCTGATCGGGCCCGCTGAAATACAGTTCACGCGAATATTTTGTGGACCTAAGTCGTCAGCAAGATAGCGAGTGCTTGCTTCTAGTGCAGCTTTTGCCACGCCCATAACATTATAGCCTTTAAGAACTTTCACAGAACCGTGGTAAGTCATAGCGATAACTGTAGCGTCGTCGTTTAGATTATCTCTTAGCGTGTTGCAAAGACCGATAAGAGAGAATGCAGAAATATCGCAGGCCATTTTAAAGCCTTCGCGAGAAGTTTCCACAAAGCGTCCTTTCAAATCTGTTTTGTCAGCGAACGCAAGTGAGTGAACAAGAATATCGAACTTGCCCCACTTTTCTTCAATTGTTTTTTTAAGAGCTGCGTAGTGATCGTCGTTTGTCACATCCATTTCACAGATAAAATCTGCACCGACTTCTTGTGCCAGTGGCTCAACTCTTTTTTGAAGGTTTTCGTTTAAGTATGTAAGAGCAACACTTGCTCCTTGTTCTTTGAAAGCTTTTGTAATTCCCCAGGCAATCGACATATCGTTTGCGACACCAAGAATAAGTGCTTTTTTCCCTGTAAGAAGGCCCATAGTTTCTCCTTAAATCATAATTTTCTAAAGAAGCAACAACTGTAATAGGTCGGTCCGTCATTGTCTAGTTTTTAGGAAGTTCGCAGTATCTGATGTGAATGTGCGTAATGCTATGTCTTGAAAATTATGGTGTGACAGAGCAAATTACCGAGGAGGATTTATGAAATTTGCTCTTTTGATTTCTGCCTTTTTCACCCTTTCCCCTTATGCATTTGCCGACAGTGCCGCGACTCTCACCTGTACAGGAGAAACAATCGTTCTGACGGAAGTGAGTCCTTATCTTGGAGAGAATTCTCCGTACTCACAGCGACTTTTTATTTTAAAGGCCAAAGAGTACGGGACAATGAATTACTACTCTGCTTTTTTTCTGGATGTAAAAGAAACGAGTGCGCCCGCTAAAGGTGTGGTCATCGTTGGCAATAACAAGACCGGGGGTTATTTCACACTTAGAACAGATCAACCTAAACAAGCTGATGATGGTCCAGTAATTCACGAAATATCCAAAGGCCATCTGAGCTTTTTCCACGGGCCTTTGAAAGGTCATGAAGCAGTGACTTGTGAAAAACAATAATTACTGAGGATCAAAAAGATAACCAACCGATCTGACACTTTTAAAGTGTTTCGGATTTTTAGGATCTTCTTCAAAATATTTTCTGAAACGAACGATAAAATTGTCGAGGGTTCTGGTTGTGACTCCGCGGTCATATCCCAGGGCCTTCTCTAAAATTTCTTCGCGGGTGAGAGGCATATTCGGGTTGAGTATAAAAATTTTAAGAATTTTTATTTCCTGCAATGTCAGATCAAAATTTTCTCTGGCCGTCGTCCCCTTTAGGTTTTTGAAATCAATCGTGTTCGAACCAAAGGTAAACGAATCGATTTCCACTTCTCCGTTCGTTTTTTCTGCGACAGTTTGATTTGTCTGTGACCAGATGGCCCTTGTAAGCAAGCGATCTACTCTCAAAAGAAATTCATCGAGATCAAAGGGTTTTGAAAGATAATCATCTACACCAAGGCTCAGACATTTAATTTTCTCTTTCACCTGATCTTTGGCAGAGATGACGAGGATGGGAATTTTCAAATCGCGTTTCCGGATTTCCGTGATGACGCCAATGCCGTCAATCTCAGGCATCATGAGATCGACAATGACCAGGTCTGGGGAAAACTCTCTCCACCAATTCAAACCTTCGAGCCCGTTGACTCCGATGGCAACTTCGTGGCCGAGCATTTTCAGATTCAGCCTGATCGCTTCCGCGATGTGCTTTTCATCGTCGATAACTAAAATTTTTTTCCCTTTATTCATTGTCTGAATCATACCGTTCCGTTTTGATTTTTAAGAGTCAACCTGAAAACACTTCCTGCACCAGGGCCTCTGCTGATTGCCTGAATTTCACCTTTGTGAAGACGAGCAATATTGTGAACAATATAAAGGCCAAGACCAGATCCTTTGGTGCTTTTGCCAACTTGATAGAACTTTTTAAAAATCTTTTTTACCTGAGATCGCTCCAGTCCAATTCCGTTATCGCGGAAATCAATGATCACATTTTTTCCTTCAGTCGATAATTCGATCTCAACCAGTTTTTCTTTTGCTTTATTGTAAATCAGAGCATTGGTGATGAGGTTCATCATCAGCATTTCAAACAGTGCTGTGTCGATAGGCATCCAGGCTTCTTTTACGTGTGTGTGAAACGTGACTTTTCCTTCTTCAAAAAGGTGCGGAGTATCTTCCAGAAAATTCTCAATCAGGGAGACGAGATCCTGGCGAGCAAAATCGGCCTTAAAGTTTCTGTCTTCCAGCCTTCCCAGATTTAAAATCCGATTAACATTGTCGGAAAGTCTCGAAGTGTCGCGCTTCATGTACTCGAGGTATTTGAGTTGTTCGTCACGGGGTAAATCATGTCTGGAGAACGTCTCAAGAAAAAGTTTGAGTGAAGCAATCGGCGTTTTTAGTTCGTGTGTAAAACCGTTGATGAAGTTTTGCTGAAGCCGGTAAAGCTGAATCATTTTCTGGTAGTAAATATAAATAATCAGTAGCCCGGTGAGAATAACTGCAACCAACAGGGAAAGAATAAGAACCAAAACCCAAGTTTCTGTATCAAGCAAACTCTTGGTGTTCAGGTGGTATTTATAAACGACTTCTTCCAATGCCGCATGAACGCGAAGATAAGACCTGATATAAATCACCAGTGACGATGCCAGTGCCAAAAGGGAGAAAATAAAAATAAATAATGGGTGGTAAAACCAACGGGATTTAATCATACTAGGAATGTATTAAACTCAAAGCCTGACCCAATTGTAAAGGAACGATATGGAAAACAATGTCAAAATCAATCGTCTAGTCGATCACACTTTGCTGAAACCGGAAGCCACCCGCGACCAGGTCAAAAAGCTCTGCGAAGAAGCCGTGACTTACGATTTCTTTTCTGTGTGTTTAAACCCTTTCTACGTCCCGTATGCGGCGAAATTGCTTTACGGTACGAATGTCCAGGTTTGTACGGTTATCGGCTTTCCTTTGGGCGCTAATGCGACTGAAACGAAAGTTTTTGAAACGAAGAAGGCCATTGCGGATGGGGCAACGGAAATTGATATGGTCATCAATATCGGAGCGCTGAAAAACCGCGAGTTCGATATTGTCGAAAGCGATATTAAGGCCGTCGTTGAAGCTGCGGGAAAACATCTGGTCAAAGTTATTTTTGAAACTTGTCTTTTAACAGATGAAGAGAAAATTAAGGCATGTGAGCTTTCGGCGAAGGCCGGGGCAAAATTCGTGAAAACATCAACTGGCTTTTCTACTGGTGGAGCAACGATTGCGGACGTGAAGCTGATGAAAGCAAACATTCCTGCGCACATGGAAGTCAAAGCAAGTGGCGGAGTCAGAAATTTAGCAGCTGCTTTAGACTTTATGGAATCGGGAGCGACGAGACTTGGAACAAGTTCAGGGATCGCGATCATGAATGGTCTTGAGTCTGAGGGTAAATACTAAGCATGGCAAATGCGAGAGTTTTGGTTTTTAAAAGTCCGACGGAAGATTTCCTGAAAATATTTCTTCCGACTTTTTTTGTCTTCGCTCTTTTTTGGTTTCCCGAAATTTATAGTCATCCGCTCATTGTCATGCTCACAATGTATTTTTTCGACGGCGGCCATGTGTACTCGACGATGCTCGAGCAATACTTTGATCCGATTGAAAGGAAAAAACCTTATGTGTGGCAACTGACTCTTCTCGCCTTTGCAATGAATCTGGTTGTTGCACTTTTATACGAATCTTATTTTTTCACTTATATTTTCTACTTCACTGTCTTTCATAATATGAGACAAGGCCTTGGTGTCACTTTTCTTTACCGCCGTGGTGCGGGTGAGATGGCAAAGTTTGTGAAGTATAGTTATTACTTCCTGACGTTGTTTCCCTTTCTTCTTTTTCATATAAAAATGAGACCGGAAAACCAAATGAGTGAGGCCATTATAAAGCCGCTCAATCTTGGTCAAAGTCATCACCTCGCGGCGCTGGCCCCCTACTATAAATTTGGATTAGGCTTTTTTATTCTTGGTGTTCTTTTCATTTACTCTTATCTCATTTTGAAAAAACAAACAAAGGGACTACTCGCAATGGGTTTCTTTGCCCTTGTTTATGTTTTTGCTTTTATTCTTTCAAAGAATGAATTTCAAAGTTACCTGGTGCTGATTTTTTCTCACGCTATTCCCTATTTCTGGCTGATGGAGAAAAGATTGGTTACTTCGCATTCATCGGGATCAATGAAAAAATTTGCGGTGATCTTTCTTTTTCTTATTTTTCTGATTGGCGGGATCATTGATTACAATCATCAGAATCTTCTGGATCTGTTTGATAGTGTGAATCTTCTCGTGCTCTCGCTTTTATATGTTCCGCTCATCGCCCATTTTCTTTTTGATGGGGTTATTTGGACCAGAGAGAATGAGCGGTTTCAGATTTTTCTTAAAAGTTAGCACTTGCGACACAAAAGGTATGCTGGCACCCTTTAGAAATTTTCGAAGAAATTGTTCGGAAGTCCACCTTCGCGCTGAAGGACATCAAATGATTTTGGAGCGAGACCTTTGAATTGCAGAACACCATCGATGCGTTCAGCAAGGGGCTGCATGAGGACTGTCGGGCCTTCCATGCCACACACTTCAATAATTTCCTGGATGACTCTGTTGCCTTCGTTGTCGCGGCCTAATTGAACGATGAAGTTGATCGCTGAAGCCATTTGTTTTCTGACGACGACCAGAGGGATTTCGAAACCAGCGAGCAAGAACAGCGTTTCCATTCTTGAAAGGCATTCTCCGCCGGAATTCGCATGCACAGACGTCATACTTCCTTCGTGACCTGTGTTCATCGCCTGAAGCAAATCAAAGAGCTCCGCTCCTCTTGTTTCACCGATGATGATGCGGTCTGGTCTCATACGAAGCGTGTTCTTAACTAAATCCCTTGTACTCAGCTGACTCTTTGACATGAGAGCTTTGGCCCCCGATTCGAGTCTAACCACGTTTGGTAAATTGATTGAGAGCTCAAGAGTATCTTCAATGGTGATGACTCGATCAGTTTTTGGAATTTCGTTGATGAGAAGATTGAGAAATGTTGTTTTACCAACCCCCGTTCCCCCGGAAACGACAATATTCAAACGCCCTTTAATCATCGCTCGCAGCAGTTCAACCCACTTTGGTCCGAGTCCAAACACCACCGGATTTTGATCAAAGCTCGAAATAAATTTCAAATATTTTCTGATCGAGATCGCAGGACTTCCCTGAACAAACGGTTCATTGATGATATTGATACGCGATCCATCGGGAAGATTGCCATCGAGAATCGGATTATCTTTATCACAGACTTTTTGATTCATGCTGGCGACTTCAGTGATGAAAGCGTGAATATCATTGGCGGGAAGATTGGCATTGAGCTGGATAAACTGACCGCCTCTTTCAACGAAAACATGTTTTGGGCCATTGATCAGAATTTCTGTAATGCCGCTTTTTTTGTTGAGGTCGTTGATTAAATTCCAGATCGCGTTGTTTTGCATATTAGGCCTGTGAGGTTACGTCCATCGTAAATATTTCTGTATCGTTTATAGAAGCACCGTATGTGAGAAAATTCTGAGTCATCTGTTGCTGTTCACTTGGAGAAAGAAGGGCAAACATTGATTCATATCTCGAACCTCCGGAAAGAAGTGTATTCATTCTTTCTGTGCCGATAAAATGATCGTACTGAATCAGCTCAAGCATCAGCCAGTCAATTCGGGCCGATTTTGCTTTCGAGAATTTCATAAACTCGATGTGCTCATCGCGAATGATGAGTGGATTGTAATTCAAAGAATCGCTCATTCTTTTTACTTGAATCAAACTCAACTTGGCGTAGAACCCAAGCAGAAAAGCGCGGGAAAATCCCGGTGGTGTAAAATGGCGAAGCTTATTTTCGATATTCACAATATCAGTCACGAGATTAAGATTGGCCGTATCGGGAAATTTTCCCGTCATTGCATATTCAATATAAACAGCAGCGAGTCTGTTTCTGATACCTGCCCAACCTGCGATGGATAAAATTTTTCCCAGAAAACCATCTGGATCAATATCGCGGAAAACTTTCTTCACCAGCGCATTGATTTCGCTGTTTTCGTTGATGTACATTTCCAGGTTGGTATTAGTCCCGGTTGAATTCTGAATATTACTCACTAGTAACCTAGTAAATTGTTCAGGCAGTGAAACGTACGGAAGATTGAACATGTTTTCCTTTTTGGTGTAAGTCTGCTTATAGTTTATACTAAGTTTAATGAAAATTCCTATTTTTGAAGAAATTCTCCTCTCCGATCTGACAGTGGAAAAACTGAAGATTATCATCTCTGATTCAAGGATTGGAAAAGTTCCTTGTTACATCAATCTGACGGAATTAAAAAAGGACGAAGCTGAAGCACTAGTTCTTAATCTCGAGCAAATTACTCTCGAACACAACCTTCACCCGCTCTTTCCCTATCCCCTTTACATCGTCTCGCCTGTCCCGTTAAAAACCATTTTTCCGACAGTGAGAACAGTAAAAGATCTGCCTGAGCATTACTTTAAAAAGGTCAAACGCCCAAGCAACAAAGAACTGCAACTCCTGAATAAACTCTCGCTCAAAGTGGATAAAATTAAAAACCTCGAGTTGTACAAAATCATGGGTGATTTTAAGACCACCTCTCATTCTCAGCGCTCGCTTTACAACGCCAGCAAAGAACTTTATTTCTATGAAACTCTGAACGCTAAACTTCTGGAAAAGAAAAAATGAGTAAAAAAGTTGGGAATATCAATCTCACCAAAGAAGTGGTCGACAATTTAAAAGGCTTTGAAGATGTCTTTGAAGATTACGTGGGCAGCGAAGAATTCAAGGACCGCGAACGCCGTTCCAGTGAAAATCAGAAAGTCGGTGAACAGTACGAACTCCAGCATTTCCTTGAGCAGGAAAACTCGCGCCTCTCCGGCCTTGAAAGTTTTCTCACCAAAAAAATTCCTCTTAAATTAAATTTCTCGCAGACAGATAAATTGATCAAAGTTCAGAGTGAACGCAAAAAAGTTTTAACAGAAAAACTTATTCCTGAAGTAAAACGCCTCGACTCTCCTTTGCAGAAGAATCTTGCGGCGTTTTTTAATTCTCATTTTAGTTAGTGTTTGGTGATGGCGAGGATGATCGGGCCACCGACATGTTCGAAGTCTGCGTCTTCCATTGTCGCGATCTCATAGCCTTCCATGTGTGCTTTTAACAAGTCCTGAAGGTAGTTGTTGAAATCGAAGACGTTGGAGAGGCCGAAGGTCTCAGCAAAGTTCTGGATCTTTTTAAAGAGCTCCGGAGTGAGGACGAATTTCCCTTCTTCCGTAATTGTCTTTGTCGCAAAACTTCTGAATTCATCAATCGTGAGACCAAGTTTATTCACGTTCTTTTCATCAAAAGAGCCGAGGAAGAAATTGGCAAAGCTTGAGAGAAGAAGCGCTTCGAAGTCGATCGACTCGACTGTATAGTTGAGATAGTAACTGTCTTGTAAGCGGCCTTCGTTTTTCAAAGTGGCAAAGGTCTCAAAAAATTTGCGCGCAAAAGGAAGAAGTTCGCGAAGAGTTCTGCTTTTGTAAGTCCAGAGCTCATACTCTTCCATTTCAATGATGGCCTGAGCAGAGTCCTTGCCCTTTTGAGCAAACTTAACCGGCTCATCGAAAGTGTTGTCGAGAAAGTCCAGCCAGTAATCGCCCAGGAATTTTTCATTTTCCGTTTCAAACTGATTCGCTTGAAGGGCTTTTTTCAAATCTTTGAGATTGAATTTAATTAAAGAATTCCCGATTTTATAAAGGTCAGTAAAATCAAAAAGCGTGAAAATTCCTTCTTCGGGAACATCCGGAAGATATTCGCTTCTTATTTTTTCCGACTTCACGTAATTAAAACCCAGAAGCACCAGATTTTTTGTCTGCGCTCCCGTTCTCGTCATGGCCACTGACCCTTTCTTCAAAGCATTCTTTGATTCCAGTCGAGCGTTGATCAGACGGACAAAATTGAACTGAAGAAAATCAGCTCTTTTTGTATCAGAAATTTTTAAAAGCTCATCAATGACTTTTTTGAAATGATCCTTGAAGGCCACTAATGAAGAATTGTGCAGATTTTGATTTTTAGAAATGTCGTCAAGCATTCCTGTTGCAGCACGCTTCTTCTTAATGAACTGATGAAGAAAATCAATATTGATGAAAGGATTTTCAACTTCCAGCGCATCCATATAATCCACAAAACCGTAATCGCGCATGCGCTCTTTGCGGATCTGATATTCTTCTTCCTGCAATGTCAGGAATGAATCTGAGACGAGTTTGAATAAAAAGGTATAGGCGTTTTCAACACCCAGTTCATAGTAAAGCTGACGGACTAATGATCTGACTTCATCAACATATTCAAACTGATCATCGAATTCAAAGAGCAGCATATTGTCATCAGTGAGAAAATAATTATCGTGATCTGGATAATTGGGATCTTCTGCATCGAAAGTCCAGATATTGAATTTGCTTTTAAGATAAAGAAGAAACTGTTCGCTCGTCACGAAGTCGCGCTTCACTTCATCTGAATCAGTCATCGAGTACGCTTTAATCCAGTAAGTAAAATGCTCGACATCGATTTCATCTTTTTGCCAGAGATCGATATCCAGAAAAACTTCTCTTTGTTCTTTGGAAAATTTAGGAAGATACTCAGCGACCTTATCAAAAGGAAGCTTTCTGAGCGCGAGATAAGTCGGCTGCACAGGCAGCGCGCTTAAGTCTCCCGACTCTTCAACGTATTTTTCGATTTGATCCAGATGCGTGTAGGCATCCGATTCGCGCATGAGTATCGTCAAAGGATCCATACCCTTTGACTTATCCTTAGGATCGTTTGCCATTTAAACTCCCGCTTAAAATATTAGCGTTGGTTCGGGCGCTTCCATGGTCCGATAAAAAGAGCGATAAGAACGATAAAAAACACTACAATGTGAACTGCTTCAATGTGCCAGTGGCTCATTTCAACAAGCATTTTCTTTGGATAGTGCAATTCCGCTTTCGCCGGAATGAATGATGTAGGGTAAACCTTCACCCCATTAATGATTTGTGGTTCTGGTTGTTTTGGATTCCAAGTTCCGCCATGTTCATTTGAAATAGCTGGCGCTTCTTTTGTGGCAGGAGCTTCTACACTTGTTCCAGAGGCCGTTGCGCCTTGAACATTTTCGTTTGCCGGTGCTGTTGGAGCAGCAGGAGCAGCGTTAGTAGATGGGTTCTGAGCAGCAACAGGTGTTGTTGTCGTTTCGTTTGCCATGGATAATCCTTTCAAAATTAACAGTTAAGATTCTTCGATAATAAAAGAAGCTAAGCTAAAATCCAAGTAAAAATCTAGTCCCTACTTCAGGACTTTCTTCAAGCGCTCGAGTTCTTTCTTTTCCTCGGAAGGAATATCCGTCCCTTTTGAACCACTGAAACCAAAGGTAATATTGTCTTCATACTCCTGGTAACACTTTTTCGCCCACGCGCTTTTCGGATAAAGCGTTATACAGTCCTTTAAATAAAGATCGCTTAGCGAGAAAAAATATGAAGTTGAAAGACGTCTTTCGGCAATGGAAAGCCAGTAGAGAATTTCAGGCGTCATCTTTCCCTGAGGATGATCCGTCAGGTACTTTGAAAGCACGCCGGCAGAAATCAAAAGCGTCACGTCTTTTTGTCCCATCGCCAATTGATCGCGCTTGGACTCAAGTGGGGCCAGGTATTTATCTACAAAACTCGTCACCGACTTAACCTTGCGCGGATCAAATTTCTTCCACTCAGAAAGATTCTTAAGCCAGCCGGCCATGATCTCCTTCATCGCCTTAGGCATATTCTTGTGATCAATGTATTTTTTTAAAATCGCTTCGGCCTTATCCGGATTAAAAGTGATTTTAGTATAAATTGAAAGAACTCTGCGAAGGCTTCCTGAAAGTTCGTGATCTGGCATCATTTGGGCATCTGCTTTTTCCAATGCCGCTTTGATGGCGAGTTCAAAATAAAAATCTGCTTCGCTGAAACGGCGTACCAGATAAAGATAATTGGCGTAAGCAAAATCCGATTCAAATTTTCCGCGCTTTTCTTTATTAAGAGCATCGCCGAAGGCATTTTGTGAAATCGATTCAGGCAGGGCCGAATGGCAGGATACGCACAAGGCAGTCACCGCTTTCAAACGGCTTTGAGCAAAGACAAAATTCTGCGATTTGATGGAATTAATCGTTTCATCTAGGTGGGTATTGATCGTTTCTAGACTTGGGCGAAATCCAGGTTTTTGAAAAAACTCAACGTGTTTCGCGCCCTGAAAAGCATGGCTGATCTCAGTAAGGTTTTTAATCAGCGCTTTTTGATTGGCCGAATCTTTCAAAAGATCTGCTGCATTTTTATCGGCATAAACATACGGAATAATATTTACGAAAGAATCGTAGACATTATTCATTACCGTCTTGGCGGCCACAATTTCTTCCGGTTTCGGTGCAGGGCCCGGCTGCTGTGCCATGATGAATGCTGAATAAGTTAATGCCAGTGAGAGAACCAAAACAGATTTTAACTGCATTAAACTATTCCTCGTCTTCTTCTTCTTTATAATCGATCAGCTTCTGAAGATATTTGATTCTCTCTTTAATTTTTGGAGGAAAATCTTTTTCTTTTGAAAGGTAATTGATTTCGAGATCATCCATATAAGATTCATAACAGTCTTTTGCGACAGGATCTTTAGGATACTTTTCCATACAGGCCAGAAGATAATAATCCCCTAACGAAAAGAAAAGATCATCATTTAAACGTTTATCAAGCGTGGCAAGCCAGTAAAGAATTTTTGCGCCAAGCTTTGTATCCGGATGGGCATTGTAATAGTCGAGAAGAATCGAAGAAAGATTGAGATCATAAACTTCGCTTGAATTAGTCGCCGAAAAAATCGGTCCTTCTTCATCGTCAGCAATGAACGTTTTCATGAATTTCTCCATGTCTTCTTCTTTCACTGTCTGAGCATCAAAGTTTTCCCAAAGACTTTTTCCAGAAAGAACTTTAACCCAGTCAGAAACTTCCTGAGTGACTGTAGGATTGAAATTCCCGAGTTTCAAATAGGATTCAAAACGTTCTCTGGCCATCGGGAAGCTTTTCTTCACTTTCACAAAGTAAATCAACTGGCGCTCGAGAGCGCGTAGAATATTTTCATCATCGTCAGTCTTTTTTGAAGCTTTGATAAACTTATCGTAAAGATTGATCGCCGTTTCAAAATCGCGGGTCACATAAAGAAGTTCGGCGCGCTCAAAATCGTTGATCTTCATTTTACTGATATCTTTGTCGGCAAAAAGTTTGAATTCCTGTCTTTGAGCTCCAGGAGATTGAGTATGACAGGAAACACAAAGATTTAAAGCAGCGTTGAATTTCGCGCGGGCCAGCGGTTTCTTGTCATTTTTAAAAAGCGCAGTTGTCTGCTCAAGTTGTTCTGTCATCACGGCCTGGTTTATAGAAAGGCCTTGAGTTTCCATCAACGGGTGTGTTTTCACATTTTTAAAAAGTGCCGTAAGCTCTTCCAGGTTTTTTTGAATAACCGCTTTGTTCTTTTCTTTTACAAACTCCTGCTCAGACGCAATGTAGAGTCCAAGATCGCGGATGTGACGGGAGATATTGCTCATCTCTTTTCGCACCGGCAATTCAGACGCGCGGTCGTGAGTCATTTTTTTAGCATGAGATTTCTTCTTCGTTGCTGCTTCTGCATTCAGCGAAGTCAGGAGAATAAAAGATAGTAAAAGGACCTTGGTATTCATAACTCTTTCCTGTGAATTGAAACTAATCTTTACAATTAAAAAACTTTTGCCGTGATTGTTCAACAATAATCAAAGCCGATCAATAGAGTCGGGTTAGAGAAATACTAATCAATGCAAATGAAACGCTCGTACAATTCATCTTGATTTGCTCTCGCTTCATCAATCAATAAAAAAGAGCTTTGCGCGAGATGAGTAAAGAAAGCTTCTTTGCTGAAACTTTGCAGAAACTTTTCACTCAGAGGTCGATAGCTGATGTGCCAGGGCTCAGGGGCGATGCCCCCTCGGTCATGGGCATAGGGTCTGAAGAAACCGTAATCTTCCATATGCTCTTCCAGCCAGAGAGCGGCCGTATGAAAATATCCGCCTGGTTCATATTCAGCGGGAATGAGCTGAACTTTGTAATCTGCTGGTTTTGATGCAAGATCGTAGACGTCGAAATCGGTCCCCCAATGGTGACGTGATCCTCCGGGGATGGCCGACCAGCGCATAATGAGAAAGAGAAGTTCTTCGGGAGTCACTGTCGCAATGTCTACAGGAACTGAATCCGAATCAAGAACCGGTCTTTGGCCCATAACTTTCTCGTTCCAGATTTTTTGCTGCAACTCAAAGGAACGAAATGAACTTGTGAGAGAGAGTCTCAGACCGTCTGCTCTCGCGGCTTCAAACATGTTTGTGATATTGGCATGCATTTCACGGTGAACCAAAAAATGGTCCATGAAAGGCACGAGCTGATCAGTTGTCTTACCAGTTAAAAAATCCAATGACGCCGCCATTTGCACCCTTTTAATATTGATCTGTTCTCAGCATAACCAGTGTGCAGCCGATTTCGACATCAATGCCTTTGTCCCGGTATTTTTGGATCAGCTTGTCGTCCTCTGTTCCGGGATTAAAAATAATTCTTTTAAACTTCAGTTTATCTAAAACTGGTTCAAATTTTTGATGAACTGTCGGGTTGACATAGAGAGTGACTGTATCGAATTCATTTTCTAGTTTTGAGGGATCATCATTGCGCGGATTAAACGCGACAGGCTTATGATCAAACTGTTTCAGCAGATTAAAGGCCATGTTGGAATAGCGATCAGCACTATCTGAGTAGCCGAAGACGAGAACTTTTTCATTGTGATGTGTGTTCATACTCTCTCCTCTTTTTAATTTTATTTTATCAACTGCTGCAGCTTACGCATAGGTTTTTATATTGAACTGGAGCTGGCAAGGCCCACTCGTTTTTCTCTTCATGCTCATCAAAAGGTGTAGAAAGAACTTCAAAAAGTTTATTCAGAATGCCCGGGTCTTTTTCATAATTATCGATGGCCACCTGAGCAAGCCAATTTCTTAAAACAAACTTCGGATTACACTGAAGCATGTTTTCCTTGCGCTCTTCGCTCGTACTTGACTCTCGTGACAAACGCTCGTCATATTTGTTCATGAAGCTTTTCAGCTCATCGCTCATTACAAACGGAAGCTGCTTTGTTGTCTGATAATGGGAGAGGGCCCGGAAGAATTGAGTGTAATCAATCCGAGTGAGCGACAACATTTTTAAAACGTCACGCATGAGTTCTTCGTCGCTTTCCTGAGTTTGAAGGAGTCCCAATTTTTCCTTCATGAGCCTTCGGTATTCAAAATGAAAAAGTTGCGGATAAGAATCGAGTGTTCTTTTTAAATCCTCTTCTTTTAACAAAGGTGCCAGAGCTCTGCCGAGAGCTTCGAGATTCCACATTCCAATGGAAGGTTGATTGCCGTAGCTGTACCGTCCTTCATGATCCGAATGATTGCAAATGTAATCGAGATCAAACGAATCAATAAAGCCGTATGGACCATAATCAATGGTCAGCCCAAGAACAGACATGTTGTCCGTGTTCAAAACTCCGTGGCAGAACCCCACTGCTTGCCATCTGGCAAATAACATCGCCGTTCTCTTCACGACTTCCTGATAAAAAAGAACATTCTGATTTTCGTGTCCTGAAAATTGTTTGAAATAAGTGTCGATCACAAAATGAACAAGCTTTGAAAGCTCTGCCGTTTGACCAGTGTGAGAGTAATATTCAAAGTGGCCGAAGCGGATAAAACTTTCCGCCACTCTCATGACAACGGCCGACTTTTCCACAGATTCACGATAAACATCATCCTGGCCGTGAATAATCGCAAGCGCTTCTGTTGTGGGTATGCCCAAGGCCTTTAAATGTGAACTCGCCAGGTATTCTCTGATGCTTGAACGCACGACCGCACGTCCGTCGCCCATTCGGGAAAAAGGCGTAAGCCCTGCTCCCTTTAACTGCAACTCAAAATGCTCTCCGTAAGAAGTTTCCATTTCTGCAAGCATGATGGCCCGCCCATCACCGAGTCTTGGAACATAGACGCCGAATTGATGACCGGAATAAAAAGATGATCCAAAAATTAAACCGTCAAACTCCAGATCGCCGTTGATGAAACGGACAAAAGAAGCTTTCTCCATTTCGTAAGGATCAATTTCCAGACGCTCCAGAAGATCTGTATTGGTATGAAGAAGTACTGGATGGGAAATCGGTGTACTTTTAACTTTTACAAAAAGATGCGGGCAACTTTTGTACAGTCGATTGGTGAAATTAATATCTGCGAGTTTTAAGAGATGTTTTGTTGTCATTTTCCAAATAAAGATCTGCGTGTTTTTTAGCTTCTAAATCCAGCTCGGCCGGATCATTCAAGCTTTGAAGTTTTTTGTAGTGAGAGCGCTCCTCTTCATTTTTAGCAAACATCACCATTTCGGGTAAAGCTTTTTTCATCTCTTCTCTGGTCATTCTCTTCTTGTTGTATTCAACACAAATAAGACACATACTTTTCCCCTCAAAAAAGACCCTGGCAATAACAGTGGGCACTTTCCGGTGTTTTCTATACAAACATTTTAACACGAGTTTTTCTAAAAAAAAGTCTCGCAAGTCATGAATTTAGATAGCATTCTTGTCGGATATTTTTCCAAAAAGCTTTAGCCTCTGTGATTCCATTTTGTAATCGCTATAATCAAGCAAGACCCAATGAACAGTAATTATCTATATATAGTTCGCATAGATATTACCAAAGATCTTTTACTTCTGATTTTGTGGTTGCCCGTTGGTAGAAGCTGCACGTTTGTTCACAACCAAGATCGGAAATATCGATAAAGCATTAAGTTTGCTTTTTCGTAGATGGGGATTTCCATGTTATTGACTCTCGGAAAAAGTAAGCAATCGCTATTGCTCGCTTTAGTTTTGCTTGCGTTCTCTGCCTGTAAGCAAAGCGAATTCTATGACAAGGCAGCTCTAATCGATCCAAGTGTTCAAACTGGATCAAACCCTGGATCAGACATCGGTCTACCACCAGCAAACGACCCTTCAGGCGGAACAGTTTCCGATCCTGCGGCCGGCGGTTCGTCAGGTGGTTCAGATGGTGGTTCAGTTGGTTCAACAGATGGCGGATCAAATGGTGGAACAACAACGACTCCTCCACCAGTTGTTGTCATCACACCTCCTCCTGTTATTACTGATCCAATTATTACTGATCCGGTTGTGACGAATCCTCCGGTTGTCACTGACCCAGTGGTGACAAATCCTCCGGTTGTTACTGACCCTGTCGTTGTATCAACTCCGAAAGTGGATTGTGTTGGCTCATGGGGATCTTGCTCAGTTGCTTGCGGCGGCGGATCTCAAGTTTACAACATCTCTGTTCCGGCCAGCGGCGGCGGTTACCAATGTTCTGCTCTTCAGGGAGCTAGCCAAGCTTGTAATGTTCAGGCCTGTGTGAATTTAGTCGATCGCTCGGAAGTGTTCACACAAGATTCTACACGCGATGGTGACGTCGACGTTCTTTGGGTTATTGATGACTCGGGTTCAATGGCGGATAACCAGGAAAACCTGGCAAAGAACTTCAATTCATTTATTGATCAGTTCCTTGCGAAAAAAATCGATTTCAAAATGGCGATTACAACAACAGACGGGACTTCAACTAGAAACGGAAGAATGGTTGGAGACAGCGGAAAGTTAACTCACGCTTCAGCAATCGGTAACCGCACAGCTTTTACCAACAATTTTACTAAATGGGTAAAGGTCGGGACAAGTGGTTCTGGTATTGAGCAAGGTTTGAAATGTGCTTCGTCTTTTATGGACCGATACGCTTCAAGTTTCTTGCGTCAGGATGCTTTTCTGGCCGTCGTTTTTGTGTCTGACGAAGAAGACCAGTCTGATAAAAAAGTAGCTGAATACCTGGCTAAATTACAGGCCGTTAAAAAGAATGCCGGAATGGTTAAAGCGTATTCAATCGTTACAACAAAAGTTCCTGCCAATGCTCAATGGGAATCTGTTGGTAACCGTTATATGTCAGTTACTAAATCAACAGGTGGTACTGTTGCTGACATCAACGGGGACTTTGCTTCAGCTCTTCAAAATATGGGTGGAAGTATTGTTAACCTGATGGATCGTTTTGCTCTTGCGCAGTCTCCTTACCAGGACAAAATCCAGGTTTTCGTCAACAACGTTGAGAAAATGAATGGGTTTACGTTTGATGTTGCAACTCACTCTCTAAAATTCAACGCTGACTCTGTTCCAGCTGAAGGTGCAAAAATTGAAGTTCGCTATAAAGTTCAAGCGACAGTATTAGGAGCTATCTAATGAAGTTGAATCTCAAATCACTTTTTTTACAATCAATGATACTTTCGACTATGACCCTGGGGACACCCAGGGTTATGGCCGCTGAAAAAGATCTCTATGACTTTTTATGGCTTGATCCAGATAAGAAAGTTTACGTTCTCCAGAATAAAATTCACAAAAAAGAGCACACGGTCTATGCCAACATTGGTATGGGCCTTGGGCTCTCTTCAAATTTCGTGGACACATCCATGGTCCACGGAAATGCAGGTTTTTATCTGACGGAAGAATGGGCCATTGAAGGTCTTTATACGAGCTACAGCAATAAAGATAATGAAGCCCTTGAAAATTTAGTGAGACTCAGAGGGGCCATTCCTTTCATCAGAAAAACAAAGAGCAACTACGGAGTTTTGGCAAAGTGGTCACCTTTCTACGGTAAGGTAAATACTTTTAACAAAATTTTCTACTTTGACTGGTCATTCGGATTAGGTCTGGGAAAATTAAATACTGAAAGTAACGCTGCAACCGTTGCCAATACAGTTACAGCAGATCGATTCAGCAGCGAATCCTACACATCAGTCATTGGTAAAACAGAATTGTCAGTTCACGCCAGCAAAAATGTTCACATCAATCTCGGTCTGATCATGAACAACTATAAAGCACCTGGCCCGGTCATCAATGGCCAGCAAAAAGACAAAATCAGAAACAATCTTGATTCTGTTCTTACTATCGGTTTCTCATTTTAAACATTTGGTTGAGGTTGTATGAAGTACTTATTGATGACATGTTTAATGGCCGCACTGGCAATGAGTCCAGAAGCCCATGCGACTGCAAAGGCCGCCTTTGAGATTTATCAAAAAGATAAAACTCACTTGAAAAATAAAAAAATTGCTCACGAACTGATCGATGGACAATTTTACTTTTCTGCCATTCCGTACATTAACCAGTACCTGGAAGAAAATAACGACATTGATGCTGAACTGGAAGCGGACATTGAAACGCTTGTGGTAAAGACAGGAACAATGGCCGTTCTTAACCTGGATGAGAAGAGACTGGAGAGCTTTGCCATTCCGTCTATTTCTTTGATTCTGGGAAAAAGACTCTTTGATAAAGAACAATACGAAAAGGCCTATACTGTTCTTTCAAGAATTCCAGAGACACACAAATTCGCTATTGAGGCGAACCTGATCAAAGGTACGATAAAAAACCTTCAGCGCAAAAACGTTGAGGCCATGAATTTTTATGAACAATGTGCTAAGAAAGCTGAGCAACAGGAAAGCACATTCTCAAAAGAAATTAACAAACGATATTATACTTATCTTAAAGAAACGTGCGTCATCAGAACTGCGCGTGTAAAAATCGAAGAACATAAATACGAAGAGGCCCTTGAAACATATGAACAAATTGATAAACGTTCATACAAATGGCCTTACATTTTGATGGACAAGGCCTGGGCCCATTACTACCTGAAAGATTACAACAGATCACTTGGTTTAACTGTTACTTACAAAGCTCCTCTTCTCGAAAGTTATTTCTTTCCTGAAGCAGAAGTTTTAATGGCCCTCTCTTACTACAACCTTTGTCTTTGGGATGATGCTCTCAAAGTTGTTGATCACTTCTACGAATTTTATCAGCCAAAGGCCGATGCTCTAAAAGATATTCTGGGCCAGAATAAAAAATCGGATACATACTTTCTGGATCTCTATTATGCCGATCCGAAAACAAGAGAAAATTTAAATCCGTTTATCCGCAATCTCATTACTCAAACGAGAAAGCAGGTAAAGTTCAACCTTGACCTTGCAAGCTTGAAAGCTGCCAAGGAAGAGCTTGCTCTTTTAAAACGACTCAAAAATAAAAATGATTTTACTGCTCAGCTGGAAGGAAACCTTGATTCAACGATTTCGTTTATAAGCGCAAAGATCAACTACTATATTAAAAAAGAAATCTTTACCTTCATTAACGAAATTCACAAACATAGCTACTCAATGTTCAACCTGAAACTTGAGCTTCTCTCTAAGAAAAGAGATGAATTGTACAATGCTAAGTCAAAAGATGTTTCTGACCGAAACAGAGGTTCAGAACAGAACGTAACCCGTAAGAAAAATCAGATGTTTTTTGATTTCAACGGTTCTTTCTGGGCGGATGAACTTGGTGACTATTCGTTTGGGTTGAATTCTCAATGTAAAGATCAGGAAAGTAAATAGGAATAAAGCCATGAAAATAATCATCCTCATAATTGCTCTGATTACTATGAATGCATTTGCTGCTGAAGATACCGGGGCCAAGCCCAAAGTTTATAAATATAAAGAATACGAAGTCATCGACCTGGGGAGCATGGAAATTAAAGGACAGATTATCGCCCCCGGAGATTTGACTGTAAACGAACGCGAAAGAAAAGTTTTTAAGCGCTCTTTACTTGAAAAAACAAATTTTGATTTTGAAAACAAGAGAGAAATAGAAAATTTAAGGTAGGACTCTAATGAATAAGATGCTCAAAACGTTCATACTCACAGGCTGTTTAGCACTCACAGCTCAAATCCACGCTGAAGAAAAAGATCCTGCAGCAATACAAAAAGAAAATCAAGAGAGATGGAGCAAACTGATGAATCTCATTAATCGTGAGATTCAAACCATCAAAAATAACAAGTACTCAGGGGCGGACCTCAAACACCGCCTTTTTGAACTCTACTCTGAGAAAATCAAACTCATTCGTGAAAAAGAAACTCAGAATCTTTTAAAGGCCGATCCAAAAGATGTGGCCTCAAAAGGAAAAGATTCCTATTTCAAAAATTCACGTGAGCAGTACCAGACAGCACAAAAATATGCTCTTTCATTGATTCCTCAATACCCTAATTATGAGCGCATCAGTGAAATTTATTACGCGATGGCCATCAACTCACGCGACTTCGGCTCTGCTGAAGACACTGAGAAGTTTTTAAAGATGGCGATTAAGACAAGCAAAGAAAACAATAAAACAATGTACAACGCTAAAACAGCGCTGGCCGAATACTATTACAACAACAAAAAATACAACGAGGCCATTTCTTACTATAACGACGTTTTGAAAAACCAGGATCACGAATGGTACGGTAAGCACCTTTACAACGCTTCCTGGTGTCACCTGAAAGAAAGAAATTTCAAAAAAGCTCTTGAACTAATCAAAGATTCATTTGAAACAACAAAAAATAAAAAATATGTTTCAATGAGAGAACAGATTAACCAGGCCATAGGTATATTCTTTGTTCAGGCAGATGCCACCAGAGAAGGGATCGAATTCTATGAGAGAAATACTACCCCTTCCTCTCCCTGGCTGTTGATGCTGGCCAGCTCTTCTATGAACAAAAACAATTTCTCCATCACAGAGGATGTTTTAAGGGCCGCTTTAAAAGACACAAAAAACCGCAAAAACGCCAATGACGAAATGAAAGTTCGCCTGGCCCAGCTGGATATTTACCGCGAAAGTAAAAAAGATGATCTTTACTTTGAAACCGCCAACAACATTCTCGATCTTTCAAAGAAAAACAAACTGGACAAAGACGATGTTTTTGCGGCCATGAATAAGATTAAAGAAGTCGCAGGTTTCATGCAGATAAATCTTGTTAAAGATAAAAACGCTGAAGAAGTAAAATATAGTAAAGAAGATTACAAAAAAATCATGCGTTACTTTGACATTCTTGCGGTCTTAGACAAACCTAATAAAAATCTCTACCGCTACTATCAGGGGGAAACAGCGCTTTCTACTCATGATTTCAAAACAGCTTTGAAATACTATGTCAGATCGGTGATGAATTCGAAAATCACCAAGGACGCCGGCGACACAACCAAAAAATCGCTGGAGGCAATGCTCGCGACAATTGAACTCGCAAAACTTGAAAAGAAAAAAGAAGATGAGTATACAGTTTTTGCTTTCAAGAACTATGTCATTTTTTATCCAAAATCTGAAAAATCACAGGTCATTTACCAAAAACTTTTCAGTAAATATTTTGAACAACACGCTACGAAAAAAGCCGTCAACATTCTTCTTGTGTACAAGAAACATTATCCTGAAGATGAGAAAATTCACCGTGAAATGCTGACTCAGATCCTCGATGCCTACATCAAGGAAAAGAACACAGACAAGCTTGCATTTTGGGTAAGAAGAATTGAAAAAGGTTATTTAAATTATTCCAAAGACTATATCGAAAACTCTATCGCGATCCTTGGCGGTTTGTTGTTTGATAAGTATCAGGCATTGGAAAAACAAGGCAAAATGAAGGAAGCGATGAATGGATACGAATCCATTTACGAAAGCAAGCAGTATCCGAACCGAATTAAAGCGGAAGCAGCTTATGCGATTGCGACTCTTCACCAGGATCAGAACAAGGCCAAAGATTCATACAAATGGCTTAAGAAATCTCTCGATATCTATGACAACAAAGATCTGATCAAAGTCACTCCAAGCTTGCTCGTCCTGGCCAAAGGATACAGACTTCTTCAGAACTTTGAAGTTTCGACAGAACTTGCAGCGAACATCAGCAAAAGATTTTGCGATCAGGCGTTCAAAGAAAAAGACGGCTTTTATGAACTGGTTCTTCAGAACAACGCCATTGAGCAGACTGAAGCAAAGAAACTTCTTTCGCTTGAAGATTCGTACAAAGAATGCAAGCTGGAAAAAAGATTTCTTGAAAAAAACCAGCTGGACAACATGGAACAGTTGATTCTTTCAGACAAGCTGAAAGAAGTCACAGCGTATTTTGAAGCTCATACAGACAATGACAAACTGGCCCGCCTGGTTGGCCGTTACATGAGATTTAAATTCTGGCAAGCGCCTTCAAAAGACAAAGAATCGATGAAAAAAACGATCATTGCAATGAATGAAAAAACACCAGCAATGAACCTGAACAATCTGTTTGACCAATATGACCACGTTATGGAGTTCAGAGAAAAAATCCTGAATCAAAAATTTACTTTTACCTCACTTCCTAAGTTTGATGAGGACAAGTACAACTCTGAAATCGAGCAGTATTTCAGTATCATTCAGGAACTGAATAAAGAGGCCGTACGTCTCTCAAAAGATTCTTTACCGGAAGAGATCATTCTTATCCGCGAAGTGCTTGCACTCCCTTATTTTGCCCTTGTAGACGCTATAAATGGCTTCACTCCACAGGGGGTAGATAACAAGTACTTAGAGGGCTTCAGAGGGGGCATGCGCCAAATTACTGAGTCACTGCTTGCTAAAGGCTTACAAGTTGATCGCGAAAAAACGGCTTATTTGGAGAAAAATAATTATTTTTTCGAAGTTCAAAAACATGATAAATTCGAAAACATCAAAGCGATGAGTGAAGAAAAAGTAGCAGAAAAAAACTTACAAGATTCTTTAAATTTCCACTCTGCACTTCTCTTTACAAACACGCTTGACTTGAGCAAAGGTCAAAGGAAATAAGAGAGAAAGTAAATGAAAAAAATGAAATCACAAATCTTATTTCTTTCAACTTTACTGGTAGGTTGCTCTACTCAGACTTTTGAAAAGAAAATTGAAACATCAGACGTCGACCTTTTGAAAGAAGAATCGCTGATGAGATATAACACAAACAGACTTGAATCGATGGACGGACAAGAAAAAGATTTCATTTCGAAAGCTCTTCTTGCCTGCCATCAGAAAAAATTTACGAAAGGAATGGGGATTCTTGAGCAGGAAATGCACAAGAACAAAACAAACGCTTTTTACTGGAATGCTTTGGGCACTTGTTATTCGCTCAACAAGGATTTCCAGAAGGCAATGTTTTTCTATGATCTTGGAGTAGAAGCGCTGCCAATGACAAAGGCCGAATCTAAGGCAATTGCTGAAGCAACTCTTTCAAACAATATCGGTCTCATTCATTTGAACTTCAGACGCTATAACGAAGCTTACGATGCGTTCAACAAAGCAAGAACGACTGTTCCTGGCTTCTTTACTCCGGAGTTCAACATTGCTCAGCTTTATATCGAATTTAATGAAAATGAAAAAGCGCTGACAATTTTAAAAAAACTTGAAACAAAAAACCCTGATGATATTGATCTGCTCTACTCGCTTTCTCTTGTCTATTACAGAAAAAATGAAATGGACAATTCCTATAAAGCGATTAACAGAATCAAAAAAGATTATCTGAATCGTCCTGACATCGTCGGACTCTATGCTTACAACCTGATGAAGAAAAATCGTCTGATGGAAGCAAAAGAAATTATCGGGAAAAGACTTTATGCAAACGAATACGACAAAAGAAATAAAATATTGCTCGAAGAAATTGATCAGAAGTTAAAAGAGCAGTCAAAAGAAGCGAAGAAGTAGTCATTTAACATCACCATTTGACGGACCAAAGCGAACTCAAAAAGTCGCCACGGCCGAACTTTGTCTGGAAGAGGAGTAGTTATGAATTTTATCGAAGTATTTAAGGAAGGCGGATTTATCATGTACCCATTGTTGGTGTTTTCAATCGCCATCTGGGTTGTAGGCATTCAAAAAATTCTTTACCTGAGCAAATTTAAAAAAGATGCAAAAAAATTCCATGAAGAAGCAAGCCGAATTATCGTTCAGCAAAAACTTCATGAGATGGAAGTTCTCTATAAAACCTGCCCTGACGTTATCGCCAAGGCCCACTATGCTGTCTTTGATGAAGCTCTTGGGAAAGACGAATACGATCAAAGACTTCACAGAAGATTATCTGAAACAAATGCAGACCTGAAAAAGAATTTATGGATTCTTGGTACGATCGGTTCTTCTGCTCCATTCGTAGGTCTCTTCGGTACTGTTTGGGGGATCATGGGGTCATTTAAAGCGATCGGATCAGCAGGTAAAGCAGGGTTCGCGGTCGTTGCCGGTACGATTTCTGAATCGTTGATTGCAACTGCTGGTGGTATTATCGTGGCGGTCTTTGCCGTTATTCTTTACAACTACCTTCAGACTCAGATTGCAGAAATTGCCCGCGAGTTCAAGAACAGTCTTGGCGATATGGCCGACCAGTTCAACTCAATGAAGAAATAATTGACCTGATTAAAAAAACTGAATTGAGAGGATACCTATATGTCAATGAGTGTAAAACAAGACGGCGGTGATGAGGACGATACAATCGTCGCAGAAATCAACATGACTCCGCTTATCGATATCATGCTCGTGCTTCTGATTATCTTCATGGTTTCTTCAACGGCAGCTCTTGAGTCCGGTATGGATATCGAGCTTCCAAAGACAACCCTGACGAATGAAAAGAAAGAAGCTGAAATTCTCGTCATCTCACTTTCTAAAGACGGCCAGGTTGCCGTTCACGGAAAAAAAGTAAAACCAGAAGACGTGAAGAGAAGCATTGCCAGCCAGTTGTCTGAGTTAAAAACAGACTCTGTCATCCTTGAGGGCGATACATCGGCCAACCTGGGTAAGGCCATCGAGATCATGGATATGGCAAAGGTAGCGGGAGCAAAAAACTTCTCTATCGCTGCTGAAGAAGGAAAATCGAGACAATAATTTTAGGGTAGCCTATGACGACAACAACAGCAAAATTAGCGTTGCCAAGAAGAAGCTTCCACAAGGATGAGTCGAGCAAGCGTTTCTTCAGAAATGCAGTGATCGGAAGTTTTCTTATGCACGCTGTTCTCTTTGCTCTTAAGTTTCCAAGTGAGGCCATGAAGGTTGTCCCGAAGGAAAAACTGAGTGCAATTAAAATGAAATTTATCACTCCACCGGAATCGTATAGAAAACAAAAAGCGATAACTAAAGAAGTGATGGATAAAATACAGACGAATCTCGAGTCAGGCGCAAAAGTTGTGACAACAACACAACAAGGTCCGACCGGAGATCCGAATCAGACTAAAACTCAAAAAGTTCAGAAATCAAAAGCTGGTTCACCCAAGGCCGGGCCGTTATCTACTCCTAACGGCGGTGGGAATTCTTTGGGGGATTCTGCCACAAAGGGCTACGAGTTTAAAGGTAAAGGACTCAAGGCCCTTATGGGGAATAGCTCGACGATGTCTCTGGCCGCAGGAAACGGCACTGAAGGCTCTCGCGGCTTAACAGGCGGAACAGGTATCGCCAACAAAGGAAATAACCTTACAGGAGATTATAGAGCTCCTGCGGGGATCGGCGATGGTTCAGGTCTAGGCGGTAAAGATGCTGTCGGTAATTACGACAGATCGACTACGACGAAAGGCCTTGCTAACAAAAAAGGAATCGATACCGCTTTCGTTCAGCCTGACACTGTCGTCATGGGTTCTATTGACCCGGAAGTGTTAAGAAAAATTCTTGGAGAATACCTTGGACAGTTTAAATTCTGTTACCAACAGGAACTTCAGGAGCAATCTGAAAAAGTTAAAGGGATTGTTGATTTGAACTTCCGTATCGAAGGAGACGGGAAAGTTTCTAAAGTGACTATTAAATCTGCCCAGACAAGATTCTCTGATAGAGGGATCGGCTGCATGGCCAATATTCTGAAGATGATCGAATTCCCAAAACCAAAAGGTGGCGGTCTTGTTGATGTTCGTCAGCCACTTAACTTTTTCTCTGAATCTACAAAAATCTAATTCGCAAAATACTTAACAAGGGGGAAGACTTTATGAGTCTTCTCCTTTCCTTTTAAAACTTCCTCTCTTCCTTCAGTCGCAAATGCTTTTCCTTCAGACAACTCCACGAAATCCGACGAGATAAGAATTTCATTTCCTTTCGCATTTTCACAGAGGCGCTTGGCCGTATTAACGGTATCCCCCATCACATCGAAAATTTTGTGATCGTGGCTTCCAATAAGTCCTTCTACAACAGCTCCGCAATGGACTCCTCCACCGACAGTTAAGTTTACTTCGGCCAGAAGCTCATTAAGACTTTCCCTCAGCTGAAGCGCCGCTGTCGCAGCATCATCCATATTTTCAAAGACAATCATTATCTCATCAGCGGTATATTTCATTTTAAGGATTTTAAAAGGGGCAAGAACCTTTTCTGCTTTCTTGTAATAGTTATTAAGCATTAAAACGACATCTTCCGGTGACTCTTTTTCACTCCATTTTGTAAATCCTCTTATATCCATAAAGACAATCGAGCGATTCACTCTTTTGATCTGAAAGACCCGTTCATCGGCCACGGCTTCATTCAATACCTGTTTCCCCAGACTCCACGATGAATAATTTTTCAATTTTACGGCGAGTTCTTTCAACAATTGTCTTGAACGGGAATTCTGCGCTTCCGAAACTCCAATTAAGAACCCTAAAAGCCCGACGACCAGCGCGAGAAAGACGTGTGCCGGATCCTTGAAGAACTCCGGTAAAAACTTGCTGAAAGACTGTCCTTTGGCCTCAAAAAGAATGTACATCACCAGAGGAATCAATGTTCGGGTAACGTTTTCAAAGATTTCACAAAGACTCTCCAGGTTGCCGGCGCTTTTACGTTTTAACAACTGAAAGAGAGCAATAAAAACTGAGAAATAAAAATAGGCATGGTGCTGAGACTGTTGAAAAAATTTGGCCCCTTCGAGCGAAGCTTCAACGGCAGCGTAAACGGCCACGCCGGTGAAATTTCCGATAAAACTCCACCATGGGTTTTTATTTTTTAGTTTTGTCAGGACAAAAGACTGAATGAGAGCGCACCCTAAAAGTGTATATGGATCAGGCTCTAAAAAATACTCTTTGGGATCTTCCGTTAAGGCTTCGAGAAACAAGTTGGTCAAAGGAAAATGAGCACTGTTTTTCAAAAACTCAGAAAAGAATGATGAAAGGAAACTGCCTTCAATTCGTTCGTCAATGGCGCGCATCAGGCACTCTTTTCTTGGATAAGAGGGCAAGTGTAAATGCAATAATTGCAGTTCAGATAGATACTGAAAGAAGATCCTTTATTAAGTTCAGATTCAACCAGAATATAACCACCGTTTTTAGCGACAATACTTCTGACCGTGGCCAGTCCAATTCCCGTTCCTTTCCCCTCTTCTTTTGTCGTAAAGAACGGCTCAAAAATCTTTTTCATATTATCAGACGAAATACCGCATCCGGAATCAGTCACTTTAATAACGGAATAAGATCCTTTAGGAATCTGAAAGAGCTCAGTCTGAATATCTTCTTTGAGATCATTTCTAAAAGCACTGATATCAATTATGCCTGTTTTTGTTCCAATGGCATCGCGGGCGTTCACGACTAGATTGAGGACAATTTGATGAACGTCAGTTTGAGTCGACCAGACCGAAACACCTGCCGCTGACAATATGTTGAGCTTGATGTTTTTACCGATAAGCGGATTTAAGAGAGAATGAATCCCTTTAAGAGAAGCCGCTACATCAATGACACTTTTTTCCGTTTCAATATTCTTTGAAAAATTCACCAGACTGCGTAGAAATTCGCTGCTTTTATTGACGGCATTTTTGATGACATCTACTTTTTTTCTAGTCACTTCATCTTCCGAATGAACTCTGCCAATAGATTGAGCATTCACCGATATAACTGCAAGAACATTGTTGAGGTCGTGAGCAATCGTTCCAACCTCTGCACCAAGACTGGCAATTTTTCTCGCCTGTGAATATTCGTTTTCAAGCGCTTTGAAATTTTTCAGCCCAAGATGCAATTCATGCTTGAGTGTTTCGATTTCGTCATAAGGGCGGATCAATTCACGTGAAAGAATTCCACGGTAAATATACACATAAGAAAACGTTTTCAGAACGTGCCCGAAAAAATTCATCATATCATCGTGTTCTGCATAGAGTGTCAGCGAAAACTCAGCAATGGCCATCATAAAAGATGAATTTGCGAGAAATAAATTGCGGTCTTCTTCCACGCCTTTTACTTTTCGCACATAAAAGACAATGCCGGCCACAAAACTGAGGGCAATGAAGGCATATTCCATCTGCACTTTTAATGTTGTAAGTCCCGCTCCTGGAATAAACATATGTGGCAATTGATCTAAATGAAAAAAGACGGCCCAGCTAAACAGGGAAAAGATCATTATGGAAAAACCTACTTTCAGATAAAGTTTTTCCAATGTCGTGTCGGTACCAGGCTTCACGGCCATCATGACAAATACCATTGTCTGCACAGCTCGCGCCGCCTGCCAGAAGTAGATTGCCTTCTCCACTCCGCTTGGCGAAACCAGATCAGGCATACCTTTATAAGAAAGCATGTGGAACAAGTCATAAAGACCGATTGAAAGAAACATACATGAGAGAAAACGCAGATTGGATTTGGTTTTCTTTTCTTTAATACTCCACTGAAAAGTGAAGATCATAAAACAAAGAGTCACTGAGAAAACTTCAAAGAGAGAATGTATAGTTAAATAATCCGGAATCCTGAATGATCTGAATGTAGAGAAGAAAAGTAATTGAGTCGTGGCGAGGGCAAGTAAAGGAAGAGAAAAATCTCCAAAAAAAGTTTTGAATGTACTCTTTTTCATTCGTCTCTTGCCCCTCTACCTTGATAGCAAAAACTATTTGTTTAATGTTCTTCGGTAAAGAGTCAACAAAAGTAAACGTCATAGATGGCGTTAGAAAATAAAACTAAATTACTCGCCTTTTTTTTGAACGAACTCGAACTCGACTTTTCCTTCTTTATTCAAAAGAAGATAAGCTTCAAAGGGTCTTCCGGCCTTGGATTTGAAACCTTTAAGGAGTCCGGTTTTTTTGTTCACGATAAGAGATTTAATGGCGGGAGCAGGTAATTTTTTTCGGGCCACAATTTTCCAGATCGTAAATCCGCAACCTTCTTTCCAGCGAGAACAGCTATAGGATTTTGGAAAATCTTTTATTTCGGCCTGGCAAAGCGGGCATGGGCCTAACTCCAGTTTTGGAGCGTTTGAAGCCCCAGCATCCGTCGAGTCTTCTTTTTTCTTATTGAATCGTGCATATTTTCCGGTATAAATTTTTTCCCGTTTCTGACCTTCCGGAACGATAACTCCCTTCCATTCGCTGGTAGCATTTTCAACATACTTAACAATGGCATCCATAAAATCGAGATCGTCTTCTTCTCCTTCGGCCATACTTTGCAGCCGAAGTTCAAGTTTTGCAGTCTGTGATACATCTGTCAGGGTTTTGGTCACGGGCATGGCCGCAAGGCGATCGACGAGCTCGATTCCTTTAGCTGTGGCCATCAGATTTTTACCCTGGCGTTCAATATAGCTTCTTTTTAAAAGTGTTTCGATAATTTGAGCGCGCGTGGCCTGTGTACCGAGACCAATTTCCGTTCGAAATATTTTTTTCAATTCCTGTTCTTCCACCAGGCGAGACGGATTTGTCATATCGTAAAGAAGAGAGGCTTCTGTGTACTCGGCCGGTGGTCGCGTTTTTTTGGATTCAACATCACCTTTGCCAAACAGACCCATCTCTCCTTTTGAAATTTCTGGAAGAATCTCTTCGCTCTCTCTTCCCTCAAGAATTTTAAAACCCATTTCCAGAATTTTCTTTCCACGCGTTTTGAATTTTTCTTTTTCGCATTCAATTTCAACTTCGGTTTCCAGATACCGGTGGTTTTCAAGGAAATTGGAAATAAATCTCTTTAAGACAAGGTGATAGATTTTCCCTTCGGGAGACGTCTCGGAGCCCGAAAAATCTTTGAGAGGAATCAGTCCATGGTGATCTGTAAGCCTGGAATCATCAAAAACACTTTTATTTTTCACGCTGACTTTAAAGCCAGCAAATTTTGCAAAATGTTCTGGATAGAGTTCTTTAAATTTATAAACAAGCCCTTTGACCAGATCAAAGGACGAAGTGGCCATCACTTTAGAATCCGTTCTTGGATATGATAAACATTTATGTTTTTCGTAAAGGGATTGCGCTAGCTCCAGCGTTTTACTTGCAGAAAATCCGTACAACATGTTGGCCTGCCGCTGGAGTTCCGTTAAAGAATAAAGACCTTGGGGATAAGATGTTTTTTCGGTTTCAGTCAGTACAGTGATGAGGGCGTCTTTTTTCTCGAGATTTTTAACAAGCGAATCAAAAAACTCTCTTTTGTCCTGGCGCTTTTCGTCTTCTTTCTTTTTTGGATCAAACCAATAAGCAGAGACGGAACCATTTTTAAACTGAAACTGCGCTTTTAATTCAAAATAATCTTTGGGAACGAAAGCATCGATTGCTTTTCTTCTCTCGACAATCAGGCCGAGAACCGCAGTTTGAACGCGCCCAACGGAAAACAAATCGCCGAGCTTGATTGTAGCGAGTCTCGAAAGATTCATTCCCACGAGCCAGTCTGCGCGCTGTCTTGCCCGACCAGCAATAAACAGACGATCAAAATCATAAAGGGGTTTGATATTTTTGAGTTCAGAATGAATAACTTCTTTTGTCAGTGCGGCCGATGTCCAGAAACGAAAAGCTTTCACTTTGGAGCGGGCCTCGTTCAAAATAAGCCGGGCAATCAGTTCCCCTTCTCTCCCAGCATCTGTAGCAACGATGATTTTTTCAATATCAGTGCGCTTCAATAGACGTTTGATAATATCGAGCTGCTTTTTGGTTTTAGGCTGAGCTTTAAATTTCCATTCTGCAGGGATGATCGGAAGAGTTGTAAGACTCCAACGCTTGAAGGACTTATCGTAATCTTCGGGGTCATATGGTGTGAGTAAATGACCAATGGCCCATGAGATAATATAATTCTCATTTTCAATGAAGCCGTCACCTCCACCGCTTTTCATCGCAAGCGCGCTCGCGAAATCGCGGGCAACAGAAGGCTTTTCAGTGAGAATAAAAGTTTTCATATTTTTTCTAAGTTTTTACCGGCAAGTATTCCGGTAAGCTGTCTCGCCATTGCACTCTGAAGTGAAAAAATCAAACTGGGATTTTTTGACTTCAAATCTTTTAAATCGGCCTGTTTCCAGCTGATTAATTCGGTATCGTAAGCGGCGATGACCTTGGCGCTTGCAGGTTTCTCGGAAAGAAAACTCATCTCTCCGATAAACTGGCCGTCTTTTAATTCATTTAATTTTCTTTCTTTGACAAGAATATCAACACGGCCGCTATAAATCATCATGAGATCTTCCATTGGTTGATTTTCATGAATGATCACTTCTCCAGCTTTAAATGTTTTCCATTTGGAAAGAGAGAGAAGTTTTGCATACTCCTGCAGATTCAAGGTTTGAAACGACAAATGATAGAGCTCTTGCTCTTTTTCATTGAGACGAATTTTTCTATTGCCGTAAATAATGCGGGCCATGTGATAAATATTGAGTGCAATAAAAAACAAGTTCCAGAAAATGGGAACCATTAACGCCGTATCGGCGACATTGGCATTATAAGCGATTGAACAAAGTGAAGCCGTGATGGATAAGGCCCTGAGCCACAGCATGTCTTTAACCATGAAAGAACAGGCCACGAGAATAAAAGCGAGATTACCGATGAGTTGTACGATTGACATAGGCCTCAAAAGTAAAAAAGGCCGGATTGCTCCGGCCTTTTTTTAAAACATTATTGTGCTTAAGAATTAGATCTCGCCTGCACCTGGTTTGTACCAGCAAAGAGGACGAGTTCCAACTGTGTAACCATCGCGCTTGATACATGTTCCAACTTTTGGATCATTTCTATCAACGTCTTGTTCCCAAGTTTTATCACAAAGAGTACCGCTGAAGTATGTATCTAGACGGCATTGTGCTTGAGGGTGAGCATCGTAAGTTCTAGACACAACTGATTTATCAGGAGTATCGAATTTTACGTTTGAGTTCCCACCAAGTTCACCAAGAAGGCTACCAAGTGATTTACCTGCCATTGAAACTCTCTGACATAGAGCGATTTCGTCTGCGTTAGAGTATTTTGCCTGACAAGCTTTTGTAGCAGCTTCATCAACAGTCATTTTTGATACGTAAGCAACGTTGTCTTCTTTTTCAAGAACTCTTCTTAGACATTTCATAGCTCCGAAGTAGTCAGCTTGACCTTCGTTAGATGCCCATGAAGCGCCTTTTCTTGGAGCTCCACCAATGTGGTGACCAAGTTCGTGACAAACAACAAGTCTGAAACCGTCGTCAGTCGTTAGAGGGTGACGTGCAAGTCCACCGTACATGTTAACTACCCAAGTTTTTCCCATTTGCTGAGCAGATGCGTTAACTGTATCGTCATCCCATCTGTTGTTCATAGAAAGAATTCCACCTTTCTCTTTTACAACTGGCTCATAAACGTCAGAAACACTCTTAACGATTGCAAGGAATTTTTCTTTGGTCATGCCATTAGTAGCCTTGTCCCATTGAGAAATTCTCAAATTGTTCTCAGGTGCGAATCCGCTTTTTCCGTGGATGTCGCAAGCAAAAGATGTTGCTGTCAATGATAAAGCGGTTACCGCTGCTAAAATCCCTTTCTTCATAATAGTGTCCTCCGTAACAAAAAATCAGGATAGAAATATCGTTACATAAAAGTCGGATAACGAATAAATAATAAAACTTTCATTATCTGACATTTCAAGTAGGAGATTTTTTCATTGGGAGAAATAGATTTTTGAAATAAAAAAGGGCCCCTTGCGGAGCCCTTACTGTCAATTATTTGGCGTGGTTTATACGAAATTAGATTTCGCCAGTGCCTGGTTTGTACCAGCAAAGTGGACGAACACCAACTTTGTATCCGTCTTTCTTAATACATGTTCCTGGGATCGGGCTGTTTTGATCTACGTCTTCTGTGTACGATTTATCACAAAGACCGCCAGCAAAGTATGTATCTAGACGACATTGAGCTTGAGGGTGAGCATCGTTTGTTCTTCTTACAACAGACTTGTCTGGAGTATTGAAGTTAACTTTTGAGTTTCCACCAAGTGAACCAAGAAGTTGTCCAAGTGACTTCCCTGCCATTGCAATTCTTTGACAAAGAGCAACTTCTGAAGCGTTAGTGTAAGTAGCCTGACATTTTGCTGTTGCATCAGCATCGATTTGCATTTTAGAAACGATAGCAATGTTGTCATCGTTTTCAAGAACGCGCTTCATACATTTTAAAGCACCGAAATAATCTGCCTGGCCTTCGTTCGCTGCCCAGTCAGAGTTGTTGTAGTATCTTGGAGCTCCACCTAAGTGGTGACCAGTTTCGTGGCAAACAACAAGCATGAAGCCGTCATCAGTCGTTAGCTCGTGACGAGCTAGACCACCAAACATTGAAACGTGCCAAACGTTACCATCACGGTGAGCGTAGGCATTTACTGTACCGTCATCCCAATTGTTGATCATATCAAGAGTTGCCCCTTTTGATTCTACAACTGGTGCGTACACATCAGAAACTCGCTTGATGATTGAAAGAAATTTTTCTTCAGTCATCCCATTAGTTCCTTTGTCGAACTTAGAAATTTTAAGATTGTTTTCTGGCATGAAACCACTTTTACCGTGGATATCGCAAGCAAACGATGAAGAGAGAGAGAAAGATAGTGTTAGAGCACTGATTAAAATTCCATTTTTCATAAAGTCCTCCGTAACGAAAAATCAGGATAGAGTAAGGATTTCACTTTTGGTTTCATAACAACATAAAATAAATCTTTCTTTTTCTTTCACTTCTTTCAATTTCTCCTCGAAAAAAGGCCGAGCATTTTTATTTGTCTTTTCAATTCTCCAATGAAAAAATGAATTTACGGAGACATTATTCATGAAGAAAAAAACGATGATTACATTTTTATTACTCACATTTTACTATTCTTTTTCTGCTGTTTCTGCAGAGAAAATACCTTCGCAAAGTGGTCCTATGGGAAAACCAACAGGATTTCATCTCTCTCTTGGCGTCGGTGTAGCAATGAAAAACAACATCAGACGAAACAATACCTACAACAACACACATGGCGATCTTCTTTTTTCTCCCATTCCTCTTTTACAGTTTGGCTGGGGGCCACTTTCTTTTGGTGGTCAGGGACTGAAGGCCGATCTCTACGGCAACCGGCAGTGGGGCGTGTATACCAATATAGATCGCGAACGCCAGCGCTATCGCGGTCCCGGAATGGATGACCGCCGCGATTCATGGTTTTGGGGAATTGGCGGACGCTATGGTAAATTTTCTGCGCATTTTGCCCGTGATATTCAAGGCCGCTCACACGGAAAAAAACTGAATTTGAACTATGCTGAAATGTATATGATCCGACAGAAGTTTTTTACAAGAAGCTCTCTTGGTGTTGAATGTTTCGATAAAAACTATGCTGATTACTACTATGGAGTCAAATCAACTGAAATCACCTCAGGGAGGAATGAATACCATCCTTCGCGTTTTTGCCAGCCGGGGATTGCTTTTGCTCCAATGTATAAAATGGATGAACACGTGACATTTATTTCTGCAGTCACGGCCAAACTTCTCGCTTCAGAAATTCGCCACTCTCCAACAACCAAAGGAGGAAACGTCGAAACGGGCCTGATTTTCGGGGGACTTTATCAGTTCTAAGATTTTTTTGGAGTAATCATCGACTCAATCTCCGTCACTATTTTTCTATAGCTTGGAAGCTGATATTTCTCTTTTAACGGCACGAGAGCTGATCTCATGGATTGTGCAATGTTTTCCGGCGAATCTTCAATCGCGAGAATTTTTGTTGAAAAATCTTCCACGACCATAAAGAAAATGGCCAGAGGTGAAATAGCGGCCGTCAGAACTTCCGGAAATCCCACTCCATTAGTCACTCCATGGTGCTGCTTGATAATGACGTCTACACCTTGAGGCAAGCGCGGAAAACTCTGGACAAGAGTCGCGGCGTGATGAGCATGATTGATGATCTGTTCATGTTCGCGCGGAGTAAGCTTAGCTGCTTTCAATTCTTCCAGTGATCCAATTCTCACCAGCTTTTCCTGGTCCAGAAAAATATCGTGAAAATAACTGACCATACAGATTTTTTCCAGAAGACTGGCCTGCTGATCCTGGCTTCCCCATTCCATTTTAGGGAGCAATGAATAAGAAAGAGCACATATAAGATAAGAGTGTCTGTAAGAATAGCTCAGATGATCTTCCATGATTTTTTTCAACAAGGGGCCGAGCTTGGGAGACTGGAGAATCTGATTTTTCATCGATTGTATGGTCTGATTCACGAGCGTGATACAGACGGGAGTAATGCCCAGTGCGCGCATAAGATCTGTGCTGATGACATAGGAATCGCCTATCACCTCGACATTTTCTTCCATCGATCTGGCGCTCTTCAGACTGTTTAACGACTGTGCTATCAAACCTTCCATAAAGAGATCATAGGAATCTTTTAAAATATAAAAATCGCCGACTCCGTATTCTTCATATTTTTTTAAATCTTCCTTGGCAAAGCTGTCGCCTTTCTTCAAACGCTTGACGTATTCATCACCGGTCTTTTTGAGGAGCTTGATATAGACATCACAAGGGGATTTATTCATAAGGTAGAAATGCTTCACTGAGAACGGAACATAGTCAGGAAGTTTCAAGTGATCAAAATCTTCTTTCTTTAAACCGAGAGCTTTCAAAACCAGCCGGTTAATTTCCTCCAGGCGAAGCTGGTCGGAAACAAGGGCGTATTTTTTATAAACGTGTTCGAAATCTCCGATGACAATAAAGGGAGTTTTCAATGAGAGGTCATAAAGACAATTCAAAATCGGTGCGGCCGACTGATTTCTGGCAATAATGAGAGAAATTTCATCATCACTTTTAATCGCCTCGACGCCTTCTTCGGCGTTTTGAGCATATAGAACATCAGCGTCAAAGTTGCGCTGTAAGTTTTTTGTAATCAGTTCGCCTATAGACTCTGACGGTTCAATCAGTAGTATCTTAATGATAACCATATTTATCCTTTGCTTTAATCATAAACGAGATTGAAGAAATGCGAGACTTTTTTTTTGCGGGCCACTTGCAAAGATCTTTTTCTCAAAATAGACTTTCGTAAGCGCTTTCTCCAAAAAAAATTAATTTAATACGCGAGGAAAAATGTTGCTCTCTCAAGATATCGAACTCAAAACGGCCATCCTTCTTAAAGAAAAAGGATTAAGCATTACAGCTCCGAGAAAGCTGATTCTTTCTTTCCTCTTAAAAGAGCACGGTCCCTTTTCAGCGGAAGAGATTTTCAGACGTTTGCCGAAGCATTCCTGTGATCAGGCGACTGTTTATCGATGCCTGAATCAATTTGTCGAAACAGAATTGGTCAACACCTCTCACTTCGAAAAAGACCTTGTCCATTTTGAATATAATGATCCCGACCATCACCATCATCATATTGTCTGCAGAATCTGCAAGAAGATAGAATCCTTTCACGACTGCTTACTTGAAAAAATTGAAAACGGCCTTTTGAAAAAAGGTTATAAAGATATAAATCACCGACTGGAATTTTTTGGCATTTGTGAGAAATGCCAACAAGGATAATTTATGAAAAAAACATTGCTCATCCTCTCTTTCATTTTTTGTTTTCAGGCCCTGGCCGCTGAAGTGACCTGGGAAACTTTAAAAACACTCGATGTTGATCAAAAAACCAAAGCGCCGAAGGCCAGCGCAGAACTTTCAAAAATTCTCGGCAAAGAAATTACAATGAAAGGATTTATGATGCCGCTTGATTATGATTCAAAGACGGTCTCTGAATTTCTTTTCATGCCGTACATTCCGGCCTGCATGCACGTTCCACCTCCACCTCCAAGCCAGCTCGTTCTGGTCAAGATGAAAAAAGGCGTCCCAGGTATTGCTCCTTCAATGTATCCGATCGAACTGACCGGTAAACTCTCTATTGAAGCTAATAAAGATCTGGAATCTTCTTTTAAAATGGAAGGATTTAAATACAAAGAGATCAAGCAGTAATTATGAGCAACGCTGTTTATTTAAAAAATCTGAAATTTGCCTATAATCAGAAAAACAAATCTGCTCCACCAGTTCTCAATATTGAAGAGCTTGCTGTGGAAAGCGGAGAAAAAGTATTTCTCTACGGACCTTCAGGTCACGGGAAAAGTACTCTGCTCAATATTCTTGCGGGAGTTCTGGAAGTGAAGGAAGGTCATGTAGAGGTTTTGGGACAGAACCTTCACGCGCTTTCTCAAAGCGGCCGCGATCATCTCCGGGGAGAAAATGTCGGATACATTTTTCAGATTTTCAACCTCATCCCCTATCTCAACATTAAAGAAAATATCGTTCTTCCTTGCCTTATCAATAAAAAAAGAAGTCATGGAATCGATTTCAATGCTCAGGCCGATGAACTGATTAAAACTCTTGGTCTCGCCGATCACGCGCATAAAACAGTGACGGATCTTTCGATCGGACAACAGCAAAGAGTGGCCGCGGCCCGAGCGCTTATCGGAAATCCCAAATTAATCATCGCTGATGAACCGACGAGTTCTCTCGATGAAAACAATACTAATGAGTTTATGAACCTTCTTCTTTCTGAATGGGAAAAAAGAAAATTCACGCTCGTCTTTGTTTCTCACGACACCAGCTTGAAAAAATATTTTCCCAGAACTCTTTCACTTCCGGAAATCAACAGACTATGATTAATTTTTTAACATATCGTTCACTCGCCAACAGAAAATTTACATCATTCCTCTGCATTCTTTCGATTGCACTGTCAGTGACTTTGTTTTTGGGAATTGAACGTATCAGAAACGGAGCACGCGAAGGCTTCACCAATACCATCAGTAAAACAGATCTGATCATCGGAGCAAAAGGCGGACCGTTGCAATTACTTTTGTACACTGTTTTTCACCTCGGCAATGCAGTCAACAATATTCGCTGGTCCACTTACGAAGATATAAAGAACAATCGCCTTGTCGAATGGTCAATTCCCATTTCACTGGGTGACTCATATAAAGGTTTTCGTGTAGTCGCTACTGATGAAAATTTCTTTCAACATTATCAATTCAGAGGAGACAAGAAAGTCGAATTTGAAAGCGGAATTATCCCGACTGATACTTTTGATGTTGTTCTTGGCAGCGAAGTGGCCAAAAAATTCAAATTAAAAAGCGGCGATCCCATTGTTTTGTCCCATGGAATTCAAAGCGAGTCCATTCTCTCTCATGACAACACGCCTTTTCGCATCGTCGGCATTTTGAAATCAACACAAACACCGATTGATACCGCTGTTTTCATCAATCTCTACGGTATGGAGGCCATGCACATTGGCTGGGAAACGGGAGTGCCGAGTGGAGAAAAAATTGATAGTGAAAAATTTAAAAAGGAAAATCTTAAGATTAACCAACTGACTTCTTTTATGGTGAAGCTCAAATCGAGAATCGCCGTTTTAAAAATGCGCAGAGACATTGATCTCTACGACAAAGAACCCATCATGGCGATCATCCCTGCTCTTTCCCTGCAGGAAATGTGGCAAACGATCGGCTACGTTGAACAGATCCTTTTTCTCGTCAGCCTTTGCGTCTTACTCGTAGGGGTTCTTTCAATTCTGATTTCTCTTTATACTTCTATCAATGAGCGCAGAAGAGAAATGGCCATTTTAAGATCGTTAGGGGCCAGCTCAAGGCACGTCTTTACTCTGCTTATTTATGAATCTTGCTTTCTTGTTTTTATGGGATGTTTGATTGGTGTTGGTTCTCTTTACGGGCTTCTCACTTTCGTTAAACCCTGGCTTGAATCAAATTTCTCAGTTTATCTTGAAATTCAGCCCCTCTCAAAAATGGAATGGATTTATCTTCTTGGAATTTTCATTGCGGGAACTTTGGCGGGACTCATTCCGGCGATCAAGGCCTACATGAACTCTCTTCAGGATGGATTGACGATCAAGTTTTAAGTTTCTATCCTGATAGTATGATTGAAACTTTACGCGATCTCGTTCGATTTCTCGCCGCTCATAAAAAGTGGTGGCTCATTCCTGTGCTGATATTTCTGGTTCTTTTCGGGGCCTTGATTATTTATGCGCACGGAACGGCCGTAGCACCTTTTGTTTATTCATTCTTTTAAAAAGGATCAGAAAAATTTGAGAGCTTGCTTTTCTCAACATACGTTGAGTCGTAGGCCTTCCATTTACGCTTAAAGCGATCTCTTTTAATCAGCCTGAAAATATAATGAATCATCGTGATGATGGTGAAAAAGAAAATCGTAAAAAGAATTTTTGAATTAATGGTTCCAAGGATTTCTCCCAGAAGCATCCACCATTCACGAAATTTTTTAAGAGCATCCGGAACAAAAATCGCCAGTGCTAAAAAGAGAACTGCGAGTGCTGTGAACAATGGATTGATCATCTGATATTTGTAAATAGGAAGTCCAATGCCAAGCACTCCGAAACACAAGGCCATGATGAATCCGAACTGTCTTAAAGATTTAGTCTCTTGCATAGGCATTTTTCCAGTCGCGTTTTAAAACAATTCCGGGTTGATCACTTTTCTTCAGCAGAATGTTCTCGAGAACAAGCACATCCATATCTGTAGTCATAAAACAGTTCAGCGCCTCGCTCGGCCGACAAACAATCGGCTCCCCTCTGACATTGAACGATGTATTGATGATGACTGGACAACCGGATTTGGCAAAGAAAGTTTTGATCAATTGATGAAAACGAGGATGAATAGCTTGATCTACAACCTGCAGCCTCGCCGAACCATCGACATGGGTCGTGGCAGGAAAGGCCTCTGCATTTCGAACCTGGGCAGTGAAGAGCATGTAAGGAGCAGGTGTTTTTTCATTCCAGTAAAAATGTTTTGCCACTTCCTCTTTTAATACCGCAGGAGCGAACGGGCGAAAGGATTCACGCTTCTTTATTTTTAAATTCATCGTCGATTGCATATTGGGAAAACGCGGATCACCTATGATGGATCTACAACCGAGAGCACGCGGACCGAATTCCATTTTTCCTCTGAATAATCCAATCACTGAACCTTTTATTAATTCATCACTGATGGCCTCATTGATTTCATTTTCAGTCTGGTATTCCGTAAATTGAACGCCCATTTCTTCCAGGTACATTTTAATAAAGTAAGGCTCAAAGGATGGACCGAGAAGAGAGCCTTGCTGCCAGTTGCTGTCGAGAATTCGTTTTTCCTTTTTTTCGAGGTGATAAAACGCAAGAGCTGCGCCGATGGCGCCTCCTGAATCACCTGATGCCGGTTGCACCCAGATATTTTTGAAAAGACCACTCTCTTTCAATACTGCATTGGCCACGCAATTGAGTGCAACTCCTCCAGCAAGAGTAATGGAATCCTGTTTGGTCAGCAGCTTCATTTGTTTGGCAAGATTCATCACACCCATCTCTGTGACTTTTTGAACTGAGGCCGCAAGGTTTTTATGAAAGTCCGTCAGAGGTTCACTTTCTGTGCGAGGAGGTTGATCAAACAACTCCTGAAGCTTCTTTGTGAACATCTGCTTTGTTCCGACAAAATTGAAATAGTCCAGGTTCAGCTGATAACTGCCGTCAGCATGAAAATGAATACATTCCTTTAATAAAATATCGGTGAATTCAGGTTTGCCATAGGGAGCAAGGCCCATCATTTTGTATTCACCGGAATTTACTTTAAAACCAAGATAAGCAGTAAAAGCTGAGTAAAACAGCCCAAGTGAATGTGGAAATTGAATTTCAAATAAAGGTTTAATCTCATTTGAAAAACCATGCCAACCGCTGGTTGTGGCCCATTCGCCTACTCCATCAATACAAAGGATGGCCGCTTCATTGTAAGGAGATGGGTAGAAAGCAGAGGCCGCATGAGAAAGGTGATGTTCACTGAAATAGATCGGAGGAAGTTTCACTGCAAATTTTTTGAATGAATCGCGCAGGATTTTTTTTAAGTAAATTTTTTCTTTTATCCACAAAGGCATTGCTTGTAAAAAAGAAGGCAATCCTTTCGGGGCGCTCTCAAAATAAGTTTCGAGCAGGCGGTCAAATTTCAGAAGAGGCTTATCATAAAAAACGATGGCATCAATTTCATCGAGACGGATCCTTCCTTCTTTGAGACAGAATTCAATCGATTGGTGAGGAAAGGATTGGTCGTGTTTCTTTCGACTGAAGCGTTCTTCTTCAGCGGCAGCAATGATTCTGCCGTCGATAATCAGAGCGGCCGCGCTGTCGTGATAAAAGGCCGAAAGCCCGAGAATAACCATGTTCATTTCCCAAATGTGTTTGTTATACTATAACACAAATGAAAATTATGTTAATTTTTCTCACACTGCTTTTTTCTTTTCATTCGAAAATTTGCGAGGCGAAAAAAATTTTAGAAAATGAAAATGTACAGCACGCCAATAATCTCACTCTCACTGAAAAAACCAGAATAGAAGTACCGGATACCTATAAAAAAATTGAACACGATCAATTAAATGAAAAGATCGGGCCTGTTTATCCTCCGTTCTCAAAAGTGACTCATGAAAAATGGCTGAAGGATCATCTGGTCTTTCGGGCAAAGTATTCAATCGGTGCTTTCGGAATTCGAACTTTTCCCGGCAAAACCGGCACCCGTCACCTGATTATTGCCGGTGACTCAAATGTTTTCGGTGAAGGCTGCAATGACAATGAAACTCTCTTTACTTTTTTGGATCAGCAACTGAAAGATATTCATCTTTATAATTTCGGTCACCGAGGTGGTGGTCCCCATAACACTTTGTCGCTCATTGAAAATTTTCCAGTGCTTTCGCAGGTCCAGGAATCAAAAGGACTCTTCCTGTATAATTTTTTTGCTGCTCATATGATTGAAAGAGTCATTGGAGGTAAAAATTATTCAGGGTGGGATCATGGCATGAGCCCCTGGTATTCTCTTTCTGATCGTGATGAATTGATTTCGAACGGGTCTTTTAAAAAAAGATCGATGACGGCCATTTACGAATGGATGTCACGCTCAGACTTTCTCAACTGGCTCTTTCCGGCGCTGCCCAGAATCAGTAAAGATCATTTGCATCTTGTCGCTAAAATATTTGAGAAAATAAAAATGGATTATCTTCAGAAGTTTCCGGAGGGAAAATTCGTTGTCATTCTTAATCAGACTTCCGCTCTCAAAGATCTTTATACTGAAAATCTGCAGCTCGAATTAAAACAATTGAAAATAGACTCCCTGATCCTCGGGACTTCTGATACTGATATAAATAAAATGATTTTTCCGGATGGCCATTTCAATCCAGAAGGCCAGCGTTCTCAGGCAGGCCTTCTGAAACAGAAATTATTAGAAATCTTTTTTCTTAAGTAAGTGATCTGCAATAATAATTAAAATGGTTGTTGTGACTACCAGATGCAAGGCCTCAAAGGCAAAATTCAATTTAAATTCCTCTTTAAACATTACTGCATTTGCCAGTTCAGAAACGTATTTGATTCTCGGCAAACAGAAATAAGTAATGAGCCCGATGATTTTAAAAACGCCAAGATCTTTTAAGTAATCGCCCGGAGCCAGTTGTTTGAACGATTCATTTGAAATATTGATCGCCATCACTGTTACAAACACAAGCAGAAAAGATTGAATCTTTCCCATGAATAAAGAAAAAAAGAATGAAATAAAAATCACGAGGAAAATATAAACACCAGTGATCAGAATTGAAAGAAGATGATTCAGAGTAAAGACAAAAGTATGAGTCGCAACTGAAAACATAATGGTTGAAAGAATATAAGCGTAGAGATAGTAGCCAAACACAAGCAGCCATGCTCCTGCAATTCTGGCAAACATATATTGCGTTCTGGTAATTGGAAAAGTTAAATACTGATAAATAATCTTTTCGCGAAAGTCTGAACGAACAGCACTTATTCCAAATATGGCGGCCACGAAAATATTCCAGAAATTGATGAACATGAACATATAGCTGAGACTGTTTGTTCCACTCACCATTATTTGTCCTGCCGGATCAGGATTCGAAAGAAATACTTTCAGCAGTGAGTGGGCCAGAACAATCATTGCTGTTGTAGAGATAAAAATAAACAGCAAGGTTTTGCTTCTCAGCTCTTTTAAAATAGTGTCTTTGATCATCGCTTTGAATTGCGCTGTCTTATTCATAATGACTCCGAGTGCTTATTTAGTTGAAACGAGTTCGTAGAAAAAATCTTCAAGGTTTTTTCCACTCTGTATAATGCTGTCAATAGAACCAGAGTAAAGCATCTCACCTCTATTAAGAATGGCGACGTCATCACAAAGAATTTCCATTTCAGAAAGAATGTGCGAATTGAGGAAAATGGTTTTTCCTTGTGCTTTTTGTTTTTTCAAAATGTCTTTTAAATCTCTCATTCCAATAGGATCTAAACCTGAAAAAGGTTCATCGAGAATGAGCAATTGATTGTCTCCGATCAACAAACTGGCGAGGCCTGTTCGCTGAACTTGCCCTTTGGAAAGGCTTTGAAGTTTTCGGTGCGAAAGGTCTGCAATGCCTAATTCCTCCATCGCATTCTGCACTTGAGAGCGAAGGTTTTCACCAGACAAGCCTTTCATATTTCCAAAAAATTCTAAAACTCCTCTTACTGTGTAAAATGGAAAAAAACTAAATTTCTCAGGTATAAAGGCCACCCCTTTTCGTGATTCCGGGTTCTCTGAATTAATGCCGTTAATTTCAATTGTCCCTTCATTGACCTTCATTAAAGAAAGCATGAGTTTAACCAGGGTGGTTTTACCGGCCCCGTTGGGACCAAGAAGGGCAAAAATTTTTCCACTTTCTACCGTCAAATTAACATTATGTAAGGAAAAATCAGGGCCATAGGTTTTTCTGACATTGGCGACCGAGATAGCATTCATTCTTAATCCTCTGTCTAATAAAAGTGAAACTTAACTTCGTCTTTGATCTATCATATTCTTGGCCTATGATTTTTCAAAGGGAAAAAGGAGAAAAACATGTCGCAAACGATTTACGATTACAAAGTGAAAAACATTGATGGGGTCCTTGTACCTCTCTCTGACTATAAAGGGAAGGCCCTCTTGATCGTCAATGTTGCTTCAAAGTGTGGCTTCACTCCCCAATACGAAGAACTTGAAGAAATTTATCGCCAGTACAAAGACCAGGGCCTAGAAATTCTCGCTTTTCCGTGTAATCAATTCGGCAAACAAGAACCAGGCAATCCGGAAGAAATCAAAAATTTCTGTTCATTAACTTACAATGTAACGTTTCCGCTTTTTTCAAAAGTAGATGTCAATGGAGATGAAGAAGAACCGATGTACAAGTTTCTTAAGGCCTCGGTCAAAGGCGTACTCTGGACAAAGGCCATCAAGTGGAATTTTACCAAATTTCTTGTTGATAAAAACGGAGTGCCTGTCGCTCGTTTTGCACCAAACGACAAGCCTCGCGATCTGGTTTCTGAAATAAAGAAAGTGCTTTAACCTCAGATGGTCTGATTTCTTTTTTTGGAAAGAAAATCATCGAGACCTTCTGCGTTCTGGACCGAGAAAAATTTCTTCACTGAAAATTTATCGCGGTCCAGATCAATTTTTCCTATGACGAGTACTTCACCGGAAAATCCCTTTGCGATTAATTTCTCAAGATAATTTTCAACATGTGATTTCCCTGCCATTTTTAAAGCAGAGACGGCACTCAATATGAGTAATTGAGGATTCAAAAACTTTAATGATTCAGCAAGCACTTCCAGTGAAACATTTCCACCAAGATAATTTAACTGGTGATTATAGTGAAGGCCTAACAAACCCGCCACCATTGAAAGCAGATCATCCCCTTCCTGATCCAGACCGGAGACAAGCACATTCAAAGAATTTCTTTCAGAAAACTCGCTGCCTTTATAAAGCAGATGGCCTGCATGAAAACGGAGCAAAGCAAGAGCTGCTTTTTCCTGCGTTTCTGTAATTGAGGCCCTCGCTGCGAGATCACGGATTTCCATCGACATTGGCAATAAGATTTCAAGTGCCATTTCTTTCGGACTAATGACCGATTTAATCTTCCCCAACTCCTGATTAATGACGTCCAGCTTGAATGCTTTTAGAGCAAACATAAGAATAGTCTTCGCCTGGCCAAGGTCTACAGGCACTTTTTCTTTTACAAGACTGAATTCTGTACCACCGGATGCCTCAGGTTTTTTTCCGAGATCAGTCAGCAATGCTTTCAAATCTTCTATAGATAAATTAGCAACTTTAGATATGGTATAACCAAGCAAGCAAAGCTCGCTCAGGAGCATCAGCTTTTCAATATCAGTCTTTGTATAGACCCTATGTCCTGCCGAGTCTCTATGAGGCTCCAGGGCCTTATAGCGCTTTTCCCAGGCGCGGATAGTATGTACGCCAACTCCTGAAATTTTTGAGGCCATCTGGATAGTATAAGACGTCTCCACTTGCACCTGATCCTTATTAAAATTTTCGTCTATATATTGTCTAAAACTATCATAGCACTGTCTAATTGGTAAAAACAGGTCAGATTGCTATAGTCTAAGAAGAATAATCTAGACAGGAGTGATACATGAAAATTCTAATCACTGGAGCCACCGGATTTATAGGTACCAAACTAACTAAGAAACTTGTTGAATCAGGTCATGAAGTTCATGTACTGACAAGAAATGCAAATAAGGCCAAAGCCATTTTTCCGGATCAGAGAGTGACGGCCTTTGAGTGGCATGACAATCTTTCTTCTCCACCGCCTGCGGCGATTGAAGGCATTAATGGTGTTATCAACCTTATGGGGGAAAACATCGGTGGCAAACGATGGACAGAAGACCAGAAAAGAAAATTGCGTGAATCGAGAGTCGATGCCACAAAAAACTTGATCACATTAATTGAACGCGAGCTTTCTGCTCCCCTCGACTTCTTTATCAGCGCCTCTGCGATAGGTATTTACCCGGTCAATCTTCCTGGAAAATTAAATGAAGAATCTGCTGAAGGTCATACCTATCTGGCGCGTCTTTGTCATGATTGGGAACAACCTCTGGCGCTGTTAAATAAAACGAAAAGAAAAGTCATTGTGAGAACGAGTGTTGTCTTAGGTGAAAACGGCGGCGCCTTACAAAAAATGCTCCCACCTTTTAAAATGGGATTGGGAGGGCCGATTGGAGACGGCAATCAGATGATGAGCTGGATTCATCTGGATGATATTGTCGCGCTTTATATGAAAGCGGCCACAGATGATTCGATGAGCGGAATTTACAATGCCTGTGCTCCAACGCCAGTGTGCAATTTTGATTTCACAAAGGCACTTGGTGAAGCTCTTCATCGTCCAACTCTTTTCCCAGTTCCGGTTCTTCCTTTAAAACTGGCCTTCGGAGAAATGTCTACGGTCATTCTCGACTCACAGGCAGTTGTTTCAAAAAGACTAAGTGAAGCTGGCTTTGAATTTAAATATCCCACTATTGAGGCAGCTTTAAACGCCATCTTCTCTAAAGCTGAATTAAAACAACAAAGAAGACATAATGAAAAAAAACCTGTGCTGGATCAGGCGTGATTTAAGACTTCACGATCATCATGCGCTCTCAATGGCGCTGAAGAACGCGGAGGAAACTTTTCTTGTTTTTATTTTTGATAAAAACATTCTTGATAAACTTTCAGATAAAAATGACAAGCGCATCTCACTGATAATGGATGCGCTTATAGAAATTGAACAGTCGCTGGCTGATCATCACTCCGGTCTGATACTAAAATACGGTGACCCAAAAATTGAAATACCTAAACTTGCGCGTGAATTGCAAGTTGAAGGAGTTTTCTTTAACCGCGATTACGAACCTTATGCAAAAGAAAGAGACTCGCACGTTGAAAAATCTCTTCGCGCTCAAGGAGTGGAAGTTCAACATTTTAAAGACCATGTTTTCTTTGAAAAAAATGAAATCCTCACTGGCTCCAGAGAAATTTACAAAGTTTTCACTCCGTACAAAAACAAATGGCTTGAGCATTTTCGGGCCCAGGATTCAATCGTTCCGGATTACAAGTGTGATTTAAAAAAGCTGGCCCGTTTTAAAAATAAAGAATCCGTTCTTGCGAAAGACTGGTTCAAAGAAATTGGTTTCAATCGCACAGAGACAATTCTTTCAGGTGGAACTTCACACGCGAAAAAAAGATTAAAAGACTTTCAAAAAAATATTTCTCGTTACAAAGAAGCGCGGGACATTCCAGCGCTTAATATGACCTCACTTCTTTCTCCGTACATTCGCTTCGGAAATATTTCGATACGGGATATGATTCGAGCTTCCATTCACAGCTCTGATGAGGGAAGCCAGACATGGCTTTCAGAAATAATCTGGCGAGATTTTTACCAGGTAATTCTCGACGTCTATCCGAAAGTTGAAAATCACTGTTTCAAAACTGATTATGACAAAATTAAGTGGACCGGAAAAAAAGAGCATTTCCAAATGTGGTGCGAAGGAAAAACAGGCTTCCCAATAGTCGATGCCGCCATGAGATGTTTAAATGAAACAGGATTTATGCACAATCGTCTTCGTATGGTCGTGGCAAGTTTTCTCACGAAAACCTTACTCATCGACTGGCGTCGAGGCGAAAGATATTTTGCTGAAAAACTTCTCGATTATGACCTGGCCGCAAACAACGGCGGATGGCAATGGTCTGCTTCAACAGGAGTGGATGCTCAACCCTATTTCCGAATTTTCAATCCCTGGAACCAATCAGAGAAATTTGATGAAGAAGGAAAATTTATTCGCGAATGGTGTCCTGAACTGAAAGGATTTTCCAATAAGAAAATTCATTATCCGCATGAAACAGACATGGTTGAGCAGGCCCAGGCCGGATGTGTGATCGGAAAGGATTATCCTCATCCGATCGTGTCTTATAAAATTCAAAAAGAGAAAGCGCTCGCTATGTACAAAGCTATCAGCTAGCGGTTGAAACAGAGGCCGCAGGCACACCGTACTTTTCACCTGGTTTAATAACGGTCTTGGGTAAAACAGCTACATTCGGAGCTACGACGGCCTTTTCACCAATGGTCACACCACCAAGAAGCTTGGCGGCCAGGCCTACCATCGCTCCTTTTTTTACGTGAAGTTTATCAATGATGAGAAATCCCTTCATTCCATAATGGGCCATCATATAAACCGATCCACCAATCGTCACGTAATCTTCCAGGATTATCAGGCAAGGATCAGAAACATTTGAAGTGTTGATCATGACTCCCTTTCCGATTTTCATTCCCATCATTCTAAAGAATAGAACATTGAGCGGACTTGGAGTAATCAGATCCAGAACAGTGTAACGAACAAGATAAGTTAAAGCGTTGTGATAATACCAGGGAATAGACTCTATCGAAAACCAGGCGCCTCTGTATGGTTTTACAAATGGAAGAACCGGGAAGTTCATCACCGGTACAACAAAAATAAGTGTAATAATAAAAGCGAGAAAACCGAAGGCCAGACCAAATCCATAACAAAAAGATTTCAGAATCAGCGAGTAATCCGCCACATGAGGAATCATCCATTCAATCAGCGCAATTCCCGGTGTCAGTGCGACTGCGAGACAAAACACGCATACGAGAATCACAGGAATCAAAAACAATAAAAAACCAAGCGTGGAAAATTTGCGAAAAATATTTTCCAGAATTGCGCTAAAACCTTTTTTAGTTGATTCCTTGGCATTGATATCATCAAAATGTTCAGCGGCCTTGTTTTCTGTTTTGTTTTCCAAATTTCTTCCTTCGTTCTTGTCACCTGATTGATATTTTCATTGTCCAAGGTTTCCATTTGTTTGTAAACTTGCCTGAATGGAAAAACTAAAAACTCTCCGCGAGATCTTTCTCTTCGCACTACCAATTATTTCTGGTCAAATTGGTCAAATGCTTTTCGGCGTAGGCGATATTGTCGTCGCCGGTCATTATTCGGGCCAGGCAGTCTCTTCTATTGGCGTGGCCGCTGGAATATTTGCTCCCTTTCTCATGGTGGGCATTGGTTTGCTTCTTTGTACAGGTCCTCTTGCTTCAGAACAAAAAGGCAGAGGTGTTACAGATAACTCACTTTTGTTTAATTCCTTTGTTATTGCCTCGGTTTCTTCCTTTGTGTTGATCTCCGCCCTTTTCATCTTCGCCTATAACATCAGATGGCTTGGACTCAACCCGGAGATTGAAGATTCAGTCGCTCTTTATTTAAAATGGACCGCGCTCTCGTTGTGGCCGGCCCTTCTTTTTCAATCGACTAAAGAATATCTGCAGGCGTATGGAAAAACATTTTATCCCAATGCGCTCATTATCTTCTTCAATGTGATCAACGTTGTCCTTTGTTATGTTTTCATGTTCGGGAAAGGCCCGATTCCGGAAATGGGTGTGAAAGGGGCGGCCATTGTCACTTCACTTTGCCGTTTATTCATGGCGATCATCTTGTTTTTTTATTTGAAAAAAGCACTTCCTTTTGAAAAACATTTCAACATTCAAACAATCAAGCGAATGTTCAAACTTGGTCTTCCCATTTCTTTTTCAGTATTATGTGAAGTTCTGGTTTTTTCCACTGTCACGGTTCTCGTTGGAAAAATGAGCCTTACGGCTTCAGCTTCTCAAGGTCTGGTCATCAACATTACTTCGCTCACGTTTATGGTTCCTCTGGCCATAGGCAGCGCCGTTTCCGTTTTAGTTGGTGAACAACTCGGCAAAAAATCGTTGGATGGAATTATTCGTTACTCATTAGGTTCTCTCGCTCTCGCATTGATCATTCAAATTGTTTTTGCAGCTATGTACCTAAGTGTGCCCCAATTAATCCTTGGTCTTGCGAGTTCAGATCAAACCATCATCGTCTATGCCAGTGCTCTCCTCTTCTGGGTAGGCCTCTTTCAGATTCCAGACGGCATTCAGGTCGTCCTGGCAGGAGTTATGCGCGGCTTGCACGAAACAAAACTTCCGATGTTGCTTGGGCTCGTCTCCTATTGGGTCATCGGCCTTCCTATCGGATGTTATTTTACTTATACAAAGAATCTTGAAGCACGCGGTCTCTGGATGGGGCTTGCGATCGGGCTTTCATCCATGTGCGTATTGCTGCTTTTCTTATATAAAAAGAAAATACATCAATTGAGGCAGACTTTAACTTAAGGAGTTTTCGCATGATACTTTTCATTACTGGGGCCACTGCAGGGTTTGGAAAGGCCATGGTTGAACGTTTTATTAAGGGCGGACATCTGGTTGTAGCAACAGGTAGACGCAATGAACGTCTTGATGAACTAAAAAAACAGTATGGAGAGAAAATTCATACGATTGAGCTTGATGTGCGCGATGAACTGGCCGTGAAAAAAGCAGTGGCTGAACTTCCTGAAAAATTTGCGGCCATAGATGTGCTCGTCAATAATGCAGGTCTTGCTGTCGGTACGGATCCAGTTCAGAAAGGAAAACGTGAAGACTGGCAAACGATGATTGATACAAACATCAATGGACTGCTCAATGTCACTCATGCTGTGCTGCCAGGAATGGTCAGTAGAAATAAAGGTCACATCATTAATCTGGGTTCAGTAGCGGGAGAATTTCCCTACACTGGTGGAAACGTTTACGGTGCGACAAAGGCCTTCGTTCATCAACTCTCATTAAATATGCGCTCTGATCTTTTAGGAACAGCTGTTCGAGTGACTTGTGTTGAGCCAGGCATGTGTGAAACTGAATTTTCTGTTGCACGCTTTGCTGGAGATCAGAAAAAAGCTGACGCTGTCTATGCTGGCATGACTCCGCTGACAGCTGACGACATTGCAGAATCCATAGAATGGATTGTCACTCGTCCTGCAAGAATGAACGTCAATGTGATTTCATTAATGCCGACGGATCAGGCCTTTGCTGGTTTTTCAGTTAATCGAAAATAAAACGCATTTCCTTTCTGAACAAAACCAGTTCATCGAGCAGATCGCGCAATTTCTCACGTTCTTTCCTGAACGAAGAAAGTTGCTTTTCAATCTCAGCCCTTTTCAATTGAATTCCCACAGCTCTCCAGTCATGCAGAACAAGGGCCGAATTGAAGGGATGAATAATTGTCTTGGCAGTCCCGTGCTTCATTCCATTTTTCAATATGTAATTGATCACATTTCTCACTTGCGAAGCACTTCTTAAAATTCGCAAATGGTATCGGTGTTTGTATCTCTGCCCTTTTATTCTGAGCAAAGAATTGATTTTTTTTGCGAGCGATACGCCAAGACCCTGCATTCCTTTTGACAGCATCAGATTGCTCTCACCTTCAATCAGAAGATGGACGTGATTATGCTCCAGAGTATAATGAACGACTCGAAGTCCTCTAAGCCTAGCACGCTGGATCGCATATCGAAGAATCTTTAAGATCGCTTTGTTTTTGATGTCTGCCCTATTCAGTTTGACAGTCACATGGAGCGAATGCGGGCGACCGATGTATTCGCGCCTGCGATGCCTGATGCCTCTATCGTGAATAGCAGGGCGTCCTGCTTGCTTTGGATTGAGAAGCGATGGTTGGAAGTTTTTTTTATTTTTTTTCATTTTATGTCCTCCAAAGACGAGGACATGCAAATGGGGCACACATGCAAACTGTGTTGGCAATTGAAAAGAAACGCCTGTGAATTTCAAGTTTTCAATTTTTAATTAGTGTAGACTCAATTCTTTTGGCAAAGAAAAATCGATATCTTGTTTTGAGAAGGGATCTTTTAGAATAAGTCTTGTCGCTACAAGCTTCATCCCCTCTTCATTTTTATTTCCCGCGCCGTATTTAGGATCACCCAGAACGGGGTAACCGATGCTATCGAAATGGCGGCGGATCTGGTGCAATCTTCCCGTAAGAAGTTCAACTTCAACAATCGTTGTATGCTCGCGGCGTTCAACGACTGTAAACAATGTTCTTGCTTCCTTTCCGTCGAGCTGTTTATCAATTTCACCGGAGTCGTGTTTCAACACACCCAGAATTTCAATCTGATAAAATTTCCGGACTTTTCTGTCCTGGAAAATTTTGGATAGTATTTGGGCAGACTTCAGGGTGTAAGCAAAAACCATGAGACCGCTAGCTTCGCGATCGAGACGGTGAATAAGCCACGCTTTTCCTTTTGCTTTTTCCACTTGTCTCATAAGCGAGCAATGATCGCCGAATTCATTTCCCTGGGACATAAGTCCTGCTGGTTTGTACCAGATTCCCCACTCTTTAAATTTTGTGAGTTCACGGCCTTCGGGAATTTGCATGTCGGTAAGCTTTGGATCGTAATAGAATTCAACCAATGAATCTTTAGTCAATTCTTTCGTCGCTCGTCTTACGCGGGCCAATTTTGATGTCGCAAAAACGCGGACGTGAACGCCGCCGTTGTTCAACACTTTTTTTAAAATGCCTTTTGAAAGTTCAGAATATTTTGCAAGAAAATCGATGAGAACGAGAGGATCGCCTTCACGCCATGGTTTTTTAAAAACAATTTGTTTGTTATCGCTCATAAAATAAAAAAGACCCAAGTTGTTACTGCTTGGGTCTTTATAATCCTTCTAATCAGAACTGCCAATGACTATTTAGTATTCATTAGGGCCCTGTATGCATCAACTCTTCCACCTGATACTGAAGCTGTTTGAAGCTTAGAAGTTTTAACAGAAGTTGAGATGAGTCTTTCTCTGATTTGTGCAGGAGTTAAGCCCGGCTCTTGAGCAAGAAGAAGTCCTACAACACCAGCAACGTGCGGAGTTGCCATCGAAGTTCCTGACATTGTCGTATATCCACCACGCTTATAAGTTGAAAGGATGTTTGATCCTGGTGCAAAAACGTGAACTGACTTGATACCGTAGTTAGAGAAACTTGATTTAGAACCAGCTGATGTAAATGATCCGACTGAGATGACGTTTGAAACATCATAGTTTGCCGGAAAAGAGTCAGTTGAATCGTTGTTCGATGATTCGTTACCTGCTGCTGCTACGAAAGTAATTCCTGCTGCTTCAGCTGCTTTGATTGCGTCTTCAAGAGACTGTTCGCGCTCTCCGCCGCCCCAAGAGTTCGACATAACCTGCACGCCTCTTTTGATTGCGTAATCGATAGCTGCGATAGCGTCGATTGTTTCTCCTGAACCTGAATCAGAAAGAAATTTAATTGGAAGAATTTTTACGTTCGCCATAACGCCTGCGATACCAGCACCATCGTGAGTTGCACCGATGTTACCTGCACAGTGAGTTCCGTGGCCGTGGCCGTCTTGTGGATCGCCGTCTTTATTGGCGAAGTCGTATCCGTAAACATCGTCAACGTATCCGTTGCCGTCATCATCTACGCCAGCTTTACCGTTTAGTTCAGCTTCGTTTACCATGATGTTGCTTTTTAAATCCGGGTGAGTGTAATCCACTCCTGTATCGATGACTGCGATTTTTACATCGTTTGAACCTTTAGTGACAGACCACGCGCGAAGAACGTTGATATCTTCTCCGGCAACACCTGAAGAAAAGATCGTTCCGTTTTTACCGTCGTTCTTCATCCCCCATTGTTTTCTGAAGCTTGGATCTTTAGGAGCTGGAACTTCTTCTCCACCTTTTACTTTTTCAAGCGAGATGATGTAGTTGGGTTCAACATACTCAATGTTTGGATTTGAAGCAAAAGCTGCGAAAGCTTTATCTGTTAATCCTTTTGTCGTTTCAAGACGGGCAAATGTTCCGAACGCTGTGTTCGTGACTTTTGAAACTGTACCAACTTGAGAAAGTGATTTCTGATTTAAAAAATTAGAACCATTTTTAACTTTAACAATATAGCCGTTAAAAGGAGTTGCGTTTGCAGTTGAGATAACTGAAGCGAGAGCAAAAAGAGAACCGAAGACTAGTTTGAAATTCATAAATCATCCTTGATTTGTATTTTGTCTTTCTATGATGACAGCTTCGAAGGATGTTTATCAATTCAAGTAAGTAAATGTTAGGAGGTGCCCGACAAAAACGGTCAAGCAAGATCAATCAGGCAACCTCCCCTCTCATTTTATTTTAATAAAACCAATTTTGGATGCGGAACTGTTTTAGTGGCGAAGTTGAGACGAACAGATTTTCTCACGGCCGCAATGAAATCGCTGTTATTTTTATCTTCACATTTTTTGATGTTCATCGTGATCAATTTAAAAGTTGAATAATCATTCGATTCAACGGCCCCGACAACCGTCGCACAAGTCAAAGCATTAATATTTTCAGAAGTCACAGTCCCACATCCAAGGTTATTGACCTTATAGGCCTTCGTCAGTTGCTGCAGTTGCGGACCTCTAGGCAGACCATAGCAACCGATAAGCGGGGCCATCTGTACAAAATACTCACCAGATTGAATGTGCTTCACGGGAAAAAACACATTGGTATTGGAGTCAACAGTCAGCGTGGCATTTGCAGAAAAGAGATAGAAAACTGAACTCAATAAAGCGACTAATTTCATAGCAACCTCCTTTTAGGTTAGTGACCGTAAAGGATTAACATGAAAGCTTTTGAAATTGGTAAAGTATAACAATAAGAATTTTGTATCTGATTATTGGGGAATCTCTGCCCGGTTCATACGCCAGAGCGAGTTGTCCTGAAAGGCCGCTTCCACTAACGAGCGAAAGAAAAAGAACTTTCGTTAATATCTCCAGATGGCACTGGCCCAGGTAAATCCCGAACCGAAAGCGGCGCTTGCAATAAGCATCCCTTTTTTCAGCACACCTGCTTTAATAGCATCGTCCATTCCCAGAGGAATTGTGGCCGCAGTCGTATTCCCATAGTTCTGAATAGTATTGAAGACTTTTTCTTCTGGAATGGAGAGCATCTCTGCGACTTTGGAATTAATTCGCAAATTCGCCTGGTGAAAAAGAAATAAATCGACATCGTTAAGAGTCACCCCTGCATCTTTGCAGGCGTCAATTAAACATTCCGCCATTCTTTTTGTCGCATGGACAAAGACTGTCTTTCCGTTCATCTGCGGATAATGAGCTCCTTGCTCGACCATTTCATGATTGATTCTGTCTTTGCCGAACCCCGTCCCCGGGGCCGGAATCCACAACTCTTTTGCATAAGCGCCGTCTGCATGAAGTTTTGTTGTAATGATGCGCGATTCGTGTGAAGCATCTTTCAATTCACGGGCAGAAACGACAACGGCACCAGCGCCGTCGCCGAACAACACGGCCACGTTTCTTCCATTGGGAGTTTTATCAAGTCCTTTAGAATGGACTTCTGAACCGACGAGAAGAATGTTTTTATGAGAACCGGATTGAATAAACTTGTCTGCAATGGAAAGACCGTAGAGAAAACCGGTACACTGTTGACGAATGTCGAGCACTGCAATTTCCGGCAAGTCCAGTTTCGCCTGAAGAAAACAGCCGGTTCCTGGAAATTCGTGATCCGGACTAAGAGTTGCGAAAATGATCATATCGATGTCTTTTTTCTCAAGGCCTGCATTGGCAATGGCCTTGAGACTTGCTTCAAGAGCTAAATCAGAATTGGAGACATGGTCTTCAACCCAATGGCGCTCTACAATGCCCGTTCTCTGTTGAATCCATTCATCCGATGTATCCATCATCTTTTCAAGATCAAAATTTGTATAAGTTTGCGCCGGGACAAAAGAGCCAACGCCGGTAATTTCACTTCTGTATTTCATGTTTCAACCTTGCTCGATAAGAATTTAAGTTCTAAAATCTGATTCTAACAAAAACCTGAAAAAGTTCAATGATGACCGACAAAAACGCTCTACTCCTTTTTATTCTGATCTTCGCACTCGTCTCCTGCTCACATGAAGAAACTCAGCCGGTTCGCGAAAAATCTTATTCTGCAAGTACAGAAAAAGAATTTGCGGCGATTGAAAAAGGTGATGTAAAGCAATCTGTTCCTCCGGCCCATGACATCCGTGGAAGTAAAAAAACAGTGCAGGTCCCGAGCACTAAAAAAAGCGAACCACAAGCGAAGCCTGTAGAGCAAACCAAAATGGCCCCTGAAGATTCACTTTCCGGCCGCGCTCAGGAGAGGTTGCAGGAAATTAATCAGAACCTGGCCTTTTATTGCATGAAACACAGAGGCTCTTTTTCAAGTGAAGAGAAGTGTCTGCAATTTACAAAAAAAATTCTCAAGAGCTGTGAAAAAAAACATAAGCTGATCAACACAGTGATGGTGAATTGTATAAAAGATCAGCTCAAAAAAAGAAGATAGGCCATGAGGGCCAGATGTGAAAGCTGTGGTTTTATTCTCGATAGATGCCTTTGCGATCAGATTTTTCCGGTCTTCAATAAAACATCATTAATTATTCTCCAGCATCCCAGCGAAAAAAAGCATGCGCTCAATACCGTTAAGCTCATGGAGAAAATCTTTCAAAAAATTCATATTTTTTCGGGAGAAGAATTTTCAAATGATGAAGCTCTTCACACAATGTTGAATAAAGGAAAAACGGCCCTGCTCTTTCCGGATTCTGAAGCTGTCTTAATCGGTTCTGAAGCTTCTGTGAGCGTCACACAACTCATCCTTCTTGACGGCACCTGGAAAAAGGCCAAAAAAATTTATTATCTCAATCCTTTCTTGCATTCACTTCCAAAAATAGTTCTTAAAAAAGATGCCCCTTCTCTGTACCGGATTCGCCAAAGCTCGTTAGAAGAAAGTCTCTCGACTCTGGAAGCGGCCGTAAGTGCTCTCTCCGTGATCGAGCCTCAGCTCGATTGCTCGAGTGCCATCAACTCTTTTAAACGCATGATAGATTTTCAGATTGAAAAAATGGGCCAAGATATTTTTTTAAAGAACTATAAAAATAAAAAGGGCGATGAATAAACATCGCCCTTCGTTTTACTAGAAATTTAAAATAAGAATTAAGCTTTAGCTGCGTAAGATGAACACCATCCGCAGTTAGTAACATATTTCATACCCATCATAGTACATGGAGCGTATCCGCCTTCAGCTTTAGCAGCGTTGTAGAACTTGCAGTTCCCACAGTTCGAACCAGCTTTGTACTTAGCGTGCTTAGATGTTTTTGCATCTAAAACGTAATTAAGAGTTTTTCCCATACCTTCAGTTGGAGAAGCTACCGCTTTACCAGCTGGAGCAGTTGTAGGACATGCATCAGCAGCTAGGGCCTTCGTTGCTTTCGTAAGGAAAGGAACTACTGCAGCACCAGCAACAGCAAATTTAAAAAATGAACGGCGAGAGAGAGTGTTTTTTTCTTCCACGATGGTCTCCTGTTTAACAGTTACAATTGGAGAAATTTTAGCATGCCCCCTTTTGATCCCACAATAATTATCGCAGAAAAATTCAATCATTTTAGTTAGTTACCCGCAAACTTCTGTTTTATACGCCAAACCTATTAGGCTTTCAATAGTGTGTGAGTTTTGGTAAATAAATTGAAGAGCGCGCACAGTTTTGGAGACAAATGGAAACATCAAATGAACCATTATTAAACACTTTGGGAAATCCTAAGGAATACTACTCATCAACGACCAATAATATTCAGGTTGAAGTGGTTCCTTCATACGTTCCGGAACGTTCCGATCCCGACCACAATCAATATTTTTACGCCTATAAAATCCGCATTACCAATCATGGTGATGTGAGCGCCCGGGTTATACACCGCCACTGGAAAATTAAAGACGGCAATGGAAAGGCCTACGAAGTTCAGGGGTCGGGAGTCATTGGTGAGCAGCCAATGCTCGCGCCAGGCGAATCTTACGAATACACCAGTTTCTGCCCACTCCACTCACCTTATGGAAATATGCGCGGCAAGTACCAGATGATTGATGAATTTGGGAATCGCTTTTGGGTAGAAGTTCCAGTATTCTTCTTTAGAAAACCAGAAACATTTATCCAATAATCCTTTCACATGGAGTGAATTTGATGAAGACTCTTGCGGTATTGTTAAGTACTTTTTGCGCCCTTGTTTCTTTTTCTGCAGTGGCCAACGATCTGGACGCCGTTCTTAAAACAAAAAAATTGAGAGTTGCCGTTGATACAACCTATCCTCCGATGGAATTTGAATCCAACGATGGCAAAGTCATCGGTCTTGATGTCGATCTTGCACGCGCCATCGCAAAGCTTTTAAATGTTGAAGCTGAATTTGTCGTTATGCCGTGGGATGGTATTCTCGCAGGCCTTCAAAGCAATCGCTACGATATTATTATGTCATCAATGAATGTGACTCCGGAAAGAAGCCAGCAGGTGAATTTTGTTCCGTACATTTCAATGGGTCAGGTTTTTGTTGTGAAAAAAACGGGTACGCCAGTCAAAACGGAAGCTGATCTCAAGGGAAAGACCGTTGCCGTTCAAGCGGACACAACTTCTTTTAATGCTCTTGAAGAGTTCAAGAAAAAAGGTATCGCCATTAAAGAAATAAAGGCCTTCAAAGGAGCAACGGAAACGTTTTCTGCTCTCAAGTCAAACCAGGCCGAAGCAATTATTACAGATGAAGCGGTAGGACTCTACTACGCGGGTCTTGATGCTAAAACTTTTGTAGTTTCAGGAAATGCAATGAAACCTGAACCCATTGGCATCGCTGTTAAAAAATCAGATGAAAAATTATTGAAGGCGCTGACGGATGCAGTAGCGACCATTAAGAAAAATGGCGAATACTCACGCATTTATAAAGAGTGGTTGAAAGTCTCACCTAAATTGTAGGATTCTAAAAAGATGGAAGAGACTTTAGGTTTTTGGGCGTTCTCGCATACAATTGTTATTCCGAGGTTGATGGAAGGCATGTGGATTACACTGAAGCTGGCCATCCTCTCCGGTGTTATTGGATTTATTCTGGGGATGATCATTGCGCTGATGAGACTCTCCCGTTTTAAAGTCATGAACTGGTTTGCTCTTGGTTACATCACGCTCTTTAGAGGAACGCCCCTTCTTTTGCAGATCCTCTTTATTTACTTTGCTCTTCCGACGTTGATCAATGTCAATCTCGATTCTTTTCCGGCAGGCATTCTCGCCTTGTCCTTAAATTGTGCGGCCTACCTGGCAGAAATTTTCCGCGCAGGCATTCTCTCTATTCCGAAAGGACAAACAGAAGCGGCCAAGGCGCTGGGTCTGTCTCACAATCAAACGATGTTTAAAATTATTATTCCTCAGACCTATAGAAGAATTATTCCCCCCGTTGTAAATGAGTTTTCCGCGTTGACTAAAGAAACATCACTCGTTTCAGTTATTTCTCTGGGAGAATTACTTTATGTCACTCAGAGAATCGGAGCGAAATATCTTCGTCCATGGGAAGTTTATTTCTGGTCTGGCCTGGGCTATCTGATAATTGTTTTACTTCTTTCCTACGTGGCCTCAAGATTGGAGAAAAATCTTTTGCTTAAAGGTGGTGTGTAATGAAATCCAATGAAGTCATTCTCACGATCACTAATCTAGAAAAAAAGTTCGGTCATTTGCAGGTCCTGAAAAATATTTCTACACAAATAACCAAGGGAGAAGTTGTCGTCATCATCGGTCCGTCCGGATCGGGAAAATCCACACTCCTTCGTTGCTTAAACTACCTGGAAGAGCCTACATCTGGTGAAATTCATTTTAAAAATGAGCGCGTCGGCTACAAGAAAAGAGAAAAAGAACTCGATTTGCAGCGATCACAGATTGGAATGGTTTTTCAAAGCTTCAATCTTTTTCCTCACCTGAACGTTCTGGAAAATTTAACCATTGCTCCTCTTTCAGTACTCGATGTTTCAAAAGAAGAGGCCGAGGCACGCGCGACAGATTATTTGAAAAAAGTCGGCCTGATTGAAAAGATCAACGCCTACCCGAGAGAACTTTCCGGAGGCCAGCAACAGCGCGTGGCGATTGCCCGTGCTCTCTGCATGAAACCGGAAGTTATGCTTTTTGACGAGGCCACTTCTGCACTCGATCCCGAACTGGTGGGAGAAGTTTTAAAAGTCATGAAAGAGCTTGCCCTGTCTGGAATGACAATGGTGGTGGTTACTCATGAAATGGGATTTGCCCGCGAGGTTGCAGACAGAGTTCTCTTCATGGATGGCGGAGTCATTGTAGAAGAAGGGAATCCGGCAGAGCTTTTCAATTCACCGAAAGAAAAAAGAACTCAGAACTTTCTCAGAAAGCTCTAAGCACTCGCCTTTGCTCTTTCAAGTAAATTATCGAATTCATCTTTATGATCAGGAAAATATTTAACGGCTTCGAGAACGAGACCTTCAATATTTCCTATTTTACGATGCATTTTAATCCCGCGTTCGATGAGTCCTCGATAGATCAGAATATCCTTAACTCTTTTGCGGAGAAGTTGTTCACCGATTGAGATGACAGTGGCGTCGTCATTTGAGGTCTGATGGAGGGTATGAAAATACAATCCCTGAACATTATCATTCCAGAGCGAAAGATCGGTAGATTCAAAAAGCTCCAGTAGAATATTGAGACAATGCCCTTCTTCCATAGTCTTCATGATATTGTTCAAAATTTCATATTTTCCATTGCTGAACTTATAAGCGGCCTTGAGTGCTTCAATGGCCTTTGTCTTTTCATTGTGATTAATGAAATACTTTCCGAGGACGGCAAGCCCGGCCGACAAAGAAACTTGTGTCGACGCATTCGTCGTTTTCATTTCTGAGAAAATTTTCAAATAATTATTGATGTCTTCGTATTTTTTATTAATGATCGAAAGTCTGATCAGCTCAGGAATTTTTTCCGGAAGGATTGGATATTTCTGTGCCATTAAAACGTTTACGTCGTAGGCTTTTTTGTAATCTTTCGTCTGATAATAAAGTGTGCCAAGATTTTTGAGAGCACGGAAATAATCACTGTTATGTCCCAGCGATTCTTCCAGGGCCTCGAGTGCTTTTTCACGCAAATTACTATTCTGATAAATCTGCCCGAGATAAAAATAAGCTTCATAAGGATGGGAATGCAACTGCGCCGCTGAAGAAAACAGATCAATTGCCTGATCAATATTTCCTTGCAAAAAGGCCTGACGTCCCTCTTCCATTTTTACGGTATAGGCCGTTGGTGAAATTTTTCTTGAAACACCTTCTAGAACAGTGTCGATGACCGTGAAACCGGTGAACGGAAGAGTGATAATTCCATCCATTTCATATTCAAGCGCCAAAGCTATATCAGATACAGTGTCTTCTTCTGAGAGAAGAAAAAAAGCTGCATTCAGACGATTGGGCATAGATTTCAGGTGGACCGGAAATAATGACGTCAATAGTCCGCCATTGACCTGATAGGAGCCCAGAATAAAATTTATTTTTTTGGATGAAATCATCGCTTCAGCTTCCACGATGTTGTCCGCATCAAACATGTTGGGCTGTTTGGCCCCAAGCATGGTCAAAGCTTTCTTCACTGATGAACGGGTCGCCGCCGAGTGATCAATAATAAGCCACGTTTTATGCTCAAAATAATCGAGAACAGGTTTGTTTTTTTTATCTTGTGGATCGAAAAAGCTCATTCTTCGTCCCTCACAAGATGTTGGTTGAAAATTTTACGGGTCGTTGTTTCTTGTTGGACAGAAACTTTTTCCAGTATTTTTTTCCAGATTTCATTATCAAATTGCGTGAAATTCAATTCTACAATTGCTGTATTCGTTTCTTTTGCTCCTGCTTCAACAGATTCCGTCTTTGCCATTGCCGTGAAAGAAGCTTCTTTAAGTGGACCCGAATTCGGAACGCGGGATTTTAGTTCAACGTGGCGGTCGACAAAGAAAAGAGAAAGTGAGTGGCCCTTCTGACAGACGTTGAGCGGAAGTTCCAGTATCATCCCCTTTTCCTTCAATTCGACAAGGTGAATAAGCTCGGGTCTGGAAAAAAGAGTATGAGACGTTTCATTTCTAATGAAAAGTTTGTATCCAAATATTTCGGATGAATCGTTTAATCGTAAATTTGAAATTGCTTCGCTCATAAAACCATTGTATGCCTGAGACAAGATAATATAAAGATCGGCATCTTTTATTTTCCGACTTGAGCACTTTATGTGTAAAATTGGAGCTGTTCACAGATAGTTACGCGAAGAGGATAAAGGAAGATAAATGTCAGTTGATAATAATCAAAAGAAAAAATCTTTAAAAAATGAATTGAGTTTGGCCATTGCAGCTCTCGGAGTCGTTTTTGGCGACATTGGGACAAGTCCTCTCTACGCTCTCAAAGAATCATTCTCTCATGAACATGGAATTCATTTAGATCAAGGTGGCATTTACGGAATTCTCTCGCTCATTTTCTGGGCACTCATTATTGTCATTACAATCAAATATGTTTTTTTTATTTTAAAGGCCGACAATAAAGGTGAAGGCGGGATTCTTGCGCTGACCAGTCTGGTAACTAAAAACGAGAGAAAAAGTAAACTTTTGCTCTTCGGATTATTTGGGACGGCCTTGCTTTATGGCGATGGAATGATCACTCCTGCCATTTCCGTTTTATCGGCCGTTGAAGGTCTTGCGCTCATCACTCCTTTTTTTAATCCATACATCATTCCGATAACTGTCGCGATTTTAGTTGCCCTTTTTTCTATTCAAAAATACGGCACGGCCACTGTCGGTAAGGTTTTCGGTCCCGTCACTTTGATCTGGTTTTTTGTGTTAGCTGCCCTCGGTATTTTTAACATCGCTCAGAATCCTTCAATTCTTGCGGCCATCAATCCGTACTATGCTCTTCAATTTTTTGCCTCTCATTCGTATAAGGGATTTTTCGTTCTCGGCTCTGTCTTTCTCGTTATCACCGGAGGGGAAGCACTTTATTCTGACCTCGGACATTTTGGAAGAAGACCAATTTCGCGGGCCTGGTTTATCGTAGTTCTTCCTGCACTTGTTTTAAATTATTTTGGCCAGGGCGCGTTTGTTCTCGCTCACCCTGAATCCATTCACAATCCCTTCTTTCTTATGGCCCCGGCCTGGGCCCTTACTCCTCTTGTTATTCTCGCGACGTTCGCCACGTGTATTGCTTCACAAGCACTCATTACAGGTGTTTTCTCTCTGACTCTTCAAGCTGTTCAATCGAGATATATTTCACGCGTTCGTATAGAACACACTTCTGAAGTTGAGCGCGGTCAGATTTATATCCGCTTCATGAATAATTTTTTAATGATCAGTTGTGTAATTCTCGTTTTCACTTTCAAAACTTCAAGCGCACTGGCCTCTGCCTACGGAATTGCTGTCACGACCACGATGGGCATCACGACGTTGCTTTTTTATTTCTATCTTGTGAATCTTCTGTGCTGGAAAAAAACAAAAGCAAAATTACTTTGCGGTTTATTTCTGGTGATTGATCTTGGTTTCTTTGGGGCAAACCTGATTAAAGTTTTGGACGGCGGATGGGTTCCTCTGGCCATTTCAGTAGCCATTCTCACCCTGATGACAACATGGAGAAAAGGGCGCCATATTCTGGAATTGCGTCTGAAGCACAAAACTATTTCTTTGGAAAAATTCATCGAAAGAGTAAGAACCGAAGATGTTCATCTCGTCGAAGGAACGGCCATCTATATGACCGGATCACTTCAAAAAACGCCCTATGCTCTTTACCATACCTTTGAACACTTTAAGACCGTGCATAAACGCATGCTCTTTCTTTCGGTCGTCACTCGTGAAGTGCCGTTCGTTCCCGATCATTTAAGAACTCAGACGATTCAGCTCACAGAATCGATTTATGCCATTAACGTTTTCTATGGGTACATGGAAGATCAAAATGTTCCAAAAGCGATTTCAGGACTTCTCTTGAACGATTACTCGCTTGATCCCGATGACGCCGTTTACTTTCTCAGCAAGGAAAAAATCTTCGCGACCAGATTACCCGGGATGGCCCTCTGGAGAGAAAAAGTTTTTGCTTACTTGAACCACAATGCTCTCGATGCGACGACTTACTTTCACCTTCCGCCGAAGAATGTAGTGGAAATCGGCGTCCAGGTTGAAATATGATCTTAAACATGCTTTTTTGGCTCTAAGGTCATGCTCAAAACCCAGTGTCTGATCTACTCTCTAGATGAGGAAAAAGAGGAAGGTCTGACACTGAGGTCTGCCCCTGCACCACTTGTTGGAAACAACAAATAACAAAATATCAGGATAAAGTGGTGCAGGAATAAAATCTCAGTGAAAAGCTAAGAAGGCCCCAACAATGGAAGACATCTGTTGGGGCCTTATCAAGTTAATCCCCCATCATTATCAAAAAGTATTCCAATCAACTTCTTTAAAGATTTAGCTCGGCAAATTTTGCCTTTTTAGCTGGCCTCTAAAATTTAGTGTTCACTGTTCCGACAAAGGAACAATGAAAACACTACTTTTATTTTTCCTCGTCTTCACTTCCGCTCATTCTTTTGCCATGGGATCGAAGCGTCCCAGCAATTCGAGAGGAAGCTCAACTCCTTCACAAAATCCGTTGCCGACAATCCCTGCCCCAACACTTGATTTTGGCCAGGACTTAAATTCTGATGAATATCTAAACTCTTCAAGCATCGTTGGACCTTCTGTCGACGCTTTTAAAAAATTGAGCGAGCTTACAAAAATCAGATCCATTGTTAATGATGATGCTGCTGATAAATGTTTTGATGACAATGAACCACATGATCAGTTTGCAGATCAGATCAGTTATTTTTCACAAAAAATGATTAAAGATGTTCCGGCAATGGTCGGCGCCATCGGCTCTTATTATGGAACGAGTGAAAGTGACTCAGCTTATTTTCCCACTTCACTCATTCGCCACCCGCTTTGTATGGTTAATTCCTCAACTCTTTCTCAGACAATTAAAAATGTTCCCTCTCAAGCAACGATTGCAAAATTAAATGAATTTGCAACAGCTGTGAACACTCTTCGCACCGACGTGATCAATGGAAATCAGACAGCTAAAGCAGAACTGCTTTCACTGTGGTCGAGATTTTTTTCTTGTCTGGCCTATTCTGAATCACTCGGAACAGCTGATAGTTCAACTTCTCAAAATGTGGCCCGCAAATACTCTCCGGCAAATTATCGTAAGCCAGCGGGTGTAGAATTTTATGAAGACCCGTCTCAACCGGCGGAATCAAAATTAAATATTGGGGCCTTTCAATTTACTCCAAGTAAAACTGGAAACATTTCTCCTTGCCTGAAGGCCTGGAATAAGCTTCACGCAGGAAAACCCACATGTCAGTTGCCGGTTAATGGAACACAAGGTGAGTTGATAAAAGTGTTGGGAAGTTCTTACCAGAGCTTCAATGTTTTCTGTGGCGTTCATAAATTGGTTCAGACATTTGCCATTCAGGTCAATACTTCAAAATCGACTTCGACGTTTCCGACAAATTCAGTGAATGGAAAATTAAAATCGCAGGAAGCTCGTTGTGTGACTCCGCATTTTCAGGCCGGAAAAGCATACAATCACTTTGGACCTTTTCAAAATTCAACGGGAAGCAATCTGGAAGAACTTATGAGCTGCACCCTTCGCAGCCAGAATTAGTATGTAGTTCATCATGATATTTTTCCAGGATGCGCTTGATCTGCGCTTTGAACTTGATATCGTGGTAATCCATGACGTGAGCTCTGATTTTTTGTCCTTCCAGCTCAGCCTCTCTTGCGATGACTTCATCAATCATCACTTTTAAAGATTCCTTTGAAAAAGACGCAAAGAATGTTCCCGTTCCATCCACCCATTTTTTAATTTCATTGGCGACAATAACCGGCCTTCCGACCGCCATAGTGGCAAGGACGAGATTTGGGAATTCAGTTGTATTAAAGCTTATGAGCGCTTTAGATGAGGCAAGAACCGGAGCGTGTTCGCCACTGCAGCGGTTGCCGAAAAATTTATTCTGAGGCAGTTTTTGTTTCAGTTCAGACAAGTGTTTATCGTTTCCGATAAATTGAAATTCCTGATTCCACTCTTTCATCCAGTCTGCTATTTGACTTGCTTGTTCTTCTGTCAGACCGTTGCTTTCAATGAGAAAAAAGTGATGTGGAAACATGGTCTTTGGAAACAAAGTATAATCCGAAACCCGAAATGGCGGCGGAGTCACATCGAGATTTGGAAGTTCATGTTTTAGTTTTTCTTTTATGTCTTCACGGGAAACAACAACCAGATCTGCTTTCTTAAGACTTTTAATTGCCCACGATTCAACAAAACTTCTGAAAATTCTTTGTATCAGAGTTGTGTTGATTCTGTTTTCATACCCAAGCTCATAAAGAAAGGTAATCTGCTTTGTGCGATCACATTTCTTGATTCCCTGAGAAAATCCTTTAGAGATATTGATGATGAGATCGTATTCGCAGGAAACAAAAAGATTCTTGGCAATACTTGGTATCTGATAAGAATGCTGATAAAACTCACGCTCATTTCTCACTGACTTTGAAAGAAAGGTCGAAGTAATGACTCTTTGTTCGATATGTCCCAGGATAGCGCCCTGCTTGTGGGCAAAACAATAAAGCCTGGCATTCGGAAAAAGTTCACAGATAAGCTCGATGATTTCTGTGTAATGATTTCTTTCTAATAAGTAATCGCAGGTAATAGCAACTTTCATAAATTTATTTTTTAAAGGTTATTTTGAAAATATTCGGCCGTCAGTCTGATCCCCTCTTCAAATCCCATCAGAGGTTTGTAATCAGAAATCGACTGAAGTTTTGAAATATCAGGTCGTCTTCTCTTTGGATCATCCTTCGGCAATGGAAGATGAACAATTTTTGAAGAACTTCCCAAAATTTTTATAATCAGCTGGGCCGTTTCAAGGACAGTTTTTTCGTCAGGGTTACCGCAGTTAAACGGTGTCGGATCACTGCTCATCATGACTGTGTGAATAGCATTTACGAGGTCTGTAGAAAAACAGTATGAGCGCGTTTGCGAACCATCGCCATAAACTGTCAGGTCTTCACCTTTCAGTGCTTGCGTAATGAAATTTGGAATCACCCGGCCGTCATTGGGACGCATACGCGGTCCGTACGTATTGAAGATTCTCACGATACGTGTATCGACGTTATATTTGTGGTGAAAACTCATCGTTAAAGCTTCGGCAAAACGCTTGCTTTCGTCATAACAAGAACGCGGACCGATGCAGTTCACATGACCAACGTAATCTTCTTTTTGAGGATGGATTTCCGGATCGCCGTAAACTTCACTTGTAGAAGCTTCCAGGAAACGGGCGTTCTTTTCTTTGGCCAGTTCAAGCAGCTTTAATGTTCCTTCTGAATTTACGCGCATGATTTCCAATGGAATAATTGAGAAATCAATTGGCGAGGCCGGGCTCGCTAGTGAGAAAATATAATCAATCTTCAGATCTTTGAAGTTCGGCAACTTTTCATAAATATTGTGTTGATGAAATTCGAAATTTTTATAAGTTGAAAGAAGATCAATGTTTGAACGTGATCCCGTAATGAAATTGTCGATACCGATAACTCTTGCTCCGAGATTGAGATAAAACTCGCAAAGTGTTGAGGGAACAAAACCGGCCGCACCCGCGACAACGATTGTCTTTCCTTCCATTGATTCCGGTAACACGACCTTGTTCATGACTTATCTCCTGAGAATTTTTTAAATCTAATAATGTTTCAACTGTATGACCGCCGAGCCCAGAGTCAGTAATCCTGCTCCTGCTAATTGAACCGGGGTCAATTTCTGCCCTAAGAAAATCCAGTTGATCGTGACGGCTGAAAGTGGAAAAAACATTTCCGCAATCGCACACACGTGAGCAGAAATCATCTTGAGTCCTTTGTAGTAAAAATACATTCCAAGGAGCCCTGATAATATTACCATTAAAAGAATCTTTCCCCAAATTATAGGCTGCCAGTCAAACAGCACAATGGCGCGGTTGGCATAGATATAAAAGATGAGGAAAACAAATCCAAAAATAAATCTTCCGCCCATGATCTGGATTTCATTGTATCCATCGGCGGTCAGCTTCTTGCCAAAGACTGTAGACGCTCCCCAACTGACGACGGCCACCATTGTTAAAAGGTATCCCATCATGGCGCCCTGAGAGAGAAATTTCAGATTAAATTCAAAATGACTCGGGTCGGGCATAATGTCGGGCGAAGAAATAAGCAGTCCACCGACCACCGCAATGGCCGCCCAGATAAGAAATTCTTTTTTGATTTTTTCCTTCAAAAAAACAGCTGCCAGACTGAAAGAAATAACCGGCTGAAGTTTTTGCAGAAGAATAACAAGTGAAGGATTGATTAAAGTAAAGGCCTTGGTAAACGCCAGTGTTCCTATGGCCGAGCCAAACACACCGATAAACATGAAGTAGAAAAAAGATGAAATCCGGGTCTGCCAGATAGGCCCGCGGTTTTTCCAGAGAAGAGGAATAAAAATCACTGAAAGAAAGAGATGCTCCGTAAAAACGATTCGTTCAGCACTGATGCCGCCGAACAAAAGAGGATAGCGAATCAGCGTATCCACTGCCCACAATAGTCCCGCGAGAATAACGAGGAGAATTCCGATCACATTTGCCCTTTTCTTCTATGGCCAATTTTACTAATATTCTGAGGTAATCTTAGAATTTTAAATTTAGATCAACGGACGCATTCATGCAATTAAATCTTCATCAAACACATCACGAAATCGGCGATTTTGAAGGTCTGTTTAAATACATCACATCTACTTTTTCAAACACTGCTCAGAGCGGTCTTCACTTGTTTCCAGAGCTGTTTTTGACTGGCTATCCGTTGCAGGACCTCGTTCTTCAAAAAAGCTTTATTGACGATTATCAGTCGTTTCTGGCCGATCTGGGCCGCTGGGCAGTCAATCAGTTCAAATCCAATGGCCCCGTAGCGCTTTTAATGGGCGGGCTTTCCTACTCTTTTGATTCATTGGGCCTTCCCTTGCAGATAGAAAACGTGATGTATGAAATGCGTCCAGGCCAGCAGCTTCGCGTGCTTTATACAAAACAACTTTTGCCTAATTACGATCTTTATGAAGAAAAAAAATATTTCACGCCGGGACATGATCCCGCTGTTTATCAGTTTGACGGCAAAACGATCGGCCTCCTCATCTGCGAAGACATGTGGTTTTCTCATTTACATGAAATCGATCCTGTTGAGCAGTTAAAAGAGCACCTTGATTCGCAAAAACTCAAATGTGATCTCGTTGTCAATTTATCGGCCAGCCCCTATCACCTGGGGAAACAGGACCAACGTACGCAAAGAGCGATGGAAATTGCCAATTTTTTAGAATCGCCTTTCGCCTACGTCAACCGCGTCGCCGGTGAGGATGAAATTCTCTTTGATGGTCAGAGTTTCGTTGTCGATGGAAACAAAATCGTGGCCCAGGCAAAACGCTTCAAGCAAGAAGTGGTGTCATTGCCTCTCCCTGCTTATTCGCAGGGAAAATCATCTCACTTAAAAACGGATACAAATAGCTGGGGAACCCTTTTTTCTTCCAGACTATCAAGCGACACCAGAAGATTGATGCCTCTTAAAGATCATGAATGTGAAGAACTGCTTGAAGGTCTCATGTTGGGAATCAGTGATTACGCTCTCAAAAATAAGATGGCCCGTTTCACCATTGCTCTTTCTGGAGGGATGGATTCCTCACTGGTCCTCGCCATTTTAAAAATTTTAAAAGACAGAAAAACAATTCCTCATATGGAAATTGAAGCCGTGTTTATGCCAGGCTTTTTTTCCAGCTCGCTTTCCTATGATCTGTCCTACGACCTTTGCCGCAATATCAACGTAAAACTGTCCACTATGCCCATCAAGTTCGTTCACTCAACGATCAGAAGTGCCTACAAAGATAGTTTTTCTTCCGAGATGAAAGGACTTGCCGATGAAAATATTCAAAGCCGCCTTCGCGGAGCTTTGATTTATGCGCGTTCAAATGAAATTGGCTCGATGGTATTGAATACTTCCAATAAATCAGAAATTGCCGTCGGCTACTCGACTCTTTATGGCGACAGCGTGGGTGCTCTTTCGGTTTTAGGAGATTTGTACAAAAGTGAAGTCTTCGACCTGGCCCGCTTTATCAATGCTCACTACAACAACATCATTCCTGCTGAAATCATCGACCGCCCCCCTTCGGCAGAATTGAGGGAAAATCAGGAAGATTCTCAATCGCTTCCTCCTTATGATCGACTCGATCCGATTCTCGAAGCGTTTCTTTCTTATCGTTATGGACCTCAAGATCTGATCAAGAAGGGCCACAACCAGCAGGAGGTCATGAAAGTTTTTGGCCTTCTGACAAAATCAGAGTACAAACGAAGACAGTTTTGTCCTATAATAAAAGTGAAGGCCAAAAGTTTTGGTTTTGGTTACCGTGTTCCGATAAGTAAAAAAACGCTCTAACTTTTCATAAGGAGAAACTCGTGGACAAAAAACAATTGCTTAAATCATTTCAGGATCTGAAACAAGAAATTGAAAAACTCAAAAAAAAGCATGTGGTAAAAGGACTTGTGGATAAATTCCAGTCTGAAAGAAAATCGCTTGAAAAGAAAATTGAGAAGACTGTTTCGGAAGAAGTGAAGAAAGCAAAGAAGTTCATGACTGATCAGAAAAAAGAATTGGATAAAATCCAGAAGAAAGTTGAAGTTGTTCTAAAGAAGAAAAAAGCTGTGAAGAAAAAAACCGCTACAAAAACAACAAAAAAAGCTCCGACAAAAAAGAAAACATCGAAGAAAACAACATAAAAAAAGCTCCCCTCGGGGAGCTTTTTTTTTATGTGACTGAGACTTCTTCAGCGTACGGTTTCCAGTTCCCCTGCCAGACATTAATCGTTCCGGTGAGCAGCAGATTTTTTTCCTTATCAACTTTCACTTTCACGTATGTAAAACGATTGTGCCCTTCCATCAGCCCGGCATCCAGTTGTGGAATATGGTTCCACGTTCCTGTATTAAAGTAATATTTGTTTTCCGGAAAGCGCTCCCATTCCTGAACATGCGTGTGCCCCATGACCACCGTATGAATTTCGGGACGTCTACGAAGAATCCCCTTCGCTTTTCTTCCGTACAGAGGATAAATAGTAATTTGTTTTAAAACAGCAAGAGTCGTTTTGAAATTTCTATTCTGCTTAATGTATTCATCGAAGTTACTCTGAATGAGATATTTAACTACTGACAAACTCATTTTCCAGAAGAAAGGAAAATCATAAAGTAGACACCATTTGACATAAGAAGAGAGCGGGCGGACCTTATCTATATTCGGACGATCCTTGCGAAGAACCGGCAGAAGGTTGATACAAAACAATGTCCCCCAGGGAAGATTTAAAATCATTTTTCCATTGGGGCCTTCCATAAAATATTTATCAGAAGGAACTGTATTGATAACTTCGAAGCGGTGTCCGTGCTCTACATGAACGCCATTCAGGTTAATCTCAAAACAGAATTCAAGTTCTTCACCGACGTATTTTCGTAGCGCAGTCTGGGCTTCCTGAAACGCCAGACCTGAGTCGTGATTTCCGATGACGTAGGTGATTCTTTTATTCGGAGCTTTTAAAAATTTGCGAAGTCCTTCAAAGAAACGGGGATGTCCTTTTACAATTGAATCAATGGCACGAATCGTGACTTCATCATCAATAATACTCGTGTAAACGCCGTCGACGTCAATTTGAATCAGATTTAAAATATCGCCGTTTAGGACAAGATGAACTTCTTCTTTTTCGTATTCACCTTTGGAATAATAGTCGCAGAAATCGAAAAATTTTTCATCCTCGAGAAAATCTTCCAGCAGGTTGAGCTGGCCGTTCTTAAGGAACTTCCCTTTTCCAAGGTGCAGATCACTTATGACCAGAATATTCATCTCTCACCTTATTTTAAGATTTACTGTCGACAATTTTTTTCAGTGAACTTTTGAAAACGTCCTGCGTGTTGAAGACCAGACCTCTTCCGGATTCTTTAGCTTCGTACATCATGCGATCGGCAATGGCCAAAACTTCTTCCGCATTCTTTGCGTCTGTTGGAAACTCCGCAACGCCAATGGAAACAGATAGGTTTAACACTTTTTTCTGGTCTTTCACTTCAAACGTGTATTCTCTGGATTTAATCTTGGAAAGTATTCTCTCTCCGACAATTTTCCCGCTCGCTCCATCTGAGTTGACCAGAATAATAACGAACTCATCACCGCCGTAGCGATAGCTGATATCAGAATCTCGCAGAAGACCTTTTACATCGCGGGCAACATTTTCAAGAAGCTTTGTTCCGATGAGATGTCCGAAATTGTCGTTGACCTTTTTAAAGTGGTCAATGTCGATAAACAGAACGCAAAAGGGATCTTTCTCATGCTGGAATTGCTCAACCAGCGAGGTGAGATCTTTGTAAAGCTTGCGTTGATTATAAAGACCGGTTACATCATCGATATGGATGAGTTCGCGGCTCTTATAAAGATCTTCAAATTTTTCGATGATTTTTAAATGTGAAGCAATAAATGTCGAAAGATGTAGAAGATCATCTGTAGGAATTTCTGTCGGCGAAGAAAAAACAGTAAAGTAAAACTGATTTCTTTTCAGGCCTAGATTCACGTAATAGTAAAAACAATTTTCAACTTTTACAGTCAGACACGGAATTGTTTTAAGTTCACTTCTTTTAATAATGAGTTCATCAAGAAGTTTTGCGCTGTAAAGTTGCAAACGGTCACTTTTGCCAAGAACAGTTCTGCATTTATCGAGTTGTATGACAGGAAATTGATTGCGGATGGAAAAAACCAAAAGAGGTCTGACAAGATAAACTCTCGCAAGAAATTCTTCCAAATGGATCAAAAGTTTTTTGTCACTCTGGAAAAAAGGAAAATCGCTCAGGAATTTAGTTAACTCGCTCATAATTTCTCTTATCTCTGTCCGTGACCAGTTTTTATTTTATCATCAGTATCACTTTCAGATTCCTCTGTAACCTGGTCAATATCGTCCTCTAAATTTTTAATGGAATGGCGGAGTGTTTTCATTATTTTGTTTAATTTATCTTCAAGCTTTCTTTTATCATCTTTGGACTTTTGCTCGCGTATGGAAACATTTTCCATGTTAAATTCAAGAGCGTCTATCTTTCTTCTCAGCTCAAGTATTTTCTGGTCGCGACTGTGAACTTGAGAATCTACGTCCATAGAAAGCATTTCAAGTTTGGTCTCGAGCTCTTTTTCACGTTGTTTAACCTGATTGAAATCAATGCGGACTCTCTGCTCCAGTTTTTCTTTCTTCGCTTCAGCATTGCGGGCCTTTTCTTCGGCAAGCGCTCTTTTTTCTTCTGCGAGTGCTGCTTTGTATTTCAAGTCTTCCATCTCAGTCATGTGACGTTTGCGAATAATCGAATTTTCAATTTTCGCCTCATCCAAGGCCGCTTTCAGAGTCAGATTGTCCTGCTCAATTTCGCGGGCCTGACCTTTGAGCATTTTGATTTCAGTCAAGAGCTGATCGCGCTCTTCACGAAGCTGACGAATGGTCGCCTGAAAACGCGAAGATTCTTCATCGCTCACAAAAGATGTATGGGCGCGATCGACTCGCTCCATTCTGTCATCCGGAATCGAGTCAAAGTTCGCCGCTGCTTTCATGGCAACAGGAGCTTCAGCTTTTATTTTTACAGCAGGAGCGGCCATGCTTTCTTCTTTATCCGCAAACTCCATACCTGACAGGTCAAATTCATTGGTCGCTTCATTTTTATCAGCGCCAAAACTATCTGTGGTGAATTCATCTGTTGAGAACCCATCATTTGAAAAGCTCATTTCAGGAATCTGCTCAGCCGTCTTCTCTTCCATTCCACTCAAGTCAATTTCCTGAGTGCTGTCGGCCGATAATTTCGGGCGAAGAATGTCTTTTATAGTCGATTCAATATTGGCCTTCGCCTCTTCCGTCGTCATCAGATCCGCTGATGAATTAGTGGAGGCCGTCGATTCTTTAAAAGCCTCGAGATCAATTCCAGTCGCGCTTTTATTGTAGACAATTGTTGGCTGTGTAGATTCTTTTTTCTCGTCCCGGGCCTTTGAAGAAGCCATTTCGATTTCTGCATCGAAGAGATCGCCGCCAAGTTCAAGTGTCCCCTTAGTGGCTTCATCAAGGGCCGCAGGCGCCTGTGTATTTGAAGGACGCGTTTCGATAACCTGATCATCGTCGCCGCCGGATAAATCCAGCTCAAAATGCGAATCACTTTTAGTGGCTTCACCTTTTGCTTTACCGGCAGGCGGGGCCGAAGCCGTCGCGGCCGGGACCGCAGGAATATCTGGTGTATCATCACCAAAATCCAGGTTGAATTCAAGGCCTTCACTATCATCAGGAACAATTGAAAGTTTTCCGGTGCCTTCTTTTTTGGATTCAGCTGGAGGTGAATCGCTTATTGAGGCAAAATCCAGATCTCCGTCATTGCCGAAATCGAGATCGATTTTGGGGGAACTTTTTTCTTTTTTTGCACTCTCACTCATAGAGCTACCCTCATCACTTCCAAATTCTAGAGAAGAAAAATCATCATCCATTGCTGCCGTTTCTGCTTTAGTTCCGGCAGAAATAAGCTCAGAAGCTGATCCGAAAACCAGATCGAATTTGCGCTGAATTTTCTGGTTCAGCGAATCGTCGAATTCTTTTTTCTTTGCCCCTTCCATTATTTCCTCTTTAGCTATCTATACTTAACTTATCTTTATCGGCCAAATGCCGCTTTTCCTTGAGTGAAAAGAGATTTATCCGACTGCCTTGAGGGGCTTTTTAAGAAGAGAACCTTGTTTCCTCCAAGAGTGCCAATAAAAAATTGCACTATGGGAAAGACTGACTTCAGGGATCGCCTGACTAATCTTCTAGTAAGAGACTTAGTTCTTTTAGGTTGATCTACTTTGAAAAATTAGATTAAAATGGAGTGAGTAAAACACACATTACTTGATTAAATCATTAGGTTTTTTTAAAATAGGTTTAAAATGAAAAAGACGTTCGGCCATAAATTCATGACAAAATCTTTAGCAACATCTGCGATGCTTTTTTCGCTCGTTATGGGAAATGCACTGGCCCAGGAAAATACGAAACTTTACCCTGCTCCTCTTCTTGCTCTGGACGGTTATTATTCACACCACATTTTGATTGCTGAAAAATCAACTCACCTTCTTCACTTGTACAAAAACGTTGAAGGAAAACCTGAATTGATCAAGTCTTATCAAGTTGTCACTGGCAAAAAATCTGGCGACAAAGGGATTGAAGGCGATTTCCGTACTCCTGAAGGAATTTACAATTTTGTCGATTTCATGACGAATAAAGAACTTCTTGCAAAATCTGGCGCTCAAGGCGTGATTTATGGAGCAGGTGCATTTGTCACAGATTATCCGAATCCAGTTGATAAAGTGAACGGCAAAGGTGGATCAGGGATCTGGCTTCATTCGACAAATGATGAAACCAGACTGGATAAAGGACTGGATTCGAAAGGATGTGTTGTTACGGCCAATAATGATTTAATCGATGTTTCAAAATATCTGGAGCTGAATAAAACTCCGATTGTTATCGTGCAGGATCTTGTGTACTTGAACGAGAGAACTTACGAAACACAAAGAAACGAAATTAAAAAAAGTATCGACGGGTGGCTGGATGCCTGGAGAAACAAAAATATCACTTCATACATGAGCTACTATCACCCGGCAGAATTCAAAGACGTAAAAGGGAATTGGGCCAAGTATAAGGCTTACAAATCGGCCGTTTTCAATAACCCAGGCAAACCTAAAATTGATCTCGACAATATTTCCATTCTTCAATCTAAAAATTACGCTGTCGTCACTTTTACTCAAAAGTACCAGTCAAACACTATCAATGATGCCGGTAAAAAGATTCTCTACATGAAACAAGATGATTCTTATAACTGGAAAATCGTCAGCGAAAATTTCAACAAAGCAGGCTTTGAAGGAAATGATAAAATCGCTTTCGAACCATCAATGAGATTTTTCAAAGATTCGGATGTTAAAAAAGGCAGCAACTAGTGCATGAGGAGAAAGGACGAGAATTCATTTCGATTATCTACAATAAGAAAAACGATTCTCCCAAATACATTGAATTAAAAAAATCCAGACTCCTTTTATTCGTCATTGGGTTGCCCACTCTCACTTTAATTGCTCTTGCTCTCGGTGTAATCGGTCTTGTTCACACAAGTCCTTTTCACCTGATCGATACTTATCGCCAAAACTCTCTTGCCCGTGAAGCCGTTTCAAAAACAAATGAGCTCGTCAGTCAGTTACAAAAGGCCGAAGAAGAAAAGACGGTCATGTCCAAAAAACTGGCGGAGATGGATGCCGAGCTAAAGAAAGCGCAGGATGAAGTTCTGACTGCAACCGGCGACGTGGCCCGTGACAAGACACCTGTTGAAGCACCAATTGAAAAAACAGTCGACAAAACGACGGGAGACAAGTGTCCCAAGGCACCAGTCTGTCCTACTGTTACTAATGCTCCGGTAGTCAACACCATCGGTCTTTCAACTCTCTCTTTTTTCCGTCCGGTCCAGGGACAAAAAGACCGAACCAGACCTGCGACGTTGACTCTCTCTGGCTTTAAAGTAGAAACCAAACGCGACACAATCAATCTCATGTTCAATATTATCCCTGCCACGTTAGGTGAAGGGAAATTAGCTGGCCATATTGTGGCGATCATGAAGAATGAACTCGGCATCCAGGTTTATCCTCAAAGCGCACTCAATGTTCAAGGAACACAAATCAGTTTTACTTCAGGTGAGCCCTTTGCCACTCAAAGATTCCGCCCTGTCGATGCCGCTTTTCTTCGTCCTCGCAAGGCCGGCAATTATACTTTCAACGTTTATATCTTTGCCAAGAATGGGGATCTCCTCCACTATCAGAGCGTTATTTTGCCTGTTAAACTTTAACTAAGAAAGAGCACTTATGATTCAGAATCAGGAATTCACTTATATTGGTAAAACGACAACTCTCTCAGGCACGTTTAAATTCAGCGGTCCCACCCATCTTCAAGGCCATTTAAACGGCGACATCACCATCCTGAACGACGCTAAAATCGTTCTCGAAATCAGCTCGCAGACTGAAGGAACTCTCGTTTGCTCTGACCTGGAAATTTATGGGCATTTTACCGGCGAAATTCGTTCGAGTGGGAAGGTCACTGTTTATCCAACAGCTGTGGTGGAAGGAAAAATTGTTTCCAGATCAATAGAAATTCTTCCGGGTGCCGTTGTTAACATGAACGGACACACGGAAGAATAAGACTCAATTAGATAAATTTCTTAAAATCGACCACTTTCATTTTTCCCAGTTTACCAGGAAGCTTGCGCAATTCTTTTTCAATTGTCTTGTCCCCGAGAATGAAAATTGTCTGAACATTCATTCCGAAAACATCATCAATCTTCTTTGCTACATCTTTCGCTGTATATTTCATCACTGCTTCATTGAAATTGAAAAGTTCAGAGTAAGGACGTTCAACGTGATCGAGGTAAAGGAGCTGCGCCAGGAAGGCCCTGTTGCTTTCAAATTTAAACGGATGAGAGCCGACGATAGCACCGCGGGATTTTTCAAGTTCCTCGTCAGTAATGCCATCTTTTTTGATTTTTGTAATTGAATCATTAATGACTTCAATAAGCTTGTTGATGGTCTGATTTTTTGTGAAAGTAGCGATACCACTACGGCCATATTGTTTTTGCGAAGATACGTAAGCACCGATGGAATAAGTCAGCCCGCGCTTCACGCGCACTTCTCTCATCAGCCTTGATGTAAACCCGCCGCCTAGAAATTCACTGGCCAGTGTATCAAGACGTCTGTCGCCAATTTCATCGTAGTTTAAAAAACGGCCGATCTTTACCTGAACCTGATTGGCATCGGGAACCGGAACAAAAACAACTTCCGGAGAAGAACGTTTCACAAGTTTATAGGAAGCTGTGCGGACATAATCAGATGGCGAGCCTTGAAATTGACATTTTTCTTTCAATACTTTCTCGACAGAAAGAATTGATTTTGGACCGGTGATGTAAATTCTTTTCTTCACTTTATTTAAAAAATAATCCACTCGTGCTCTGAGACCTGCCGGAGTGTAGGAATCGAGATCTTTAAGTTTTCCACTGACCGGATAAGAGTAAGGTGAGCCGCTCATCGAAACTTCTCTGAAGACACGATCAGAAAGGGCCTGAGGATTCGCCACTAAACTTTGCAATTCTGAGCGCTCCTTATCAAGCTCTTGTTTCACGACGTCAGCGGGAAAGCTTGCTTCTCGGAGAAGAGAGCACGCCTGGGTCATTGACGAGTTGATGTCTTTAGCAAGACCAGACATCGCGACCGTAGTGTATTCGTGAGTAATGTCTGTAGAAAATTCTGTTCCCGTAAATTCAAATTGATCGAGGATGTCCTTTTGTGAAAGTTTCGGAGTTCCTGCATCAAGCAAGTTAAAGGCATGTTGAGTAAGCCCCATTCTTCCCGGCTCGTCTGATAAAGCGCCGTCACCGAAATAGAGAAGCATATCGTATGTAGGAAAACGAGCATCTTCGATGTACACGACATCAATTCCGTTCCAGTTTAATTTCTTGATAGAATCTTCAATCTTCGCAGCGGCAAAAGTTTTAGCACTGATCAGAAAGAGCAAGCTGATTAAAAGTTTCTTTTTCATTATTTAGACTCCACTAGAGCTGTCGGATTTTTTGGATACTTGTCCCAGATAGAAAGAAAAATCGGCGATGATTTCACAAGGATGTCGTGACATTCTTTTTTGACTTCACTCTCTTTTACAGAATTATAAATTTCCATTTCTTTTGTTCCGTAAGCATAATCGCCGTAAATTTTCTCATTCATCATAATTGTCGAGGCCATACCTGCATTGGTTTTCATTGCGGTATAGGCTTGTGACATAATTTGATTTTTCGTCTTTTGAAGAGTGCGGGCATCCAGACCTTCGTCGCAGAATTTTTTCATATCAGCGAGGAACTTTGTTTTCACATCTTCAATTTTTTGTCCTTCCATTAATTCGCCGTTGAAATAAAAAACTCCGGCATGTCTCAGGTTGTAACTTGAAAGACTGATATCAGTGAGCATGGGCGTCTGATTTCTCACGTATTTTTGAGCGAGATAGGAACTTCCTCCGTTCCCCAGCATAAACGCAAGAACATCGAGAACGAAAGCTCTTCTTGTTCCTGCTTTTTCACCTGGAAAAGCGACGGCAAATTTTGGAATAGGATTCGTTGCATAGAAACTGTAGTCAGTTCCCCACTTAGCTTTTGATACGTAATTTTTTGGATCATCTCTTTTTGCTTTAAGGTCAGCAAGCCCCTGAGATTTTGGAATGGCCCCGTATTTTTCTTTAATGACCGGAAGAATTTTATCCGGATCGACATCTCCAGAGATAGCAAGAATGGCATTGTCCGGAGCATAGTATGTTTTAAAAAATTCCATCATCTGATCACGAGTAAGCGCCGTAAGATCCTCAACATCACCGATCACTGACTGACCGTAGGGTGTGCCTTCAAAAACTTTCTTCATCATGGTCAAATAAAGAAATCCATCAGGGCTATTTTCATAGCGCATTTTTCTTTCTTCAAAAATAACCTGTCTTTCAGACTCAAAGCTTACAGGTTCAAGAAGTAAGTGCTGAAGTCTGTCGGCTTCAAGATCAACCATCTTTTCGACAAAATTAGAAGGAATGGTCTGGTAATAAACAGTGGCATCATTTGTCGTATAAGCGTTGGTTGCTCCCCCGTTTTTTTCAATCAGAAGATCAAACTCTCCCGGGCCATATTTCTTTGCGCCCTTGAACATCATGTGTTCAAGAAAGTGAGTCGCTCCTGTTGTGCCTTTTGTTTCATAGCGGCCGCCCACATCAAACAAAGTGTAATAAGCTGCAATCGGAAGTTTAGGATTAGGTGCAATAAGAACAGTCAGTCCGTTATCCAGGACAACTTTTTTTACATTGAGCGCGATAGGCGCAGGTTTTTTGGCCGATGTTCCTGTTAAGGATGCACAACCTGTTAACACAAGAGCACTAAGACCCAGTGTCATGATTTTTTTGGCTAATTTTTTTTGGCCCATTTGCTGTTTCCTCTTAAATTGTAAGACTTGTCAGGATAGGATTATAACATGAAAGCGGAACACAAAAATACAATCATTGCACTTGGTACCGGAACATCAACAGGAATTCCAATGATCGGATGTTCCTGCTCAGTGTGTACATCACTCGATCATCGTGATCAGAGATTGCGCACGAGTATTTATGTTGAGACAGATTCCGGAAAAAAGTTTCTGGTCGACACAACTCCCGATCTTCGTACTCAGTTTTTAAAGAATAAAATCTCCGACGTAGATTTTGTCATTTTGACTCACACTCACGCTGATCATTTACACGGCATCGACGACCTGAGACCTCTTACTTTCAATCCTCATAAAAGTGAAATACCTCTTTACGCCGACAGAACCACTACGGGAATTTTGCAAAGACGATTTGATTATATTTTTAAGAAACCGGATCCAAATAAAACCTTTCTTGGAGGGGGTCTTCCACGACTGACAGTGCATCCAGTTCCTCTTGAAAAAAAAATTACTATTCAGGGCGAAGCCTTTTATTTTTTCCAGTATCCTCACGGGCACGGATCAACCATGGGCTTTATCCATCGTTCGAAAACATCTACTCTAGCCTACATTGTAGATTGCATGGAAATTCCGGAACCACTCTTGAAAACTCTGGAAGACATGAAAATTAATCTGCTGATTATTGATTGTTTAAAAAGAGGAACACATTCCACTCACCTGACTGTCGATAAAACTTTCAACTATATTAAAAGAATAAAACCCGAGCGGGCAGGTTTGATTCATATGAGCCATGATCTCTTTCACACAGAACTCGAACGGCTCGCTCGCGCCGAATTTGGCAATAATGTTTTTCCTTTGTATGATGAAGAAAAAATCACATACTAGGAAAAGCCCTCATGACAGAACAGACTTGTGAAATTCCTGTTTCGCGCTATCAGAAATTTTTGAGAACGATTAACACGGACAAACACGAGCTCTCGTTGAGATTGTACATGGTCATTGTTCTTGCTCATTGGGGCGAACACCTTGTTCAGGCCTTCCAGATATTTGTTCTTCACTGGCCACGTTCTGAATCCCGGGGGATTCTGGGACAATTCTGGCCATGGCTGGTTACTTCTGAATCTCTTCATTATCTCTACGCTCTTTTCATGCTCATCGGATTGTGGATTTTGCGTTCCGGCTTTTACGGTCGCTCACGCAAGTGGTGGATCATTTCTCTTGGAATTCAGTTCTGGCATCACTTCGAACATTTTCTTCTTCAGGTCCAGGCACTCACTGGAAAATTTCTCTTCGGTTCTCCGGTTCCTTCTTCTATCCTCCAGCAGGTTATGCCGAGAGTAGAATTGCATTTATTTTATAACACGATTGTTTTTATCCCGATGGTCATTGCCATGTATTACCATCTCGTTCCAACTGATGATGAACTCGCCTTACACCAATGTTCTTGCTCGGTGGTAAAAGCATGATGAAATCCATTATCTCTATCTTTTTACTAGTGGTCTGTGCTTCTGCTTTTTCTCACGAAGGACGGGCCTATTTAATTTATGAGCATAAAAAAGTTGGAACAAATGAAGTGTCTGTCCGGGTGGATCCTGATACCGGTAAAGGAACCATTGAAGTTTTTATCACTGGAGATCCTGCCGGGCCAATGACCATAGAACTGGAGGCCAGGGCCTCTGGAAGCGCTCTTTTAAAGGCCATTGCCATGCTGGACTCGAAAGAGTCTACTCCCCCGGGCCGCCTCGTCTATAAGGCTATTTTACCGTTCGACCATGCAGGTTTATGGAATCTGCAAATTCAATTTAAACAAAATGAAGAGCTTGTTTACACATCCCAAAATGCCATTGAAGTCGTTGAGCCCGGGCCCAATAAAAAGGAGTTTATCCTTTTTATTCTGCCGTTTTCACTCATTGGGTTCCTTATTTGGAAGGTTAATAAGGCCAAACGGAAATCGGTCATTCAAAAGGCTTGATTTTCTCCTCAGGTAATAAAGTAATTATCCTCATTTTCCCCTTGCCGTTTTTCCCGGTTCTGTGGGATTCTCAGGAATATTTTTAAACCCAATTTTTTGATGCAACCCTTTTTAAGGAGAACTTAAAATGATTATCGGAGTACCTAAGGAAATTAAGAATAATGAAAACCGCGTTGGTATGGTTCCAGGTGGAGTTCGCGCTCTAGTTGGTGACGGCCACACTGTTTACGTTCAAAAAAACGCTGGTGTTGGTATCGGCATTTCAGATGAAGAATATGTAAAATCTGGAGCGAAGATTCTTGATACAGCTGCTGAAGTTTTTGAAAAATCAACAATGATTATCAAAGTTAAAGAACCTCAGGCCGTAGAAATCGCGATGCTTAAACCACATCACATTCTTTACACATACCTTCACCTTGCACCAGATCCAGAGCAAACAAAAGGTTTGATGAAATCAGGATGTACAGCGATCGCTTACGAAACAATTCAAAACAATGACGGCTCACTTCCTCTTCTGGTTCCAATGTCAGAAGTTGCAGGTCGTATGTCAGTTCAAATCGGAGCTGCTTACCTTCAACTTGATAAAGGCGGTAAAGGCGTTCTTCTTGGAGGTGTTCCAGGTGTTCGTCGTGGTAAAGTGACTGTTCTTGGCGCTGGTATCGCTGGTACAAACGCGATTCAAATGGCGATGGGAATGGGTGCTTCTGTTACAGCAATCGACATTTCAACAAAACGTCTTGCTGAACTAGACGCTCTTTATGGTTCACACATCACAACTCTTTACTCAAATCCAGACAACATCGAAAAAGCAGTTCTTGAATCAGATCTTGTTATCGGTGCAGTTCTTATTCCAGGAGCAAAAGCTCCTCACCTTGTCACAAGAGACATGATCTCTAAAATGCAAAAAGGTTCAGTAGTGGTAGATATCGCTGTTGACCAGGGTGGATGTATCGAAACTTGTAAACCTACGACACACGAAAATCCAACTTTCGTAGTAGACGGTGTTGTTCACTACTGTGTGGCCAACATGCCAGGTGCTGTTGCAAGAACATCTACATTTGCTCTTACAAACGTAACTCTTAAATACGCTCGTATGATTGCAAACATGGGTGTTGAAGAAGCTGCTCAGAAAGATAAAACTTTCCGTCCAGGGATCAATATTTACAAAGGCACACTTGCTTACGAACAAGTTGCTAACGATCTTGGACTTCCGTACACAAAACTTCCGTTCTAATTAATGAGGGCCGCAACTGCGGCCCTTTTTTTTTCTCCCGACCATCACACTCGGAAATAACTTCCCCTTCACCTTTTTTGTAAACATGTTAAAATCATTCACATGACCGGCAAAAAAATGCTCGATATGATTCTTCTGGGTGTAATGACCCTGACCACAGTTGCTGTGATCGGTTTATTTTACTACACAGAGAAAGTCTACAAGCGCCCTCCTATCGATGAAAACAAGGAGCGCGATGCTTTTCTTAAAGAAGGCGACCCGAAGGCCATACCCGTCTTTTACAAGATCGATAAGATGACTGTGAGTCTTGTGCCGAAAGATCCCAATGCCAATCAACGCATGCGCTATCTGGAAGTAGAACTCTCCCTGGTTCTCTTTAAACCTGAAGACGCGGGAATCATCAAAACCTATCTCATGGTCGTTCAGGATAAAATCATCAATGTCTCAAGCAAAATGGGAGCTGAAGAACTCAACTCTCTCACCGGAAAGATTCTTTTAGAAGATCGCCTGAAAAAAGAAATCAATAAATCGTTGGGTAAACCTGTCGTGAAGTCGATTTTCTTCTCACGCTACATCGTACAGTAACTTCACTATTTAACTTTGAGCGCTTTTTTCATTTCCTGATATCGGATTAAATCACGCTTTCTCTGCTCTTCTTTTTTCAAGTCTGCCACAGATGAAATTTCTCTTTCAATCTGCATTTTTCGTTCTTTATCGTTTTTGACCAGCGCGATTTTGACTCGCTTGTATTTTACTTTTCCATTTTCATCCAGCGCGACTTTTCCGTTTTCGACGACAGGAATAATCTGTTCCCTGTCACCGATAATGATAGTTGATCCTTGATTGCCTTCAAGCATCTTTTCAATTTCAATAGTCGAGGCCTGTTCGCCAAGACGGTAAGGATAACGTTGCAGTTCGTTCGCTGTCATATAAACGACATTGGATTCAGGAGTGGCCTGAGAACCAACAGACTTAAGAATGAGTTGATTCGATTGAGCGGCCCCCGTTGCTGATCCGGAAGAAACTGCAGCAGGCCCGCGCGAAACTTCATTTCCGGCATAGGAGGCTGCTAAATTTCTAGAGGCCTTTTCGCTTTCCGCGGCCGCCGCTGCGGCCTCAACTTGCGCCGTTTGAGCAGAGTTAGATGGACGCACTGATGTGAAACTGCTCGGAGCAGAAACAAAATTGCGGTTTCTTTCTTCTCTTTCTCTGGCCAGACGATTGTCTTCAGCTGTTTTAAGCGCCTTTGCTTCAGCATCTTTTCTCTTTTTATCAGCTTCAAGTTCAGCGATTGTTTTTTTCAATTCAAGAATTTCTTTTTCAGTTGTAGACGTGTCGAGAGACGCGCCCTTCGTCTCGGAAGAATCTTTTTTCCCCTGCATTTCTTCCATTCGCTCAGTCATATCATCAAGCTTGCTTTTCAAACCATTAATCTGCGCCATCAAAGCGTCTGATTCTTCTTTTTTCTTTTCAGACTCATCTTTGACAATAGTTTTATCATCTTCTTTTAACTTATTTTTTGTTTCTTCTGCCTTGATTCGCTCTTCCTCTGCGAGTTCACGGGCACGTCCGATAACATCCCAGTTCGAAGTCGTGTTGGTATTTAAACTGTTTTCAGGTGTTTTAAAATTGTCAGAAACTTTTTGCAAATTTTCACCGAAAGAATCGACGAGTGAGTCTCTGTTTTCAAATCCATGAATCACATCTTCTGAGCTGTTGTTTTTGACAGCAATGGCCTGAGAAGCTGATTTTAAGCCTTCACCGAATTTAAATTCCTCCTGTGGCTTAACATCCCTTTGCGAAGGAGCTGTCGAGTCAGGACGAATTCCTGATTCAGCATTCAATTTGGCCGTTGAAACCAACTTCTGAATCCGCGTTGTACTCGATTGCGTACGTACCTGAGACTGGTTTCTAAAAATCGCAGGACGTCTTCTGCCGAATGCTAGTTGCGTATTAGTTTTCAGCACCCGCTGAGGAAGACACAATTGTTTTTCAATGGCGAGGTAAAGTTCTTTATTGTTATTTCTAAAGTCATTAGTCAGACTCGCCCAGGCCCGTTGGTCATCTTCAAAGCAGTTTCTTCCAACAGTTCCCTTATCACATTCCGATACTATTTTTATTCTATCGCGTGCTTTAGAGCAGATTTTTTGAAGACTGAATTTCTTAGAACAGTTTTTCTTTAATTCTTCTTCCGATTTAATCATGACGGATTCTTTGGAAAAGAATTTACCTGGAATAAAAGTGAGAAGATTATCCGCAGAGGCAGGAGCTCGGTCAAACTCCGGAAAATCAATCAACGAATCAGCAACAGCTGCAAGAGCAACTCTTGTTTTATGATCACAGTCGAAATCAATTTGTTCTTCTTCACACAGCTTTGTTTTGTGCTTTTGCTCGTACTGATAAAGGGCAACGTTGTATTCTCTGTTTTCCTCTACCGCCTTGGTCAGCTCGGAAAGAAGAATTGCTGTCGGAATATTTTGAGACACAACGGCCTCAGCATCTTTCACATCTTCGGGTTTCACTGAATGACTACAGAATGAAATTTCATCACAACGGGCCCGGTCGTGCTGGTAATTGGCCCCATATTCAAACGCATCCGCATAGAGAGACTCTTCTTTACAAAGCACGGAAGAAAAATCGAGCTTGAATGTTCTTTCTAAAGGATCACTTAAAATCTGAAACTGTTGTTCCTGATTGCAGGAAGGAGCAAAGATAAAAGCATTTTCAAAGGGAACCGGCATGACCCCCTGAGAACGAATCTCAAAGGACAAAAAGAGCAGGCACGGCACGATTAATTTCTTCATAAGCTTTATCCTGGATGGACGACCATATAAATCTTATCGAATAACTGAGCGAAAGACTTTAGTTTTAGCTTTTTATTGATAACCCCGCAGGAGTTATAGAGTGAAATTCAGAGGGAGAGAATGGATAGTGCCTCAGAAAATGGGCAAAAAAAAAGGCCCGCTACCGCAGGCCTCTTTTGATATTCTTTCTTTTTTAATTATTCTTCTTCTGATTCGTGATCTTCAGTGTATGAAGCATTTTTTGTCTCATCAGGCATGCCATCAAGATACTTCTTCACTTCTTCCTTAGTCACTTTGCCTTCAGCGATAAGTTTATCTCTTAAACGAACGTCCATTAATTTCTCTTGTAATGCTCTAGCTAGTCTCATCCGTATGCCTCATTAAAGTAAACTTTTTAAATTAGATTAGCACCATAGCACTAATGACGGTCATTGCCAATACTTTGGTGGGCGATCGTTGTCATCTTTCACAATTGTGAGCTTTGCCTTGCCTTTACGAGAGCGTTTTAACTGCGTCATCTGACCTACTTTCTGAGAAAGCATCTGGAAATTGCGGTTTGAGACCAGAATCATAAAAAGATACGCCGAAGCAATTGCACCCAATTGCCCCCAGACACCTACATAAGTCGGTCCGGAGACCCCCTGAAACAGCGATATGGCCACAAGGATCCAGCAAAAATAGCGGGCCTTGACCGGAATAACCATCATAAAAGAAAACACTCTGTCGGGGAAAATGACCGCGTAGGCCACACACAGCGAACTGACAATTCCTGAAAGACCCGTCAGAGGAAAACTGTAAACCACATGACCTCTAAAGAATAGGGCATTGATACCAAGAAATAAAAGACCGCCTCCAACGACGACACTTAAAAGAAATTTCACGTATCTCTTCGTTCCCCAATTTTCTTCAAATTCCGATCCCATCAGCCAAAGCATCAAACAGTTTAAAATGACTTCAATAATCGAACTGGATAAAAGTGGATAAGTGAGCAAAGAATACACGTGGCCATTAAAAAACTGCTCAGCCGAGAGACCTAATAACATTCCCAATGAAATCCCAGCTCTTCCCAGAGCAAATTCAAGAATAAACATCGCCGAAACTGCAATGATAAGACCTTTATTGATTTTAGTTAATCGCGGAAGATAAATTTGTGATTGATCCATAGTGACCTGCTTTATTTTAGTGTCTGGCTGAGTTCAATCAAAACTCCGCCTGTCGATTTCGGATGAATAAAATTCACCAGACAATTATTCGCTCCCAGAAATGGTTTTTCGTGAGTGAAGAGATAGCCCTGAGCTTTCATCTCAGCGCATTTCTTTTCCACATCGGGAACTTTAAAACACATGTGATGAATGCCCTCACCTTTTTTCTCAATGAAAGTCTGAATCGGACCTTCACCATTCAAAGGGCAGACAAGTTCAATGTGAGCGTGTTCATCTATATGAGCAAAGGCCGTTGTCACTTTTTGTGAGTCGACGACTTCGCGATCAGGAGAAAATTTTAAACCGAGATCTTCATAAACTTTTTGAGCGCGATCCAGATCCTTCACGGCAATCGCCACGTGATCCAAGAAACAATCTTTGTTGAACATGTTTGAACCTTTGTCAGAGTCACAGTTTCTAATATAGAGCTATTTTAGAAAGCGACTGCTTAAGGGTCAACAGCTTTCGAGCAGTCATTCGGATCAAAGTCCGGAACTGCAGGTTGAACAGGAGGAATACAGACACCGCCTTTGCAATCTCCGTATGTCATGACCGCCGGACATCTGAGAGTACAGGCAACAGTTCCGTCGGCCTTATAACCGTTCTTAACGATCTTACAAGTGACTACCGGCTCCTGGGCGCAGAATTCTTTTGAAACGCATTGCTGACCAGCTGTCTTGCTACAGAATATTGGACTTGTTCCGTTTGGATTATGTGGAGAACAAGAACCAGTTGCCTGGTTACAACACAAGCTTGAGCATTCAAAATCGGATGTACAGTTGGCACCGATTTCCTGATTGCCCACGACCGGAGTGGAATCCACACATTGAGTAACGAGATCTTTTGACCAGCATCTTGAATTAAAGCAACATTCATCAGAGCCGCAAGTTGAAGAGTTTTCACAACGTTTGAAATTAGTAGTGAGGACTTCTTTTCCTTCGTAATTGCTGATTGAAGCACGGATCAATTGAAGCTTGATGGATTTGTCAGTCGTAATGTTCACTTCTTTTCCGTCTTTCATATAAAAGACTTCAATAGATGAATCGACATTACACGAGCCAATTCCTTCGTTGCTTGTAGAATCGTAATTCATCACGCGGATGCTGCATCCGTCGACAATAGAAGTTGTTCCGGTTGAGTTGGCCACAAGTGGCGAGCGCGCACCGAATCTGTCTGTCGATCCGAGATAGTAAACACCTGATGAAAGAGAAAGAGTTCCTGAACGTGGAAACATGAGTGAATGATAGCCTGTCACGTATCCAGCAAAGGGAGTCGCTAGTTCAAAAAGCCCGTTGCTCGAGTGCCAAAGCGCTGAACCTGTAATTTGCCAGTTGTCTTCGTCGATAGAACGATATGGACCACGATAATAATAACCGGTAAGCACTTGCAGATCGAGACCTACGGCCACATGAGAAGTCCCAAAAAGATAATTGAGTGTTGAAGCACTTGAATCATCCGGAAGACAAGCAGAGCCGGCAAACGTTGAGTACGTTGGAGAACGCGATCCACCACTCTCCGTCCAGATAGCAGGACGGGTTGGAAGAGAAGAAAGTATGGATGTTGTTCCGTTGACCGTCTGACTACTATATAAAGTTGAGTCGACAACCTTTGCGTAAGAATAAAGACATTTGTCTCCTGATGTTGAACACGTCGAAGTGTTCGACAATGGAATAAAAGTTGGATCGTCTTCGAGCCTTAAACCGCGGCAGTAAAGACCGCCGTCGCGTGGATCGGAAACCATTCCCGCCGGAGCTGTGGCCGCAGCGTAATCAGTGTAATCGTAAAGGTCATACGGCAAACGCATGCGCTGAAAAGGTTTTTGGTTCATATCTATGACCAGAACCTGGATATCAGTTTTAGGAACAATCCCCGGCGCGCGTGCCACCGTTGCATTTAATGTGACTGATTGTTTGTCGACACCAAAGTTAAAACGGACATAGACAATCTTGTTGGTCAAAGCAGAAACGTTCAGTCCTGCCAGATAAAGATTTCCTTTGTAGTTTTTAGGAAGCGTAAGTTTCTTTTTATAAGTCCCGTCGAAAGGATCCACAAGGTGAGAAAGTTCAATTCTTTGAGAAGACAATGTGCCGTCAGTTGTTCCCGACGTTGAATCAATCGCGCCTGAACTGCTTCCGGGAGTCGTTCCCGTTTTACTCAAGTTGCTGTTTTTGACGCCCAGTTTTGAACGCGTGCCCGTGCCTTGAATACAAGACGACATCGCCAACGTGAGGGCGATAAGTGAAAGCGTAAGAATTGATGAAAGAGAAACACGTTTCATACATTCTTCATCGGTTAAATCGAAACCAAGCTACAGTTTAAATTTTAAATTGCGATGAGATAAATAAGTGAGAATACTGGACAATAATACTCAAAAAGAAGGATCTTGAGCACTTAAATGCCCGGATCACAAAAAGTGGTCCATGAACGCTTCGGTCAGTTCGTCCAGAATTTTTGGCAGTTAAGCGTTTTTCAAATGATAGAAGATCTTCACCATGGCCACAGTAAAGACCAGAGTGAGAAAGGCGTCCGGCAAAGAATAGGCAAAAGTCGCAACTGCTTTTAACACCGGATCAGTGATAAATGAAAAGGCCAGAAACGAAAATTCCAGAAGCAAGCTGGCCAGAGCAATCAAGGCCACGAGTTTGAAATTCTTTTTAGCAAGGACTCTGCTCGCTTTAAAAAATTTTCCCGTTACTTCATCATCGAGCACGGCCACAAGCGGAACCATGAAGAAAAAAACGTTCACTAAAAACGCACCGATGATTGTCGCAGCTACAAAGAAATAAAAAAAGAGTACGCCGGCAAAATGCATGTTCATTTTCAATCCGACAAAGGGAATATAAAAAAGCGAAATGGGTAAAACCAGGGCCGCAAAGAAAACCATCGTATAGTAAATATTGTACAAAAGAAAAGTGGGAACAATAAAAGATAACTCCCCTTCTCCTCCATGTTTCTTTTTTTGAATTAAAACGACCTGGGCAAGAATCACAAAAGTTAAAAGAGCCGCAACGACCGTAAGAATAATACTTGTTGTCGATTCAGGGCCGATGCCTAAAAAAGGCCAGAGAGATTCTGCATTTCCCAAAAGCACGAGCGCGAGAAAAGCGCTTACATAAACATGCTTATTGATCAGCACTTCGCCGGCCGATTCTTTTAAGTAATGCCAGAAAAGATTTAGGCTGTTCATTTTGAGATGGCCTCGAAAGTTCTTTTTTCTTTATTCTTACGAACAAACGGAACTTCAAAAATCTGATTGTGAAAAGAAATATAAAATCCTTTCGACAAAAGTTTTGCTGCAAGCAACGCTTCCGTCACATTCTGAGTGGCATCGGTATCTTCGAATCCCATAGGGATCATCGCCCCGGTGAAAACGACGGGCACTTCCAGATTTTTTATGCGCTCAAAACAATATTGCGCAGTCAACGCCATTGTATCTGTCCCATGCAGAATAACAATGGGTGCTTTTTTTTGCGATTCGGATTCAATGGTCTGGCAAATTTCGGCCCGGTCCTGATCATCCATGTAAAGCGAATCTTTCGACATGAGTGGATGAACATGAATATTGGTGTAGGGCAATCTCAGCTTGGAAAGAATGCGGTTTTTAATCGACGTTCCTCTGTTTTCCAATGAACCGTCAAATTCATCATATGTTTTTTCGATTGTGCCGCCCGTAGTAATAATAATGACGTCGACGTTATTTTTTTCATTTATTTTTAAGGTCATAACCTTGACTCTCGTTCTTTTGATCTCATAGTTAGCAAGTAATTTGTTAATTTTATGATTTTAGGCAGGAGAATGCAATTATGACTTCACGCAAAGGTACGATAAGTGTTCAGACAAATGATATTTTTCCCATCATTAAAAAATGGCTTTATTCTGAGCACGATATTTTTCTCAGAGAATTAGTCGCCAATGCCACTGACGCTATTACTAAGCGCGCCACACTTGCCCGCACAATGAATCAGGAAATTCCGACTGGGAAAATTACGGTCACAGTTGATAAAGCGGCCAAGACCATCGTTCTCGAAGACAACGGTTTGGGAATGACTGAGGCCGAAGTTGAAAAATATATTGCTCAACTCGCTTTTTCGGGTGCTGAAGAATTCGTTAAAAAAATGAAAGACCAGGGCAACACGCCTAATACAGATATCATCGGTAAATTCGGTTTAGGTTTTTACTCTGCCTTCATGGTGAGTTCTCGCGTTGTCGTAGAATCTCTGTCGATGACTGAAGGTGCAAGGCCTACAAAATGGATTTGCGACGGAGATACAGATTATACTTTCGAGGAATCAGCAAAATCGGAAGTGGGAACAACGATCACTCTTCACATCAATGAAGAATCCGAAGAATTTCTCAATGCGTGGAAAGTCAGTTCAACGCTTAAAAAATTCTGCGATTTCATGCCTTATGAAATTACAGTTCGCGACGCTGAGGCCAAGGAAGAGTCGGCACATCCTGGAATCGTGAATGAAACTCAACCGCTTTGGAAAAAAGATCCTGCGACTTTAAAAGATGAAGATTATAAAGAATTTTATAGAAAACTGTTTCCAATGGATGGGGATCCCCTCTTCTGGATCCACTTGAAAGTCGATCACCCTTTTACGCTGGAAGGAGTTCTGTTCTTCCCCAAATTAAATCCGAACAAACCTTTCAACGAATCCAATATCCGTCTGTACAACAAACAAGTTTTCGTTTCAAACAATGTCAAAGACATTGTGCCTGAATTTCTTTCTCTGTTAAAAGGGTGTATCGATTCAAGCGATATTCCTCTGAATGTTTCTAGATCGAGTCTTCAAGGCGATCCAAACATCAAGAAAATTTCAAACTACGTTATTAAAAAAGTCGCCGAGTCTTTAAAAAAACTTTTCAACAACGACCGCGCCCGCTATGAAAACATCTGGGAAGACATCGCTCTTTTCATTAAATACGGTGCCATTTCAGACAATAAGTTTGATGAAATGATGAGAGACTTTGTCGTCTACAAAAATTCCGACAACAAATACGTAACGCTCAAAGAATACCGCGATTCGATTCCTGAACAATTTAAGGAAAAACTGGGCGATAAAGTTCTTTATTTTGAAAAAGGAAAATCCGACTACGCCCTAAGAAAAGAATTGCTTGCTCAGGGTCTTCAGGCCCTTGAAACAGAATCGTATATCGATCCGCACTTCATGCAGCACGTGGAGTTAACAAAGCTCGGCGACACAACTTATAAGTTCGCTTCGGTGGATTCTGAAATCGGCACATTGCTCGAACAAGAAGCAACCAGCGACAGTGATATCAAGGTAAAAGATCTTTTCACTGATGTTTTAATCAGCAAAACTGAACATAAAACAGAAGCAGAAGAAGATCTGGATTCACTAAACCATGGCGGCCTGAAAGACATCGAAATCGCAAAAATTAAAAATTCAAAAGCACCAGCGTATTTCAAAGTCGATGAACAGATGAAGAGAATGCATCAGATGGCCAAAAACATGGGGAACGAAGCGATGTTCCCGGTTAAGAAAACTCTGGTCATCAATCCAGGATCACCACTGATCCAAAACGCTCTTAAACTGCACGAAAAAGGCAATGACCAGCTCGTAAAGAAGCTATGTCACCACGTTGAAGATCTTGCTCATATCTCGAGTGAAGGATTGAAACATGAAGACAGAGAAGCCTTTGTTCTTCGCACACAGGAACTGATGCAGGAACTGACAAATCTCGTTTTATAATAGAATTAAAGAAAAACTGGCCGGTGATTTTTAAAGAAGGTCATCGGTCAGCATTGATAACTAAACCATCGCCTTGATAATTTCAAAAGCTTCATTGAAATTCCCTTTCGAATACCCCTTCTCTTCCATCAATGAAACAAAAGATTTAAGATCGAAACTTTTTCCTTCTCTCAGAACAAAACGCGCCAGAATTCCAGTGAGAATAAAGACACCACTGAGAGGAGCAATTTGCATTGAATTAAGTTTTTTTGGAAAGCCTTCTCCACCGGGCATTTCATGCTGCTCGATTAAAATGCGATCGATGTCGGGAGGAATATCCTTGAAATGGGAAAGCAGCTCGACAGATTTATGTGGGTGCTCATTAAAGCGGCGGATTTCAGCACGTGAAAAGCGCGGTTCCATCGCCAGGAATTCCTGATAATCGCAAATCTCCATGAGTGCGATTGAATCCAGCGAAATATCCTGCAGAAAAGCTGAAAGCGATAATTTGAATTGAGTCGCTTCAGAATTCCACACAATTTTTCTCACCACGATGGAAGTCAGCATTGAATGAAGCGTATAAAGCTTTGAGGGATACTCCCCTATTAAATTTAAATCGCGCCAGAACTCAGCTACGAGTGGATCATTGGAAATAAACGTCGCAGACTGAAGAATATTTTTCTTGGACAATTCCGCAACTTCAGGAGTGATTCCCGTAAATTTGATAAGCTCGACCAGGTGGGCGTGTGCAATCGAAAGCTTGTCAGAAAGCGGAATGATTTTCTGATCCATAATTTTCTGCAAGGCCGCTGCAATTTGACGATCCACTGTTTCCTGTTGCGCCCCTTTTTTCAAAAACAGCATCTCCAGAGGTTTATTGGAATATTTGCGCTTATCTTCAGCAGTAAATTCTTCATTGGCCTTCAAGACTTTTACAAAATGATTCTCTGAAGCGCGAATATAAACATCCGCTGGCGTTTTTCCCATCAGCTCAAGAAAATACAGAGAGATGGGAATAAATTCTTCACGCGCCGACCGAGCTTTATCCTGTTCAGTTTGTAGCAGATTTTTCAAACCCATCAGACCAGAACCGACATCCGGTTTTTGAATATTAAAAAAGACATTGCCCTGAGGGTATTCCTGCGGTTTTTCTTTAGGCGTGACCGTTGAACAAAGAACAAATTTTGTGGAAAGATTTTTTTGAATGATAAATTTTAAAACATCACTTCCCATACCGTTAGGCATGTTGTGATCGCAAACACACACATCAATTTTATCAGCACTGAGAATTTTGATGGCCTCGTTTCCGTTGAAAGCTTTTTCGACAACAGTGCCTGCTGGAAAACTATTCTGAACCAGGAATTCCATGATCTCGACAAGATCGGTTTCATCATCAACGAGCAGTATTTTCACGAAAAAAACCTCTTTAAATGGTGCTGCCTTCATAGAGAAAGCGCACCATTTTATCTTAGATCAAGTCTCATTTTTTACAATGCTTATTCCTTACATAAACTTGAAGAGTTCAAAAGCTTCTCGAGCTAATTGCTCGCGCATTTCCGGGTGAGAGATGCGGATCATTTCGCGAATTCTCTCGCGAATAGGCAGACCATGCAGGTTCGCTATTCCGAATTCGGTTACAACATAGTGAACGTGGGCCCGTGTAGTCACAACTCCTGAACCAAGCTTCAATTGACTAACGATTTTACTCGTCTTTTTAGAAGTCATCGAAGGAAGAGCAATAATGGGTTTTCCTCCTGGAGAAAGAGATGCTCCACGAATGAAATCCATTTGACCGCCGACACCGGAATAAATGCGGCTTCCGATAGAATCCGCGCACACCTGACCTGTCAAATCAACTTCCATAGCTCCGTTGATAGCTGTCACTTTAGGGTTTTGAGAAATGATGTGAGTATTATTGGTGTATGAACAATCCAGAAGCAGAACTTCAGGATTGTCATCGATAAAGTCATAAAGCTCTTGTGAGCCTATACAAAAACTGGACACAATTTTACCTGGATGTTTTTTCTTAAACTTTCCGGTGATCGCACCTTTTTTATAAAGATCAATAACTCCATCTGAAAACATCTCAGAATGAATTCCAAGATCCTTATGACCCGAAAGCGCTTCTAAAACTGCATTGGGGATGGCCCCGATTCCCAGTTGAAGAGTGGCGCCATCTTCAACGATTGAAGCAATGTTTTTTCCAATCGCTTTTTCAGCTTCTGTAGAAACACCGCGAGGCACGCAATGAATTGGTTCATTCACTTCAGTAAAGGCATGAATTTTAGAAATATGAATTTGACCATCGCCGAAAGTTCTTGGCATTTGCTTATTCACTTGAGCAACTACAAATTTGGCATTTCTCACTGCCGATACTGAAATATCAACTGAAGGCCCCAGACTGCACATTCCGTGTTTATCAGGCGGGGAAACCTGAACCATGGCAACATCCAGATCAATCGTTCGGCTGTTGAACAGCTGTGGAATTTCACTCAAAAAAATTGGAATATAGTGTGCCGTGATATCTGCGAGAGCGGCACGCATGTTGGCACCAGTAAAAAAATTATTAACTGTAAAGTTCTCTCTAAACTCCTGGCGAGCGTATGAGCAGTCCCCTTCGGTATGAATCTGGTAGATATTAACGCCTTTAAGTTCAGCTGCGCGCTCAACCATTGCCTTGATGAGTTGTTGAGGGGCCGAAACACCTGAGTGAATAAAAACTTTATTATCTGATTGAATGATCTTTACACATTCTGCAGCAGTAGAAACTTTTCCAATTGTCATGATCTAATTTTTCCTTTGAACCCAGTCAGCAGAGATAGAAATCGGAAGACTGTCTTCAATTTCAACTCCAAGCAAACTTGGACGTTCTATTTTGTGATTGTTTAGAGAAACATTAATTTTCCCTTTCGCATGAAAGGATTGAGCGTTGCCGTTAGTTTTGAAAACGACTCCGCTATACGTGTGTTTTTCACCGGCAAATTCAATTTCAACATCAGTTTTATAGTCCCCTGCTAATTCGGCAGGTGCTTTAAATCTCGCGATGACCATCGGAAATTTTTCTGCCTTAGTCGGCTTAAGCATATTGAGGTCGCGATTGCTGTCTTTAGATTCAAAACTTTTAACCGGAGCTGCTACCAGAAAGTCGCATGACTTCTCTTTGCACTCTCCCTTTCCCTTAGAAGAAGTACTGCTGCCTTCTGCTTTCTTGATTAAATATTTGACGACGTAATCAACCTTTGAAGATTTGAGTTCGTACTGACCATTTAAAACTTCTGAATAAGCAGAAGTGGTGAAAACTAAAACTGCCAGAGCAAAAATATTTTTTTTCATGTTCCCTTCTCCTTAAAAATCAAAATACATCACAAGACCAGCGGCCATGAATGAAGCATAAGCTGCGCCAGCAAGACCAGCGTGTTGTTTGACAAGACCTGAAGAAGGTCTGCCTTTGTTGTCATTATTTTTATGGATTAATCCCAGAACCGGAACAACGGCCATGAGGGGAACGTGAATGAAAGAAAGCGCGCGGTGAATTTTAGTTGAACCGGAATCTTTCACTGTGTCCGGGCGCGGTGCTGTCCAGGTAAAATACGCAGTCGTCCAGTAAAGAAGACCCGTTGCAATCCCGGCATATTTGTGAGCGTCATTGCTTTTTGCTGATCCACCGAGAAGCATGGTGGTCGTCATGGCCGCGGCCGTAGCGAGACCAAATTTCTGGTGTAGCTTCAGTTTAGTTTCTCTTTCCTGCTGAACTTTGACGATTTCAGGATCGATTTTCAACTCTTCCTGCTTGAATCCAAGATCGTTCAGCTGCAAATCTGCATAGGCCGACGTGGAAAAGATTAAAGAGCACAAAGTGAATACGCTGAGAAAATGACGCAAAAATTTCATAAGACTTACCTCTTCTAAGTTAAACCCGAATAGAATAAGCCTTACTTTAGCAAAATAAAAGGTTTTCGAAGTTGATCCAGATCAGAAAGCAAAAAATAATTTAAACAACCCGGATGAAATTGAGAAATGAGAAGCTGACGATATCATCATCATGAAAGACGTGAACTGAATAGAGTTCAACTTCACAAGGTTCGCCATTTCTGAATTGTGAACGAATCTTCTTCATTGAATATTTCGGTCTGAAATAAAAGAGATTATCGAGAAAATTCAAACGCACTTCTGGTTTTAAAAAATAAAAGTTCATTTTTCTGAATTCTTTTTTTAGATCCAGCTTTAAAAGCATCGCATCGTTCATGCATTTGCGCGATGGGGCCCACATACACATTGGCTGAGGCGATTGAGTGAACTCTTTGCAATCCAGAAAGTCCGGCGCTTTTTGAATAAAACGATTGGCCCATTCCACAAAATTGGAGTTCTTCACGAAGGGAAGGTTTTCAAAGGCCGCAATTTCTTCCGGTGTTTTATAGACAATTAAATCATCCTTAGCAGGAGGATACGGAGTCACAAGCTCCATAAAATTGACGTTAAAGAGCTGACTGAAACGCAGTAGAAAAGTAATATCTACATTTGTTTCGCCACCCTCAATGCGTTGATAACTTCTGTGTCCCACACTTAATTTTTCTGAAGCTTGCTTCTGGCTTACGCCCGCGGCTTCTCGGTAAAACCGAAGTTTGAAAACGATTCGTCTTAAGGATTCTTCAGGGTTCGATTGTAAGGCTTCCATACTTATAACCTTAACACTTATTTAATACTGCCTGAATGACAAATATGACGTTTTTAAAAAAAACTACTTTAGTGCCCTGATAGTTATCAGTAAAAGCTTTCGGGCACTTGTGCCAATTATGACTCTTTAGGCAGAAACCAAGCGCGACGATACAAAATAAAGAAAACAAAATCTTTTTGATTTTTGCGAAAAGGAATCCCAATGAACGAAAATTTCTTAAATAAGATTGAGTACGGCAAAGTTCTGGAAGCAGTTTCTGAAGTAGCGATCATTGCCTACACAGACAAACGTGGAAGAATCACCTACGCCAACGAAAATTTTTGTCAGATTTCCGGTTACACGATGGTTGAACTGTATAACCAGGATCACAAGATTCTCAATTCATCTTTTCATGGCAAAGAATTTTTTAAAGAAATGTATGCAACTCTTAGAAGTGGAAAAATCTGGAGGGGCGAAGTTCGTAACAAAAGAAAAGATGGAACCTATTACTGGGTTGATACGCAAATCATTCCCGTGTTGAATGAAAATAAAGAAGTCACAAGTTATGCCTCAATTCGTTTTGATATCACGGAAAGAAAATTAATGGAGCAAACGATGGTTGAGCTCGAAAAGCTGGGGGCAAATTTAGAGCTCGCCAAATCTGTGGCCCATGAAATTAATAATCCGCTGACGATCATTAATCTTTGCTGCCATAGTCTCAATCGCGAATTAAATGAACTCAATCCTTCTTTTCAAACCAGAAAAAAAATATTTAAAATTCTCGAACAATCAAAAAGAATTGCGATGATCATCAAAGGTCTAAAATATTTTTCACGCAAAAAAGAATCTTCAAACTTCGAAGACGCCGCTTAAAAAATCCAACCACAAGGTGGAGCCAATAACACTAGATCTAGTGGGGGGTTACCTTTCATAATATCTATACACACCAACAACATGGGAGATATTTTTATGGAAGAAGCAAACTCCAGAACTAAAACCTACACACCGGGAATGGGCCAGGCCGTGGCCGACAGAACAATTAACAGAAAAAAAGCAGACGGTACTTCAGAAGTATGGGCAGATGTTGCCACCAGAGTTGCTCTGGGAAATACCGCACTTCATCCATCGGACAGTGCAGAAGAATTTAAACAAATGCATCACCATCTTCAAACCGCTTCTCTGTTGATGTCCGGCAGACATCTTCAGCACGGAGACGAGAAACAACCAGAAAGAAATATGGAAGTCTTCACGAACTGTGCGACAAGCGCCACAAGCTTCCTGACATTTTATCTGCTCCTGAATGGCTCAGGAGTCGGTCGATGCATGGACGATGATATGATGATCGTGGACTACAATCAGCTTCCGGTAATGGTTCCGGTCATTGATTCTTCTCACCACGACGTTCTTTCCGGAGAAATCTCTGAGCGCCTGGATCTTAGAAGTGCGCTTCACCTGTATCAGGATAAAAAAATTACGATTTTTGAAGTAGAAGATTCGCGCGAAGGATGGGCACGCGCCATTGAAAAAATGGAAATCATGGCCTTCCAGAGAAAACACCGCGATTCAGTTCTACTTATGGATTTTTCTAAAGTCCGTCACCGCGGTTCACCTATTCACGGTATGCAGGAGCGTCCTGCATCCGGTCCTGGTCCATTGATTTTGGCCCTGGAAAAAATTTCCAAACTGAGAGAATCGGGAATGGCCCCTTGGAGAGCAACCATGTTCGTCGATCACTACCTCGCAGAATGTGTTCTGGTTGGTGGTGCCCGAAGAGCGGCCCGTATGGCGACAAAAAGCTGGAGAGATAAAACTGTTTTCGACTTCATCAATTTAAAACGCGGTGGTTTTTTATGGAGTTCAAATAACTCTGTCACCGTGGATGAAGAATTCTGGAAAGGAGTTCATCATCCGGAAAGAAATTCTGAACTCGATAATCATGCTCGCGCAGTCTTCGAGGCCATTACTCATGCCAGCTACTTCGATGGAACAGGTGAACCTGGTATTATCAACCAGGACAAGCTGACTCAAAAGGGTGATGGAATAGAAAACTATCTCGACGGGAAATTTGCTGAAAGTAAAAAATTCCATCTGAGCGATGAAACGATTGAACTGACGAAGGCCCTTGCCCTCGCCGCTTCTCAAAAACAATATCATCAAATCACCAACCCTTGCGGAGAAATTACTCTCAATATGATCGGTGGTTATTGTGTTATTGCCGACGTTGTTCCCTATCACGCAGAGTCCGATGCAGAGGCCATCGATGCATTCAAAACGGCAACGCGTGCACTAATGCGCGTAAACCTGATGGACAGCATGTACAAAAAAGAAGTTCAACGCACGAACCGTATCGGCGTAGGCATCACCGGCTTTCACGAATGGGCATGGAAAAGATTTGGTTACGGATGGAAAGACATCGTCGATGAAGAAAAATCCAAAGACATGTGGCTCATGCTTTCTACTTTCAAACGCGCTGTCGTTGAAGCGGCCGAAGCGTATGCAAAAGTTCTGGGAACAAAAGCTCCGCATACAGATACGACGATTAAACCGGCCGGAACAACGTCTAAACTGTTTGGTCTCACTGAAGGTGCTCACTTACCTTCAATGCGCGAATTTTTAAGATGGGTTCAGTTCAGAAGTGATGATCCGATTGTCGAAGACTACAAACGCAGAGGATATCCTGTAAAAATTTTGAAAACGTATTCTGGTACGACTGTTGTCGGCTTCCCTACCCAACCCGAAATCTGCAAACTCGGCATGGGCGATAAACTCGTAACAGCGACAGAGGCCACTCCAGATGAACAATTTCAATACCTGCGCTTGCTGGAAAAATATTGGATCAGAGGTGTGCAGGAAGATGGCGTAACACCAATGGAAGAAAGCGGAAATCAAATCAGCTACACGCTGAAATATAATCCGGGACAAGTGAGTTACGAGCAATTCAAAATGACTCTTATTCAAGGACAATCAAGTGTTCGTTGTTGTTCGGTTATGCCGCAGACAGATGCTTCTGCATATGAATATCAGCCAGAAGAAGCGATGACGAGTTCACGTTATCAGCAAATCATGAGCGAAATTCAAAATGCTGAAGAACAAAAAGAACACGTCGATTTCGTGCACGTCGACTGCAAGAACAACGTCTGTCCGGTGGACTTCCACTAGACAGACTGACTGAATCGCGCGCTGGTTGTTTTAGTGCGGTAATGAAAATCAAAACTCAGGGCAATGTTGCGAATGAAACCTTTGCCCGGAGTTTTGACTTCCAGTCTGTCAGGTTTCACTTCGAGAAGGCCGTCTTCCTTAAAAGACTCCAGTTCTTTTTCAATTTCAGGCCAGAAAGGAATAGCATCTTTATTTTCAAGATGCATTTCCTGCTGGCACATCAATTCCAGAATCAACTGCTGAATAAGAAGATCATCTTTGGAATGAGTGTGTCCGGAAGTCAGCGGAAGTTTTCCCGCGTCTACCATCTTGGCATAAGTCTCATTGTCTTTGGCATTCTGAACAAATGAAAGAGAAGAATCTGAAATGGATGTTGGTCCAAGGCCGATCAGAATATTGGATTTTTTATCTACGTAGCCCATAAAATTGCGATGCAATTTTTTCTCGACCATGGCGGTATGAAGTGAACTGCCTGGAAGAGCGAAGTGATCCATCCCGATTTCCACATAACCTTTTTCTTCCAGGATTCTTTTTCCTGTCTGATAAAGTTCGCGCTTCACTTCCGGCGTCGGAAGTTCCGATTCTTTAATCAGTTTTTGATTTTTGATTTTTTCAGGCAAATGAGCATAGCTGTAAAATGCAATAAGATCTGGACGCAATTCACTTACGATGTCGAAAGTTTCTTTTATCGTCTCGACCGTCTGATTCGGCAAACCGTAAATCAAATCGAAGTTGATAGATTCAAACTGTAATGAGCGAAGCTGATCAACAAGTTTTTTTACCATCTCGGGAGATTGCATGCGGTTGATAGAACGCTGAACAGTGACATTAAAATCCTGAATCCCCATAGAGACTCTGGAGATATTGAATTTTTTAAAAGTTGCGAAATGATCTGGCAGAACTGTGCGCGGATCGATTTCCACACTTCCGATAAAAGACTCCGATCTGTTTTCGAGAAGCAAGTTCATCAATCGCTCGAGATTTAGAGCAGAAAGAAAGGTAGGTGTTCCTCCCCCAAAATGAAGTGAATTAATTTTTGGAACGAAACCTAGTTTCTCTTTGTAGAGTTCCCATTCTTTTAAAAGCATCCGGAGATATTTTTCTTCGACAGAATGGTTCTTGGTAATGGTGCGGTTACAACCGCAGTAGTAGCAAAGACTTTCACAAAAAGGGACGTGGACATAAAGATCCACGCCCGTCTGTTCATTATAAGAAGTTTTGAGATGATTTATCCACTCACTTTCCCCTGGTGCGTTTGTCCAGTATGGGACGGGAGGATAACTTGTGTAACGTGGTGCCGGTCGATTGTATTTGAGGATCAATTCATTCGTTGTTTTCATGGTCTCATTATTCATTAAGAACAGTAAAAAAACTCTGATCCTTGTCAGCTTTCTTAGTTTTTCCCCTCGAGAGCGCGTGCAAATAAAATATGGTTTTCCAGATGAATGTGCTCCATTAACTCCTGCTCAAGCAAGTCTAAACCTTTGTAAAGTGCACGCCACGTTCCGCAGGCTTCTTCAGGAACTTTAAAGTCAAACGCCAGAACTTTGAGTTTCGCGAGGTTTTGTCCATGCTGATCATGCTCTGCTGTCATTACATGAATAGGCATCACCGCCATTGCCCCATTACCAGCATTGATCATTGGGAAAAGAATCATTTCTTCTTTACTCATATGTTCAACCAGGTCGAGAGTCATTTCCTCAAGAAACGAAGCGAGACCTACCGGACAATCAGGATGGCCCTCATGAACGCGTTCAACTTTGGCTGCAAGCATCTGTAGCTCCGGAAGCATCAGACGGTGTCTTGCATGATAGTGGTTTTCCAGGTGGTGAGTAATAGATGAAAGAGGTGCATTTCTCCACTCTCCTTTATCGGCTGAACTTTGTACTTCCGCTATATCCTTGATAACCTGATCCATATCCAGCTTCTGAAAACGGCAAGCATCTTCCAGCGTCTGTTTTCCTCCACAACAAAAATCAAGATTATATTTTCTCAACACTGATGTGGATGCCGGTATCTGTTCTGCAATATCTCCAAGTAACATTGTCCCTTTCATACTACCTCCAAAAGGCAACCCAAGTTGCTATTCATATATTTAAAATATATCATTACAACGGGGAGGAATCAATGTATAATGAGATAAGGAATTCTATTTAGGTAATTTTATGAAAATGACTTCAAAATCAGATTATGCCTTACGGGTTTTAATTTATTTACAAAAGAAAAAAGAACGGGTGAAAATTCAGCAGATTGCTGATGACTATAATATCTCTAAAAACCACTTATCTGTGGTTGTTAATACTCTGTCTGATTTGGGCTACGTCACGACAACACAAGGTCCGCATGGCGGAATTGAATTCAACGAAAAGATGGCAGACCACTCTGTGGGAGATGTCCTGAAACAGTTTGAAGATTTTGATATCGTCGAGTGTTTCAGCGGTCAACCGGGAACATGTACCATCAAGAGCAATTGCAAATTAAAAGGAATGCTCAAAAAAGCTTCCAATGCATTTATGCATGAACTTAAACAATATCGAATAAGAGATCTGGTGTAATAATGGAAAACAAAAACATTGAATCTACTCTCGGCCTTTGCATTAAAAACAAAGATAAAGAAGTTCTTTATCAGGATCAGAAATGTCTTGATTCCTGCGGCGATATGCGCGGACAAATCTGCACAAAAGGTTGCATGGAATCTTATGCCACAGTCCCTGGTATGACTTTAGTGAAAAACTCAAAAGTAAATGATGGCACAGTCGATGCGGTGGTTATCAATGATAATCAGAAAATTACGACTCTTCTTTATCACCATAGTCAGAATGTTCAGAATGAAGAAGATGACAGATTAATGCGTGCAAAGCTTATTTCATTTGGTCTGACAAAAAGTGAGCTCGCGATTTTTTTGAAAGTGTTAAAAGGAGCGCGCAATACTGAAATTTGCCAGGAGCTTTTTATCAGTAGAGCGACACTCAAAACTCATCTTAACAATATTTACAAAAAACTTCCGGACTCTTTTCAACAATACAAACTGAGAAAGTAGAAAACTATTTCAGAAGATTTTTTTCATCTTCATCAAGAGATTCCAGTTTCTTCTCAATTTCACCGTTCTCATTAAGCAGAATAATTTTATTGTCGTGAATAATCATGCCTGAAGCCTGGTTGCGGGCGTACTTCACTCCGAGAAGCATGGAAAACTTTCTTGTCTCAGCTTCACTACCATTCAAAAAATGCCAGTTACTGTTTTTGATTCCCATTTTTTCGCGGTAATAGGCCTGATGTCTTTCAGGTGTATCGAAGCCCGGATCAAATGTCACAATCGCGACTTCAACCGGAATATTTTTTTCTTTAAAAACGGCTTCAGCTTTTTTCAGCTTACTGACAATCATCGGGCAAGTGCCCTGACAACTTGTATAGGCCATCGCCATGATGACTTTTTTACCGCTCAATTGTCCGAGAGCAAATTCATGATTAGTTTCATCTTTCCACGAATGAGTTGATTGATAGAGTGATAACTCACCAGCATTGATGTTACTATTGAAAACCAGAAAAGAAAGAATCAATCCCTGGAATAATTTTTTAATCATCATAAGCGCACCTGAATCCTAAGTTAATTAATGTATACGGTGCCTGTAGAGAACTTCTTAAAGAGTAACGGACAAAAGCCGCATAATCTTCTTTTGTCTTTGATCCGATGGAGCCGGCCCCGCAGAATGATCCATTCAGTTTGCTTCCATCTTCGCGGTTGTCGCTGGTCATAATGATGCTGTTAAAATCATTAGTCCATTCCCAGTTTAATCCGTGAAGGTTGTGAAGCCCGTAGAGATTGGCCTTATCGCGGCCGACGATTTTATTTTGTGAACTGCTTTCTGGTTTCGAATACCAGTCCAGAATTTTTGCTACAAAGACTTCATCTTTGCTTGCATCTGCCTTAGTTTCACTGGCAGCTGCTACATATTCCCATTCGAGAGTTGAAGGCAAGCGGCCTTTTTTTGATTCACAGAACGCACTGGCGGCAAACCAGGAAACATTAATGACAGGAGATTTATCAAACTTTGGTAAGTCCGCCAGGTAACGTTGGTCTGCATAAAGAGCAGAAACATTTTCTTTTTTCCACTCAGGATGGGCCCCTAAAAATTTCTTGAAGTCCCCTACTGTTACGGGTGTAGAGTCCATCAAGAAACTTTTAACAAGGAAATCCTTCTGATCTTTCTCAATTCCGTAAAGCGGAGCAAATCTGCCTTCAGGAATTTTCACTCTTGCGGAAAGGGCATTTTGTGAAAAAAGGATAAGAATGGCCATCAGAGTTGTTTTCATTTTATTTGTTATTGTTGTTTGCACCCTTTACATCGCGGGCCTTTTTAACTTCAGCCTCAGTAAATTTTTTAGCTTTGTTACCCCAGCTGTTGCTGACATAAGTTAAAACTTCTGCAACTTCTCTGTCAGAGATAACTTCTGCGAAAGGAGGCATTTCCCCTTCATAAACTTTTCCGTTAACAGTGATCTTTCCACTTCTTCCATGGAGAGGAATGTGAATCAATTCAGTTCGGTCTTTTTGCGAAGATAATTTTTTCAAAAAATCTGATTTCGCAAGAGGAGGAATAGAGCCTTCTACTCCCAGACCTTCTTCACCATGACAAGCTGAACAGTTTGCGAGGAAAACTTCTTTGCCGGAAATTTTAGCTGCAGGAGCGTTTACTTTTACCACTTCCGCTTTCTTTTCAGTCACGGGAGCAACCTCAGCTTTTTTTGGTTCTTCTTTCTTTGCTTCTTCTTTCTTAGGAGCTTCTGCACCTTCTTCTACTGGTTTTACGTCTGATTTAAAGATAAGTGGTTTTGCTTCACCTTCTACTTTCAACATACCAACAGTTCCTTTATGGAAAGTTCTGAAGATACTGTGATCGACTAGAAGGAAAGTCCCTGGAACATCCAGACCGAATTCAATGATAGAAGATCCACCGGAAGGAATTAAAGTTGTCTGAACATTTTCCTGATAATTTTTTCCACCTTCCATATACACTTTATCAAAAATTTCTCCAATCACGTGGAAGGAAGAAATCATGTTGGGTCCACCGTTACCAATAAAGAGACGAACAGACTCTCCGACTTTTGCTTTAAGAGCATTGTCGCCAGTCAACGCACCTGCTGATCCGTTGAAAACGACATAAGTTGGATGTTCTTCAACGGCTTTTTCCTGAGAAAATTGCTGAAGACCTTTATCTCCGTTTTTCCCTTTAGTATAAAAATCTGATTGGAACACATAAAATTCATGATCAACTTTCGGAAGTGCTTTTTCCGGTTGAACGTAAATCAATCCATACATCCCATTAGCGATGTGCATACCAACCGGTGCAGTTGCACAGTGATAAACATAGAGGCCGGAGTTCAAAGCCTTAAATGTAAATCTGCTCGATTTGCCTGGTGCAGTTGCTGTGACAGCAGCACCGCCTCCCGGGCCAGTGACAGCGTGAAGATCGATATTGTGAGGAAGCTTACTTTTCCCGTTGTTTTTCAAAGTGAACTCAATTGTGTCACCTTGTCTGACGCGAATAAATTTTCCAGGAACACTTCCGCCAAAAGTCCAGAATGTGTAGTCAACTCCATCAGCAAGCTTGCCGACTTTTTCAATGACTTCCAATTCAACTTTCACGAGTGCAGCTGAAGAACGCTCGATCACTGGTGGAACATTGGGAGCATCTGTCAAAATGGCATTTTCAACAGGCAAATCTGCTGCACTCAGTGAAAAGGCAGCCGACATCATAAGTGAAGAACCTAAGAGAGCTGATTTGAGAAGTTTTGATGTTTTCATAATTCTGTTCCGATTGTTAAGAAAATACTATTCGTTCAATCTCGTCTGTCTGACGATGATTAACCTAAGAGCAGTATTGGCCTGGAATAGCTTTTAAAATATGATATCCATCATAAATTGAAAGAATTTTAATTATACTTCTGCCTAATCAACTCATAACTTAGCGATGTTGTTTGCTCAACAAAGCAATTCTCTGTCTCATAAAAAACGATCTTATCTACGTAAATTCCTTTGCCTTTCAACAAAACCGGACAAATTTCATCAAGCAAATAGGCGGCCATATTCTCCGCTGTCGGGTTGCGGTCAAGGACAAAGGTAGATTTGAAGCCAGGGGCCTCTTTTAGGACATCTATCACTTTTTTATCTTCCTTGTAGATAATCATCGTGTGATCCCAATGCTCATCAACCCAGCCGCCGACAATCTCTTTTAACACTGAAAAATCGACTACGCGGCCGATTGAATCAAGATCGTGAAAAGGTTTGGCATGAATCCATAGGATTCCATTATGACCATGCAAAGTTCCACATTTATTTTCATGTCCCATAACTCTGTGGCCGTAACAGAAATGTATTTTTCGTACTGCAGATGACTGCGAAGATTGCTTTTCCATGTTTAACTTTCTCCCATAGCTATTTACATACTAATGATTTGAGTCATACTTTAATTGCCTTTTTCAAATTAGGATCAAAAAATATGAAGGACTATTTCGCTAGCGCCTCACAAGAACCCTACAGATTATTTTTCCCGCTTGGAATCCTTTATCTTCTTTGGGGAACTATCCTTTGGCTTCCGATGCTGTGGAATCCCTCTCAATACCCTGTAGAGGTCCATCGCTATCTTATGCTCAACGGTTTCAGTGCCAGCTTTATTGCGGGCTTTCTCATGACCGCTGTTCCCAAATTTTCTAAAACATTTACGGCGCGTTCGTACGAAATATTTTTCTTTTTTATCACAACCGTTCTGGGCTTGATATCAGCATATCTCAACATTGAAAGATTTGCTTTTCTCTTTTCTGCTCTTCAGGCATTTATCTTAGTCAGCTTTTTATTCACGCGCATTTTAAAACGAAAAGAAAACCCACCCTATTCTTTTCTTTTTATTTTTGCCGGGTTTATTTTATGGATCATTTCGGCCATCGTCTGCTCGATTCATCCGGAACCATCTTTTAAGGCCCTTCATTACGAAGGTTCTCTTGCGGCCATCATTCTTGGAGTGGGCAGCAGGCTTATTCCAGGTATCTTAGGTCATGTGGAAGTTGTGCAGACTCAACGCAGTCACTATGAAAATGCAAAACCTTTTTTGCTGACAGTTCCTCTTCATTTTTACGGTTTGATTATTTTATTTGTCGTGAGTTATTTTTTTCCTGAACCATTCGGAATTTTTGTCCGTTCATTTATTGTGGCAGGTATTTCTTTGTTCTACTGGAAGCTTTTTTTACTTCCCAAAGACCGCACAGCTCTCACTTATTGCATCTGGACTGCATGCTGGTTTATCGTGCTTAGTTTCTTCCTGAAGGCCTTCTGGAAAGACGGTTTTATTCACGCCAGCCACGCTTTCTTCTTCAGCGGTCTTGTTTTACTTACTTTACTGATTGCAACCAGAGTTTTACAGTCGCACGGGCCGAAAAATAAAAATCTTGAGAATTTAAAACGTCTTTATGTTGTGACCTTTTTAATTCTTTTGGCCGCGGCCACAAGGATTTCGGCGTTTTTAATGCCGACCCATTATCTGCGCCATCTCGGTTATAGTTCTATTGTCCTGGCCCTTGCCGTATTAGTGTGGGCCTTCAAATATATTCCTTTTGTATTAGTGTCTGATGGAGGACGAAAATGAAGAATATTGTATTGTGTGTAGATTTGAGAGAAGAGAGTTTAAATACTCTAAAAACAGTGGCAAAAAAAATTGATATGAGTGGAGCTAAAATTCACCTCGTGCATGCTTTTGAAATTCAGGCAGGCGTGATGGAATTCGCAACATTCGTTTATCCGACTGAAGATCAATATCCTGAGATTGAAAAAAGTGTCTTGGACTTATTGGGCTCACTTCAAAAAGATCTTGGATTGACTGACGATAGAGTGGAAAAGCATTGTTATTTTTCTCACTCAAAAGAAGTGGCAGTTAAAGATTACCTCGAAAGTAAAAAAGCAGATCTTGTCGTACTGGCCACTAGAGGAAAACACGGATTGGAAGGATTTTTTGCAAGCTCACTCGCTGACTATCTTTGCAAGTACTCACCTTGCGACGTTCTTGTTATGAGACCACAATCAAAATAATAAATCAGACAAGACGATGAAGGGTATCAGCTCCTACCCATGAAATGAGAGTTGAGGCCGCAACAACGAGCTCAACTCTCAACATTTTTTTCCCGATATATTCTTCCTGCATAATTAAATTTCCAGCACCGATTCTTTCAAGAATTTTTCTCTTCTTCATAACTCTGACTTCACCAGAATGAATAAAGATGGCAGATAAAGGCCTGTGTCCGTAGTAAATCAATGTAGTCGGCTCTTTAAAGAATGTTTTCTTTAATGAGCTATCGCACGTCTCTATTGCTGACATTGGAACTTTTTTCTTGCTTATATATTCTTTCATAAGAATCCCTATTGCATGCCTGTCTTCAAAAATCATAGCAGTGTTCTCTTTTTCTAAAAATGACCTAAGTCACTTAAAGACCTAACCGCAAGAGCCGCAACAACCTTCTCCCTCTTTCGGGTATTTGATTTTAATAACCCAGTTCGATGGCCCCTCTTCCATAAAACGCGCCTTTAAAGGCAATTCACTGAAGTGCTCATTCAAAACTTCAATCAATGTTTTTGAAAAATCATGATCTCCTTTAAAATGGATCTCTCCACCTACAGCGAGCGTCTTAATTTTTTCTTCAATTGAATTTTTCATTGTGTCTTTTGAAAGACTGACAACATTATCTAAACCACAACAACTTTCTTCCTGCATAATTCCTCCTTAAACAGGTTGATATATTTTTTTTCCAAACATAAAGAGCCATAATAAATTAGAGCTCATCCATAAAACCCCCGCACAGATCAATGCGTGTTCATAGCTGATATAAGATTGCACTGACGGTATAAACCGCAACGAGGCACTGGCCACGCCCAGACCAATGACAAAGACAAGACCTTTTGATGTCGATTCAAAATGAAGGCTGTAGCCTCCATGAGAAAGCGATACACGTGAAGCGATCATGACCGTCAACAACGAAATCCCTGCGATAAAATAAATATGTCTTCCGAAGACGAAAAACATTTCAAAACTGGAGAGAAACGTTCCCAGAAAGATCGCCCAAAGAGCAATCCAGATTCCCAAAGTTAAAAGAGTCCTGTTTTTTGGTCGCTCAAAAATTTTCAATTTATGATAAAAACTCACAAACAAAAGTATCGAAACGGCAAGGCTGCCCAAAAAATAACTGCCAAAAATCTGAATCATAAAAGCGATATTTAAAAGCGCCATGAAATAATAATGCATATTTTTTTTCAGGTGCTCGGTCACTCCGGGCTTCTTTTTTTCAATTTGAAAACTTCTTTCCATTGCTGGAAGTCTTCCAAGAATAACAGGAAGAATTTTCGCTCCTACCCCCAGAACAATATTCAGAATAAATCCAAACTCAAGCAATAGTGCTGTGTTCATGGGAAGTGTATTTCCATAAAACAATTCCAGAATTAAATATGAAAATCCATACAAAAGACCAATGGGAACAAAAATAAAACTCTGGGGTGGATTTGATTTTTTTTGTCTGTATTGAATAAAAAGAAAACTTAACAGCCCTGCAAAATCGAGAATCAAAAAGATGAGCATGAGCTTATAATTATCCAGAACAAAGGCACTCAGCTGCAAACCTTTCAAAGTGAGCAGCATTCGATATTCAAATTGATTAATTTTTCTTCCGCCGGTGAAATTCGGCAACGCTGTCAGAATAAATCCTTCAACGAAAGAAAACATAAACATGCCGAACATGGCCGTTTTATGCATGCTGAGAGGATCCGCCCAATACTGAAATCCTGCAAGGCCCAGTACCCAGATCGATACACCAAGAATGGATGATAAAATACCGAAGAGAAATAAAACTGAATATGGTCTGTCTATTATTTTTGCAGTCATAAGAACAAACTTACAACTGATTGCTAAAAGCAAATATGACATATGTCATATTTAAAAAAGACTTAAATTCTGCCTGTTAGATTTCTGAGAGCTGATTCTTTGAGAATCACAATGTTTTTTCTTTCGAGCTTAATGAGTTTTAGTTCTTCGAGTTTCGCCAGACTGCGAATCACACTCTCGTAGGTCGTACCGGCCATATTGGCCATATCAGATCTTGGGAGCGTGAAATACAACTGCCCTTTGGTATTGGAGTCGTATCCGAAGGAATCAATTAAAAAGCAAAGAATAATGGCAATGCGGTTGAGTATCTCCTGATGAATCATATTTTTCATAAGGTATTCAGATACGCGGAGTTCTGTCGCAATAAAATCTATCAGGAAAAGAGCAAAGTCCGGATTGTTTCGGATCATCTTTACGAAAATATCAATCGGAATAAAAGTAAGCTCGGCTTCTGTCAAAGCAATAGCAGAAATGGGAAAAATATCTGCGTGAATGGCCCTGTGGCCTACCAGATCCCCGGACGAAGACAGCCTCAAAATGCGATCCTTACCTTCATCAATGCTGGAAACGACTTTGACTTTACCGCTATTGATAAAGAAGAAACCTTTGACAGGTTCTCCCTGAGTGATGATGACTTCGCCCTTCTTATATTTTTTAGTTGTGATGAAATTTTTGAGAATGATAAACCATTCGTCGGATATTTTATTTTCTAAAACTTTTTCAAGTGAAAGCGTCTCTCTTTTAGCTGGCATAAGAAATCCTCTGATAGTGTCTGACATTATCTTATACCTGGCTTCACTTTTTATAAATACAGTTTTTCGTTACTTTTTTAAGGTCCTTAAAATTTATTTTCCTTTTGCAAGTTTAACGTACAATTGTGAGAGGATTTCAGGGAGCTTTTGGATATTCATTAAAATCTGAAAATTTCCATGACCAAACAATTTGGGAAGGAACTGCTTGGCCGTAGGATCGACCGCCAGAGCAAAAGTTGTTACGCCTGCCAGTTCGCTTTCCTGGATGGCCTTTCGAACGTCAGAAAGCCCATAAGAGCCCTCATAGCGGTCGTAATCTGTAGGTCTTCCATCCGTAATGAGAAGCAATACTTTATGCTTTTCTTTTCTCTGCTCAAGTAAATGAGTCGCGTGTCTGATCGCTGGCCCTATGCGCGTATAACCTTCCGGGACAATATCATCCACTTTGCGTTTGAAAACTGACCAGTCCTGATCAAAGGTTTTCCACTCCAGAAAGCGGCAGGCGTTTCTTGTGTTGGAATTAAAGCCTGCGACCATTACAGGGTCGCCCAGCATTCCTGCAGCTTCTCCAAAAACAAGCAAGGCCTCAAGACTGATGTCCAGAATGCGTTTATTCTGGATCCATGAATCTGAGGAAAGGCTGCTGTCCACAAGAAGAAGTACGCACATGTCGCGGTGTTTTTTTTCAACTTCCTGGTAATAACGGCCATCGCCGCTTATTTTGGCCCGGATCAGTGATTGATTACGGATATAGTGATCAATATCGATTTGTCTGCCGGTGTATAATTTCTTTTTGATATAAACTTCTGAAGAAAGCTGAACCAGCTTTTTTTTAATGCGTTCAATTTCGTAATGGCGCTCTTTCAGGCAGTCGAGATGAGATTTGATTCTCTCCACTTTTTGAGGAAGCATTTCAATTTTCTCATGCATGACCTGACACCAGTCTTTCTTGTATTGGTGTTTTTTTTCGTCCCATTCGTCATATTTGTATACAGAGACGATTTCTACCGGCGTTCCAGGAGAAAGATCGCTTACTTCAAATCCCATATCGAGATCAGTTTTATAGATGGATTGAGTCCCTTTTGAGCTTCTGGTGACTTCTTCCAGATTTAACTCATCCAGTGCTGTGGCGTGGGAGTCGAGTTCATCTGCTCCATCTGCATCGCGCTGGATACCTTTATATTCTTCGAGAGTTTCAACTTTTTCAAAATGGTGAAAAACATCCTGTCCGATGTTTTCTTTATCTTCTTCGAAATTAACTTTATTAATTCGTTTACTGTTTTTGTTTTCTTTTTCAGTTCCCCCATCTGGAAGAGCTTCGCGCATGACTGGTGTCGTATCGTCTGCAGCAATAATGGACGTTTTTTGAGGAAGCCTGCCCCAGAGAATCTTTCTGTCCAGTCCTGTAGGTATTCTCTGTTTTTTCTCCTGCTCATTCTTTTTTTGAAAATCCTCATCTGCCCAGGATTGGGTGAGAGTTTTCATCATGTCGTCATAAGAAGGAAATTGCTCGCGGAGAAATTTGATACTGCCTGGTTTGAGCTGATCAATGATCGCCTGGTCAGATTCAATGTCTTTACTCCACGTATTTTCATCCAGAGTTTGTCTGATGGCATAGAGGTGAAGAATAAGTATTTTATAGAACAGGTAATTGAGATCGCTTCCCTGCTCAGTTGAAATATATTTTGGAAGAAATAATTTGCGTCCGCTTAAATAGGGGTAATCATCCGATGGTCTGATTTCCATCACCTGCTTAAAAACCGCAGAGGAAAAAACGCAGAGAGAATCCAGAACGCTTGAAAGATCAACGGCTTCTTTCTCGTTTTTTATTTTCAAGAGCTGAGCTTCTTTGCGTCTCTTGTTAAAATTGTAAAAATAGAGAAATAAATTTTGATCAAATTCCATAATTAAAAATAAAGCGCTACAAGATCTTTTAGTGCCCTTGTTGCATCGGCATCATCTGTTAAGGCATTGGCCACAGCAACCTCTCCTGCAAGACGTGGATTAACTCCAGTGCATATCAGGTGGGCCGCATTGACTAGTAAGCGCGTACTGGCACTTTCGGCAAGTCCAAGCTCGCTGAGAGAACGTATTTTATTGGCCAGGGACACAAGCGCCTTGGCGTATTTTTCATCCACTCCGGTTTCAGTCTGAATAATGTGCGCTTCACTTTCCGCCTTCGGGTAATTGAAGTTCAGAGCGACAAAACGCTGTCTCGTTGAAGCTTTTAGTTCCTTAAACGATTTTTGATATCCAGGATTGTAAGAAAGGACGAGCTGAAAACTCGCTGGCGCTGCAACTGTCTCTGCAAGTGCATCGATATAAAGAAGTCGACGGTAATCTGAGAGCGAGTGAATAAGAACGATAACATCTTCTCTCGCTTCAATGACTTCATCGAGATAAAGAATTCCGCCCGAACGCACGGCCCTGGTCAAAGGTCCATCCTGCCAGACAGTTTCATTTCCTTTGATCAGGAATCTGCCGACAAGATCTGTGGCCGAAGTATCTTCATTGCAGGCCACCGTAATCAATGGGAGATCAAGATCAAAGGCCATGGCGTCGACAAATCTTGATTTACCGCAACCAGTGGGGCCTTTGAGCAAAAGGGGCAAGCGGGTCTGATGACAATTTTTGAAAATTTCAATCTCATTATCAATCGCTTTATAAAAAGGTTTTTTACTTTCATTGTTTTTCATAACCGCTTACCCAACTTTAAAGTTTAAAAATTATTTATCGTAAATTTCGCCCAGATCCTGTCTTGGCAGACCTGATTTAATGAAAACGTAAATGTATGCAAGAATACCTGACGTAAACAAAGATGCGGCCAGGAGAAGTCCGATGAAGTGCGGTTGAATTTCAGTTTGTACTGCAAGGAAATCCATCCCCATTCTTCTTTCAAGAACAACTTGAGCAACACCAGCTACACCAAAGGCAGTTGTCATTGCGACCATACCGATGTTTGAGGCCCAGAAAGCGTATTCTGCAATTCCAGAGTCAAACAACTTTCTTCCTGTGATTTGCGGAAGAGCGTAAGTGATGATGGCAAGAACAAGAGAAGCATAAGCACCCCAGAAAGCAAGGTGGCCGTGCATACCAGTAACGAGAGTACCGTGAGTCCAGACGTTGATGTTTGGAAGTGTGTGAGCAAATCCAAGAAAACCAGCACCAACGAAGCTCAGGATTGAACAAGCAAGTGACCATTTAAGGGCAAGCATGTTCGGGTGATTTCTACCGCCTTTTTTCGACATAGTGATCGCAAAGATCGCCATACCAAGGAACGCAAGAGGTTCAAGAGCCGAGAAGAATCCACCAATCCATAACCAGTAGTTAGGAGTTCCGATGAAGTAATAGTGGTGACCAATACCAAGGATACCAGAAAGGAAAGTCAAACCAACGATAACGTAAAGCCATTTCTCGATAACTTCGCGGTCGATACCGGTAAGTTTGATGAGTAGGAATGAAAGGATACCACCCATAATAAGTTCCCAAACACCTTCAACCCAAAGGTGAACTACCCACCATCTGAAGAATGAATCGATTGTCTGGTTGTCACTGTCAATCATCCCTGGAAGGTAGAAAAGAGCAGCGGCGAACAAACCAAAGAAGATGATTCCAGCTGTTGTTGTTTTTCTTTTTGATTTGTAGAGAGTCATCCCGATGTTGGCGATGAAAGCAAGAACGTTGACAACAACAAGGTAGTCTAGTTCGCGAGGGATTTCGAGGAATTTTCTTCCTTCCCACCATGAAAAGTGGAACCCGATAACTGCAGTTACTGCAACGACAGCGAGTGACCAGAACTGAACCATTCCCAGCCAAGGCCATTCAAGTTCTCTGTCTCCTTCTTCAGGAATGATATAGTAAGCAGCTCCCATGAAGCCTGAAAGTAGCCACACAACCAGAAGGTTCGTGTGTGTTGTTCTCGCTTCGTTGAATGGAATCCATTCGTGAAGAACGTCATACCCGATTCTTGCAAAGCCCATGACAAAGCCATAGCAGATTTGCAAAAACAGAAGCAGCATTGAAAAAGCAAAAAAGTAGTAAGCTATTTTCTGTGATTTGTATTTCATCTTTTTATCCTCTTATTGATTAACTGGCTTTGCAGGATAACCGTTAGTTTCGATTTCTCCGATCCATTTCAAGAATGCGACCAGATCGTCTTTTTCACCTTCAGTAAATTTATATTTTCTCATCTTGCGCGCCCCTGGATAAACAGCTTCAGGATCTGTCAGCATGTTTTTAATCCAGTCAGCACCTTTGGTCTGATACACTTTTGTCAGTTCTGGTGCGTAATACGCTCCTTCACCGAGAATTGTGTGACAGCCCATACAGTTGCTCTTGTCGAACAAGTTTTTACCGCGGACTACTTGGGGGGTAAGGTTTTCTTCGTGCGTCTGCTTAGGAACCTGTTTCAGCGAATCGTAAGTAAGACCTAAGAAAATCGCAAAGAAAAACCCGGTTCCAATCAGGAAGAAATACTTTGCACCATTTTTTGAAAGCATTGAATCTTCTCCATTTTGAAAGTGTTGATAACAAAAATAAGTTAAGCTACTTCATAAAAAAAATACCTGCTTCATCTTTTGTTGTTTTATGACTTTAATCATATTTGCAAATTCGCTCTTCCTCTGCCCTCTGAGCGAGTGTATGATTCAGCTATGTCGTACGTCACTGTTACAAAATATTGGACTCTGGAGGATTCATGCGTACAATTTGTTTATTAGCTACCCTTTCAATTTTCTCATTACAGGCAAATGCAGCTGCCTTAAATCACGATTCGGCAAACAAGCTGATGATGAAGTCAGGCTGTATGACTTGCCACTCAATCGACTCAACTAAAATTGGTCCGGCCTACAAAGATGTCGGCGCTCGTTACGCAGCACCGGACGCGGCAACTCTTGCCTACCTCAAAGGTGAAAAACCTCTTGATTACCTCATGAAGAAAGTTCGTACCGGAACAAAACTTGGAGTAAACAAGAACTGGATTAAATCGAAAGAAGGTAAAACTTACGGTTTGATGACTCCGAATCCTGTGACAAGAATTTCAGATGCAGATCTTAAAGACCTTGTTACTTATATTTTATCTTTAAAATAGTCAGTTAAATTGCCCGGCTTAATGGCCGGGCATATTCCAGATCAAATTCGCAAGAATCAAACTCGAGCCTGCAAAAATCAGAATGAATTTATAGAACCAATGTGATCTTATCCCTTCCAGATAAATAAATCCCACCAGAAAAAACTTTTTCAGCGCAAGTACACTTACAAAAAGTCCATTGTGATCAATGCTTGAAACAAAATAACTCAATATCGTTGAAGCGAGCAAAAGCCCCCAGGCAACAGTTAACTTCAGAGGTATAGTCATGATTATCTACCTTATAAAAAATAATGTTGGGAATAAAAGAATCCAGATCAGATCGCACATATGCCAGAGCGAAGCTCCTACTTCCATCGTGGCAACTTCGCTTTCATTCTGTTCGCTGATTTTGAAATAAATAACGATCAGAATAATTGTGGCGAAGATCACATGCATGTAATGAAAGAAAGTCAAAAACCAGTAAAAATTAAAAAATAAATTTAAATGCGTGGTCAGACCTTGGGCAATTTTTTCGTGATATTCAAAAGTTTTAAGCCCGATAAAACAACAGCCCAATAAGATACCTGCGACGAGAAAGCGTCGGCTTTCTTCACGTTGCAAATGCTTTAATTTTTCGAGCGCGATAGCGACAAAGTACCCGCTGCTCACGAGAAATATTGTGTTGAGAATACCGAAAGTGAGATTGAGTTTCTGCTGCATTTCTGCAAAGAGAGCGCGATTGTCTGCGCGGTAACTGAAGTAAAAAAATATTCCCGCAATAAAGGTTACGAGTTCCATAAAAATAACAAACCAGACGAGCACTCCCCCAGGAGGATCGGTGATTGTTCGAGCTTCTTCTTTCATTTTTTTTTCCATTGGCAAAGTTTCTAGGTTGCCTCGATTATGCTCCTTTGGACCGGGATGAAATATGACATCTGTCATATTTTAAAAAATTAGTTCACATTCCTCATTAAACAAATTCCGGTCACTCTCCTTAGAAAATGACCGGAACTGTGAACTTACTTCTGTGCTTTTAAGAATTCGAAAATGTCCGCCCATTCAGCATCTGACACTTTCAATTTCTTCATGACTGAGCCGTACTTTTTGTACAGTTCATTGGCACGTTTATCTCCAGAATCAATCATCGCTTGTGGATCTTTTGTGAATTTTTTAATCCAGTCAGCTGACTCTCTTCCGAAAACACCTTTCAAGTCTGGTCCCTTTGTCGGGTCCTGGTTGTATTGAGTGCCAATTGAATGGCATCCTTTACATCCCCAGTCTTCAAACAAGAATTTTCCGTTCGCCACTTTCTTGGCGTCTGCCGCCATGGCCCCAGTTGCTAGCACTAATGACAATCCAAAAAACAATAACGTTCTTTTCATGGTATTCCCTCCTCTGTTATTGGTTGCACAGTTCAATATAATTTTTTTCATTTGCTACATCTTCTTCTTTAAAAGGCGTGAACCCTAGCTTTTTCCATTCCGTATAGCCTCCGCAGTCTTTTACAATTCGTTCAGGATGCTGGAGCGAGTGTTCCGCCATGTTATATAAAGTGAGCGGAACCAATTTTATTTTCAAAGTTGTAATATAAGACACCAGCATGCTTTTCTCTTCTTCTGTCAGAGGAATATCGGGCATCGTCGGATTTTTATAACCAAGATTGATAGCATTCACACGTGGCCCGTCGAGATGAGTGCGAATCATTTCTTTTGAACGAATGGTGGCTATTTTTTTAAATGAAGGGCCGAAAGCAGTTTCGTCCGGATGATGGCATCCCCAGCATTTACCCATAAAGACGGATTCACCCAGATTGACCGGAAGAAATTCCCGTTCTTTATTAACAACGTTATATTTCCCAACAGGAAAACTAATATCAAATCTTTTGATTTCTTTTAGAGTTGCTGTATCAAAAAGCATCAGGCTACCTTCTTTGTCGAAGACACTCAGATACGCGATACTGCCATCTTTAGAAAATTCAGTGTGAGTAAATTTCTTTCCAGGCATTGGTTTAAACTTAGTCACTTCAAGTGATTTTTTATCAACTAAGACAACTTCATCGCTGCCGTTGTCAATCCATAACTGCGGCGCTTTTGTATGTGAACGTACAAAAAAACCATTTCCCCCGACTTCGATCTTTTTTATGAATTGCCAGTCGTACATTTTCCAGACAGAAATGAAATTGGATTTAATGTGAAAAGTTGCAAAGTAGAAATTTCCTTTATCGTACCAGTAAGAGGCCGAAGACAGATGCGGCATACCGCTGCTGGCCTGCTCGAACACCGTCTTTTGACTGGCGATATCGACAACGGAAATATATTCACCGTTGCGTGAAGATGAGATCAAAAACTTATCAAGCGGATCGATAAAAAAGTCCTCAACCGGCTCGTTAAGTTTAAAATATTTGATGGTCAGATTTTTAAAATCGAATTTCCCCATACGAGGAGAATCCCTGAAAGTAAAAAGACCGGTATTTTCATTATTGAGTGTATAAATGCCGCTGACTTTTCCATCGAGTGGCAGAATTTTTTTCACAGAAAGATCTTCCTGATTCAGGACGACCATTTGTTGAGGATACAGACAAGAGACGACCAGGTATTTATCGTCGTTAGAGACTGTTATGTTTCTTAGAGAAATGCACGCACGGATTTTACCGTCAAATCCCTTTCCGACATTGTATTTTCCTATCATGCCGTTTCGTGCCGGTACAAAAAATCTTTTATAGTTTCGGGAATACTTAATCCCCCCGTGAACATCGGAGAAATCAAACTTATCCAGAATGCGTTCATTTTCCATCAACCAGATTTTGGAAATGCCTCTTTCAACAACCGCAGTCAGGTTAAGTACATCTTTGAAAGGTTCAGGTGCAACTGCCGGAGCAGGAACTTTGATGAGAGTCGAAGTGATTTCTTTTTTTCCCCAGGGCATTTTTTTCGGTACGCGAAGAAAGGCCGTAACATCGGCCAGATCCTGAGGACTCAGATCCATATGAGCAGGCATCAGAGTATTGGGTAAACCTTTTGAAATTGTTTTAGCTATTTTTTCATCAGTAAGCTTGTCGAGTGTCTCGGGAAGAAGCGGCGGTGCCGAAAGACCGATGCGCTCAGAATGATGACAGGAAGAACATCTGTTTTGATAGATCTTCCTGCCATTTTCACTCGCGTGTAAAAGAAATGGAGAGATGACAAACCCTACACACATTAATCTAAGTACCAATGAGAATTTATTCATATCTCTCCATTTCCCTAAGAATTAGTAAATATCTTCAACAGTATTTTTTACGTTGAATTTACCAGTCGGAGTAACAATACGTTTGTCGTCGATAACTTTTTTAACAGTTAAAGTCTTGTCGTCTACTACTACGATTGCTGAACGCATTTTTTGCTCATTCCATACAGAGAACCAGACTTCGTCACCATTCTCATTGTATTCAGGCTGAACAACTTTTTTAGTTCCTTCGCCAAGATTTGCCCATTCAGCAATCGGAAGAACCTTGTAAGGCGCATCCAGATTGTTGATGTCGAAGACTGCAACTGACTGAGAAATTTTCGCATCAGGGTTAAGAGCAGTATCTACATAAAGATTTTTCGATTTAGGGTGAGTCTTGATGAAAAGTGAACCACCGCCCTGGCCTTTCAGTGTTTTTACCAGTTTCCACGCATTGTCTTTGTGGTGATCAGGATCGGTACCGATGATAGCAATAGAAGCGTCACCTAGGTGAGAAGTTGCCCAAACCGGTCCAAATTCTTTTGAAGTAAAGTTAGCACCGCGACCTGGGTGAGGAATGCCGCCAACGTCTACCAGCTTCGCAAGTTTTCTTTCTCTCGAGTCTACAACAGCAATCTTGTTAGATTTGTTTGCAGCAGTTAAGAAATATCTTTTCGAAGCATCCCATCCACCATCGTGAAGGAACGGAGCTGCCTGAATTTCAGTAACAGTCAGGTTTTCGATGTCCTGGTAATTAACAAGAAGGATTTTACCAGTTTCTTTTACGTTAACGATGAAGTCAGGGTGCTCATGTGAAGCAACGATAGCTGCTACACGTGGCTCAGGGTGATATTCTTGAGTTCCAACAACGTTTCCACGAGTAGAAACGATTTTTTTAGGTTCAAGAGTTTCACCGTCCATGATGACGTATTGAGGTGGCCAGTAAGCACCAGCGATTGCCAGTTTATCTTCGTATCCTTTGTATTTAGAAGTTTCAACTGATCTTGCTTCAAGACCAATTTTGATTTCTGCTACGATTTCTGGTTTTTCCATCCACAAGTCGATCAAGTCGATTTTAGCATCGCGACCGATTGTATAAAGGTATCTTCCAGAGTGTGATAGACGTGAAATGTGAACTGCATATCCCGTTTTAACGATGTTGACGATTTCTTTTGTATCACCGTCGATGATCGCAACTTCACCAGCGTCACGCAAAGTAACAGCAAAGAAGTTTTTGATATTGTAGTTGTTCATTTTTTTCGTTGGACGTTTTTCAGGTGGAATTATGACTTTCCATGTGTCCTTCATGTCTTTCATGCCGAACTCAGGTGGAGCAATCGGATCATTCTGAACATACTTCGCCATGAGCTTGATATCTTCTTTTGAAAGTTCTTTTTCCCAAGAAGGCATACCGCCTCCTGAACCATCATTAATGAAGTTTTCAAGATAGCGCGTTCCAAGTGGACGTGTTTTGTCGACTGTTAGCGGTTTACCAGTCGCTCCTTTTCTAAGTACACCGTGACAACCGGCACATCTTTCGAAATAGATTTTGTTCGCGCGGGTATTTTCTGCATCAGAAAGAGCAAATTTCGCTTCTTCACTTTTTGACTTAGGCGATACCTTTACCGTGCTTGCTCCTCCCATGTACTTCGCTTCAGCAGGATGAGTTTTTCCCTTTCCTTGAGCAAATACACTGACAGGATTTGTTGCTAAGACCAGACCCAAAATCAACCCTGTGCTGATTTTTAGATTTGGTTTTTTACTCGGATCCATAAAACCTCCTTAAATTGGATTTAACAAAAAGCTTCCTTAGTTAAACCATGGTGAGTAAACTCGATATTTTCTTTTTTAATTTCATCATCAGTTAAATAGCATCCTGGATCTGAGGCCCACGGATCTTTCAGCATCTGCTGAGCACGTGCTCTCGTGTTTCCGTGACAGATGGAAAAGAAACGACAGTCGCGACAGCGGCCATGAATGGATGTTCTTCCTCCGCGAAGAACCTGAAGGACCGGATGAGAGCTATCACTCCAGATATCTGCAAATGAGTTGTCTTTAATCGAACCGAGCTTGACTCCCGGCCAGAAAGAATCCGGGTGAACATCTCCTTGCGAATCGATATTGGCGACGCCGATTCCTGAAGCATTTCCACCCCAGTGCTCAAGCATTTCCTTAACGTGTTCAATATTGGCAGCAGGAAATTTATCTTCGGCCCATAAAAGCATCAGACCTGCATCGGCGTCATTGTTTCCAGTGACAATTTCAAGATCAATACCCTTTTGCTGATACTCAAGCGCTTTTTCAAACAAGAGCTCCATGACTTTTCTGGTCATCTGAAAATGAGCATCTTCTTTTTTATTTCCTCTTCCGCCATAATTTAAATGTGAAAGATAAAATTTCGAAACGCCATTCTCCAGACAGAGATTGAGCATGTCTTCAATTTGATGATAATTGGTATGTGTCAGAGTTGTGCGAAGACCAACTTTCAATCCTTGCTTGACGGCATTGCGCACTCCCTGAAGAGACTTTTCGAAAGCGCCTTTTTCTCCTCTGATATGATCATGAACAGGCCCGATGCCATCGAGACTGATTCCCACGTAATTAAATTCAGCTGCCTTCAGCTTCTCGGCGATTTCTTCAGTCAACAGAACCCCGTTGCTTGAAAGTGCGAGAAAGAATCCTTGTTTTTTCACTTCGGCCGCAATCTCAAATAAATGTGGATGCAAAAGAGGTTCACCACCGGACAAAATGACTGCCGGGACTGAGGCTTTTTTCATTTCAGTGACATTCACAAGAGCGTCCTGCAAATTTAATTCGCCTTCAAACTCTTTATTGTATGAATTAGCGTAACAATGTCTGCAGGCAAGGTTGCAACGTCTCAGCAGGTTCCAGATAACAACCGGCCCTTTTGGTTTTCTTTTGGAAAATTCTTGGGGGTTAGTTAAGTGTTCCAGGTAATGTGTTAATCTGAACATAATTTATTCCTTCAATCTAATGCCTGTTTTTTTCAAAATTTTTGTACTGTAGATCAGGTCTGTATTTTGAAAAAGGCCTTTGATGGTTTGTTTCATGAGGTCTATTTTTTCACTGACTTCTTCTCTGCTCTTTCCGTGAACCATGGCAAACAGATTGTAGTTCCACACTGGAGCAAATTTTGGTCTTTCATAACAATGGGAAATGAATCCCAATTCTTTAAAGAGCAAACCCGCTTCTTCAAGTTTTTCATCATCAATAGTCCACACGCTCATAGCGTTTGCTGTATAGCCAAGCTTGTAATGATTTGTGGCCACTGCATTTTTTCTGATAAAACCAACTTCTTTCATTTTTTTGAGACGATCCACGAGGAATTCTTCCGTCACTCCCAACTCTTCTGCAAAGGCACGGTAGGGCCGTTCGCAGACAGGTAGCCCGTCCTGCAAAAGCAGAACTATTTTTTTGTCGAGGTCACTAAGATGCATTCCTTCTACTTCAAACTCTTTCACCTACGCCTCCAGGTACAGATCGAGATTAAACTCTCTGATCTTTGGAAGGTTCATAGTTTTGTATCCCGAAGATTTTTCTATTTCTGCGAGAACTTCTTCGGCCCGCTTCTTGTCACTGCAAGCAAGGACAAACCACATATTGAATTCATGATCACGTTTATAATTGTGAGCCACCTCGACAAACGCATTGACAATATCAGCGGTTTTTTCAAAATCCTCTTCAGGCACTTTCATCGCGACAAGCGTGACTTGTCCGTTTGTCTTGTCCATATTGAAAAAAGGGCCAATGCGGGTGATATAACCTCTGTTTTTCAAATCATTGATCATCCCGATCAAAACCGATTCCTCAAGACCAAGTTGTTTAGCAAGGAGAGCAAAAGGACGGACTTCAAAGCCAAAATCTTTCTGTAAAAGATTGAGAATCTTTTTTTCTATCTCGTTAAGTGAATCAGGGAGCTTATTTTCAGTTTTAATAGCTGGCCCCTTTTTGTTTGAAACATTTTGTACTGAAGAGAATTTCACAGCGAGAGCGATCAATATTCAAATCTGCTAAAACAGTCGCAATCTGCTTTTCGACGACGGCCCTGTCTGAACCATGAATCATGAAATAAAGATTAAAATCCCAAACACCAGGAAGCGGACGGCGTTCATAACAGAGAGTTACGAAATCGTAAGAAGCGATTTGTGAACCGACTGTTGCCAGCTCCTGGTCTTCAATTTTCAAAGTGACCATTGCATTTTGATCACGTCCAAAGCTCCGGCCAAGAACGACGGCGCCAAAGCGTTTTATTTTTTTCACCTGAATAAGATTGCGGATTTTTTCCATCACTTCGTCTTCAGTAGAATTTAATTTTTCCGCAAGCTTTTGAAACGGACGATTCGTATCCAGAGAAATCCCCTGAGAAAGAAGAGAAACAAATGTTTTTTCATCAATCATTTGAATGCTCCTTTCATTTGAAGATCTATTTTAAACGGGCGAATCATAGGAAACCGAAAGACCGGAAGACCGATTTTCTTTTCAAGATCTTCGACCACTTCATCCAGGGACTCTGCGTTTTTACCTGTGACAACAAACCAGAGATTGAGCTCGTTTTCACGGAGATAGTTATGATTGACTTCATCGAAAGAATTAATAAGAGAGGCAACTTCCTCTATGCGCTCAGTTGGACATTTAACTGCTGCCAGAAAACTATAACCCACTTTGTGAGTTCCGAAGACAGGACCGACTCTTGAAATAAATCCTTCTTCCAGAAGACTTTTAAATCCTTCACGTACTTCATTTTCCTGGTATTTCAAAGCATGAGCTATGACTTCGAAAGGGTTTCTTTCAATAGGAAAATCACTTTGAAAGTGATCCAGTAAATCGCGAAAGAGTTGTCTCTTATCCAATAGAAACTCCCGGTGCATGCTTTTCAATTTCAGTCATGAACCAATTCCATTCGTAATGAAACTTAACAACTTCACCAATAACAAAAACGGCCGGAGACTGAGCTTTCGATTTTCCAGCAGCGACATCTCCAAGGGTAAAGATGCTGACTCGCTGATCTTTTGTCGTAGCTCTTTCAATAAAGGCCACCGGCGTATTTTTGTCTTTACCAGCAAGGACCAGATTGCTGGCAATGAATTCTCTATTTCTGATTCCCATCAGAATAACAATCGTTGCAATATTTTTAAGACCAAACCAGTCGATTTCTTCAAGACCGCTCGGTGAACAAGTATGTCCGGTCATAACGAAAAAATTATTTGAAACTCCTCTATGTGTAATAGGAATTCCTGAATAAGTCAGAGAGGCCACAGAAGACGAAATGCCCGGAACGATTTCAAAAGGAACGTGGTTTTTCACCAGTTCAGTTACTTCCTCGCCTCCTCTGCCGAAAACAAAAGGGTCTCCGCCTTTTAAGCGTACAACTTTCTTGTAAAGACGTGCATACTCAACCAGTAAAGTATTGATTTCATCCTGGGGTAAAGTGTGATCTGATTCCTGTTTGCCAACATAATGACAAAGAGTCTCTTTCCCTGCGAGGGCCATAATTTCATCACTCACAAGACGATCATAGACCAGAACATCTGCCTCTTTGATTAATTGAAAGGCCTTCAACGTAAGAAGGTCCAGTGACCCAGGGCCTGCGCCTACAAGATAAACTTTTCCAAGAGACATATTTACTCCTTCATTCCCTTAATAAAAATTCCCGATGGTGTCGCAACTTTTTTAACACCAGTCACATTCCAGTTTTTTGTCTCAAGAACTTTGAGACTGTTGTCAAAATACGAAGTCACCAGTGCACTTTTCCCATCTGGAGAAAATCGCAAATGCATAACTCTTTTAGCGACGTCTACGTCTTTAGTTTTTTCAAATCGAGTGAGGTCAACAACAGAAATGAAATTTTCTTTCTCTCCGCTGTAATTGACGATTAGTGATTTTTTATCAGGAGAAACAGCAGCGAAAACAGGATCACCGATGAGATTGATTTCCTTTACCGCTTTTGTCGTATTCAGATCCAGAACGAGCAATTTTTTCTCAGCAACGAGAGGAACTATGGCGAGGTTATTGATAATGCCCCAATAACCAAAATGTGGGACTTTATAAATCAGTTTATCGTGCGAATCTTTAAAGATGAGTTTTTCGTATTTCATCTCTTTGAGATTTAAAATACCAATGGCAGCTTCATTGAAAAAACCAACTATATATTTGTCATCCTTAATAAGGGCATCGAAGGGAAGATTGCCTACATTCTCAAACTGTTGGACAATGGCAAAATCCTTGTTTCCGTCCAGAACCCAGATTTGATTTTTATCCATCAGTGAGAAGACGAGGTAATTCTCAAAGACTTTGACACCAACATTGCGGGATCCTGTTTCGATTGTTTTAACGACATTGAGATCTTTATCAAGCAGCACGACTGATTGAGGATCGTAATTGACCACTGAGATATAATTGCCGATAAAAGTAATACCAATACCGCTTTTGCCAATTTTAACTTTTTTTATCAGCTGATCTGTGACTGTATCAATCTTTGAAAGATAGCCGTCGCGGGCAAGGACATAACCGTAAATCCCATCGAACTTCATCGTGGCGTGGTTAAGATTACCCAGTGAAGTTATAGTTTTCTCTTCATTCCCATCCAGAACGTATAAGCTCTCTCGTTCTCTTTGAACTACATAGGTTTTGGGAAGAGGTTTATGCGACAAACCTGCACAGGAAGTCAGGGTCAACAGGCAAAGAACGAAAAGACTATTTTTCATTTTTAACTCCACTGATAAAAAAGTTTTTTGCCATCTCACGAACCGCTGCCATACGAGCTGGGCCGGGTGGAAGAGAGCGCCGCAAATTCAGCGCAGCCTGGAAACCATTTTCCAGATTTTCAGGAATTAATTTTTCGAGATAAGTTTTAAACTCGGCGCTGAACCCAGGAACGAGACCGCTTGATGTCACAGCAATTGTGATGTCACCTTTTTTAAGAATGGAAGGAAAAATAAAATCACAACAGTGAATCAGATCTACACAGTTGCATAAAATCTTTCTCTGCTGACATTCTTTATAAATGAGTTCCTGCAAAGCTATATCATCGACAGCAACGATCACAATATCCGCGCCATCGAGATCGCTCATTAAAAAGTCGCGGGTCTTTAACTCCTCATTGCCATCGCATTCTTTTAAAAAATCAGGACTGAATTTTCGTGAAATACATAATAAAGATTGAGGTTGAAAAAGCTTAATTTTGTTCAATTTGAAGGCAGCAATATTTCCACCGCCGATCAGTAAGAATTTTTTATTATCAATTTTAAGTGAGACCGGAAAATAACTCATAAGCTTCTCTATTTGTTGTGCAAACAGGGTCGCATTTTTCGGCAAAACTAATTATGACCTACATCATATCTTGCCAAAATCATTATCAGGTATTGCCTTTAGAAACTTTCACAGAGATGTGATCATAATCATGTTTTCTGAAACGTTTTTATGCCAATATCGTTTTTGGAGAAATACAATGATCGGCATCACAAAAAAATTAAGGACTCTTTCCAGTTTAAACCTGTTCTTTTGGTCAACGCTTTGGTTGATCATCGTTCTCATCATAGGAACAATCGAACAAAAATATATTGGTCTCTTTGAATCACAAAAAACATACTTCACTTCGCTTTACTTTTTCTACAAAGGAATTCCCCTTCCCTCAGGTGGAACTGTCATCCTTATAATGACCCTTGGCCTCTTATCTCAGTTAATTTTCCGAACAAATTTTAAAACGAAACGAACGCTGGGAATCACGATAACCCATCTGGGCGCAGTTCTTCTTCTCTCTGGCGCCATGATTACCCGCTTTTTTGGCGAAGAAGGAAGTGTAGTTATTCCTGAAGGCTCAGCGATCAATTACATGCAGGATTATAAATCCCAGGATTTTGTTTTAAAGAACGAACAGAATGGTCAGGAAATGATTCTCGCCGCTGATCAAATTTCTCTGAAGCAGGAGTACCGTCACGCGGGCCTTGTCTTTCGTATTTCCAAAAATAATCCCAACTGTGTTCAGACGACTAACCCTGATGAAAAAATCCGCTGCGTTGAAATGGACATAACTTCTTTAAAAAATGAACCGAAGCACATTCTCATCTCCGGTGACAGCGCCGAGGCCACGCGAATTCAATTAGACGGTCAAACTTTTACCGCGGAAGTCAGACCCCATCGCATGCCTCTTCCCTTTTCTGTAAAACTGCTGGATTTCGAAAAAAAATTTCATCAAGGAACTATGCTTTCAAAAAGTTTTAAATCAGAAGTGCAGATCATTGATGGCCCGCTGACCAGCCGTCATGTGATTGAAATGAATACTCCGCTCCGCTATAAAGGATATACTTTCTATCAGTCCTCTTTTTCAGAAAATGCTCAGGGTGAAATTACAGAACTCTCAGTTGTAAAAAATGCTGCTCAATGGTTTCCCTACCTTTCATCTATCATTATATGCATCGGTCTTCTTCTTCATCTGCTAATCAATTCTAAAAATATTTTTAAGGCCCAACATGAATAAATATATACTCACTTTTTTTCTTCTCATAGGCTCCCTGACCTCTTTTGCTCAGTCTGGTGTTTCTGAGGCTGAACTTATCCCCGTCATGCACGAAGGAAGAATTAAACCTCTTGGAAGTTTTGCCAGAGTTAAACTGAATGATTATTTTGGTAAAAAACAACTAGGCCAATTAACTGCGACCGACTGGCTTCTGGAAGTTTTTTTCAATCCCAAGCAAGCGTACACGCGCGAAATTTTTAAAATTCAAAATCCTGACGTCATTCACGCCCTCGCGCTCCCATCTTCGAAAAAGATTTTTACTTTTCTGGAAATGTATGAGGCTTTTAACAAAAACCAGGAAATGATGAATCCGCTTTTATCTGCTAATGAAGCTGATCTCGATTTAACAAGCAAACAGATTCGCGAACTTTACATGCACTTTATGGATTACCTGGGTCTTTCGCGATCTTTTTCATTTTTTTCACCTGAGATTAATGCAGGAGAAAAACATTTGTCATACTACGATCTCATCTTAAGCGGAAGAACAATCCCTAAGAAACTTGCTGAGTATATGGAAGAAGATGCTCAGTTCAAAACGTTGACGATTATCCCGCCCGTTGATCAAACCTCTGAGCTGTGGTCAACACCTTGGAATGAGGCCATGGCCAAAAATCTGCCTGTTCTTCAAAACTGGCATGCGCTCTATGAATCCTATCAGACAAAAAGCGCTGCTTTCAATGAAACAGCATTAAAACTTCAAAAACCTGAACTTAAAAATAAATTTAAGGCCGAACTTCTTATTAAGAAATATGATCTCGTTTCATGGTCCATCAGCTGCTATGTTTTAGGATTTCTGACCCTCTCAATCCATTTTTTAAAAGGCGGTCGCAATCCTAAGAGCTGGACGAGACAACTGGCCTTTCTCTCTGTTCTGATCGGAAGCCTTTGCCATTTAAGCTATATTGTCGCACGCTGCTTTGTTCTGTCTCGTCCCCCCGTCACAAATTTATATGAATCGATTCTCTTCGTCGGCCTAACGGCAGTCGTTTTTTCTCTTTTTTATGAAATCAAGAAAAAGAATTCACTAGGCCTTTTCATTGCCACAACTCTTGGATCTTCGCTTCTCTTTCTCAGCATCGGTTATCAGCAGACCGGAGATAATATGGGAATGCTTGTAGCAGTTCTCGATACAAACTTCTGGCTTGCGACTCACGTTGTGACTATCAGTATAGGCTATGGCTGTACACTCGTTGCTAGTATGATGGCCCACTATTATCTTTTCATGTCCCGAAACTCCGATATTTCACAACAGAAAGCGCTGGAAAAAAATATCCATTCCACAATTCTCTATTCACTTTTCTTCGTCACACTCGGAACTATTCTGGGCGGCATCTGGGCCGATCAATCGTGGGGACGATTCTGGGGTTGGGATCCAAAAGAAAACGGCGCCCTTCTTATCTGTCTCTGGCTTCTTTGGATTACGCATGGAAAGCTTGCCGGTAAATTCAAAACGAAGTCATTCGCTTTTGTGACAGGTCTTTCAAGTATTGTTGTTGCGATGGCCTGGTTTGGAGTGAATCTACTCAATGTCGGTCTTCATTCCTATGGCTTTTCGAGCGATGCGGCCAGAAGCTTATTTATATTCTCAGGTGTAGAAATCATTTTATTAGCTGTGCTGTTAAAGCTGCCCCACAAAAGTGAGGCAGTTTAAATTTAGCTATTGATGGAGATGTGAACCTTCTTCTAAATAAGGATCCGATTCAACGATGAGCTTTCTCGACTGAAGTTTGTTCAAGAAAATTAAAACATAACCAGCGGCAAAGAGAAAAGCTGAGAGGATTTCGTAAGGGCCAATGACCGCGAGAATTTTATAGTGTTCATAAATCTTTGGCGCCACTAAAGTGTAGAGATCAACCCAATGTCCGACGAGAATAACAATCGAAACAATGGCCAGCGCCACGTAATTTCTTTTTGAGTCTCTCTTTAGAAGCACGAGAAAAGGAACTGCAAAGCAAATAACAAAGTTCGACCAGAACAACCATGTCCAGTTCTCATGATCGCGCAAAATATAATATTCCGTTTCTTCAGGAATGTTTGAGTACCAGATAAGCATGTATTGGCAAAACCAGATATAGGCCCAGAAGGTACTCATCCCGAACATCCATTTTCCTAAATCGTGAAAATGATCGCGAGTGACGATGCCGTCGAGATGGCCGAAGAGGCGCAGAACAAGTAGCGAAAGAGTAATGAAGGCAATTCCGCTGACAAATAGACCTGAGAAAGTGTAGACGGAATAAATTGTACTGAACCAGTGAGGCTCAACTGACATCAATGAATCATAGCTGAACAAAGCAAAAGAAAGCGCAAAAATAACCATGGTGATGGCCGATACACGGGCCAGTTTTCCAGAATGGACTTCCTGCTGCTTTTGATTTGAAGGCCAGCTATTCATGAGCACGCTGATCAATTTAGACGATGTCATCCACAAGGCGAAATACACCACGAGACGGATCAGGAAAAACGTTACATTCAGGTAAGCTGTTTTTTTAATCAAAACCGGATCTTTCAGAACTTCTGCAGAATGAGTCCATTCATAGAGCGTATGGTGCCCCATAAATCCCAGAAGCATAAGACCAAGGCCCCAGGGCAAAAACGCTGTCATGGCCTGAGGAATGCGCTGATAAGTTCTCATCCAGGATGAGTTCGTGATATTTTGAAGAGCGAGGAAAAACAATCCCGCGAGCCCGAGTGAAACAAAGTAAAAATTATTGATCAGGATATTCACCCAAAATCTTACCGGCGCATGAAAATAAGAAGCAGCAGTGACGAGACCGCATACTCCGAGAGTCATCAGCAGATATTGTTTTAAAGTTGGATTTATTTCGTAAGTTAATTTATTCATTTGGAGCTACTCCGTTTTCTGTAATTCATGCAAATAAAGAATCAGATCCCAGCGATCATTGTCGTCAAGCTGAACTGCGTGGCTTGGCATATCTCCGTAACCGATAACGATTGCATGATAGAATTGCCCGTCTTTATAGTTGCGAAGTGACCGTCCGTTAAACGCCGGTGGTTCAGCATATTTTTTTGCTACAGGTCCGTCTCCTTGTCCCTTTTCTCCGTGACAAAGAAGGCACATATTTTGATAGAGATATTTTCCTCGAGCGAGTCTGGCCGGAGTGGCCTCTCGAGGATCTTTCATTTCATTACCTGCGCGTTCTTTTTCATCATCCGTTTTACCGTAGGTAAAAACTCTGTACCCTCTGGGCACAGACTCTTTTGGAGCAAGCATCATGCTGGAGCCGTTTTTGGTCAATGAACTTTCCGAGTACGCTTCGTAAGCCTGCGAGTAAACCATGTCCGGCATATACTCCATTCCCGGTTCCCGTTTTTCTTTTGAGCACGAGCAGAGAATGACTGCTGATAAAGCTAGTAGCCATTTACTATTCATTCTTTCCTCCCGCACTTTGTTTTTCAATTTTCACTGCCCCGCTGTCGCGAAGAATTTTTTCCAACTCCGCATTTTTTTCTCCTGAAGGAATGACGATTAAAAACTGATCGTCCAGCTGGCGACGATCAATGGTCACTGGCATCTGCCCCGGGAAAAGTTTTGCGCGAAATAAGAAGGCAGCGACTGTAGTCAGGGCCCCGCAAAGAACCATCAATTCAAATGTGATGGGAATAAAAGCAGGAATGGATAGCATAGGCTTCCCTCCGACATTGATCGGCCAGTCAACGGCCGAAGTCCACACCTGAAAACTCAATGCAAGAATGAGCCCGATTCCACCGGCCACAAATGTCACGAAAGGGAGTCTTGATCTTTGTATATCGAGAAGATCATCGAGACCGTGAACCGGAAAAGGAGTGAAAAAATCCTGAATCGTAAAATTTTCTTTTTTAACCAGGATTCCGGCCTTGACCAGTTTCTCTTCGTCGTCAAAAACTCCGATGACAAATTCACCTTGTAATTTATTGTCCATATTTATGTCCTAGTGATGTTCTTTAGTTCTAGCAAATTTATAAACACTCTTCACTTCACTGACTGCAATAGCAGGTAAGAACCTGATGAACAGAAGAAACAATGTGAAGAAGAGACCAAAGCTTCCGATGAATGTGCAGATTTCAACCCAAGTCGGAGAATACATTGCCCAGCTCGATGGAAGGTAGTCGCGGTGAAGAGAGGTTGTGATAATAACAAAACGTTCAAACCACATACCGATGTTTACGATGACAGTGATGATGAAAACGAGAGTGAGGTTCGTACGAATTGCTTTGATCCAGAGAAGCTGCGGCCAGATAACGTTACATGAAACCATTGTCCAGTACGCCCACGCATAAGGACCGGTCGCGCGATTGATGAATGTATATCGTTCATATTCATTTCCACCGTACCAGGCGATAAAAAATTCAGTCGCGTATGCAAAACCGACGAGCATTCCGGTAAGGATGATAACCTTACACATAGCTTCGATGTGAGCAACCGTAATGAAGTGTTCAAAGTTCATCGCTTTTCTTGTGATGATGAGAAGCGAAGAAACCATCGCAAAACCGGAGAACACGGCACCGATAACAAAGTAAGGAGGGAAAATCGTTGTATGCCATCCGGGAATAACAGACGTTGCAAAGTCCATACTAACGATGGTGTGTACAGATACAACCAGAGGAGCGGCCAGGCCTGCAAGAATCAAACATAAAATTTCATAGCGATGCCATGTACGGTGAGAACCATCCCATCCGAAACTCAGCATGCCGTAGATTTTTTTTCTGAGTGGAGTGACTGCGCGGTCTCTCAAAGTTCCAAAGTCAGGAATGAGACCGATGTACCAGAACACTGCCGAGACTGTCAGATACGTACTGATGGCGAAAACGTCCCACAACAAAGGAGAGCGGAAGTTAAGCCAGATCGCACGCGTATTTGGATATGGAAACACCCAATGAGCAAGCCACGGACGTCCCATGTGAATGACTGGATAAATACCGGCGCAACAAACAGCAATGATGGTCATTGCTTCAGCGGCACGGTTAATAGACGTTCTCCATTTTTGTCTAAAGAGAAGAAGAATCGCAGAAATGAAAGTTCCTGCGTGACCAATACCAACCCAGAAAACGAAGTTGGTGATATCCCAGCTCCACCCTACTGTTTTGTTCAGCCCCCAAACACCGATACCTGTACGCAATTGATAGCCGACAACGACGATGCCCACAATTAAAGTCAGAACGGCAATGGCAAAAAGAATATACCATGTATTGCTTGGTCCTCCTTCAATCGAATTTAAAACATCGTTTGTGATTTCCCCATATGTCCGCTCTTTGCTGATCAGAGGTCGTCTCAAAAAGCTTGTGTGTTCTTTACCTGACATAGACCTGTCCTTATTCCTTGATTCCTAATCTCGATTTCTAATTTTTGTTAAATAACTTAATCTTGGTTTTACGTTCAATTCTTCAAGAACAGTAAAATTGCGCTGATCTTTAATCATTTTCGAGATTTTACTGTTTGGATCCATTAGATCGCCGAAGACAATTGCATCTGAAGGACAGCTTTGTTGACAAGCAAGCTTAATCTCACCGTCGCGTAATTCTCTTCCCTCTTTTTTCGCCGTTAGTTTTGCTTCCTGAATTCTCTGAATACAAAGTGAGCATTTTTCCATAACCCCACGGCTTCTGACCGTAACATCAGGATTTAAAACCATTCGTTCGTTAGGATCAGTGTGGGGATAATCAAACCAATTGAAGCGACGGACTTTATATGGACAGTTGTTTGCGCAATAACGGGTTCCCACGCAACGGTTGTACACTTGCTGGTTGAGACCATCTGAGCTGTGAACTGTTGCGAGAACCGGACAGACCGATTCGCAAGGAGCGTTTTCACAGTGATGACAAGTCATTGGCTGGTGAGCAACACTAGGATTTTCTTCGTCGCCTTTATAGTAGCGGTCAATTCTCATCCAGTGCATTTCGCGGCGATTGAGTACTTCTTCGCGTCCGACAACCGGAATATTATTTTCAGCGTTACAGCTGACAACACAGGCAGAACAGCCATTGCATTTATTGAGATCAATGGCCATTGCCCACTGATGTTCTTTACTCTTTTGTTCACTCCACATTGTGACAAGATGATTTTTCTTTTCATTACCTGAATTTGGTTTTTTCAAATAATCTTTCAGGGTGGTTTCGCGATAGAGATCACGACCTTCGATCGAGTGGTGGGTTTGAGTCATGGCGAGACTGTAAGTCTTCCCCGTTTTTTTGATTGTCGGATTGTTGACGACTCTTTGAACTTCTCCGTTTTTATAATGAAGGAACGGCCATGCGTAACGACCGAGGTTCATACCTACTTTTCCACAAACTGAGCGCCCATACCCTAAAGCGATACCAATCGTTTTTGGTGCGAGTCCGGGTTGAACGAGAACTGGTATGACCACGCTGGAACCGTTAACGGCTACTTCGATCATTTCACCAGTAGCAATTCCCATTTTTTTAGCAAGGCCCGGAGAGATGAGCGCGTAGTTATCCCATGTGACTTTTGTTATCGGATCCGGTAGTTCCTGCAGCCATGGATTATTCGCATAACGTCCGTCTCTCATCGCTGTTTTTTCATAGAGGACAAGAGAAAGTTCAGGTGCATTTTTAACTTCTTTGATCAGTTCATCTACGGCTGCTTTTCCATTTGCCGTTTTAGGGGCATAAGCAGTGATTCCTTTGCTGTATTCAAAAACACCGTCCTGAACAGATTGCATCCAGAAAGAATCGAAAATTAAATGAACGCCTTTGTCGTTCCAGAAATTTTTCTTCCAGACTTCTTTCATATAATTCTGATGGCCTTCCGGTTTTTTCAAAAGGGCAAGCAGGACATCTTGAAATTGTCTCGTATCGTAAAGATTATTGATTACCGGTTGAGTGACAGCAATTTCATTACGGGAAATAGTTGTATCATTCCACGATTCATAAGCGTGGCTTAAAGGGGCAACAAACTGACATTGAGTCGTTGTTTCGTCTTCGGAAAATGAGAGTGCAAATTTTTGCGGAACTCTTCCCAACGCTTCATTGAGTTTAGTCTGATCATAGTAGTTGTAATAAGGATTCACATCGACAAAGAGAATGACATCAACATTGGTTTTCTTTTTTGCCAATGAATTGATCAGCTCTTCAAATTTTGCATCATCACCGCAATGAAAATGGTCATTCTTATAAAGTGAGATGCAGGAATCATACGCTCCAAGCGACTGGTTGATGCCATTGATAATCTTCTGAAGATTCATATCTGGCAGACCATTGATGATGAAACTTTTACCTTTATGGGCAAGCAATTCACCGGCGATCTTTGAGGCCAGCTTTTCAACCGGGGCCGACAGACCGATATTGAGATTTGATCCGGTCACTTTGGCATAAATGGAAAGAAGCAGACTTTGTATTTCCTGTGTTTCCAGAGGAAATCTTTCATCAGCATTTGAACCAGTTAAACTCAAAACGGACTCGACCTGTACATGCTTAAACGGCGATTGCTTTAACGTGACATCTTTTCGTTGAGCATATTGTTTTGAGTGATGGACACTGTTTCTGTCCGCGCCAAGAAAATCAGAACCGACGCCGAGAACATAATCGGCCTTCGTGAAATCATAATCTACATCGACAATATCGTCGAACGAGCGGTTCACTGTATTGACAGACGTTGTGTAGGCGATATGTTCAACAACTCCGAATTCCTTGATAAATTCAGCGATAAGGGCCGCAGTTGACGGGCTTCTGATCTCTTCAGTTATCAGGACAATTTTTTTCTTTTCATCTTTTGCGTGTGTGAGTGCATTTTGAAGTTCAGCTTGCCATTTTGCCCATGAGATAGGATTGGCGTCTTTCGTAGGCGATTTCAAACGATACGAATCATACAATGAAAGAATACTTGCCTGACCGATGACAGAAGCTCCTCCCATCGTCCATTTTGATTTTTCATTTCCTTCCACTTTAATCGGGCGCCCTTCTCTTGTTTTGAGAATAACCGGAAGACCATCGAATGAAGTAGCGTACCATGAGGCCACACCAGGAATGACCTTATCTGTTTTCTCAAGATAAGGGATCGCTTTTCTGATCGGCCCTTTTGTACAAGCGGCCATTGGCAGAAGCGTGAAAGAAAATCCCATTATTTTTAAAAAATCTCTGCGACCTTTGACTACTGAAAAAGAATCAAACTCTCCTTCAGTGAATTCATCTTTATTTATGGCCGGATCAAGGACTTTGTTATGAATATCCTGCCAGTAACTTTCTACCGGAAGATCATCATTATTTTTTTTGCTGGAGTCATCACTCATATCTATTCCTTTTTTTCTTTTTAAAAATTCATTAATAATGGCAACGGGCACAGTCTCCGCCGGCGGCCTGTTTATGATCGGCCGGAGGGGCAAGATTATTGTCGCGATGACATTGAATACACCAGCCCATATTCATAGGTTTTTCCTGCTTCAAAATCGCCATGGTTTCCACTTGCCCGTGACAAGTCTGACAACTCACCTTTCCTACGTTCACGTGCTGTGAGTGATTGAAATAAGCAAAGTCCGGAAGATTGTGAACGCGAACCCATTTGATATTTTTTTCACTGGAAACAGCTTCTTTGATTTTTTGAATTTCAGGTGAATTTGGAAGAACCTTTGTGTGGCAATTCAGGCAAAGATTCGTTGGCGGTATTCCGGCATGTCTTCCCTTGTCAGCGGCAAAGTGACAATAAAGACATTGCATTTTATTGTCCCCGGCGTGTATTTTGTGAGAGAACTTAATCGGTTGAACTGGAGCATAGCCTTCGCGAAATCCCACCTTGCGGGCTTCAGTGATAAGCAATACAGCTCCTGTTGTGATGATTGCTAACACCAACAGTACTTTGAATTTCTTCGTCATAAACTTCCGTTTTGATATTTGACGTTCGTCATTTTTTAATTGTTTGCAATCAGCATTGTGACTCTTTTTTTGAGAAAAAAAAGTGTTCCACTTCAGGTTTAAAAATGATCATTGTCATATTTGTTAATAGGTATTTGGCCTATACTGGCCGGGACTATCAAAACAGCAGGAGAAAAAAAATGTTTGGATTAGGCATGGGAGAACTGGTAATAGTTCTGGTTTTAGTGGTTTTACTTTTTGGATCTAAGAAAATTCCGGAACTGGCAAAGGGTTTAGGCCAGGGAATTCACGAATTCAAAAAATCGGTTGCGGAAATTGATTCCTCTGAAAAAGAAGAAAAGAATAAAAAATCCTAACTCAGATCAATTAATTTTGATCTGATGATTTAGAATGGGCCTTCTTGATATAATTATCAGTTGAAAAATAGCCTGACCCTTGCCAGACAAAAAAGAGCAACAACATCAGAACCATCACCACCAATTCCGTTTCGGAACCAGCTGTCATCACGCCGTTTTTAGCCTGAACAAAAATAAGAGCAGAAATAAGAACAGGAATATTAGCGGCCGCCGCTATTCTTGTGAAAAGACCCAACAACAGACAGATGCCGCCGACAATGTGGGCCAGAACGACATAATGGGCAAGTAGAAAATCGACATAGGGAAACTGATAGGAAATCATCGAGAAGATATCTGTCATGTGTCCGATAAAATAAATCCCTTTCATGAAAAGAGCGCCCCCCAGATAGACTCTTAGGATCTCTACCGACAGGCTTTTATCTTTAATAGATTGAATCAGATGGTCTTTAAAATTTTCAGTCATAATTTCCTCGTTGTATGGAAATTATAATTGATCAGAACAATGATTGGCGATATGACTTACGTCATATAATTAAAAATGATTTTCGTATCAAACGAATTCTTCGTATTCCGTATTGATGACATTCATTTCTTCGGGAGTAAGTTTGCTTTCGTCTATGGTTAAAAGAAATGGACCAATTTTTAAAACATCATTCACTTTCAGCGCTGATTTTTTCAAACGTCCTTGATTGAGCAGAACTTCTCTTTTCATATCCATGTTCTGAACGACAACATGACCTGACTTGGTCGTTTTAATTTCACATTGAATGCTGGAGATGAGTCTATCATCCAGTTTGATATCGCAATAAACAGATTTGCCGACAATCAACTTATCTTTGATTGGTATTTCTTGTCTTTCATCTGGTTTGTCTGTTCTGGATAATACGAAAACGACGGCCATATATTTTTGTCCCCTCGATATTCGATTATAGGACAAGTCCTTGGGGGTCATAGGAAGTGTTTGAAGGTCTTACAAATTAAGTGCTTAGTCAGCTCTCACAATTTTATACAATTTCTAATTGCCCATTTTTCTTGTGAAAAAACAAAACAGGGCCGCAAAGGGCCCTGAATTTATTCACTTTGAGGGGGAAAGGAACAATTTTTAGTTCTAATAGATTTCTGCACTCATTTGTATGACATTATTGTCTCTTTCTGCACGTAGTGGAATCACATTGGAGTTATTCAATCCTACGCCGTGAGTGTGAGATCTTTTTTCGTAAAGAACTTGTCCTTCATTTCTTTCTTCTTCTTCCTTGCACGCAATACATTGAGTTGCTACCGGACGTGCGCGAAGACGATTGATTTCAATTTCACCGTCACACTCTTCACAAATACCGAATGTGCCGTTTTTTATTTTAAAAAGAGCGCCATCAATTTTCTTCAACATAAATGAGTGTCGCCCGAGAAGTTTTAAGTTCATGGCACGCTCGCGTTCCTCAAGGCTCTGATCTACTTCATCGCCTTTCTCCCAGCTCATGCCTTTCTCTTCCAGTTTCAACTCATTCAGAGTTTGCTTTTTTAGCTCGAGGAAAAGATTCTCAAATTGCTTTAAAAGTTCGCGATCCATAAATACTCCTTCTTATGCTGACAAAATTTATTCAATCCTTGAGTTCTGATACGAAAAATCCTCTTTCGTAAAAAACTTCTTCCTGAAGTTTCTTGACTATGACTAATACAAAGGTCGTGCCAATTGTTTTGAAGTGGTTTAGCTGATTTTTAGATGGATTTTAGCCAATAATTAGATACTGAAGCGACTTAAAGGTGCCAAAGAGACTCTGTGAAGAAGAAGGCAATGTCTTTTTGTTACTGAGCGATGAGTGTAATTGTGTCCACTTTTATATGAACGCTACCAATGGCGTTTTCAAAGTAAACAGTCTTCATTTTCATTTTCTCATTAGTATAAAAGAAGGTGCACTTTTTGAAACTGTGAACACCCAAGAGAGTTGTGAGATCATCATAAGCTTCATCGAGAGGAAGTTCTTCATCAGGGTAATAGCGAAGAACATTTTGAATGGCGACTTCTACTTCATTTAGAACAACTGGTGCTTTCACTTCAATACATTTAGAAGAATCCGCAACGGCCATTTTCTTTTCGCTGATTCGATTTGAAACAGGCAGATCGCTCGCTGAATCCTTGATGAATTCAAGAACGTTTAAAAGTGCTGGTGAATCGTTGAAGGATGTAATGGTGACAGCAAAAGATGATTGAACAAAAAGAATGGCAAAAACTAAAAAGGCGTATTTCATCTGAGGGTCTCCGGAGTTACTCAGTATGAAATACGCCTGTTGAATAAAAAGGTTAAATAGACTTTCTTCATATACCGTATCTAATTATTAGATACCGTGATTATTTCCTATGCCCGAGGGCAGAGCGGTGGATGCTGCCACCGGAACATTCGCCGTTGATCATTTGAGAGTGTGAAAAATCCATTTCCAGTTTGCTTTTTGCTCATGGGTCTCTCCTTAATAGTGCCCTTAATGGGCCACTTCTTATCAGCAACAATCCATCGTTCTCAAAGATCCATATCCATCCTGGTTATGGTGAGTGAGCTCCTTCAACCATCCTAGTTTCAGTCTCTCCTCACTTATTAATAGAGCAGGACCCGTGCCAATTGGTCCGATACTCTGGTCCTATGGAATTTCCTATCTTTAATATTCCTCAGAGGTTTTTTATTGCCACGAATGGTGGAGAACGACACCAAGAAGTGTTCTCACAAGGGCACTGGCAGAGAATTTATGATACCGCCAATACGTGTTTTTTTGATCTTCTTTCCAAATTGATACAGAAAGAAGTTTGTTTAGATGTAAAATAAAAGAAAAACGAATCTAGAAGCTAAGAGGATTTCAGTGAACAACAAAGGCTTTACTCTGGTAGAAGGTATGATTGCGGCGGCCCTGCTGGCAGGACTTGCTGTCGCCTTTCTTTCTCTAAACAAATCGATGACGAAAGCGACATCCAAAAATCAATTTGATTCCGAAACAACGTTGATCACCAATGAAATAGTGCAGATTCTGGCGGATCCCAATAAATGTATTGCGACCTTCGGTCCGGCAGGAACGAAGTCTGGTCTGGCCTCTTCAGTGACGAATATCAATTCCAAATTCTATACAGTCGCAAGTGGAAATTCTCCAGCAGGTGGTTACGGCAACGCCAGTGTCACTATCGCCTCTTTTGCCATCAATTCAACTCTGCCCAATCTTGCCAATCACGACGCTGTTCTCACGATCACCTATAACAATAAAAATATTTTAAAAGGTAACACAGGAAACTCGACGGTTGTGAAGAAAATAAATCTTTATGTAACGGTCGATGCGAGCAACCGAATTACCGCATGCCGGTCTCTTTCCAATGCTAATGCCGATATCTGGAGTAGAGGAAGTGGCAGCACTATTTATTACAGCGGAGGCAATGTAGGCGTCGGAACATCGTCACCTCAAACCACACTTGAAGTTAACGGAACAATTCGTCCTCAGGCCGCTTCAGTTGGGGCGGGCTGTTCACCATTGGGAGCTCAAGCCTATGACTCGGCCAGCGGCACCCCCCTTTACTGCAATAGCTCCGCTGTCTGGACTCCATCCGGTGGAGGATTTACCATTACAACTCGAACGGCTTCAACTGTAGCCTGGAGATGGCCTACGGCCGCTGTAAACTGCAATGCTGATGAAAAAGTCGTTGGAGGTGGTGGCACATGCACCGGCGGTTCTGGCTACAATTTTATTGTTTCAAGCGTTCCTTCCGGAAATGGCTGGTCTGTTTCTTGTGATACGCCTAATAATCAGAATGTTCAGTCGACGGTGTATGCGCTTTGTGCGAAATAAAACTGTTTTCGTTTTCAGATCAGTTGGACGTTGGAAGTTGGATGTTGGTTGTTGGACGTTGAACAGTTAAACCAGTTTTTCCGATCCCTCTTTATTAATAATGAGCTGCCCCTTATCAATCTTCCGACGAACAACTTCCATCACCCGCTCCTGCGCCTCTTCAACTTTAGAAGCGAGCTGAGGAGGACCCATGAGAATTTCTTCAATTTCTTGTCTCATGACTCGCGGGGTATTTTTCAAAACAAAATCTCTGAGGGCGGGCGCTGAGATGCGCAGAGCGAGCCCCATGTCGGCGGTTTTAATTTCGCGCATGAGTTCGATAAGCATGACGGGCGTGAGATATTGTAGATCGTCAAAAGTGTACATGCTTTTATGAAGAGCTTCGGCCATGCGAGGGTCTTTCTTGGAAATGAGTTCCAGAACTTTTTCGCGGGCCTGTTTAGACAGTCCTGTGAGCATTTTAGCGGCTTCTTTAACTCCCCCCTGAAACTTCATGAAAAACTCCCTAGCAATGAGGATTTGGCTTCATTAAATAATTCTGAACATAATCGCGGACACCTTCTTCAAGCGTCGTGAATTGGAATTCAGGAAGCGCATTCAGAAGTTTTTTTGTGTCGGCCTGAGTGTAATACTGATATTGCGAACGGATCGCTTCAGGCATATCGATAAATTCAATGACGGCTTCTTTACCCATCGCTTTGAATGTGGCGTTTGTCAGGTCGAGAAAACTTCTCGCTTTGCCTGTGCCCAGATTGTAGATGCCGGAAAACAACGCTTTTTCAGGATCAGCGAATTCGATTATCGCGCGTACAACATCTTTCACGTAAATAAAATCGCGAAGCTGTTCCCCGTCTTTAAATTCCGGACGGTGCGATTTGAAAAGCTTCACTTTGCCGGCGTTTTGAATTTGCTCAAATGATTTGTGGACAAGAGAGCGCATGTCTTCTTTATGATATTCGTTTGGCCCGAAAACATTAAAGAACTTCAGCCCGAACCAGTGATCCGGCTTGCTGTCCTCTCTTAAAATCCACTCATCGACTAACTGTTTTGAGTAGCCGTAAGGATTCATGGGCATCAAGTCAGGAAGCGTTTCATGATCGTCGCTGTAACCGAGTTCGCCATTGCCATAAGTGGCCGCAGAACTCGCGTAAATGAAAGGAATATTTTTTGTGGCCGCAAAACGGAAAAGCGCCTGGGTGTAGGCCACATTATTTTTCATCAGAAAGTCCATGTTCTTTTCGGTAGTCGATGAACACGCCCCCATATGAAAGATGAGATCTGTTTCGGCAATCAGATCGTCGTAATCGCCGTTAAATAATTCATCGGCGTGAATATAATCAGAATATTTAATGCCGCGAAGATTTTTCCATTTCGTGCTGTCTTCCAGTTTATCAACAATGACCAGATCAGTATGACCGAGTACGTTCAGTTGTTTAGCCAGAACGCTGCCGATAAAGCCGGCGCCGCCAGTAATTAAAATCATACTGCCCTCTTTTGTTTGATGTTCAGGCGAAGAATGAGCCCTGAGAAAATCAGAAGCACGATAAATTTCGCTGAATCGAAATAACGATACATATGGTGATACTTTGCATGTTCTTCTCTGAAGATCTGATACTGAGGATCAGTCACGGCCACTGAATGCATTTTTACTGCTGCTCCGGCAATCGTCGGAGTCATAACAATATTGTAGAAAAGGGCCAGACCTAAAAGTCCCACAGCAACAGTCATAAAAAGTTTCGATGGTTTTTCGTGCGAAACAACTCCTGCCAGAATCATCAGCGCGAAAAAAACTTCCAGTTTATTGAAACGACCGAAGACGGTCATCCCGATTCTCCCCGCTTCCTGTAGATTAGAAGTGAACTTAAACACACTCGGAACGGCAACGATATCCACAAAGGCCGATGCAAAAAACCATGTCAGTAGAAATGGCAGAACAAGCTCAGAGAAAAAAAGTTTTGTCGTTTTCATTATTTTTCACCTTTCATGTGAACGCGGTAAAGATACGGATGGACGATCCACGCTACTGCGAGAACGCCGATTTCATACAGAATACAAAGCGGAATCCACACAGAGAGCATCGAAATAACATCCGGTGGAGAAAAAATGGCGGCCGCAATTGCGAGCGCCACATAAACATAGCGACGGAATTTTCTCAACAGTTGCTTTGTCACCAGTCCCATGAAGCCGAGAATCAACATGACATTGGGAAACTGAAAAATGATACCGAGAAAGAGAAGAATCTGGCTGGAAGTAGAAATATAATCGCGAAGGTTGATATTCGCCTGAACATCTCCTACTCCGAGCATTGAGAGAAATTTAAAGCCAAACGGGAAGGCGACGTAATAACCAAAGGCCATCCCGGCCAGAAAGAGAAAAGCTCCCAGGATCATGAAAGGTTTTACAGCGCGTACTTCGTGAGGATGGAGTCCCGGTCTGATAAATTTCCAGACCTGATAAAACCAAAGCGGTGAAGAAATCATGATGGCCCACCAGATAGACACATCGACTTGAACCCACGCTTTCTCAAAAATACTGTGGTAAACGATCACTCCGGATTTCGTGTCGTGAAGCGAGGCCCTTAAAGGTTTTAAAAGCCACTCAGTGATATCGTCTACGTAATAGGTTGTGAAAAGAAATGTTACCCCGAGAATAACCAGGACACGCATAAACATTTTCCGGAGTTCTTCCAAATGTTCCCAAAAACTCATTTCCTTCAAAATCAACTTCCCTGGTTTAAATCTTCTCTGATATTGCTGTCTGTATAGGAGAACTATATACTTAGAGAGAATAATTGTAAAAAAGGATTAGAGATATGTCGCCTGTTCGCAATGTCTTTTTCATGTTGTCGTTCATTTTGAGCTTACAATGCTCTGACATATACGCTGCTCCTAACCTTCTCCTGCAATGCCTGGCAAAAGAAGAATCCAACCTGCACAAGGAAAAATCACAGGGAGCGCTCTACCGTTTGAATCAGGATTTCCTCAATGAACTGGCGAGCTCCAATGATATTACCCTAAAGAAAAACTTTGTAGACGAAATCTGTCTGTCAAAAAAGCACTCTCCGTCAGTAGGACTTTTGCGTCTTCTGCTTTTAAAAGAAAGCGATATCTACGATCTTTCTTTGTCCGAAGTGGAATCTTCAATGCGTTCTTTCAAAATGGCCTATATCAACGAGTTTCAAAAACAGGTTCCGCGCCTTTTTGTTCAATACGTGTCAGGTCTCCAGGCCGAAATGCCGACTGCTGACTGTCTCCAGAAGGCCATTCCTGAACTGAATTTTTTTAATGAACGCCTGAAATATCTTGAGGAAGAAGTGAGCATTCACGAAGTCATGAAAGATAAGAAGAAGATTGAAAAAATTTTCATGAAGCTTGAAAACATCAATCTAATCCGTTCCGGATGCGCGAGAGAAGAATCGTTAAGAATCAAGAAAATCAAGATGAAGAAAAAAGAGAATGCCGGTGTCTGATTTAAGATAATCCGAAAGCGCTTGCAGGATCTTTTCAGCTCGGTCGCGCTCGATCTCTTTTCCTGTTTCGGTTATTTTGACAGTCAGATGCAGTCCTTCGATCTGGGTAAATTCAATGCTAAATTGCGTCTCGATTTGTTCGCGAATCATCCACGTCTTTTTGGCCTCATCTAAAAAAACCAACAGCGGTCCGGGATACATTCCTTTGACCTTCACCCAATTCCCCGCTTTATCAAAACGGCCCTTTGAATGAGTCAGTCCTTCAATCATCCCATGGGACAGACGAAGATCTTCCATCGTCTTTCTGATCGACGGGAGACAGGAACCACAAGCACTGGTGGCAAAAGTTTCTGCAATGAGATGTTTTAATTCATAGTCCGGTCTCTTCAGAATTTCTTTGCGTAAATCGTGGACGCCGACACCAAAACAAAGACAAAGCCGGTCTTTGGCCTCAGCGAGAACAGCTTCGCTTCCCAGATAATTTTCAATGGCGCGGTGGAGAAGCCAGAATCCCGGCGTTGCCATGGCCTTCGCTTTTTCCGAAAACCTGAAACTAGTTCGCTTTAATTTTAAAATGGACTCGATAGATTGACCGAGAATGGCCGATTCAATTTCTTTAAGTTCTTCGGCGTGGGCGGCAGCGAGCGCGCCCTTTGCTCTCATTTCCAGCACTTTCTGAGAAGAAAGATCGATATCGAGGAGGAGCTGCAGATCCTCGCCTTTCGCGTTTTTAGTTCTGGCCTCTGCGTTTGCCATATTACGCTTGTTCTTCTGTTCTTAAAGTAAGAATCTCATGCCCTTCCGGGGTCACAAGAATGGTGTGTTCAAATTGCGCTGACCATTTCTTATCGCGCGTGACAACCGTCCAGCCGTCTTTTAACAGCTTGCCGTCTTTCACTCCGAGATTGATCATGGGTTCGATGGTAAAAGTCATTCCGGGCTTCATCTCTGCGCCCGTTCCTCTTTTTCCCACGTGAACAACCTGAGGAGCTTCGTGAAATTCTCTGCCGATGCCGTGGCCGCAATAATCTTCAACAACTGAATAGCCGTGAGAGTGTGCGATTTCCTGAATGGCCGCACCGATATCGCCAATATGTCCGCCGGGACGAACTTGTTCAATGCCCGCGCGCATGCACTGGTAAGTCACTTCGACTAATTTTTTAATTTCCGGCGAAACGTTGCCTACGTAAAAGGTTTTGTTCGTATCCCCGTGAAACTTGTTCAGATAAGTGGTGACATCGATATTGAGAATATCGCCGTCTTTTAAAATATCCTGCGCACTCGGTATCCCGTGACAGATCACTTCATTTAAAGATGTGCAGACCGACTTCGGGAAGCCATGGTAATTAAGAGGACTTGGGTAGGCCCCGTGTTGGATAATATAGTCGTGGCAGAGCTTATTGAGCTCTTCCGTTGAAACGCCTGGAACGACGTAAGGAGCTATGTACTCGAGAGTCTGTGCGGCCAGTTTGCAAGTCGCTCGCATTAGCTCGATTTCACGAGCAGATTTAATAGAAATCATGGCCATTCACCTATTTAAGTTCAACAATTAAGGTCTAACACAAGGATGTGTACTTTTTACAGGACTGATTGTGTCAAACCTGTCTTCCTGTAGAATTTACCCTAAATCGGCAGGATATAAAAATGAAAATTTTAGGCATTTTATTTTTGTTCAGCGTGAATCTATGGATGGCGAACACGACATGGGCCCAGAGCGATGATGCGCTCATCAGACCTATTGATGGTCCGGTGGCAACGACTCTTTTAGGACCTATTGAAAAGGCCGAAAAAGAACTCAATACAATCAATGTAAAATTTCAGAATCCTCTTCGCGATGTCGACCAGAATTTAAAGAGCTACACTCAACTTCTGACAGTGTTTAACGAGTTTAAAGCTTACGATATTGCTTTTACGAAAGGCCTTCTCAATAAAGTTAAGAACCAGGATACTTTAACCGGCACTGAGCTTTTCGTACTGAGAAAGGCCATTACTACTTACTACCACATCAATAAAAAAATTCTCGATTTCGCCAAAGTTTACGATTTCGGTGGATTTAAAATGTCCCGCACATTTGCCAACGAAGATAAGAACATGCCTCTTATCAAGGCGCACCTGATCTGGTTGTCTGGTCACTTATTTGTTCTTGATCACCTGGAGACAATGCATAATCTTCTCTATGAAAAAGACAATACTTTCAGAAGAATCGTCAAGAACGCTCTTATCGATAAATCTTCTTCAGAAGATACGACAAAAACATTGAATGACATTATCAAGCTCAACAAATACACCGTTGAAATCGGAGAAGGTGCAAAATTTGCTCAACAAATTAACCTCGTTCTGCTCATTCAGAAAGATCTTAAAGAAATTCTCGCTAACGAGCAGTTGATTTTAACTATTGTCGACAATATTGTGACGAATGATACGGCCAAAAAAGTTTCTCAGGGAAAGGCACGATTTCTTATTGCTGAGTTCACGTTCACTGATTCAATTGTTAGCGCTGTCGACACTGTCACTGGATGGTTGTCGCGCATTTTTGGAAATATCGCCGGTGCTATTCAGTGGAGAAAGGGATACCTTTACAACAACAGTACTGCGACAGAACTTGCTGTTACAAATCTAAAACCAATGGATATTCTCATTGAGAAAAGTCCTTTTGTTCTGACTGATAAATTTATTCCAGGCCACTACGGACACGTAGCGGTTTATCTCGGTACAAAAGAGCAGCTTGAGCAGATCGGTATGTGGAACCACCCGGATATCATTCCTTACCAGGCACAGATTGCTAGCGGTAAAGTCATTCTTGAAGCTGTTCGTTCTGGTGTTCGTCTCAACTCACTAGAAGAATTTTTGAATATTGATGAATTGACGATCATGAGAAAGAACGATGTTCTTTCCAGCGATACGCTTTTGATTGAACAAATCATGCGCGGGATGGACCAGATCGGCAAAGCTTACGACTTTAACTTTGATGTCTCGACCCTCGATAAGATCGTATGTTCTGAACTCATTTACATCATGTACGGAAACGTTCACTGGCCGACAAATTACCGCCTTGGCCGCGCGACAATCACTCCGGATGACGTAGCAGAAATTCTTTTCTACAAGAATACTAAATTTCAGATCATGAAATTCCTGGTTTCAAAAGATAAACACAGAATTGATCTAGTGAATCAGGATTATATTGCAGACGAGTTCGATTACGAACTACGCAAAGAAGATGGAACTCCAGTCGAAACGAAGAACGATCCGACCAATAGTTACTGGAAAAAAGAGCAGAAATGTTATACTGTTACAAACTCTAATACCTACGGGGACGACGCTTTTCAGAACCAGACAGAGAGAGTCTGCAAGACAAGCTACAAAGAGTTTTATTATGAAGAAAAGGCCACTCTCTAATCTGATCGTTAAAAGAATAAGTACTTCACCTTATTTTAAAGAGAGCTTTGCCCGTTTAGAAAAAGAAACTATCGAATCAAAGGCAGACGCAACAAGACACTTCAGCGTTCTGCCTTTGAATTCTCCTGACCCCGCAGATATTTTAATCACTAACACTCACACAATCCCTTCACAGATAAGCGAGAGCGATTTGCAGCGCTGCCAGCTCATGATTCATCCCAATTCCGGTTACGATAATCTTGAAGCTTCGTTTATTGAAAGCGTCCGCTTTCCGGTCATTGTGGGCAATCCGATCCGCGCTCACGCCGTTGCCAATTTTATTCTCTCGACTCTCTTTGCTCACTATAGTTCTTTACCTGTTCAAAAAACCTGGGATGAAGGAAGAAAATGGAATCGAAAACTTCTTTCTGAATTGTCGATCGTCATTCTGGGAAGAGGCCATATAGGAACTCTCCTGGAAAAAAGTCTGACTCCTCTTGCGGGCCGGTTGCAGGTTTTTGATCCGTATCAAGGGAAAAATCAGCTCGATCTGAATCTTGTCGATGTTGTCATTCCAGCATGCAGCCTGAATAAAAAAAATTTCCATTTAATAGACCGCACATTTCTATCGCAATTGAATGAAGATTTTCTGTTGATCAATGCGGCCCGCGGACAACTTGTTGCGACAGATGATCTGATTTCTGTGTTAAAGGAAAAACCGCGTGCATACGCTTACCTGGATGTCTTTGAAAAAGAACCGGCGGATTTCACCCTTTTCAAAAATCTGGACAATATTACTCTCACATCTCATATCGCCGGAGTTTACTCTGGCATAGATCAGATGACAGCAAACTTTGTTGCTTCAGTCGTTTACGATTTCAGCACAATGGAAGAAAATGACTTTAAATTAAAATATAAATCTGTCTTGCTCAATGATCGCTTTCAAAACGGAATGCTCATATGACCTCTAGAAATGAATTCATCTCAAAAATAAAACATTACATGACTCCTCCAGGTGAAGGAGTTTTCACAGTTCACACGGCTGCCGATAAACGAAATAATCTACAGAAAAGAATTTACGGAGCTGAAGCCGTTGCTCAGAAAAAAGTGCGCGAAATCTGGGAGCAGAGTCTAACAAATGCTCTTCCATTGGCAAAAACCGTATTGTTTGGAATCGCTTCTGATGCCGGAGGCGGAATTCAGAGAGGAGCAAACTGGGGACCGCTTTTTCTTCGTGAAACATTAATCAACTCAGGTGAAGATCTTCGTGCCTATGACATTGGCGATGTGAGAGTCATTCCTCAGCTTTTGCACGATAAATACCTGAACAATGAAACAATCAAATCCTGCCGCAAGGCCCTTTATCAGGATGAAAATCTCAACCTACCTGTTTCGCCTCTTTCGATTGCTTATGATTTCGCCAAAGATTTTCATGAACAATATCCTACAAAAAATATTTTTATGATCGGTGGCGATCATTCCGTGAGTTACCCGATGGTTCGCGCCTGGCTTGAGGCCAAGAAGGCCCAGGGGAAAAAAGCAGCGCTGATTCATTTCGATGCGCACACTGATTTACTCGAAGAAAGAATGGGAATTGATATTTGCTTCGGCACATGGACATCACAAATCATTCCTTATCTCGAATCACCTGATCACCTTGTTCAGATAGGGATTCGCGCGAGCGCGAAAGAACGCATGCACTGGGAACAAAAATTCAAACATCAGCAAATCTGGGCCCATGAAGTTCAAACAAAAGGCGCACAGGTCATTGCTGATCAGATAGTCGCGCACTTGAAAAAAATTGATGTCGAAGAAGTGTATGTAAGTTTTGATATTGATGTTCTCGATGCTTCTTATGCAGGAGCGACAGGAACTCCTGAACACGGAGGATTGACACCACATGAACCAATGCTCATCCTTCAAACGCTATTTGAAAATTTTAAAATCACTGGAAGTGATATGGTCGAGATCGCTCCAATGGTCAAAGCTCCGGACGTGAAACAAATTGAGCCTGAGACAACATTACTCGTGGCAAGCGCCATTTCCACTTTTCTGATACAGGCGATGGGGAGCAAGTAAGCGTGGCCATTGTTGCTTTTCCCCCCATTGAAGAAGCTGACGAGCACGGCCTGCTCGCTTTAGGTGGAGATCTGGAAATAGAATCACTCCTACTCGCTTATACGCAAGGAATTTTTCCATGGCCGATTTCAGATGAATATCCTCTGGCCTGGTTTTCCCCCGATCCGAGAGGCATTCTCGCCTTTGATAAACTTCATCTTTCAAAGAGCTTCAGAAAATTTTTGAAAAAAAATCCATACGAAATCCGGTTCAATACAAATTTTGAAGCAGTCATTATGAATTGTGCACGGGTGAAACGAAATGATCAGTCTTCGACCTGGATCACACAGGAAATTATCGACGGTTACATAGAACTTTTTAAACATGGCTTTGCTTACTCATGTGAAACTTATCTTGACGATCGTCTGGTCGGTGGAGTGTACGGAGTCTGCATTAATCATTTTTATTCAGGAGAATCCATGTTTCACCTGGAAGACAATGCGGGAAAGGTGGCCCTCGTTTCTCTCATGTACATGCTTAATCAAAGGGACATTAAGTGGCTCGACACTCAGATGGTCACGCCGGTCGTTCAAAGCCTGGGAGGAGTCGAGATTCCTCGCGATACATATCTTAAGATGCTCAAAGCATCTTTAGGTACACCTGACTAATTTGATCTTCTTTGAAACTGTTAACACTTTCCAATAAAAAACCTATTTTATTTTTGCCGTTTACATTTATTCATTAAGGGGCATTTAAACACATGTCGAAAGTGGCGTTAGTAAGAGTTACTAAAACCGTTTATAGAGTATGAATAAAAAAGTCTCAACTATTTTTAGCCAGGATTCTACTTTCAAAATGCTGACAAGCCTTTTCGGAGTAGGAGCGCTTTATTCATTTTTATGTAGCCTTGCTATTCCCTATCTCCACATCACCAATCCGTTTGTAGCGGCAGCTCTCAATAGCTATGTCGTTTCTTCCTTTATTACCTTCACTTTCTTTTATCTTTATATCCTTCCGCGAATGAATAAAACGAGCAATGAGCATTATTTTATTCACCAGCAAATTAAAGGCCTCAATGAGGTCGCTATCATTTCAACCACGGATCGAAGCGGGAAAATAACTTACGTTAATGATAACCTGTGCAAAATTTCCGGCTATTCAAGGGAAGAACTTCTTGGCAAAACTCACCGCCTGATAAAATCAGACTTTCACAGCAAAGACTTTTATCGCGATATGTGGAAGACCATTTCCAACGGGCAGATCTGGCAAGGTCAGATCAAAAATGCAGCAAAGGAAGGAACAGACTATTGGGTCTTTTCCAACATCATCCCTCTTCGCAATCAGCATAACGGTGAAATTGATGAATTCATCTCTATCCGTTTTGATATCACTAATGAAAAAAATCTTGAAATCGAACTTGAAAATGAGCAGACCAAGAATATTCACATGGGTAGGCTGGCGGCAATTGGAGAAATGGCAGGTTCTGTCGCTCATGAGATCAACAACCCCATTGCTGTTATCATGGGAAAAATTCATATTCTCAAAAGACAAATACAAGAGTTGAGCGATGAGGGCCTTCGTGAAACTTATCTCAGCAAGATGATCACTATTGAAGATCATGCAAAAAGAATTACAAAAATTGTGAAAGGGCTGAGAGAATTTTCACATGGTGGCGATTCAAACAATCAGGAAGAAATTGTTTCTACTCAGCTTTTTGATTCTGTGCTTGGACTCTGCAATGAAAAAATAAAAACCAATGGCGTAAAGTTAATAACAAAATGTCCGGAAGTTAAATTCAACACGACCCGATTGCATCTTGAGCAAGTTCTTATCAATTTGATTAACAACGCTGTCGATGCCATCTCTGATCAGAATGAAAAGTGGCTGGAACTTGATCTTTTTGAAACTGAAAATCACATACATCTGTCTGTGACTGATTCAGGAAATGGCATTCCTCCTGAATTAATTACTAAAATTATGCTTCCCTTTTTTACAACCAAGCCGGTTGGAAAAGGCACAGGTCTGGGCCTTTCTATATCTAAAGGCCTGATTAATAAAATGGGTGGCGAATTTCATTACGATCCAAACTCCCAGAATACATGTTTCAGAATTATTATTCCGAAGTCCGAATCGGTCATATTCAGTTCCCTTCCTTATTGCAATGTCATCAATTGCCTGGATAAAGTACGCCAAAAACTTGAGTATCATTCGAAGATGAATGATCTGGAAAAATACCAGGGAGAATTCAGTTTAAAAATTTCTGAATGCCCCCTGCCCGAATGGCTGACAAAATATGAAGCTCGCCTTGGAAAAAACAGCGATTTTATCGATTTAAAAATCACTTATGAACAAGTCCGCCTGGCCATGACAGACCTTGAATGGAAATATGTGAATAAAAACATAAATGACGAAATTGAATTAATGAAATCAAAGAATCAGATTGAAACGAGTATTGCTCTGATGATTCAGAAACTGAATTCAGTTGAGGCCAAAGTCGGATCTAAAATTATTGCTGATGATGAGAACTTATCCGCATAAGCGGAATTGTTATAACAAAGAAAGCAACAACGAATACCACGCCCATGATTACGAAAGATTTATGCACACCATGAACATCTAATTGATGTCCGAACCAGGGCCCAAAGAAAAAGAAAATCGCTCTCATTCCCAGGCTATAAATCGAGTTCGTTGTGGCACGCATGGTGGCCGGAACACGCGAATTGATTCCGTCCTGAAGAATGACTCCATTCAAAGCGCGAGTCAGACCGAAGAAAAAAAGAAACAGTACACTCGCATAACTTGCCGTGAATCCCAATCCAAAATAAGCAATGACCGGCGATAAAGCGACAATGACAATTACCGCAGTCATTCCCAGTTTATTTTCCAGAAAATGAGATGAGCGCGCAAAGAAAGCGACACTCAGATTAAAAACGGCCCAGAGGGTTCCAAAATAAGCGACCGGAATTTTAATTTCAGTCCAGTAGCTTTGATAGGCCCAGATGGCAGCAAAGGTCGAAAACCCATAAATGATATTAAAGATCACCATCATCGTGAGCAGTTTCGATTGCTTGAACAAATTCTCATAAATGCTTTTCAAATTTTCGAGATGCTTATTGCTGGCAAAAGTTTTTCGGGGCGGCTCGTGCAACGTTAGAGCAATCAGTAGCGGCATCCACGCCGTGACGGCATTGACCATCGCAGGCAACCGCAAAGAATAAACGGCCAGTAGCCCACCTAAAAACGATGCTACCGACTCCCCCACTTGAGAATAAAAAATTCTTTTGCCGAGAAATTTTTTGGAATGAGAAATGCGCTCAATTGCTGTTTCATCACTTTCAAGAGCATCTATAGAGTCATAAAGAAGCGCGATATCGCATCCTGAATAAAGAGCAAAGGCAAAGGCAGCGCTGATTTCAAAAAGAGCAAAATGGAAGAAGTTCTTTCCATTCAGTAGAAGAAGATAAGTAAAAATATTAAAAACGCCAACGATCACCAGACATTTTTTTCTTCCGAACATATCACTGATATAGCCAGCAGGTACGTCGAGCAGAACCATCATCAAACCGAAGATCGCTTGTAATTGATAAATGTCTTTGAGATTGAGACCGAATTGTTTCCAGTAAGGAACGATGATGGGAATCGTTACCAGGAACATCATGAAAAAATTCAGGGCGTAAACCTTAGGGATATTCGCCCTGATTTTTTCTTTATGGATCATTGAACGCTATTACAGTCTAAGTTTCATACGGTCTTTGTCGTCTACAGTTGAAACGACTCCCTTACCGTTGTTAAGAGATTTTCTGAAGGCCAATTCGTAGTGATCCGCAACCCATTCTTGTTCTGCGTGACCTGACATTTCGTATTCGTTTGTTAAACGGATAGCATCGACCGGACAAGCTTCTTCACAGTAACCACAGAAGACACAACGAAGCATTTCGATTTCAAACGACACCGGTGCCTTCTCTACTGATTTATCAGAGTCATCAGCAGCGACGATGTGAATACATTGAGCAGGACAATAAGTCGCACACAACATACAAGACGTACAACGAAGAGTTCCGTCCTCTTTTACTGTCAAAACGTGTTTTCCTCTGAAGCGATCAGAATAGAAATACTTCTCTTCCGGATAGTTCAGAGTCAAACGATCATGCTTGAATAAGTTTCGGATCATGGTCATCATCGTGATTTTAAGACCGAGATAAAGACCTTTTAAAAATCCGTGTTCGCGGTATAAGTCAGCTTTTAAAATCATAGGTTCACCCATTTCCCGTAGTAAGAAACTTCTTTCGAAGCTTCTCCGTAAGTCATCCCTTTGCGAAGTTTACGTGCCTGGCCAGCATAGTTCAGGATCTCTCCGTTCTTTTCCAGGAAAGCTGGAATCGGAAGAAGATAATTGAACGCGCGAAGTGTTCCAAGCGTTTCTCCGCAAGTCAGTGCGATACGCACTCCTGCTTTTTCTACTTTTTTGATTAATGTGTTGAAGTGATCTTCATTGTAAAGAACTTCAGGAACCACAACAAAGACAGCATCACTTGAAGAAATTGATCCCAGAAGTTTATCAAGCCCCGCTTGAGTGTGATCGAAGCCAGCGAGTTCAAACGCTGCTTTTGCTCCTCTTAAGTTAGGGTTCTTGTCTCCACGGCGAAGAATACCGTCGAATTCCGGACCATCAGATGGAAGTGTATAAAGAGCAACTTCCACATTTTTTCCTTTAACAGCGTTGAAGAAGTTTGCGTACTCTTCAATCGTAAGACCAGTTGAAAGGATGTATTTTGTTTTCTTGCCTTTCACGGCTGCCTGAACATTGAGTTCATCGGCCGGAACGAAAAGACCATTCATGTTTTCAACAGCGCCGCCAAGTCTTGTCGGGCTTGAAACGTGTTTGTAGATATAACGGCCGTCATCGCACATCCAGTGGCCGTTCACTTCGTGATCGTACACAGGCTTCACTCTGAAAGCACCGTTTTTATTTTCCGAAACTTTCACTGAACAACCAGTTTCGCAACCGATACATGTTGTGTGAACGTCTTCCAGGAACCAGACTCTTTGTTTGAAGCGGAAGTCTTTTGATGTAAGCGCTCCAACCGGACAGATGTCGACAAGGTTTTGAGCGTAATCGTTTTTCAATGTTTCGTTGCACTGGATTTCTGCGTGGTCACCACGGTTCAGAATCCCCATTTCATTTGTCTTCGTCACTTCTTCAGTAAAACGAACACAACGTGAACAAAGAATACAGCGTTCAGCATCGAGCATAACGTTCTTGCCGATGTCCTGAACTTTTTCTTTGTGAACTTTTTTATCGATCATTTGAGAGTCATACTGACCGTGCTTCATGTAATAGTCTTGAAGACCACATTCCCCTGCCTGGTCACAAACCGGACAATCCAGCGGGTGATTCAAAAGGTGAAACTGTAGAGTTGCTTCAACAGCAGCTTTGATTTTTGGCGTGTCTGATTTAATCACCATCCCTTCGCCACAAGTAGCGTTACACGAAGGAAACGGACGAGGAACACCGTCTTGTTCAACCATACACATTCTACAAACACCAGCGACAGAAAGTCCTGAGTGGTAGCAGTAGTGAGCGACTTCAATTCCATTATCAAGAGCGGCCTTAAGAAGGTTCGATCCTTTCGGAGCTTCGATCTCTTTTCCGTTCCAGGTGAGTTTTACTTTTTCAGTCATGATTCAATTCTCTTTTATAATTTCACTTTTATTATTTTTTTGGTGCAGCTGTTACGTATTGTTCAAGTTCTTCGCGGAAAACTTTGATCATCCCTTGAGTCGGCATTGCCGCAGCATCGGCAAGAGCACAAATAGTTTGTCCTCTCATGCTCGCTGCAGTTTTATCTAAAAGAGTGATGTCCGATTTAGATGATTTGCCAGTATCTTTTCTTTTGAAGATCGCTTCAAGCCAGCCAGTTCCTTCTCTACAAGGTGTACACTGACCGCACGATTCATGGTGATAGAATTCAAGAGTGTATTTCAAAATATCACCCATGTTTCTTGTTTCATCGATAACGATGATCGCACCAGAGCCAAGCATTGAGCCTTTCGCTGCTACATCTTCATAATCCATTTTTACCGCGTATGAATCGTCTGCGTTTAAAACCGGAGCTGATGATCCACCAGGGATAACGGCCTTTAGTTTGTTGCCATTTCTCATTCCGCCACAGTGAACTTCGATAATTTCTTTCAATGTTGTTGAAAGAGGAACTTCGATAACACCTGGCTTATTAACGTCTCCAGAAATTGAGAACAATTTTGTTCCAGGAGATTTTTCAGTTCCCCACTGCTTGTAAGCAGCAGCTCCGTGTCTCATGATCCATGGAACGGCCGCGAGAGACTCGACGTTGTTAACCATTGTCGGCAGTCCTCTGTAACCTTTGATTGCTGGAAACGGTGGTTTTAATTTTGGTTGACCTTTTTGTCCTTCAAGAGAAGAAATAAGAGCTGTTTCTTCACCGCAGATATAAGCGCCCGCGCCTCTGTGAACATAAAGATCGAAATCGAATCCTTTACCCATGATGTTTTTACCAAGATAGCCTTTGGCGTACGCTTCTTTTAGGGCGCGCTCAAGAACCATGGCCTGGTGATAGAACTCTCCGCGGATATAGATGTATCCTTTTTGTGTGCCTAGGGCCCACGCAGAGATAATCATTCCTTCGATCAAAATATGTGGATTTTTTTCTACAAGGTATCTGTCTTTGAATGTTCCCGGTTCAGATTCATCGGCATTGCAAAGAAGATATTTTTTTGCGTTTCTGTCTTTAGTGAAGAAGCCCCACTTTACACCAGTCGCGAACCCGGCACCGCCGCGTCCTCTGAGTCCTGATTGCTTCACTTCTTCTTTGATGGCTTCCGGATCCATTTCGAAACATTTTTTCATTGTTTCGTATCCGCCTGCGCGTTCAAAAACTTCCAGGTTATGAACACCAGGGATATGGTGATAGCTCAGGAGAGCATAGTCTTTATAATTTGCTACGTCTTTATAGTCCATTATGGTAGCTCCTCAAGTTTTGAAATCGCAGATTGAAGATCGATGTTTCCAACGTAGTCGTTGTTGACACGCATACAAGGAGCTTGCTCACAAGCGCCAAGACATTCCATCTTCTGGATAGAAATTCTTCCGTCGCGGGTTGGAGTCAGGTAGCTCGTTTCAAAATGTTTCAAAAGTCCTGAATAGATTTCTCTTCCGCCGAACATTGAACAAGTGATGTTTGTACAAACGTGAACAACATTTCTTCCAACTGGTTGGTCGTAAAGCATATCGTAGAAAGAAATAACTTCTTTGATACGGATTTCTGGAAGGCCCATCAACTCTGAAATATAAGCGACAACAGAATCAGACAACCAACCGTTTTGTTCCTGCGCCAGGTGCAAAGTCGGAAGTAAAGCTGAATCAATATCGTCGTAACGAGTGAGGTATTCTTTATAAAGCGCCAGTCTTTCCGGCGTGAATACGAATTTTTCTGTCTGGCTCATCGGTCTAGTTCTCCTGCGATGATATTCATTGATCCAAGTTCCGCAATGAGGTCGGAAATCATGTGCCCTTGAACGACTTCGCTCATAGATTGATAAATGGCAAAGCACGGTGGGCGAACTTTCACTCTATAAGGATTAGGTCCACCGTCTGAAATAATATAGAAACCAAGCTCTCCATTGGCCGCTTCAGTGGCTGAATAAATTTCGCCAACCTGTGGACGAACACCTTTCATGACCAGCATGAAGTGATTCATCAGACCTTCGATGTTTGTATAAACTTCTTTTTTAGGTGGAATACAAACGCGCTTATCAAGTGATTGATAAGGACCGCTTGGAATATTGTTCAGAACCTGCTTAATAATGCGAAGTGATTGTCTCATCTCTTCCATGCGTACCAGATAGCGATCATATGGGTCACCGTTTTGCCCGATTGGAATTTCGAAATCGACATCTTTATAGAAATAATATGGATTTGTTTTTCTCAGATCGTAGTTTACACCGGCAGCGCGAAGACATGGACCTGTGTATCCCCAACTAATAGCGTCTGCTGCCGAAATAGGGCAAACGCGAGTTCTATCGACATAGATTTTGTTCTTAGTTAAAAGGCGATCAACTTCCGCGATCCCTTTTTCCATTTTTTGAACAACTGTAAGACAGTCCGTTACCCATCCAACAGGAAGTTCCTGCGCCATTCCCCCGATGCGGGTTAAAGACACAGTCAAACGAGCTCCTGAAAGTTTTTCAAACAATTCATAAACTCTTTCTCTTTCTTCTAGACAGAAGAACATTGTCGTCAAGGCCCCTAAGTCAACTGCTCCGGCACCAATACACACAAGGTGGTCGATGATGCGAGAAAGTTCTGCAAGAACCATACGGATGGCCATGGCGCGGTCAGGGATTTCAATTCCCATCATATCTTCAACAGCTTTACACCAACCAATATTGTTCATTGGTGAAGAACAGTAGTTCAAACGGTCTGTATAAGGGATGACCTGATTATAAAGATGGTTTTCCGTCATCTTTTCAAAACATCTGTGAAGGTAACCGATTTCGAGCTTAGAGCGCTTGATCACCTCACCTTCGATTTCGGCCATAATTCTCAGCGTCCCGTGAGTTGCCGGGTGAGAAGGACCAATATTGATCCATTCTCTTTTAATCGCGTCTTCAGCAGAAACTGAAGCATCCGGTTCAAAGTGAATATCAATTGAATCAGAAAGAGGTTGATTGTGGTCGGCCGCATAGTCTTTTCTTAGCGGATGCCCAACCCATTCGTGGTGAGTAAGTAGTCTTTCTTTTTTTCTTCCCATGTACGTAATCCCGTACATGTCCCAAGCTTCGCGCTCAAACCAGTCAGCTGCTTTCCAGAGAGGAAGAACAGAAGGAACCATTTCTCCACCATCGACATCAACCGGAACGCGAACACGAATGCGCTCATTTTTATCCATATTGAGAAGGTGGTAAACTGATTCAAATCGTTTTCCGTGAGTCCATTCAGATTTCGGTCTCTGAATGTTGTCGACCCCACAGATATCAAGAAGCATGTTGAATCCGAATTCATCTTTTAATTTTTCCATTACCGGCAACAGCGTTTTTGTGCAGGCGAAAATGGCGTGATTTTCAAACTTGTACGAATAGTGATTTTCCGCAAAAGTTTTTTCTAATTCTTGTCCAAAAGGAGTTAGTTCCATGAATTAAACCTATTTATTAATTAATTTGCTTGTGAAAGTTCTTCTGCTTTGGCCTTTTTTGCTTCAACGGCTGCCTTAGAGTCATTGTAAGCAGAAACACCTTTTTTAATTCTGTCCTGAATCTGCATGATTCCCTGAAGAACCGCTTCAGGAGTGGGAGGACATCCTGGAATATAAATATCAACCGGGATGTCACGGCTTACACCTTGAACCACGTGATACGCGCGATAGAAGCCACCAGAAGAAGCACAGGCCCCCATAGCTATAACCCATTTCGGATCGGCCATCTGATCGTAAATTCTTTTCAGAACTGGTGCTTGTTTTTCTGTGATTGTTCCCGCGATGATCATGAGGTCAGCTTGTCTTGGAGAAAAGCGAACGACTTCAGCACCGAAACGGGAAGCATCGTATCTTGGACCAACAACGGCCATGTATTCAATTGCACAGCATGCTGTTCCGAAAGGAAATGGCCAGAGTGAGTTGGATTGTCCCCAACGTTTTGCCCATTCTAAAAAAGAATCTGCTTTGGTTGTGATGATCAAACGATCAAGAGCAAAGTCCTCTTCGCTTCTACTGTCGAGTGGGCTCACAAGTCTCTTATTAGTCGACATAACGTCTCCTATCAAAATGATTTTAATGTCGTGTACGTAGCAGATATTTTAGAGATTACGGGCGGAAATGTAAATTAATAACTTGCGGGTGTTCTTACTTAACAGTCTTGTCTTCGTCAGGGGTGAAAGTTTCCCAGACAACGTCCTGCGGAAAGACATCGAACTGCGCTTCAGGTTCGGCTTTTTTAAATAGACCTTTTTTATTTTTACACATGAGGGTTTTGCCTTGAGAGCCGATCCATGCATAGATTTTCTGATGAGTGCCGCCGCGCCCGCTGTCATACTCGACAAAACGAAATTCCTTGTTGGTTTGTCCTTTCATAAGGGAGAGACCATTGATCGCTTGATCAAAACTCTTCTCAAAATCCTTTGCGCGGCATCGTTCCAATTCTTTGTTCTGGTTGTTGAAATACTGTGTGTCGTCTACTTTCGGATTGTATGACCAGGCCTTGTCAGAGCAAGAATAATAAAACTGGTTTTTATCGAGATTAGTGAAGGCCTGGATGTAGGCATAAAACCAGACGCGGCGTGGATCTTCATTGATATTGGCCGGTCTCACAAGTTTGCTGCAGGCATAAAACTGGTCTGAGTTTTTACTGTAAAATTCTTTAAACAATTTCCAGAAATCAAATTGCTGATCTCGGGGTTGCTTTCTGATTTTTTCAGATTTGTCCCAGAAATCGTCATAGAGCTTGAAGCAGCCTTCGCGCCATTTAGCCAGCTCTTCCATTTTCTCATTTTTAGAATTGGATTCCAGATAGCGAAGTGTATCTTCGAGGCCCAGTTCTTTAGATATACGAAACGCCGGATAGTATTTTTTCCCGACCTGATGAACACCGTCTTGATTGGTCAGCATCGCTTTGACATAAGTCCAGTCCGTTTTGGAGCGAAGCTCATTCAAGTAATTCACTTTAGTAAAAGAGTTTTCTTCTCCTGTCGTATTCACGGCTAAAAGAATCTGCGCTGACTTCCACTTACTCTTCAAGTCACAAGGATAAGAATCGCAGGCCTCAAGAAGAAGCGATCCTACAATTTTTCCCGTTTCATAATATTGCGGATGAAATCTCGCTTTTAAATCTTTCTGGTCTTTCAGCTTAGGCAGTCCGAAAACCACAATGCGCTGAGGATCTCCGTTTTGATCGTATGTGCGCGGAACAATCCCCTGAGTGAAATTTGGTTTTTGAAGTTCCCCGGTATAAGCGTCCCACACATCGTCGGACGCACAGAATTCATGTACGCCGTAAAGTCTGCCCGAATAAAGATCAATATTGTATTTGTAGGTGCTCTCTTCCGGAGTCGTCACAAAGAAATTTACTGTGCGTTTTTCTTTATTGAGCGCAGGATTCACATCAAAAAAGGGATGCGTGAGAAAATTATCGTCCTTGTCTCTCAAGGCAAATCGCGCCGGAATCTTCAACCATGAGGCCGTAATAACTCTCTGGTCCCTGGTCTCATCCACTTTTTCTGTTGAACAGCTGATTAAAAAAATGGCGGCAACAATGTTTAGTAATTGACAGATTCGCATAAATTTCTCAAAATCGAAGGCTATCTCCGATACAATTCTTCATTTCAATGCCTGGGTGGTGGAATCGGTAGACACAGCAGATTTAAAATCTGCCGACCTTTACCGGTCGTACGAGTTCAAGTCTCGTCTCGGGCACCATTTTTTCTAACCGTTCATAATCCTTAAATTATCCACACACTTTTTTCCTTTAAGGTCTAAAACAGGGATAGAACCATTCACAGCGCCTAATTCTCCTTCAAACATATTCATAAATCGCAAAGACTCCTGAAGATGATTCGGAGAAAAATGAGCGTACCTCATAGTCATATCTATTTTAGTATGACCCAAAAGCTTTTGGAGATCAAAGACATTTCCGCCATTCATCATGTAGTTCGAAGCAAAGCTGTGACGAAGATCGTGAAAGCGAATTTTATTCGTGATCCCTGCCCTTGCCTGAGCTTCATGAAAGCGTCGATACACATGCGCGTACTTCACTTCTCCTCCATCCTTTTCCACAAAGACAAATTTTCCGTTAAGTCGCTTTTCAAACGTTGCAAGCAACATGGCCCGCACTTCGCTCGTCATGGGAATAATTCTTTTGAGCTTTGTCTTAGTTGAATCTTTGAGTCCAGTTTTATCTCTGGTTCGAGAAACTGTGATTTGATTCAGGCGAAAATCAATCCGATCCCAGCATAGACCGCAAAGTTCAGCGAGCCTCATTCCCGTGTGGATGGCCACAAAATAGAACGGGTAAAGCTGATCTTTAGTATTGGCCCTAAGAAATTGAGTGATCTCACCCCTGATCCAAAAAGCATCCTGCCTTAAATCTTGTTTGGGCCTTTGAATATTCTCAAACGGATCGAATGGAATTAGTTTTTCCTTTCTGGCCCTTAGAAGTATGGCCTTCATTACTTGCCAGATGCCTAAGATACCTTTTGGTTTGTGAGTGAGTTTTAAATCATTAAGAAGGGCAAGCCCATGCTCCTCGGTAATTTCTCGCAAAAACATTTTCCCAAAACGAGGCAATAAATGAGCGCGTAAAATACCTTCATAACCTTGATACGTCCGAAAGACACAGTTAGCTCTCACATACGTTTCAAGCCACTTTTTTGAATAATCAGAAAAAAGAACATTCTGTACTTCAAAGTAATGTTCACCACGGGCAAGCCTCGCGAGTCTTTCAGTTTCAACTCTTGCCTTCCACGTTTTTGCATCACTTATTTTTGTGAAGTAAGGACTGTTTATTTTTTTATTACCCACGTAATAAGCTTCACGATAACGGATTGAACCGTCTTTTCTTTTAATTTTTTCCATTAGAGGACCTCCATTTTGGAAGTTCTAAGGTCTCGTCGTCCACCGTATTCAATTGTTAAAGAGCCGTGGGAAAATTTATAACATTTCATAAGCATTTCTTCCATTTTAAAGTTGAATAAGAGGCCCTCATTTTAACTAAAATGAGGGCAAACAATTACTTCAAAACTTATAAAATCAGAAGGCCGATTCAACCGCAGGAATGACCATTTTTTCTTCTACCCATTTCAAGAGTTCATCTTTTTTAAAACGAATCAATGCTCCAAATTTGTAATATGGTATCGCCCTCATAAAAACATCTCTTCTCAATTTTGAAACTTTCAAATTCAAAAACTTCGAAGCCTCCTCTATCGTCATAAATTGCACAGACTCGCTTACATCCACTTCCTTCATATCTAATCTACCTAATCCCCTATTATCCATTTCCCCTCCATTAAATTCTCATTCATCCACACCTTTTCACTCTTCCACTAATTCCCTTAGCCACGTTCCTGACTCTATCCCCGACCACATGGGAGAGGGAGAGAGTCAGGAAAAGTGGCGCTTCCCGATTATTTAGCCATCTCATGAATTAGTGTGTGATTATGAGAATTTAAATCCACCAATGCCCTCGGTATTTCTGGCATCAACTTGCTCACGTTGTGAGTAGGCACCTGAGCAAGTTGAAATTCGGGAACTCCAAAAATTTTGGACAATAAGAATTGATCATTGGGGTAATGGACCTTCGCTCTAAAAGGATTACCAAGCACCTCCTCGATAAATGAAATAACGACCTCTTTTCCATTTAATAAATAGGAAGACTTCTTAATGTTTTCCTTAAGAGATTTAAAAAGTGATTCACCTCGGACAAAATACCAAATCCCTTTCACGTTTTCTTTTTTCCCGTACTCCTTAAAAATTTTCTCGTAGCGGGTCTTATTTTTAAGGCTTAATTCCATTTCAATGGCCCATGTTTCAAGTTTTCCATTTTTCTTAATGGTCACCAGTCCGTCAGGAATCAATTTATTGTGACCTCCTTTGAAAGAAAATTTTTTAAAGATGTGACTTCTAATTTCATGTTCAGGAATCCAGGATTCGAAAAGCTTCAGCTTTGAAAAAAGTTGTCTTAAACTAGAAAGTTTATGGTCGTGATCAATCATCGCCTTGTTCCAAGTCGTTTTATAAAATTCCTTCTCAATCAATTTTGCTCCTTTGTGGTCAATGCTCCATAAAAGTTCAAAACATTCTAAGCCCTTCACTCTTTTAATAAGTCGTTCTTTTTCTAAAAGCCGTAATCGCTTTAAGACTGTAGTCATCGCTACATCATCATTAAAAAATAAATGTCTTACTTGCTTGGTGGAAATTAGACCAAGCTCAGAAATCGTTTTTAGCATTTCTTTATCGCGCGTTTGTACTCTCAATTAACCTCCGATAAAACTTGAAATGAGTGCTCGCTCTTGCTGGATAATTCCTGCCTCTTCCTTAGTCGGAAAAAATTCTGCTTCTTTCATTCCGACATTTCTCACCATGTTTTCGATGATGACAAAGAAGCGCTCTTTTTCCTTTGCTAGAGTTTCGATTGTTTTTTCTAAAGCCTTTCGCTCTTCTCTCTTTTGATAATCCAAACTTCGATAGCCACTTTCTAGTTCTGCTATTCGCTTTTTATGATTTTCATCCAAGCGACTTTTTACAAAGTATCCCAACGTAAAAAGCCACGAGAGAGCGACCATATAAAAAAGATTGTTCACTAGAGGCCATGAAACATTATCCTCGGTGGTTCTTGTCCAAATAAATGTCCACCGAAGAAGAGACAGAACTACCGTGGCCCCACATTGGGCCAAAAAAAATTGCATTTCCTGCATTCGCACTCCTTTTTTGATAAAGTAACCCCGACAAATGCTAGATTTGCTAAATTAGCTAATGGAAACCTGTTTTTGATTGCAAATATTCATGGTGAACATTAAGATGGGTCATGGCGACCAACCAAGCCCATTTTCTCGTTACGTTTTTTGCATAATCCTCCAATGAAAATCGTCTATATCATTACAGACGAATCCATAAGCGAATCACAAAAAATTTAGAATTAAAACTCCGCGATGAGTTGCCCCAAAATGTCATTTTTGATTTTTGATTAATTCCAAAGACTTAAGTGAAAAATATCCTTAGATTTAAACTTCATATAATTTTATAAATGGAGTTGATGTCTTGATAGTCACTCATAGAAATGATTCACAAATCTTACTTACTTTAAAAGTGGAGTGTGAAATTTTAAGCAGTCCAGTTTTTTGGGTTCAGGTCAATTTCGGCTGGCATGGCCGGCATGAAAATAAACTAAAAAAGCTAAAGGTCTTAACCTTAAGAATATTTTTTAATTCTGAAGCGATACATTTTTTGCTATATACTTGAATATCTATAACTCCAGTTGAAAAAACATTACCGCTTCTTATGCTTCAGTTTTTGTATTTTTTTTATAAGATCTTTTGCTTCTTCGATTTTTATAAATCGCCCTGAAGATGCATCTATGTCAGCTGCAAAAAATTTATTTGGATTATCAGAATAAATTTTTGTAGGTGAAATAAATAAATATTTATGTCCTGTTTCAAGCATCGAGGCTGAGCAATCACTCCCATGATCAAGAATGTATTCTGAAGACGAAGGTGATAATAGAGATTTTTCTACTTTAAAAATGAAGCTACTCTTATCACTAGCCTTAACAGACCCAATAAGGGCCATCTGTATTGTTTCAGGTTTTTTAATTAAATTTTCAATTACCTTAGTGTCATAAACACAAGCTTTAGCTGGATAATTAATTAAGATAACAAAAACTATTATAAAAATTTTACTCAAAAAACCTCCTTTATTGAATAACTGTGAAATCAAATAATTTTCCACCTACATAGTTCCTTTGACAAATGTATCTATCGTAAGTATCACCATCACCATACCCAACATTGCCCCAATAATTAAATGGATCTGAACTAACAGGTATCATTTCCATGCCATTACATGTATTCGACTTACAATACGATAAGTACAAATTCAAATTCGCACAGCCATTTTCACAATATACCACAGTTGCAAAACTCGATGATGGAATTTTTTGGCACATTGGAATAATCTCCATCGTAACTGAGCTATCTTTCGAAGAGTCAATATTAAATAAATCAAAACTAATATCTTGGCGATTATATAATTTAATATCAACATTTTTCTCTTTGTAAAAACTTGAAGGATAAAAAGAAACAAAGCTTGGATTAAATTCTGTTGCAACATTAAATTGGGCCGCTATTTCCCCCTGAGAAGAATATTTAATTGCATAAGAACTATATAAGTTAAAAGTTTTTGAACTTGGAAACTCTAATCTTCGAGAAATTCCAGTAAACGCAGGTAAGGTCAGATTTATTGTGCTTGAAGAAACAGTTTGGACAGGAACAGGGGTCCAATTATAAAAACTTGTATTTTTTAAGAAAGGAAAAACAACCAGGTCCTTAGAGTTGAGTTTTAAGCTTTCCAAATAAGAGCTTCCATTTTGAATAGCAAGAAAAAACCGATCTAGATCTAATCCATACTTAATAGAATAATCTTTTAGAACTTTTTTGCCTATATCAGCTTGACTACGATAGCTTTCTAAATTCTTTTCAAAAAAATCTATTAAAGCAAGATCATCCAATTGGAAACTTTGCCCATTATTCAACTGATATTTTTCAAATAATATTCTTGCATCATAAACTTCCCCCTGATCACCAAAGTCCAAAATTCCTTTAAACAGATAATCCATAAGAGTTTCATTGATTTTTGACCTACCGTAAGCTTCCGATATGGCTTTTTCTCTGTCAGTTAAGACCTCATCGCCATACACATTGGCGTTCTCAGTGTTATTATCTAAACTCTTAAGAGCAAAATAGTCAGCTGCTCCCTCAACTAAAGCAAGGTAGGATAAGTCTTTTTCTGAAGCCAGGACACTTCCTTCACTGCAGACTCTTCTGTCATTTTGTTTTACGTGATATGACTCGTGTAAAATTGTTCTTTTTAATAAAGAGCCAACCTTATTAAAATCACTTTCCATATTTACAAAAATACTATCCGGCGTCCAACGAAAAACTTTACCGTGTCTATTAGAAGGTGTCCAAAAAGTAAAATATATATTGTAATGAGTTACAGTCGGTAACAAATTTAGGAATTCGTTATTATCCATTAATCCTTTTACTTGTTTTATTTTGTCTGCACTCAATTTCTTATCAATGTAAAAATTCATCCAAGCATAAGTCGGGTTTTTATAATCCTCCCAATGACGATCATTAAGAACAGCCTGAATTATTGCGTTTTGATTGGAGCATATGAGGATATCAATTGCATCTCGTTTAATATCTAGATATTCGTTCATCCCTTCTCCAAAAGAATTTCCATGATCTAAAATGTTCATGGAAATAGTTTTAGGAAATTTAACATGAATAGGTTTCAGGTCACTATCGGAATGAAATCTTATTATATCATTGGATTGAATTACCATTAAACTATACTGAACCCCCTGATCTGGAAGAGTGATTTCCGTTCCATCAAAAACTGTATCTGAATTATGAATGAAAATTTTTCCTCCAGCGCCATTATTATTCACCGAAGCTAGAACAGTCGGCTTATAAACTTGCATATTAAACAGTCGCTCACTCGTGCTAACGCCATCGGTGATTATCACCTTAAATTTATATTCACCTAATTGACTATCAGTAGGAGTCCATACCACTTCATTAGTACTTTCATTATAAATGACTCCTTCGGGAGCTCCTTCTAAAGAAACATGTACGTCTTCAGGTATAACATCTTTAGCTAACACTGTTATGAATTTGCACTTATATAGTAACCCAACAAATGCTTCCGTTTGAATATTCCCATTCAAATAAACTGGAGGCTGCAAAGAAGTTATACTTTTAATCGCAGTGGTAACTACTCCATAATTATTAATTGAATTCAATCGAACTATATTCTCACCAACTTGATCGAACTCGTAATTTAACTCAGCACCGACACCAGCTTTACGACCATTTACATACCATTCATAGCTGACAATTTCGCCATCTGGATCAGATGATCCACTGGAATCAAAATGAACTTTAAAATTCGCTGTTCCGATTTCTTTATCAGAATTAATAATGTAGTGAACACATAAAAACTTCCTCTTTTCACGCCACATAATCCTTGATGCCTCTCGATCTGTTTATCAGATCGTATTTTTCTAATAAGCACATAACCATCTCGCGTTCACACATTCGCAGCTCAC